>Ga0180007_10000146_pt1 | contig 128616 bp, 106 predicted proteins | sample MM_PC_MetaG_FD_121122 | JGI IMG/M metagenome (GOLD analysis project Ga0180007, IMG submission 121122) | Groundwater microbial communities from the Aspo Hard Rock Laboratory (HRL) deep subsurface site, Sweden - MM_PC_MetaG | ecosystem: Environmental > Aquatic > Deep subsurface > Groundwater... | reverse complement strand
GGTCGGCGAACGAGAAGTTCCTCGATGGTCTGGAGCGCCGAGTAGTGATCAGTGAAACCGGTCTGCATTTCAGGAGATTGATCCTCGTAGAACCCCTCCCACCTCTGATACGAAACGCTCTCGGGATTTAGGGGATTGGCCAGCAACCAGGCCCAGGCCCGATCGGCGGCAGCCGCGTAGGCTGCCATTCCCAAGCGATCGCCCATGGCCGCCAGAAACCGGACCGCGGGCACCAGGTGGGACCCGTAGTCTTGGGTCACCAGGCCATCCGAAGGGCGGACCCGCCAAGGCCAGCGACCGTCGTCTTCGACGCCGCCGCCTAGCTGGGTAGCGACCAGGGTCATGGCGATGGTGTCGGCGGCGGCGAGATACCGCGGCTCCGACGTGATGTCATGCAGCTCGAGCAGGCGCAGGCCGAACATCGGCGGCTTGTCGGTCTCGATGGCCTCGCCGTCCCAGCCGCCTCCCATGATCCCATCAGTCTGCGTGCTGTACGGAACGCGCGACCACAGATCGCCGGCTGGCGTGAGGTGGCGCAGGATCCACTCGGCGTAGTGCACGGCGCGGGCCAGGGCCTCGGGGGCTCCCGAGTAGCGCCAATAGGCCAGAAAGGCGTCGATTCCCACCGACGCCGTGTAGCCCGGGTAGCTCACCGAGGCGTAGCCTGGGTAGCCCTCGGTTGGGCTCCAGAGTCCATTCCCGTCGAAGATTCCATAATGATAGAAGTAGGGCGGCACGGGGTCGTCGCCGTCGAACCGGATGCCGGCGCGGCCGACGTCGGACATCAGGAATCCCGACACCTCGTCGACCAGGGCGTCGTGGCTCTTCAGGGGCGCGGCCGGTGTCCCAAACGCCGGCGTGACGATCGGCAGGGACATCAACACTGCCGCCAGGGCGATTCGGATGATCACCGGGGCCTCCTCGAGATGCGATGAAGCGTTGGTCAGGCTCCGAGACTCAGCAGCAGCAGATGTTCTCGGTTGCCGGCTTTTCCTCCGCGCAGGGGAGACTCGACCGGACCCCGGATAGTATACCCCATTTCCACGATCTCGTCGATCACCCGGCGCAGAACCTCCGGATGGCGGTCGTCCGGCAGGACGCCTCCGACCAGCCAATCGCGATCGGCTTCGTAGTGGGGCTTGATCAACGAAATGATGCATCCGCCCGGGGCTAGCAGTGCTCCCGCCACCGGCACGATGCGGATCTGGCGCGTCCAGCTGGCATCGATGGAGACGAAATCGCAGAGCTCCGGCAGCTCCACATGCAGGGCGTTGGTGCGCTCCATCACGACCACGCGATCATCGCTGCGCATCTTCCAGTCCAGGATGCCGTAGCCTGTATCGACCGCATAGACCCTAGCGGCCCCGCGTTGCACCAGGCAATCGGTGAATCCTCCGACGCTGCAGCCCAGATCGGCGCAAACCATACCAGTGGGATCCACACCGAACTCGTCGAGGGCGTGCGCCAGCTTGTATCCGCCGCGCGAAACGTAAGGCAACGCTTTCTCCTGCCGATAAGGTCGGGGTTGAAGACAGGGCCAGAATCGATCATCATGGATCGTCTGGTCAATCCCGAACAGGAACCGAGCTCCGATCCATGCGTCACTTCAAGCGACACCTGCTGGTTTTCCTCGGGCTCGAGGCCCTGGTATTCGTCGCCTACTCCCGGCTGTTAAGCCTTCCGCTCTGGAGCCCGCTGGACCTGGAGATCCTTCACGACGCCCTTCTATTGAGTCGCGACCCCGCCGTTCTTCTGCAACACATCGGATCGATCTTCAGTCAGCCCCTGCTCCAGCTGTTTTTCGTCGGCGAGTTCCGCCTGTTCGGCCTCGATCCCGGCGGCTACATGGTCGTCAGTCTGGTGCTGCACGGTCTCAACGCCTTCGTCGTCTACATGCTGGTCAATATGCTTTTTCACCGCACGGGCATGGCCATCCCGGCGGCTCTGCTGTTCGCGCTTTCGGTCGGACACTACGGCAAGGTGCTGCTCACGATTTCAGGACAGGAACCGCTGCTGCTCGGATTTCTCTATCTGTTCGGCTTGTACGCCCTGATCCGGGGGGACTTCAAGCATCACGGTCGCCTGTCATCGCCCTGGTTCCTGCTGGGACTGCTGCTCTTCGGTTTGGCTGGACTCGCCCGACCGGCCCTCTTTTCGATCCTGTTCTGCCTAGTGGCCTACAGGTTCTTCTTCTTCAAGGAGCGGGGCGGACGGGGCATGTTTCCCCCGAGCATGATCATCCTGATCACGGTCGGAGTGCTGTTCGCCGTGTGCCAGCAGCTTTGGGGATTCCGTCACCCGGTCATCCGATTCTCGCCTGACGAGACCGTCTTCACGTCGATCTGGCTGATCATCAAGACCCTGTTCCGCTACCTGAACCTGATGGTGTTTCCCATGCAGGTCAGCTCGCTGTTGACGTCGTCTCATCCGGTGGTGCAGTTCCTCTACGAATGGCGGGTTCTGATCCGTTCGCTGGTCTCGTTGGCCATCATTTCATTCAGTTTCTTCGGGATCGTGTTCGGCAGCCGCTCCCTGCGGTTTTTCATTGCCTGGACATTCATTACCGTCGTGCCGTTCTCGCTGACCCATAGCACCGAGGACTGGCTCAACCTCCAGTACCTCTACCTGGCTTCGGTCGGGTTCTGCGTGATCCTGGCAGCCGGGGCGACCGGCTGCCAGGGATTGCTCGAAGCCCATCGGATCAGGCGCTGGATCCCCTGGATCGGCCCCCTGCTGTTCGTGGCCATGACTCTTACCTTGAACCAGCAGCTGACCGGCCAGAGCTACACGGCCTCCCAGAAGGCCGACGTCAAGGCGATGAAAGCCATGCTCGAGGACCAGATCCGGAGCGGCCCCCTTTCCCGGCCCTAGTCGAAATGTGTCTTTCCCCGCCCGCCTCTTCGGTTATCTTGATCTCGGAAATCTTCTCATCTGGGCGCCGCAGGATGATCCTCGGCGTCGAACATGCGCAGGCCAGGAGGAAGCAGGACATGGCGAAGTACCGGATCGGTTGGATGCCCGGCGACGGCGTAGGCGTCGACGTGATGGACGCCACCAAGGTGGTTCTCGACAAGTTGGGTTTTGATGCGGAATACATCCACGGCGACATCGGCTGGGAAATCTGGCGCACCGAAGCCAACCCGCTCCCCGACCGCACCCTCGAGATGCTGACGGACGTGGACGCCGCCCTGTTCGGCGCGATCACGAGCAAGCCGAAGGAAGAGGCCGAGGCCGAACTCATGCCCGAGTTGAGAGGCAAGGGTCACGTGTACCGCAGCCCCATCGTGCGCCTGCGCCAGGAGTTCGATCTGCAGACGAACCTACGACCCTGCAAGGCCTACGCCGGCAACCCGCTGAACTTCAAGGAAGGGCTCGACCTCGTCGTGTTCCGCCAGAACACCGAAGGCCTGTACATGGGCGTGGAGTACCATCCCCTGCCCCAGGATGTGCGGGACAAACTGACCGAGACGCACCCATCCCAGATGGGCAGGCTCGACGGCGTGGCCAACGAGGACATCGCCATCTCGACGCGCATCTTCACACGCGCCGGCTGCCAGAACATCGTGCGCGCCTCCTTCGAGTACGCCAAGACGTTCGGCTACAAGTCCGTGACGGTGGTTGAAAAGCCCAACGTCATACGCGAAACCAGCGGCCTGATGGTGCGCGAGGCGCGCAAGATCGCCGCGGAGTACCCCGGCATCGAGCTGTGGGAGACCAACATCGACGCCATGTGCATGTGGCTGGTGAAGAACCCCGAGGACTACGGCGTGCTCGTGGCCAGCAACATGTTCGGCGACATCGTGTCGGACCTGTGCGCTCAGCTCGTCGGAGGTCTCGGTTTCGCCTGCTCTGGCAACATCGGCAAGAAGGTCGCGATCTTCGAACCGAGTCACGGTTCGGCTCCCAAGTACGTGGGAATGAACAAGGTCAACCCGATCGCCATGATCCTATCGGCCAAGATGATGCTCGACTATCTCGGCGAGACGGAATTGGCGATCAAGCTCGAGGCTGCGGTGGCCGCGGTCATCGCCGAGGGCGTGGTTCGGACCTACGACATGGGCGGCAGCAACAAGACGACCGAAATGGCGGAGGCTGTCGCGGCGAAGTGCTGATCCATCGCTGAAACGTTCCACACCGGGGCCGGGAGCAGATGCTTCCGGCCCCTTGTGCTAGGATGCCGTCGACCGCTGAAAGCGGAATGAAGTTCACCTGGGCATACCGGGAGGAGACGATCATGTCCCGCCATGAATGGGGCCGCCTCGCACGGCGATCGCAGATTCGAGGCCCCCTCGATACCTGGCAAGCCTTCCAATTGCGGCTCGCCATGGGACGTCGGGCCACGCCTCGAAAAATCATCAATCTGGCGGCTGTGAAGATCCAAAAAAGACTGCGGGTCGACAAGCTTCGCTGTCGACCTTACCGCTACAAGATCGACCCGACCAATACTTGTCCCTTGCGCTGCCCTCTCTGCCCCACGGGCCTGAGGCTCCCCTTCCGAAAATCCGGATTCATGGACGAATCCCTCTATCGCCGGATCATCGACCAGATCGCCCGGGACGCCCTGTTGCTTGACCTGTTCGGCTGGGGGGAACCCCTGCTGCATCCGAACCTGGACGCCATGATCCACTACGCCGTCGACCGGGGCATCTTCACCCGCATGAGCTCGACGCTCTGTCTTCCCGGTTGGCGCGGGGCGGAGTCGCTGGTCGCCTCGGGGCTCGACTCCATCATCGTGGCTGTCGACGGAATCGATGAGGCCACCTACGGACTCTATCGACGGGAAGGACGGCTGTCCGACGTCCTCGACAACCTCGCGAGTCTCGTGGCCGCCCGAGCGAGAGCCGGGCGAAAGACGCCCCATCTCACGGTGCGAATGCTGGTCCACCGAGCCAACGAGCATCAGGTCGATCAGGTCCGGGCCTTGTCGCGCAGGCTGGGCGCCGATGCCTTCACCGTCGGCCCGATCGTCGTCGACACAGACAGTCCCGACCAGATCGAGCGGTGGATTCCCGTCGGGTCGCCTTCAAGCGGATACAATAAGGAGTTGATCAACCACGGAAGTTGCGACGACCTCTGGGAGTCGCTGGCGATCAACTGGGATGGGGGCGTTGCGCCCTGCTGCTGGATCTACGAGGATCGATACGACCTGGCGAATCTCGCCGACGAACCCCTCCTGCAGGTTTGGAATTCCCCGGCATTCCGGGCAGCGAGACGCTCCGTGGCCGGCAAAGTGCCGATCGACGGAGCGCCTCAGGTCGTCTGTTCTCTCTGCAGCGGCAGACCGGCGTACCTGTCGACCCGCCCCGGCACCTAGGCCGCGATCTTTTTGGCGTCCAACTTTTTGGTCACACCAATGAACACCAGCAACGCCATCAGCGAGATCGCACCCACGATCGCATACGCATACCACAGATAATGGGCTTGAGCGTAGACCTCGGGCATGGGCCCCTGGCCCGCCAGGGCCGCCGTGTGGGCGGCCCGGGTCACGGTGTCGAGAGTGCCGGGCTCGGGGCAATACTTCGTGAGCAGGAATCCCGAGAAGAGGAACCCGAAGATCCAGGCAAAGAACGTGTTCATGTGGGCGAAGCCCAAATAGGTGCCCTCTTGGCCCGGGGGCGATTGAAGCGATGCGAACTCCAGCCACTTGGGACTCAGGAAACATTCAGCCAGTCCCTGGATGGCGATGCCGATGATCATCATGAACGTGATCGGATGCATCTCCAGGCCCAGCACGTTGACGGTGCCGTTCAGCCAAGCCGACCCTGCCATGGCGATCGCCGAGAAGGGAATCAGACACATGGCGACCAGGATCGAGTTCTGGGGCCTCCACTTGTGGACCATCTGGGTGATCGCAACCACGAAGAGCACCACTACCAGCGGATTGATGTTGGCGTACCACTCCGGCTTATAGGTTTCGCCTGCCATGCGCAGCACGTAGTCGGGCATCGAGGCGTAGAGCTGTCCCTGGATCGCCCAGAATCCCGCGGTGATCAGGATCAGGGCCAGGAAGCGGGCGTTGGTCATGGCCGCCTTCATGCCTGCGAGGGTTTCACGCACGCTGGAAACCTTGCCCGTGAGGGCGTCCTTGTCCGGATAATAGGTCAACGCCACGATGATCAGCGCCACCAACGATGCTGCCGCCGAGAAGAAGGGCACGGTCTCGACACCCATCTGAATCCGCATGGGGGCCACGATCGTCTTGCCGGTGAAAGAGCCGATGTTCACCACCATGTAGAAGATCGAGAACGCCCGCGCCCGGTTATGAACCGTGGACGACTTGGACACCGTGCCAGAGATCACCGGCTTGACGATGGCGCCGCCAATGATGATCAGGGTCAACCCGACCAGGACCGGGCCGATCGTATGGAAAACGCCCAGCGAAGCATATCCGACGGTGAGCAGGGCGAACGCCGCCATCAGCGACGGCCTAAAGCCCACACGATCGGCGATGGCGCCGGTAAAGAAGGGCACCAGATAGATCCAGCCACCGAAGTACGCAGCCACCGCGCCCGCCTCGATATCATTGAGGCCGACAACGCGGATCAGGTAGGTGCGAAGGGCGATGAACGTGCCGTAATAGGCGGCGCGTTCGCACAGTTCCGCGGCGTTACCCGTCCAGAACATGCGCGGGAAGCGCCAGGTCATTCCGCTCTGGGTCATGGATGTCTCCCGAGGTAGGTGAACGATCGTGATCGATCGAAGTTGGCTGGGCATTGTAGCGGGTCCCGTGCCGCATGTCAGGAAAAACCCGTCGAACTTCGAGCCGCCGAAAGGCACTCCGTAATGATAATTAATTGTCGGCAGCCACCGAATATTTCTGGGCTTCCGTCTCAAATGCCGCTATCATGGTCGGGTTCGGCGGTCTCTGCGGTCCAGTCGATTTGGGCCGCCTTGGTGCGCTTGAACTCCAAGGGGGATTCTCCCCCGATTGATATCCGCGCCGTGGCGCGGGTGCTCTGTCCTCAATCTCGAGTCATGGATTGAGGCGGCAGTGTTTTGGAGTGGCTCGAGAATTTCAGAGGTTTGAGAAGATGACGAACATTTACGTTGGCAACCTGTCCTACCGCATGAGTGACGACGAACTGCGGAACTCCTTCACTCCCTACGGCGAGGTAACCTCGGCGCGCATCATCATGGACCGCGACACCGGTCGCTCCAAGGGCTTCGGCTTCGTCGAGATGCCGGATGATGCCCAGGCACAGGAGGCCATCAGTAAGCTGGACGGCTCCGAGATCGAAGGCCGCGCCCTGAAGGTCAACGTGGCGCGCCCCCGCGAAGAGCGTCCCCGTCGCACCGGCTGGTAATCAACCACGCGATGCCGTGACCACGACGGCCGCGTTTCTTCGGAAACGCGGCCGTTTTTTATGCCACCAATCCGATCCCATCCCTGATCCCAAAACACGTGCAACAAGGTCGTCTTCGTGGTAGGGTGATTCCTGCGACCCGTCCGGGGCCCCACCCGAAGGACGGCGACTCTTCCCGCACCCCCTTTCGCGGGACCGGCGCCCAGCATCTCAGAAAGCGCAACACGGGCACGAACGGGACGTCCCCCAGACAGGGAGGACGTCGACTCGCGTGCGCGACGACCCACCAGCCGGTGGGTCGTCGTGATAGATCAGGGATACGTGTTGAAGTGCCCTACCTAAGAACCGCGACACTCTTGGTTTCGAGTGTGCCGCCGGCGTCCATCCTGACATACCAGACTCCTGCGGGCGCCCGGCGCCCGTCGAGCAACCGCCCATCCCACTGAATCTGATGGGCTCCCGCCGGTCGCTGTTCGTTCAGCAGCAAGGCAACCTCGCGGCCCCGAGCATCGTGGAGACCGACCCGGACGTTGCACGCCTCGCCTAGACGAAAAACGATCGTCGAGCCAGGCCCGATGGGATTCGGTACAGCTCCGACCAGACGGGCGCGCGCCGATGCCAGGGGGCCGACCGCCGTCACGATATCACACTGGCGCCAGGCCACCTGCAGGCCCTCGGCTCCGTCGGCCAGGTACACATGGGATCCGACGCCGACCACGGCGTGTGTCATCCCGGGAGTAGGAATGGATCCCATGGTCACCAGCGTACCCCGGCGCCCGACACCCGCGACGCGGGTCAGTCCGTCGGCGCCGGCCTGGTAGAGAAAACCATCGGCGAGAAGCAGCGCGTCGGATGGCGAGGGCGTCGCATGCCGTCGCATCTCACGGGGAGTGCGCGGATCTGTCACGTCGCAGGCGATGAGCAGTCCGTCGTCGGTCGCCACCCACAGCACGTCCGCATCGGCGACGACGGTCCTGGCCGCACGACCAAGAACCAGGGTTCCGGTCAAATACGGCGCTCCCCCATCCAGGGCGACGATCTCGACGCCGGCAGCAGTCGCCACCCAGGCGGTCGAGCCGTCGACTGATCCAGCCACCGAGCGGGCCGGGCGGGCCGTCGTCACGGTCGACACAGATGAAAACAGCGGGACGGCCTGACCGTCGATCACGACCAGGCCGGACGAGTCGGCCGCAGCCAGAATCGTCTCACCAGCCACGACGATGTGCCGGACCAGCTCCACGGCACTGAATGTCTGCGTCCAGATCGGTGAGTCGGCGGACGTGATGTCGACCACCTTGATCGTCGAACCCACCCCGACAAAAGCGTGGTCCCCGAGGACGTCGACCGTGACGGCATCTCCCAGCAAATCAGCCGCCCCGACCCAGACAGGCGCCGTCGGGTCGCTCAACTCCACGATCTGGAGCCCGGCCGAGCCACACGCCAGATAGGCATGGCCGGCCTGGACGGCCAGATCGAGGGCCTCGGCGGCCAACATCAGGCTGCCCGCCAGTGGCGGGGCTCCGTTGGGGCCCCCGTAGTCGGCATAGTCGAGGCAGGTGCGCGCCGCGGCGGCCATCGCCAGGATCGCGATGAACAGGATGGTCCAGAATCCCGACAGGCTGCGGCGCACAATTCACCTCCTCAACGACGACGAGCGGACGATGACGTCCGCTCTGGCTCTGTTCCTCGTGACGATGATTATACCATATTTCTGTGCGTTCTGACTGCGATGGCGCGAGTCCGGGGATCCTGGTCGAGTATGAAATCGCCGATCAATCGGGGAGCGCCGCCAACAAGGCCCGAACAGCAGTCAGAACCCGGGTCGGTTCGGTGAGAAAGAGGTGATGACTCGCTCCATCCCAAACATGTGTCCAGGCCCCGGGACAAGTCGCCTCAAGGGTCGCCAGCTGGGCTGACATGAGCTGTCGCAGCAGGCGAACCCGAGCCCTGGCCGTCCGCTGCGCCTCTGGGCTGAACTCACCGTGGGCCGGATAAAGGGACTCCAGGGTCGGTTTGGCGAAAATCGCCAACACCGGAGCATCAAGACGCTCGAACGGTGGCGGGGTCATGGCATCCATGATCAAACCCTGGGCCAGTTTCGAGTGGTTCACATCCTTGAGGCGACCATCGGCGGCGAACACGTAGAGGGCTGCGATCTCTCCGGCCGGCGCCGTGAAGCCGCGGGTACGCTGGAGAAACTCTGTCACTCCTGCCGCCGACATCAACTCTTCGGTCCTCAGCTGAGGCTGGACCGGCGGCGGTGCAAGATCAGCGTAATCGGCGACCATGGACGCATCGTAGGCGGCATCCAGAAAGACGAAGCCTGAAAACCCCCGGGGCCTCAGTCGGGCGGCGTGGGCCATTTCGGCGCCCGCGAGAGAGTGTCCGATCAGAACCGGAGCGTCCAGTCCGAGGGAATCACACACGGCGATGATGTCCTGCGCAAGACGGGCCTGCGTGTAGCCCCCGAGGGTGTGCGTCGAGGCGCCATAGCCTCGTCGGGTCAGGCCGTAGACATGACAATCCTCGGCCAGTCGAGGTGCGAATGCCTCAAAGATGTGGGCTGTATTTCCCAGGCCGGCGAGCAAGACGACATCGCGGCCGCCCCCCCCCCAATCCAGGGTTTCGAGCTTGATTCCGTTGTCGATTTTCACCATGCGGATCCGCGGTTCGGCGCCTGTCGCCGGAATCGACCCCAAGGCCGCCAACAGGATCATCCACAGGATGGCGATGCGAGACATTCTGGACTCCTGTCCGACTCGGGCTGGGGTTGGGGAGCAATGATACGACATTCGGGCTAACTTCCCAACTTCGCGGCGGGCTTCTTGACAGCAGAGAAGCAAGCATGAGAGGATCGCCAACGTCGCCAAGAGTACCACTAACTTGATTCTGCCGGAGGGCACCATGCACAATCGCGGCCCACTTGTCGTCTTATGCTCATTGCTGATTCTCGTTCTGATCGGCTGCGACACACCTCCCGATGTTCCCATCGAAGGCGATCTGGAACAAGCTCTCACCAACGCCTACGATGCTCTCGAAGACAAGCTCTTTGAATACAACACCACTTACGACGACATTGAAGACGTCGAGGCGCCCGACAGCTTCGACTTCACCAATGTCGAAGCCCTCTACCAAATTGCCTATGATATCGACAACAGCAACGAGACTGCCCGCTTCGGGCTGGCCCTCTCCCAGCTCCTGAGTCTTTCCACCAACAATCGCGTGAACGAGGCCTTCGACCAATGGAAGGCCTACCTCGAGGATCACTGGCCCTTCGAGACCCCCGCCAAGGCCTCCGCCCTACTCGACATTCCGCTCGGCATTCCCTCCGACGGTTCCGCTCTCGAGCTCCCGTTCGACCTGGTGACTATCAGCGCCCTTGTCGCGGCCAAGGCCCAACTCACCGTTGCCGAGCCTCTGGTCTCGGACGTCCAGGACATTCTCGATTCCGTGGTGCTGCCTCGGATCGTACGCTGCATCGAGCTGCTTGAGCCGATCGACGACTTCTCCGGCTTCACCTACATGATGTCCGGCAGGATGCAGGGCAGCGTCGACGAGGATGCCCAGGAAGTCGACCAGGTCGAATTGATCGTGATGCTCGCCTCCTGCAAGTTGCTTCAGGCCGGCATTGGTGTGGCCGTATCCTACGATGTGGAGTTTGGTGAATACAGCGGAACCAGAATGCTCGCCGGACTCAACCAGGACACAGGCAATATTGGTACCCTGATCGATGGCGACGACACTCGCATGATAGCGGTCCCGGGCCTGTTCATCCAGGCCGTCAACCTGGTCGACATGGCTCTCGACGTCCTGCAGGACGAAACCGACAACCAGGACGACGACATCATCAAGATCGGCCCCCGCGATGTGAACCAGAACGACATCGACGAGATGCAGAACGTCGACCTGCCCAACATCCGCGACGGCTTCGCGTCGGCCGGCGTACTGCGCACCGAGAACTGGGACGGTGACGATGACTCTCCAGAAACAGAGATCCGCATCAATCTACTCGACTTCTTCAACACCCCGGTCGAGGACTTCAAGGCGCTGTTGCCCGGATACGCCCTTCAGCTTGCGGTAGACGACTATTACATGAGTGAGGAGGTCAATGAGGAAAACCTCAATGTCTCCATCCCGGCTCCGGCTTCTTGGTCCAGCTACCATGCCGAGTACATGTTCGATACGGAAATTTCGCAAAACGATTACGATATCTACCCCGACTTCACCGCCTACTGCGAAGGCGTTATTGTCGACAAACTCGCCGAACTCCATACCAATCCCGCATGGACGGGTTACGCACAGTTCTCCTTCTATGACAATGAAGAGCGCCCCGCCGGCATCCAGGCTATCGCCATCGATGGTTGGATCAGCTGGACAATCTTCGTCAACGTGCCTGAGATCCACTGGACCGATCATACCTTTGCAGCCTGGCAGTCCAGCATTCCCGATCCTACCATTTCAGGGCTCTTCCCTGGAATGACCGGCTCGGATCTCTGCGCCACGTTTGGCGTTTTAGCAGAAGACTGGGATCCGGTCATGACCTTTTACTGGTATGACTTTAACTTCGGGTACGACGACCCGATCGGGCCCTGGACCCGTTGACGAAGCTGCGGATCACTACTCTGATCCTTCTCTTGGCAACCTGGCCCCTGTCGACTTCGGGCCAGGTTGCCGAGCTTCTGGGAGAGCTGCTTCCCACACCCGTCATTGACGGGCGCTCGCCCCGAGCCTCGGCCGGTATGCTTGACAAGCCTCTTCACATCGACGCCGAGACACCAAACGTGACAGTCGAGTACCATCGCGGCGAGCCCCTGACAGACAGTTCCTCAAACCATCAGGCTCTGTGGTCCGCACGCAGGACGGTCGTACGCTACGCCCATCCTTTGCGCTGGCGGGGCTGGAATGGCGGTCTGACAACATCGACCCATGGCCACGCCATCCACGGCTGGGTCGACGACGATCAAAACGGGCCTCGCCTCGAGGGCCGCGGCCTCCAGCCCAGCTTCGGCGCATGGATCTCTCGTGGCTCGGCATGGTACATGCGAGCTTTTGGATCATTTGGAAAGGGCGATGGAACAATCCCCCGGCGGTCCTCCGGTTGGGAGATCCTTTGGCTTCCATCTCCCTCGGCGGGCGTCGTGGTCCAACGAAAGGGAGATGTTCTGCAGTCTCGCTTCCGCGCCCCGGTGATCGACGACTCTGTCGATTTTCGTTTGAACCAGGAGTTGTCCATGCTCCGGGTCGAGGTCCGTTTCGAACTATTTCCTGGATTGTCGATGGCTCTTGCCCAACGCGAGGGACGGGGTAGCCCCCGCAGCCCGTTGACGGACATCCTCGCCGATGAACTTCAGCTCGAAGGAGAGTTCGAAAGCACGACCCTGGTCACCACGGCACTCCTCGCACCAAATTTCGAGGCTGGATTCAGTCTCGCCTGGTGGTCGATGGAACATGAGGGTGGGCTCTTCTGGGGCGGGCAGCGGTACGGCCGCCTCAATGCATTGAGGGGAGACGGAGAAGACCTGGTGTGGTCCCTGCGCTGGCGACAATCAAACGATATGATCGTCCTCCTCCAGACCAAAGCCCGTCGCATGTCAGCCTTTGGACGAGGTCGTGTCGAAAGCTGGCCCTTTACCGAGACGGCCATCGATCTCCTTGGGTTGCGCCAGATCGCCACGGCGGAGCTCGATCTTTCGATTCTTTCGTTCGGGATCGGGATCGACTGGTCGCCAGGTTCTCATGATTTTGGACTCGGATTCGCTCACCATGCCATTGCTCTCGATGGGTTTCTCGAGACGTGGGTGCCCGGCCCTCTCGGCATCGGACGATCTCAATTCGTCCACCGCGACACTGATATCGACAGGATCGGCGTTGACGAAATCCGTTTCCGAAGCTCTCGTCGCTTCGGTCGCTATGAACTATTTTGGGATCTGCGACAGATCGTGGCTATGAACTTCCACGCTCCCCCCAGTTCCCCAGGCGACGACCCCCACGAAGACCGCCCTCCTACCTCTCCATCGGCTAGGGGCTGGTGGGGCGGCCTCTTTTTGGCGACGGCCCTGCAGGTTTCCTTTTGAATTCCCCCTTTTCACACGTTTTTGCGACCCGATTCTGTTGGACCTCGGGGTTGGTCGGGCTTGGGGTCTTCCCGGCTGCTCCTAGAGAAACCAGTTCAACTGCAGCGAAGCCGACCCGAATCCGAGCGTCGTGTCTTCGAAGCCTGGGAGATCCTGATACTCGATTCCTACCGCGTCAAGAGCGATACCCAGGGCGAACTGCCGGCCGAGTCGCCACTCGTAACCGATGCCGAGCAAGCCGGCGTCTCCCTCACGCTCCACCCAATCCGCCCCGACCGGTGCTGCCAGCAGCAGGGTTGCCTGCGCAGTTCCGACACCACCGCGAAGAAAGAAGCCGCCACCGCCCGGATACCAGGTCAACGTCACGAGTCCCGCTCCGGCACTGAGTTCTTCCGGTCCGTCCTTCTTGCTGATCCCGTGGCCCTCGAGGCCGAGCACCACGCTGTTCGACAAGCCGATGCCAACTCGCACGGCAGCTCCCGATCCGCCTTCGATCTCCCTCTCGATCGCCGTGCCGAAACGATCGTAGGCGAGCACGGCGTTGGCGCCGCCGACATTGAACCCCAGCATGAGGCCGCGGCGCTCCTGGGGAACATCGTCCGCCTTGGCGAGGGAGGCGAGCAGGGTTGTCGCCAAGAGAAAAAGGATGAGGTGACGAATTCTGTCGGTACGCATCATGGCGATCTCCTCGGGTGACGAAGCGTGGTTTTCACTCTCGCCTGATGCATGGCAGTTTGTGTGCCCGGGTTTTGTGCGTGAAGAAGAGTTCTGTAACTGTAACAACAACAATGGATGAGAGTTCTTGTCCGCTTCGGGCCGGGTTCAACTTGTCTGTGCTACGCCGCGTCGCCTGTGACGAATCACATCATTCGGAGCTCGCGCTCCTTGATAATCCATACTTTATGGTCTATGATTGTCGGGCACAGAAACAGGGAGGGCCCCATGCACGACGGATGCTCCGGCGCCGGCCACGACGGCGCCACGATGCTGCAAAAAGTGAGGATGATGGGATTCAGCGGTATGCCGTTGCCCGTCGCCATTCCGATCGCCTGCGGCGAGTGCGGCGAATCGTTTTCCATGACCCACTTCGAGACCGCTTGCGGGCACTGCGGGATCATCCATGCCGTGACCCCTTGCAGTGCGAGCGATCCGATGCGGATCCTGTCCACGGGCACGAAGGAGTAATGCCTCAGTCGGCCCCGTGGAGCCCCCGCCAGGACAGATAATCGCGGATCAGACCCTCCCATTGGGCGTACTCGTCGTCTCCGAACTCGCGGCGCACATCCGTTTCGGACGGCAGCCCTCGCGGCGTTGAGGCGAGATCATCGAGTCGGGACAGCACGGTATCGTAGGCGCGGCGGGTCTCGTCTCCCACGATCAGCTCTGTGTGGTAGGGCCCGAAGCTGAACACGGCTCCCTTGTCGTTGCCGTTCATCCACACGATGAATTCCTGAATCATGTCGAGATGCTTCTTGCGGCGCACGCCCTCGGGCTCGATCCAGTGGGGTTCGCGCAGGAACGTGACGGTGAAGGGCGGCAGGTCGTCCACGAAGTCGACGCTGATCTGATTGGTCTCTTCCAACAACGAGACGGATTCGACGAAGATGCCGAGGTAGCTTGCGAGCACGTCGGCGAAGAAGTCCATGCCTTCGTCTCGATCGTCTCCGGTGTCGTAGGCATCCTGGGCTTCTTCGAGAATGGCCTTGATCGTCAGCAGGCGGTCGCGGTCGCCGGGTCCAAGGTCGATCGTGTTGTCAGGCGAACGCATGGGCAGGAACGGCAGGCCGTTGAGGCGCAGCGTGTCGGTGCCGACGGCGGTGAAGGTCCAGGGGGCGCTCACCTGTTCGCCGTACCCGATCAGCAGCGGCTCCCCGCTGACGGTCACTGAACCATCGGCGCTGATTTGATAGGGAAAAAACTCCCCGCGAAACTCCCGATAGTAAACGAAAAGCGCGAGGGCGAGAACGACCTCGACAATCGCGACAATGGTGAGAGTGCGCTTCAGACTGAAGCGCTGGAGCTCGAAGCTTGCGTTGTTCATCATGAGTTGCTGTCACCGATCGACCAAAACACGGAGGGAGGGGCGAAGGCTCCCGGTCGAATTTAGTCCATCTGTTCGTTCCCGCCCCAGAAGATAACTATAACACAATCCTGGTGATATAACATCATATCTATGGGTGAAGATCGTCCCGTCTTCACTCTTTCTTCGGAAACCGCCCCTCAAGGGCCTCCCGCAGAATCGTGCAGACGTCTTCGCCAAAATCCTTGCCCAGCATCCATGAGATGTAGCCTGCATTTTCGGCCTTCACCTGTTCGATGGACATGTCCTTGTACTTGCCGAATGAAAAATAGGCGCGTCCGTCTTCGCCCCAAAGAAACTTGCGGCTGCGATCAACCCACTGGCCCTCGTCCGGATGACAAAACGTATGGAGTTCGGCCGAGGTGGCAGGCACCTCGTCGTAGTGGGCGACCTGGGCATCGAGAATTTCGAGGGTCGCCTCGACGTCGGCCAGGGCGCTGTGGGCGTCCACAAGATCCTTGCCGCAGTACACCCTGTAGGCGGCGGTGAGATTGCGAGGCTCCATGCGATGGAAAATGCTCAGGGCGTCGAGATGGCGACGTCCCTCCAGGGAGATGCCGCTGCCCACGCGCCGCAATTCGTTTTCGAGCAGGGGCGCGTCGAAGCGGGCCGAGTTGAAGCCGGCCAGGTCGGCGCCGTCGAGAAACTTCGTAATCTCATCGGCGAGGGCCGCGAGCACCGGGGCGTCGGCCACGTCGTCGTCGGTAATCTTGTGGACCGCCGTAGCACCCGGCGGAATGGGCATCTCGGGATTGACCAGGGAGCGGAATGTCCGCCGCGATCCGTCGAGTTCCACCCGGACCAGCGCGATCTCCACGATCCGATCCCTCTCGACCTGGACTCCTGTGGTTTCGAGATCGAAGGCGACCAGAGGGCGGTCGAGTTTCAGGTTCTGCATGACGGGCCTTTCAATCTTCAGGTGGCATCCGGGTTTCAGCGATAGCCCTTCTTGAGCTCCGACCAACTCATGTCATCGTTCCCCACCGCGCCCTGGATGAAGAAATCGACAAGGTCGAAGATGCCAATCGAGCGATAGCGCACTTCACCGATCCCTTCGACCCACCAGTGGGGCACGATCACATCGCCCTCTTTTGCAAGATCGAAGGGGCGGCCGTCGGTCGTCCACTCCGACCCGATTCCGGCGACGGAAATCGTGGCCAGGCTTTCGAGCACGCCGTGGGCATGGTAACTCTCTCCGGCGATCACGACGACCACGGGGTCCGTCGTCGTGTACTGAATTTCGAAGGCTCCAATGGCGGGCCCCCCGGGGAACTCGACGACGGAAATCGCCGAAGTCCACGTTCGCCCTGGAACGAGCGGGCCGTCGACGACCTTGAGCGGCGGCTCGTAGAACCTGGAGATTCGCGGAGACAGTCGGGCGAAGCCATGCAGGAAAACGTCGCCGTCGTCGTTGGTTGACCAGTAGTTTCTCAGGCCGAGGCTGTGATCGGAAACATCGTAGATGATAGGGAACGAGTTGTAGAATTGGGGGTCCGCTCCCGAGGCGACTTCTTTGATGTCGGGACCGACGAGCTCCCCCGTGTAGGCCCAGCGGTTGCCAGCTTCGAGGGGCAGGTAGGTGCCGGGAACACCCGAGCCGGCCGGAGCGGCGACGGATAACCACGCCATGATCAGCAGCAGAGACGCGATCGGCTTCATGCAGAGTCCTTCCTGATCCACTGAGGCAAAGGGCCTGGGGGGAGATCCTATCATGATAGCAGAGGAGAGTGCCGCCCCGCCATGGGCCAGAGATCACTCCCCAAGACACGACCCCGACCGTGTCCGGCCGGGGTCTCGTGACGTGGCATGTTGCTCCGTTCTAGACGACCTCGAATTGGGGAACCCGCTCGATCCACTCCGGGTGCCGTTTGCTTGTTCCCGTATGAATGCTGCACAGGGTTTTGCGGAGCATCGCGGTCACTGCTCCCTCGCCGCCGTCGCCGACAACATGCTCCGCTCCCTGGAAGAACAGGCTCTTGATCGGCGTGACAACCGCAGCGGTGCCACACGCGAACGCCTCGAGCAGACGGCCCGAATCCGCGTCGTTGCAGATATCGGCGACCACCGGGGGCGTCTCGACCCAATTGAGTCCGGATTCCCGGCATAGCACACCCACCGATTCGCGGGTCACTCCGTGCAGGATCGTGTCACTCAGCGGCGCAGAAATCACCCGGTCTTCGTAAACAAAGGCGAGGTTCATGGCGCCCATTTCCTCGATGGTCTTCATGGTCCTGGCGTCGAGCCAGACGATCTGATCGAAGCCCTCGTCCTGGGCCTGCTTGATCGGCAACAGGGCCGCTGCATAGTTGCCACCCGTCTTGGCGCTGCCTACGCCACCCGGAGCCGAGCGTACGTAGCGCTCCTCGACCTTGACTCGAAGGGGGTTGATGCCGCCGGTGAAGTAGCTGCCCACCGGCCCGATGATGATGTAGAACAGGTACCGATCGCTTGCCCTCACGCCCAGGCTGGGCTGGGTGGAGATCATCGTCGGCCGAATGTACAGGGCCGACGGCGATTCCGGCACCCAGGCGCGATCGAGGTCGATCAGGCGCATCAGGGCATCCATGAACAACTCCGGATCGACCTTCGGCATACACATCCGACTGCAGGAGCGATTGAATCTCGTGATGTTCATGGAGGGGCGGAACATGTGCACGGACCCGTCGGAGGGATTGGCGTACGCCTTCATGCCCTCGAAGATCTCCTGACCATAGTGCAGAACCTTCGCTGCGGGATGCAGGGCGATGTCGTGGAAGGGTTGGATGCTTGGCTCTCCCCACGCGCCGTCGGCGAATTCCACCTGGAACATATGCGGCGTGAACACGCTGCCGAAGCCGTAGTTGCCACCGGCGGGCAGTGCGGGGGGATTGGGGTGGCGGGTGATCTTGATCTCCATCCGGACCCTCCTGTTCAGTGTGGCGGTCGAGGGAAGTCGACCGGCGGAGACCACTCGCGACATCGCGACTGTTTTCCCGCTATCTATCGTGGTGAATTCGGCGTGAAAAATCAAGGGGAAGGACTCGGTTCAAGACGAGCGAAGAAATCTTAAATCTTTGTTTTCTTGGCGGTTATGCGCTCCGCTAATCTCTGATGGAGGCGGTTATCGTTCAACTTCAGGCCTCACTGGCCATCGCTTGAGGGTCCGGGTGTGGTTCAATTGCCGGGTCCCTGCGGCGAGCCCAGGCAATCCGACCCAACAGGCCGACCAATAACTCGGCGGCGCCGGCCATGAAAAGGACCGCCGAGGCTCCGATCGCCGACCCCAACAGGGGTCCGAGCATCACCGATGCCAGACTGATCGGTCCGAGCAGAGGACTCAACCAGCCGAAGATCCTGCCCCGTTGTTCCGGCGGTGTCTCTCTCTGCAGGAACGTCGCCAGGTTCACCTGAAGGCCCGTACTGAGCGCCCCGAACAGCAGAAACAGCACAGCCGCCGACGCGACGTTCCGGTTTACGGCGAACAGCATGAGCAACGCACCGTCCAGGGCGATCAGCCACGTCACCATGCGCAGAGGTTCCGCCCTCTCGCGGAGCAGGCCGGCGACCAGGGCGCCGAGCAGACCCCCGAGTCCTGCCGCGCCGAAGATCAGGCCGAGTTGAGCTTCGGTGCGTCCAAGCGTATTTCTTACCATGTCAAAGACCAGCGGCGGCTGCATCGCCGTCACGACCGTCACGACACCCAGGAACGAAACCGCGAACCTCAGGCGCGGCCGTGACCAGATCCAGACAGCGCCCTGTCGAACATCGGCCCAGCGTTCGCGAGGACGCGACGGCACATCGGCGACATCACTCCTGGGCAGATATCGAAACCGGTGTGCTGTCAGGATGAGGGCCGAGACAGCGAACGTCGCGGCGTCGATCCGGAAGGCTGCGGCGGCGCCCAGATGGTGAACAGCCAGCCCCCCGGCCGCCATGCCCAGCAGCAGCGTCAGGTTCTGGGTGAGCATGGTCATCGCGTTGCTCTTGTTCAGAAGCTCGCCCGCCACCAGGTCGGGCACGATGGCCAGGCGGGCCGGACCGGCGAGTTGCCGCCCAACCGACAGCAGGGCGGCGACCAGATACACGAATTCGAGACGACCCCAGATCAGCGGCAGGACCAGACAAGCGGCAACGCCCAGGAGATCAGCCGCCACCAGAAGCACCTTGCGGTTCCAGCGGTCGATCAACACACCGACCATGGGACCGAGCAGAACGCCCGGCAGGATTTGCGCGGCAGCAAGCAGTCCGAGATCGGCCACGTTGCCGGTCCGGTCGAGCACCAGGGAGAAGAACGCGATGACGGCGATCTTGTCCCCCAATCCGCTGACGAACTGGGCGGACCAGACCGCGAGGAAGCTGCGGTTGGTCAACAGGTGGCGCAATGAGAATCCGTTCTCCGGGGTGGTGGCGTCCGTGCCTCCGATCATATCATCCGAAAAGCTTACTCTTCGGTATCGGTCTGGACAACCGGGAATCGGGTTCCCGGGACGAGGCGGCTAGCTCTTCGCAGCCGCAACCGGACGAGTACGGCGGGGCGAAAGCCGGCCGGCAAAACGTCCGATCCCCCCGAACATGTCCTCGGACAGGGTCGCCGTGGTCGGCAGCAGCACCGTCGTGAGGAACGTGCTGACAAACAACCCGCCCATGATCACCAGCGCCATGGAGTAGTAGTACACCCCGCCGAGCGACGGTTTCTGAATCACGATGGGCAACAGCCCGATCAGCGTTGTCAGGGCCGTCATCAGGATCGGACGCAGGCGTTCTCGCCCGCCTTGCAGCATGGCTTCGGTGCGCTCCATGCCTTCGCGTCGGTACTGGTTGATGTGCTCGAGCATGACGATGCCGTTGTTCACCACGATGCCGATCAGCAGCAGCAGGCCGATAGCCGCCGGTTGATCGAAACTGGTTCCGGTGGCCCACAGCGTCCAGGCGGCACCTGAAATCGCAAACGGTAGAGAGACCATCAAGGCCGCCGCCTGGCGCGCCGACTCGAACAGCCCTGCCATGACCGCGAAAACGAGCAGAAGGGCGAGCAGAAGGTTGGTCAGGAACTCCTTGGACTGCTCCTGGCGACGCTGCTGCCACTCACCGAAGGTCCAGGAGTAGCCGAACGGGAAGATCATGCCGTCGAGGGCTGCGACGACCTGGGGCATGTATTGTTCGCTGGTGCCCTCCTCGTAGCGGGCGTTGACCCACACACTGGTCAGGCGGTTGTCGCGCTCGATGTTTTCCCGTCCCGGCTGGGGGCTCAGGTTGGCCACGGCCGCCAGCGGAACTTCGGCCCCGGCGGCGGTGCGCAGGGGAAGATTGGCGAGTTGGGCGATGCTCTCGGTTTCCTGTTCATCGAGGGTCAAACGCATCTCTCGTTCACCGTCGGCGGTCCGGAAACGCGGTAGACGCTGGCCTCGGTAGGTCAGACTGATGACTCGAGCCACCTGATCGGGCGAAACGTCGTACAGGTTCACGAGGTCCCTGTCGGGCACGACATGCAACTCCTGTTGGGCCTCCTGGTGGCGTGTTTCCACCTGGCTCAAGCCGGGAATCGCTTCGATGCGGGCCATGGCTTCTTCGGCCAGGCCCAACAACGTCTCGGTGTCTTCGCCGACGATCTGGAAGGCGACCCGGTCACGGCCTCGGTGACCGCGCCAACCCTGGTTGGTCTGCTGCACCTGCAGTTGAACGCCGGGGATCTCGGGCAAGATCTCGGGCAGCCGTCGCCGGACCATGGCGATATTCTCATCGTCGGCCTTGCCCTCTTCGAGGTAGATGCGCGTGAGTGAGAATCGGTCACTCCAGAAGGAATAGATCGACCCGGCCATGAGTTCTTCGCGATGGGGTTCGATCGCCGCCTCGACCTGCGACACCAGTTCCTGCTTGCGCTCGAGACTGAGCTCCTCGCTGATCTCGTATCGCACCTGGACGAACAGCTCTGGGCTGCTGGTTTCAAAATTCATGTCCACACGCTGGAGCGGATAAATCGCCGACGCCACCACGGTCAGCCCAATCACCGGGGCGATCCAACGACGACGCAGATTGAACTCCAGCACCTTCTGGTAGCGGGCCTCGAACCCCTTCATGAACTCGCCCTTGGTCCGAGGCCGGGAGCGAATATAGCGGGACGTCGCCAGGGGGATGAGCGTTTGGCTGATGAACAACGACGCCATCAGCGTGAAACACACCGTGATGCCGAGTTCCTTCAGGTAGATGTTCATCTCGCTCGGCTTGTTGAAAATCAGGGGGATGAACACGATGACCGACGTGAGGGTGGCAGCCACCACCGCCGTCGACACCTCCTTGGCACCGATTCGTGCCGCGGTCTTGCGGTCCTCTCCCATCTCCCGGTGCCGAAATATGTTCTCCATCACCACTACGGCGTTATCCACGAGCATGCCGATGCCGACGATCAGCCCCAGCAGGGTGAGCGTGTTGAGGCTTCTCCCCTGGCTCCAGATGATGCCGCAGGTCACGATCAGCGAGAACGGGATGCACATCACCGCCACGACGGTCGTTGAAACGCGGCGCAGGAACAGGAACAGCACCACCGAGGCGAGCAGGGATCCGAAGAGGCCCGTGAAGGTCAGATCGCGCAGTGTCTTTTTGATTTCGCGACCCTGGCTGAACCAGATCAGGAAGTTCACGCCCTCGAGATCGGGATCCTCGTTCATCGACGCGATGGCCTCCTCGAGGGCGTCGCACACCTGCACCGTGTTGGCCCTGGACTCCTGGGAAATCGACACCCCGACGGCGAAGTTTCCGTCGAGATGGCGGCCGTACTCCAAGGGCGGTTCCTGGTAGACAACATCGGCCACGTCGGCGAGCCGAAGGCCGTCGGCGCGCAGGGGCAGGGCCCGGATCTGCTCAACGTCCGTCAAGGTGCCGATGGTGCGCAGGGTGTAGCGGTGATCTCCGGTCACGATGCGGCCCAGGGACATGTCGAAGTTGCCGGCGCGCAACGATTGCGAAACATCACGCACGTCGATGCCGTGCAGTTCCAGATCGGCGAGCCGCAGGTTGATGCGCACCTCGCGAGGATTCACACCGTCGAGCCTCACCTGGGCCACGCCCGGCACACGTTCAAGCGGCCGGATGATCTTGCGCTCGAGCAGGTCGTAGCTCTCGCTCAGGTCCCGGCGCGAACTCAGACGGCCCTCGAGTATCGGAGAGTCGGCGTCCCGCGTGTCCCAATTGGCGCTGACCTGGATGTCGCCGATGTCATCGGGCAGCTCGGAGCGGATGCGGTCGATGCGCTCCCACACCTCGACACGCGCCATGTGAAGGTCGACGTCCCAATCGAAACCGAGTCGAATCCTGCCGCCGTCGCTTCCGCAGCGCGACCACATGGTCTGCAGCCCCTTCACTCCGCCGAGGGCGTCCTCGACCGGGCGGACGATCATCTGCTCGACCTGTTCGGGCGAGGCGTTCTGGTAGGGCAGGATGACGAAAAACTCGGGCTCCACCACATCGGGCATGAACGCCAGAGGCAGGCGCGTGAGCGCGACTCCGCCGAGCACGACGATGCTGACGATCACCATCAGGGCGGTTACTGGTCGTTTGACGGCGAGTTCGGGCAAGGTCATGCGACGGCGTCCTCTCCGTCGACCCGCGAGGGTACGATCAGGTAGGCGGCGGGGACCACCACCAGCGTCAACAGGGTGCTGAGCAGCAAGCCGCTCGCCACGGTGATCGCCAGGGGGGCGCGCAGCTCGGCGCCCTCGCCCCAGCTCAGGGCCATGGGCAACAGGCCGAGAACCGTGGTCGCAGTGGTCATCAGGATCGGCCGAAGGCGGACATGCCCGGCGCGAATCACGGCGTCGCGTTTGGCGAGGCCCGCTCGTCGCAGGCGGTTGATGGTGTCGATGAGCACGATGGCGTTGTTGACCACGATGCCCACCAGCATGACCGATCCGATCAGGACGATGACGGTGATCGTCGTGCCGGTGATCAGCAGGCCGGCGACCACGCCCACCAGGGCCAAGGGAATGGTGAACAGCACCAACAGCGGATGCAGGAACGACTCGAACGTGGCCGCCATGACCAGGTAGACCAGGAAGATGGCCAGGATGATGGCAAAGCGCAGACTGCCGAAGCTCTGCTGCATCTCCTTGTTCTGCCCACCGACTTCGGTGGAGATTCCGGTGGTCGACGCAACGCCTTCGAGCGCCTGCTGCACATCGGCGACGGCGCCGCCGAGGCTCCGGCCGTCCAGGTTCGCCGACACGACTGCGGCGCGCTGCTGTTGCAGTCGATGAATCTCGGCGGGGCCGCGAGACTCGGTCACGCTGGCCACCGACATCAGGCGAAGTGAGCCCCCATCGACGCCGGGAAGCACGAGGTTGCGCACATCGGCCACCGAACTACGGTCGGCTTCGCGGTTGCGGATGCGGATATCGATCTGACGATCTTCCTCACGGAAGCGCGTCGGCACCACGCCGAGCACCCGGTTCTTGAGAGTTTCAGACAGAACCCCCATATCCAGCCCCAGCGACGCCAACCGCTCACGGTCGAACACGACCTGAAGCTCGGGATTGCCGGCCTCGAGAGAGGAGCGCACATCGACCAGGCCGGGCACGCCATCCAGGGCTCTCGCCACCTCAAGGGAATGCCCGCGCAGCTCTTCGAGGTCGTCTCCGAAAAGGATGATCTCGATGGGCGTCTTGAGGCTGAAATAGGACGGCCGACCGAACTTGACCTCCAGGTCCGGCAATTCGGAGAACGTCGCGCGCAGGCGTTCAGCCACGGCGGCTTCGGCTGTGTCGTCGCCCCTGTCGACCATCACGATGTTGAGCTGGCCCAGGTTTTCTGCCTTGGAATTGAGAGACACTCCCCCCGAAACGACGCGGCTGCCGATTGAAGCATAAGTGCGGTCGATGGCCTCCTCATTCGCGGCAGCCTGCTCCATGATCGCCATGGTGCGATCGGTGGCGGCCAGCGAAGCCCCCTCGGGAAGATTCACTTCGAAGTAGAATTCGCCCTCGCTCATCTCGGGGATGAGCTCGGTGTCCAGCAACCCGACCGCCCACACGGACGCGAAGAACAGCCCGAAGCCCACAGCCAAAGTGAGCCAAGCCTGCCCCAGGGCGCCGTTGAGCAGGCGGCCATAGAGCCGCGAAACCGCACCGAGTGTATTCGGTCCCACTTCAGGTGGTTCGACCTCGGCGGCGGCGGCTTCTTCGTTCATCCTTCGTCGCTCGGCGAGCGTCGGCAGCTTGGATCCCGACGCCGCGAGCATGGGGATCAGCGTCACGGCTGCCAGCAGGGACGCCATCAGGCTGAAGGTCACCGTCAGGGCCTGGTCGCGGAAAAGCTGGCCGGCCACGCCCTCGACGAACGCGATGGGCAGAAACACGGCCACTGTGGTCAGGGTCGACGCGACGATCGCAGCGCCGACTTCAGAAGTTCCGTCCACGGCAGCCCGGAACAGGGTGGCGCCCTGCTGGCGACGCCGGAATATCGACTCGAGCACCACGATGGAGTTGTCGACAAGCATGCCTATGCCGAGAGTCAGTCCGCCCAGCGACATGATGTTGAGCGAGATGTCCATCTGGTCCATGGCCACGAATGTCGCGATGACCGAGATGGGAATCGACGTGGCGATGATCAGCGTGCTGCGCAGATCGCGCAGGAACAACAGCAGCACAAGAACCGCCAGCAAGCCGCCAATCATGGCCGCGTTGCGAACCTCGTCCACGGCGTTCTGGATGAACGTGGACTGGTCGAAGAGCACGGTCATCTCGACGCCGGGCGGAAGCTTGCCGTTCTGCCACTCGGCGACGCGTCCATGCAGGAGCCGCGCCACGGTCACGGTGTTGGCGTCGCCCTCCTTGAAGAAGGACACCTCCACCGACTCCCTCTGGTCGACTCGGGTGATTTCTTCGCGCTCCTTGCTGCCGCGCCACACCTCGGCCACGTCGCCCAACCGGACCAGGCCGTTCTCGTCGCGACGCACGATCAGGTTGGCGATTTCGGCTACGTCGTCGAACTCGTTGACGGTGCGGATAAGGTACTGGCTGTCACGACTCCGCAGTGCGCCGCCGGGAAGATTGACGTTACCCACGCTCACGACCTGTCGAATCTGATCGAGTGTCAGACCCAACGAGGCGAGACGGCCTTGATCCACGTCGATGTGGATCTCCTCCTCCAGCCCGCCCTTGACCTGGGCTGCGGCCACGCCCTTGATGGTTTCGAAATCCTGCTTCACCTGCTTGTCGGCGAGACGACGCAGGATCGTGAGATCGGCATCGCCCGACAGGGCCAGTCTCACGATCGGATCGAGGCTCGGATCGAACCTTAAAACGACGGGGTCCGCGGCTTCCTCTGGCAGGATCAGCCTGTCGAGCTTCTCGCGCACCTCAAGCGAGAGCATCTCCATGTCCGAGCCCCAGGCGAACTCGAGAGTGACCTCACTGATGCCGGGACGCGACACCGAGTGAATCGTTTCCAGCCCGCGCAGCACGCCAACGGCTTCCTCGACCGGCCGGGTCACGAGGTTTTCGACTTCCTGTGGCGCCGTATCGGGAAACTCGGTCTGGACTGTGATGGACGGGTAGGAGATGTCGGGGAACAGCTCGAGGGCCAGCCGCTCGTAGGCGACGATGCCAAAGGCGACAACCGCCAGACAGGCCATCACGACGCTCACCCGGCGGCGGACCGCGAGATCTACAAGGGGGCGCATCAGTCGCCCGCTCCCTCGAGAATCTTCAGGACGGCGCCATGCTTCAGGGAGCGCTGTCCCTTGACCACGACAAGTTCGGCGGCGGTGAGACCCTCGAGAATCTGGGTATGGTCATCGTCCGTAAAGCCCGTGGTGACGACACGACGTTCGGCGGTTGGGCCGCCCTCGCTTTCGACGGCCGTAAAGACGATCGTCTCGCCCTTGTCGGTGATCACCGCTTCGCGGGGAACGAGCACAACCCCATCACGCCGCTCGGTCACGATTCGGACCTGGGCAAAATCACCAGGACGCGTGCCCGCAGGATAATCGGGCACTTCGACCGTCAGCTTGATCGTGCCGCTGGTCGGGTCGATGACCGGACTGATCAGCTTGATGCGCCCCCGGAGGCGATCGCCGGTGCTGTCGAGCATCAGATTGACGCTCTGATCGCGCTGCAGTGTGTTGAACTCGCGACTCGGCACGTGGACGCGCGCGAGCAGCGGATCGAAATCGGCGAGATCGAACAGGGCGGTGCCCGCCGAGAGGTTCTGGCCGACATCGACGAGGCGGCCAGTGATCCGGCCGCGGAAGGGCGCTCGCACCGTCGTGTAACTCAAGGCGAGATCGGCCAGGCCTTCATCGGCCTCGGCTCTGGCGAGTTCGCTCTTGGCGGCCTGGAATTCCTCGTCGCTGGACAGGCCCTCGGCGCGCATCGACTCGAAACGCTGGAAACGGGCGCGGAGATTCGCGGTGGCGGCCGCGGCCTGCTCGAGGCGCAACCGGTACTCGTCGTTGTCGATGGTCAACAGCGGCGCCCCTGCCGCGACCATGTCGCCCTCCTCGGCGACGATCGACGCCACGACGCCCGTCGCGCGGGCGAGCACCTGGGCGCCTTTCTCGGCTTCGAGAGTGGCGGTGGCGTCGTAATAGCTGGCTATGGAGCCTATGGTCGCCGGCGTCACAGCGACCGGAATAGCTTGCTGGGCCGGGCGCTGGCCTGGGCCTCCATGGCCGGAGCCTGGTTGACCGGCATTCCTCTGGTGGGTCTGAGAATCCGTTGTCTCGCCCTTGTCGCAGCCGACACCGGCCAGCACCAGGATCACGGCGGGGATCATCACGCCCCGGGCCAGTCGATCGATCAATTGACGATTCATGAATTCCGATTCCTTTGGAGTGTTGTGGCCCATATCCTGCCAGCCGCTGATCCTCTATGAATAATCCATTCTCTCCACATTTGCCTCAGCAAAAACCATGGTCTTCTGGTGGAAGACCCGATCCATGATGGTTTTCATCAGGACGGGTCGCCTCGCCAGCCGGCGTATTTCACAGCCATCGCATCGGTCGCCGTGGCCGGCGCCATTTCACTGGCTGGAAACGACATTGATGGCCCGCAGAAACGCATACGTGTTGATCACGACCCTCCCCGGACATGCGCCAGGAGATCGTCGCCGAGGATCGCCAGCAATTCGGTGTCATCATCTTCGGGCGTCTCGATGAACAGGAATCCGAACAGCGGATGAACACGGGAGTCGACCGGTCGCACATCGAGAACCTTCGAAAATCCGGCCGCCGCGCCCACGAGGTCGAAGGCCAAGATGTCCTTGCCGTCGATGCCGGTGGCATTGTCCAGCACGACGACGCTGAAGGCCCGGCCGGCCCGCTCCTCCATCAGCTTCGGCCAATCCGGGAGCTCGTCCCGCAAATATGCCAGAAGGGGATCGAAACCCCAAGCGTGGACAGCCAGGTCGGCGGTCGTGCACCATCCGCCGAATCGCAACGGATTGACCTCGATGGCTCGCGCGATCCCGTCATCACCGACCCTCAGTTCCACATGCATGACCGTGTCGCTCAGTTCGATCAAGCCTCCAAGCCGCTCAAGGTACGAGACGGCATGGGGCAGCATCTTCCGCATCACTGCCGGCGATGTGGTGTAGACACGATCGCTCACGTCGTCGGGACCCGCGAACAGGTGCTTCATGATCCCCACGACTACAGGCCGTCCGTCGCCGTCGAAATAGGCGTCGACGGCGTATTCGTCTCCCTCGAGACAGGCCTCGACTATGAATCGGGTGCCATCAAGGACGACCGACGGGTACAGGTCGCGCGCCCGCTCCAAGTCGGCGAGCACCTCGGTCGCGGCCGACACCCATTGCTCCGGACACTCGATGCGCCGAACACCGAGACTGAAAAACCCGACCGCAGGCTTGAGCACGCAGGGCATCGGCAAGACTGCGGGATCCGTCTTCAGCAGCTGATCCAACGACAGTTCGAGAAATCGGAATCCGGGATCGAGCTGCTCGGTCGCCCGGCGGAACCGGACCTTGTCCTTGAAGAGGCTCGCTGCACGGGCTGCGCGGGTGGTGCCGAGGTGCTGATCCACCCAGGCCAGGGCGTTCTCGGAGTTGGTGTAGAGGCGAAGCCGATCGGCGTTTCGGCCCAGAGAGACAGCGTCATTCTCGGACACGACGTGTGGCCCGGGCCTCAGGCCCTGTTTCATCGCAGGCCCTGTTTGCACCACAGGCAGGCCCTGGCGGTGGATCGTGTCCAGCAACGATGCCGAGGCATACGGATGATCGATCAGAACAAGGGACTCGAATGCGGGCTTCATGATCCGCTTTCTCACTCTGCGGCCCGCTTGCGATAGACGCCGCACAAAAAGAAAGCCGGTGGATCCTGATCCGATCGCGGTACTTCTGCGATCGATTCGACGACGAGTTCTTCGGTGGCGAAGGCCTGCATCTCGGTGGGTGACAGGGGCCACGGCGGGCCCTTCGGATTCGTCTCTTCATCCGAGCGGCCATGAGCCACAACCAGCAGGGTTCCCCCGTCGGCCACCAGTCCCGACACCGCCCGAGTCGATTCGTTCCTCATGGCGAGAGGCAAGGCCTGAACCGTATAAATCTCGACGACCAGGTCGAACCCGCGTCGATAGTGCGACGGGGGCGCAAGGAGATCCGCCGTCTCGTAGACGACCGACGAGTCGGGAAACCGCTCGCGGCACCACTGCACAGCCGTCTTGGATAGATCGAAAGCCGTCACTTCGAAACCCCTGCGGGCGAGCTCCTCGGCATCGTCGCCGAGCCCGCAGCCGATCACAAGGGCCCGGCCGGGCTCGGGTATGGCCTCATCGAGCCAGGCCAAGAGGCGATCGTGGGGCGTCAAGTGGACCCAGGGAACGCTGCAGGGGTCCTCGGCGGCGGCGGCGGACGCATAGAGGGGCTCGAACCAACCGGTCGGATCCCCATCGGTCACGGCCTTGCGGCCCGCCCGTGAAGAATCAATACGCTGCTGTCGTTCTCGTTCGTCCATGGTCTCCGATTGCGGTCCTGAGGAATTCCCGCTACCACACCAACGGCAGATATCCTTCGCGGATGAATTGTGAGATCAGAGGTCCGACATACTGAACCTCCACCCCGAGGGCTCCAGCCGTTCGAGGGATGGCCAGTCGATGCAAATCCAGGGGATCCGCTCGATAGTCGGATCAGTTCTTCCGGTCGAGAATCTGCACGTCCGGTTCGCGGTCGATCAGCCGTGACAGCTCATCCGCCTTGAGTCGCACGGCGAGCACCATTCCATCCTCGCCATGCTGCTCCTCCAGCACCGACCCGGTCCGGTGAAACACCGACACGAGATCCATGCGCGTGTAGGGCACGGAAATCCGGACGATCGTCTCCCGACTCAACAGGCGGTCGACCAGGGCCCGTCGCACTTCGGCAATGCCCTCGTCGGACAGGGCGGACACGAAAATCGAACCTGGAAACAGCCGACCCATCCTGTTGCGCACGATCTCGGCCCGCTCTGGACTGAGGGCGTCCATTTTGTTGAAGATCATCAGCATATCACGATCTTCGTCGATCAGTTCCCGCAGCACGACTTCGACCGAGGCGATCTGGTGCTCGGGGTCGTCGTGGGAGGCATCCACGACATGGAGCAGCAGGTCGGCTTCCTGCACCTCGGTCAGAGTCGCACGGAACGACTCGACGAGATTGTGGGGCAGGCGCCGGATGAAGCCTACGGTGTCCGAGACCAGCAGACGACGGCGTTCGTCCACCTCGATGCGGCGGGTCGTGGTGTCGAGGGTGGCAAAGAGCTTGTCCTCGACCAGCACGTCGGCGTCGGTCAGTCCGCGCAGAAACGTGGATTTGCCGGCATTGGTGTAGCCGACCAGGACGGCGGTGTACTGATCGCCTCGGCGGCGGCTTTGGGTCTTCAGGTCGGCCGCCACGTCGGCGAGCTCACGCTTGAGTTTGGAGAGACGCTTGCCCACGATCCGGCGGTCGGTCTCCAGCTGGGTCTCTCCTGGACCACGGGTGCCGATGCCTCCCGCCTGCCTCTCGAGATGGGACCAAAGCTTGGTCAGACGCGGCAACATGTACTGGAGTTGGGCGAGTTCGACCTGGAGCCTGGCTTGGCGGGTGCGGGCGTGGGAAGCGAAGATATCGAGGATCAGCTCGGTGCGATCGATCACCGACACCTTGCCGGCGTCGCCAGGCTTGTCGGGCTGGGTCTCGCCGCCGTTGAGGATCTTTTCGAGATTGCGACCCTGGGCTGGGCTCAAGTCGTTGTCGAAGACGACGAGCGTCGCCTCTGTGTGATTCACGGTAGCCTGGAGTTCCTCGACCTTGCCCTTGCCGATGAACGTTCTCGGCGCCGGCCTGTCGCGTCGCTGGCGAATCTCGCCGTGCACCTCGCCGCCAGCCGTGGTCACCAGGCGGGCGAGCTCGTCGAGATCGCAGTCGCCGCCGGTTTCCTCGCCGAAACGTGACGGAAGATCCACGCCGACCAGAATCACCTTTTGAGCACGGTCGCGGCTGTCGAGATCGATCATCGCCATGGTTGTCATCGCTCCAGTTCAATGGGTTCAGCCGATGGAAGTCACACAACAGGATCCGCCATGTCACCATGACGGAATCGGGCGTTCGTGGAGACAGTAGGCGACAGGACGACCCGAGTCCAGCGACCCCTAGGCCCCGTCGATCTCCGCCTGCCACGACTCCCAGCGATCGATGCGTTCGGCCAGTTCGGTTTCGACCTCGGCGTGTCGCAGCGACACAGCCAAACGCTCGCCCGGCGTGAGATCGGACGCCGACAGGAGTTCAAGTGTCGCCGCCTGCTCGGACTCCAGGGCCGCGATCTCCGTCTCGACCTCGACGATCCACTGTTCACGCCGCATGATCTCGTTCTTGCTCAGCACCGATCCGGGAGGCTCAGGGGTCGCCATGGGCTTCGTGGTTGTTGCCTGAACGGCGGCCACCGCCTGTTCTTTCACTCGCGCAGACACCTCGGTCCATGTCCCGAGATGCAGCTTCACGCGGGGACCGTCCGGACCGTGATCGAAGATCAGGATCCTGTCGCAGACACGTTCGAGAAAGCGACGATCGTGCGACACGACGACCAGTGTACCACCGAAGGCCCTCATGGCATCTTCGAGCGCCTCGCAGGTCGGTGCGTCGAGATGATTCGTGGGCTCGTCCAGCAACAGCGTGTTGTGACCGCCGCGGATCAGGCGCATCAAGGCCAGGCGGCCACGCTCTCCCCCCGACAGTGCGCCCACCGGTCGGTCAATCATGTCGGCACCGAATCCGAAAGCGCCTGCGAAGGACCGCAACTCTGCCAATGTCGCCCCTGGCCATGCGTCCGACAACTCTTCCAGCACGACCTTGGCGTCCGACACGCTGCGCAACTGCTGATCGTAGTGACCCAGGTCAACGTGATGGCCCCAGTGCACTCGCCCGGCGTCGGGCATCACCTCGCCGCCGAGCACTTTGAGCAGCGTCGACTTGCCGCAGCCGTTGGGACCAACCACTCCCATACGATCACCGCGGGCCACCATCAGGTCGAAACCCCGGAACAGCGGCTCGACTCCATAGGCCTTGCTCAGGCCTATCGCTTCGATGGCGATGGCTCCACTCGGTCGCGACGGCGCCAACACGATCGGCGCCGGCCTGCTCTCAGCTCCGGGACGCACGGCCCGGTCGACCTTGTCCAGCTGGCGGCGACGCGACTGGGCCTGTTTGGTCTTCTGGCCGGCCAGGTTGCGGCGAATGAAATCCTCGGTCTCGTTGATCTTGTCCTGCTGGCGACGCCATGCGGACTCGTCCCGCTCCCTGCGCTCGGCCGCCTCGAGCAGCCACGACGTGTAATTGCCCTTCCAGGCCGACAGCCGGGCCCGGCCCAGATCCCAGGTCCTGTTGCAGGTTCGATCGAGAAAGAAACGATCGTGCGACACGATGACCATCGATCCCGGGCGGCGTGAAAGGTGCCCCTCGAGCCACTCGCGTGCCTGCAGATCGAGATGGTTAGTGGGCTCGTCGAGCAGGAGCACCGTCGCGTCCGAAAGGAGGGCCGCGGCCAGAGTGGCCCGCCGCCGCTCGCCGCCGCTGAGATCACCCGGAGCCTTCCCCCACAATTCCGGTCCAACCCCCAGTCCCTGCAACGCCGCCTCAAGTCGTGCCCGCCAGCTGTAGCCGTCACGTCGCTCATAATCCGACTGCAGCCGTCCCTGGTCGCGACCCAGCACTTCGGCACGGGCCCCATCGTCCCGACCGAGCGTCTCTCCCAGCCGCTCGAGTTCCGCCTCGATCTCGAGAAGTTCGCCGAAAGCGGATTCCGCGACGACGTCCCGTATTGTGCGGTTGCGATTGGTCTCGGGATCGAAGGAGGTTTCCTGTTTCAGCCAGCGCAATGTCGTGTGGCCAGCGGTCTTGCGCACACCACTCAGCAAGTCGAGCTCGCCGGCCAGGATGGCGAGCAAGGTGGACTTGCCGGCGCCATTGCCCCCGACCAGCGCGATGCGTTCGTCCGGCTGGACGGTGCAGTCGACGTGATCGAGGATCGGCTCCCGGCTGTAGTCGAAAGAGGCATCCTGGAGTGCGATCAGAGCCAAGGGTATCCGGATCCTTCAAGAAATGGGCCCCTCCCGAGGGAGGGGCCCTGTTCCGTTTGGCGTGCTGTTGCCGAGTCCGTCAAGCCGCCGACTGTGGCGACTTCCGAAACTTCAGCGGCGGCACGCCACAGCGATCCTTGAAGGTGCGACTGAAGTGCGCGAGCGAGTTGAACCCGCACTGCTTCGACACCTCTTCGACCGACAGATCAAACCTGCGCAGCAGCTTCTTCGCATTGTCGATCCGGACCTGGATGAGATAATCGCTGAAACTCATACCCACTTCGATCCGGAACAAGTTCGAGAAGTAGCCGGGCGACAGATGGACCATCTCGGCCATGCGATCGCGATTGATGTTCTCGCTGAAGTTTTGCAGGACATATCGACACGCATACTCGGCTCGATAATCCTGGATCTCCGGTGTGGCGATCACGAGCGAACCGGCTTCGCCGTCGTTTTCGAGAACAACCTCTGGCAACCCCCCCTGCCACAGGGGAACGTCGCTGGGCAGTGGCACGAGTCCGGGATCCACCTCGGATCGCTTCGGTTCCGCTGTCACGGTCGCTGCGTTGGTCCCATTGAGGTATTCCAGCACATGCTGGGCTGATTTGCGGACATTCATCCGCTGGGCCACGAGTACGGGAGCGTCGATGTGGGCCTGATAATAGTCGAGTGTCGACTTCAGGGCCGTCGGCGTCTCGGACGCATAGACGAAGATGAGGCGGGCCTCATTGACGGTTTCGTCCCCACTCAGATCATGCAGACGTCGCAACAGGATCTGGGGTCCGAAGAAAGCGAAGCAGAGTTCGGCGGGGTTTTTCTCGGAAGCTGCACAGAGAAACAGGATCTTCTGATGGTTTTCCCCGGTGTCTGTTTTGATCTTCGGACACGATGGGAACTCGACGACGAAGCTACTCCACGCTTCTGTGATCGGTTCCAGTCTTTCCTTCACCACATATCCCCTTGGGTTGGAAAGTGTCGTTCCCTCGTGTGTCGTCCAATGGTGAGTCATCAAGACTTGACGAATGATGAGACGATTATAGGAGATTTCAATAGATGGAACAAGGTTTAATTTCGTCCATGCAAACTCCTATCCAGAAAGCGGATTTCGGACCACGATGAAAAGAATCGCCTGAAGCCGCTCATCGAAAAACTCAAGTCAACATTTAACGTAAGAGTGCAACCCGTTGTGTGATCGACCAATTCTCAATCTGGAGTTTGCAGAAATAGGTGCCGGCCGCAACCGGTCTTCCGTGGGTGTCGAGCCCGTCCCAGCTGGTGGTCCTGGTGCCGACGCCACATATTTCATCAAATACGGTGGCGACCTCGTGGCCGGCCACGGAATAGATCTTCATCATGACTCTCGGCGGGGAGTCGCGATAGGGAATCGGATCTTCCGCCTTGAGCGGAACATCAGCGTCATCCTCCCAAACGAAGCCCTCCCCGACGGTCTGGGGGACCGTGAATCTCAAATTCAGCTGGCCAACAAAGGGATTCGGGTAGGGCTCGAGAAGATGCGGCGCCAAGGAGGGGCGGCGCTTTGGGCGCTCCTCTTCTTGCGGGGGTTCCGGGATCTGGGCCGCGGGCGATGGCGTCTCCAGGGACAGATCCAGAGTCAAGCCGCACAGGGAGCGGGCCGACAGCTTCGTCGGTTCGGACGACAGGGCGGCCGAGGCATATTCAAAGGTCCAACGACCCGGGATCCTGCGCGCCTGGTCCGGAAGATCGGCATAGAAAGGATCGGGCAGGGCGTTCAGCCCTGATCGCCGCTGGAGGGCCGTGGCCCTCCAGCTGTCGCTGTCCTCGGCGGCCGCGGGTATCCAAGACGCGCCCAACAGCCACCCGCACGACCGATCATCGAGACTCAGGGTTTCGGGATCCAGGAGCAGGGGCCAATCGGCTGAAACCTCGATGTCGACCACGACCCTGTCGGCAGGTCCGGCTCGCAGGCTGGCCACGGGCAGATCTCCTGTGTCGAGACGGGGTGGCGGTGGCACGATCCAAGGTGTCGCAGGTCTTTCGGGTGCGGCGCGGGCTCCGGCTTTCAGGGCCAGGGTCGCCGCCAGTCGGCACCGGAGCTGAGAGAGCGTCCGGGTCACGGCCACGCCGATCACGAGGGTCTCGTCGATTGCCAGCACGAGATCGGTTCCCTCGAGTCGCGGGCTCCCCGCCGTACCGTCTCCCGATTCGAGAACGACGACACCGATCCACCAGGGCGCATCGTCTCCGGGTAGTTCGGCGGCGAACATGGGATGGCTTGCTGTCTTGGCGCCGCTTCGAATACCTGAGTTTCTACCGATCTTCGACTCTCGCCAATTCGACACCGGCAAGGTCAGGGTGATGTCTTCCCCGTTGAGCGTCCGGCCCGACCACGCAAGCACCATGGCCTCGCGCAAGTGAACATAATTCCAGTGATAGCCCTCGATATGCGCGTCGTGGTCTCCGCCTCCGAAGTGAGCCACGGTCATCTGATCTCCGATGGCGGCGAAATCCTCGTCGATGTTGCCGTCGCCATCGTCATCGAGCCCGTTGGCCGGATCCTCGTCAACGAGGCCGTCGCCATCGTCGTCGGCGTGTCGGGACAAGCCACGGTGTCCACCGTCCGCGCCCTCCCGGGTGACCAGAAAAAACGTTTGATCGAGTTCGGAAAGCCGATGAGCCCCCCTCGCGGATGACCACGGGGAATCAAGGGTCAACAAGGAACGACCGCCGATCCAGGAGCCCCCGTCGAAGAGGACGGACCCATCGTCGTGGATCGTGGCACGGGAGTCGTGTCCCAGGACGGTCACCGAGGCATGGGCCCCCGGCCCCGCAAGGGCCCACATCGGCGCGCCGGTCGCCAACAGCGACAGGAAGAGAAGAGCCGGGATGTTGCACTGGGCGCGTGTCACTTTGGTCAGTCCTCGCTGGATGCGGGGGCGTCGGGCCCGACATCGGGATCGACGATTTCGATCACATCGTCACTGGCTTCGAGTCGCGCCATGCCGACCACGGTGTCCTTTTTCTTCAGACTGATGATCCTGACGCCCTGCGTGTTGCGGCCCAGGGTCGAAATGTCGCTCAGCGCCATACGGATCATGATGCCATTTTTCGTGACGACCATCAACTCCTGGTCGTCGCTCACGGCCCTGATGCCGATCAGCTTGCCGTTGCGCTCGCTGCCTTTGATCGTGATCAAACCACGGCCGCCGCGCCTCTGAAGTCGGTATTCCTCCACGCGCGTCCGTTTGCCGTAGCCGTTCTCGGTGATCATGAGCAGCGTATCCTCTTCACCGATCACCACCATGCCAACGACTTCGGCATCGGGGTTCACGGTGACTCCCTTGACTCCGCGCGCCGTGCGGCCCATCGAGCGCATATCGGTCTCGTGGAAGCGTATCGCCATGCCGGCGCTGGTGGCCAGTACGATTTCGCGGCTCCCGTCGGTTACCCTCACTTCAACGAGCTTCTCGTCCTCAAGCATGCTGATGGCTCGGATACCCGCTCGGCGGGGTCGGCTGAAGTCGGTCAGTGGCGTCCGTTTGACGATGCCCCGGTTCGTGCACATGACCAGGAAGTGGTTTTCGTCGAAGTCCCGCACCGGCACGATGGCATGCACTTTGTCGTCCTGGGCGATGTCGATCATGTTCACGATCGGCCGGCCCTTGGACGTCCGGCTGGCCTCCGGCACGTTGTAGGCCTTGAGCCAGTAGAGTTGGCCCTTTTCGGTGAGAACGAGCAGGAACTGATGCGCCGTGGTGACGAACAGGTGCTCGACCCAATCCTCGTCCTTGGTGCCCATGGCGGTAATACCCTTGCCGCCTCGTCCCTGGGTACGGTAGGTGTCGGTGGTCATGCGCTTGGCGTAACCGGTGTGGCTGATGGTGATGACCACGTCCTCGTCGGCGATCATGTCCTCGATGTCCATGTCGTCTTCGGCAAACTCGATCGAGGTGCGCCGCGCATCGCCGAAGCGTGTGCGAATATCTTCGATCTCTTCACGGATGATCAACAGTTGCCGGTCGCGGTTGGCCAGGATCTCCTTCAGCTCGGAGATGCGCTCGATCAGCGAGCGGTACTCGTCTTCGATCTTCTGGCGCTCGAGTCCGGTCAGGCGTGCGAGCCTCAGGTCCAGAATCGCCTGGGCCTGGACGTCCGACAATCCGAAACGATCCATCAGGCCGGTCTTCGCCACGTCCGGCGATGCACTCGTCTTGATCAGCTCCACGATCTCGTCGATGTTGTCCAGGGCGATGCGGTAGCCCTCGAGGATGTGAGCCCGCTCCTCGGCCTTGCGCAGATCGTACTTCGTGCGCCTGACCACGACCTCTTCCCTGAACTTCAGGTACTCCTGCATCGTTTCCTTGAGCGTCATCACCTTGGGCCTCTGGCCGACCAGGGCCAGATTGATCACGCCGAAGGTCTGTTGCAACTGCGTGTGGGCGTAGAGTTTGTTGAGCACGACCTGGGGATAGGCGTCCTTCTTCAGCACCACGACCACGTGCATGCCCTTGCGGTCCGACTCGTCGCGCAGGTCGCTGATTCCCTCGAGCTGGCCACCACGCACCAGGTTGGCGATCTTCTCCACGAGCGTCGCCTTGTTCACCTGGTAGGGCAGTTCGGAGATGATGATGCGCGTGCGTCCCTTGGCGTCCTCCTCGATCTCCGTACGGCCGCGCACCACGACACGGCCGCGGCCGGTCGTGATGTAATCCACGATGCCGCGCCGGCCTTTGATGATCCCGCCGGTCGGAAAATCCGGTCCCTGCACGAACTCCATGAGACCCTCGGCGTCGATTTCGGGATTGTCGAGCAGGGCGAACAGGGCGTTGCAGATCTCGGTCAGGTTGTGGGGCGGAATCTTGGTGGCCATGCCGACCGCGATACCGTCGGCGCCGTTGACCAACAGGTTCGGAATCACCGACGGCATGACCGACGGCATTTCTCGGGACCCGTCGTAGTTGGGCACGTAGTCGACGGTTTCCTTGTCGAGATCGCGCATCAACTCCATCGCGATCTTCGTCATGCGTGCTTCGGTGTAGCGTTCGGCCGCCGCGGAGTCGCCGTCGACCGAGCCGAAGTTGCCCTGACCATCGACCAGCGGATAGCGCAGGCTGAAGCTCTGGGCCAGGCGTACAAGGGTGTCGTAGACCGACGCGGTGCCGTGTGGGTGATAGTTGCCTGTCGTGTCGCCGGTGATCTTGGCCGACTTCCTGTACGGCTTGTTGGGCTGCAGGTTCAGATCATTCATGGCCGTCAGCACGCGACGATGCACGGGCTTGAGACCGTCGCGCACGTCGGGCAGCGCACGGCTGATGATCACGCTCATGGAGTAGTCGAGGTACGACTTCTCCATCTTCTCGTTGATGTCGGCATTGATGATCGTGCCGATGTTCTTGTCGGTCATCGTTGAATCTCCACTCTGATCAGATGTCGAGGTCGTCGAGGTTGACGTATTCGGCGTTCTCTTCGATGAAGCGACGGCGCGATTCTACGTCGTCACCCATCAGCTGGGTGAACACGTGATCGGCAGCGGCGGCGTCCTCGATGTTCACGCGCGTCAGAGTCCGGTATTCGGGGTCCATGGTCGTCTCCCAGAGCTGCTCCGGATTCATCTCGCCCAGGCCCTTGTAGCGCTGGACGTAGACTCCCTTGGTGCCGAACTCCTCGACCGCCTGATCTTTTTGTTGATCGGTGTAGCAGTACTGTTCGCGCTTGTCCTTCTTCACTCTGTAGAGCGGCGGCTGGGCGATGTACATGTAGCCGGCCTCGATCACCTCGCGGAAGTATCGGAAGAACAGGGTGAGGATCAGCGTCATGATGTGGGCGCCGTCCACGTCGGCGTCCGTCATGATGATGATGCGATGGTAGCGCAGCTTCTCGATGTCGAAGATGCCCGGCCCCACGCCGGTGCCGAGCGCCGTGATCACCGTCCTCACTTCATCGTTGCCGAGGATCTTGTCGAGTCGCGCCTTCTCCACGTTCAGGATCTTGCCCTTGAGCGGCAGGATGGCCTGGAACTGCCTGTCGCGTCCCTGCTTCGCCGAGCCGCCGGCGGAGTCGCCCTCCACGAGATAGAGCTCGCACTCGGCCGGATCGCGGCTGGTGCAGTCGGCGAGCTTGCCTGGCAGCGCCGCCGAGTCGAGGGCCGACTTGCGGCGCGTCAGGTCGCGGGCGCGACGGGCGGCCTCGCGCGCCTGGGCGGCGCCGATGCACTTGGTGATGACCTTTCGGGCTACCGCGGGATGCTCGTTGAGATAGGCGCTGAGCGCCTGGTTGACCAGGGCCTCGACCTGTCCCTTCACTTCGGTGTTGCCGAGCTTGGTCTTGGTCTGGCCCTCGAACTGGGGTTCGGGAATCTTGACCGACACCACCGCCGTCAGACCTTCGCGCACGTCGTCGCCGCTGAGCGCCTTGAGCTCCTTCTTGAAGAGGTTCTCCTTGGTCGCGTAGGCATTGATCGTGCGTGTGAGCCCGGCCCGGAAGCCGGACAGATGCGTGCCGCCTTCGTGAGTGTTGATGTTGTTGGCGAAGGTGTAGAGGTTCTCGGCGTAGCCGTCGTTGTAGTCCATGGCTATCTCGACCTGGACGCCGTCCTTCTCCCCCTCGAAGTACACGGGCTCGTCGTAGATCACCGTCTTGCTCTCGTTGAGCCAGCGGACGAATTCGACGATTCCCCCCTCGTACTGAAAGACCTCGGCGCGAACCTTCTCGGCGCGTTCGTCGGTGAGGTTGATGACGATGCCCTTGTTCAGAAAAGCCAGCTCCCGCAGCCGCGACCTCAGAGTGTCATAGGAGTACACCATTTCGGGAAAGATCTGGCTGTCGGGCTTAAAGGTCACCGTGGTGCCGGTGCCCACGGATTCCCCGACAACCTCGACGCCTGTGACCGGCGCGCCTCGCTCGTAGATCTGCTGATACAGCTTGCCGTCGCGGCGGACCTGGACCCGGAGTTCCGAGGACAGGGCGTTGACACAACTCACGCCGACGCCGTGAAGACCACCGGACACCTTGTAGCTGCCCTTGTCGAACTTGCCGCCGGAGTGCAGGCTGGTCATGACGACCTCGAGGGCAGGCTTGCCTTCGGTTTTATGCATGTCGACCGGAATACCGCGCCCGTCGTCCTCGACGCGGATCACGTCTCCCTGCTGGATGACCACCGAGATGGTCTTGCAGTGTCCGGCAAGCGCCTCATCGATCGAGTTGTCGACCACCTCGAAGACCAGGTGGTGAAGGCCGCGCGCGCCGGTGTCTCCGATGTACATGGAGGGTCGTTTGCGTACGGCATCGAGTCCCTTGAGAACCTGAATGCCTGAGGCTGTGTACTCGCGCTGCGCGCCGACGTCGCTCATCGTTGCTCTCTCCTGGCGATAGGGATCCGAGGGTGGTCGTCGCCGGTTACCGTCGCCGAGTATGGCGTGGACCGTTCAACCACCGTATGTCTCTGACGGTGTTCTTGCCGTAGCGCTCCGCATAGCGACGCAAGATATCGGGAAAGAGCAACGTCAATTCCTGTTTCCAGGCCGCATGGTCCGCTTCGATCAACAGAACGCCGTCCTCGAAGTCGACTGCCTGGGTATGGCCTGCGATCCGCTCCCCCACCATTTCATCCCAGGTGGAGATCATATCCCGTTCATTCGCTCGACGGCTGAGTCCAGCCCTCTCAAGGACTGCATCCAGGATGGACCCGATCTTCTCGGGTCCGTGTTGTCCGTCGTCGTGTTTCATGATGTCTCGGTGATTCGACCCTGCTCGACGATCCATGTTCGTCTTCCCTCGGGATGCCATTGTGCGACATCCTCACTGCGAGCGGTCGCTATGAAGACCTGGTGGTCGGTGGACGTCCTCTCCTGCAGCTCCCCGGAGCGATCCTTGTCGAGTTCGCTGAAGATGTCGTCGAAGAACAGAACCGGGCGAACGTTCCTGGTTCGATACACCATCTCAGCCTGGGCGAGCTTGAGCGCTACGGCTGCGGTGCGGGTTTCTCCCCGCGACCCGAACGTGCGCAGACCTACCCCGTTTAGGGTGATCTCGACGTCGTCCATCTGCGGCCCGGCGAGGCAGCGTCCCCTCCGAATTTCATCCTCCCCAATATAGTCAAAAACACGGAATAATTCTTCTTCGAAATGATCCCGGGAGGGTGATTTCGCCGGCCGCTCCACTTGGGGTCGATAGTGGGCTTCGAGTGCGCCTGCCGTTGTCGCCAGATTGGCGTGGGCGACGCCGGCGATCGGACTGCACTCAGCGAGCCAGGAGGCCCTTCTCTCCATGATCGGCGCGGCGTGGTGGGCCAGTTCCACGTTCCACGCGGCCAGGTCGTCACCGACCCGGGCGATCGTGACCACACGCCTGCGAAGATCCCGCAGAAGGCATGTTTTTTGCCTCAGGGCCCTGGCGTAACTCTGGAGATGGGACAAGTACGATGAATCAACCCCGCTGATGCCCTGATCCAGCCAACGACGGCGCCCTTCCGGACCACCGCGGACGAGTTCGACTGTCTGCGGGTCGAACACGACGGTCACCAGGCGCCCAACCAGATCGATCTTACGTGCGATCGTCTCGCCATCGATGTGAACTCGCCGCGCACCGCTGCGGTCGAATCCGAACTCGAGATCATGCTCCTCGTTCCGGTCGTCGCTCATGCGAAAGCGGCCGTGACTGCCCTCGGCCCCGAAACGAATCAGATCCTCGTCCCTCGCACCCCGGAACGACCGGCCGAGAGCCAGGTAGTTGAGGGCTTCGAGCAGGTTGGTCTTTCCCTGCCCATTCGCGCCGATCAGCACATTCACGCCCGCGGAAAAAGAAAGCTGGACCTCCGCAAGGTTGCGGAAGTCCAGCAAGGTGGCGTCGAGGAGCCTCATCTCATTCGGACGTCAACCGGAGCGGCATCAGCAGGCAAAGGACGCTGGATTCGTCGTCGGATACCGGCGAGAGCAATGTCGCGCTCTGGGCGTCCTTGAACATGAGCTGAACCTCGTTGGATCCGATGTTCTTGAGGACGTCGAGCAGGTAGCCGTAGTTGAAGCCGATCTCCAGGGCGCCGCCGTCGTAGGCCACAGGGATCTCGTCCTCGGCGCGACTGCCGTCCGTGCCAGTGGACGAGAGTTCCATCCGGCCTGGCTCCATGCCCAGACGGATCTGGCTGGTGATCCGGTCGGCGGTGATCGAAACCCGACGGACGGCAGCCATGAACGACTCCCGATCCACGGTCATCTGCAGGTCGTTGCCTTTGGGAATGACCGCGGTGTAGTCAGGGAACGGACCCTCGAGAATACGTGTGTGCAGCGTGGTGGGACCGATCTTGAAGGTGATCTGGTTGCTACCGATGAAGAGCTGTGTGATCTCTTCGTTCTCAGCCAGACGCACGTACTGCAGAAGGCCTTGAGTGTCGGCGATCAGGTTCGTGATGTCGGTCACACCCCAGTCCATCTTCTGCTCGATCTTGGCAAGTCGATGGGCGTCGGTGGCGACCATCGCCAGGCTCGTCGGTTTGATTTCCCAGAGCAGTCCCATCAGGGCCGGCCTGGTCTCGTCCCTCGAGACGGCGTAAGCGGTGGCCTTGATCATCGAAACAAGGGACTTCGAAAGCAGTTCATAGCCCTGTCCGGCTGCAACCTGCGGCAACGAGGGAAACTCGTCGGCGTTCATGCTCGACTCACTGAAACTGGCCTTGCCGGCCGTGACGCTGAGCTTGCCTGATTTTTCCGTAATCGTGACTTCACCTGAGTTCAGGCTGCGAATGAAGGAAATGAATTTGGCTGCAGGAACAGCGATCCGACCGGACTCGGCGACCTGGATTCCGGCGACTGTGGTGGTGACGGACATGTCTAGGTTTGTAGCCGACAGGGTTAGAAGATTCCCTTCGGTTTCCATCAAAACACAGATGAGCGAAGGAAGCGGCGATTTTGACGGCACGACATTCGAGACCACCTGCAGGGCCTTGTTCAGCTCCGCCTGCTGGATCGTGATCTTCAATGGGATCCTCCGGTCGGGAAGTGAGGTTCGGGCATCTCGCTCAAGGGAGCGCAATGATATGAACACCCTCTTCCCTCTTCAAGTTGATTATAAAAAGTTTGAAGCATTAGTAGGGGTTGGGGATATCGGGAATAACCCCCAACGATACACTTTAACTTGTTAAAACACATAGGGTTGTCTTCTCTTTGAATGTATGGATAACGAGGGGGATAAAAAAGGATCTTATCCCGGCTGTCCCCAGGCGGCCGGGAGGAGCGGCAATGATCCCGATTCTGTCCTCCGCTTGTCCACAGGATTGTCACCGCGACGCCCCTGCGTGAAATGATCGCGAGATTCATGAGGCTCGCTCCAGGAGATCTTTCACGACGCCACGGAAATAAGGATCATCGGCGCATTTTTTACCGATTTTCTTGTAGGCGTGCATCACTGTCGTGTGATCCCGCCCGCCAAAGACCCGACCGATTTTCTCGAAGGGAGCGCCGATCTTTTCCCGCGCGATATACATGCCCACCTGTCTTGCCAAGGCGAGGTCCTGGGTGCGCCTTTTGGACTTGAGCTGATCGATCGAGACACTGAAGTGATCGGACACGATCTTCAGAATGTCGGCGATCGTAGCTGCCTTGACGTGTGAAGCCAGGAAGATGGAGGAAAGGACCTCTTGGGCCATATCCAGGCTGATTTCACTACGGGTGAGGCTTGCATACGCGAGGAGCTTGATCAGCGCTCCCTCGAGATTCCGGATGTTGTTGGTGACGTTCGTCGCGATGAACTCCACGACGTCGTCGCTGATGTAGATGCCGTTGCTCTCCACTTTTTTCTTGAGGATCGCCATGCGCGTCTCAAGATCCGGGGGAGCGATGCTGACCATCAGGCCCCACTCGAAGCGTGACCGGAGACGCTCTTCGAGGGTGGGGATTTCCTTGGGGGGACGATCGCTCGTCAGAACGATCTGCTTGTTGTCGTTGTACAGTGCGTTGAAAGTGTGGAAAAACTCTTCCTGGGTCGACTCCTTGCCGGCCAGGAAAGCGACGTCGTCGACCAGCAGAACGTCGACGTTGCGGTACTCGTTCTTAAACTCGTAGGTCTTGTTTTTCTGGATCGAATAGATCAAGTCGTTCATGAACTGCTCGGCCGTAATATAGCAGACGTGCAGACCGCGATCGCGAGCCTGGGCCGCGTTGCCGATGGCGTGCATGAGATGGGTCTTGCCCAAGCCGACGCCACCATACAGGAACAGGGGGTTGTAGTTCCGACCCGGCTGTTCGCTGACGGCGATGCTGGCCGCGTGGGCCATCTTGGAACCCTCACCCATGACGAAGCTGTCGAACGTGTAATGCTTGTTCAGGTAGATCCGGGACGTGGATGATGAGATCCTAGGGCGCGATCTCGATCGGGCGTGCTCTTCTGTCGGGATGCCGGCCGGTTCTTGATTGACGGCCTCAAGATCGAAGAGTTCATCACTGGCGTCCCCGTGGTGCTCATCCACGGTCAAAAGGCAACGCATCGGGCGCTCAAAATGCTCGGACATCGTGTTTTCGAGGGTCTGATGATAGTGTTCGCTGACCCAGTCCTTGAAAAAGAAATTCGGACACTGGATCGTGATGCTGTCCTGATCCCAGGATGTCGGCAGAAGCGGCACAAACCACGTGTCGAAGGTCTGTTGAGTGACCCTGACTCGGATCGACTCCAGAATAGTGTCCCAATAGTGCGTTAAAGGGGACATTTCCATAGTCGCGGCTCTCTTCGGTTGGGACCGCGACAAGCGCGGGGCAGAGGTCCCTCAGCGGTGACAATATATCCACATATCGTCAACATCGCGAAATTGTTATTTAACAGCGTGTTGGGTGCTTTGTCTGGTTGTTGCGTGTGGCGGTTATCAACATTCCCCTAGAAAGGGGGATAACCAGAAAACGCCCCTCACTGCGTTTTCAACACCTGTGGGCGAAACCTAGCATGGCCCGAAAATCCCTGCAAGAACATTTGTTCCAGAAGGTGAAATACATCATAAGGCCAGACAAGGCAAGAAGATCCGCCTAATTGATATTGAGTGAGCACATCAAGATGAGTGTGGGCTTCTTGGGGATGAGTCGGTGGTTGTTGAGATGCTAAAGACCAAACAATTCGCGCAGAAAGATGAAAGGCGTCGTCTTCCATCTTGACAGATCCCTGTTGAGTGTCCCATTGTTAGCCATTCATCCCGGCAGCCGGGATTTTTTGTGTGCCCGCGGAATGAGGATGATGGGGCACCCTTGATCGAATAGGAGGATCGTCCGTGAAGAGGACATTTCAGCCCAGCAACATCAAGAAGGCCAGGACCCACGGCTTCCGCAAGCGGATGTCGACGAAGGCGGGCCGGTTGGTGTTGAAGCGGCGCCGCGCCAGGGGCCGCAAGCGCCTGTCTCACTGAGTTCCAGGCGAGACGATGCGACCTACGTGACACAGGGTGGGAGAGGATCGTGAAACCAAGATCCCTGACCCGACTCACGGATTTCCAAAATATGTACCAGACGGGCCGCAAGCTGGTGGGACAACATGTTGTCCTCTACTTCTTGCCGGGTCCGGAAGAAGCGAGGGCGGTGGTCGCCAGCCGCAAGGTCGGCAACGCGGTGGCCCGCAATCGAGCGAAGCGACTCCTGCGCGAGATGATGCAGGCGGTGATCTTCGGGGAGCCTGGACGTTCCAGGAAGATCACCGCCTGTTGTCTATCCGGCAGGCAGGGCGCCGACGCGAATGACGACGCGGGCCTCTGGGCCGTCGCTGTCGCGCGTCGAGCGATTCTTGATTGCGATATTCACGTCCTGAAAGCAGAATCCCTCGCGATGATCGAGAACCTGATCGGCCCCGGCGCGTGATGGAACTCACGCCGAGACGGCTCGGTTCTCGAAACCGGAAGACGCTCAAGACCACCAACGGCTGAGTGTTTTCCCGAGGCTACCCGAAACGATGTGGCGGATTCCTCTTCTGCTGATTCGAGCGTACCAGCGGTGCCTGTCACCGCTGTTGCCCGTGACGTGCCGTTTCCAGCCGACCTGCTCCCATTACTCGGCCGACGCCTTGCAGCGCTACGGATTCCTGCGTGGATCCTGGTTGTCCGTTCGTCGGATCGTTCGCTGCCACCCCTGGAACGCGGGGGGCCTCGACCCTGTTCCCGAACCCCGACCCACCACCCCAGGAGACTAACCTGATGGATCGCCGAACACTTCTTGCGATGGCCCTGCTCTTCATCCTGTTCATGACTTGGTCCAAGGTCTACACCAAGTTCTATGGACCGGATCCTTCAGCAGCCGACAGCGTTGCCGTCGCAAGATCCGAGCCCGCGACGACCCTCGACAACCAGCATCGAATGGACTCCAGCGCAGACATCTTTGCCCCAGCCACCCCTCCGGCCGAGCTGGACTTTCGTGCTGATCGCGGGGTCGATTCCATCGAGCGTCCTTTCGAGTTTGTTCCCGGCACCGCAGGCCCTCTGACCGTGACGACGGATCTCTACAAGATCGTCGTGGCTGCAACAGGCGGTCAAATTTCCTCTTGGTCGGGGCTCCAGTTCACCGGGGTTGATTCGGAGTTCGTGGAACTCGTCCCGACGCGCGGCGAACTCGCCCCGAGGCCGGCCGGTGATGTCCTGGTTTTCGAGCGCGCCGAGCTGAACCTGGCCGACGCCGACTTCACGGTGGAGGGCTCCACCACGGTGGACCTGAGCGGGGCCAGTCGCGAGGGGCGTGTCGTGCTGGTCGCCCATACCAACAGCGGTATCGAGGTGCGCAAGATCCTGACCTTCACGCCGGGCCACTACGCCATGGGCGTTTTCTACGAGGTGGGCACGACGGGTCCCCTCGGCGAGGAAGCCCTGATCAGCTTGGGCGACCCCGTGTCTGTGCGGTTCGTTTGGAGTCAGGGTATTGCAGTGACCGAAAAGGCCCTCAAGGCCATGATGCACGCCCCGACCCATCAGCGCTCGTTCGCCAAGATCGGAGCTGAGACGTCTTTTCTCAAGCAGGCCGATCTCGAACGGGATGACGGCAAGGGCTTCGGTGTCTACAGGGGCTCTGTGCGCTTTGCCGGCCTGCAGAACAAGTATTTTACGATCGCCGGTTTCGTGCCGGGATCGATCGAGAACGTCGTCGAGGGACGCATTCGTCTCGGCGGCGACAGGGAGTCACTGGCCCAGTCCTGGGAACTCGAGCTACCCCTGCGCCGCACCGGCGGCGTGCTGGGAGCCGGATCATCCCTGTACATGGGTCCCAGCGACTTCGACCGCCTCGGCTCCTACGGTTGTGATCTGGAGTCGACGGTCAGCCTGGGCTGGAGCTGGATCCAGCCCATCAGCGAACTCGTGCTGCGCCTGATGAATTGGCTGCACAAGTTCGTACCCAACTACGGTTGGGTCATCGTCATCATCTCCGTTTTGAGCAAGCTGATCTTCTGGCCACTGTCGGCCAAGGGAACCAAGTCGATGCGCAAGACCGCCGACTCCCAGGCCAGGCTCAAGCCTCAGCTCGATGAGCTGAAGAAAAAGCACGGCAAGGATCAACAGCGCTACAACCAGGAGATGATGGAGCTTTACAAGAGAGAGGGAGTGAATCCCATGGCCGGCATGGCCGGCTGCATGCCGATGCTGATCCAGATGCCCGTATTTTTCGCGCTTTACCAGGTCCTGTTCAACATGGTTGACCTGCGTCACGCGCCGTGGATTTTCTGGATTCAGGATCTGTCCCAGCCCGACATGTTGTTCGTGTTGCCGTTCTCGCTGCCCCTGATCGGTTCCGCTTTCAATCTGCTTCCTTTGATCATGGCCGTTGCCACATGGCTGCAGACAAAGCTTTCGCCGCAGGCCGCTCCGGGGAACCAGATGGCGATGATGAACAACATCATGCCCTTCATGATGCTCTTCTTCCTCTACAACATGCCTTCCGGACTGGTGATCTATTGGACGATCAACACCGCGATGACCGCGCTCCAGTCCTGGCTGGTCAACCGTTCCGCACCCGCAACAGGAGGTGCTCAGACAACATGAGCGAAGAAATGAACACGATCGTCAGCAAAGGCGCGACGATCGAAGAAGCCGTCGGCGAGGCCCTGCTCCATCTCGGAGCCCGACGCGACGAGGTCGATATCAAAGTGATCGAAGAGGGCAAGAACGGCCTCTTCGGGGTATTTGGCCGCAAACAGGCCTGTGTCGAAGTGACCAAGCGAGAGCGTCGACGTCGACGTCGAGGCGGTCGGGGCCGCGGTCGTCAGGGCGAAGACGATCGTGATGGAAGAAACGAGGAGAATCAGGCCAAGTCCGATCAAAGGAACGAAACACCCCACCGCGCTGCGGCGACCACCGATGACCAGGGATCACCCGAAGAGGGTCGTCGACGTACCCGCGGCGGCCGTGGCCGCGGTGGCCGTGGTCGTGGTCCCCGTCGTGATGACGATGCGCCGTCGAACGAGTCCCGCCGGGAAGAGCAGCGGGCGGACAGCCCGCCCACCACCGAGAGGACCGAGGCGCCCCAGGCCGCGCGTCAGACTCGGGAGCCTCGCGAACGGAGGCCCCGCCAAGAGCGCCACCCGCGCACCGAAGAGCCCCGCGAAGAGCCCCAGGCCGATCGCACGGCCGCGCGTCCGCCCCAGGCTTCGGATGGACGTCGTGAACGACGCCCCAGGCCGACCAGGGAAGAGCGAGCTGTTTCTGCCGTCATGGCCCAAGCCGAAGACACGACCAAGGTAGAGCGGGCCCGCCCCGTAGCTGCCCCAAAGGAAAACACTATGAATCTGCCTCCGCTCGGAGAGCCCGTCGCCGTGGCTGAAGGCACACCAAGGATCGCTGGCGCGACGGTCGAAAGTGCAACCGAACACGTCCAGGCCGTCACCGAAGAGCTTCTCAAGCGCTGTGGTTTCATGGGCCGGGTCGCGGTCAACAAGGACAATGAGAGTGACTATCTGCAGGTGCGCTGTATCGTCGACATGAACAGCATCGATGCGATGGTTGGTCGCCGCAGTTCCGCGATCACGGCGATTCAGCATCTCGTTGATCGTCTTGTGACCAGGTCCGTCGGTGAGCACGTGCCCATCAACATGGACATCAACAACTACAGACAGAGGCAGGACGGGCAATTGACCACCATGGCTCGCGGAGCCATGGCTCGGGTCACCGCCGGCGGAGACGACGATCATCTCCCCTCGATGAACGCCCGCGAACGCCGGGTGATTCACATGGAGGTGGCCGAAATCGACGAACTGGCGACCTACACCAAAGGCACCGGCATGGATCGCCATGTCGTGATCACGTCGAAGCTCGGTGACAATACGCCGGCCTCGGATCCGGACGAAGAGCGCCGACGCTAACGTCCTGATCTCGGTCTCGACAGGCGGGGGCGGCGTCGTTGACGTCGTCCCCGTTCCTGCACCGGGAGCGGGCCATGTTTCTGAGAGGTGCGCCGTGAACGATCACCCCTTTCCTCACGACGAAGCGACGATTGCCGCGATCATCACACCGCCGGGTGTCGGCGGCATCGCAGCCGTGCGCCTGAGCGGGGCCGGGGCTTTCGATGTCGCCATGAAAATTCTCGGCGAACGAGACGGCCGGGAACGGCCGATGCTGGCTGCGAGTCATCGGGCTCGCCTCATGGACGTCTTCCACCCCGCCGACGGAACAGCCTTGGATCAAGCGCTCGTTCTGCCCATGCACGCGCCGGCGACATTCTCCGGAGAAGACACCGTCGAGTTCTTTTGTCACGGAGGTTCCCAGCCGGCCGCCCTCGTGCTCGAGGCGTGCCTGTGCGCAGGAGCCCGCGCGGCGGGCCCGGGGGAGTTCACGAGACGCGCTTTCTTGAACGGACGTCTTTCTCTTGATCAGGCCGAAGCCGTCGCTGATCTGATTCACGCCGCCGATCGACTTGGAGCCCGCGCTGCCTTGGCACGATTGCGGGGCGGGCTGCGGAACGATATCGACACGATCGAACGGCCCCTGCTCCAGCTTCTGAGCGAGCTCGAGGGCTCGCTCGAATTTACCGAAGATGACAATGTTTTCGTTCCTCGCGACCACATCATCGAAGTGCTTTCGGCAGCCGTGGTCCACATTGACGCCCTGCTCGACAGCAAGGAGAGCAGCCGCCGTATCCGGGACGGCGTGCAAGTGGTCATCGCAGGGCCGACCAATGCCGGAAAGAGCTCCCTGTTCAATGCCCTGCTCGGTCGGCCACGCGCCCTTGTTGACACGGAAGCGGGAACGACGCGCGACATCATCAGCGCGACCCTGGTGATCGATGGAGTGACCTTTGAACTCCACGACACGGCGGGCCTGCGCGAGGGCGGCGGCCGGGTTGAGGCAGCCGGAATCGGCCTGACACGAGAGGCGCTGGCCGAGGCTGACATCGTGCTCTGGTTGACCCCGCTCGACGGCGACGGAGCGGCGGAGCCCGAGCTTCCCGCCGACGTCGCGCTCTTGCCGGTCGGAACTCGCAGCGATCTGGTGACGACCGGTGTCGGTGATGCTTCCGGCCTACGGACTTCGGCACGAACGGGCGCTGGGCTTGATGATCTCCGCACCGCCCTTGCCGAGCTCGCCGACACGACACGCCTGCAAGAGGTGGCGAGGACGGGAAGAACCCTCGCGGCGCGCCACCAAGGTCGGCTGGAGGATTGCCGTGGGCATTTGTGCGATCTTGGGGCCGACGCCAGCCAGCAGGCTCCCGACGAGGTATTGGCGACAGAGCTCGGGCAGATCTTGTCCCAACTGGGCGAAGTGACTGGTCGAGTCTACAGTGAGCGCCTCCTGGGTGAGGTCTTTGCAGGATTTTGTGTTGGTAAATAATTGAATAATAAAGAATTAAAGAAAATAGACGTTTTGGTAGTCGGCGGTGGCCACGCTGGAATCGAGGCCTGCAACGCCGCCTCGCGGCTGGGGTTGAACGTTGTCCTGGTGACCCATGATGCCAGAGAGATCGGTCGATTGCCCTGCAATCCCGCGATCGGGGGTCTTGGCAAGGGTCACTTGGTCCGGGAAATCGATGTTCTGGGTGGTGTCATGGGGCGGGTGATCGATCAGGTGGGCATTCAGTTTCGTACCCTGAATCGCCGCAAAGGTCCCGCCGTTCAGGCTCCTCGTGCCCAAGCCGACAAGCAGCTCTACCAGGCCGTGATGACCCAGTTGATCTATGGTTTGCCAGGGGTGACGGTCGTCGAAGGCGATGCTGCGGATCTTCTCACCGAAAAGTCGGGTGGAGGCCGGCGAATCGTCGGTGTTCGACTCGAGGATGGACGGGAGTTGGCGTCAGCCCGGGTGATTCTCTGCTCGGGAACGTTTCTCGGCGGTTTGATGCATACCGGTGCTGAGCAGGTTGCGGGCGGCCGCGAGGGCGCAGCAGCCTCTCGCGACCTGAGCGCGTCCTTGACGGCCTTGGGTTTCCGTCTCCAGCGTCTGAAAACAGGCACGCCACCCAGGCTGCATGCGGCCTCCATCGACTACGATCGTCTCGAGGAACAGCCGGGAGATCCTGACGCAGCCCCTTTTTCCCATTTTTCGGATCACATCGAGCCCACGCGGATTTCTTGCTGGAAGACCGTGACCAACGAGCTCGTTCACCAGACAATCAGAGACAATCTGAGCGACTCGCCCCTTTTCTCGGGGATCATCGAGGGTCAGGGGCCGAGGTATTGTCCATCGATCGAGGACAAGGTGGTGCGATTTCCGGAGCGCACGAGTCACACGGTCTTCCTCGAACCAGAGGGGCTCAGCACCCCTGAAGTCTATGTGAACGGGATCAGCACCAGTCTGCCCCGGCGGGTTCAAGAGCAGGTGGTCCATGGGATCGCAGGATTGGAGCAGGCCCAGTTCCTCAGGTACGGCTACGCTGTTGAATACGATAGTGTTCCCTCTTGGCAAGTCTCTTCGTCGCTGGAAACAACGCTATTGCATGGGCTTTACCTGGCCGGACAGATTCTTGGGACCTCAGGCTACGAAGAGGCGGCAGCTCAGGGGTTGATCGCGGGCGTTAATGCTTCAAGGTCTTGTCTGGGCATGAGTCCGGTGGTTTTACCTCGCAGTCTCGCTTATATCGGGGTTCTGGTCGATGATCTCACAACGAAAGACATTACTGAGCCTTATCGGATGTTTACATCAAGGGCGGAATATCGACTGTCGTTGCGTTGCGACAATGCGGCGACACGGCTGCTGGGCTGGAGCCGCGAATTCGGATTGTTGGATCAGGGGGATCTGGAGCACTTGGCCGGGCGGGTCGAGAGAGTTGCCTTGTCTGTCCTGGAAATGGAACGTCAGATTATGAAGGCGCCGGGAGTTGAAGGCGACTCGTCGGCCGCCGCGCTGTTACGCCGACCGGACTGGAGTTTGGATCGGCTCCAACACGAAGGTTTCCAGCTCTCGGGACCCGAACACGCGTGGATGGCGATGAACGTCCACCCCCAGGATCAAAATGCGTGGAATGAAGTGGAATATACAGTCAAGTATGCAGGTTATGTGACCAGACAGAATCGACGAGAACGGGAACTCGGCCATTTGGATGCCCTGGCGATTCCCGTCGATTTCGATTACGGCGCCTGTGTCCAGATGAGTCTTGAGTCGCGGGAAAAGTTGACGAGAATCCGTCCTGGCACGCTGGGGCAGGTCTCTCGAATCGACGGAGTCCGGGCTTCGGATTTGGCGGTCCTGTCGGTTCTGGTCAGAAGGGGGCGTCAAACATGATCTTCGAGCCACCCCTGGACGTTTTTTACGAGGAAGTCATTCGCTGGAACAAGAGCTTCAATCTGGTGTCGCGCGTCGATCCTGAATCACGGGTCACAGCCCTGATCGAGGAATGTTGGAATTCGGGTCATGTCGTGGCCGATTATTTGGTACGAGAAGCGAGCGGCAGGGTTCTGACATACCTGGATCTGGGCTCTGGCGGCGGCTTTCCTGGTCTCATTTGGCATTCCGTGTTGTCTCATGGGTTCGAAGGCGTGTGTGATTACCGGGGTTGCTGTTTGGTGGAGCCCCGGGAGAAGCGAGCTTGGTTCCTGGACCAGGCCGCCAGGAAAATGCAGCTCTCTCGTTGCTCTGTTTCGCCCATCCGGTGGGAGCCGGGATGCCGCCCGGGTCCCGATATCCCGCATGCGGATATCGTGCTCATTTCGCTGAAGGCCCTGGCCTTGGACGACGCCCAGGTTCTTGGTGGGCTCGCCTCCTTTATGCCTTCTTTTCGCGGGGACTGCGTGATTGCGCGCCTGGCTCCCTGGGGGGACGGCCTAGATTGGCATCCCCAGGAGCCCCAGGGGAACAAGCCAAACGAAGGGCCGGCCTCGTGTCTCTTGTGTCCCCATGAATCAGCACCCTCCACAGTCATGGTTTCCCGCCACCGCCTTGGCTAGTGTTCCACGTGGAACATTGTCGCCCAGTCTCGAGCTCAATCGCCGACATTCCAGGAATGTTCCACGTGGAACACTCCACAGTCAGGCGCCCTTATCCACCGAAAAACAACACTCAATGGGGATAACCCCCAAAAGGGCCTCGACAGGAGACTCACGCGCCCTCTATGGTGGCAGCACGATGCTCGTCGAGATCAGACCACTGGGCCAGGAGCCGAATTATGGGCCGTGTCATTGCCGTTTCAAATCAAAAGGGTGGAGTCGGAAAAACGACAACAGCCGTCAATCTCTGTGCCAGCATTGCGGCTGCCGAAAAGCGAACGCTCCTGGTGGACCTCGATCCGCAGGGCAACGCGACCAGTGGGTGCGGCATCCATGGCTATAGCATCACGGCTTACGAGGTGATGCTCGGGAACAGCTCTTTCGAGGAAGCCACCATCCCGACGGCGATTCCTTTTCTCGATATTATTCCCTCCGACCGCAGGCTCGCCGGTGCCGAGATTGAGTTGGTGTCCCAGGTCTCTCGAGAGCGGTTTTTATCCCATGCGCTGGAGGGGGTACGAGAGCGCTACGATTACATCCTGGTGGACACGCCGCCGAGCCTGGGATTGATCACCATCAACGCCCTGACGGCCGCAGATTCCGTCTTGATTCCGATTCAATGCGAGTATTATGCCCTCGAGGGTCTGAGTCAACTGCTCAGCACTGTGCAGCTTGTGCAAAAAAGCCTCAACCATGAACTGCGTATTGAGGGAGTCCTATTGACCATGTTCGACAAGCGTCTGAAGCTGTCGAATCAGGTGGCTGAAGAGGCGATTGATTATTTTGGCGACACCGTCTATCAGACAAAAATCCCTCGAAATGTTCGTTTGAGCGAGGCCCCGTCGTTTGGCAAGCCGATTCTTTTGTACGATGTCGAGTGCCTCGGCTCTCGGAGTTATCTCGATCTCGCCGAAGAGATCATTCAGAAAGAGAGTCGAGCCCTTCAAGCCAACGCACGGGCCGCGGCAGCGTCAACCGGGGAGAATGTGGAATGAACGCCAGGAATGACAGGGTTTTGGGACGGGGGCTTTCGGCTCTTTTGCCAGGTGCCGAACCACTCGCCGGCAGAGGCTCCAGCCTGGACGGACGCGAAGCGAAAATGATCGGCCTGGAGAGCATCGGCCTCAATCCATCACAGCCACGTAAAATATTCAAAGACAACACTCTCAGGGAGTTAGCCGACTCCATCCGGCAAGTTGGTGTGCTGCAACCGGTGTTGGTACGCTATCTTGTCAAAGGGGAGCCGACACCGCTGCGCCTGTCGGAGCGGATGGATGACGCCGGAAGGAAAGAGGTGGAGTCGGCCCTGCCGTCCTACTGCCTGGTGGCGGGCGAGCGCCGCGTTCGGGCTGCTCGCATGGCTGGCATCGAGAGAATTCCTGCGATCATTTGTTCGTACGAGGAAACCGAGGCTCTCAAGATTGCCCTGCTCGAGAACATCCAGCGCGAGAATCTGAACCCCCTGGAGGAGGCGGTCGCCTACCAGCAGCTGCTTGACGGCTATGGCGCCACCCAGGAAGAGCTATCGGTCATGCTCGGTAAAAGCCGCAGCGGCGTATCTAACACATTGCGGCTGTTGGGGTTGGAGCCAGAAATCCAAGAAATGATCCAGGAAGAACACATCAGCCGAGGCCACGCCAAGGTGTTGCTCGGGCTCGCGGACTCCGAAGCCAGGCTGAGGATCGCCAATCTGTGCAAGAGTCGGGGACTCTCGGTTCGCGAGTGCGAACATCGTGTTCAAAGTCATTTGGCCGGTCAGGGAGATGCGCCTCGCCGCTCGCGGCGAAAACGTCAAATGGAAGAGGAATCCCGGGAAATCAAGGCCCTCCGGGAGCGCACCGAAGCGGTCCTCGGAACGCCGGTTCAGATCGACCGCGACAACACCGGCAAGGGAACCCTGGGCATCCGGTTCTATTCCGATGCTGACCTGATGGTCTTATTGGCCCAGCTCGGGGTCGATGTCGACCTGTCATAAACATGTTTAAATCACTTAAATACAATAAGTTATATCCATTGGCCGGCAGGGAGCGAGTCGCGGACCCCCTGTTTGTGATTCTCCTGATCGCCACGGCTGTGCTGATGGTCTCGGTGATCTACGGGATGGCTGAGCTGATCGATGTCTGGCAGTCGGGTCGGCCTCTCTTCCAGGGAGCCCGGGATGACACTCCCGGTGTTCTGGCCCAGATCTGGGCGGTCGTTTCCCTGTTTCTGTTCATGGCGATTTCCTGGGCCCTCTGGGCGCTGGCGAGACGCCGCCACGCCGACCAGATTCGCCTGCGCAGATCGGAGCAGCGCTACCGGAACATCATCAATCACGCCGGTGAAGCGATCTTCCAGATCGACGAAGGAGGCCGCATTCTCGAGTGGAACAAGGCTGCTGAATCGCTGTTCGCCGCGCCGCGCCGAAACGTCCTCGGTCGACCGTTCCAGGATATTCATCTCTGTTACGGCGTGGAAATCGAGCAAGCCATGGCCGACGCTTCGAGGCTCAATCGCAGCATGACCTTCGAGTTTCCGCTGAGGCGCCGCGGTCGCCAGGACAGCGGAGAGATTTCGTTGACGGTCTCACCTGTCGCCGGAGCTCGCGGAGCCGCGGGCGGTGGCGGGCTCGGACGTCAGAAGACGTACGTCGTGATCGCCCGCGACATCACCAGCGAGAAGCAGCTCGAGACCAGGATGAGCGAAACAGAAAAGCTCGCGGGCATCGGTCAGTTCGCCGCAGGAATCGCCCATCAGCTCAACACGCCCTTGGGCTCCATTCTTCTTTCGGCGCAGATGCTCGAGGAAACCATCACGACTGACGATGAACGTGAAGACACCCAACGCATCATTCGCCAGACCGAGCAGTGCCGTTCGATCATCAAGGGCCTGCTGAATTTCGCTCGTCCTTCCGGGCAGGTGAAGGGCCTGGTCATGCTGGCCGAGGTGGCGCGTGAAACCATTTTCCTGATGGAAAAAACCATTCGCAGTCAGAACGTGAAGGTCGCTCTCGACATCGAAGACGGAGGGATGGTCTACGGCAACCGTAACGAGATCGAGCAGGTGGTGTTCAACCTGCTGGCCAATGCTCTCGACGCGTTGCCTGACGGCGGCAAGGTTTCCATCACGATTCGTGACGGCGGGCTCGGTGAAATTATCATGAAGTTTTCGGACGACGGTCCGGGAGTTCCCGAAGGATTGCGAGACCAGATCTTCCTGCCGTTCTATACCACCAAGGAGTATGGTAAGGGAACGGGTCTCGGTTTGTCGATTGTCGCGAGGATCGTGCACGAGCACGGCGGACACATCGAATTGATCGAGGGGCCGGGGGCCTGTTTCCACATGACCTTTCCCTTGTACCGGCCCTCGGTGCACGGCACATCGCCTTACGGCGGCCTGGCCCTGGTCGATGATCTTGTTGATGAATCCGCGGACGACGATACCGGCCCGCAAGGAGGATAGGGTGCTGTACAGATTTCCGCCTTACACCCGCATCCTGCTTGTTCCGAGCGATGACGGCAGCACGCACGAGTACACGATCAGCCGTCGCCTCTTGATCGCCTTGGCTGTCCTGCTGGTAGCGGTGACCGTGCTCTTCGTTCTGGTCGTGTTATCGTTCACTTCGCTTTCGGAGCAGGCCAGGGAAGTTCCCAGGCTTCAGCGGGATCTTTTGACAACCCAGTCCCAGTTGGTGCGGGTTCAGGAGCTGAATCGCGAACTCGAAGGCATGCGTGATCTCCAGGAGCGGTTGTTGACCCTGCTGGGGATCGCACCGCCTGACTCGGCGGGCAGTGGGCTGTCGCGTCGGCTCGGCGAGGTCGCCGGGGGTATCATGACGCCGCCGCCGGATGTCTGGCCCCTGAAAGGCTATGTGACTCTTGAATTCGACGAGGGCGATCTTCCGGGCGGACGCAAGCCCCACCAGGGGATCGACCTTACCGCCGCCGTCGATACGCACGTGGGCTCGGCGGGTAAAGGGATCGTTCAGCAGGCGGGCTGGGACGACCATTTGGGAAACTTTGTTGAAATTCGGCACGGATTCGGGTACGTAACGATCTACGGTCATTGTCAGCGACTCGCAGTCCATGTGGGCGATCGCGTGGACGCCGGCCAGTTGATCGGCACGCTCGGGGGAACGGGAGAGGTGTCGGCACCTCATCTCCACTTCGAGATCTGGAAGGACGGAAAGGCTGTTGACCCCCGCTCGGTTCTCCCAGGAGGGCCCAGAAGCACGGACGGCTGACAGGGGATCGACCTAGGGACCCATGAGCGGGACGACCAGGAGGATGGATCACATGTTCGGCAAGGATACCGACGGCCACGAAGTGGATAACCGTCAGACTTCGATTCTGGCCCAGGGATGCAAGTTCGAAGGCAAGGTCCAAGTGGCCGGCACCTTCCGCGTCGAGGGCGAGTTCAAGGGCGACATCGCGACGCCCGAGAACCTGATCATCGGCAAGACGGGCATCGTCAACGGCTCGATCCAAGTGAAGAACGCGATGATCGGCGGTCAGTTGTTCGGCAACATCACTGCCGAAAACAAGATTGAACTCCAGAGCGGATCCCACGTGGAGGGCGACATCAAAACCAAGCGCCTGGTGATCGACGAAGGGGTGTTCTACGAGGGAAGCTGCTCGATGGGCGGGCCCCGCAAGACGCCGGCGGGCGCTGTGCCGACGCCCCCTGTTCAGCCAGCCGGCGGCCAGGGCAAGTAGCTTCGCTCGAGCCGGAAACAAAACAAGCAGGAATCGGTTGACAATCCGACCTGTTGTCACCTTAATTGTGCCGGCTTCCCGGGGCTCCCGGGGGGCCGGTTTTATGCCTGCGAGGCTCGATCAGAGCTTCGTCCAGGCATAAGTCCGCATGCGGCGAGAGCCGCGAGGGGGTGGCCCATGACGACACCCCGGGACCCTGATCGCCCCGGCAAACTCGAGCAGCGCGCTCGTCAGGCCCGCGAAATCGGTCTCTATACTGCGATTCCGACCATGATGTTCATGGGGCCTCTGCTCGGTTGGCTGCTCGGTCGCTGGGCTGGCGGGCGCTGGGGACATGCGGCGACGTTCGAGTCTGCAGGAGCGATTCTCGGTCTCGCCGCCGCGATCAGGCAGGTTCAGCTGATCTTCCGGCGTACAGCCGAGTTGCGGAAAGAAGACAAGTCGTGACTTCGCCGATTCTCAAGCGGACGCGATTCTGGACCCTGGCCGCCGCCGTGGTGATCGCCTTGGTCCTGAAGACCCGCATGGAGCCGGAGTTCGTCTACGGATTTCTCGGCTCGGCCGTGTGGGCGGTCCTGAGTTTCTGGGTTGTCGAGGCGTTGATGCGCTTCGCGCTCGTGCCGCCGGGAACGCCCCGCAACGGTCGAGCCATCGTCGGCCTGGTCATCGCCAAGGTGGCCCTCTACGGCGCCGCTTTCTGGGTTTTGCTGTCGGGGTTTGTACCGCCGGTCAGTTGTGTTTTCGGGTTCTCGCTTCTGTTGATCGTCCTGGTGGTTGCTGCGGTTGTCGGAAAGCCGACGCTCAGCATCCCGCCACCGGCAGAATGAGGTTGGGATGTCGATGAAGTATTTCACGCTGCTGACGCTTTTGCTGGCCGCCCTGGCGTTCACCGGCATCGCTGTCGCCGAAACCGAGCCCGGGAGCCAGGACGACCACGCCGAACACGACCCTTACCATCTCCAGAATTTCGTCACCCTCTTTTTCGGCGAGCAGCTCAAGGGCCACGAAGGATTTCTCGAGCCGATTTTTTCCGCCATCGTCGCGGTCGTCATGATGACGATTTTGACGAGCGTGGCCTCCAGACGGACCGACAATCCCAGCCGGCTGCAGGTGGCGGTCGAAATGCTCATGGGCGGACTCGACACCATGGTCCACGGCATCATCGGCGAAACCGGTCGACGCTATACGCCCTACCTCGGCACGCTGTTCATTTTCATCTGGCTCAACAATCTCAGCGGTCTGGTTCCATTCTTCCACGCGTCCACGTCGTCGTTGAACACGACGGTGGCCCTGGCGATCTGCACCTTCTTCTACGTGCAGGCCATCGCGCTTAAGGAAAACGGAATCGGCGGCTACCTCTTCCACATGGCGGGCTCACCGAAGAGCGGCGTGGAGTGGGGCATCTTCCCGCTGATGTTCGTGCTGCACGTGGCCGGCGAGTTCATCAAGCCGATGAGCCTGAGCCTGCGCCTGTTCGGCAACGTGATGGGCGAGGACAAGCTCATCGCGGTCTTCGTGGTTCTCGGGGCCGGCATGTTGGCGTTCACGAAGATGCCCATCGGTATTCCGATTCACGTGCCCATCGTGTTTCTGGCCCTGTTGACGAGCACCATCCAGGCGTTGGTGTTCACCCTGCTTTCGATGGTCTACATCGCGCTGATGCTGCCCCATGACGAACATCACGGGGAAGCGCACGCGCACGAGACCGTCGTTTGATTTCCGGAAGTGGTCCGGAAGGATCTGGAAGAAGACGAGCTTCGGCTCGAACCACCACCCCGAGAGGGGTGAAGGAGGAACAATGGAACTGTTAGGTTTGGCTCTCCCTCTCGGTGTCGGTATCGCTGCTGTCGGCTCCGGCCTCGGTCTCGGTCGCGCAGTCGGCTCCGCCATGGAAGCCATGGGCCGTCAGCCCGAAGCGATCCCCCAGATCCAGACGGCCATGATCATCGGCGCCGCCTTCATCGAGGCCCTGACGATCTACGCCCTGTTGTCGGTGTTCATTCTTGGTGGCAAGCTGGGCTAGTTCCCCGCTGTTCCGGGAGCCCCCGGACCACGTGCTGGGGGTGGCGTGACCGCCCCTGACGGAATCCGGAAGAAACGACGCGACCGCGGAAGGTTCGGACGATGGAATTCAATTGGCCAGTCATTGGCACCAACATCATCGGCTTCGTGATTGTCGTGCTGGTGCTGAGAAAGTTCGCCTGGGGTCCCATGCTCGGCATGCTCGACGCCCGGCGCGACAAGATCCGCGCCGACTTCAATGACGCCGATCAGGCTCGCACCGACGCCGAGGGCATCAGGGGCGACCTCGAATCCCAACTCGCGGAGATCAAATCCCTCGAGCGGGAGCATGTCCAGGAAGCGGTGAAGAGAGGCGAGGAGCTGGCGGGCAGGATCCGCGACGAGGCCTCGACCAAGGCAGCTGCGACTCTGGAAAAGGCTCAGAACGACATCGAGGTCGAAACCCAGAAGGCCCAGATGGGACTGCGGGACCAGGTCGTCAACCTGGCGATAAAATCGTCGGAAATGCTGCTCAAGAAGGAACTCGACGACGAGACGCACCGCAAGCTCATCCGCGACTACATCGACGGCCTCGGGGAGATACCCCATGCGTAATCGCGCCGTAGCCGCGCGCTATGCCCAGGCCCTGGTCGCCACGGCCAGGAAGGGTGGCACGCTCGACGGCGTGTCCGAATCCTTCGTCGGCGTGATGGGGATCCTGGACGCCCATCCCGACCTGGAATTCCTGCTCAAGGGCCCCCAGGTCGACGAGGCCAAGAAGAAGAACCTGATTTCCACGCTCTTCACCGAACGGATCGAGCCGGTGCTCGTGCACTTTCTCGACCTGCTGGTGGAAAAGCAGCGCATGGTCTTCGTCCGGGAAATCCAGGACGAATTCGCGCGCCTGGTGGAGATCGAGCACGGGTTCACCCGTGCGACGGCGACCACGGCGGTCCCCCTGTCCAGCGACCTCGAGAGCGATCTCGAAGCCGGTCTGGCCAGGATGACGGGCCGGAAAATCAAGCTGGAGACGACCGTCGATCCCACCGTGCTCGGTGGCGTCTGCGTGACCATGGGCGATCGAGTGATCGACGGGACGATCCGCACGAACCTGGAGCGGCTGCGTGCGCAGCTGAGCCAGGCGGATGTGCGGTAGAACAAGGGACAAAGGGGTTCCACTTTGAAACTCAGGCCGGAAGAAATCAGCTCCATCCTCTCGAAGGAGCTCGAGAAGTACGACAGCGCCCTCGGCGTCGAGAGCGTCGGCACGATCCTGCAGGTGGGTGACGGCATCGCCCGCATCTACGGATTGCAGGACGTGATGGCCGGCGAGCTCATCAGGTTCCCCGGGGACACCGTCGGCATGGTGCTGAACCTCGAGGAAGACTCCGTCGGTGCCGTCATCTTCGGTGACGACACCCACATCAAGGAGGGTGACCAGGTCTCCCGCACCGGCCGCATCGCCGAGGTGCCCGTGGGCGACGCCGTCATCGGTCGCGTGGTCAACGCCCTGGGTCAACCCATCGACGGCAAGGGACCGATCCCCGCCGACGAGACGCGCAAGATCGAGGTCAAGGCCCCGGGCGTCATCGCCCGTCAGCCGGTGAAAGAACCGCTGATGACCGGGCTGAAGTCCATCGACGCGATGATCCCCATCGGACGCGGTCAGCGCGAACTGATCATCGGCGATCGCCAGACCGGCAAGACCGCCATCGCGATCGACACGATCATCAACCAGAAGGACACGGACGTGTTCTGCTTCTATGTGGCCATCGGCCAGAAGCAGTCGACCGTCTCCCAGGTTTACAAGACACTCGAAGAGCACGGCGCCATGGCGTACACGACGATCATCGCCGCGTCGGCCAGCGAGCCGGCCCCGATGCTCTTCATCGCCCCCTATGCCGGCTGCACCATGGCCGAGCACATGATGTGGCAGGGCAAGCACACGCTGGTGATCTACGACGATCTCTCCAAGCAGGCCAACGCCTATCGCCAGCTGTCGCTCCTGTTGCGCCGCCCGCCGGGACGCGAGGCGTTTCCCGGCGACGTGTTCTATCTCCACAGTCGCCTGCTCGAACGTGCGGTGAAGTTGTCGGACGAAAACGGCGGCGGTTCGTTGACGGCGTTGCCGATCATCGAGACCCAGGCGTCGGACGTGTCGGCCTATATCCCGACCAACGTGATCTCGATCACCGACGGCCAGATCTTCCTGGAGAACGACCTGTTCTACCAGGGCGTCCGACCGGCCATCAACGTGGGCATCTCGGTATCGCGCGTGGGCGGCGCGGCCCAGACCAAGGCCATGAAGAAGATCGCCGGTTCGCTGCGCCTGAACCTGGCCCAGTACCGCGAACTGCAGGCCTTCGCCCAGTTCGGCAGCGATCTCGACAAGTCGACCCAGGCCCAGCTGACCCGTGGCGAGCGCATGGTGGAGATCCTCAAGCAGGGCCAGTACGTGCCCATGTCGGTGGATCATCAGGTGGCGATCATCTACGCCGGCACAACAGGGCTGCTCGACGACGTGGCCGTCCCGGATCTCAAGAGCTGGGAAGACGACTTCCACGTTTTCATGGACGAGAAGCACGCGGGCACCCTGACGGCGATCCGCACCAGCGGCAAGCTCGAGGACGACACCGCGGCGGACCTGAAGGCCGCCATCGAAGAATTCAAGGCCTCCCGCTAGGGCGAGGTTCGAGGAGGACGACCGTGGCCGGAGCTGGCATCAAGGTCATCAACAAGCGGATCCGATCCGTCAAGTCGACGCAGCAGATCACCCGCGCCATGAAGATGGTCTCGGCGTCCAAGCTGCGGCGCTCGCAGGACCGGTTGATGGCCGCGCGCCCCTATTCCATCAAGCTGCGCGAGTTGCTGCAGCGGTTGGCGGGCACCGGCGCAGCAGACCATCCGCTGTTCGAGGAACGCGTCGTGGGCTCGCGCCTGTACGTGGTCATCACGTCGGACAAGGGTCTTTGCGGCGGCTACAACATGAACGTGATGCGGGCGGCCCAGAAGTCGATGGACGCCGACACGGCCGCAGACGTGGCCGTCCAGGTCTGCGCCATCGGCCGCAAGGCCCGCGACTACTTCACCAAGCGCGGCTACAACGTCGTGGCGTCGCACTGTGATTTCGGCGGCCAGGCGAGCGACGACAAAGCCCGCAAGGTGACCGACTTCGCCTCGGGTCTCTTTCTGACCGGCGAGGTCGACGAAGTGACGCTCGCCTATTCGGAGTTCGTCTCCACGCTGACGCAGCGCCCGACCGTGAGCACGGCGTTGCCGATCGCTCCCCCCGCGTCCGATGAGCAGGATTCGGGACCGGGGCTGGATTACATCTGGGAACCCGACAAGGGCACCATCTACGCGGCGTTGCTGCCGCAGTATCTCCGCAACCGCCTTTACCTGGCGCTTTGCGAAGCCTATGCCAGCGAGCACGGCGCCCGCATGACCAGCATGAGCGCCGCGACCCAGAACGCGGGCGAAATGATCGAGGCCCTGACGCTGCAGCGGAACCGCGAGCGCCAGGCGGCGATCACCCAGGAGATCAGCGAGATCGTCGGCGGCGCGGCCGCCCTGTAGCTTTTGTCACGGCTCCACGGGAGCCAGATTGCGCTAGCAAGGAGAAGAGAAGGCCATGGCCGAGAACAACGGACGCGTGGTGCAGGTCATCGGACCCACGGTGGACCTCGAGTTCAGCGCGGATCAGCTCCCCAGGATTCTCAACGCGATCAAGATTCGCGACGAATCCAGGGACATCGACCTGACGGTGGAAGTGGCCCAGCACATCGGCAACAACGTCGTGCGCTGCATCGCCATGGATTCGACCGACGGACTCGTGCGCGGCATGTCCGCCAGCGACACCGGCGAGCCGATCAAAGTGCCGGTGGGCGCCCAGAGCCTCGGCCGCCTGTTCAACCTGCTGGGCCAGCCCATCGACGGCAAGGGCCCCGTGCCCGAACCGGAGAAGACAGCGCCGATTCATCGTCCGCCTCCGCCCCTGGTGGATCAGGGCGAAGCCAACGAGGTCTTCGAGACCGGCATCAAGGTCGTCGACCTGCTCGCGCCCTACGCCAAGGGCGGCAAGATCGGCCTGTTCGGTGGCGCCGGTGTGGGCAAGACGGTCATCGTGATGGAGCTGATCCACGCCATCGCCACCCAGCACGGCGGCTACTCCGTGTTCTGCGGGGTCGGCGAGCGCACCCGCGAGGGCAACGACCTCTACCTCGAGATGAGCGAGTCCGGTGTGCTCAAGAACACCGCCCTGGTGTTCGGCCAGATGAACGAGCCGCCAGGAGCCCGTCTGCGCATCGCCCTGAGCGGCCTGACCATGGCCGAGCATTTCCGGGACGAGATGCAGCAGGACGTGCTGCTCTTCGTCGACAACATCTTCCGTTTCACCCAGGCCGGCTCCGAAGTGTCCGCCTTGCTGGGCCGCATGCCCAGCGCCGTGGGCTATCAGCCCACACTGGCCACGGAGATGGGTCAGCTGCAGGAGCGCATCACCTCGACGCGCAACGGATCGATCACCTCGGTGCAGGCCATCTACGTGCCGGGCGACGACCTGACCGACCCGGCGCCCGCCACCGCCTTCTCGCACCTCGACGCCACGACGGTTCTCTCGCGTCAGATCGCCGAGCTGGGCATCTACCCGGCCGTCGACCCGCTCGACTCCACGAGCCGCATCCTCGACCCGCGCTACATCGGCCAGACGCACTACGACCTGGCCCGCCAGGTGCAGGGCGTGCTGCAGCGCTACAAGGATCTGCAGGACATCATCGCCATCCTCGGCATGGACGAGCTGAGCGACGAGGACAAGCTCATCGTGAACCGCGCCCGCAAGATCCAGAAGTTCCTGTCGCAGCCCTTCTTCGTGGCCGAGATCTTCACCGGCTCGCCGGGCCGCTACGTGAAACTCGAGGACACGATCCGCAGCTTCCAGGGGCTGGTGGCCGGCGAGTACGATCACATTCCCGAGCAGTGCTTCTACATGTGCGGCTCGATCGACGAAGTGGTCGAGAATTACGAGAAGCTGGAGAAGTAGCCATGGCCAAGACCTTCAAGGTGTCCATCGTGACCGCCGAGCACACCCTGCTCGAGACCGAGGCCGTGTCGGTGACGTTGCCGGGCATTGCCGGGTATCTCGGAGTGCTTGCCAATCATGCGCCTCTGGTGACCGCGTTGGTGCCCGGGGTGTTGACAATGAAGCAGGAGGGCGAAGCGGACAGCGTGTTCGCGATATCCAAAGGCTTCGTCGAGGTGGCGCGGAACGAGGTTTCGGTGATGGTGGATAGCTGTGAACCGGCGCCGGATATCGATGTGACTCGAGCGGAAGTGGCGCTGGTGAGGGCCAAGGAGTGGTTGGTGGAGAAGAGCAAGCCCTGGGTGGACGGTGCTCGGGCGGATGCGGCTATGGCGCGGGCCAAGGCGAGGTTGATGGCGGCGAGGAAGCCGCACTAGGCAAACATTTGTGAAATTCCTGAAGGGTCACCCAACCCAAGTTCAGAACCGATCCACTGAATGGGGAGGGAGGACCTCCCGGCCGTCGGTTGCGTTGGAGGGAGAGGCTCTGGAAGGTAAGATCCCCCGCACGAAACCCCACCCCCAAACCACCAGAAACACGATCCAGGCCGGCTCGAGGAAGAACTTGTATCTCATATTCTCCCCCCGCTCACACAGCACCGACAGCAGCACGATGCTCACGACTGGCGCCGCCATTCCCAGCGCAGTCCGCAGACCGGAGCGGCGACCTGCTGCCTGCAGCCAGGCAACCATGGCCAGCAGTGTGGGGATCAGGACCAAGGGAAAGGCCAGCAGGCGATCGGAGATCCTGCGCCACGGCAGTTGATCGACGATCGCATGCCTCGTGTACCGACTCGAAGGCTGAACATAAAGCCACAGGTTGAACAGGTAGCCCCGCAGGATTTCGGACGGAGGCGTCAGCAGGAGATAGTCGCGATAGACCCTCAGCAGGCGGTGGCTCTCATCGAGGTAGGCCCGGTGGTTGAAGTTGGGAATTCCGTCGCGAATCATCGGCCGGGTAAGAACGGCCGGATCCCGGCCAGCAGCGAGCGGTTCGTCGGCCCGATCGTCCAACATGTGAAGGTAGATCTCGGTGTCGTCCATCCCGACCGAGCGTGTGAGATTGAAGCCCGAGAGACTCGACGTGAACACCGTGTCGAAGCGCCCTAGCTGCTTGGCGACATGGATGCCCGATCCGAAGATCGTGATCACCAGAAAAGCCAGCACGACGCGCCGGGGGACCCTCATCATCGACAACGAAAATGCCAGGACCAAGGGAAACGGCCACTGGAACATGGAGCGCGTGTAGAACAGCGCGAGGTAGATCGCCGAGAGCTTCACGATCGAGACCATGCGCCCGTCGCGGGCCAACCACAGAGCCCTCAGCATGGCCAGGGTCAACAGGGCGGTCAGAAGCGTGGAGTCGACCATCGTGGCGTAGAAGATGGTCGCGGGATGGAGCAGCACGATCCCTGCGCACCAGAACCCGACCCGACGTCCCGCCAATTCGCAGCCCCAGCGAAAGGCCAGTCCTCCCAAAGCCGCATACAGCCCTGCCCAGAGAATCAAAAGCCAGAAATCGACGAATTGCAAAGCCTCGAACTCGCTGCGGTTCGGCACGAGCGAAACGATGGCCGCACGGATCAGGTCGAGCATCGGCGGCTGGATGTGGTTCCACTCCAGGGACGTCACCGGGTCATGGCGCAGATCCTCGAGCGCCACGGTCTGCATGAGTCGGTCCGATGTCCACGGTTGGAAGTGAACGCCATCGTCGGTGAGGGAGCGGCACAGGGTCATCAAAAGCAGGAGGAAGACAAAGGCACCAAGGGCGATGCGGAAATCGGTCCTGATCGAGATTGAAAACTCGGGGCCGGCGCGGGGGAGCCGGAAAAAACTCATGGAGCATGCCTTTGTCAGCGGGGAGAACCTCACAGGCACCTCACGCTACCACGAATCTTCCGGATCGGTCAAATCCGGGCGGCGTTCATGTCGTCTCCATGAGAGCGGGATGAGTTTTTTGCACTTTTCATGCAACGGTTTGGTGTGTAGGACATTGTAACCTCTGAGGACGGTCATCGGATTCGTTCCGGTGGCCGGTTGAGGGCGATATTTCGATTCCATGATAGATCCGGAGCCTCGACTGCAAAGTTGGGGCTCTGTTCTCGTCCAGCCCATGCTTGGGATGGACGCCCCTGATCGGCAGCGTTAGCATGTCCCTGCACCCGAGCCACCAACCAGGAGCAAGGCTTCATGCCCGATTTCGCCCCTCTCGCCGCGCGCATGCGGGCCGAAGGCCTGCCTGAGGTCGTCGTCGACACCTTTGCTCACTATTACGAGCAACTCGCCGCCGGACACACTGGTTTGATTCCCGAAGCGGACATTGAGGCGGTCGATTTCCTGCCCGACGCCGACGACTTCCCCGCCGATCTGGCCACCGCCGGCACCGAAGCGCTGACGCGCACCGTGTCCATCAAGCTCAACGGCGGCCTCGGCACCGGCATGGGCCTGGCAAAAGCCAAGTCGCTGCTTATGGTGAAGGACGGACTCACGTTTCTCGACGTCATCGCTCGCCAGGCCGCCCATGCCCACCTGCCCCTGGTCTTGATGAATAGCTTCGGCACGCGCGACGACTCTCTGGCCGCCCTGACCGCTCATCCGGAGCTCGGGGAGGGCGCGATCCCCCTCGACTTCCTCCAGCACAAGGTGCCGAAGATCGCCCGGGACGATCTCTCGCCGAGCGAATGCTCCCACGACCACTCGCTGGAGTGGTGTCCTCCCGGTCATGGCGACCTCTACACAGCGATGGTCACCAGCGGAATCCTGAGAGCTCTGCTCGACGGCGGTTTCGAGTACGCCTTCGTCTCGAACAGCGACAACCTGGGGGCTGTGATCGATCCGTCGATCCTCGGCTACTTCGCCACCGAACGCCTGCCGTTCCTGATGGAGGTCGCCGACCGCACCGAAGCCGACCGCAAGGGCGGGCACCTCGCCCGTCGGCCCGACGGACAACTGCTCCTGCGTGAACTCGCCCAATGTCCCGACGAGGATGAGGGCTCGTTCCAGGACATACGCCGTCACCGCTATTTCAACACCAACAGTCTCTGGCTTCACCTGCCGTCCCTGCAGCGCGTGCTCGACGATCGCCACGGCGTCCTCGGCCTGCCCATGATCTGCAACGGCAAGACTGTCGACCCGCGCGACCCCGGATCGCAGAAAGTGTGGCAGATCGAGACGGCGATGGGTTCGGCCATCGAGGTGTTCGAAGGCGCGGGTGCGGTGCGGGTGCCGTTGAGCCGCTTTGCGCCCATCAAGAAGACCAGCGACCTGCTCGACGTGCGCTCGGACAACTTCGTGCTGACCGACGATCACCGTGTCGTGCCGAACCCGGCGCGCAATCTCGGCCGGTGCGTGATTGATTTGGACGACATCTACAAATTCGTCGACGAACTCGAGGCGCGCTTCCCCCATGGACCGCCGTCGCTCCTGGCGTGCGAGCGGTTGACGATCCGCGGTGATGTGAAGTTCGGGAGAGGGGTTCGGGTCGAAGGATGCGTCACTGTGACGCACCGGGGGCCTGGGCAGGCCGTCGTTCCGGACGGCGCGGTGCTGTCGGGCGACGTCGTTCTCGATGCGAAGGGCGACCCCGGTGGTCGCCCTTCCTCGCATTGAGCAGTTCGGCACCACGCATGGGTGTTAAAAACATATCAGAATTTAGGGCTGTCGAGTGGACAGGATCCCGGAGCGAGGCTATCCTTCCTGCATCTTAAGGTTCCAGCCCTGTTCACGAGGTTCACGCTCCGATGCCATCGAATGCACCAGTCCACTCCTTCCATATCCCTGTCATGGGGACTGGTTTTACGATCGACACCCCCTTGAAGGTGGCCAAGTTCGGCATCTCCTCGGTGGTCTCCCTGGTGGACGATACACTCATCGAGCAGATGCGCCGCAAGATCAGCGAAGGCCTCGGTCGCGCCTATCAGGCGATCGACGAGCGGAGCGAGGATTCCCGCGCCCGCAGGATCACGGCCTACCTCAACCTCATGCACGAACGCGTTGAAGAGCAGATGGCGATCCTCCGCGCTTCGGTGTTCGAAAAAGGCAGCGAACTGAGCGAGTATTTCGAGATGCTGCCGACGTCGCCGCTGCGTTCCGCCTATGAGGCGATGCTCTCGGTGGGCGATCCCGACACGCGGGCGCGGCTGCAGGACGAGCTGCGGCGCCTGGTCGTGCCGGGCAACATCGACGTGAACATCATGACCAAGCTTGACCGCGAACGCTTCCGCGCCGGTCAGCAGCTCGGCCCCCGGTTCAGCGACGCCATGACCGCCCTGAGGGGATTCGCCGAGAGCAAGCTGTCGTCGTCGGTGGTGCTGTCAGCGGGCATCAACGCCAAGCTCTACGCCTACCTCGCCGAGTTCGCCGACTTCCTGCCCGACGATGCCGGAAATCTCAAAAAGAAGATCGTGCTGAAGGTGAGCGATTTTCGTTCGGCTTTGGTGCAGGGACGCATGCTGGCCCGCAAGGGCCTGTGGGTTTCTGAGTATCGCATCGAGTCGGGACTCAACTGCGGCGGTCACGCGTTCGGCGCCAAGGGTCAGCTCATGGGACCGCTCCTCGAGGAATTCCGCTCGGGCCGCGATGCGCTCGTGGAGCAGCTGCACGCAGCCTGCAACAAGGCCCGGGAGAAGTTGGGCCAGGTCGAGTTGAGCGTTGCGCCGCCGGTCCGGGTGACCGTCCAGGGCGGCATCGGCACGTCCGAAGAGGACGCCATGCTCCACGATCTCTATGGCGTCGATGGCACCGGCTGGGCCAGTCCGTTCCTGCTGTGCCCGGACGTGGTGAGCATCGATCCGGATCATCTGCATCGGATTGAGGCCGCAGGTGAGAACGACGTCCAGCTGAGCAACGCCTCGCCGCTGGGAGTGCCGTTCTGGAGCCTCAAGACGTCTGAAAGCGAAGAAACGCGACGCTCCCGGATTGCCGAGGGACACCCCGGCAGCAACTGCCCCAAGGGCTACCTGGTTTCGAACACCGAGTTCACCAAGAAACCCATCTGCACGGCCAGCCGGGCGTATCAGCAACTCAAGCTGAAGCAGCTCGGCATGGTCGAATCCGATGTCACCGACAAGGCCTGCATCTGCCACGATCTCGCCGGAGGCGCCACCAAGCCTTCGGGTATCGATCCCGACGCCCACACGGCGGTCTGCTGCGGGCCCAACACCGTGTACTTCGAGCGTCAGGCGGGCCTGCGCGAGATGATCGATCACATCTACGGCCGCGCCCGGCTGCCGTTCAAGATCGAACGTCCGCACATGTTCATCAAGGAGCTGTCGCTGCACGTCCAGCGGCTGCGCGGGGAGTTGGGCGATAAACTCGAGACAGCCGGCCAGGCCGCGGCGGAGAGCCGCGACAACCTGATGCTCGGCATCGGATTCTATCGGGAGCAGGCCTCGAGGCTTGCGGCCGACAAGCGGGAGGAATTTCTTGCCCAGCTCGAGTCGCTGCGCGAGGAGCTGGACAGGATCCTGCCGGGGGACAGGCAGAATTCTCCTTGAACGGTCCGCCGAGACGTTCGATAACTCACACCCGAGATCAGATCACACCGAGCCGACACCGGAGCCGTTTCATGCCCAGGACCAAGATCTTCCTCGTCGCCGCCGCGCGCCCCAACTTCATGAAGATCGCGCCGATCTGGCACGAACTGCAGAAGCATCTCGACCGCTGCGAGCCTTTCCTGGTCCACACGGGCCAGCACTACGACAAGAACATGTCCGACGTCTTCTTCGACGACCTGCGATTGCCCAAGCCGCACTTCCATCTCGGGGTGGGCGGCGGAAGCCATGCCGAAAACACCGGCGGCGTGATGATCGAATTCGAGAAGGCGTGCGTGGAGCACAAGCCCGATCTGGTAGTGGTGTGCGGCGACGTCAACTCGACCATCGCCTGTGCCCTGACCGCCAAGAAGCTGTGGATCAAGGTCGCCCATGTGGAGTCGGGCCTGCGCAGCAACGACTGGTCGATGCCCGAAGAGATCAACCGCCTCGCCACCGATGCGATCAGCGACTATCTGCTCACGCCCTCGCGCGACGCCGACGAGAACCTGGGTCGCGAAGCGGTTTCGGCCGGGCGAGTTCATCGGGTCGGCAACATCATGATCGATTCGCTCGTGAGCGCCCTGGACCGTGTCAGGGATCGGGCGACGTATGAGCGCTTCGGCCTGGAATCCGGACAGTACGGACTGGTAACACTGCACCGCCCATCGAACGTGGACGATCCCGAATCGCTGCGCACGATCTTCGAGAACCTGATCGGCGTGCAGGCCCCGATCATTTTTCCTGTGCACCCGCGCACCCGCAAGGTCATGGCCGAGCACGGCATCGGCGAAGGCTGCGAGCGGGGCGAGTTTCCCGTCCACCTGGCCGAACCCATGCCCTATGATGACTTCGTCAATCTGACGATGAACGCCAAGTTCGTGCTGACCGATTCGGGCGGCATCCAGGAAGAAACCACTTACCTCGGCATTCCGTGCCTCACGCTGCGGCCCAACACGGAGAGGCCGATCACCGTCACCGAAGGGACCAACGAGCTCGTCACGCTCGAAACCCTGCCCGGATTCCTCGCCACGATCCTGAAAGGCGAGTGGAAAAAAGGCACCATCCCCGAGCTCTGGGACGGCAAGACTGCCGCCCGCATCGTCGACGTGCTCCTGGAGGGATCAGATGAGTGAAAGCGCCAGGCTCTTCGATCACAACGGTATCCGCACCCATGTGGACGATGACGGCTTTCTTGTTCACCCATCGGAGTGGAGTCGTCGCATGGCCGCCGCCCTGGCCGACGCGGACGGGATTCCCGAACTGACCGACGAGCACTGGGCCGTCATGTCCTTTGTCCGGGACTATTGGCGGGAGCACGAGGTTGCGCCGATGGTGAGGCTGCTGTGCAACGAGACGGGCATGACGCTGAGGCATGTCTACGAGCTGTTTCCCAACGGGCCGGCGCATGGCGCGTGCAAATATGCCGGGCTGCCCCGGCCGGATGGATGTGTCTGACCGAACCCAAGCCCGCTTTCGCTCTGGAACTTCCCCGACCTGAGTCTTATCCTCACACCGATCCGGCCGCCCCCGAGCGGCCCCTCGCCATTGCCATCAACCCGACGGCGGGATACGGAGATCCATGGTCGACAGCATCAAGAAAACCCTCGGCGGTTTGAACCCCTACCACGATGGTCCCCTGAGCCGGACCGTGCGTCGCCATCGTGTGCTGTTCTTCGTCCTTTTCTTCGGGTCGATCGCCGCGGTGTCGGTTCTCGCAGCCTTCTACACGCGATTTTCCATCTCCTGGCTCAGCACGGACGAGCGCTGGAAGCAGTGGATGATCGAAATGCTCCTGGTAAGCGTGCCGGTGCGGTTGATCGCCTGCTATTCCCTCGGCATTCATCGGGTGTCTTGGCGGTTCGCCTCGTTGCGCGATCTGCCGCCGTTGGTCTGGGCGTCGATTCTCGGTTCCCTGATCACGACCGCCTGTCTCTACCTGCCCCACCAGGGCGTGTACCCGCGCTCGGTGCTGATCATCGATGCCATCTATTTCCTCATGCTCGCGTTCATCGGCCGCTACGCCTATCGCATCCTCGACGGCATCCTGATGAGCGTCAGCCCGGGACCGCAGACGCGGGTCGTGGTCGTCGGGGCGGGCGAGGCGGCACACCTGGTGATCGAGGCGATGATGACGCCCCGCCTCAACGAGTTCAAGCCGGTGGCGATCGTCGACGACGATCCCCTGAAGCACGGCACGACCCTGCACGGCGTGAAGATCTTCACGCCTATCGACGCGATCGCCGAGGTGGCCAAGAAGGAGCGAGCCGAAGCCGTCGTGATGGCCCTGCCTTCGGCGTCGACGTCCCAGGTCTACCGCATCATGAAGATGTGCCGCGAGACAGGACTGCCGCTCAAAACGACGCCCGACATCTGGCAGGTGCTCCAGAGCAGCGAAGCGGTCACGCGCATCCAGGACTTCTCGCTCGACGACCTGCTGAACCGCCGGGTCGTGCGCTCGGACGTGCCGGAGATCCGCAAGTTGATCGATGGACGCCGGGTGCTGGTGACCGGCGCCGCCGGCAGCATCGGGTCCGAGCTCTGCCGTCAGATCGCCGAACAGGGCGCCGGGACACTCGTCTGTCTGGACAAGGACGAGAACGGACTCTTCCGTCTCGAACAGCAGCTGCGGCGGCTCTATCCGGCGGGAAACTTCGTGTTCTTCCTCGGCGACATCAAGAACTGCAGCCGCATGAGCGTGCTGTTCAGCAACCACAACCCCGAGCTGGTTTTCCACGCCGCAGCGTACAAGCACGTGCCGATCCTGCAGTACCACCCGGTCGAGGCCATCCGCAACAACATAGGCGGCACCCAGATGATCGCGCGCCTGGCCCAGGAGCACGGCGTCGAACGCTTCGTGATGATCAGCACCGACAAGGCCGTGCGCCCGACCAGCGTGATGGGTGCCACGAAACAGGTCGCCGAAAAGGTGATCCGCGGACTCGGTCGCTCGCAGCCGGACGGCACCCGATTCTCGACGATTCGCTTCGGCAACGTGCTCGGCTCGGCCGGCAGCGTCGTCGAGCTCTTTCAGAAACAGATTCTCGAAGGCGGCCCGCTGACCATCACCGACAAGCGCATGGAGCGCTTTTTCATGACCATCGCCGAGGCCGTTCACCTCGTGCTCTACGCCGCCACGATGGGTGAAGGCGACGACGTGTTCGTGCTCGACATGGGCGACCCGGTGAAGATCGACTACCTCGCCCGCCAGATGATCCAGCTCTCGGGCCTCACTCCTGATGTCGACGTGGCGATCGTGTACACGGGCCTGAGGCCGGGCGAAAAACTCTACGAGGAGCTGTGGACCGAAGACGAGGAACCCGTGCCGACCGCGAATCCCGGCATCCGCAAGACGCCGAGCGGTCAGCCGCTGCCCGACGATCTGTTCGAGCGCGTGCAGGAACTGCTGGCGGCGGCGGACGAGGAGAACATGCGGGTGAGCTGGGACGAGCTTCTGTGGTTGGTGCCGGACTTTCAGGGGATGACGCGGGGGGATGCGGAGACGGTGCCGGACGGAAGCGCACCCCATGGCTGATCCCGGCCGATCCGAGCGCCGCACTCTTCAGGACATGGCCGTCTCGGGTGCCGGAAGCCTGGCGGCCCCCCTGGTGGGCCTTCTTTCCATTCCCGTCATTGCACGGTTGTTCAGTCCCGCCGAAGTGGGAGTGTGGGCTCTGGTCGTGAGTCTGGCAGCTCTGCTCGGGCCGGTCTCGACCATGAGGTTCGAGTTAGCGGTGGTGCTGGAAAGGAACGATCGGGATGCGGGTCGGATTCTGACGATCTGCCTGCTCGGCGTGCTCGTGACGTCGCTTTTTTCCTGGTTCGTTCTCACTCTGATCAGTCCATGGATCGAAGCCAGCGATTGGGGGGAGAATCTTCTCAACCGTCTTTGGGCGGTCCCGGTCTTGATTTTTGCCACCGGCATCAAGGTGACGGCGGATGGCTGGTCCGTGCGCGCACGCGCGTTCTCCTTGAGGGCGGCCAGCCTGGTGGTGCTGGTGATCGGAACCAACGGTGGTCAGATCCTGCTCTGGTATGCCGGCATCCGTGGCGCCGACGGACTGATCCTCGGTAGCGTCTTCGGTTCGATCAGTTCCGCGACGATCTTGTTCGTCCCTTTGGTTTGGAGAGAAGGACTGCGACTCAAACCCCTCTCAAGCCTGCGAGGGCTGATGCCGCTCGCTCGTCGACATCGACGGTTTCCGATCTACACGGCTCCCTATACATTGCTGGGAAGCTTGCGCCGCGAGGGTGTCAAACTCGTCGTGGGCGCCTGGGGCACCGAGGCGATCTTGGGATCCGTGGCCTTTTCCTTGCGCCTCACCAATTTCCCCGCGCAGATGTTCAGCAACGGAATCCGACCCGTACTCTTCGAGAGAGCGGCTCGCGCCGAGCATCTGCGCGAGATCATGCCGTTCGTTCGACGTCTTCAGGTGTGGCTTGGGCTCGGAGCACTTCCGGTTCTCATTGCCGCAGAGATCTGGACAGAGCACATCTTCGCCTTGGTTTTCGGTGAGAGGTGGCTTCCGGCTGTTCCCTATGCCCGTCTGCTCATGGTTCCTGCGGCGCTGTTTATCTGCACCAATTGGCTCGACCGCCTCTTCGATGTGGCGGGGCGTCAGGACTTGGCGTTACGTCTCGAGTTGATCTTCTCGTTGCTGAGCATAGGCGGTTTGTCGCTCGGGCTTTGGGGATTCGGTGATTCCCTGGTCGGGGTAGGCATCATGGCCGGGGTGCTGGTGATTTACCATGTTTCACTCGCGATAGCGGCGATAAGTCTGGTGCAACAAGAAGGCGGCAACTCGGAGGCTGCTTCGTAATGGTTCGCAATCATGGAGATCCTCGTCCACTTGATCGGAGAGCTTTCGATCTGATTTTCTCATTCGAGTTCCTCCTCGTCTTGTTCCTTTTTGCTGGCCGCCTGAAAGCCAATCCCCGTTTCGACTGGGTGCCGATCGATATAACGGCAGTGCTGTTTACTTTTTCCGTTCTCATTGCCGGCCTTATCCTTTACCGATCATCTTTCAAGCTCCCGCGGCGTGGACTCATCGTGGTTCTTTTTGCCTGCGCTTTTGGAGGATGGGTCCTGATGAGCCTGGGCTGGACTCCGAGTGTAGGATACGCCAGAGAAAAATCGCTCTCTTTGGTTGCATTGGCGCTATGGCCACTCGCGGCTTGTGCATTGATCCTTGCCCCGAATCCGTTGCGGGTCAAAAAGTTTATCGACTCAATTCTGCTGATTGGCTTGTTGATGAGCATTGATCTCATTCTCCTGGCGGTGAAGGTCGGCCCGAGCAGAGTGATGATCGAAGTTGGATCCGAGTATCTGGGTGTTGGTCGGGTCGTTGGGCTGGCGGCACCGATCTTTCTTCTTCGAGCCTCGGTTGAGTCTTCTCTCGTGAAGAAGTTGATCCGGCTCGGATGTTTTTTTGCGACGGCGGCTGCGGTTATTCTGTCGGGGGGCCGGGGGCCGGCAGTAGCGATGTTGGCGGCCATGCTGGTACCGGTCGCGGCAAGAGTGCTCCGACGAGGCGCAGTTGCCCAACTGCGGAGCTACGTAAAACTCTTCATTGTTGTCGTGTTGCTGGGAACGGCGTCGGTCGCGATGATGACGGCCGCCGGACTTCAACCAGCGACGGCCAAGCGAACAGAGATGTCGTTGACCACGGACTCAGGCGGGCACTCGACAGCGGAGAGGTTTCGTTACTACTCCGATGCTCTGGAAGCCTGGCGGGAGGATCCGGTCTTGGGGCGAGGTGTCGGGAGTTTTCCTGTTCTGTTCGAGCGGGCTGATGAAGCATTTTATCCCCACAACATCTTCCTGGAAGTCCTTGTAGAAAATGGCGTCATCGGGGTTGTGCTGCTGCTTGTTCTCGGTGGCGTGGCCTTGAGGTTGATGCGCCGTAAGCATAGCGACATCGACATGATTCGGTTGATCATCGTCATGATGTTCGTCAATACGTTCGTGAACGCCCAGGTGACAGCGGATCTACCAGACAACCGCTTGCTGTTCGCCGTCCTGGGTTTGATGGCTTTAAAGCCTCAGGCGTATGATCATCAATCCTGAAGGCAGAGCAGGGGCATTTCTTGGAGTCGGAAGTTGAATGAAAATCCTATTCATCACAGAGAACTATCCACCGGAAACCAATGCCTCGGCAACGCGCGTTTCCGAGCGCGCCAAGTACTGGCTCGAGTGGAACCATCGCATGACCGTGATCACGCAGGCGCCGAATTTCCCGGAAGGCCGGATCTTCGATGGATACAGGAACGCCTGGAAACAAAGGGAAGTGATTCGAGGAGTCGAGGTTGTTCGGGTGAAAACCTACATGGCGTCCAACGCCGGGTTCGCCAAACGGATCCTCGATTTCATTTCATTGATGGTCAATGCCTTCTGGGCGGGACTGGCTGAGAAGCGTCCCGATGTTGTCGTGGCTACCTCACCGCAGTTTTTCGCGGCTGTCGGCGGCTGGGCCATCGCGAAAGTTCGCCGTGTTCCTTTTGTTTTTGAACTGAGCGACCTCTGGCCCGCTTCGATCAGGGCCGTGGGCGCCATGGACAAGAATCACGCCCTCGACCTGGTTGAGAAATTGGAGTTGTTTCTCTATCGCCAGGCGGCGGCGGTTGTGGCCTTGGCGCCTTCTTTCAAGATCGATCTCGTCGCTCGTGGAATCGATCCAGGAAAAATCGATGTCGTGATCAATGGCGTCGATCAGTCGTATTACCAGCCACAGCCGAGGAACCTCGAGCTTGAGGAACAGTGGAATCTGCGAGGAAAATTCGTCGTGGGATACATTGGGACCCACGGCATGGCCCACGCCCTGCACAATGTCGTAGAAACAGCCGAACTGCTGCGCCATCGAGACGATATCCGGTTCCTCATGGTCGGAGCTGGAGCTTCTCGTGCCGGCATCGAATACTCGGCGGCCGAACGAGGTCTCGAGAACATCGTGTTCGTCCCACGTCAGCCCAAGGACAGAATGCCGGCCTATTGGAGTCTCTGTGACTCGGCGCTGATCCATCTCATGGATAATCCCGTTTTTGCAGGAGTCATCCCGTCCAAGATTTTCGAGGCGATGGCCATGAAGCTCCCGATTATCTATGTCGGACCGCGTGGCGACGGCAGCCGCATTGTCGAAGACGAGGAGGCCGGCGTCTGGGTTCCACCTGAAGATCCATCAGCATTTGCCGATTCCGTAATCAGGCTGGCTGACGATCGCAGGGTCCTGGAACATCTGTCCGAGAACAGCCTCAGAGCTGCTCCACGATACAGTCGAGAACGCCAGGCCAGGGACATGATGGCCACGCTTGAGCGTGTGGTGAAATCACGATGATGAAAAAGGAAGAAAAACAGCGGATCGCAGTGACTGGAGCGGACGGTTTCGTTGGGTCCGCGCTGTGCCGCCGCCTCGGGTTGGATGATTTTGCCGTGAGGCCGATCGTCCGAGATGAGAGCTGTGCCTTACGATATCTGTCCATGGACATCCAAACTGAAGCACCTGTGGTCGTAGGAGATATCGGATCATGCACGGATTGGAGTCTCGCCCTGGACGAGGTCGATGTCGTGATTCACTTGGCGGCCCGCGTTCATGTCATGAATGAAAACGAAGAGGACCCACTGTCAGCCTTCCGGGAGGTGAACACCGAGGGAACACGAGGTCTTGCAATCGCTTCCGCTCATGCCGGCGTTCGCCGCCTCGTGTTTGTCAGCACCATCAAGGTCAACGGAGAAACCACGACCGGTCGAGGCCCGCTTCGTCCTGAAGAGCCGGCTTGCCCACAGGATCCCTATGGCGTATCGAAGTGGGAGGCGGAACTGTCTTTGGCCGAAGTCGCGGCGGCGACGGGCCTCGAGACGGTCATCATGCGGCCTCCGCTGGTGCATGGGCCGGGTGTAGCTGGAAATTTGCGTCGTCTTATCCTGACGGTGAACAAGGGAATTCCTTTGCCTCTGTCTCGTGTGAACAATCGCCGCAGCCTGGTCGGGGTTGACAATCTCGTTGATGCCCTGGCGCTGTGTGCCGTGCACAAGGCGGCTCCGGGTGGTGTCTACACTGTTTGCGATGGCGAACAAGTCTCAACCGCGGAGTTGATCAGGATCATCGCCAAGGGGCTGCGGAAACCTGCCCGACTGTTCCCCTGCCCTGTTGCTGTTCTTGTGGCAGCGGCTAGCATGTTCGGGAAGCGTGATGCTGTGGATCGGTTGGTCGGGTCCCTGGAAGTTGATGATTCAAAACTCCGTCGTGAGCTGGGATGGTATCCGGTCAAATGTCTCGAAGATGGAATCACGGCAATGTGTGATCTTGGTTCCAGCAGCCAGGCCCGTCCATGACACCGAAGGCGAGCACACTCGAAAGCATCGACAGGGATTCACGAAACATGCGGATCGTCCAAATGACCTCCGTCCACTTCTGGCGCGATCCCCGCGTTTTCCTGAAAACGAGCGCGACGGTCGCCGCGGCCGGCCACGAGGTCCATCTGGTCGTGCCGCGAGAAGAAGTCGGCGTCGTCGAAATCGACGGGGTCGTCGTGCACGGTCTCCCCCTGCCGAAGAATCGCCGAGACCGAATGTTCGGCACGGTGGATCGCGTGCTTGATGTGGCAGCCGACATACGCGGCGACATCTATCAGTTTCACGATCCGGAAATTCTCCTCCGCGCGCCTGGATTTCAGGATCGCGTCGGTGCCCCGGTGGTGTTCGATAGTCACGAAGACTATCGGCTCCAGATGCAGTACAAGATCTGGGTCCCGGCATGGGGGCGGAGGCCCCTGGGCCGCGCCGTCGGCATGATCGAGGATCGGGTTGTGAATCGACTCGCGGGGGTGGTTGCGGCCACGCCGTCGATCGCTGAACGGTTTACGGACCATCCTGCCTGTGTCGTGGTGCAGAATTTCCCGATCCTGGAAGAACTGATGGTGCCGGGCGACGAGACCGGAGAACGTGAGGTGGGCCGGTTCGGCTATGTCGGCGGATTATCGATCGTTCGGGGAGCAGAGCAGATGATCGATGCTCTCACGCATGCGGGCCCGGACGTGAGATTGGACCTCGGGGGCCCGTGGACGCCTCAAGCCCTCCGCCAAACCTGCCAATCCAAACCCGGCTGGGCCCAGGTCGACGAGCTTGGCTACATGACCCGCGACCAGATCGCCGCCATGTTCCGCCGTGTGTTCGCCGGATTGTCTCTCCTGCATCCTGTGCACAGCTACCTCACGGCCTACTCGGTCAAGATGTTCGAGTACATGGCCGGGGGCCTGCCGTTCGTGGCCAGTGATTTTCCCATGTGGCGCGGCATCGTCGACGAGGCGGAGTGCGGCCTGCTGGCCGATCCGCTCGATCCGGTCGCCATCGGTCGGGCGATGCGACAGTTGACCGACGATCCAGAAGCCGCCCGTCGCATGGGTGCGAACGGGCGGCGGGCGGTGGAGACGAAATACAACTGGGGCAACGAACTGAAGAAACTGCTCGCCTTCTACGACCGCCTAGCCGGTTAGGGCTTCAGCCAAGCGATCCCTGACGAACACCACCTGTTCCTCTGTGATCTCCGGATAAATCGGCAGCGTCATGACCGACTGTGTCATGGCGTGCGCGTTGGGGAAGTGCGCGATGGAGTGGCCCCTGGCCGCATAGGCCTCAAGCAAGGGCAGGGCGATCGGATACTGCTGGCCGGTGGAGATGCCGTCGGCATCGAGGGCCGCACGCACGTCGTCGCGCTGGCCGATCCGGGTGGCGAACAGGTGGTACACGTGACGGCGTCCCTCGGGACACGTCGGCAACGTGAGCGGCAGGTCTGCGAGCAGCTCCCGGTACCTGTCGGCGATGCGGATGCGATCTTCGGTCCATCCCTCCAGCCGCCTCAGCTTCACGCTCAGGATCGCGGCCTGGAGGCCGTCGAGGCGGCTGTTCCGGCCTTCGATCTCGTGTTCGAACTTCTTCTTGGACTGGCCGTGCTGACTGATCATGCGGGCTCGGGCGGCGAGGTCGGGATCGTTGGTGATCATGCCGCCGGCGTCGCCGTAGGCGCCGAGGTTCTTGCCGGGAAAGAAGCTGAAGGAACCGGCGTGGCCGATGGTGCCGACCGTCCGTCCGCGATGGCGAGCCCCGTGGGCCTGGGCGCAGTCTTCGAGCACGAACAGATCGTGGGCCCGGGCGATCTCTATGATCGCATCCATGTCCGCCGGCAGGCCGTAGAGGTGGACCGGCACGACTGCACGTGTGCGTTCCGAGATGACGGCCTCGATCCCGGATGGGTCGATCGTATGGGTGACGGGATCCACGTCGACGAAGACAGGCGTCGCCCCGATATTGCTGGCCGCCTCGGACGTAGCGATCCAGCTCAATGCCGGCACGACGACTTCATCTCCTGGTCCGATGCCACCGGCTTTCAGCAGGATCTCCAGGGCGTCGGTGCCGTTGGCGCAGCCGATGCAGTGGTCGACACCGGTGTAGGCGGCGAACTCCTCCTCGAACGCCCGGACGAATCGGTTGGCGCCGGTTCCTATGAAGGCTGTCTCGGCGATCACGTCGGCGATGGCGGCGTCGAATTCGTCACGGTGGTCCACGTACTGCGCGCCCAGGTCCACAAAGGGGATCTTCATCGTGTCGTTGCTCCGGAAGCTGGGGTTCAGAGGCTGCGGATCTTTCGCGCCGGATTGCCGACGTAGATTCCTGGTTCGGTGATGTCGCGGGTCACGACCGAGCCGGCTCCCACCACCACGTCGTCGCAGATCGTCACGGGCAGCACGGTGGCGTTGGTGCCGATGCTCACGCGGTCTCCCAATAGGGTCGCGCCGTATTTGTTCCGGTCGCCCCGGGCCGGGCCGCCGTCGGAAAATCCGTCGTTGATGAACTTGGCGCCGTGGGAGATGAAACAGTCGTCGCCGATGGTGACCAGGTCGCAGAGAAACGCATGGGACTGGATGCGGCAGTTGCGACCGATCGTCACTCCGCCCTGGATCTCCACGAACGGCCCGACGAACGATCCGTCGCCGATGCTGCACCCGTAGAGGTTGACGGGTTCGACGACGGTGACGCCTTCGCCGAACTCCACGTTGCGGATACCGATCGTCTTGAGGATGGGGTCGCCCATGATTCTCTCCTAGTCGCGGTGCCCGAGGCGGCATTTTTCGGGACGAAACCGGAGCGAAACTTCATGGCCCGTTTCGACCGATTCGTAGATCGCCGAGATCAACTCAAGGGAACGGCGGCCTTCGAGGCCGTCGACCAGGGCCGGCCGGTTGTTGCGGATGCTGTCGACGACGTTCACGAGGTACGGGATGTGACCGAACCCGTAGACGGTCGGCGGGTCCTGGTTGGCACGCTCCAGGACGGTGTCGTCTTCGGGTATGCGCTCCTCGAACTCCCAGGTTTCGAGCTTGTTCACGGCGAAGCCGCCGATCACGACGGTTCCCTTCTCGCCGAGGATCGACAGCGAACCTTCCAGGTCCTTGGGCCGGGTGGCGGTGGTCGCTTCGATCACCCCGAGAGGTCCGCCGCGGAACTGAAGCAAGGCCACACCCGTATCCTCGGCCTCGATGTCGACCAGGGCGGTGCGGGTGCGAGCGAAGACAGTTTCCGGCTGACCGAGCATCCATTCGAGCAGGTCGACATGGTGGCTGGCCTGGTTGCTGAACACGCCGCCGTCCTCGGCCCAGGTTCCGCGCCACGGATCCTGATCGTAGTAGGATTGGGGTCGACACCAGCGCACGCGCACGGTGCCCATGACGATCTTTCCGAAGCGCCCGCCGTCGAGGGCTCGGCGCAGCTCCTGCACGGCGGTGTTGTAGCGGTTCTGTTTCACGACGAACAATCTCACCCCTGCATGGTCGCAGGCCTCGATCATGGCGTCGGCGTCGCTGATTCTCAGGGCCATGGGCTTTTCGACGACAACGTGCTTGCCGTAGCCGGCCACGTCGATGGCGTTGCGGGCGTGGTCACCGCTGGGCGTGAGGATGTTGACGACATCGATGGACGAGTCGGCGGTCATCATGGCGTCGAGACTGGTGAAATACGGGACCCCGTACTTTTCACCATATTGCCTGGCGCGTTCGGGCACGATGTCGCACACGGCGGCCAGCCGGGCGCCGTCGATGTGCCCTCCACCGAGGATCTCGGCGTGCTTTTTGGCGATGCGGCCGCAGCCGAGCAGGGCGAAATTCAGGACTGAGGCCATGGTGCTTGTGTTCCTTTTGACCGAGGTTGGTCGGGGCTCGTTCATCGTTACCCCAAGGCGAAATGCTGTCAATAGTTCAGGGCGAATTCAACGGCCCTCGCCGTTCGTTCTGAAGGCGCGGATTCGGCTCATGGTCGAGATCGTCCAAATCAGGAACGTCAGGAAGACGAGCCAGAAGAGGTAACCTCCCCAATCGGGCCGGCTGTGAGCCAGCAGGGCCGCCCCCGTACAGAGCAGCATGAACACGGCGTAGATCAGCGTGACCCGGGTGTGGCTTGCACCTGCAACGACCAGGCGCTGATACACATGCTCCCGGTGAGCCCGGAACGGATTCCGCTTTCTGATGACGCGGTTGATCAGCGTGTACGACGCGTCGAACAGGAACGGCCAGATCGTCAGGATCGGCAGCCACAGCGGCATGCCGGTACCGTCGTGTCCCGAATGGAGACGGAGCACGCCCATGGCCAATGCAAATCCGATGGGCAGGCTGCCCACGTCGCCCATGAAGACCGAGGCCCGGGGAAAGTTGTATTGCAGGAAGCCGATGGCCGAGCCGGCCAGCAGGGCCATCGTCAAAGCGAGGGGCTGGTCGTTGGAGATCACTCCCAGCGCAGCGATTCCTCCTGCGCCGATCAGGGTCTGGAATCCGGCGATCCCGTTGATCCCGTCCATGAAGTTGAACATGTTGGTGAATCCCACCACGAAGAGCCAGGCGACCAGCCATCCCTCCCAGCCCAACCCGATCTCGAATCCGGGAACGGCCAAAGACTCGAATCGCAGACCGCCGATGGCCAGGCATGCCGCGACCAGGGCGCCCTCCATCAGCAGGCGCGGGCGCGGGGGCAGGTCGCGCAGGTCGTCCACGAAGCCGATTACGGCCATGCCCGTGATGCCGAGGGCCAGGGCGGCGGGAAACCCGGTCAGCGGCAAGCCGCCGGTCACCCAGAGGATGATCATGCCGACAAGACAGGGAACGAGCATGCCGATGCCGCCGCCGAGAGGCACCGGCATGGAGTGGCTGCTGCGCTGATTCGGGATGTCGAGTACCTGCGAGCCAGCCATGACCCGGACGACGACCGGGACACAGACCAGACTGGCCGCCGCGGTTGCGAGGGCATGCAGGACGGTATCGAACATCAGGGCTCCCGGAATGGGGTGTCGGCGGGGGGCGCATCGTCTCCGGACGGGACATTAGGGGGTGGGGGGCGTGTTCGTCAAGGCGGAGCCCCCGACAAACCCCTTGCCCCCCCAACCCCAGATGCTATCCTCCTGCAGACGACGGCATCACGGAGGCGCCGCCGCTCTCTTTTGCACCCTTCAGGGGGACCGACGACCATGTGGAATGGAATCCCGACCATCCGCGTCCCGATCCGGGGCGCCCTTGCGGCCGCGGCCGTGGCCTCGACGCTGGCCGTCCTGCTCATCCTCGCGCCGCAACCCGCCGGCGCCCAGGAAATGACCCCCGAACTCCTCGAGCAGGCCGCCCGCCAGAGCGGCATGTCGCAGGAGGAGCTGCTGCGCCGCTACCGCGCCCAGGGCGGCGCACCGGCCGAAGACGCCCTCCAGGAACCCGGCCGCACCACGCTTCCCGACGCCTACGCCGCGCCCCGGGTCGTGCTCCCCTTCGCCGCCGAGATCGAGGCCATGAAGCAGGCGGCCGTCGACAGCGCCGTGGCCGAGAAGCGCATGCCCCCGGCCTTCTTCGGCGCCGACTTCTTCACCGGCGACCCGGCCCTGTTCGCCCCGGTCGGCTTCGGCCCCGTCCCCCGCGACTACATGCTAGGCCCCGGCGACCAGGTCGTCGTGGATGTGTGGGGCGAGGTGGAGTTCCGACACGAACGCCTCGTCGAGCGCGACGGTTCGATCATCCTGCCCAAGGCCGGCCGCGTGGCCTGCGCCGGCCGCACTCTCGATCAGGTCAGCGGTGCGGTGCGCGAGGCCCTGAGCCGCAGCTACTCGGGCATCGAGGCCGACGGCAGCGGCGGCGATACCTTCGTCGAGGTGAACCTGGGACGGCTGCGCGCCATTCGCGTGTTCGTGGTCGGCGAGGCGGCCAAACCCGGCGCCTATGACATGAGCAGCGTGGCCACGGTGTTTACCGCCCTGCACGCCGCGGGCGGTCCCTCGGCCGCGGGCTCCCTTCGCGACGTGCGCGTGATGCGCGGCGACGAGACCGTCGGCTCCCTCGACCTCTACGACTACCTGCTGACGGGCTCGCGCCAGGGCGATGTCGTGTTGCGCGAAGGCGACACCGTGTTCGTGCCCCCGCGGAAGATCACCGTGACGATCGGCGGCGCCGTGCGCCGTCCGCTGACCTACGAGATGCTCCCCGAGGAGGGCGTGCGCGATCTCGTGGAATTCGCCGGCGGTTTCACGGCCGAGGCCGAAACCCGCCTGCTACACGTCGAACGGATCCTGCCCCCGCTGGAACGCGCAGCAGACCAGCCGGACCGCGTGCAGCGCGACCTGGACCTGCGCCTGAAGATGAAGCATCTGCTCCAGGACGGCGACAAGGTGACCGTCGCGGCCGTAGCCGACCGCCTGGTCAACTGGATCCAGGTCGACGGCAACGTCAAGAGACCGGGGCGCTACGAGTTCGTCGAAGGCCAGACGGTACGTGGCGTCATCGCCCAGGCCGGCGGCCTGTGGGATGACACGATGATGGACCGGGCCACCCTCGACCGCGTGGCCGCCGACGGCACCTACAGCAGCCTCGACGTCCCGCTGCGCGACATCATGGCGGGCAAGGCCGACGACATCACCCTGGAGCCCCGCGACACCCTGCGCCTCTACTCCCTCTGGGACCTGAAGGACCGCTACGAGGTGCACATCAGCGGCGCCGTGCGCGAGCCCGGGTCGTTCGACTGGCGCGAGGGCATGACCCTGCGCGACCTGGTCCTCAAGGCCGGCGGCCTGCAGGACTCGGCGGACCTGCTGCACGCCGAGGTGTCGAGGCTGAGCGAAGATGCCATTTCGAAACGCGACCTCGGTGCGCCGCCCGCCAGCACCATCGACGTGATCCGCGTGGAGCTGGGCGATGCCTGGCTGAGCAGCGGATCCCATTTCGAACTGAAGGCCCACGACCGTGTGGCCATCCGCAAGCTGCCCTGGTGGCAGCTTCAGCGCACGGTGACCCTCGAGGGCGAGGTGAGCTATCCGGGCGTCTACACCCTCGACCGGGCGGACGAGCGCCTCAGCGCAGTCATCGCCCGGGCCGGCGGACTCAAGCCCACGGCCTACGCGCCGGGAGCGCGGATCGTGCGCACCAAGGACGGTATCGGGAACGTGGCCCTCGACCTCAGCTGCGCCGTGTCGGAGCCGGGCTGCGACCAGGACGCCGTATTAGAGAGCGGCGACGTGATTCTCGTGCCACCGATGCCCTACACCGTGAAGGTGACAGGTGCGGTGGGCTTCCCGACCAGTGTGATCTGGACGTCGGGACGCAGCCTCGGCGAGTATGTGGATCGTGCGGGCGGGTTTGCGGACCAGTCGGACAAGTGGAAGACCCATGTGGTGTATCCGAACGGGATGTCGAAGCAGATCAGGAAGATCTGGAACGACCCCGAGGTGATGCCGGGGTCGACCATCGTGGTGCCCAGGAAGTCGCCGGATACCGGTGATGGGAAGCTGGCGACGATGAAGGAGATTGCTAGCATTTTTGCTAGTGTGGCTACGGTATGGTTGGTGATTGATCGGACGAATTGACGGGAATCGACGGCGGCCGGAGCAGGAATCAAGTGACGCGAGTCCCGGGACAATCTTTGCAGTCTGTTGGGTCAGGAAGGGCACGGTAGATTGATGGAGACCGAACTTAGCCTGATAGGGCTCGTGGATTGGCTCTGGGCCAGAAAGAGATTCTGGATTTCGGTCAGCCTCACCCTCGGGGCGGTGTTTTGGATCGTGTCGTGGACCTTGGCGCCCGTTTACCAGTCGTCGGTGGTTATATTGCCCAAGTTCAGCAGCTCCGGCCCGGGCTCGCTGAATCAACTGGCTAGCCTGGCCGGTCTGTCGATGGGTGCTCCCCAAAACCCAGAAGCTCTGTATTCGGATATCATTCGTTCCGATACGTTGCTGAATCGCCTGATTGCGCTGCCTGGGACGGATGATGGTACGCTGGGAGATTCGCTAATTGATCCCCTTGGTATGGACGAAGAAAATCAGCAGATGCGCGAGTACCAGTTGAAGGAAAAATTGCGAAAAGACGTTCTGAAGTTCGCTACGGACGACGGCAGTGGTGTGATGAGTGTAAGTGCGAAGATACCGAGTTCTCCTGAGCTTGCGGCGGTCGTCGCCAACTCCTGCGTCCGATTGCTGGACGAGCATATTCAGTCCGCCCGGGAGCAGCACGGAAAAGTCAGAACGGAGTTCATGCAGGCGAGATTGCAGGATATCGAACTGGAGTTGGGCCACGCACGGGCCGCAGTCACGAAGTTTGTAGCACAGAACCGATCCTACGCGAGTTCTCCCGAACTAGCTCAGCGACATTCGGAACTGATGCTTGAACAACAAGCGGTGCTAGAGGTTTGGATCAAGTTCCGGGAGCAACTGGAGCTCGAGGAAGTTGAGGCGCATGGTGAGCTACAGGCGCTGGATATACTGGACTGGGCGATTGAATCTGTTGAACCCATTGGCCCCAATCGGGCGATGTTTCTAGCGCTGGGCATCGTGCTGGGATTCGTAATATCGGTCACAGTACTCAGTTTCCGGGACGCTCGGAAAACATGAGCCAACAAGGAGACGAGGCGGGAAATCGACAGGTGTCCTGGCCGATATTTGCCTTCGCCGTTGCTCTGGGAATTCCATTTTCGGGATGGATTCGCGAAGTGCTGGGCGACTCACCCATGGGAAGACTCACTTTTCAGGATTTTGGATTTCTGGTGTTATTTCTGCCCCTGATTCGGCGCGTATGGCATTTCCGTGTGACGTGGGATGTTGCGATTGTAGGATTCGTTAATGTGGGGATTCTGATCTCGGCGCTGGCGAATGCGAATGCAAAGGGCTTCGTGGACGTCATCATCCACGTGTATCTCTTCTTCATGTACTTCGTGCTGCGGAATCTCCTGAATGATACTCAGAATCGCCGTTCTCTGGTTCGTGGGCTTCTTGTCGCTTTCTATGCATCTCTTGGTGTCGCGGTGGTGGCCAAGCTCGCGGCAATCCCTTTTCTACCCCAAGTCACGCTGGCGTTGCAGGGAACGTTTTTGAACGGATCGCAATACGGCTCATTCATCTCTGTTATCGCAGTACCACTTTATGCAGCCTACTTCGCACAATTGGCCTCAGGCCAGCCAGTCCGCGAGCTGGATCAGGCGCGCTGGGTTGGCATTTTGTTGCCCGTCGCCGTTTCCCTGTCGCCGATCGTCATTTTTTACACGAGCAAACGTTCGGCGATGCTGAGCCTACTGCTGAGCGCATTAGCTTCTGTTGCAGTACTGGTCAAAGTGAAGCCAATTCGCACGGTTCGGATGATTTTCGGTGTCACCGTGGCCAGTGTCGGGGTGCTTGCGGTGGCGTTTGCGTTCTATGGTGATCTGATAGCGGACTTGGGCTACCTTGCTGACCGGTATCTCAAGGCGAATCAGATCGTGGCGGAAGACGGTTTCTTTGTCGCCAACATGCGCTACGCGCGCGATGCCTTCCTCGCAAACCCCCTATTCGGTCAGGGCTACGGCTCCCATGGGATCACTTCTCTGGGAACGAATTACGAGGTGCATTCCACATACCTGAAGTGGTTGGGAGACGGGGGGCTAATCACTGCGATCCCTGGTGTGCTGATGTTGCTGATGACCTGCTATGCCATATACGCTGCGGCAGTGAGAGGGATGGGTGGCGGCCGGTATCACGAGCTTTTCCTACTCGTGTTTTTTTTGGGGTTAGTCGTAGCGATGGCCTATGCGTACCTGCCACGTCGACGCGAGTATTGGGTCGTCATAGCTTATGTTATGGCCGTGGTAGCCAACCATCGCGACAGTGCCCGAGCGGAGGCTGTATGATGCCCGATACACCCACCGGTATTCGTCTGCAGTTCTTAGGTGATATCAGCCTCAATGGCTTGTTTTGTGACCCGCAATACTATGTACCACTGGGTGAGAACCTAACTGAAGTCACTGCCATGCTTGGACCCTGTGATCTGCGGGTTGGCAATTTTGAATCGCCCCTCTGGGGTGGGCAGGGGTTCAATTACAAGAAAGAACCCAGGATGGCTACGACTGCGGAAGCGGCGACCAGCATATTGTCGCTGGATTTGGATGTCGCGATCCTGGCGAACAACCATTTCTACGATTGCCTAGATCGCGGCTCGGCCGCAACCCGCGAGTTCTTCGCGCACCATGGCGTTGCGACGGTCGGCACCGGGCCGTCCCAGGCGCAGGCCATAGAACCGAGAGTCGTGGAATTGAACGGCAAGCGGGTCGGAATTGTGGCGTTCCTGGATCCATTGACGAATCCTAATGCCGGAGATGCTCGGACTGAGTTCGTCAGCTACTTGGGTGAATCCAGGATTTGCGAGCAGATTGCGGAGCTTAGGTCGCAAGTGGACCTGGTTATCGTCAGCCTGCATTGGGGGAAATATGAATTGCTTCGTTACCCATCGCTGAGGCAGAAGAAGCTGGGTCGCCGGATCGTAGATTGCGGAGCGGATATCGTAGTCGGGCATCATTCCCACTGTGTACAGGGATACGAAACTTGGAATGATGGGCTCATCTTCTACAGCATGGGAAATTTTGTATTCGGTGGAGGTCGCGGGAAAGAGCATGTGCCCTGGCCGCGCCACGCACGAAATATTTCAGTTGCTGATGTCCTTTGGACCGGCAGTGGGCTGCCCGAAGTCAGAATGCATCATTTCGTGCAAAGCGAACATCTGCTGGCGCAGGACAATGCCGCGGCTCGCGGCCGGGCTCAGGAACGATTGAATCAATCTCTGGCAATCGGCGATAAAGCGTACTTGCGGCTGTTTCGAAGGGAACTGTTCTGGCAGTGGGTAGTGCTTGCCCCATTCCGTTTCATTCGCAGCTCGGGCGGAATTTACGGAGCCGTTCGCCGCATGCGTTGGACTCATTTGGTCGCGCTGAAGCGGATGTTGCTGCGATGAAGGCACTCTCTCTGCAACGAAACTTCGTTTGGACAAGTGTCGGTACGCTCGCGAAATCGACGGCACTCTGGCTGCAGATCGTATTGATCGGGAAAATGCTGGGGCCGGAGGTGCTAGGCAGGTTCTCCCTGGCAATCTCGGTTTCGATGCCCGTATTCACGATCTTCGGACTTTCGATGGGCCGGGTCATGGTCGTCGATACCGAGGACCGTCATACATTTGCCGAGTATTTCGGTGCCCGTATCTTCTTCAATTTTCTGTCCCTGATTGTTGTGCTGGGGATCGGATGGACACAGTTCGACGATCCGGCAGCGTTGGGCATTCTGGTCGGAGTCGTATTGTGGCACTGCCTGGAACTATCGTTCATTCTGACATCTGCTTATTTCCAGAAAATCGAGTCGATGAACTATCTGGGACGGTCTCGAATTACATATGCCATAATCCTGCTCGGGGGGATGGCGTTGGGGGTCGTTCATACCAGAGGAGTGGTGGCCGGCTTAATAGCAATTGTGATTTGCTCTTCGCTTCTTTTTCATTTATACGACCTGCGCAAGGTGCGACAGACTTCCCCCGTGAGTCCTGTTATTCAGCCGCGAATTCTGGGGGAGCTGGTGGCGAAATGCTGGTTGATTTCATTGGCTTCTGGCACCACGATCCTCGCCGGTCACTTGCCGAGATTCCTGATCGAATCGTCGCTAGGAACCCGTGATGTCGGGTTCTTTGTAGCTGCAAATCTAGCTTCGGTCGGGGTCGTTCTAGTGGTCGTCTCGCTGGCCCAGTCCGCCCTGCGTCGATTGGCCGTGCGCTTTCAGGGCGACCTTACCGGGTTCGTCCGCCTGCTCCTCAAGCTGAAGTTGATTGCATTCGGGTTTGCGGCCCTCAATCTGTTGTTCAGCTTAATTGCAGGGGAATGGGCTTTATCGCTTCTGTTTGGCGCCGAGTATGCCGTGTTTGCACCAGTCATGGTGACCCTCGCGTTCGCTAGTGTATTTACGACGCAGGTCGCAATCATCGGTGACACCATCATTGCGACCAGGAGGTACGGTTGGCGCCTGGTGGCGGCAGTTTGTAGCATAATTGCGATCGCCGTAGCGGCGCGGTCACTGGTTCCCCACCTTGGTCTCGAGGGGATTGCCTACGCCTGTCTCATTGGTTCCGCCGTCGATTACCTTTTCTGTGCGACGGCACTCTCGGTGTTGATTCTACGGAAACGAAAACAGGGATTTGCGGAAGAATCCGGTTCAAAGGATAGCCTGTGACCGTTGTTGCTCCCTCATTTTACTATCGATTGCCAGCCATTGCGCAGGATCTCTTGGTGTCAGGGATGGGGGCGGTCCATCGCTGGCGCCGCAACGACCCCCGAGAGCAACGCAGGTTCCTAGAGTACCTCCGCACACAGGATCGTCAGCCCGCAGAGCAACGGTTGAATGAGCAGTTATCTTTCCTCAAGGAAACCCTTCGGTTCGGCTGTCGGGAGGTTTCTTACGTCCAACGTGTGCAACGGGAAACCGGTTTTGATCCAGACGACTTTCACACGATAGCGGATATGGCGGGACTGCCGATCCTGGCTAAGGCTCAGGTGAGGGATCACCTCGAGGACTTCCTACCTCGCGATCGGGCGCTTCGCGGTACCGTGCGGTCTCAGACCAGTGGGACCACAGGAACGCCGATGACTTCTTGGTATAGCCGTACGGCATTTGCCAGGCAATGGGCCTGTGTTGCGTTACTTCGTGAGTGGCATGGTGTCGCGAACGGCCTACTTCCTCATCGGGTACAACTGACAGGATCACCTGTTCTGGATCCAGTTCGATCCCAGGCGAGACCGTATCGTTGGAATCGGGCTGCACGGACAATGCTGGTGCCCGTGAATGCCATCAGCCAGGGGAGGGTCCAGCCATTACTCGAAGCGATCCGCAACTGGAGCAAAGCCGAGGTTATGGAAGGCTACCCTAGTTCGATGCATAGCCTAGCTCTGCTGGGCAGGTCGGCCGGTATCCTGGGCCCCCGAATCCCCCTGATGATCACTACCGCCGAAAGATTGACTTCCACCCAGCGCGAGGAACTGCAGGACTACTTTGGTGGACGTGTCGTCGATCAATACGCGTTCAGTGAGCCGGGTGTGTTCGTGGGCGAATGCGAGAAAGGGTCACTGCATCTTGTCCCTGAATCCGGTGTGCTGGAACTAGTGCCCATGGAGGGTGAAACACTCAATCCGGGCGGGTTGGCGCGCATCGTCACTACATCATTCCATAATACTGCCCAGATTCTGCTGCGCTACGACACCGGGGATCTGGCGAGAGTCGCTGAACACACCCGCTGCTCATGTGGACGCGAAACACTCATCTTCGACTCGATCGAAGGCAGGCAATCGGATCTCTTACGCATCGAAACCCGTTCAGGCGTTCGCTATCTGACACCTGCGTTGCTGTCGACCGCCTACTACGGTTTTCCCACCATTTCTCGCGGGCAGGTTGTCCAAATTGCGCCTGATGCGCTGGATGTGTTGGTCGAACTGGCCGGTCACCTGGGTGAGGATGGAAAGCGGGCTTTGGTGGACCGATTCGGGGTGATCTGCGGCACAGACCTGCAGGTGAATATCAAGACCACGGACGAGATTCCGCTGGGCGCTGCCGGTAAATTCCGTGCGGTGATACCCTGGGAGGGATCCGAATGAAACGGCGCCTTGTGTTCTGCAGTTTGGAAAGGTCGCTGTATATTCTGGTGGTGAGCTGCTGTGTGAGAATCCAACCCTCTTGCTGACCTGTATCAAGAAGAAGGTTTTATAAGGCGGGTTGGCCGCCCGCTTGATTGGCGGCATCCGGAAGATGTTAACCTTCAAGCCCCAGAATTTGGAGGATCTCCCCGTTCACCTTGTGTACGTCGAAGCGAGCCTCGGCTAGCTTTCTCGACTCTCTGCCCATGGCTGGAGCCAGATCCGGATCTCTGCAAAAGCGTGACATGGCATGAGCCAGCGAATCCGTTTCCCTGACCGGTACGAGAAATCCGTTTTTTCCGGAGATCACTGTCTCCCGGCAACCGGGGGCGTCCGTGGTGATGACGGGGCGGCCCATGGCCATGGCTTCCAGTACCGTGCGGGGCAGACCCTCGCGATATGAGGGCAGCACATAGACCGAGGAAGCCGCCAATGCGGGGCGCACGTCCTCCTGCCGGCCCAGAAAATTGATGATCCCAGACTTGATCCAACTCTGCAGCTCCTCTGTGCCGATACTGGCAATGTGATCTTCGTGGTAGCCGACCAGGCTGAAGGTGGCTTCGGGGTATTCTTGTTTGACCTGTTTCGCTGCAGTGACGTATTCGCGGACGCCCTTGTCGGCGATCAGGCGGCTGATAAGAAGGAAGTGCGGGGACGAGGGCAGCGAGACTTGCTGGAAGTGGTCCAGATCCACACCTGAGCCTGAAATGAGGTGTGTGCGGGATTCCTCGACCAGGTTCCTTTCCAAAAACAGCGTCCTGTCATCGGGATTCTGGAAGATCACGCTCTCGCTTCGGCCAAGCGCACGCCGGTAAAAGGTTTGAACGATAAGGTTGAGAGCCGATCTTTTTGGACCCGCTCCCTGGAAGGCTGTCCCCAATCCAGTGATCAGAGCGTGCACATGTGGCACACCAGAGCCTGCTGCCGCCAAGCTACCGTAAATGACAGGTTTGATCGTGTAGGACAGGACGTGGTCCGGGCCCAGTTTGCGCAAGATAATGCTCAAGGCCTGGAATGTCCGCATGTCCGCCAGAGGGTTCATTCCCATGCGCTGCATGGGAAAGGCCTTGTGCTTAACTCCGATCCGGGCGAGGGCTTTCAGTGTCTCGGTGTCAGGAGCTGGCGAAAGGGTCGTCACCTTGTGACCGGCCTCGACCATGCGTTGCAGAAGCTTACCCCGGAAGTTGATCAGCGAGGGAGAATAGCTCGCGATAAAGCAGATCCTGCTGGCCATGACGCCTTTCTCCGGCCGGTGATTAGACCCCGGACTCGATTTCCTTGAAGTACTCGTTCATGGCTTTTCTATGACTGGAGAAGCTGCCCACTTTCTTGAAGCCCCGGCCGGAGTAGAAACCGTTGGAGCGGGTATCGACCGCATAGGTCACAACGAAGTACCCCGTCACACCGGCCCGCGTGAACTCCTCCTCCAGGGCTGCAACTAGAAGCTTGCCGATGCCCCGCCCTCGGGCCTTTTCAGAAACGGCCATGGAGAGGAGTTCTGGACGGTTTCCAGAGGCCTTTTCGGTGGTATGTCCGCTTTCTGTGTGGCCGCTTTTGCTAGGGTAGCGCAAGGTATCGAAGATCTTCCTGTAGACTCCCGGTTTCAGCAGGCTGGGCAGCAGGGCCAGCCCGAGCCGGAACCAGTCCCGTCGTAGCACTTCCCTGTAGCAGGAGCCCACATCCTCGGCGAAGGAAATGAAACCCAGGACCTCATCGCCATCGCCGGCCAGAATGAGCCTGCTGCTAGTGGCACGGTCGATGCCCATGTACAACCGGCTCAGGAAAGGGGTGCCCAGAGTGGAAAGGAAACCCTCTGTGATGCCGGCAGCATGGAGAACGGCCACCTGCTGGTGGTGTCCCGGATGCGAGGCTCTGATCATCTCGATGGTCATTTTTCCTTCTCTTAGTTCAGGCTCCCTGGCTGGCCCTAGTCGAAGATGGCGTGATCTGCCAGAAAGGAGACGGTTCGCTGGACCTCGGCCTCCGACATCCTGGCGTCGGTGGATATGTTGATGACGCGCCTGGACACATCCTCGCCAACCGGGCAGGTACCTGCAGTGTAGCCAGCAAGCTCCCAGCTTTCCAGATTGGGGTGGATGGGCGACAGAAACCAGTCGCCGAGGTGGATTCTTTCCCGGCGCGCGGCAGCAAGCACCTGCTCCTTGTTACGAATGAGCAAAGGGTAGCGCAGATATACAGGAATACAGGCGGAGGGAGTTTTAATAGTAGGCATTCCGGCTCCGGCTAGGGTGTCCTCGATTGTCTTAGCTTTTTCCTGTCTGGTACGCACCATGGAAGCCACCCGAGAAAGGAGGTTATTCAGTCTGCGCAACTGCAAGGGGTGCATCCCCTTCTCGTATTCGCGGGGCAGTTCGCAGGCCAGTTCAGCGCTGCTCGAAGATCCGATGGCTAGGCCCAACTGTCCCAGCCTGCGGTAGGTGCTCTGGATCGAACCGTAAAGGCGGGGACGATTCAGGGCAGTGAAGGCCAGGTGTTGCATTTCCAGGACCAAAGCTTCCACCATCGAGGGTTGCGTGTATCGTTCCTTTATGCCGCTGAAAGCCTTGGCCAGCTCCAGATTGTTGATCCGGGCCCAGCCGCCAAGTCCTGTGGTTACGGGCTTGGACCACTGGCTGCTGAAGAAGGCCGCGTCACCGAGGCTGCCAACCTCGCGGTCTGACCAGCGGGCACCGATTGCGTGACAGGAATCCTCGATCAGCAAGAGATTATGCTTCCGTGCGAAATCCATCAGCCTGTCCATGTCGGCGGGAATGCCGTAGGTGTGCTGCGCGATAAGGGCCTTGGCCCTTTCCGGGCTCCATTGCCGGCCAATACCCTCTTCGAGGCGGTCGCAATCCAGGTTGAAGTTTCTTGCCTCAATATCAAGATAAACGGGCTTGGCTCCGGTGTAGTTGATGGCATTTGGCACCACTACGCAGGTGTAGCCCGGCAGCAATACCTGATCCCCTGGACCGATTCCTGCAGCCGTCAGTATGGCGTGTAATGCCACTCGACCCTTAAAGAAGGGAATCATGATGCCGGGTTCGGTCATTGGGAAAACGTCTCCATGAGTTCGGCGAATTCCTGCTCGTCGATGAAGGTAGGTGAGAAGGGCAAATACTCTTTTCTCAATTCAGCCTACGTCCTTGTTTTGGAACATGGTTGAGGTGAATTTGCCCGCTCTTTGAAGAACAACGCGTCAGACTGAGTCGGAGCTAGCGCGGTTAAGGACTGGCCTATCGATAGCTGTTCGCCCTTTAGCCTGACGATGGAGTTTGGCTATGTCGGCCATTTGTTGTCCTATGGCCGGTATTGTCCGAATGCCGGACTCATCACAATGGGAGGTCGTCAACGCACCGAACCGCTAACTGCCACCACGACGTCAGAAACATCCTCATCACTCAGCCCGGGATGCAACGGCAAACTGATCAACCGCTCCGCCTCCCGATAAGCCACCGGATAGTCCGAGTTCTTGTATCCGTACTTCTTCACATAATATGTAAACGTGTGCACCGGAATGAAATGCACGCTCGTGCCGACGTTCTGCTCCCGCAGCTTCTCAATCATCTTATCTCTTGTGATGGACAGCGCCCCCTCGCGGATTCTGATGGGGAATAGATGCCACGCACTCTCGCATTCCTCGCGCTCCACCGGAAGGTCGAAGGTATCGAGTTTCGACAGGGCCTCGCGGTAAAGCGCCACGATTTCCTTTCGCCGCCCATGCATCCCCTCGATCTTCTTCAACTGCGCCAACCCCATCCCCGCCTGAATATCAGTCATATTATACTTATACCCCGGCGTCACGATGTCGTACCGCCAGCTTCCGGACTTGTCGTTCCGCTTCCACGCGTCCCGATCCATCCCGTGCAGGCTCACTACTCCGCCCTTCTCGATCAGCTCCGGGGAACCGGTCAGCATTCCGCCTTCGGCCGTCGTCAGATTCTTCGTCGCGTAGAACGAGAATGCCACCGGGTTGTCGCCCGAGCCGATCAGGCGACCCTTGTATCGGGCTGGGATCGCATGGGCGGCGTCTTCGATCAGCACCAGGCCGTGCTCGTCGCAGATCGCATGGAGCAGGTCCATCTCGCAGGGGTGTCCGCCGTAGTGCACCGCGATGACAGCCCGGGTTCTCTCGGTGACCGCCGCCCGCACCAGCTCCGGATCGATGTTCATCGTGTCCGGTTCCACGTCCACCAGCACAGGCCGCGCGCCCACGTGCTCGATCACGGCGACCGTCGCGGTGAACGTCATCGGCGTGGTGATGACCTCGTCGCCGGGCCCGATGCCTTGCACCACTAGGGCAGTATGCAGCGCGGCGGTGCAGCTGCTCAGCGCCAGCGCGCCGGGAGCGCCGATGTATTGGGCGAATTCCTGTTCGAAGCGCTTGGTCTTGGGGCCCGTCGTGATCCAGCCCGAACGCAGGCTGTCGACGACCTCGGCGATTTCTTCTTCGCCGATGCTGGGGGGGGAAAAAGGCAGAAACGTGTCTCTCATGAGCTGTCGTCCTTGATGCGATGGCCGGCAGGCATCCATGCCCGCAATGGCGGATTCTTGGTTAGTCGAAACACAATACACCCGTTCGCAGTGTTGTCCAGAACGACTTCGGTCGAGGCCGGAGCAGGCGCGAAAAATATCTGGACGCTTCTTCTGCAACTCGTTATTCTGCTGACGTTCGAGGGGGATGAAGCTGAAGGCGCTGATACCAAGATCGATCATCTGGTTATACGCCTTCTCGCATATCAGACCGACACTGGCATATCTATTGCTGATCACCCGAGGCAACGAGACGGATCTTGCGCCCTGGGAGACATATGTTGAAGCGAACCTGTGATATTCTTGGATCCATCCTTGGCCTGGTGGTGATGTCGCCGCTGCTGGCGCTCATTGCTGTCGCCATCAGAATCGGCAGTCCCGGACCCGTCTTATTCCGTCAGGATCGCCTCGGTCTCGACGGTCGTCGTTTTCGAATCTACAAGTTCCGCTCCATGGTCGTCGACGCTGAATGGCGCGGCGCCCGTTTCACCGTCGGCGGTGACAGTCGCATCACTCCGGTGGGACGTTTCCTGCGTCGGCACAAGCTCGACGAACTGCCCCAGCTGATCAACGTCCTGAGCGGCGAGATGTCGCTGGTGGGTCCCCGCCCCGAGGTGCCCGAGTTTGCCGAACTGTATCCCAGCGAGTTCGCCCAGATGCTGCGGATCAAACCGGGCATCACCCATCGGGCCACGCTGTGCTTCCGCAACGAGGAAGAGCTTCTCGCTGCCTCGACCGATCCGACCAGAGCCTACATCGACAAGATCATGCCGGCCAAGATGCAGCTCTACATCGACAGCATGCCGCACCAGAGCGTGCGCGCCGACATCCTCACGATCGTGGCCACGGTGCTGCGGTACGGGGAAACATTCACACCCGAGGATCTGGACATCGACACGCCGAAAATCGCCAAGATCCCGGTTTCCAGGATCGAAGAGAGAGTCCTCGCACCGAGCGCGCGGGAGACCGTCGCCTAGCGGGACTGCGCCTGATTCCTCTGCTCCCTTTCGATGATTTCCTTGCAAACGTCCGTCCGCTTCCCAAGAATAGGGGAGTCAACGCCCCTGCTCTCCATCGGACCGAAGGAATGATCAAGATGAGCCGTCGTCTGTGTTTCTGGGTTGTCGTCGTTGCCGCCGCCTTGACCGGATGCTCACCCTCGTCCCAGGACACCGATTTCATCGCGGTGGCCGAACACTGCATCGAGGCCTCCCTGAGCATGAATCCCGAATGGGCCACCGCCGTCGGCGACCATCGCTTCGACCACTCCTTGACTGATCGCTCCCTCGAGGCCCACCAGGCCCGCCGCGACCTCGCCGTCGCCTATCTGGACACTCTCGGCGGCTTCGACCCTGAACGACTCACTTCCGCCAACCGCATCGACCTCGAGATTCTGGTCAACCATCTCGAACTCGAAGTGTTCACTCACGACGAGCTGGCGACTCATCGCCACGACCCGCGTCTCTACGGTGTCGGGGGCGCTATCGACGGCCTGCTGTCCCGCGAGTTCGCGCCGCTGCGTCAGCGCCTCGAAAGCGTCCGCAGTCGGCTCGAACAAATTCCCGGGGTGTTGGCTGCGGGACGCGCCAATCTGCAGCGCCCGTCGCGCGTGCACACCGAAACGGCCCTCGGCCAGACCCGGGGCGAGATCTCGCTCATCCTCGACGATCTTGGTGTGTTCCTCGAACAGGCGCCGGACCTGCGCGCCTCGTTCACAGGCCCGCGTTCCCGCGCCATCGCCGCTCTCGAGGAGCACGCCCGCTGGCTCGAGAACGAACTGCTGCCCCGCAGCGACGGCGAATTCCGTCTCGGCCGTGATCTCTTCGAGCGCAAGCTGAAGCTCACTCTCGAAACCGACATCTCGATCGACGAGATCCAGGCGGCCGCCCAGGCCGACCTCGAAGCGACGCTTGCGACGATGCTGGCCATTGCCACGCCCATGTACGTCGGCTTCTACCCCGAGGGCCCGAACCCCGACGACCTCGAGCCGGGTGAAGTCGTGCGGCAGGTGCTCGACCGCCTGGCCGACGAACACCCCACCGCGGCGACCATCGTCGGGCAGGCCGAGACGAGCCTCGCGGCGACCACCGCATTCGTCCGCGAGCACGGCCTGGTCGCCGTACCCGACGATCCGGTCGAGATCATCGTCATGCCCGAGTACCAGCGCGGGTTCGCCATCGCCTACTGCGACGCCCCGGGACCGTTGGCCAAAAACGAAAAGACCTTCTACTCCATCGCGCCGCCGCCGGTCGCCTGGAGCGCCGACCGCCAGGAGTCGTACTTCCGCGAGTACAACGATTTCATGCTCGAGAACCTCACGATTCACGAAGCCATGCCCGGGCATTATCTTCAGCTGGCCCACGCCAACGCCTTCGTGGGCGACACCCATGTGCGCTCGCTGTTCGGCAGCGGAGTGTTCGTCGAGGGCTGGGCGACCTACGCCGAGCAGGTCATGGCCGAGCACGGCTACGGTGCGCCGGGAGTGCCGATGCAGCAGCTCAAGATGCGCCTGCGCCTCATCCTCAACGCGATCATCGACTACCGCCTCCACTGCGAAAACCTGACCGAGGCCGAGGCCATGGACCTGATGACTCGGCGCGGATTTCAGGAAGACGGCGAGGCCGCCGGCAAGTGGCGTCGCGCGGTCATGAGCTCCTGCCAGCTCTCGACCTACTACGTGGGCAACCTCGAGATGAATCGTCTGCGCAACCTGGCGCGCGAAGGCCGCGGCGATCGGTTCGATCTCGGCGCCTTCCACGACGAGCTACTCTCGTTCGGTTCGCCGGCTCCCAAGCACGTTCAGGCCTTGATGGGGTTGGGCTCATGAAGAACTCCAAGTCGCTGCTTGAGGAAATCAGCACAATCGTCAAGACCCCTTCGCGCCCCGAAGACAAGATGGCCCAGACCTGCGAGGTGCTTCTCAGTATCGAGGACTTCGAGATGATCGGCTTCTATCTGGTCGACCCTGATGTCCCCGAAAGGCTGGTCAAGGGCCCGCACATGGGCATCGACAACCCCAATCCCACGATTCCGTTCGGCAAGGGGCTGAGCGGGCAGGTGGCCGAGCGGCAGGTGACGATCGTTCTCGACGACGTGAACGACGAACTCAACTACATTTCCATCGATCCGGACGTCCAGTCCGAGATCTCCCTCCCCATTTTCCGCCTAGGAAAGATGGCCGGGCTGATGAACGTGATCTCCAAGCGGAAGGCACGCTTCGATCCGGCGACCCGTCTTTTCCTCGAAGAGGTCGGGCTTCTGCTGACCGACCGCATCTGACCTGAAAGGCACGCCCTTGACCCCGCGCTATGATCGTCTGGGATTGGCCCATCTTGCCGTCGTGTATGTTGTGTGGGGAAGCACGTACCTGGCTATTCGCCTCTGTGTGCGGGAAGGAGCCGGATTTCCCCCGTTCACCCTGGCGTTCATGAGGGTCGTCGTAGCCGGTGTGATCCTCATGATCTGGGCGAAACTCAAGGGCTCGCGCATGAAACCCACGCCGTCGGAGGCCGTTGTTCTGGCAGGCACGGGAGTGCTGCTCTGGGTCGGCGGCAATGGGCTTGTCACTTGGGCCGAACAAAAGACCGACTCGGGTCTGACGGCTTTGCTGGTGGCGGCTTTGGCCATCTGGGGTGCCGTGCTCGAGGCGATCATCGATCGGCGTCGACCGTCCCTCAAGCTGACGGTGTCGCTGGTGATCGGATTCATGGGAGTCGGTTTTCTGACCTGGCCCACGATCAGGCATGGCGCCACCGGCGAACTGTGGTCGATCATCGCCTTGCTCGCCGCCCCGTTCTGGTGGGCGCTGGGATCGGTCTGGTTGACGCGCCGGCGGCCCGATCTCTCGGTTCAGGTGATCAGCGGTTGGCAGCATCTGTTCGGCGGGCTGGGATTTCTCATCGTCATTCTTGTGCTCGACGAGCCCCTGCCCACGCCGACGACCCAGGCCTGGTTGTCGTGGGTCTACCTGACCCTCTTCGGATCGGTCTTGGCCTTCACGTCATACATCACGGTGCTGAAGCTTCTGCCGATTCAGCTGGGCATGACGTACTCGTACGCCAATCCGGTGATCGCGGTGTTCCTGGGCTGGTTGATCCTGAGCGAGCCGGTGACGGGCTGGACGGTGGCCGGAACGGCGCTGGTGTTGGCTGGGATCGCGGGCGTGTTCAACAACAAGCCCGCTCGAGGCTGATCAGCACTGACATTACATCCCGCGCTCCTGTTTGATCCTGTCGTAGGAGTCGTTCACCTTCTGGAGCTTTTCCTTGGCGAAATTCATGAAGTCCTCGGGGAGGCCCTTGCTCTGCAGCACGTCGGGATGGTACTCGCGGGCGATGCTGCGGTAGGCCTTCTTGACCTCCACGTCAGTGGCTGTGGGGGTAAGACCGAGCACGTCGTAATCGATCGTGGCCGCTCCGGCGCGTGAGGAGCGGCCGTCGGCGCCGCGGGATCCCGCCTGTCCGCCGAAAAACGCGCGGCACTGCTGGTAGTCGTGGGCGGTCAGGCCCAGGTCCAGGGCGATCTGCCGGATCAGCGACTCCTCCTCCGAGTGCAGGGCGCCGTCGGCGTGGGCGATCTGAAGCAGGATGGTGACGATGTCGCGCAGGCGGTCGGGCTGTCCGATGAGGATCGAGCGGATCTGCTTGGCGAACGCCGACGCGGGCACAGTGCTGTCGCGGGCCTCGTTGAAGATTCTGGCGGCGTGGCGCCGCTCATCGGCGGGCATCCGCAGGTTGTCCCGGAGAAAGCGGTCGAAGGCTTGAACTTCGGTTTCGCTGATGTGGCCGTCGGCCTTGCAGACCTTGGCGGCGAGGCTGATCACGGCGACCAGAAAAGCGGATTGCGCGTCGCGTCGCGGATCGGCTCCGAGGCGGCCGGTCCTGGACCGACTCGATGAGACCGAACCTCCGGTTTGGGCTCCGATGGCCCCGCCGATCATGGCGCCGAGCGGCCCGCCGAGCATGAAACCGAACGTGCCGCCGAACAAGGCTCCGAGCAAACCCATGAATGATTCTCCGATCGAAACCCGACTTTGGGGTTCAAGGTTGTCAACTGAGGTCCGATATCAACCAAGAGCAGCTTCATGATGTTCAAGAAACCTGTCACCGTCAAGACGCCTGGAGGCTACTGATGGCTGAGCTGTCACTTCACGAACAGACATACGCTGAACTGGAGCAAAGGATCCGTTTGGAGATTCTCAGCCTGTTTGAGGATGTCATCGTCGGCAAACGGCCCGTCTTCCGCAACCGCCACCTCTCCTACTGCTGGGAGGCCGTGGACAGTGATCCGTGTCTGTGCAGGGCGGTCGAGAGCGGTGAAATCGAAGCCTACGCCATGAATGACCTCTCGGCTTCCCAGCAGAACAACGGCACGACGATCAGGCCCTACTCGGCCTGCCTGGAGTGCCCCGTGTTCAGCAAGGTCTGCCCGACGGTGGTCGAAGAACTCGGTGAAGCCTTCAACACCATGCTGCACAAGATGCGCGCGACGGACGATGCCATGAACAACGCCGCCACCCTCACGCGAAGCCTTGCATCGAATCTCGAGGATCTCGACATCGAGAACCGCGTCATTCGCGAGCTGATGATCACCGACACCCTGACCGGTCTGTTCAACCGGCATTACATGAACGAGCAGCTCCTTTCTGAAGTCGAGCGATGCCACAATCGGCGACGCCACCTGTCGGTGCTGATGGTGGATCTCGACGACTTCAAGATCTTCAACGACAGCTACGGCCATCTCGAGGGCGACAAGGTGCTCGCGCGATTTGGTCGCCATCTCCAGTCGAGCCTGCGCGGCTACGACAAGGCTTTCCGTTATGGTGGGGAGGAATTCCTGATTCTGCTGCCCGATACCGGAATGGATGACGCCCGGATCGTGGCAGAACGAATCCGAAGCGGATTCGGCGATTTGAATTTCGTCGTCCCGATGGGACGGAACCACGCCGGAGCGACCTTGAACCTCACGATCAGCGGCGGCCTTGCCGAGTACCGGAACGGCATGGGGGCCATCGAGTTGATCGAGGCAGCCGACCAGGCTCTGTACAAGGCAAAACGGAACGGAAAGAACAGGATCGACGTGTATTCGCCCCTGATTCCTGCCTAAACTCATGCGGGTTGTTGACGTTCGGGTGCCTCGTTGTTTCACTGGGCATCTTCGGCATGGGGCTGACGAATCTATTGTGACGACTGATTTGGAGGCGGGCATGGAGACTTTCGCGGCCATCGAGCAGCGGCGTTCGGTGAAGAAATTCGATCCCGACCACGCCATCAGCGAGGACGACATCCAGAAGCTGATGAGCGCCGCGGTGCTCTCGCCGACGTCCTTCAACATCCAGAACTGGCGCTTCGTGTTGATCACCGATCCCGGTCGCAAGGCCGCGGTTCGCGACGTGGGCTATCACCAGGCCCAGTTCGGTGACTGCTCGGTCATCGTCATTCTCTGCGCCGATCTCGCAGCTCACGCCCGCAAACCCGAACGCTACTGGCGCAACGCCGAGGATTCCGTCCGCGATGTCGTGGTGCCGATGATCACCGGACTCTACGGCGACAATCCCGGCCTTCAGCACGACGAGGCCCTGCGTTCCTGCGGCATCGCCGCCCAGACCATCATGCTCGCAGCCAAGGATCTGGGCTACGACTCGTGTCCGATGGTGGGGTTCGACTTCGCCAAGGTCGGCGAGCTGATCAACCTGCCGGCCGACCACGAGATCGTGATGGCCGTGGCCGTCGGCAAGTCGATCGTCGAAGCCAACCCCCGGGCGGGACAACTGCCGCTCGAAGACGTCGTTGTCCGCGACCGGTTCGCCGGGTAAGCTGTTCCCTGAGGAGGGAAATTTGAGTCAAGCCGTCACAGAACGCCACGATGTCTCCGAAGCCGAGACGTGGGATCTCACCAGGATCTACGCAGACTGGAACGCATGGGACGCCGCCGCCGCCGACATCGAGGGACGGCTCGGTGAGCTGGCTGCGATGCAGGGCCGCCTGGGTCGTTCGGCAGTCGATTTCCGCCTGGTAATCGAATCGATCCATTCCATGCGCGAGATCCTGTCGCGCGTGTGCGTCTATGCGTCCATGCGCAGTGACGAGGACACGCGCATCGGTGATCATACCGCTCGGGACGGCCGTGCCGGAACCCTGGCTGTGGCGTTCTCCGAGGCCCTCAGCTGGTTCGAGCCCGAGGTGCTCGAACTGGACGATGCGACCCTGGCGACGTTCCTCGACGAAGATCCGGGCCTGCGACTCTACGAGCACCTTCTCGACGACGTGCGCCGAAGCCGTCCCCACACCCTCTCCCCGGAGCTCGAGGCGCTGCTCGCAGCGGCGGGCAACGTGACCCGCGGCGCGGGCCAGGTCTTCAACGCCCTCAACAACGCCGACCTGCGGTTTCCGACCATCCAGGACGAGAACGGCGACGACATCGAATTGACCAACGGGCGCTATTCGAAGCTGGTGCGCTCGGCCGATCGCCGTGTGAGGCGTGACGCCCACGAGAACTACATGGACGCCTACGGCGGCGTGATCAACACCCTGGCGGCCAACCTCGACGCCAACGTCAAGAACCACGTCTTCTACGCCCGAGCCCGGCGACACGAGTCCTGCCTTCATGCTTCCCTGCATTCCAACGCCGTGCCGGCCGAGGTTTTTCACAGTCTCGTGGACACGGTCAACGCCGGGTTGCCTTCGATCCATCGCTACACGGCCCTGAAGAAGCGCATCCTGGGCGTCGCCGAACTCCGTGAGTACGACCTCTATGTTCCTCTGTTTACCGAGGGCGAATTCACCCTCGACTACGCCGAATCCTGCGACCTGATGATCGAGGCCTTCGCCCCCCTGGGAGACGAGTACGTGGCCGCCGTGCGCAATGGCGTCGTCAACCGCTGGATCGACGTGCGGGAAAACGTGGGCAAGCGTAGCGGCGCCTACTCGAGTGGCGCCTTCGGCACCGACCCCTACATCCTGCTCAACTGGAGCGACCAGTTGCGCGACACGTTCACCCTGGCCCACGAGATGGGTCACTCCATGCATTCGTGGTCCACCTGTCGGTATCAGCCTTACGTCTATTCCGACTATCCGATTTTCACCGCCGAAGTGGCTTCGACCTTCAACGAGATGCTGCTGATGAGGCTGATGATCGATGGCTCCGACGATCCGGTCCGGCGTCTTTTCCTGCTCGACACCCTGCTCGATCAGATCAACAGCACCGTCTTCCGTCAGACGATGTTTGCCGAGGTGGAACACGCCGTTCATCGCAGCGGCGAAGCCGGCGAAACCCTCACAGCCGAATCGCTCGACACCCTCTACCTCGATACGATGAAGCGCTACTGGGGGCCCGAGGTCGAGTTCGACCCCGACCGCAGCGGCCGCACCTGGTGCCGCATCCCGCACTTCTACTACAACTTCTACGTGTACCAGTACGCCACGGCGTTTGCGGCGTCGGCAGCCCTAGCCCGCCGCGTTCTCGAGGGCGGTCGGTCGGAACGCGAAGACTATCTCGGTTTTCTGCGTTCCGGCGGCAGCCGTTACCCTGTCGACACCCTGCGCTCCGCCGGGATCGACGTGACGACGTCCCGCCCTGTCGAAGACGTGTTCCATCTGTTCGAGTCATCGATGGATGAGATCGAAACCCTGCTCAAGGAGCTCTCATGGACCCGCGATCGCTGATTCTTCTGCTGGTTCTCGCCCTGATCGGATGCGGCAACGGCGAAACCGAGAGGAGCGAGCAGGCCCTTCGTCGAGACGGGGCTCTCGAAGTTCCGATCGTCCAGGCTTCCCCTCCCCAGACCGCCCAGCCCCTCAATGCGGCTCACACAGGCGTGTCGGAAGAAGGTCGATTCGAGGTTCGCTGGCCCAGCGGCTGTGCCAAGCTGCGTACCCGGCGGACCTTGTCGAAGATCCACCCGGATCGCACTGAGGCTGTCGAATTGACCTGCTTCCGCAACGGAGACGAGAACGTCGGTTGCAAGGTGACAGCCTACGACGAGACTTCGTCTGGCGGCCCAGTGACCCCGGCTGATGTGACCGCGACGATCGGCCGCACCGTGGAAACCCTCGGTGTGGAGATATGGAAACAAACCCCGGTCGCTTCTGACGGGCGTCAGGGTGTGATGGCCTACTGTCGCGAAGTCGGCGGCACGCGTCAGTTGTGGATCGTGGGTTTCATCGAGCGCGGGCGTGTGCTGATCGCCATGGCCTGGGACGTGGACGATGAGCTCTATCGCGACCCCGACGTGATCCGGTTTTTCCAGACAGTGCGAAGCACGGCCCCCTAGCCGATTTTTCTCGGCACCATTGACAAAAGCGTGATGAGTCGCCAAAGTTCAGTCATATCAAGGAATTCTTGCCGTTGTCGACCGGAGTCTCCATGCCAGTGCCCAAGCTGTCCGCCAGCCAGGAAGACTACCTCGAAGCGATCTATCATATTGTCGAGGCTCGCCGCGTGGCTCGATCCAAGGATCTCGTCCAACGTCTCGGCGTGAACAGCTCTTCGGTGACCCAGGCTCTCAAGTCTTTGTCGGACAAGCAGCTCATCAACTACGAACCCTATGGCGTGGTTACTCTTACCGAACAGGGAGAACGCGGCGCCCTCGATGTGATTCGCAGACACGAGGCCCTGCGCACATTTTTCGTCGACATCCTCCACGTGGATGAAGCCACATCCGAGGACGCCGCCTGCAAAATGGAGCATGCCATGCCGCGGGTGATCGTCGACCGTCTGGTGAGCTTCATCGACTACACGGTCCGTTGTCCGCGTGGTGCTGCCGACTGGGTCGAGGGATTCGGCTATGATTGCCACACAAAACCCGATCATCGGTGCTCTTTGTGTGAAGGGGCAGACCCTCCGGGGCAGTGATGTCCTGGGATTTTGGTCTTGCAGTCTGCTTTTGATTATGCAATCCTCTATTCATATTCTTCGCTCACCTGGTCTATCTCGCCCATATTCTCGTTTATTCGTTGCCCTGATTCATAAGGAGTCGATGGGTCTGGATTTGCGTTGCCATGTCAAATGAATGTATCATGATGGTATGCGAGAGAACGATCGGCTCTGACCTGCCTCCTGTCTCTCTTCGTCGATCGTTCCTGGGAGTTGTCCCCGCCATCCCCGGATCCACGCGGTTCTCTGCGTGGCCATTCGCTGAAGCCGCTAGTGTGGCTGAGCGGATGGAGGCTGAAGGAGGCGAACATGTCCAAGTCTCATGAGTTCGGAATCCGACCGTCCATACCGGGACTGAGGAATCGACGCGGTGCTGCCGATGCCGGCGTTTCGGTCAACTCTGCGAGGGTGATCGTCACACCTGTGATGGCGCCCCTGATGCATCCTCTCTCCAAGCGGGACGTCCAAAGGATCCTGTCGGTCCTTCCCATGGAATCGACCGAGGGTTTGCGCTCGGTCAGTCTGCTCGGCGATATGTGGACGGCGACTCGCCTGCCCGTTTTTGTCACCTACCGCCGACAGGGCTTCATCCGGCTCCACGCTGTGTCGTCGCTGCCTTGGCGTGTGACGAACATCGATTCAGCTACAGTCGCCGAATTGCTCCGCTACGGCGTGCACGTAGATGCCGATCCGGGGGAGAGTGTGATCCATTGGACGACCGAGTCGCTGCGATTGTTCTACACGGTGGGAGTGCTGTTGCCCGGTGTGGCTCGCCACCGGCGGGAGCAGGAAACCGGCCCGGAATCCAGCCAGATCGTGCGCTCTCTCGATGCCCAGGATGGGACGTGGCAGGTTTCGGACATCGCCCTGGAGCAGTGGCGAGCGTTCCTGCGCGGGGCGGGCTAGGCTTCATCGCGGCGACTGCCGAGCCTTGATGGATCAAAGGGCGGAACCCCATGGGTTCCGCCCTTCATCGTCGGCCGTCGAACTAGAAGCCGAAGATCAGACCACCGGTGTAGTTGGTCATGTTCCCCTTGTTCACTTCGATGTTGAGCTTGAGGCCGAGACTCAAGGTGGCGCCCAGGGTCGTGCGCTTTTCCTGCACGCCGGCGAGTTCGAAATCGATAGGCACGTCGTCGCCGTTGTCGTCGAAGGTGTAGTGCACCTTCATCGACGACGATTCTTTGGCTACGCCGCCGTAGACCGTCAGCACGGAGAATTCCTTGCTGACCGCCAGGTAGACGCTCGAAGCCGTCGACTCGAGTAGCTCGCCGATGTCCAGGGATTGTTTGAACATGCCGATGGCCACGTCGACAGGCAGGGTGGGCATCAGGATGTTGGGCGTCCAGCTCAGGCCGAGACCCTTGTACTTGATCGTCCCGACGTCCGGGGCGTCGTAGTCGGGCATCCAGCGGATGGTGCCGCGCAGACCGAAGAAGCCGCCGACCGAGGCTTCGGGCGTGATCATGGGTATGTAGTCGAAATCGACAAGCGACTCGATGGCGTTCTCCTGGAACACGGGAATGCCGTGCCAGTAGGCTGTCATCGTTCCGGTTTCTCCTTCGGCTCCGAAGACGGTCGGGCCCTCGAAGACGAGTTGTCCTTCTTCGCCGTAGCCGGGGTCGCCCGGATCCACGTAATCCGACAGGTCGACGGTGCTGACGGTGCGGAAACGCTTGTCGGCGTCGGACAGATTGCTGGACATGCCCTTGATCGCGAATGAGATCTTCAGGCCGTCATAGGGGATGCGGGCCGTGTGGTACAGCCCGCTGTTCTGGTTGATGCCGAACCCGCTGATCAGGGGCGACAGGTAGCCGCGCGCGTAGTCTTCGCCGACGTCCTGGAGCAGGTCACTCAATTCGTCCGTGCTCTCTTCGGTCTGTGCGACCGCTCCGGCAGCCATGGTCAGGAGCAGGGCCGCGATCAGCAGCCCGCCCGTACGCCAGTTCTTCATGTTCTGTCCTCCCAATGAGCCTTGTGGTTAGGAGACCGAGCCGTCGGTCATGTCGATGGTCCAAGTCTCGGTTCCGATCTGCACGGTGGCGGTGCCCACGCCGAAGGTGATCGAGGCGGCGAAGCGTCCGGACGAAACGATGATGGTTCCGGCCACCGGCGCATGGTTCACGTCGAGTTGGACTTCGTCCAGATCGAAGGTGATTGCCAGTGTGCCGGCGTGAAGGGCGCCCGAACCGTTGGCGGCCTTGGGAGTGCCGCCGCTCAGGGTCACGTCGAAGGTGATGGCGATTTCTTCGCCGAAGGCGGCGGGAGTCCAGATGAGTTCCTGGTCGGCCAGGGTGTAGTAACGAACGTCGGCGCCGTCGTCGTTGCGTTGGTAGAAGCCGGTCAGGGGCGTGAACATCTGCACGGTGGTCTCGGCCTTGGTGAAGTTCTGCAGGACTTCAGCCATGGCGTAAGTGATCAGGCCGGACTGATGGGCAACATCCTCGGCTGTCAGTTCGATTTCCTCGTTCGGAGAGACCGGATCATCGCTGCTGCATCCGGCAAGACCGAACATCGCGATCGACAACAAGATCGCCAAGAGCGACCAGATGATAGTATCCTGACGTTTCATGGTAACGTTCCCTCCATGCTCAAAGAAAAAGCGGGCTGAATCGAGTGATTCCGGGTGTGGAATGACCCTAGCATGGGAAGAAAGCAAGCTCCATACCTCGATCGAAGAGCTAGGAAGAAAATCTGATTCGTCGACAATGACCTGGCTCCTGGGGTCCGATATATAAGAGACTTATCGTGCTGCCGTTGTGAGCCTTAGGGTGATTCATCATCAGGTTGACCCACGGGCACGAAGGATGCAAGACTCCGGAGGACTGATTCCCCCAGGAGGAAACCCGTGAAAAATATGACAGTCAACGCCACCGAGGCGATCCAGAACGCCCAGCAACAAGCCTATAGCGCAGGTCATGCAGAAATCAGTCCTTTGCATCTGCTGGCCGCGTTTCTCAGCGGACCCGGTCTGCTTGAGCGTATTCTGCGCGGACTCGAAATCGAAACGGAGATCCTTCGTCAAACGGTGGAGAGTGAGTTGACCAGCCGTCCTCGGTTTCAACAACAGGACGTACCGGCGCCGGACAGGGAGCTTCAGCACTTGCTGCTCGAGGCCCAGAAGCTGGCCGGCGAATCGGCCGGCGGCATGGTTGGAACCCGCGAACTGATTCGGGCCCTGGTGAGCGATCGGGGTCGGGCCGGAACGTTGATGCGGACATTCGATCTTACTCCGGGCAGGGTCGACCAGGCGCTCAAGACGATCGGAGCGGACGGGGTCTACGACGGGCAGGACGAAAGCTCTGTTTCAGACGCCTCGGAATCCGCCCTGGCGCGCTACGCCCGGGATCTCTGCGCAGCCGCTCGAGACGGCAAGATCGATCCGGTGATCGGACGCGACGAGGAAATCCGCCGTGTGATCCAGATCCTGTCGCGCCGCACCAAGAACAACCCTGTGCTGATTGGAAATCCGGGTGTGGGCAAGACGGCCGTGGCCGAGGGCCTGGCCCAGCGTTTGGTCGAAGGGGACGTGCCCCTGGGATTGCGGGGCAAGACACTCTATGCCCTGGATATGGCTGCGCTGCTCGCCGGCGCGAAATATCGCGGCGAATTCGAAGAACGACTCAAGGCTGTCGTGAAGGAAGTGATCGAGCGGGAAGGCGAAGTGCTGCTGTTCATCGACGAGATGCACACTCTTGTCGGCGCCGGTGCCGCCGAGGGCGCCATGGATGCGAGCAACATCCTGAAGCCTGCCCTGGCCAGGGGCGAGTTGCACTGTGTCGGAGCGACGACGATCGACGAGTATCGCCAGCACATCGAGAAGGATCCTGCCCTGGAGCGCCGTTTCCAGCCCGTGCCTGTCGAAGAGCCGACGGCCGAGCAGGCCCTGGCGATCCTGCGGGGGTTGAAGGAAAAATACGAAGTGCATCACGGTATCCGCATCAGCGATTCGGCTCTGGTGGCGGCTGTCGAGTTGAGCAGCCGCTACATCAGCGATCGTCAGTTGCCCGACAAGGCCATCGACCTGATGGACGAGGCCGCATCGCGCCTGCGAATGGAGATCGACTCGGTGCCGTCGGAGGTCGACGACGCCCAACGGCGACGCAACCAACTCGAGATGGAGCGTCTGGCCCTGGCCAAGGAAACCGAAAAGGCCGCGGTGACGCGACGGGAGGCCATCGAACGCCAGATCGCCGAGCTCGATGACGAAATCGCCGGCCTGCGGGCCCGCTGGGAAAGGGAAAAGGATGCCATCGACGAGATTCGCGCCGTGCAGGAAGAGCAGGAAAAGCTGACCGGTGAAATCGAGCGAGCCGAGCGGATCGGCGATCTGGCCCGGGCGTCGGAACTCAAGTACGGACGGAGCGTCGAGCTCAAGGCCGAACTGGAGCGGGCCCGTGTGCGTCTTGCCGAGCGTCAGGGAGAGCAACCCATGCTCAAGCAAGAGGTAGACGACGAGGATGTGGCTCACATCGTCGCCAGCTGGACGGGCATTCCGGCTCAGCGGCTGGTCGAGGACGAGGCCGCCCGGCTGCTCGAACTCGAGACGCGGCTCGCCGCACGGGTAGTGGGCCAGGATCAAGCCGTCGCCGAAGTCGCCAGGACCGTGCGCCGCTCGCGGGCGGGACTGACCGACCGGACGCATCCGCTCGGATCGTTCCTGTTCCTCGGGCCGACCGGGGTGGGAAAGACCGAACTGGTCAAGGCCCTCGCCGCCGAGCTCTTCGGGGACGAGGGACACCTGGTGCGGCTGGACATGAGCGAGTACATGGAGCGCCATGCCGTAGCGCGCATGATCGGTTCACCCCCGGGATACATCGGTCACGAGTCCGGTGGACAGCTTACCGAGGCGGTGCGTCGGCATCCCTACACGGTCGTGCTGCTCGACGAGGTGGAGAAGGCCCATCCCGAGGTGATGAACGTTCTTCTGCAGTTGCTCGACGACGGTCGTCTGACCGATGGCCGTGGCCGGGTCGTGGACTTCCGCAACACCCTGGTCGTGATGACCAGCAATCTGGCCCAGGATGTCCGATTCGCGCCTCGACCCGACGCCGACGAGTCGGTGCAACGGGAGCTCGAACAGGAATTGCTGCGGGAACTCGGAGGGTACTTCCGGCCCGAGTTTCTCAACCGTCTCGACGCCATCACGCGCTTCGCGTCGCTCGACATGGATCTCATTCGTCGCATCGTCGAGCTGGAGCTGGCCAAGGTGGCGGCCCAGATGGCCGAACGGGAAGCGGTGCTGACCTGGTCGGACGCCGTGGTCGATCACCTCGCCGTGGCGGGCTACGATCCCCAGTTCGGCGCGCGTCCGGTCAAGAGAGTGATTCAGCGGGAAGTGCAGGACAGACTGGCGGATGCGGTGTTGGTGAACGGGATCTCACCCGACCAGGGCGTGCGACTCGAGATCGTCGACGGTCGAATCGTCGTCGCGAATACCGCTGACGAGTCCTGACACGGAGCTTGCCGTCGAGCGTTTCCGGGGGCAAGATGGCTGAAGAACGCACCAGATCATCGGCCTCCGGAGGATCTCCACCATGACCGTCCAGCGCCTGCTCTTCCTGATCCTGCTCTCCCTCGTTGCGGTGACGGCCGTCGCCGATGAAGGCATGTGGACCTTCGATAATCCTCCGGTCGACCGACTGAAGGAACGCTATGACTTCACGCCCACCGCCGAGTGGCTTGACCACGTTCGTCTGGCGTCGGTGCGTGTGGGGGACGGCGGCTCCGGCTCCTTCGTCAGTCCTGAGGGCCTGGTGCTGACCAATTTTCACGTGGCCCACGGCCAGCTGCAGAAACTCTCGACCGAACAGACGAACCTGGTGACCGACGGGTTCAAGGCCCTGGCCCGGTCCGACGAGAAGCCGTGTCCGGACCTGGAGATCCACGTGCTCGTTTCGTACGAGGACATGACCGCCCGCGTCCTGGCCTCCACCAAGGGAATGGCCGACAAGGAAGCCCTCGACGCTCGACAGGCCGAGGTTGCAGCCATCGAAATGGAGAGCCTCGACTCCACGGGTCTGCACTCCGAAGTCGTATCGCTCTACCACGGCGGCGAGTACTGGCTGTACCGCTACCACCGCTACACCGATGTGCGGCTCGTCTTCGCGCCGGAAGAGGACGCCGCCTATTTCGGAGGCGATGACGACAACTTCACGTTTCCTCGTCACTGCCTCGACATGGCCCTGTACCGCGTGTACGAGGACGGGCGTCCGCTGAAAAGTCCGTCCCACTTCGTTCTGAATCCTGAAGGTGCCCGGGACGGTGATCTGGTCTTCGTCACCGGTCATCCGGGATCGACCGACCGTCTCGAGACCATGGCCCAACTCGCCACTCAACGCGATTTCACGTTTCCGCGCCGCGAGGAACGCATCGGCAAGATGATCGAGGCGGCCGAGGAATATGCGGCCCGCGGACCGGAACAGGCGCGCCAGGTTGGCGGCTTGCTGATGGGCATGAACAACGGCCGCAAGGCCGGTGCCGGTCAGTGGCAGGGCCTGCTCGACGAGAACGTGTGGGGCAAGAAGCAGCGGGATGAAGAGGACTTCCGGACCCGAGTGGCCGCCGATCCGGAGCTGCAGGAGCGCTACGCCCGTGCCTGGACGATGATCGAGCAGGCCGAGGCCAAGCGTGTCGAACGCATCGAGGCCCTGTCGGGTCGCCGTATGCCGAGTTACCGCCTGGGCGGCATCGCCCAGACGATCGTCCGCTACGTCGCGGAAACCCGCAAGCCCGACGCCGAACGTCTCGAGGGTTACCACGATGCCGAACTGAGTCGCACCGAGTATCGCCTGTTCTCACCGGCGCCGATCTACCCGGAGCTGGAGGAGTTTTTCACCGAGAAGGCGATCGAGAGGATGATCGAAGATCTGGGCGAGGACGACGAGTTCACACGCATCGCCCTGGGCGGCCTCACGCCCTCCGAGCGCGCCGCCCAGTTGGCTGGTTCGTCGCTGATCGATCCCGAAGCGCGTCGCGCCCTGGTCAACGGCGGTCCGGATGCTGTCGCAGCCAGCGAGGACCCGCTGATCGTACTGGCCCGGCAACTCGATCCCATCCTGCGGGAACAGACCGAATGGACCGAGGCCCATGTGACCGGCGTGCTGGACGAGGCCGGCGAGCTGCTAGGTGCGGCGCGTTTCGCCGTGTACGGCAAGACCGCGTATCCCGACGCCACGTTCACCCTGCGTCTGTCCTACGGACGGGTTGCTGGCTACGCCATGAACGGGACCAGGGCGCCGTCGCGCACCACGTTCCACGGTCTGTTCGACCGCGCCGAGTCTTTCGATTGGCAGCCTCCTTTTGCTCCGCCGCAGCGTTTCTTCGACCGGCGCGATCGACTCGACCTCACGAGACCCATGAATGTCGTGTCCACCAACGACATCATCGGAGGCAATTCGGGATCGCCGCTCGTCGATCGTGAAGGTCGCCTGGTGGGGTTGATCTTCGACGGGAACATCGAGAGTCTCGCCGGCAACTTCGTGTACGACGAGACGGCCAACCGGGCAGTTTCTGTGCACGCCGCGGCCATCGAGACGGTTCTGCGCGACCTGTACGACGCAGGGTCGCTGGCCGACGAGATGATGGGGAAATAGAGCCGGTCAGAATCTCAGCGAGAACGACATCAGCGGCGCGGCCTTCGATGCGGAGGGCGCGCCGTCTTCGTTTCGGTTGCTCGGTCCATCGCGCGAGGCGGCGCTCGAAGGCTGGACCGCCGTCGAAGCGATCCAGACGGCAGAGGCAAGGACGACGGTCAGGGACACGTATGCCCCAGGTGCTGGGCAAAGATCACCAGGTCCGAAAGGTTGATGACGACGTCGAGGTCGCCGGACTGGATTCCGCCCATGAACTTCGGCAGCGAGAACGTCGTCCTGCCGTGGATGTCCGTGCTGGTGTCAGCGACGGAGCCGCCGATGCACAAGGACATGCCGGGCACAGAGAGCCAGAGATCCTCGAACGGATATTGGGCGATCGGATTATGAAACTGATCGAGGAGGGTGAGCGTGATCGTCGCGTCGACGATCGAACCGCCCATGGTTCTGGCGGCCTCGAAATGCTGACCGTCGCCCGCGGGGCAGATCAGCACGCTGGACGGTTCTGTCAGATCATGGATCCAGAAACTGTTGCTGAGATCGGGGATGCTGGTGTTTGCAACGACCCCGTTCGCGATCATGATCATCCATGCTGTCAGAAATAATCGCTCCATGCTTCGACCTCGTACGATGGGAGGTTCCTCGTCAGCGGGAGAACCTTGTCATTGTACAGGAATGAGGCGAAAATGTCTCGTCTGGTGGCCTCGCGTGGGACCCGCCGTTGGCGCTGGGTCGTGGATCATCTTGCCAAGACCCCAGCAAGCCAGCGCGATCACAAAGGCCGGAAAACCGCCGATCACACCTGCGGCGCCCTGCAACGCGACGGCTCCCTGGACCGCGGCGATCGGCACGCCGAACGCCCGCGCCAGAGTCAGGGCGACGATCGGTCGCCAGGGAGTGTGGGTCGGTGTCGGTGACATGGGCCAAAGATAAGTCATCGGGGAATGGATGCGAAGGCGGTTCGCCGCGCGACTGACATTGACGCGGGCTGGAACTCCCCGCTACCCTCGACCGTACACATCACCAACGTGCCGACCTCGTGAATCCGCAACCAGGCCGTGAGCCCGGAGGAACCAACATGAGATGCTGCTCCCGATCGATTCTGTTTGCGGCCCTGACCGCGGTGCTTGTCGTCGCAACCGTCAGCGATACATCGGCCCGCATGCGCCCGAGCTTCTTCGACGTCGTTCTCGAGGGCGGCGCCGTCCAGCCGCTGGGCGATCTCGATGCCGGCTTCGACACGCCTGCAGGATTCGAGGCTTCGACCGGCTTCGACATCGGCGTGCGTTTCCGGCAGCGATTTGTCAGCGGCTGGGCCATCGCCCCGTCGTTCCACTATGTCGAATTCGGCAGTTACCTGGGAGAGAATGAGTCGATCGGGGTCTTCGAAACCAGCGCCTCGATGTATCGCTATGGCGTGGACCTGCAGTACTATTTCCCTGCCCCGAGAAACGCCCCCCAGCTTTTCGTCTCCGGCGGCGCGGCCCTGATCCGCAACCGCATGCGCGAAGACTATCTGGTTGACGACAGCTTCTTCGCCGATGGAGTGAACTCCATGGCCCTGGCTGTCGGTGGTGGCCTGCAGGTGGGCAATTTCGAGTTTCTGGCCCAGTACCACCGCAACCATTTCGACACGGCTCGATTCTACGATGGAGTCGAATCCTATGCTTGGGACTACATCAGTTTTCAAGTGGGGATTGCGCTTCCAAGCACCTTCTCTCGCACTCGTTGAATCGAAACATCAAACGAAAACAAGAAAACGGCACCATCGGGGGATGGTGCCGTTTTCGATGTGATCGGTCGGTCGGTCGGGTTTCCTAGAAAACGGCGACCGGTTTGCCAGGTTGCCCCGGGGATCCGAGCGTAGGCGTGTACGGATCCGACGACACGGACCAAGGGCCCTGTCGATCGATGGAATCCACACCTGCAACACGGACCACGTGCTCGTCCTCATAGGAGGCGGTCAGCACGAAGGTGTTCGTCGGGACGTTGCCGTTGATGGTCACGAACGGTCCACCGTTGACGGAATGCTGGACAACGTAGTGATCAACCACCGAGCCGCTGGTCGGGGCGGTCCACGTGTAGGTCACTTCTTCCTGGGCCAAGGCGACGCCGCCGAACGCTATAAGGGCGAGGGCCGTCAGGGCGAGCAGGCTGGGAATCCGGTGGCAATGCTTCATCTTTAATGTCCGCCTTTGAGTTCACCGCGGAGTGCCCGCGAATCATGAGATCTTCGTTCGTCCTTGGACGAGGATCAGCGTGATCCACATGAGCCGTTGCAAGGCTGGTGCCAGGAGCAAATCAGGAACAATGTTCGATCGGAGAAGTCAACCATCAGGACGGCATCAGGGGCGCGATTCCTTGTTGTTCCTCTCCGTTCCCTTGAGTGCCGTTGAGGTGGGGCATCGGCACTCAGGGAAAAATGTAGCAAAACGCAGGGGTCTTGCCAAGGCCATTGCGATTCTCGTCTGGCGTGCCATATTGGTCTCTCAAATTGCGACGATCGAGGGGGCGACGGCCCTGTGCACCCAACCTCGTGCCGGACAAAGGAGTGAGCCATGAATGCGGACGTGTTGAAACTCTGGCCGGAGCTCGAGTGGATCCAAAACGAAGACCTGCGCGCGAAGACAGCCCGGACCTGGGAACTCGCCCTGGAGAGGAGTGACCTCGATGCGGACGATCTGGACCGCATCCCCTTCACCCTGCTCGTCCCGGACTTGAAGGTGAGCTTCATGGCCCACAAGCGCTGTGTGGTGCATGTGGCCCGCGAGGCGGCGTTGAAAATGAACGAGTTCTTCGGCGACGACCTGCACTGCGATCTGGATACCGTCATCGCCGGAGCCATTCTCGCCGATGTGGGCAAGCTGCTCGAGTACAAGAAGAACCCCGACGGCACCAGCGGGAAAAGCGACTGCGGCAAATACCTGCGCCACCCCTTCAGCGGCGTTGGCCTGGCCATGGAGGCCGGCGTGCCCGAGCGGGTTTCGCACATCATCGCCGCTCACGCCGGCGAGGGTGACATGGTCACGCGCACGCCCGAGGCGTATGTGGTTCATCACGCCGACTTCATGACATTTCTCCCGTTCAAGAACCGCTTCAAGTAAGGAGACTGGTGTCGGAACGGAGTCCGGGCCGGGTCGATCTTCGGGTCGACCCGGTTTTTTTCCGATTGACACTCACGAGTCTTGGCTTATTAAGGAGGCATCTGACGCAGCCCGACTGCGGATCTGGGCCGTGAGCCCGAGAGCGATTCAATCCCATCAGGAGGGACAGGCCATGGCCGACAACACCGACAAGGTCGAAAGCAACGTCGATGGCGACTGGTATGTCGACAGCAACTGCATCGATTGCGATCTCTGCCGCCAGACGGCGCCGGACAACTTCGAGCGCAACGAGGACGAGGGCTACACCTACGTCAACAAGCAGCCCGACTCCGACGAGGAACGCGAGCTCTGTGCCGAGGCCATGGAAGAGTGTCCGGTCGAAGCGATCGGCGACGACGGCTGATCCCGACCGCCTTGCCGACTGTCAGGTCCGGCCCAGTGGGCCGGACCTTTTTTATGTGCCCGAGGTCCGGGAAGCGACCTGGGGACTGGCCGTTCGGAACCTTTTCGACGATCCTGACGTTGGATCGTCTCTCCCAACGATCGACTGAGCAACCCCTGAAGGATCGGAGTGACTGATGAGCCGGATTCGCACATTTTCACCGAGGCGCTGGCTGCCCATCGTGGCGGTGCTGGCGATCTGTTTCGCTTTGGGACTTGGCGCGGCCTTCGACGGCGATGCGCCGCAGCTGAGCCCCAGGGCCGCGGTGGCCGCCTCCGCCGAGCTGCGCAGTTACGCCGACGTGGCCGACCTGGCCATGCCCGGAGTTGTGAACATCTCGACCGACAAGGTTGTCGAACTGCCCCAGAACCACCCCATGCTGGACGACCCCATGCTTCGCCGCTTCTTCGGCGAGCCCGAAGGCGGACAAGACAGGGTCGAAAGATCCCTCGGATCCGGCGTCATCGTCAGCAGCGACGGCTATATCCTCACTAGCGCCCACGTGGTCGAGAAGGCCAGCAAGGTGCGAGTGACGATCAACGGCAACCAGGAGTACGAAGCCGTGATCATCGGCCAGGACAAGCAAACGGACGTGGCGTTGATCAAGATCGAGTCCGGCGAACCCCTTCCCACCGTCGCGATCGGGGATTCCAAGAGTCTGCGTATCGGCGACCAGGTCATGGCCATCGGCAACCCGTTCGGTGTGGGCCAGACGGTCACCCTGGGCATCGTCAGCGCCATGGGCCGAGCCATCGGCATGATGGACTATGAGGATTTCATCCAGACCGACGCCTCGATCAATCCTGGCAACTCGGGGGGCGCCCTGGTGGACATGCACGGTGAGCTGGTGGGAATCAACACGGCCATCATGAGCCGCAGCGGAGGTTCGCAGGGCATCGGTTTCGCCATCCCAAGCCACATGGCCAAGACGGTCATGGACCAACTCATCGAGCATGGAGAGGTCAAGCGAGCCTGGCTGGGCGTGATCACCGCCCAGGTCGACCAGACGATGGCCGAGGCTCTGGGCATGTCGCGGCCCCGCGGGGTGCTGATGAGCGAGGTCAACCCCGACACGCCGGCCGAAAAAGCCGGCCTGCGCGAGGGTGACATCGTGCTTCAGGTCGACGGCAAGGACGTGGACTCCATCAGCCAGCTCCGCAACACGATCAGTCTGGCCGGCGTGGGGCACGACGCAAAATTGCTGGTGCTGCGCGATGGCAAGGAGCGCTCGATGACCGTCGAGCTGGCCGAAATGCCCAAGGATCTGACTACCGCCGCTGCCCCGCGCGAAGCCCGGGAGAGCGAAGCCGGGCTCGAGGGTGTCAAGGTTCGCGAATTGAGTGATCGGGTTCGTGAGGGCCTGGAGATCGGCCAGGACGTGAAGGGAGTCGTCGTGGCCGAAGTCGAGCGCACGAGCAACTCCTGGCATCGAGGACTGCGTCAGGGCGACGTGATCATCGAAGTGGCCCGCGAGAAGTGCGAAAACATCGACGACTACGAGCGCCTGTCGGGCGAGCATCCCGATCGACCGGTGCTGCTCAAGGTGCAGCGGGGGAATCAGACGCAGTTGATCGCCGTTCCTCGTTGATCGGATTTGCAGACCAAACGGGGCGCGACCGGGACCGGTCGCGCCCTTTTTCTTGCCCGCGAAGCCGCGAACGTGGATCCTGTCGCAGAACCCGATCGGGAGCGAGGCGTCTTGCGGATTCTTCTTTCCAGCAATTTGACCGAATGGGGCGGCGGCGAGCTCTGGATGCTCACCACTGCGCTCGGCCTGCGCGAACGTGGCCATGAGGTTCGTCTCGCCGTGGCTGTGGGATCGGTCCTGGGCCATCGCGCCGCTACGGCTGACCTGCCGGTGCACGCATTGCGTTTCCGGGGCGATCTCGATCCCGCCAACACCTGGCGCTACTGGCGCCTGTGCCGGGAGCACAGGATCGACGTGCTCTGCCTGAACATGGACAAGGTCCTGCGCGTGGGGGGGCTGGGCGCCCGCCTGGCCGGGGCGAAGGTGATCCCGCGCCGCGGCAGCGAAATGCCGGTCGGCTCGAAGATCTCCCATCGTTTCGTGTACCTGAAGGTGGCCGCCGGCGTCATCGCCAACTCCCAGGCCACGCGGAACACCATGCTCGAGAGCGCACCGTGGCTGACGCCCGAAAAAATCCGCGTGATCTACAACGGCATCGATGCCGACCGATCCGTCGATTCGGAAGCCCGCGGTCGAGTGCGCGGGGAAATGGGCGCAGCCGAAACGACTCCCGTCGTGGGCATGATCGGTGAACTGACGTCGCGCAAGAACCACCGGGTCGTCGTGGAGCGTCTGGTCGAACTCCGAGAGCGGTGGCCCGACTTGCAGGTCTGGATCGCCGGTGAAGGTCCGGAATGGGACCATCTGGCGCGAATCGCCACCGACGCTGGAGTGGCCGACGGCCTGCGTCTGCTCGGGTTCCGCAACGACGTGCCCGATCTGCTCGCAGGGGTGGACGTGTTCTGTCATCCGGCTCTCCGAGAGGGATTCGGCTACGCCATCGTCGAGGCGATGGTCGCCGGGTGTCCGGTCGTGGCGGCTCGCACGAGCAACATTCCCGAGATCGTGGACGAGGGCCGCACCGGGTTGCTGGTCGATCCTTACGATGGCGAAGGCTGGCGCGACGCCGTCGTCTCCCTGCTCGACGACCCAGGCAGGCGACGTTCCCTGATCCTGGCCGCACGCTCCGAGGCCCGCGCCCGATTCTCGGTCGTCCGCATGCTCGACGAGACCGAAGCCTACTTCAGGGAGATCCACGCCAACCGATGACACCTGTCCTTCTGGCTGGTACCATCTCGCCGGGTTCAACCATGGAGGACGGGTCCTTGAGCGAGCATCAGATCAAGGTTCTGCTGATCGACGACGACGAGGACTTCCGCGTCACCCTGGCCGAGCGCCTGCGTGCCCGGGGCCACGACGTGATCGAAGCGGCTGACGCCGGGTCCGGTGTTCGCGCCCTTCGCGGCGACCGCGACCTCGAAGCCGTCCTGCTCGACCTGCGACTGCCCGATCAATCCGGCGAGGCGACCCTCAAAGAGCTGAACACCTTGCGTCCTGAAGTGCCGGTCATCGTGTTGACGGCCTTCGGCAGCATCGAGACGGCCATGGCCACCGGAAGAGCCGGGGCCTTCCGGTATTTCGAAAAGCCCGCGGATTTCGAAGTGCTCCTCGAGACCCTGGTCAAAGCCCGCCACGAAAAACGTCATGCTCTCGCCCGGGCCGATGTACCCCTGGCCCCTAGGGGAGCCACGCGCTGGAAACGCCTGAAGGGCGTCCCGAACAACCGCCCTATCATCATGGTTCTCGGAGCGCTGATCCTGTTCGGCGCCGCGCTGATGCCGCCGACCGAACGGCTGGCGCGCATGTTGACCGAGCCGAGGACCGAGGCCTCGCAACCCGTGCCAGGGCAGATCAACGTGACCGGCTACATGGATTTCAACAAGCTGGAGAACGGCCAGGCCATCGCTGGGTACTACAGCGAGACGGCCAGGCCAACGGCGAACCTCAGAGGGGAACGCGCCGGCCCGGATCGCCCGTTGACCATGCGTCAGGCGGCCGGCAAGGCGCACCTGATGATCGCCTTGATCCTGGTGGCCGCCATGTTCTGGGCTACCAGCGCCATGCCGGTGGGCATCACCGCCCTGGTCGTTGCCGTGGTCATGTACATGTCGGGTGTGATGACTCCCGACAAGATCGTCCAGGCGTTCGCCAAGGATTCGGTGCTGTTCATCTTCGGCATCCTGGTCCTGTCGCGCGTGATCAACGGGACGGGACTCGATCGCCGCATCGGTCTGATGCTGCTCGCCCCGGTGCGAAACCTGCCGCTGCTGCTGTTCCTGTTTCTGCCTGTGTTCGCAGTCACCTGTTCGTTCATCTCCGAGACGGTTCTCGTGGCGTTCATGATGCCCCTGTTCCTGCTGGTCCACTCGCGCCTGAGCGACGAGCACGACGGAGCTCCGCTGCGACCGCTGATCGTCATGTTCGCGCTGATGTTGTGCTTCTCGGCCAACCTGGGTGGCCCCGGCTCCCCGGCTGCCGGCGGTCGCAATGCCGTGATGGTGGGAATCCTGTCCGATTATGGCATGGCGCCGTCGTTTTTCGAGTGGATGCGGTTCGGCCTGCCGTTCGTTCCGGTCGCGGCGTTTTGCCTGGGAATCTATTTCTTCATCGCCTTCCGCTCCAGAATCGGCGTGAAGAAGCTCGACGTGTCGGCCATCGTTCGTCGAGAAAGCGAACGCATCGGTCCGATGACCCGCGATGAGTACTTGGCGGCGGGTGTCCTGATCGGCGTCGTGCTGCTCTGGATCACCGCCAGCGACCGTCTCGGCATGGCCGGCCCGCCGGTGCTCGGCCTGGTGGTGCTGAACATTCTCGGCGTGATGAAATGGACCGAGGTGGCCAAGATCCACTGGGAAGTCGTGTTTCTCTATGCAGGAGCCAGCGCCATCGGCAAGGGGCTGGCCCTGACCGGCGGCGCCATGTACCTGGCCGACACCATGATCGGTGTGATGCCCAACGCCTGGCTGCACGGCGTCGGACTTCCGATCGTGGCCAGCCTGATCTCGGGCATCGTGACGAACTTCATGAGTGATGGAGCGACCGTGGCCGCCCTCGGACCGATCACGGTGGCGATGGCCCAGGGCGGCAACGTGCACCCATGGACCGTCGGGTTCGCCACGGCGTTCTCGTCGTCCTTCGCCCATCTTCTGATCATCGGTACTCCGGGCAACGCGCTGGTCTACGCCATGAGCAAGGATCCCCTGACCGGCCGGCAACTCGTGACCCAGAAGGATTTTCTGAAGCATGGACTTGCGGCTCTGCTGATCAGTTTCACTGTGCTTTGGGGATGGGCGTTTCTGGGGTATTGGCGCTGGTTGGAGATTTGAGGGCTTCCCTCCCTTCGAACTGGACCGTGAGCACGAAGGCTTTGGCTATCCCTCGGTGCGGCCATCATCCTCAAAAAGAGGTTCCCGATTGTATCCCAACCTGTTGCTGGCCCTGACTTATGCCTTTGCCGCCGCTGTCCAGCCGGGGCCGTTTCAGGCCTTCATAGTGTCGCAGGCACTGGGTAAGGGATGGCGTGGAGCCTGGCCCGCGGCCCTGGCTCCCCTGATCAGCGATGTGCCTGTGATCGTGATCGTGCTGCTGGCCTTGAGTCGGGTCTCCGAGACCATGATCTCAGGCCTGAGGTTGGGCGGAGGCGTGCTCCTGCTTTTTCTCGCTTGGGGTTCCTATCGCAGTTGGCGCGATGATCGAGAGGAAGCCACGGCGGATGCCAAGCCGGAGGGGACGACCCTTCTGAAGGCCGTGTTCGTCAATCTGCTCGGACCAGGCCCGTGGTTGGGATGGAGCCTGATCATGGGACCGCTGCTGCTGGATTCCTGGCGTCGCAGCCGAGTCGAAGGGGTTCTTCTGGTCTTGGTGTTCTATGTGACGATGGTGGCGAGCCTGATCGGCATCATTCTCTTGTTTTCAGGGGCGAGGAGCCTGGGGCCAAGGGTTCGTCGGATGTCGATTGGGTTTTCGGCTTTGGCGTTGGCGGGTTTTGGAGTGGCTCAGGTTTGGATTGGGGTTCGTGCGTTGGGGGGGTGATTGAGACTCCCCCCCCTACGGATCGTCCATGGCCATGCCGAACGGCTGGTTTTGTGTTAGAATTCCCATTCCAGAACGTCCTTTGGTGTCCGCCGCATCGTCGGTCCGTTCCCAGGGGGAATCATGAAACCATCCGCGAAGCTCTCCGTGTTCATTGTCGCGGCGTTCGCCATGCTCGGGAGTTCCGTAGCGCAGGCGGTCTGCACGTTCGAACCCGACTCCCTCAACTTCAGTTCGACGATCGTTGGTGAACCCAACATCCGCTCGTTCACCATCACCAATACCGGCGCGGCTCCGGTGTCCGATACGATCCGCTGCATCGCCACCAGCCACTTCCGGTTCCTCAATGGAACCCAGAACTACCCCTACAGCCTTGCTCCAGGCGAGTCCGACACGATCGAACTTTCCGTCGAAGCGAGCTATGGCGGACCGCTGTTCGCCAACCTGTCCCTCGGCGCCGTCGCGGCGGGCTGTCCCACCGATATCATTCCCTGCCACGCCTACGGCATGTGGTACGAGGAGCCCGGTGAACCCGACTGTCTGACGATCCCGTTCGTTCGGATGGAGTTCCCGCCAACGGTCATCGGTCAGAGCTCTGTCGATGATCTCTGGATCGACAACAGCGGCGGCGAACTGCCTCAACAGCAAGCCGGCGTTCTGATGGGCGAGATCCCCACCGTTTGCGGCGATTTCCGGATTCCCTGGGGCGGACCTTTCGCGATCACCACCCATCAGGTGTGGGACGTGTTCTTCGAGCCGACGCAGCCGGGCTGGCAGACTTGTATCCTGCCCCTGTCGGGCCTCTGTGATGATCTGGAACTCCGGGGTCTTGGGCTGGCCGAAGGGGTGTTCAGCCAGGTCTCCGTCTCGGAAATCGAATTCGGGATGATCCCGGTGGGCGAAATCGGCTTCGGGTCTTTTCATATCCTGAATATGGGCACGGAAATCCTGTCGATAGATGTTCCCTTCACCTGTGGCCCGTTCGTGGTGACAGCGGGTGCCGGGCCGAGGAATCTGGCTCCGGCCTACGAATTGTATGTGACCGTGGAGTACCGGCCCGAGGCACCGGGTGGCGACGTGTGTGTGCTCGACTTCGGCCCGAATGCGACGTCGGTTTCGCTGCACGGTCTGTCCCTCGAGGATCCGGGCGCACCCGATGTCATCGGTGTTTGGTTCGAACAATCCGGCCAGATCAACCATCACGAAACCACGATGCCCTTCGAGGAAGTGACGGCCTACCTGATGATTCTCAACCCGAGCACGCCCTACGGCGTCCTGGGCTGGGAGTGTTGCGTGGAAATCCAGGGCGACGCCGTGGCCCTGAGCTGGGACCTGGCCGGCAACGCCTTCAATGTCGATACCGAGCCGTGTTTCGCCGTGGGCATGACGAACGGCCCGCTGATCGGCAATCGTGTGATTCAACTCGCCACGGTGACGTTCCTGCAGCCGGACCCGGACTCTCCGACCTATTTTTATATCCTGCCGTCCGGACAGCCGTCGCTACCCGGCGTTCCGCTTTACGCCAACGGCGCCGACCCGGGTGACCTGATTCCCCTCTCCCCGTCATCGGGAGCCGAGGCTCTGGCTGTAGCGGCTGTCAACGCGCCCACGACGGATGTTCCCGAGTTGCAGACCCGCACTGTTCTGATGCCGGCGCAACCGAACCCCTTCAATCCGTCGACGCAGTTGAATTTTGAGTTGGCCCGGGAGGGTCGCGCCCGTCTCGAAATCCACGATCTCCAGGGACGCTGCATTCGAACCCTGGTGGACGAAGATCTGGCCGGGGGTTCCCACCAACGGATCTGGGATGGACGCGACTCCGCCGGACGCCCAGCGGTCAGCGGCGTCTACTTTGCGAGGTTGCTCTCCGGTGCCGATCGGGTCATGATCAAGATGATGCTGCTGAAGTAGAGGGTAGGGCCAAGGGCCCGGGAACGACCCATGTCCAGATCTCGTTGTTTGCGACTCCTGATTTCCTTTGTCGCCGTCCTGGTCGCCGGGGCGGCGATGTCGTCTGCCGAATGGGCCTTCGAAGTCCATGGCGGCGCACCCCATGGGATGGACCGGACCGTCCACATCGACATGGAGATGGACGAAGACATCGAACTGGACGCCTCGATGAAGTCCAGACCCTTCACGTCACCCTACTACTACGATCTTCGCCTGATCCGCTGGTCCGACGACGGTGCGACCGGCTGGGCCCTTGACCTTCTCCACCACAAGCTGATCCTCGAGGAACCTACCGACGAGGTGCAGGTGTTTCAGCTGACCCACGGCTACAATCTGCTCACAGTCCAGCGTCTGTGGAGAAAGGGTGCGACGATTCTCATGGCGGGAGCGGGCGTGGTGATCGCCCACCCGGAGAACACCATTCACGGGCGGTCGTATCAGGAAAACGAGGGGATCTTCGGCTGGGGATACCTGCCGTCAGGGCCGGTGGTGATCGCCGGGGCGGGTCGACAGCTGAAGCTGACCTCCCGGTTCTACCTGGTCGGGGATGTTCGGGCATCGCTGAGCCATGTCGATGTTCCGGTCGTCGGCGGTCGCGCGACCATGACGGATGTCAGTCTGCATTTCTTGGGAGGTGCGGGTTTCCTGTTCTGAGTTTCCCGATCAGGTCGACGGTTTTTCGAACTCCATCGTGGCGAACCATGACCAGGAAGCGAGCGGAGGCAGGATCTTGAACAGGATCCTGTCACAGGCATCCAAGGCATCGACGAGACGCCAGAAGAACGGCGCCTTCAGGAACGGCAAAGCCAGGAACGTGCAGACGTGATAGTAGCGGTATTTGGCGTTTCCCATCCGCGCAGACAGGATCTTGAGATCGCCCCTGGTCAGGGGATGCTCATCGTCGGTTCGGTAGGAAGGCGTGAGTTTCCGAAAGAGGTTCAGGGCGGGGTTGTGCCCGAGAGGCTCCAGGAACAGTGCGCGACCACCCGGCTTCAGGACACGCATGATTTCTGCCGAGCACCTCTCCAGGTCCAGGTGATGAAGGATGGCGCTGCCGACGACGACGTCAAAGGTCCCATCCTGGAAATCCATGTTCTCGGCGTCCATGACAGCGAATCGCATGTTCAGGTAGCCCCGCGTCGAGGCGGTTTTCCGAGCGACCTCGATCGATTTGGGTGAAATATCAATACCCGTCACTCGACCTCCCGCATCGGCGAGGGCGAAGCAGAAGTTTCCGTAGCCACACCCGTACTCGAGGACATCGCGCCCGGCGCTGGCCTCCCGGATCAGTTGATCAAAATCCTGGTGGCTCTTCCTGGCGATGGCGTAGTATTTGCGGATGGAGTCTCGCGGAGCTTCGCCGGCATCCTGATCGAAAAACGCCTGTTCATCGGTTTTGGACATGGAGGATCTCCCGAAGATATCGTGATGATTCGATGGCTCTGATTGTATCATTGTTTCATCTCGGTGTCTTGGTCGAGGCGGACGATCTTGCGGCAGATCGCCGATCGGCTTAACATGGAGCCATTGCTGAGTCAGGTCATTCGATCGACGACGACCGCCACTAAGGAGAAGGAATCATGCTCCATGTCTTGCCCGAACTTCCTTACGCCAAGGATGCTCTCGAACCCCATATCTCGTCCGAGACACTCGACTACCATTACGGCAAGCATCACAACGCCTATGTCACCAACTTGAACAATCTGGTGCCGGGAACCGAGTTCGAAGGCAAGAGCCTCGAAGACGTCGTGAAGTCGGCTCCCCAAGGCGGCATTTTCAACAACGCCGCTCAGGTCTGGAACCACACGTTCTACTTTACGGGCATGGGACCCGACGGCGGCGGTGTGCCTGAGGGTGTTCTGGCCGACGCTATCGACGCAGCTTTCGGCTCCTTCGCCGCGTTCCAGGAAGCTTTCACCAAGGCCGCCGCCACGAACTTCGGATCGGGCTGGACCTGGCTGGTGAAGAACGCAGCTGGAGCCCTCGAAATCGTCAACACCAGCAACGCCCAGACCGTGATCACCGGGGCGCACAAGCCCGTGCTGACCATCGACGTCTGGGAGCACGCCTACTACGTGGACAAGCGCAACGCCCGCCCCGCCTACATCGGGGCGTGGTGGAATGTGGTGGATTGGTCCGTGGCGGCCGAGCGGTTCGCCGGCTGAATGACGCGCATCCAAGGTATTCGAATCCGACGACGAGCGGGAGGTCGTGATGATGAAGATCGGCGAGAAAACCAAGTGGATGGCGCTTGTGATGATCGTGTCGTTCGCCTGGATGAGCGGCTGTTCCGACACGAGTGGGCCGGCGACGGGTGACAGCCCTCTCGGCGACCTCGATCCCGGCACGGGCCGGATCACCATGAAGACCCTGGAAGTGGAAGCGCCCGATGGCCAGCGCGTGCGTCTGGCGCTTGAGGGCGGCGACATCGAGCTGATGGACGACGGCATGACGATCGTCATGAACGTGGTGCTTCGCAACCTGGGAGGTGTGCCGGTCGGGGCTCCGCTGATCGTGTGGGTCGGTGACTTCACGCCGGAATCGGTCATGACCGAAGGCCACGATTTCGTGGCACCGGGACTGCCGGGCGAACCGCCCGTGACGGGATTCGACTATTCGGGCATGATCGGCGACGACGGCCTGCTCACCCCCGGAGAGGCCTCCGAACCCAAGCAATGGGCGTTCATCCATCCCGGCCAGGGACCGTTCTCGTTCGGGGGATGGCTCGAGGGGGGCTTCGGACCTCCGCCCGGGGAGCTGGGCGGTTTCTGTTTCCTGGACCACAACCTCGACGGGGTGCGACAGCCGGAGGATCCTCCGTTCGCCGGTCTCGGCGTTCAGGTGCGCGGCCCCGATGGTCGAGAGTGGAGTACCTTCACTGGCCAGGACGGCCGCTATGCCGTGCCGACCGAGGCTCCG
>Ga0180007_10000145_pt1 | contig 128621 bp, 115 predicted proteins | sample MM_PC_MetaG_FD_121122 | JGI IMG/M metagenome (GOLD analysis project Ga0180007, IMG submission 121122) | Groundwater microbial communities from the Aspo Hard Rock Laboratory (HRL) deep subsurface site, Sweden - MM_PC_MetaG | ecosystem: Environmental > Aquatic > Deep subsurface > Groundwater... | reverse complement strand
TTATGCCTGAAGTTTACTTGAAAGCCCGGAATGGCCGTTCCGGGCTTTCCTTTTGGTTAACGCCATAGCATATTCCGAATCATTAACAAACACCTTGCAATAAGGCGGCGGGGTATTGTTTTCGTATTTCACAGGCGGGGTTGGCAGGATAAACGCGGGATAGTGCGGGATAATAACAATCCAAATCGCGGGTAAGTCAGAGTATTTCATTCCTAATAACCAATTTCAGGATGGTTTACGATTCGGTATCAAACCAGTTTCACGGAGATCCGGGGTTCTGAAATTATTACCAAAAACGCAATGCGTGCTCAGTTCAGATGTTACACTGAAGCAGAGCAACTGCTACCACCTAAACTCAAGCTCTATCTTTTCTCCGGATGGCAAAAGCCTGTGCGGCGGGGTTAAGGATATGCGAAGGGGAATTCTGTTCTCAGGATCAGGACAGCCGGCTGATATGACAAGATCCTTGGGCAATCGGTCGCCGCTTTTTTCCCAAAACAGGACCATTGCCTGAGTAAAATTTTCTTCAATTTGCTGAGGAGGCATGCCTTTATCAAAATTATCCAGGCACCAGAAAATAAACCTGGAAAGGGCCGACAGCAGTATCTGGTATCTTAATGAGTTCCCTGCAACAGTTGTTTCCTTTGATGCAAAGACAATATCTTTCTTTCGGGCGCTGGAAAGCGGTATGATGCCTATTCGTAAAAGTTGATCCACCCTGTCATTGGCAAAGAAAATTTCCGTGGGGATCGGTTTGTCCGGATTTTTATTATTTAATGGCATATCCTCCAGAACAATTTCAGGATAATCGGTAAATGGGGTAGGCCACCCGGTTTTAAAAACACTTTGGGTCATGAGAGCGGCAACTGCCCAGACAGGTGCAAGCCAGGAATGTCCTTTTTCCATGAAACGAATGGCTCTTGTTTTATTGTCAGGGCCGTATGGATACCTTGAAAGGAAACGGTTGCAAGTGACGGAAACCCACCTGCCATGGGTTGACTGTTCAAGCTTCTGCCATTTTGCATAATGGGAGCCCGTCAGGTGGTTGGGCAGAAAGGGGAGCCTGTTAAACGCCTCCCAGTTCTCAATATAGAAAAAATCATGGGTCACCCAGCAGATAGAAGGCGCCATGAGGGTCTCGGAAAACCTGGCTATCTTTTCAAGATGTTCAAGGCTTAACGGTGAATTGTCAAAAGGGACGTCGACAAGGACGAGTGACGGCAAATCGTCAATAAGCCCGGCCATCAGTGTATCCATGGTGTGATTCAACGTTTCCGGAGACACATTCACAATCTCAACTTTTACATCTGTGCCTGTTCCGGCCTCTTTTAACAGACAATTCAGGCCTCGCCAGACTGACTCAAGTTTTATGAATGCTTCATCTGAAAAAATGTGTTGTAAAATCTCTTCAAGAATATTTTCAATCTGTATGGACAGGTCTGCTTTTTGAGATGCACTGTCGCCTGGTTCGTCCGGCAAAGCCACCAATGATAGAATATTATCTATCGATGCATGATCTGACTTTTTTTCCTTTCCGGGCGTTTCAGCCTCGATATGGATGAGAGGAAGATCCGGCCATTCTTTAATCCGGTTTCCGATTTCCTTAATGGACACGCCTTCTGATTTTGATTTTTCAATGAAAATTTTGGCGTCCATGAGGTTCTTTAAATAGGGGTTGTTTTTGAGCATCTGATCCGGATGAAAATCCTTTATTCGCTTGATGGGAATATCAATCCGTCCGGTTGGGCATAGTTCTGCAGGAAGGGATACATATAAAGCAAGGGATAGATTGGCCATCACCTGATCCAGATTATTCCTGTCCGCGGTAATGGGACGTTGAAGATCCTCCCTGATATTTTCAGTTAAAAAAGGAGCAAGAGCCAGCATCTTAAAGGGTATGGAAGGTATTTTCATTGTATTTTTCCTGTTCCTAAAAGGATTGATCGGTGCAATAGATTTTATTTTTTCAGAATCCATAAAAAATAGCAGAACCGCTATTCTTTCAAACACATCGGTGAATACCTTAAGACAATATTATTGATAGCAGGCTAAGCGATTTTTGCATATTAGTAAAGATTTATGTGTTGAATTCCGGGAATACGATATTTGTCTGGCTGAGCAAGGCCGCATCATCAGGCAGCCCAGCAACTGTTTTTTTGAGGCTTGACACACATTCCAAAACATGAAATAAATGATCGGGAAAAATAATTTCCTGTTCATGATTCATGATCTATTATGTGCAATCTCACCAAAAAGAATGGAGGGCCTTATGAAAAAAATTTTATTGGTATTGGTTGTTTTAACGTTTACGTTTTCAAATGCAGCAATTGGTATGGATTTCGGACAAAATAGTGTAAAAATAAATGCAAGTGGGCCAAATGGGCCTGCGCCAAACTCGGGTGACGGTGTTCCGGATGGCAGTGGTAACGACGCGCCTTTCGGTCCCAATAGTGGCAACTGACCTTTGCCAAGGCCTTTAATGGCAGTGCTCTTATTAAAGGCCTTTTTCCCTTGCTTCTCCATTACCTGACCATCCTGACTTAAAGAAAAAGACAAGACGCGACACCTTTTGGAGCCAGCTGATATCGCATGGCATTCGAAGTAACCCGGTTATTTTTCATCAGCACTTTCATCAATCATTTTTTGTCTGTCTGCGGAAATATTTTGCACAGCTTTTGCCTGATTGATCGGGTCTTGAATGGAATGAAGTGCATCATCTGCCACTTTTTCAGTTACTTGTTCAATAGCACCCTTTTTCGACGCATCATCCGGACGTTTTGAACATGCGAAGCCTCCAAGAAAGCATACCAGTGCCAATAAAATGATAACAAATCTGCCGGTCATACACCCTCCTTCATCAAAATCTGAATTACCATAAATTAAATATGTGAAAACAGTAACATGTCGCTATGATTATCACTTTGTTTCTATTATGATTTTCCGGATTTGCCTTTTCTCTTTTTTTTCCGGTTTTCATTGGCCTCGATAAGGGCCATTACATCATCTTGCCTGTCATGAAGTTCAATGGTTTCGGCGTAGTCCCGTTTGCTTACAGTCAGCCGCTCAATCGGTGCGTTCAGAAAACGTTCAATGGCCTCAAGACTTTCTTTTTCCTCAGGGCTGCAAAAGGAAATGGCGATGCCTTTGTTCGTACCCCGGCCGGTCCGGCCCACTCGGTGGACATAATACTCGGGTTCGGTGGGGAGATCATAGTTGATCACGACAGTGACGTCCGGGATATCTATTCCTCGTGCGCTGACGTCAGTGGCGATCAGAATCCTGCAGTCCCCCTGCCTGAACGCAGCCATACCTTCGGAACGTTCTGTCTGGTCTTTGTCCCCATGGATGGTTACGGTGGGAATCCCTACCCGTTCCATAGCCTTATATACTCTTTCGGCACGCACTCTGGTACGGACGAATACGATGATCTTGGCGTCCGGGTTATCCTTGATGTAATGTTCCAGGAAGAATCGCTTGTCATCCATGGCCACAGGCATTACAGCATGAGATACATTCCTTGACACCCGGTCTTCAGGTGAAATCTGAATCCGGATGGCCGAACTTTTCACCTGGGAAAACGCGAGTTTTTTTATATTCCTGTCAATCGTGGCTGAAAAGAAAAGTGTCTGATGTTTGCGGGTGAGCTTTTGTTTGATCTGTTTGATATCCTTGATAAAGCCCATGTCCAGCATGCGATCCGCCTCGTCCAGGACCAGGGTGTCGATGCTGCCAATCCGGAGGTGACCCTGACTGATCAGATCGAACATGCGGCCCGGCGTCGCCACCAGAATATCGATGCCGTCCTGAAGTTTTTTGATCTGGGCATCTTGCTCGACCCCTCCGTAAAGGGCGAAAGTTTTAACCCGGGTATGTCTGGCCAGCTGGTTGAAAACCTCGCCGATCTGCATGGCCAGTTCACGGGTGGGTACCATCACCAGGCATGTGATTCCCAGGGATCGTTTGCTGGTTTTGGCCTGATGAATTTTTGCGATTACCGGAATGGCAAAGGCCGCTGTCTTTCCTGTTCCGGTCTGGGCAATGGCCAGAACATCCTCTCCGTTCAGGATGGAGGGGATGGATTTGAACTGAATATCCGTTGGCCGTTTAAAACCCATCTGTCTCAGGTTTTTCTTTATTTCCTCTGAAATGGCATATTTATCAAACTTCATGGTCCCTGTTCCTCTGTTGAATGTCCGGCAAATTTATCGTTGAATACAGATAAATGCAACGTTAAAGTCACGAATGAACGATAACAGAAAAAAATCTAACAGGCAGTTTTCAAAATCGGGATTTTTTTGAAAATGATTTCACGCGGGTATGCGCTTTTGTACCTGCCTCCGATTTGAGGTTCAAAAAAATATATTTTCTCTGGTATTGACACTTCAGCGAATTTTGAGGATAATCCAACGTAATGCAAACCGTCTGAAAGAAACTTCAGATAACTCAATAAGGACGGCCATGATAAGAGGGATGCTGTTCACGCAACGCTTTAAAAAAAAACAATCCATGAAAACGAATTGAGGAGAACCTTATTTTGAGTATTTATCGTAGGGTGATGCAGATCATCGCCGTGCTGATGGTGATCTGCGGCAGCAGTTACAGTGCAAAAGCCGACACACGATCCGGGGACCTGTTTCCCGTATATCCGAGCATAAAAAATGCAGTGGAATTCTGGAAAAAGATTTACACACAGTACTCCACCAAACAGGGGGTCATTCACGATGACAGACACCTGGATATTATTTATGAAATTGTTGAACTTCAGGATTCGAATAATGGCGGTTCCGGAAAACATAACCAGCAAAAGATCAAGGCGGTAAAAAATAAATATAAAGAGATTTTAGGCGCATTGGCCAGCGGAAAGTCGCCTGCGTCTGAAGATGAAAAAAGGGTGGCATCCCTTTTTGGTGAACAGGCCACACAAAAGACATTTCATAAAGCAAAGGACAGCATCCGGTTTCAATTGGGACAAAAAGACCGCTTTCGTCAGGGGGTTATCCGTTCCGGCATGTATCTGGCAGAGATAAAGCGGATTTTCAGAAGCCACGGTCTGCCTGAAGAACTGGCCTTTCTTCCTCATGTGGAATCCTCGTTCGATTATCAGGCGTACAGCAAATTTGGCGCTGCGGGCATCTGGCAGTTTACGCATGGCACCGGGAAAAAATATATGACCATTGACTATAGCCAGGATAACAGACGGGACCCGATCTATGCCTCTCATGCCGCTGCAAAGTTTCTGAAGTACAACTATGAAACGCTGGGCAACTGGCCCATGGCGATTACAGCCTACAATCATGGTTTAAACGGGATGGCCAGGGCCCAAAAATCCTCCAAAGATGACTTTGAGGCGATTCTTAGAGAGTACAACGGACGCAGTTTTGGCTTTGCGTCACGGAATTTTTATGCCGAATTTCTGGCTGCCCTTGAAATCGCATCTAACCAAGAGAAATATTTTGGAAATATGCAACTGGCAACACCAGTCAAGACAGTGGAAGTTGAAATGCCGGCATACATTTCAGTAAAAGACGTGGCCGATTATTTCAAAACAGATGTCAAGACACTCGAACAATTGAACCTTGCCTTAAGAAAACCGGTATTTATGGGACAAAAACATATCCCCAAAGGATATCGATTGCGACTTCCGGAGAAAGCGGACCAAAACCTGAAAGATCTTGCCAGCCGGATGCCGGAAAAGATGTTCAGCTCAAAACAACTGCACAGCCGGTTTTATCGTGTTCAAAAGGGGGATACCCCCGGTGCGATTGCCAGGGCAGAAGGCGTTAAACTGGCAGAGCTTCTGATGGCCAATGGCCTGGGCCCCCGATCCAGAATTTTTCCAAATCAGAATTTACGAATACCTGCGCCCAATGAAACAATTCTTCTGGCTGCATCGTCCGTTCCTTCATCTCAAAAGCGGTCTGAAACGATCTTGCTCAATAAAAAGGCTGAAAAACCCGTTCCTGTTTCACCGCCGCCGCCTAAGCCCAAAAAGGAAGATATCATAAAACCGGTTGCTGAAACCATAGCGCCTCCTGAACCAACGCTTGCTAATGATGAATCTGTTGCACAAGCATCCATTAAGGAAAACGGCGTGCCGGTGGTCGAAGTGAATATAGATGTGGTTACCGGTGACTTCCAGATCGAGAAAGTAATCAATGCGGGCGCCAAAACGGTTGGCATTATCAATGTCGAAACCGAGGAGACACTTGGGCATTACGCCGACTGGCTGGGCATTCCCACGCAATCCATCAGACGCCTGAACGGATTTCGCTTTGGCAGACCGATTCGAACCAACCAGAAGATCAAGATCCCTTTGCTGAAAACAACAAAAGAGGAATTTGAAGAGAAAAGATACGAATATCACAAGGAGATGGAAGAAGATTTTTTCTCAGTCTATCGGGTAGACGGGGTGACATTATTTACTGTGAAAAGCGGGGATAATATCTGGACGCTTTGCCAGAAGACCTTTGATCTTCCGTTCTGGCTGATCCGGAAATATAATGAAGGCCAGAATCTTGAAGCATTGAAACCGGGTCAGCAACTTAAACTCCCAACCGTTCTAAAGATTATAGAAGAGTAACGATCATTTCCGGCGATTTGTATTGCACATGTGTTTTGTGCGGTGATAATTTGCCTGACACTATCAGGCTTATTCAAGTCAGGCTGTGCCCATTCTCAAAATATCAATTCCTGAGCAGGTGCCATGTAAGCTTTTAGATTTTTTTCCTATATTGACGATTATATCAATTTATGTTTTTAAACAGACATAACGTGAAAACATCGAACACGCAGTTTCCCAAAGTGGAACACAGATCAGGAGAATGATAATGAAATGCTCAAAACCGGTCGTCCTGTTTGCTGCACTTGCAGGAATATTTATTTTTTTATCAGGCTGCGGCGGCGGGGGAGGCTCTGATGCTGCCAAAGAGGATGATTCCCCATTGAAGACATATCGTGTTGGTGGGACAGTTTCAGGATTGGCAGGCATCCTCGACATTAATAACCGTGACGGATCATCGGTCAGCCTGGATGAAAACGGTGCATTTTCCTTTTCTCAATCCTATCAGAATTCCACAGCCTATGATATCCGTATTCAAAACCAGCCCGAAGGACAGATATGCACCATAACGAACGGCATGGGAAGCATCAATGGTGATGATGTGACTTCGGTGACCATTTCGTGCACCACGACTGCAACACTGAAATTCAGCTTAAAAGGCTATTACGATGAATATCTGTCAAATCCTGTGGCACTCGATATCACAGATACGCACGCATTTGTGGCAGAGGAGAACGGGATTAAAATTTTTGATATTTCCGATGTTATTGGCGGGCCCCGGTTGATCGGGCGGTATTATCCGGATACATCTGTTTCCGATATCAGGATTGCGGGCAAGTATGCGTATTGTATCACCAACGCCGGTATGTTTGAAATAATAGATATTTCCACACCTTCTCTGCCCAATTTAACCGGATCGTTCAATATCGGTCTATACAATTATTGCCGGCTGGCTCTCAGCGGGAACTATGTCTATGTTGGCACATCTGATGCTCTCTATACCATTGATGTTTCCAAACCGGCCTTGCCGGTTATCTGCCATACAATTGAGAGTATTCAACAGGTGCAGGATATGAAAATAAATGGGTCAACCCTTTATGTGGTGGGAAGAGATGATGATGGATATACGGATGACTTGCTGATCGTTGATATTTCATCACCGCAACACCCCGGCCAGACAGGCAGGCTGGAAATGCCGGGCAGTACCTATGGTGTTGACGTGTCAGGAACGATTGCCTGTTTGTCCGGGGACATCGCAGCCAATAGTTCGTCAACTGCAGAAAATAGAGGAATCGTACTCATTGATGTATCCATCCCTTCTGCGCCTGTAAAAGTTACCCAGACAGCGACGCCAGGTTATGCAATGGGAATTACCATCCGGGGAAACTATGCCTATATCACAGACCGGACAGAGGGGCTGACCATTCTTAATATATCGGATCCATCCAATCCAATGTTGATCGATACAGATGAGACTTTTAATGAAATTTCAGGCATTGTGTTTGATGACGCCTACGGGTATGTGCTGAACGCAGAATATAAAAAAGATACATTCACGATTGTTGATATGTCAATCCCAGCGGCTCCGGAAGTATTATCCGTTTTTGAAGGCCGCTCGGATATCAGTGCCGATATGGCCATGAAGGACCAATTGATTTATATATCTTCCGGGACACTATCAGGTTTTGAAGTGATCGATGTGAGCCATCCTGAAACGCCTTTGCTTGTCCGGTCAGGCGGCCAGACAGCTTTCTCGGCAAAATGTACTGCACTTAAAGGTAACTATGCATTTCAGGGCGGTTCCCAGTGGATGGGCGGTGGGCTTCGATTGTGGGATATAACCGATCCTTCCGGTATTCAGTTTTCAGGAGATTTTTCATCGCCGGATACGGTGCTTGATATTCAGATTATTGGAAACACTGCCTATATGGCCGCTGGCGATCAAGGCCTACAGATTTATAATATTTCGGACCCTGAAACTGCTGAACAAACAGGCGTCTATAATAATCCGGGAATCATTGATTATGCCTCTTATGTCTATGTGAATGGATCATATGCCTACCTTGCAGATGATCGCATGATGAATATCATTGATATTTCCAATCCGGCAGTTCCACTTTTCATATCTGCCTATGATACCGGAAACAGCTATGCCCATTTTATTGTTGACGACACTTACGCATATATACTGGGAGACGGCTTTCAGGTAGTAGATATCTCCAACCCGACAAGCGTGGTTCCTGCCGGTTCATGCAAGGGCTTATATGGCAATGGCATGACAAAATCGGGTGAATTTGTCTATCTGGCCACGGATGCATCACTTCAGATCCTGGATGTATCAACCCCCGGTTTGCCTGTTGTAAAAGGCATTTATAAAACCGGTGGCACCCCTGTGGATGTCATTGTTGAAGAGGGGATTATTTTTCTTCTCCTCAAACAAGGTGGAATAAGAATTCTCGAGGCGAAATAAAAGTTTTTCCTAAAGGCTCGCATGTATTCATAACTGAAAGCCGGGTAAATGGGTGTGGTGCCGCCAAAAGGCATGGCCGCCCGATTTGTGAATCAGACGTGATCACCCTGCTGGAGCAGTTTAAGATGATTATGTTTAATCAACAATTTGGGATGATCAACAAAAGACGGATGGCTATTTTTTTTTTAGTCATCATCATTCTGCCGTTTTTGTCATACGTATCCCATGCAAAAGATGTTTCATCAGAAGACAAAATCGATATTGAGCTGACAGAAAATGAGATTGCCTGGATCAGAGAGCATAAAACGATCAGAATAGGCGTTGACCCTGGCTTTGCGCCATTTGAGTTTCTTTCCGAAAAAAGGGTCTATGAAGGCCTGGCTGCGGATTATGTAAATTTGCTCGGGCGGAGCCTGAGCCTGAATTTCGAGCCGGTTTTGGGAATATCCTGGAAAGAGGCTGTTAATTTGGCTAGCCAGGGTGAAATTGATATGCTGCCCTGCGTGGGGATGACAAAAGAAAGGGAGGCTTTTTTAGCCTATTCAGAATTTTATCTGGAGTTTCCACGGGTTATCATCGTTCAAATTGGTGCTGACATCCTCCCCCTGGAAGATTTAAAACATAAAAGAGTCGGTGTTCAGGCCAGAAGTTCTCATGATGGATTTGTTAAAGAAAAAACCGGTTTCATGCCGGTTCCTTTTGAAACATTTCAGGATGCGCTGCAGTCGCTTTCCAGAGGGGAACTCGATGCGGTCATCGGAAATATGGCAGTTGCCACCTTTAACATTCGAAAATATAATCTGACCAATCTCAAAATTGCAGCGTTTGCAACAAAAAAATTGTCTTCCCTGGCATTTGGGGTTCGCAAGGACTGGCCGGTGTTGGTCGGTTTGATCAATAAATTTTTAGATGCCCTGCCGGAAGAGAAAAAAATAGAAATATCCCAAAAATGGATGCCGGATCAGGCGTTGCGCGCATTGTCTTCTGATTCGGCTGGAACCGTTTCCTTGACTGAAGAAGAACAGCTGTTTCTGCAGGACCATTCCGAGATCAGGGTGGGAATCGATCCTTCCTATCCTCCGTTTGAATGGCTGGATAAAACAGACGGCCGTCACATGGGAATCAGTTCGGATTATCTGAGACTTCTTGAGGATCGTCTGGGCGTAACATTAAAGGTGGTTAATGTGCCCACCTGGTCTTTGGTTCTTGATGGCGTGCGAAGCCATTTAATGGATGTTGTGGCCTGTATATCTGAAACACCATCCCGTAAACAGTTTCTGCAATTTACGCAGCCCTATCTCTCTTTTCCGGTTGTGATCATTACACGGACCCGTATGCCTTTCATCAGCAGCCTCAAAGACCTCAATGGCAAAAAAGTAAGTATTGTTAAAGATTATGCCCCTTATGAAGTCATATCGCGGGATTTTCCGGAATTGAAGGTTTCTTTGTGCAATTCACCGATTGAGGGATTGAAAACTGTTTCACTGGGAGGAACAGATGCATATATCGGGAATCTGGCTGTTTGTGTTTATCTGATGCAGAATCATAATATCGCCAATCTGAAAGTCGCAGCACCTGCTGAGGGTATTGCCAGTTCAGACCTGGCCATGGGCGTGAGATCGGACTGGCCCATGCTTGCCACTATCCTTAATAAAGCCCTGCAGTCGATCACACCGGAAGAGCAAAACATGATTGTCAAAAAGTGGATCAGCGTTCGTTTTGAGCATGCGGCAGATTGGGGGCGTGTCATAAAGGTCGTTTCCATATTTATTGCTGTTGCGCTTATCATTTTTGGCTTTTTTTTATACTGGAACCGGAAGCTGACAAAAGAAATTACCTTTCGCAGGCAGATTGAAACAGAGCGCGAAGCTGCCAAAAACAAGGCGGAAAAAGCACTTGAAAATTTGAAAACCGCCCAGCAGCAATTGATTCAGTCAGAGAAAATGGCGGCCCTTGGCATTCTGGTAGCCGGGATTGTTCATGAAATCAATAACCCGGTGAATTTTATCAAAACAAGCATCATCGGCCTGGAACAGGATATCAGGGATCTGGAAAGGTTGCTTAAGATATTTGAGCATTGTGAGACAGGTTGCAAGGATTCAGACTTTGGGATTCAGATCAGGGAAGTAAAAAAGGATATTGATTACCCCATTCTGGTTAAGGAAGTACCGGAACTGGTTAGCAGTATTTTTGAAGGGGTCCGCCGCACGGAAGATATTATCGGCAGTCTTCGCATTTATTCCAGGATGGATGAGGCAGTCACTGATCAAAAGGATATTCATGAACTGATCAAGGCGTCTCTCCAGATTCTCAGAAGCCGGTATAAAAAGGAAATCGAGCTCAAGGAAGCATATGCGGCTGTCCCGTTGATATTCCTGAATTCCGGTAAAATCATTCAGGTTTTTGTCAATATTCTTTCAAATGCCATTGATGCCATAAAAGGCAAAGACCTGGCAGGCAAGGGAACCATTCTCATTAAAACGGGTGTCCGGTCGATTGATGGCCGTGAATATGTTTGGGTTGACATTGCCGATAATGGCGGCGGCATTCCTGATACAATTAAAGACAAGGTTTTTGACCCGTTTTTTACCACAAAAGATGTGGGACAGGGCACCGGGCTGGGACTTTCTATCAGTATCGGGATTGTTCGGGAGCATGGCGGGATGATACAGATAAACAGTGCGTTGAATATCGGGACTACGGTTTCTGTTTTTTTACCGGTAAATCAGGGGAGCGAGAAGAAAAATGAGCAAAAATAACGCCAAGGCCAAAGTCCTTTATGTGGATGATGACCTGGAGAATCTGAGCAGTTTTAAAGCAGTTTTTCGCCGTGATTATGATATCTTTCTGGCGGACAATGCCGAAAAGGGTCTTGAAATATTGAGGGAAAACAATATCCAGGTGCTGATATCCGATCAGCGGATGCCCGAAACGACAGGCACGGAGCTGCTGGAACAGGTGGCAAAAGAATTTCCGAAAACCCAGCGGTTTCTGTTGACGGCCTTTAGTGATTTTGATCCTCTGGTCGAAGCAATCAATAAAGGAAAGCTACAGGGATATTTTTCAAAACCGATAGATGCTGATTTTATCCGCAGGCGTATCAAAGAGGGGCTTGAAAAACATTATCTCGAGATTCAGAATCAGGATCTTCTGGAAAAAGTTCAGGAGAGAGAGACATTTTTAAATGCCATTGTAGAGAATATCCCGGATTTTGTTTTTGTAAAGGATGCAAAAACATTCCAATATCTCAGACTGAATCAATCTGCAGAAGCGTTTTTGGGATACAGCCCCAAAGAAATGCTCGGTAAAACAGCCCATGATGTGTTTCCTCATGAAACAGCCGAAATATTTCATCAGAATGACCTGGAAGTGATCAAACGCGGACGTGTAGTTGAAATCCCGGAAGAAGCAGTCCGGTCAAAAGCAAAAGGCCTCTGCTATCTTGATACAAAAATAATTCCTATTAAGGATGATAAGGGACAGCTTGTGTATATCCTGGGTGTAAGCAGGGATATTACCGAACATAGAAATCTGCAGGAAAAGGAAAAAAGCCTTCAATCGCAGTTGCGTCATTTTCAAAAAATGGAAGCCATTGGCACGCTTGCCGGTGGGATTGCCCATGACTTCAATAATATTCTGGCTTCAATCATGGGATATACAGAGCTGTCATTTGCAAAAGTTGAAAAAGAAACCGTGCTCAAAGACTATCTGGCGAAGGTGCTAACGGCAGGTGCGCGTGCCAAGGAGCTGGTTGGCCAGATCCTCACTTTTGCCCGCCAGTCAGATGAAGAGATCAAACCGGTCCGGATTGACATGATCCTGAAGGAGGTTCTGGCTCTCATCCGGTCTGCTATTCCCACAACCATTGATATCCGGCAAAATATTGAAAGCCATTCCATGGTTCTGGGAAATCACATCAAGTTTCATCAAATTTTCATGAATTTATTCACCAATGCTTCACAGGCCATGGAGGAAGAGGGCGGTGTTTTGGAAGTCGGGTTGATCAATGTGGAACTGGATCATTCTGATTTGCTGAACGATCAGGGATTGTCCCCTGGAAACTATCTGAAGGTAACGATTTCAGATACTGGTGCCGGGATTTCTCCGCATATTATGGATTCGATTTTCCAGCCGTATTTCACCACAAAAGAACCAGGTGAGGGTACCGGCATGGGACTTGCCATGGTGCATGGGATTGTGGAAAATTCAGGCGGCAAAATTTTTGTGAAGAGCGATTTGGGAAAAGGAACCGTTTTCACGATTTATTTACCTGTCACGGCCAAAACGATCGAATATGCTGCAGAAGAAAATGAAGAACTTCCAAGAGGTGATGAAAGAATACTGTTTGTAGATGATGAACAATCCATAGCCATGATGAGCCAATTGACGCTGGAACAACTGGGATACAGGGTAACCAGCCTCTCAAACAGTATAGACGCCTTGACGCTTTTTCGTTCCCGGCCATATGAATTTGACCTGGTTATTACAGATATGACCATGCCCAAGATAACCGGAGATATTTTTTCTGCGGAGCTGATTAAAATCAGACCGGAGCTTCCGATTATTCTTTGCAGCGGATACAGCAGAAAAATTTCAAAGGCAAGAGCTTCAGCCATCGGAATCAAGGCTTTTCTCTATAAACCTGTTCAAAAGGCGCAACTGGCAAGAACCATTCGGGCGGTTCTGGACCATTCTGAAAGCGATCTTTCGGATTGACCGGATCGCACAGGAACCTATTTGAACTTCGATCGGTATTGGCCGGGTGAAAAACCGACCCATCGTTTGAAAGCCCTGCTGAATACACTTTGTTCGGAATAGCCCAGGAGATGGGCGATTTCGCTGATCGGAAGCGTTTCGTTCTCCAGAAAATACATGGCCTGTTCTTTTCTCACGTGATCAAGAAGTTTCTGATAGGTCATTCCTTCTTTTTTTAAAAGATTCTGAAGATTTCGGGGGCTTACTGCCAGCTTCCGGGAAATGGATTCGATGGCTGTTTTTTCTCCCTGAAGCATGCCCATTACGAGTTTACTAACCTTTTCACTCCATGGGCCACATGAATAGATCCTTTCCTGGAGTTTTTTTGCCAGTTGCTCCAGGGTTTCCAAAATGTTCTGATTGGACAAAAGAACCGGAAGAGCCAGATATTCATTACTAAAAGTCAGCTTGTTCTCTATCTGGTCAAAGAATAACGGTGCATGGAAAATCCGTTGATGTTCGGATATATCTTCAGGCTGTGAATGCGTAAAATAGACACCGTCAAAGTGTATTTTTTTTTCAGAAATCCGATGCAGCACTGAGGCATACGCCGAGAGAATCCCTTCATTCGCATGCCGGGTTGGCGAAAATTCATTGGAGTGGAAATGAATCGTCATTTCTGCAAGGCTTTTTTCTGTTGAGAAGCATGGCGAAGTAAAATTGGCTAATAAATTAAAATATCGGCAAAATTTATCAATGGCGTCTTTGATCGTAGGGGCGTTCAACATGAGAAGAAACAGGATATGACCGGGAAAGATGAATATTTTTTCACCCAGATGCAACCCAAGGTTTTTATCCGGATTGATTTCCTCCAGAGCTTCCCAGATTGCGTTAAATTGATCCGCAGGGATACGGGCGCCTGCTTTCTCAAGGATTGACGGATCAAAGCCTGCCTTTTGATATATCCGGAAAGAATCAAATCCGGACAGCGGTGCATAGTTCATGATTAAACGAACATATTCAACTGAGGCAGTGAATTCCATCACCGGTTCTCCTTGCCCGTCTGTTGTATGCCTTGCCTTTGTCTTTTTCGCATCATGCTAAAACGTATTCGTATTTTCCCGATATTTTTTATTTATGTTTTATATGATTTATTGTCAATGGATTGATTGGATCCGAAATAGCAATTGACACTATTGGTACACATGTGTATTATTTAAAAAAAAAGGAGCGACAAATGAGCCAGGTATTGGAATTATACAAATCCACAGGAAACGAAGTATTCTCAAAAATGATAGCAGAAGCAGCACCATACTTCAGCACGATTGAACCGGTTTTTAAAGAGCTCCGGCCAGGTTATGCCGAACTGGGATTTCCCAATCAAAAAAAAGTGCACAACCATATAGGAACGGTTCATGCCATTGCCATGTGCAATGCCGCAGAACTGGTCGCAGGAACCATGACCGATGTTTCTATCCCCGGGGGCCATAGATGGATTCCCGTTGCCATGTCAGTCAAATATCTCGCCATGGCAAAGACCGATCTCAGGGCTGTGGCAGATGGCAGTCATATTGACTGGAACAGAGAAGGTGATATCGATGTGCCGGTTACGCTTTATGATACAGATGGTCAGGCCGTATTCACAGCGGTGATCACCATGAAAGTGAGCCGGAAAAAAAAGGCATAGGAGAATAAAACAGGACATTCACGTGACAGCTAAAAATCGGCTTTTTTATAAATTCAATATCTCCCATCGTATTCTTTTCAAATGGATCGATCGTGAAACGTTAAAGCGATATGGTGTTTCAAGTACCCAGCTCGCCGCACTTTTTTATCTGTTGAACAGGGACGGCTGCCAGTTAAAGGAACTCAGTGAAGAACTCTTTCAGAACAAATCTGCAATCACCACGCTGGTTGAGCGAATGGAGAAAAATGATCTTCTCAGAAAAAAAAGTTCCGAGACGGATGGCCGCGCGTTTCAGTTGTTCATAACGCCAAAAGGCAAGGCCATTGGCAATGAAGCTCTCGGCCTTTTATCCGGGTTCAACGCCGCCCTGACTGAAGGCTTTTCTTCAAAAGAAGTGGAGACGATCAATCGTTTTTTTGATACGATCATTGATAATTTCAATTCAGGAACGGTCGATACGGTTTAAGCAAAAGGATTTTTATACAGCTTTTCTGTTATATCCTGTTGTCGACCCTTTAATATTCGATTGAATGGCCGGTTTTTCATTCTACTCTATATTAAATATGGCTTTGAGTTCATCTTCATCATATGAAGCGAAAAACTCGGAAAATGTAAAGCCAAGCGTATCTTCAAAATCTTTTTCAAGTTTCATGAGGACCGTCATGGTGTTAAAGCCTGTCACCCCTGTATAGGGTTCCAGGCCGTCCTTCTGTCGCTCTTTGGCTGCTTTTAAAAGGCGGCAGAGACTTGCCGTATAAACCGCCAATTCATGAATTTTTTCCTGACCGGTAATCGCCGGTGCATTCTCATGGGAATATTTGATAATACGATTTTCCCAGAATGCGATTTCCTCTTTTGCTTCCGGATGTTTATCATCTATTATGACCGTGCCTTCCGGTTATATTTCATTTTCATATGCTAATGAACGGTTGCCACCTGCTGAAAAGTTGGCCGGTTCTGCCAGCGATAGTCTTTGGGGCCAACCGGGATAAATTCGATATGATCCGCACCCTTCAACCACAAAGAAGGATCAGGGGAACCAAACGCCATCGCCAGTTCGGATCTGGCGTTGACAAGTGTGGTGACAATCACATCCCGGCAACCTTCAAAGGTGCCATCACCGCATTGAAAAAGACCCGTATTCACATCAGACAGATCATTTCCATTTTCGATGGCACGGTTTAAAAGAAGACGCACAAGACTCATGGTGTCATCCTGATACGCAGAGCCTTTTCCGGAAGGGAAATCGAATTCTCCCAGGCCAAGATTCAGGTTTTTTTCAAGTTCTTCTTTAAGACAGGTCAATATCCGGTCGGTGATCGCAGGTCCGGCATCATCATGGTACCCGTCGTTATCCGCGTCAGAGCGCTTGGCCTGTTTGTCTTCCACCCATGCGGTCAGTTCGTTTATCATATCCGAAACATCATTATCTTCTGAAAAGGCATAACCGTTTAAATACGTTTTCAGTAATGGCAGAAACGATAATGCATAGGCATCCTGAAGAGCGGCTTTCTGGGCGATATTGGCAAGCGAGGGGAGATCCAGTAATTCTTTCGCCAGGATCTGCTGGCGCAGAAGCTGGACCCGCTGAAAGTCGCCGTCACTCTTGTAGAATTCCGGTGCAGACTGGTTGTTCCAGCTTACGAGATACCCTTCCTCAGGGTTAATCACGTGGGGCCTTCCGGAAAGCGGAATAACGCCTGTCCAGTCCCACTCTCCCGTGCCCCAGACGGGAAAATCCATCTGTGCGCCTTTCGCTCTTACAGGGTAGAGGCCGGTATTGATGTATGCGATCTCCGACCCATTGATATAGGCGTAATTCACTGCCAGAGTGAACGTTTCCATGCAGTTGACAAATTCTTCCGCTGTTTTCACTTCTCCTTTGGCCAGAAGAAAGAACGGGAAAATGCTCTGTCCCATTCTTTCGCCATGATACGATTTTTTGGTTACAGCCACCGGTGCGCCATCTACCGTGCCCCATCCCAGAACAGGGCCATGGACCGTGAATGGCGTGCCATAGTTTTTTCGTATGATCATCTGTTTGCATTCGCCATTGTGCATGTAGTAAGTGCTTTTGGGATCAACGGGTGATGTATTGTCAGGCGAACACAGCTTTTCGATAAAAAGTTCGCTGGTTTTTCCTATGGCACTCGTGGGCGTCCACACGCCATTATGGCCGCTTCCTGCGAAGGCGGCAATAAACAGTCCGGGGATGGAGATGCCTGTGATCTGGAAGGTCTCATCTGTTGTCCGCGCATCAAACTCCATAAAAATATTCGGCTGAACATAACGCATCTGGGGTCCGCCTACGAGCAGGGGGTGACCGGTCGCTGATTTTTCAGCCGAAATCATCATCCAGTTACTGGCGTGTGGCTTCTCCGGATCAAGATAGGCATTGTTTTCCGATTCGAGTCCAGGCTCCTCCAGATCCACCCATGCGATGGATGCGTCATCGATCCACCTCAACGGGTCACTGTCCGTCGATCCATCCGCGTAAACAGGGTTGGGGAATGCGTCTTTTGCCGTGACAGTTGTCGTATCCAGAGGTGCATGTCTTAATTGATAGTCATCAAACAGATCCATTGCTTTTTCAGATCCGAATTCCTTTTCGATAGCTCTGTATGTGATTAAATTTTTGATCTGGTCTGATCCCGGATCACCAAACACGCCTGCCATGGCAAGACCTGGCGCCACCGAATCCGATACCTCCCATCGTGGCCAGGGCAGGCCGATGGTGTCGAACATTTTTAAAACAGGGTAACGGGCCTTGATGGCCTTGTTAATGCCTTCACGATAAGCGACCATCGCTGACAGCAGTTCCTGGCAGGATTCTCCCAGCGCATCATCACAGGCAAGCGGATCCAATGTATCCATCATTTCATCGCGCGTGTAGTTCACCGGTTCGATTTTCATCAGTTCTTCAAAAATACCTTCAAGATCCGAAAAATCCATGTGGAACAGGTCCAGACCTGTCTGGATAATTCCGGATGTACCTGCGAATCTCAAGAGCAGCAGTTCAAACATATTTGTATATACAGTGGCATACCCCAGTCCATAGGTGACATCCTCTATTTTTTCTCCCACAATGTGCGGCACATGAAATTCATCCCAGTCTATCCGGGCGACAAGCGTAACGGGTGGCTCATAAATGATGGGTTTGTCATATCCTCTCTTTTTGGATTCTTCAATAATGTCTTTCCACGCCTGATCCGGATAATAACTTCGTGGATTTCTTTCATAGGTCGATTCGCCGTAAAGACCCACTTGCCCTTCTTTGTAATACTGATGGAGGGTGTCTTCTGTAAACGGTTCATCAACCATCAGAATCCCTTCATAAAGATCCATCTGATCCATGCACATGCCGCATGTTGCTGCACCCATGCCACCTGTTCCGGGCGCCAAAACCGACCAGCTTTCGACCGGCGTCTCGACAGGTCCGTTGTCAGGCACGATCCGGAACATGAGATCCAGGAAATCATTAAATGAATGCCCGGCAAAGGCGTCATTATGACAGTAAAAAAGCACGAAAAACATCATTATAGATATAAATCTGATAAAGTAAGTTTTCATGGGCAGTCTCCTTATTTCTTGGAATAAGCGAAAGATACTATACCTTCCCTTCAAAAGCCTTTTTTTTTCGTACATTATCCCTGATTATCAAGAACCTTACGGATGATTGCAGCAATATCATGTTTGACAACCGGCTTCATGATATACCCGTTTATGCCGAGTAACCTGCATTTTTCGCTGTCTATCTTATCACTGAAACCGGTAAAAATAACAACAGGTGTATTCGGTGCAATTTTTTTTATTTCTTTTGAAACCTGTATGCCTGTCAATTCGGGCATCGTCATGTCTGTGATCACGACATCAAACATGTCAGGCGCCTTTCGGAAGGCTTCAACCGCAGAGGTGCTTTTATCAAAAGCAGTGATTCGATACCCCAGACGTTCCAGTTGCTTTGAAACAATTTTTAAAATGGCAGTTTCATCATCTACAAGAAGTATTCGTTCTGTTCCACCTGTGATTTCACCATCGTCCGTGACACCGGATATCTGTTCCTGAAGACGTTCAAAAACAGGAAGATAAACATGAACATTCGTACCTTTTTCCGGTTCACTGTCAATTTTTATTGCACCGCCACTGGCGGCAACTATCCCGTGCACTATGGACAAGCCAAGGCCTGTTCCTTTGCCTTCTTCTTTGGTTGTAAAATAAGGGTCAAACACTCTGTCGATATTCTCTTTTGAAATGCCTTTGCCTGAATCTGTGAAGACAAGGTGCGCATATTTTTCGCCAGATGCCAGTTGCAGGCCAATCGTATTGTCAGGTTCGATTTTCGTCTCGGAAAGGGATACCTTTATAGTGCCTCCTGTCATGTCCAGGGCGTGATAGGCGTTTGTTACCAGATTCATGATAATTTGATGAATCTGGATCTGGTCAGCAAGAACCATTCCGCATGCATGATCGATATCAAGATCAATTTGAATGGTTTGGGGTATGGAGGATCTTAAAAGTTTTATGGCCTCTTTGATGACAGGTTGAAGTTTGATGACGGTAACGTCATGATTCGTCTGACGACTGAATGTGAGGATCTGACGGACAAGATCTTTTGCCCTCAAAGCAGCTTTGAGGATTTCATCCACATTTTCATGCATCGAAGCATCTGCAGGGAGATCATCTTTTAACATTTCCGCAAAACCGATCAAAGGAAAGAGAATGTTGTTAAAGTCATGGGCGATTCCTCCGGCTAATGTGCCTATAGCTTCCATCTTCTCAGCCTGAAGCAGCCGTTCTTCCATCTGTTTTTTTTCAGTTATATCGGTTGTCACACCGGCAATCCGGTAGATGTTTCCGTATTCATCCGTTATCGGATACCCTTTTGACAGAATCCATCTGAGTGTCCCGTTCGGTTGAACAATCCGGTATTCCGGAAATTCGATTCTCGTGAGATCACCTCTTTTTTTTGTCTGATGAAGGCCTTAACGCTTTCTATGTCGTCTTTGTAAATAGAATCCATCCATGATGTCGGAGACGCATAAAGACTTTCACAGGATCTCCCCCATATGTTTTCATATGCCGGGCTGATATAAAAAATGTCTTTCCAGTCCGTCGAAGCGATCCAGTATACTTCATTTATATTTTCTGCCAGTTGACGAAAGCGAGTTTCACTTTCCCGGATATGCCCAGTTGCTTTAACTAGCTGGGATGTTTTGCGGGACACTTCTTTTTTCAGAAGGTATGCGAAGAAGAGAGAAAGGATCAAAAACAGCAGAATGCCGCCAATAGTCCATTTAACCCATTCAGGTATTCCTTTTTTGCCTTTGTAGGCTCCCATCCATTTGTCGAAAAAATCGTAGTAAATGGAATTTTTATTTGCCTTCATTTTGGAGAAATAGGCGTCAAGTGTACTTATAATATTGTTCTTCTCCCCTTTGGGGGCTGCAAAACGGATTTTTAACGGTGAAAAGAAGATCTGTGTTCTTTCGATATCGTAATTGCCTTCAATTTTTATTCCATGTACCCGGCACATAGCTAAGGTCCCAATTTTCCTTTTCAGCGATTATTTCCAATACATCAATAAACAGTCCTTTGCCTTTATCGTTTTCATCAATGGCGACAAGAGGTTCAAAATTGTAAATTCCCACTTTCAATTGACGGCTGGTGCAAAGCCCCTGATTTGAGATGCCGGTGATCGTGAAAATGGAAAACCAGAATAAAAAGAGAATGCGAGTGAATAGAGCGCTTTTATAGATATCGGAATAGGCCACAGAAATTCCTTTCAATTAAAAATGCAGGCGTCTGATGCTGATTCTATTTTCGCAAGCGAACGATACGATTGATAGGTTCGATTCTAATCAAAATGGTACGGGTTTAGCCGTTGGATGCGGCTCTTGCTTCCATCTGCAGCAGATTTTCGTCAAGGGCGACGTGACGGATGAATTGGATACCAACGCCGTCCTTGCAGCTGCGGACAACTTTCCCAAGTATATTAAACACCTGGTCATGGCTGGGGAGCTGGAATGTCATCTTGATTTCCTGGCCAACGGAAAACGGTTGTTCACTCCTCAGAAATATGCCACCACCACTGATGTCTCTTATATATTCCTGAAAAAACATATCGTCCGTGTCACAGTCCACAACAAACACATACGGTTTCCGTGTATGTTTCCTGGTGCCTTCAAAATTACTTTTATCAAGTTGTTTCAATAGGTTAATCTGATTTTTTATGGACATGTCCAGGACCATGTTTATCAGGCGTGATGTCACATCAATCTTATCAAAATGTTTTGAAGAAGGTTTCATTGGTTCACCTATACATATCTCCGATAAGAATTGGCAAGTTATTATTCAACTTTTATCCGTTCAGAATATCACATATGCGCTCAACTGTAGCCTGATTCAAGAGCGTTTTTGAAAAATCCCGTTTTGTTTCAATGGCTTGCTTGATTGCTGCACTGCATGTGGTATTCCCATAGAGGATCGCGCCCACCAGATGGGTATCATGGAAAACAAACCGGATATATTCTGCCTCATCCTCTTTTTCAATAACGATAAAACTGCCGTCATCTGCTTCAAATTTGCCGATGCTGAAAAGGTCAATACCCAGAACCTTGATCGTATTTGATCGGGGGATACCACCAAAAAGCGCCGTTTTGCCGATTGCGTTCATGCCTGCGATGGTTCCCTGATATTGGGCGGCATTCCACAACCCATACACCACGCCTCTGTGTTCGGCAATATCTCCTGCCGCATATATATCCGGATGGGACGACTGAAGATTGTCGTCTACGATAATTCCCTGGTTCACCTGCAGACCGCTCACACGGGCCAGATATGAGTTTGAGCGGACACCTGTCGAAAAAATAACCAGATCCGCCGGTATGGTCTCACCCGTTTTTAATATGACGCCTTTTACACGCTCATCCCCTGCCAGTTCCTTGATTTCTGCACCTGTCTTCAGGTTGATCCCCATGCCTGCGAGGAGTGTCTCAAGCCGGGCGGCTGCTTTACGGGGCAACTGCCGTGGCATGAGATAGTCAAAACCTTCTATAACCGTGACTTTTTTTGCATATTTGACAATGGCGCCTGCGGTTTCAAGCCCGAGGATACCGCCACCAACGACCACAACAGATTCTGCCTTTGATGCTTCTGCCTTGATGTAGGATGCGTCATCTATGGTCCGTAACGGCGTGACGCCTTCCCTGTTTATACCGGGATAGGGCGGGATAAACGGATGCGCACCTGCTGTGAGAATCAATTTGTCAAAGGGATAAACGCTGCCATCAGGAACCTTCACCTGTTTTTGGGTTAATGAAATATCAGAGGCTTCCGCACCTTTGATAAGGGTGATCCGGTTTTCACTGTACCAGCTCTCCGGGTGAACGGGGAGCCTGTCGCTTTTTATTTCTCCTGCCAGAAGGCGGGTCAGGTTCAGTCTGAAATAAGGGAGATGGCTCTCCTTGGAGATCAGCGTGATATCGGCTTTTTGTGAAACCTGTCTCATGGCTTCAACTGCAGCAACGCCTGCAATACCGCCACCAATGACAACAACATTCATGTCTTTGCCGGTGTCATCTGTGGTCCGGATTTTGGCTGAAATCCGTTCGAATTTTTTTTTCGAAGCCCCACAAACCGGGCATTTTTCAGGAGGGGTATCACCGGAATGGTCATAGTTACAGACAAGGCAACGCCATTGGTTTGATGGTGTTTCAGTCTCTTCCTCAACAGATTCGGCAAATGGTTCAAAAAATTTTCGAGGTGCGCCGCAGACCGGGCACGATTCAGGTGGTTCAGTCCCTCTGTGAATATATCCGCATACCGTGCAGCGCCATGCATTGGCAGATGGGTGTGTCATGTCGAAAATCCTTTTTTTGTCTGTGGATGTCATTTAAAAACCTAAAACCAAAAATTACATACACCATTTTTTTGAACGGAAATCAACCCGGTTTTGAGTTTATTGGGTTTATTGGGTTTATTGGGTTGCTTGTGTTTTAAAAAGGCAGAGGTTGTGAAGATGTGAAATCGAAATTATCAGAGTTCTGGCTCAACCTCTCAACCGCTGAGTTTCTCAGCTTCTGTGTTTTTTTCTTGATCGGGGCCTTTAAATTGCATAGACATCAGCTAAATCGTTTTATTAGACAAGGGAGTGAATCAAATGGGAAAAAAAAGTCTGAAACTGGTGTCATGGAATGTGAACGGATTACGGGCAGTATTGAAAAAGGGATTTTTTGATTCTCTAAGGGGAATGGATGCGGATGTGTTTATGGTTCAGGAAACCAAACTGCAGGAGGATCAGAGAACGGATGATATGATTCACCAGAATGGATACACGTCGTACTGGTCGTATTCGACAGTTAAAAAAGGATACAGTGGTGTGGCTGCCTATTCACGCGTTGAACCGAAGGCGGTGAAGGCGGGGATCGGCATGCCCGAATATGATGACGAGGGGCGCATTCTTGAAATGGATTTCGGGAATTTTATCCTGTTTAATGTCTATTTCCCAAACGGCCAGATGAGTGATGAGAGACTGTCCTACAAACTTGATTTTTACAAGGCATTTTTTGACTATACGAACGACTTGAAGAACAGGGGGCGATCCCTCATTATTACAGGAGACTTTAACACGGCCCACAATGAGATTGACCTGAAACACCCCAAGGCCAATCAGGACCGTTCCGGATTTTTAAGGATTGAACGGGACTGGCTCGATCAGATTGTAAAGGAAGGTTATGTGGACACCTTCAGATATCTTTATCCGGATACCGTAAAATATTCGTGGTGGACTTACCGGTTCAATGCCCGGGCGAACAATGCCGGGTGGCGCATCGATTATTTTTTCATCACCGAAGATATCATCAAAAAAGGGTGGCTAAAGGACGCCTTTATCGATAATGATATTTCAGGCTCGGATCATTGCCCGGTAGGGATTGTTTTGGAGATTAGTTGAATGGTTAAATGGTTGATTAGTTGAATGGCTGAATGGCGAATGACGTCATTTCCAAACATTAAAACTGATAAAATTCCTTCAACCAATTAACCAATTAACCAATTAACCAATCCACCAATCCACTATTTAACGTCCCTTACCCCTTCTCTCTTTGTGGCATAAAGAAGAAAACCGAGCCCCAATACTGCCGATACGATAGAGCCTATGATAATACCCAGCTTGGCAATTTCCATGGTTTGGGGCGAGTCAAAGGATAGCCCTGCAATAAAAAGAGACATGGTAAAACCGATTCCAGCAAGGATGCTTGCGCCTATGAGATGGGACCAATAGACACCTTTATGGAGGTTTGTTTTTAGAACCTTGACGGAAATCCATGTAAAAAGAAGAATGCCAATCGGTTTGCCAAAAACCAGGCCAAAAATAATGCCAAGTGCGACCGGGTTCATCAGGGATTCTGTGAGGGGGATTCCTTTCAATACGACACCCGCGTTGGCGAGCGCGAATAAAGGCAAAATCAGATATGATACCCATGAATGGATTCCATATTCAAGGCGTTGCAGAGGCGTTTCAACTTCATGGCAGGCCTGTTCGATGTTGTGGACCGAGTTTAAATGGGTTTTGTTTAAAAGGATCGTATACCCACATTCACTGTTACCGTCATCTTCAGATTCACCCGTGTTACCACATTCAAAATTCTTAAGATATGCCTTTACCTTATCGATAAACGTCTGAGTATCATATTTGCCGCTTGCAGGAATGAAAAGGGCCACAAGCACCCCTGCAACCGTCGCATGAATCCCTGATTTTAAAATGGCAAACCACATCAATATGCCCAGAATGGCATACACGATGGTCCATCTCACCCATAAAAGGTTGGCTATTAGCAATGCACCAAGGAAAAACAGGGCAGTGAAGAGGTAATTGATTGAAATGGCTTTGGTGTAAAAAAGACCGATCACCATAACGGCGCCCAAGTCATCTGCAATAGCCAGGGCTGTCAGAAAAATTCTGACACCCACAGGAATTCTTTTTCCCAGAATGGCCAGAATGGCAAGTGAAAATGCAATATCTGTGGCCATGGGAATTCCCCATCCGTGAGAAGTGGCAAGATTGTAATTAAATGCCGTGTATATTAAAGCGGGCAAAACCATACCGCCGATCCCGGCCATGACCGGCAGCATGGCCTTTTTCATGGATGCCAGTTCGCCGACCATAACTTCCCGCTTTATTTCAAGACCCACAGAAAAGAAAAAAAGGGCCATGAGCGCTTCATCGATCCAGTGCGCAAGACTCTTTTCAATATGAAAATGGCCGAGGCCGATGGATAGTTTATTTTCCCTGAACGTATGGTAGGATTCCGGTGACAGATTGGCCCAGATGATGGCGGAACATGCGGCAATCATCAACGGGAAGCTCCCGCTTACCATTTTCTTCAGAAACTTTTGAAAAGGGGTTATAATCGCTATCCGTTTTTTTAATGTGTGTATAATAGGTGCTTTTTTAAAGATACTTTCAGAAGATAAATGGCTCATGGTTTTATCTCTCATTACCTAATATTGGGTTGTTTTTTTAAATTGACAGAATACCGTTTGATTATAGTTTATAGTCTCTAATTCTGTATCAGAATGATTGTGATACACAAATGCCTCTGAAACATTCGAATTGATGAATAAGGGCGCTTAATTCGGGAACACCCCATGCTCATATAAAATCGAAATGCCGATGCAGAAAAGAACCAGCGCTCCCAGAATATCCGCATATTTTTTCAGCCATTCGATATGAACGGCCTTGCTGCCCAAAAAAAGTCCGGTGATCGTAAACACAAGGGCTGTCATGCCAATGATAATGGCCGGAGCAATGATCGACGTGTTTAAAATGGACAGGCTGAATCCAACAGCCAGCGCATCGACACTGGTGGCCACCGAAAGGACAATAAGCGTTGATCCCTTTGTCGGGTCCTTTCTGGTTTTTTCCTCATCATCCTTGCCAAATGCTTCCCGGATCATGCTGATACCCACAACCGTCAACAGGCAGAAAGCGATCCAGTGGTCTGCACGTTCAATCAAATGACGGACAGAAAGACCGGCACTCCACCCGAGTACCGGCATCAGGGCCTGAAATAAGCCAAAATGCCAGGACAGCCTGAAAAACTGCCTGAAACTGATATTCTTCAAATACACGCCTGCAGCAATGGAAACAGCAAATGCATCCATGGCAAGTGCAACGGCAATACCTATAATCGTATAGATGCTCACATTCCGGTTCCCGATTCTTCATTCATGACGGTAACTTGGCAAACCAACTTTTTTCACTATCAAACTTGGTTGTTCTTATCAATATCTAATGACCAGCTTCAAAAGTACTTGATCATTGATGTGTTTCGCGTATAAGCTGCCTACATGTTTTGTGCCACAGACATCGAGAATCCTGCCAATTATTTTGTTATCGGCATATTTTTTGAAAATTTGTCTTTTTAATCTTTGAATCAGATACAGTTCTTTTTTTTCTGGCAGTAACAGGTCATCATATGAAACATAAACTTGGAAAACTGGTTTTTATCGCAGGCCTCATTGTCCTGGTCTGTATCTTTTATGCGTTTGATCTGGGGAAGTATCTAACCCTTGATTATCTTAAAACAACCCAGCAGGAGTTCTCCGGTTACTATCAGACCCATAAAGGTCTGACTATTTTTGTTTACATGGGAATTTATATCCTTGTTACGGCCCTTTCCCTTCCCGGAGCAACTGTCATGACCCTTGCCGGTGGCGCGCTTTTCGGCCTCTTTACGGGCGTGGTCGTGATTTCTTTTGCAAGCACGATTGGCGCCACCTTGGCCTTTCTGGCTGCAAGGTATCTTTTGAGGGATTTTGTTCAGAAAAAACTGGGAGACAAACTGACTGCATTTAATGAAGGGATCAGAAAGGATGGCGCATTTTATCTGTTTACCCTGAGGCTGGTTCCGTTGTTCCCTTTTTTTGTGATCAATCTTGTCATGGGGTTGACGCCAATCAGGACCGTCACCTATTACTGGGTCAGTCAGATGGGGATGTTCGCAGGAACAATCGTATATGTAAATGCCGGAACACAACTTGCGAGCATTGATTCACTGAAAGGTATTCTTTCACCCGGTCTTTTGCTTTCTTTTGTACTGCTGGGTGTTTTCCCGCTGATAGCCAAAAAAGGCGTGGCATGGATCAGAGCCGGAAAGGTCTATGCCGGATATAAAAAACCGGAAGCATTTGAGTATAATCTGGTGGTCATCGGCGCAGGCTCCGCAGGCCTTGTGGCCGCCTATATTGCCGCTATGGTTCGGGCAAAGGTTTGCCTGATCGAAAAGCATAAAATGGGCGGAGACTGCCTGAATACCGGTTGTGTGCCTAGCAAGGCGCTTCTTCGTTCGGCAAAGATGCTGTCCTATGCAAAACGGGCGGAAACGTTCGGATTTAAAAAAACGAAAGTGGATTTTCAGTTCAAGGATGTGATGGACCGTGTCAGGCACATCATCAAAAAAATTGAACCCCATGATTCTGTTGAACGATATACCCGGCTGGGTGTGGATTGTATTGACGGAGAGGCTGAACTGATCTCCCCCTGGGAAGTAAAGGTCGGGGAAAGAATAATTTCAGCCAGGACCTTTATTATTGCAACCGGTGCCAGGCCTTTTGTGCCGCCCATTCCCGGGATCGGAAAAATACCTTATCTCACGTCAGACAATCTCTGGGATCTTGAAAAATTACCTGAAAGGCTGATTGTGTTAGGTGGCGGGCCCATTGGATGTGAAATGGCACAGGCATTTTCAAGATTGGGTTCAACCGTCACACAGGTTGAAATGCTTCCCCGGATTATGATCCGGGAAGATGAGGACGTCTCCGCGTTGATGACCCGTCAATTTGAAAAGGAAGGAATTGCCGTTCTCGCCGGTCATCGGGCAAAGGAGGTACGCATCAATGAACATAATGAAAAAGTGCTTCTTTGTGACAGGGATGGTGAGGCGGTCAGCGTACCCTTTGATGCGATTTTAGTGGCTGTGGGCCGGGCAGCCAATGTAAAAGGGTTCGGTCTTGAGAAACTGGGCGTCAGGCTGGCCAAAAATGGTGCGATTGAAACAAACGGATTTTTACAGACCAGTTTTCCCAATATTTATTGCGCCGGAGATGTAGCCGGCCCCTACCAGTTTACGCATACAGCTGCCCATCAGGCATGGTATGCATCTGTAAACGCACTCTTTGGCCGGTTTAAGTCATTCAAGGTGGATTACAGGGTCATTCCCTGGGCCACATACACCGATCCTGAAGTGGCCCGCGTGGGGCTGAACGAGGCAGAGGCAAAAGAAAAGGGCGTGGACGTGGATGTGACCACCTATGGTATTGACGATCTTGACCGGGCCATTGCCGATTCGGAAAATCACGGCATGGTGAAGGTTCTGACGAAAAAAGGCTCGGATAAAATACTGGGTGTCACCATTGCCGGTCCGCATGCCAGCGATATTATCGCAGAGTATATTCTTGCCATGAAATACGGGCTGGGCTTAAACAAGATTCTGGGGACGATTCATATCTATCCCACACTTGCCGAAGCCAACAAATACGCGGCAGGGGAATGGAAAAAAGCCCACAAGCCGGAGAGGATTTTAGCGTTTCTTGAAAAGTTTCACGCCTTTTTTAGAAATTAGAGACTTGAAACTGGAAACTGGATTTGCGAGGAATGGTATCATTTTTATTGTTGAAAACTGTGCTGTATGTGTATTTTGAAAATGACAGAATACGAACTGAATCCAGTCTCTATTTTCTATTCTATAGCCTGAAATTTTTTCATGAATCGCCTGTCGATGAAATCCTTGAGCAGAAATGCACCCTTGCCCTGATAAAAAAACCATTTCTTCTTTAAAATGCCGATACCGCCGCCCATGTTGAATATCAGCAGGTATTCCTCTCCAGGATCGAACGGCATGAGCGGCCGGTCCTCAAGGAATGCCAGGAGGTTGTGAAAGAGAACGGGATTTTCGCGAACTGCATATACCCCCACCTTGTCAAGCGGTTTCTCCTTGAAATAAATACAATCCCCGCCCCCGAATATTTCCGGATACTGGGGGCTTTGAAGAAAACGATTGACCAGAAGACCGCCGTCCGGCCCTGTTTCAATGACCGATTTTCTGAAAATGGGTGTCGGCTTCACACCAATGGCAAGAAAAACAATATCAGATGGCCATGCCTCTCCGGAGTCTGTCATCACGGCAGTTTGTTTTATTTCCGATACATATTTTTGTTCGATAATTTCAATGCCGCGGTCAGAAAGGGTTTTATAGGCGCTTCGCCTGATAATATCCGGAAAATGGGCCATCAGTTTTTTCCCGGCAAAAACGCGGATGACAGGCTCTTTCATCCCATGACGTTTGGCAAGCTGGAACAGGTTGCCTGCAATTTCACAGGCCGCAGGACCGCCACCCACAACAGATAAAATCACGTTTTTTTCAGAAGATGATGCTAAAAGGCCTGTGACTTTCTGTTTTGCATCATGAAGCTGCTCTATCGGTTTTACAGGAAAAACAGGCGCACCCTCCTCAATAAGGATATCACGCGGCACCCTGCTTCCCACATTAAAGGAAACCGCATCATATGAAACGGTCTTGCCGCTTTCAAGCATAACGACTTTTTTTTGAGGGTCGATTTTTTTGATATATTCACGGATAAATTTGCAACCGTATTTTTCAACCACATGCCGGGTTTTAAACCGGATCTCTTCCGGTTTGTATGTGCCGCCCAGCATGCCTGGCCCCATGCCCGAATAGTAGTGAAAATCCGACGGGCCTATCACGGTCACCTGGTGCCCCCGTTTTGTTATTTGGGGAAGGTTCTGAAGCGTGACCATGTGCGCATGACCACCGCCTGCAAGAACAAGGTGTTTTCCCATGACATCACTTTTCCTTTACGATTATATCCGTTCCATGAGTTTTCCCAACTCTGCCAGGTGAATACGCTCTTCGTCCGCAATTTTTAAAAGGAAGGTCCGGCTTCTTTCATCAGACGCATTTTTTGCCGCCCTGAAATAGAGGTCCAGTGCCTGGGCTTCGATGGACATGGCAATTTCCGTAATTTCTCTTGGGGAAGTCATATCCGGGTTGAACATGCGGATGTATTCTTCCGTTGTAAGACCACCTTCCATCACATCGGAAACGATCGTGTTTACAAACGTCTTTTTTGAAACCCCGTTTTTTGTCAGTTCCATATATTCCAGGTAAATCCGGTCCTGATGAATCAGTTCCACGGATGATAATTTGCGGAACATCTGCTGGGCGTCGTTGTTGTTTACTTTTTCCTCCATGGTCACATAAAAGTCATGTAAACCCTGTTCCAGAGAGTATGCCAGGCCTAATGTTTTTTCCGGAGATTCATTTCCCGAAAACAGTTCAAGTCCTTCCTTTTCCCTGCCATAGGCAGATTCTCCGTTCCACGCCTTGAATCCACCTGAAAGATTGATGAGTTTTCCAAATCCGTTTCCGGCAAGAAACTGGGCGGCAATCCTGCTCCTTCCCCCAATGGCGCAGTAAACGATCGTTTGCTTTGAAGGATCGATCTCATGAAACCGTTTATCCAGTTGAGGAAGGGGAATGAGTGTTGCCCCAGGGATATGACCCTCTTCATACTCATTGGGTTGCCTCACATCCAGAATGGTCATATGGTGAGAATCGGTTTCCTTTATCAGATCACGCACCTGATTGGCATCTATCAGTTTGACCGGTGTAAAAAATTGTTTCCAGCGCAATTTTTCGTTCCTCGATTATTGAAAGAAGCCATTTGAAAACATCACTCCAAATGGCTTCCTTTTTGCTTTTAGATGATTGTCATTGAAAATCTATTTTTTCCAATGTCCGTGAAGGTTGCAGTATTCTCTGGCTGTGACGGTTTTCGCGTCAATCTTGAAGACGGCTTCCGGTTTGTCGCCCGGCTTCAGATACTTTTGGTATACCTTGTTGTCTGCGATGATTTCAATCCATTCGATGTAATGCTTCTCTTCCATGGGATGGGCCACTTCGCCGACTTTCACTTTAACGCCGCCATCGATCATCTCGATAACCGGAACGTGTTTCTCTTTGGCTGCGTCAACCGTATTTTCATCCATGAACAACATATCTTTTCCGCAGCATACAAGGGTTCCCTCTCCTTTATGCATCACTTCAATGATATGTCCACATACGCCGCATTTAAAAACTGCCAGTCTTTGAGCCATTTTAATCTCCTTTCTTTAATTATTTTGTGAATGTTACTGAATATGATCGATATATGAAGGAACTTTAAAACGTTATGATCTCCCATCCTTCATCTCTGAATCCTGATATGGCGGGATGCCCGGACATATCGCCAAGGAGCGAAAGCCCCTGCTCTGTTGCAGATGCTAAAGTGCCCATTTTATTGGCGCATGCTTTGCAGACACCTTGTATCAGTTTTTTTTCTTTTGCCTTTTCCCAGAGCGCGTGAAGCGGGTTTCCTTCTTTGGCAAGCTCAGGGAGAAGTTTGGTGGCAGAACCTTCGATAACGGTTTTAACGTCATATCCCTTGTCTGCCATATCAATGGCATTCAGAAGGACATGAATGAAACACATGGGATCTCCATTAAATACGAACAGTGCAACTTTTTTCATTGCTATTTCCCTTATCTATTAAGCGCTAAATAAAAATGGTCATTAAAATTCGTTTACTTTGATTCATGGGTCAAAACTGATCATTCAAACAGATTGTCTGGATCAGGTGGCTAATATTAATTCAAAAATCATGCCTGAAATTAAAATTATGTGCAGATCAGATATGGCAAAGTCATTGCATAAAAATACACGGATGTGACTATAGAAAATTCATTTAAAAAAGGCAACAGGGATAAGGAAAAAATACGATCATGAATGAAAAAAATAATCATCTTGAGATTGCCACGTTTGCAGGGGGGTGTTTCTGGTGTGTGGCGTCGGATTTTGAAAAACTGGGCGGTGTGAAGGCGGTTGTGTCCGGCTATGCTGGCGGCAGGAAAGAAAACCCGACCTATGAGGAGGTTTCAGGTGGCGGCACAGGTCATCTTGAGGTGGCACAGGTGCATTACGATCCTCAGAAAATTACCTACCGGAAACTCGTGGAACACTTTTTCAGGCATGTGGACCCCACAGATCCCGGAGGTCAGTTTGCAGACAGGGGACCACAGTATCGCACGGCGGTTTTTTATCATGATGAGACACAGAAGCAGATCGCCCTTGATGTGAGACAGTCGTTTGGCGACTCCGGCCGGTTTGCCCGACCGATCGTCACCGATATTCTGCCCATGGACCGGTTTTATCCGGCTGAGGCGTATCATCAGGACTATTTTCGGAAAAATGCCCTTCATTACAAAATGTACCGGACCGGCTCCGGCAGGGATCATTTCCTGAAAGAGATCTGGGGAAAAGGCGATTCCAAAGCAGGATTTTGAGTAAGGACGGGGATGAGCCGTATTTGAAATTTTCTGAGTGTCAGCCAGAATGAGGCATTGGGAATTTATTTTTAAATATCATCCTATCGTTTGACATCATTCTGTTTTTATTGTATATTTTTAAAAACAAAATCAACGGGTATTTGATTATTGCTTATGGATATATGAAGTATATCGATGAAACGGTGTTTCTAGGGAGATAAGGATATCCTGACAATGGAAAAAAGAACCGTAGTGTCCTGGGGCATTTTCAGCCATAGATCCATGCAGGGGTTTTCCCTGGTCGAGATGGCCGTTGTAATGGTCATCATCGGGATTATCATTTCAATCATGGCAACGACCATGCCATCTGTTATCCAGACCGGTAAAATCAAAAAAGCCGAAGCGATTATTGATAATGTGGACCGGTCTCTTGAGGCGTATATTGTGATAAAAGGCAGGTGTCCGTGCCCGGATACGGATCTTAAGCCAAATTCGGCTTTGGATCCCAATGTTGATCCTTACGGTTTTGAGAACAGAGACGACGGTGGGACAGAAGATCCCAGTGATGATACATGTGACAGCTATTCAGGGTACCTGCCCTTTAAATCCATCGGAATTACATCAGCAGAAGACAACTGGCGTAATAGGATCAGATACGCGGTTAATGAGGACATGATTAGAATTCCAACAGCAGATGAGGTGTGTAATTACCTGAAGATACCTATTAAAAATATTGCCGACGGTATATCTGATGATACGAAATTGAATGTGGAACAGGATGGGGGAACCTTCTTAAATGTGGCCTATGTGATTTTAAGCGGTGGTCCTTCTGATAAAGATGGCATAAACGGTTTGTTGGATGGCGAAAACGGCAAGCCTCCGGATATTCATTTTGAAAACCCCAACAAAACCCTGGATGACTCGTATGATGATATTCTGCGTAAGAAGGAATTCAATGATCTTTTTGGAAAAAATTGTAAGGGAGACGACCAGGGAACGCCTACGGGGTGTGCTGACACTGAAAGTGTCTATTGCGGCACCTGCGATAATAGGATAGATGATGATGGTGTAGAGGGAACAGATTGTGATGACCCCAAGTGTGCCACCTTTTCCAAATGCGCAGATCCGAATTGTATCATTGCATCAGACAATACAATACCCTATACCGGTTATATAAACAGCGCAATTAACATGGGCCTGACATCATCTGCAGGATGTGTGGGCAGCACGGAATGGGAATGGGACCCGACATACGCAGGAGACCCCAAAGGGGGCTTTGCCGATTTTTATATCCATCCCTATGACGGTGACATATCAGGCACCCTGGATCAATGCCCCGGAACGTACACCATTTCCGTGCAACTGACCGACTCCAATTCTCCTGACCCTACCGTGACAACCAAAGCGTTTACCATAGAGGTGGTGTCCGATCTTGATATTTTAAGAACCAGCGGTGACGGAAACGCGGATTTCACCTGGAGCGATCCCCGTCAGGAGGAAACATTTAAAATCATCGGTGAGCATCTGGGAACCATCACCTGGACCCTTGACACCGGTGGTGCGGATGGATTTGCGGTCGTATCCACAGGCGATGAGACCTGTGTCCTGAAAAAAGACGGCGCCACAACAACCGGCGCCAAGCCATACACATTTATACTCTCGGCCAAAGATGCTGATTGCCTGGCAGATAATACCAGTGAAATGACCATGGTGGTCACTGTTACGGCAGATGCCATTTCTCCGCCGGTTTTGGCGGGCATGCAGGCGGAATGGCACTTTGACGAATGCGATACATGGTCCGGAAGCCTTTTTGATGTGGTGGATTCCCTGGGAGATGACAATCATTTTGGAAAGGCCATGGGCGGTGTGAAGGCCGTGCATACCGGAAAAGTATGCCGGGCCGCATCCTTTGATGGCGCAGATGACAAAATAGTCAGCCGGGTATTGACCGGTGACGACATCATGGTGTTTACAGACCAGGTATCCCTGGTCTGCTGGTTCAAATCTCCGGGCGGCGGGGGCACCTATCCCCGGCTGATCGAATTCTCCGATGCAGCCGGAAGTTCCAACTGGAGCACTGCCCTCTGCTATGATCCTGATGGGTCCTTGAGAGGCTGGGTGACGAGTGACACCGGGGTGAGGGGCGGAAGCGCCGATTACTCGGCAACCCTTTACAATGATAACAAATGGCATCATGCGGTATACACGTACAGCACGGCAAACGGCGGCAGAATCTATGTGGATGGCGTACTAAAAACAACTGCTGTCAATAATCCCACAACAGATATTTACGATGCGGAAACCTTTGTGATTGGCGGTTATTATGCCAACAGCATTTACGGCTTTCTGGGGCTGATCGATGAAGTCATGGTATTGAATCGCGAACTGACCCAGGCGGAAATCACAGACCTGTATGGTGATATACCGTCGTACTGTTCCGGGGATTGTTATCTGGATGCCCTGGTGGCCGAATACCGGATGGATGAAGACTCCTGGGCGACGTTTGATGTGACCGATTCATCGGGCAGAAACAATACGGGAATTCCCAATGGCGCAGTGGCGATAAACAAGCTTGACAGTCATCTCTGCTATTCCGGTCAATTTCCGGACACAACCAGTTTTATTGACGTCACAACTCTTGATGAAGTATCAACAGCCCCAAATGCTCAGACAACGGCAACGTTCTGGATGAAATGGTCAGGTATAAACAGCCAGATGCCGATGGGCTGGGCATCTTATGATCTTTGGTTTTCTGGTGGGAACTTCGGGTTCAATACATTTGGCGGGGATGTTTATGGGATCACAAATGCTTCGGCTGTTCTTGCAAATAACTGGCATCACGTCGGTGCTATTTTCACAAATAACAATTCAGCCCAAAATATGCTTGTCATTGATGGCGAGGTCCAGCAAATGGCCCTCAGGGCAGGAACCATGTACAACCGATCTGTGGGACCCAATCTTCATATCAGTGGGGTATCCAATAATTCCGGTTACCGGTTCACCGGCCTGATCGATGAATTCAAAATCTACAACCGGGCGCTTGCGGAAAACGAGATCCGGGCGGATATGGCTGTCGATCGCGATTGTGCCTTATTGTCAGAAGTGTCGATCCTCACCACGGTGATCGCTTCGACAACCATGGGCAGCGATTATGAATTCATCTTGACCGCCGTGGGCGGCATCCCACCACCCGGTGGGTATGGATGGGATATAGTGGCATCTGAAATTCCCATGTCCATCCAGGCCAATAACGGAAGACTCTACGGCACGATTTCATCCTGCTCTGGCAACTATGATATCACGGTAAGCGTGACAGACGGACTGAGTGATCCGGTTCAAAAAACATTTACCCTGACGGTAAATAACGGCACACTGACCGTCTCGCCTGCCGCCGGTGCGGTCTACGCATGCACGACATCCGACTTCAGTACGGATTTTACGGTTTCAGGCCCGTATATGGGGGCGTTTGATAACTGGAGCATGCAGTGGCTGGCGCAGAATCCGGGCGGATTTGAGGTCGTGCCTGCGGCGGGTAATGTGGCAACAGTGAGGAAAAGCGGGTCCTCTGTCACAGGGTCGGGTTTTCAGTTCAAATTGACCGGAAGGGACAGCACCTGTACAGACAACCAGGTTTCTTCCGGGTACTATATGATCAACATCAGCGGCAACGGGGCTGATGCGCCCTGAATTTTTTCAGCAAGCAGGCATCATTAAAAAAAGACTAAGGTTTCAGGCAAATTTGCCGATGTTTGGATATAAGACAAACTGTACCCATGGGATGCGGCAAATCGTCACTTAATATTATCACCATTACAAAAGAACAGGCAGGAGGACTTCATGAAAAGCGATTTTTCATTTGCCGGAAAAAAAGGTTTGGACAACAGGGGCTTTACACTGATTGAAATGGCGATTGTCCTGATCATCATCGGTATCATCATCGGCGCTGTGGTGAAAGGGAAAGACATTATCAAGAGTGGAGAGCAGAAAAAACTCTATACCAAGTTCCTGAATGCCTGGCAGCAAACCTATAACAATTATTACGACCGCACAGGAATGGTCCTGGGGGATGTGGATGATATGGATAATGGTGTTACGGCAGGCAGCGGGCGAGATGGTTTCTGTGACAGAGCATCCGCAGATAATCTCGATGCCCAGCTGAAAGCCGTGGGGCTTGAAGTGCTTCCCAAGGGGGTTACCGGCAAATCCACCCAGGTCACCTATGTGGATTCAACCGGGAGAAACAATGTCATCGAGATTGTGTTTGATTCCAAAAAATCACCTTCCCGGCTGGGAAATTTTATGCGCATTACAGGCATCCCTGGTGATCTGGCCATTGCCTGGGACAAAGTGATCGATGGGGTCATGAACGGGAAGGAGGGGGATTTTATCTATACAGCGGACTATACTTCGGCTGACCCCACACCTGATAATTTCCCGTCTCCGGAAACAGATCCTTCCGGGAATGCTGCGGCTATTCTGAAATTGTCCTTTTAAATTGCACTGGCAAGGAGAGGTCATCATCGCTTCCAATAAAAATCATATTGCTGCTGTTATTTTTTCTGCCGGATTTATCGGAGCGTTTTATTTTTTTCTGACATCCTATAACGCCTATGAAGCCGGGAAAGCCCATATTGACAACTTAAGGGTTCGCACGCGGCTGATGAGCCAGCAGAAACAGCAGGCTGAACAGAAAATGATCCTGGTGAACGAAGCCAACCAGTTTGTGGAAAAAGCGGTTTCCAAAGGGCTTGACCGGGAAAGATGGGAAAACTACGCGGTCAATATCAGTGACCAGGTGGCATTTGAGGATTTCATGAAGCTTCTTTCCCAGTGTGCCACATCATACAGTCATTATTTCAGTCCGGTTTCTCTTCAGACAAAACTGATTCACGAAGACACGGTCAAGGCCAGGCAGAAAAAAACGGGAAAGAGTTCAAAAAATCAGAATCCGGATGAGAATCAGGCCTATGACATTGATCTGGTATTAAAAGGGGCGTTTCTGGTAAGGACAAAATAATGGTCACAGGGAATGTGAAATACGCGTTTGAACTGGATGGCGTGAACTACTGGTATTCGGGGAACATTCTCTCTCAAGTGCCGGAGTTAAAGGGCAGTTCGGGAAACATGTGGCTTGTTACGGATATGGTTTCTTCCGTTTCCAGGTTTATGACCGTGGATGCCCCGCCATCCAGTGCAGAGTTTGTGGTTCGCCAGAAACTTCAGGAGGCAGGGGAATTTGACGGTCCTGTGACGGTCATACCCCATATGAAGAAAAAAGCAGGAAGCAGCGCCACAGATATATTATTCACTGCACTTCCCACAAATATTTATAACGAATATACAAAGCGTGTCCGGGAAAGTAATGATGCGATCATGCTGTTTCCCATCTATGAAATTCTTTTGGGCATATTAAGAAAAAAAAGGGGCGGGGATTATAAGGCCGTCATTTTTCAGCACAACCGGTTTGCGGACATCATCATTGGCGCCGGCGATAAAGTGGTGTATGCCAACAGATGTGTTGCGTTTTCCACAGAAGAGGAGCAGATTGAACACCTGTGGGATGCGGTTAAAAAAGACATTGAAACGGTCGAACAGGATCACCGGATCAAGGTAGCGGGTATAACTCTCCTGACCTGGATTGACAGCAGTCCGATACCGGACCGGGCAGATACGTTTACGGAAAAAGTGCAGCTCTATCCTGCAGAAGAAATTATTTTTGATAAGGAAAGGCCGGTTGCCTCGTTTATCCGGGCGGTTAAAAAGCAGTCTGCCACATCGAGCGTGTCTCCGGGGCTGGACAAAATCGCCTATTATGCCGAAAGAATACTCCCCCTGTTGAATATTCTGATCTTCATTGCCATACTTGGTCTTGCAGGCGGCGGGACCTATTTTCGTGATAAAGCCAACGCGCAGAAAGAAACGATACATTCACTGGAGTCAAGAATGTACAGGGCTGATGATTTCAAACCTGTTGCCCTTTCAGATGATTTCAAGGATACGCTTTCCTTTGTCAGAGAAGTTTACTTCAGCAAAAATGCGCCTTCTTTCAAGCAGATTGTAAATGATATATCTTCTGCCTGCGCCACCGATATGATCATTGAAGTCATGAAAATCGATTATGCCAAAAATGCGGTCCGGCTTGAAATCTATGGCCATGTGAACGCGTCTTTTGACCAGGCGCATAAAGGATATCAACGATTTCTTCTGACCATGAAAGCCATCGGCTATTCTGTTCAGGAAAACCGGTTTGATACGGACATCAAGGCATCGACATTTTTATTGAAACTGACAAGGCGGATTTCATGAAACGGAAATATCAGGGAATGCTGGCTGCGATTATTCTGGTATCGGTGACAGCCGTTTCCGTAATTTATGGTCTTTATGGAGACGGGGCAGGCACACAATCCCGCATGGAAAAAGTGAAGATGTCTTATGACCAGATCAACGCACCGGATCAGAAAGAGCTTGGATTTATAAAAAGACTGGACAAGGATTTAAGCAGCCTGGTGTTTCCGGGCGGGCCGGACAAGATGCCTGCGAATCTGTTTTTGTTCGGCTATCAGTATCCGGAAGAAAACGTACGTCAGAAAACGGTTTCCGAACCTCAGATTGCACCTGACATCCGGTTGGACTATGGGGTGACATTTGTTTTTTCATCAAAAGAGGGAAAGTATTGCATGGTCGATGGCCATTTTTATACGGAAGGTGCGGACCTGCCTGATGGCGGGAATATTGAAAAAATCGGTGAGAGTGCGATTTATATCAGAAAAAACAGGGTTGGCAAATGGATTCCCGTAGAAAAGAAGGGCATGAAAAAAGAAAATGGATCAACAGATGATAAACGCTCCTGAAAGGATTGATGGTGCATCCATGAAAAGTTACAATTTTTTTCTAATCGGATTATGGATCGTATTCGTCCTTTCGGGTTGCGCCCATCAGTCCGCAGCGTCTCCTGAAAAGGCTATCGACCGGGTGAAAGTGGAATATGACGAAATTACCGACAGGCAGAAATCCATCTGGGAATCACTCGAACAGGACAGTGATCAACCGGTCGAGATCAAACCGGTCATGCCCGCTTACAATCCTCTGGAAGATCACATCATTTCATTTTCCATGATGGATGAAAATCTGAAAATGATTCTTTTCTCCCTTGCCAAGGCCATTTCAATGAATCTGGTCATTGACCCGTCTATTGATTCGGAAACGGACAAGGTCACCCTGAATTTCAATCAGGTGACGGCTGCAGATGCTTTGAGAGAGATCATGGATATTTATGATATCTACTATGAAGTGGATGACAACATGATCCGCATCAAGCCGTTTGAAGAAAAGATCTTCAAGCTGAATTTTCTGGATACCAATGTGGAAACCAGTTTTGATGTGGGCGGTGATGTCCTTGGCTCAAGCAATTCAGCTACAGCAGGTGAACTGAGCGGAAAAATCAAACTCACGGGCAAAGGTGCTGAAAAAGGGAATCCCTATGATGTGATCGATGACATGGTGAGAAAAATAAAATCAAAAGAGGGTCAGTATTCCCTGAACCGGCTCTCGGGAACATTATATGTCAAAGACACTCCCATGGCCATCAGCGCCATTTCCAGGGTGGTGAACCATTTCAAGGAGATGATGGGAAGACAGATTCTCATAGAAACCCGGATTATCGAGGTGAGTCTTTCGGATGAATTCAAGTATGGTATTGACTGGGACGCTGTATACAACAAAGCGAACAACGTCAAGACTCTGGTTTCCGGAACCATGCAGGAGGGCATATTGACCCTCGCACACAGTGAAGATGAACTGTCGTTGGAATCGACCATTGAGGCCATCAGAAAATTCGGGGACACCAAGGTCATTTCAAACCCGAGCATCCGGACCAAACATGGCCAGGCCTCCATTATCAGCGTGGGCACATCGATTACCTATAAAAAGACCGAAAAAACCACAGCCACGGGAACCGGTGACAACAGACAGGAGGACACTACCGCTGAAGTGTCGACGCTTTTTGACGGTCTGATGCTGGGTGTTATCCCGTTTATTGAAGAGGACAACAGGATTACCCTGCAGGTTAACCCGATCAAAAGTGAAGTGGACAGGACAAGCCTTGAGCTGGAGGGGGGAACCAGTCAGATTTCCCTTCCCAAAGTCAATATCAAGGAGATGAGCACAACCATTACCTTGAACGATCGTGAGGTGGTCATCCTGGGAGGATTGATAGACAAGAATCATGTGGATATCAAAAAAGGTGTGCCCATTTTGTCGAGCATTCCTTTGATCAGGTATCTGTTTATCAGTAACCAGAAGGTGGTGGAAACCCGTGAACTGGTTATTATTATGAGCGTGACTGTGATATGAGTGCCATATTTGATGCCTTGAAAAAGATGAACGCCAAAAAGCGGCCGGAAAAAGCGAAGAAGCCGACCAGCATCCGGGAGCGGCGGAATGTGTATACGCTCGGCCAGATCATTTTATCTCCGTTTATCCTTTTGCCGGTGACCGTGGTTGTCGTAGGCGGCATTTTTCTTTTTTATTACAGCGCCCAGTATTTTTCCGATCCAACGCCTTTTTCTGTGTCCCAGGCAGCAGAAGAAACCGCGGATCAGGGTCAGGTGGTCAGCGGGGTAGTGGCCCAACCCGATCCGGAAGAATTGCCGGATGATGATCTGGCCCCCGAAGAGGATGCGTTTCCTGCGCCCCCTGACATTGTCATGGATGACAGGCTTGAAGCCACGGTTCAGAATGATATCGAAAGAGATAATCTCCGGCACACCGGAACGATGTCAGAGCCATTACCCTTGAATCCGGACGCTCAGGCCGGATCAAGCACTTCCCGGTCATTTGACGGCCGGGATTATGCGGAGAACTATAAAATTGTTGCCCGTGATTCGGTTTTTCTGCCACCGGGCAGCCAGACCGATGGTACCATGGACAGCCATCCGGCCGGTTCAAATCAAGATGTCATGAATGACCAACCTGGCTCCCAGGGGGCAATGACTGCCGGAGAACCGACAGATGCCATGGGGTATCCCAGGCCGCCCGAATACACGGGTGATATATCTCAAAAAAAAAACATATCTGACAACCTGTTCACCCGCAATACCGCCTCTGTTCAATATGGGGCAACTATCCCTTCAGACATGGATCCCTGGCATGATGAAGCCCATGAACCTCATGAAAATCAAAATACAAGCGATGAGACAATTGATTTTCAGATTGTTGATACCGGGAATAGCAATGAAATCGTCCGTCTTGTAAAAGCCATTGAAAAGGATATCGAGACGGGACAAAACGGACAGGCGCTGGATAAACTTGTGGATAAGCTTTCTTCAGCAAAGGGAGAAGATCATTTTTACGTGCTTAAAATGAAGGCGTTTTGCCTGATGAACAAGGGAGAATACGCGTCTGCCGAGTTAATACTGAAAAAAGTACTGATGCGGAAGAAAAACGACCTGGAAGCAGGAATCAATATGGCTGTGATCGAGTCCAGGACAGACAGGAAAGATAAGGCCAGAGCAAGGCTTCTGGCCCTTCAAAAGGTTTATCCGGACAATACGTTTCTGCCTGAAATGACCCGAAAATTGAAATGAACATTTCCTCAAAATCCGTCAGCAGGCTTGTCTCGGCATTCATATATCTGGCAATGGCTGCGGCGGTTGTCTGGGCCGGATCAGGCCTGGTGGATTACTCACTCGATACTAAATTTTATAAAGATTATCTGCTGAAGTGGGAAGTCTCCATTAATGCGTTGAATACCAAAAACGAACCCTGGCCCGAATTTTCGGAAAATGACCAGGTCCATTATATGGACAAGGTTGTCCGGATGATGGTTCGTCATAACATTGCCGTGCCAGTATCAAACACCAAATACCCCTTTTTATATCAGTTAAAACGGGTGTGGGGAAAAACAGATGAAATTTTTGTCCTGTGTTTTCAAAACCGGATTTTTTTATACGGTATTTCAAAAAAAACGCTGGAAAAAATCGATGTTTATGTGGATGGGGTTTCTGATCTGAGTAAAGGAAATCTCACCGGTGGCATGAAAAACAGTCATGGACATTATACGGGAAAACTGATTTTATAAATAAATTTTTAACCCTGATTGAGATCAATATAAGGTGGATCCATCTATGACAGCTCCGAAAAAGAAATTTTTAGGCGAACTTTTAAAAGAAAAGGGGATCATCACAGAAACCCACATTGCCTATGCCCTTCAGGTTCAGAAGATTATTAACAAGAGAGTCGGAGAAATTTTCCAGGATTTGGGATTTGTAACCGAATATGAAGTGGTTACGACCTTATCCGATCAGGAGGGGGTCCCCTACATCGATGTGGACACCATTGTTCCCACAGAGGAGCTTTTAAAAATTTTCAATAAGAATCTTTGCTTGAACAATCTTTTTCTTCCCATGCGTGTGATCGAAAATACCATAGAGATTATCGCCCATAATGTATCAGATGAAAAGCTCGGGCAGCTTATCTCCCGTCAGTCAGGGCTTGTACCCAAGTTTTATATGGGGGAGAAATCCCGGATTATCAATGCAATCAATGCATATTACTACTTTCTGGAAAATCCCATCGAGAAACTGATTGAATCGGAAATAAAGATTCTTGCCCAGGATGTGGAGATGGCACGGGGGATGGATACGATGATCAGGCATCTCCTTCACCTTGCCGTCAAGATGAGGACCACGGATATTCACATCCGCCCCAATTACAAATTTATAAATATTTCCTTCAGGGTTGACGGTGTCATGATGTCTGTCATGTCTCTTCCTCCTGAAATGAGTCGAATGGTCGCAACCTTGAAGATGAAAGCGGACATGGATATTGCCGAGCAGAGACTGCCCCAGGATGGCCGGTTTTCAGAAACCATTTTAAGCAATGTCTATGATTTCAGGGTATCCACGATTGTCACCCCCCTGGGCGAAAATATGGTGCTTCGCGTGCTCCCTATGGAGAGCGCGATTATGGGTATGCAGCAGTTGGGATTTTATAGTGAACATATTGAAGTGGTCGACAAAATGTTCCGGGAACCGTCAGGCATTATTCTTCTCACCGGCCCCACAGGCTCCGGTAAATCAACCACGCTTTATGCAGGGATACGATGCCTGAACCTTCTTGAAAAACATGTGGTGACCGTAGAAGATCCGATCGAATACAAGGTGCCGCTTTTAAGGCAGACCCAGGTGAATGAAAAGGCTGGTTACACCTTTTCAAATGCGGTGCGTTATTTCCTGAGACACGACCCGGATGTCATTCTGGTAGGAGAGATCAGGGACAAGGAAACTGCCGGCACTGCGGTTACGGCTGCCACAACAGGCCATCTGGTGCTTTCCACCCTTCATACAAACAGCGCACTTGGCGTGATTCCAAGGCTTAAGGATTTGGGAATACTTCCCTATCTGATTGCCGATTCACTGGTGGGTGTGGTCAGCCAGCGTCTGGTCAGAAAAATATGCAACAACTGCAAGGAATCCTATGACGTGACAGAAGAAGAAAAACTGTACCTGAAAGATCCTTCCCTGACAAAACTATTCCGGGGCAAGGGATGCAATGTATGTAACGGCTCCGGTTATTTTGGAAGAACCCTAGTATATGAAATATTGACCGTGAACAAGCAGATTGCCACACTCATTGAAAAAGGGTGTGAGGTGTCTGAAATCGCAGCAGAGGCAGGTTCGCACGGGTTTATCGATATTTTCAGTATTACGGTGCAAAAGGTCAAACAGGGGATCACCACAACAGAAGAGGCTGGCCGAATTATGGGTTATATCCGGCAACTATAACGGTGATAGCATGAAGTTCTACAGATATAAAATCATTGAAGCCTCCGGGCAAAAATCAACGGGTATTGTCAAACTTCCCTACAATGACACCATGTCCGCACTGGCCCTGCTGGAGCGCGACGGCAGCATGGTGATATATGTCAAAAAGCTGGGCCCGGTTTTAACATTCATCGTAAAGCTTGCCACATTAGGGGCCAGAAGAAAACTGAGCCGGGTACTGCAGGCAGAAATTTTATCGAACCTGTCCATGATGCTCAGTGCGGGCGTGACCCTCACCATGGCCCTTGAGGAAGTCTCCGAATGTCTTGAAGCCAAAGAAATCAAGAGCGATTTTAAAGATCTGATTACAAGCATCCAGGGCGGGTCCATTTTTTCGGAGGCTGCCAAACACTATCCCCATATATTTCCCAAAACGGTGATCGATCTGGTCAAGATCGGTGAAGAAACCGGTAATCTGGATACAATGATGAAAGACGCTTCAGAACATCTGAAACGCATGCAGGAAATCGTCAGCGATACCCGTCAGGCACTTTTGTACCCGGGGTTTGTGTTTTTTGCCATGGGTGTCCTGCTGGTTTTCTGGTTTTATTTTGTAATACCCAAGATCGTGAACCTTTTCCTTGAAATGGATGTGGCACTTCCCCCCATCACCCTTTTTCTCATCAGCGCCTCCAATTTCGTTCAAAACGATATCGGGTATCTGATTGCCGGAGTCATCCTGCTGGTGATGGCATTCGGTTTTTTCCGGAAAACCAGCCGTCTGTTCAGAAAGGCTACAGACTGGATGATTTTAAAGCTGCCTGTTTCAAAAACCATCGTTTCTGCCTCACTTCTTGCCTATATCACGGAATATCTGTCTCTTCTCATCAGCTCCGGTGTGGATATCGTAAAGTCAATTACCATCATGAGAGAATCCGTAGGAAACGAGGTGTACAAAGACAAGATGAACCTGGTGAAGGAGGGGCTGCTAAATGGTGAGGGCATTGCCGATTCATTCGCAAATGCCCTTATTTTCCCGTCACTCGTCACCCGTATGATCAGTGTGGGTGAGATGAGCGGAACGCTTTCCGATCAGCTTGCCAAAGTGGCTGAAGACTACCGGCGAAAACTGAACCTGGTTGTATCAACCTTGGGGAAAGTTATTGAGCCCGTGGTTCTTATCATTGCCGGGGCCATGTTCGCCGTCATCATTGGCGGCCTTTTACTGCCCATCTACGACCTTGTGAGCCAGATTGGCGGATAGATAACAGAAGGGTTAAAGGTTTTTTCCCCCAGCACATCTCTACTGCAACAAATTATTTCTTTACCCTGTTTATCCAATCTGGTATATCTTTTGCTGATCTATGAATGTCCATAGTCAATTCCTGCTGGCCATGCCTGAGGAAAAGCGCTGGGCGGTCTTTACCGGTTCTTTATTTGACCAGGGCATCCGTGAATATGTTTCCGGAAAGGAAGGGCTGGAAAGACAGGCTGATTCCGGAAAATATTTCCTTTTTTGGAAGGTCATTTTAACAGGCATTAACGAAATGATGGATACGGCAATCAGCTTTGATGAATCAGGTTACCTGAATTTTTTCGGGTTTCATATCAATCCGTTTCCGATTGCCCCTGATAGCGATTATTTTTACGAGTCTCCCCAGATTGAACAGATTGTCACCGAACTTATCCACGGGATCATCACACGAAAAGGGTTTTTGATTCTGACAGGTGAGGTGGGCCTGGGCAAAACCACCATCAGCAGGCGGATGTTAAAAATTCTGGATTCCCACCAGGTGCAGACATCCCTTGTGCTTCATACAGGCATCAAGAGCTTTGAAGTGTTGAAGGAAATCAACAGGGATTTTGGTGTTTATACGGAAAGCATTCTTCTCAGCGAACAGATGGCTGTATTGAATCAGTTTCTTCTGGAACGGAACAAACAGGGGCAAAATTGTGTTATCATCATCGATGATGCCCAGAATCTCGATTTTGAAAGTTTTGAACTGATCCGGATGATTTCAAACCTTGAGGCGGACAGGCAGAAACTGGTTCAGATTCTTCTTGTGGGGCAGCCTGAACTTCTGGACAAGCTGAATTCTCATGAATTGCGGCAATTGAAAAGCAGAATCAGTATCCGGAAAACCGCGCATCCGCTCAATCTGGAAGAAATCCAGAACTACCTTTTTTTCAAATTGAACAGCGCCGGAAGTAATGGGGTCACCTCCATAGATGTGCATGCCATTCAAAGTGTTTCAAGACTTACTAAAGGCAACTTAAGGCAAATCAATGTATTGATGGACAGATGCCTTTATGTGGCCTTTGTATATGATACCACCCGGATAACTAAAAAAATCATTCTCGAAGCACATGCCGATCTGAACCAGAAAGAGGTTCCGGTTCAAAAGAAAAAAATATTTCAGCTCCTGCTCTCCGGTTTTCTGGTTGTGGGTGTCATTACCGGCGGCGCAATGATTATTTTAAAAAATACCTTGGCCAAACCGTCTCCGGCGAAACACAACCCAAGTCTGCCGGGCGTTGTTCAGACGTCTTTTAACCGGTTCTTTTTAAAAGAGTTATCCGCTTCAGTGCAGACGGCCACCACACCACCTTCACAAGTTGAACCGGACAGGCCGAAGAGAGAAAAGGCGAACGTCCCCTTGCCGGTTCGTCAATTTCTTTCTACCTATCATCTCGACACATTTGCAATTCCTTTTAATGAGGCATTGAATTCCGGTCAACTGGACCAGGTTAAAAAAAACATTTTTAATAAAACCGGTTTGATGCTGATAGAACTGTATCAATTCAATGAGGATATCCGAAACAGATATGGCCTCCTTTCATGTACCTTCAGTGGGATAGAAAAAAAGACCTATCTGCTTTTCTGGAAGCCTGAACTAAGAATTTCCCGGTTCTATTATCACTACCGGGGCGAGGAAATCACACACCTCCAGCAGATGCTCTCCGAATACGGATTTTATCATCAGGATCAGGATGGCATCGTTGGGATCAATACCATGAAAGCCGTGAATCACCTTCAGGAAAAATCAGGCATTCCGGTAACAGGGTTCCCGGATGACCGGACCTTGTTTTGGCTTTGCCAGAATAAAAGAAGTGTAAATGAATGTATGGCAGAAGGTGAAAGGTTAAGGGTCAAGGATTAATGGTAACCGATTGTTTGAACGTCACGCCAGGATAATACTTGCGCGTTTGTTCGTTGATGGGACTCCTCTCTGCATGGTTTTTATTCGAAAATAACTGCTTAAAGGGGCGTTTCATTTATTTCTTTGTCTGACAGCTTTCAAACGGAGTTAAAAATTGTAGCTGATAAACATGCCGACAGACCAGGTGTCGGTCCACTCGGCGGGTTTGGTGTCGTTTGCGATGTATTGAAGATAGGTGACTTCCTGACCGGTTTCATCTGTCAGGGTTCGTGTTTCAAGCTCGTCCACAAGCATACCTGATATTTCCGCTGCATTTTCCTCGGAAAGGCGCATTTCACGGACTATTTTTTTTGTAATTTGATTTTCCATCTGCGTTTTGATGTATGGCAGGTTGTTGATGGTGCGGTCATCTTTTGCCTTGAGGCTGTATGCAAATGCACCCAGTTTGATACGGTCGGTCAGGGCAATGGTATGTTCCAGACTGACGACAAAATCAATGTCCGCAAAATTGTAGATGGACTTGTTGAATCCGGCCAGTGGGCTTTTGGACCAGAATGCCGTCACATCCACGTCCATGTCAGCCGGAATGCCCAGTGCTTCGGCTGCCAGTGCATTGATTTCATCTTTGTTTTCAGCCATCGCGACCTGGATATACTGATCAATGGTTCCTTTTTTCAGGCCGCCGATGCCGTCAAGGCCGGGGATGTCGACTTTGGTGAATTCAACGGCAAGTTCATTCTTTTTGCCAAAGAGTGTTTTGGTGAGCGTGAATCCGGCTGTTTTAAGGTTGCCTTCAAATTCCCTTGATTTATATCCCGCATACTCAAAGTCCTGTATGGTGGCTTCTTCATCAGCATATTGGGGAAGAGGCGTCTCATCACCCCACATGGCCTGATAGCCCAGAAAAGGCTTTACTTCCATTCCTGACAGATTGAATGTGTAGGAGAGAAGGGTATTGAAAATCTGGTGACGATAGACCTTGTCGCTGTATTCATTATACGTGTTTCCGTTATTGGTTTCTTTTGTGGAAGTGCTTCCCCTGTTGCCGCCCACCCATTGCATGGCGGCATTCAGGCCAAATCCGTACTTCCTGCCTTCAAGCCACAGCGCCAAAGTGGTTGCACTGTCCGGATGGACAAAGGCGCATGCTTCGGAAGCGTAGCTGCATCCTTTGGCCCAGGTGACACCCACGCCCGTATCCTGGCTGATGTGAAAATCAAAAGTGATGGCGGGCATGGAGATAAGGCCTGAGGACAGGTTGGCTGCAAAATCAAGATCAAAATCACCGGCAAATACATGAGAGTAATAACCGTTTATGGTGGCGGGGACTGCCTGAATGCCCATGGTTGCGCCAAAGGGTCTGCCGCCTGCCATTTCAAAAGGCCTGTACATAATGCATGAAAAGAAGAAGGGCTCAAAAACAGCCTCGCTTTCCTCCCCTGTATCTGTGTCCGGCTTGTTCGCGTCAAAGTAGGTCTCTATAATACCGAACCATTCGGATTGTCCGATATCTCCGAAAGAGAAATTGAAATAACCTTTGGACCGGATGTTCTGATCGTTTCTGTGATTGGCGCCGGATTTGGCATGGTTCGCCCACTGGGGATGATCAAGAGGCGTCTTGTAGGAGTCCTGGTATTTGGCCTGTACCTTTAGCTCGCCGTTGATCCGGATGCCCATCTGATCCCAGATGGTGTTTTTTTCTGAAGGTTCTGCGGCTGGGGCACTGGCAGTAATCAGGAATGTCAATGACAGAAAAATCGCAAAGAAAGTCTTCATGTTCGTCTCCCGGCATATATGGTGGTTTTTTTCGATTTTTGTTGGGTGATGCTTTTCCTGAGTGTTGCTGTTTCAGGTATTAATGGCCATATCCCATTTCAGGAAATAATTACAGCACTTTTTTCAAAAACTGTCCGGTGTGGGACCGGTCATTGCGGGATAGCGCTTCCGGAGTTCCTGCACCGATGACAAAGCCGCCGTCATCACCGCCTTCAGGACCCAGGTCGATAATATAATCCGCGCACTTGATCACATCCAGATTGTGTTCGATCACGATCACCGTATTGCCCGCATCAACCAGCCGGTTCAGGACATTCAACAGCTTGTTGATATCTTCCATGTGAAGGCCCGTGGTGGGTTCATCCAGGATGTAAACCGTTTTTCCGGTACCTTTTTTGCTGAGTTCACGGGATAATTTTATTCTCTGGGCTTCTCCGCCTGAAAGTGTGGTTGCAGGCTGCCCCAGATGGATATAGCCTATGCCCACATCCACGAGGGTTTCCAGTTTGCATCGTATGAGGCTGATTTTGTCAAAAAAGGTCAAGGCCTGATTGACGGTCATGTCGAGCACTTCCGAGATATTTTTTCCTTTGTATTTGATTTCAAGCGTCTCCCGGTTGTAGCGTTTGCCACGGCACACATCACAGGTCACATAGACGTCAGGGAGAAAGTGCATTTCGATTTTGATGATGCCGTCTCCCTGGCAGGCTTCGCATCTGCCGCCTTTCATGTTAAAACTGAAACGGCCGGATTTGTAACCTCTTGCCCTTGCTTCAGGGGTTCTTGCAAACAGATCCCGGATAGTGGTGAAAAGGCCGGCGTAGGTACCGGGGTTTGATCGGGGAGTTCTGCCGATAGGAGACTGGTCGATATTGATGACCTTGTCTGCATGCTCAATCCCTTTAACCTGTTTGTAGGGCGTTGCGATTGCTCTGGCAAAGTGAAGTCTCTGGGTGAGAATCCGGTAAAGGGTTGACAGCACCAGTGTCGATTTCCCCGAACCTGAAACACCGGTGACGCAGGTGAAGCACCCTAAGGGGAAACTCACGTCAATCTCTTTCAGGTTGTTTCCGGATGCGCCTTCGATGACCAGTTGATGGCCATTTGCGGAACGTCTTTTTTCAGGTATTTTTATTTTCCTCCTGCCGGACAAATATTGTCCGGTGAGGGATGTCTCATGATTCAGAAGATCCTCGGGGCGGCCACTGAAAACCACTTCCCCGCCTTTTATGCCCGCCGAAGGCCCCATGTCGATAATGTAATCGGCAGACATCATGGTTTCCTGGTCATGTTCCACAATCACAACCGTATTTCCGAGATCTCTCATTTTGATAAGCGTTTCCAGAAGCCGCCGGTTGTCTCTCTGATGAAGCCCTATGGATGGCTCGTCCAGCACATACATCACACCGGTCAGTTTGGACCCTATTTGAGTAGCCAGTCTGATCCGCTGGCTTTCACCGCCTGAAAGCGTGGATGCGGACCTGTCCAGCGTCAGATAGCCTAATCCTACGTTTGAAAGAAATCCCAGCCGGTCATCTATTTCCTTCAGTATCCTTTTGGCGATGATCTGGTCTTTTCCCTGAAGATTAAGACGGATGATCACGTCTCTCACCATGTCAACCGACAGTCTGGTGATATCTGATATGGTGTGGGATTGAACCTTGACCGACCGGCTTTCCCTGTTCAGCCGTGTGCCGTTGCATTCCGGGCAGGGCTTGAAATTCATGAATTGCCGGATCTCTTCTCTCGCGGTTTTGGATTGGGTTTCTTCAAACCGCCTTTTCAGATTGGGGATAATGCCGTCAAACGTCTTCTTATAGATAACTTTGCGGTTGTTTTTTTCAAAATAAAAGGGGATTTCCGTGTCTCCTGAACCATAAAGAAGTACTTTCTTTAACGTTTCCGGCAGATCTTTAAATGGCGTATAGATATCTGCACCGTAAAAGGTTGTGAGCGCATCCAGGAATTCTGCAAATTGAACGGAACTTCTGTTTTGCCAGGGTAAAATGGCTTCGTCTCTTAAAGACAGATTGGGGTCCGGGATGATCAGCCCCGGATCAAGTTCGGTTTTGGAGCCCAATCCGTCACACTTGGGGCACGCACCGTGGGGGGAATTAAAAGAAAAGCTTGCCGGCGTGAATTCACCGAAGTTTATACCACAGGCCGTGCATGTTGTGGATTCATTGAAAAGGATAGGGTCGCCATCAAACACATCGATGATAACGCTTCCTTCAGATTGCCCAAGAGCAAGCTCCAGTGAATCCGCAAGCCTGTTTCTGATGGTGTCTTTTACAATCAGGCGGTCCACAACGACTTCAATGGTGTGTTTTTTTGTTTTGGGAAGATGTTTGATGCCTTCAAGCTCTGTGACTTCCCCGTTTATTTTTACCCGTGCAAATCCTTCTTTGGCAAGCTGTTTAAACTGTTTTTCAAAATCTCCTTTTTGCTGGAAGGCAAGGGGGGACAAGATCATGATCCGCGTGCCTTCCGGTAATGCCATCACCTGGTCGATCACCTGGTCCAGTGTTTTTTTGAAAACAGGCTTGCCGCACTTATAGCAATGGGCCACACCGATTCTGGCAAAAAGGAGTCTCAAATAATCATAGATTTCCGTAACCGTGCCAACCGTGGACCGGGGATTGTGGCCTGCGGATTTCTGCTCAATGGCAATGGCCGGAGAAAGCCCTTCGATGATATCCACATCCGGTTTTTCCATCTGACCCAGAAATTGCCTGGCATAGGTAGAAAGGGATTCCACATATCTTCTCTGGCCTTCGGCGTAAAGGGTATCAAACGCCAGGGAAGATTTCCCCGAGCCAGAGAGACCGGTGATGACTACCAGTTTATTTCTGGGGAGGTCAACATCGATATTTTTAAGATTGTGCTGCCTGGCACCTCTTATGATAATTTTTTCTGCTTCCATGGTTCGTTCCGGCAACAGGGCCATTTCCTTTAAAAAACGCATAATGCCTGGGTTGAGGCCATTTTGACGGCTGCGATGAGGCTGTCCGGTCTGGCTATGCCTTTTCCGGAAATATCATAGGCCGTGCCGTGGTCCACAGATGTTCTGATGATGGGCAGGCCCAGTGTGGTATTCACGCCATCTTCAAAATGAAGCAGCTTGAAGGGGATGAGCCCCTGATCATGATACATGGACACCACAACATCAAAGGCACCTTTTGCGGCGTGAAAATAAATCGTATCCGGCGGGAACGGCCCCTCTGCCAGAAACCCTTCCTTTCTTGCCAGATCGATGGCAGGTGCGATGATTTCTTTTTCTTCCTGACCGAACATCCCGTCTTCACTTGCGTGGGGATTGAAGCCTGCAACAGCGATTCGGGGCTTTGCAATTCCAAATCGCGATTTGAGGGAATGATCGGTAAGGCGGATCAGGTCGATAATTTTTTCTATGGACAGGGTTTGTGCCACATCTTTTAATGGCATATGGATGGTGACCAGAACCACACGAAGTTTGTCTCCGGCGAGCATCATGGCATACTTACCGGTGTGCGTCCGTTCCGCCAGAAGTTCGGTATGGCCGTTATAAGCGTATCCGGCCATGTTCATGGCCAGTTTGTTGATCGGGCAGGTGACAAGGGCATGAATTTCTTTTGAAAGGGCCAGGTCAATCCCTTTTAAAATGTATTGGGTCATGGCCCGGCCTGTTTTTTCCGTAGGATTTCCCCACCGGGTGTCTTTTGGATCAAGGGTCGAGAGGTTGATCACATCGATGGCGCCAGGGGAATATTCTCCTGTGGCAGGCGTTTCAACTGAACGGATGACAACGGATTTTTCAAGCATGTCACAGGTGGATGATAAAATACCGGTATCGCCCAGAACAAGCGGACGGTACTTTTCGAAAAAAGAAGGCAGGGAAAATGCCTTGATGATAATTTCCGGTCCGATTCCCACAGGGTCTCCCATGGTGATGCCAATAATGGGTCGATGGTCTGTCATAGTCATTTGCCTCAACGGTTTTGATGGGTCTTAATGGTTTGTGGTTTATTTGGCAAGATCAAGAATTTCTTCCAGTTCCTTGATGCCGATCCGTCCTTTCTCACCAAATTTAAACCCGGCCCGGCACATTTTTTCCGGAATAAAAGCCGTGTCTTTCAGGGTAATGCCGCATTCGGACAAACGGGTTTTGAGCCCCAGGCTTTTGAAAAAGGTTTCAGTGTCATCAATGGCCTTGTCTGTCAATGCTGTTTTATCTTCACCGTCTATCCGGAATATCCTTTTGGCATATTGAATCAGTTTGGCTTCCTTGTTTTCTTTCTGATGCCTTAAAAGGGCCGGAAGCATAATCGTCAGCGACTGGGCGTGATCCAGGCCAAAATGGGCGGTCAGTTCATGACCGATCATGTGGGTTGTCCAGTCCTGGGCTACACCACAGGCAACCAGGCCATTCAGGGCGTTGGCCGCACACCACATGATATTGGCTCTGGCATCGTAATCCCTGGGGCTTTTGAGGATTTTTTTCGCCTCTTCCATAAGCGTCAGGAGAATGCCTTCTGACTGGCGATCCTGCAGCGGTGCATGTTCCGGATAGGTCAGGTACTGTTCGACGACATGGACATAGGCGTCTGCAATGCCGTTTGCAATCTGGATTTTGGGCAGCGAATAGGTTGTTTCCGGATCAAGGATGGAAAATTGGGGAAACACCCGGTTGTTCATAAAGGGAAGTTTTTCTTTGGTGGCCCGTCTGGAAATGACAGACCCGTTATTCATTTCCGATCCGGTTCCCGGTAAGGTCAGGATCGTGCCGAACGGCAGGGCTGCCTTGATCCGGTATTCACCGGTCATGATTTTCCAGGTGTCTTCATCACCTGCCATGCTTGCTGCGGCAATAAATTTGGTTGCGTCAATCACCGAACCGCCGCCTATGGCCAGAAGAAAGTCCACGTTTTCAGATTTTACCATTTCAAGCGCTTTTTTGCAGGTTTCATATTCGGGATTGGACTCAATGCCTGAAAATTCCACCCATTCACGACCGGAGAGCGCTTGCGTGACCTGATCATAGACGCCGTTTTTCTTGATGGAACCGCCCCCATAAATAATCATTAATTTTGTATTTCCGGGCAGAAGTCTCGATAGTGAGGCAATCGATCCTTTCCCGAAAACAATTTTGACCGGATTGAAATAGGTAAAATTCCGCATGACTGATCTCCTTTGCCCTGAAGTTTCATTATATTTCAGTATAGACACTAAAGATTATCAGGGCTTTTATCAGAAATCAATTGGTTAATTGGTGGATTCTGTGAATGTGTATGCGTGAAATAGTGATTTTTATTGAAATAAAAGTTGACTGAAAGGAAAATATGACCAGATAAAAAATGACTTTCCCACAATGAGCCTTGCAACTGTATATAGAAATATTGTATTATTGAAATCATTTGGTGAGGTTCTTGAGTTAGGGTTCCCGGATGGGAGTAACAGATATGACGGAAACAAGCCTAACCCCCATCCACACGTCATCTGTGTCAAGTGTAAAAAAATTGTCGACCCCGATCTGGACAGCCTGGAAGAATTACAAAAAGAGGTCGCATTAGAGACTAATTTTATAATCCTGAACCATCGGTTGGACTTTTTCGGTTTATGCAGCAATTGTATGGCAGAGAAGGTTTAATATATTTTTTTGCCATTAATTGATAATCGTTATCATATAATATTTTTTTTCTGTAATCAAATGAATGAGCACATCTAATAACGATGTGTTCAGTTCAGACAACCAAAGGAGGTACCTTTATGAGTGAAAATAACAAGTGCCCGGTAACGGGCAGGACTAACCAACCCACTGCCGGCAGCGGCACCTCGAACCGGGACTGGTGGCCAAACCAGCTAAACCTCAAGATCCTTCATCAGCACTCGAACATGAGCAATCCCATGGGCGAGGCATTCAACTATGCGGAGGAATTCAAAAAACTCGACCTGAAGGCGATTAAAAAGGACCTCTATGCGCTGATGACCGACTCCCAGGATTGGTGGCCGGCTGATTACGGTCACTACGGCGGACTCTTCATCCGGATGGCGTGGCACAGTGCAGGCACCTACCGTATGGGAGACGGCCGCGGGGGTGCGGGGTCCGGCAATCAGCGCTTGGCGCCCTTAAACAGCTGGCCCGATAATGTGAACCTGGATAAGGCGCGCCGTCTGCTCTGGCCAATCAAGCAGAAATACGGCAAAAAGATTTCCTGGGCCGACCTGATGATCCTCGCCGGCAATTGCGCACTGGAGTCAATGGGATTCAAGACCTTCGGCTTCGGCGGCGGGCGTGTGGACATCTGGGAGCCGGAAGAGGATATTTATTGGGGTTCTGAAGCTGAGTGGCTTGGCGATAAACGCTATGCAGGCGATCGCGATCTCGAAAATCCGCTTGCCGCCGTGCAGATGGGCCTGATCTACGTGAACCCCGAAGGGCCGAACGGCAACCCGGATCCGGTCGCCTCCGGCCGTGACGTTCGCGAAACCTTCGCGCGTATGGCCATGAACGACGAAGAGACCGTCGCGCTCGTCGCCGGCGGTCATTCCTTCGGCAAGTGCCATGGCGCCGGCTCTGCGTCGCATGTGGGGCCTGAGCCCGAATCAGCCGGCATCGAAGAGCAGGGCCTTGGCTGGAAGAGCAGTTTCGGCAGCGGCAAGGGCGGCGATGCGATCGGCAGCGGTATCGAGGGCGCCTGGAAGCCGAACCCGACCCAATGGGACATGGGCTATCTGAACGTGCTGTTCAAATACGAATGGGAACTGGTCAAGAGCCCGGCCGGGGCTCATCAGTGGCTGGCCAAGGACGTGGCCGAAGAAGATATGGTGGTTGACGCGCACAACCCATCGAAGAAGCACCGGCCCATGATGACCACGGCAGACCTTTCGCTACGCTACGACCCGATCTACGAGCCGATCGCGAGGCGCTACCAGCAGAACCCCGATGAATTCGCGGATGCCTTTGCCAGGGCATGGTTCAAGCTGACCCACCGCGACATGGGGCCCCGCTCACGCTATCTCGGCGCAGAGGTTCCGGCAGAGGAACTGATCTGGCAAGATCCGATGCCCGCAGTCGACCATAAACTGATCGACGCAAAGGACATCACAGACCTCAAGGGCAAACTCCTTGCCTCGGGTTTGTCTATCTCGCAACTGGTCTCGACTGCCTGGGCGTCGGCATCCACGTTCCGTGGCTCCGACATGCGCGGCGGTGCCAACGGGGCGCGCATTCGCCTTGCGCCGCAGAAGGATTGGGAAGTGAATCAGCCGGCCCAACTGGCGAAAGTGCTGGAGACCCTTGAGGGAATTCAGAAGGCGTTCAATAGTTCGCAGTCAGGCGGGAAGAAAGTGTCACTCGCCGACCTGATTGTCCTGGGTGGATGCGCAGGCGTCGAGAAAGCGGCGAAGAATGCGGGGCACAATGTGACGGTTCCTTTCACTCCGGGACGCACGGATGCATCGCAGGCGCAAACCGAGGTGGCGTCATTCGCCGTACTCAAACCAGTTGCAGACGGGTTTCGCAACTATCTCAAAACCAAATACACCTTATCCGCAGAGAAACTGCTGATCGATCGTGCGCAACTGCTGACCCTGACCGCTCCTGAGATGACGGTTCTCATTGGCGGCATGCGCGTCTTGAACGCCAACTTCGGGCAATCCCGGCACGGCGTTTTCACCAGGCGACCCGAGACGCTCACCAATGACTTCTTCGTGAACCTGCTCGACATGGGAACGGTGTGGAAGGCGACCTCGGAAGACAAGGACATGTTCGAGGGGCGTGACCGCAAGAGCGGCGAACTCAAGTGGACCGGCACCCGTGTCGACCTTGTCTTTGGTTCGAATTCCCAGCTCCGTGCCTTGGCGGAAGTCTATGGAAGCAAGGACGCCCAGGAGAAGTTCCTGCACGATTTTGTCGCGGTGTGGAACAAGGTAATGAATCTTGACCGTTTCGACCTGGCTTGATCGTCGCATAAACATCTTCGAAGGTTTCTGAAGCGTATGCGGACATGCAGATCGGATAATACCAGGGTTTGACGGGTGTTTTGAACACTCATGAAAGAGATGGACAACATATTGTGATTACCTGTGAAAATGTCTGATGCGGCATGATTTTTATTGCAAAATTTATATCCGTGAAGTATTTCTGATTTTTCCTAAAGATGAGCTTAGCCAGGAGGCAACTGCTATGATTTCAGTGTGTTTGTCTTGCCTCGTTTCATGTAACAATACGGAAATAGTATGTGTCGGTTGGGATAGTCGATTTATCCCCTTAAACCTCAAATTTTTTTTAAATTAAACCAATTAATTAGGAGGCCGTTATCATGGGTATGTTGAAAGAGTTTAAGGAATTCGCAGTAAAAGGGAATGTTATCGATATGGCTGTCGGTATCATTATTGGCGCCGCTTTCGGTAAAATCGTTTCATCCTTTGTCGGTGATGTGATTATGCCCCCAATCGGCGTACTTCTGGGTGGCGTTGATTTCACTAATTTGGCGTTTATTATCAAAGAAGCTGCGGAAGGTGCTCCGGCCGTCGTGATCAGTTATGGAAAATTCATTCAGACGGTTGTCGATTTTACAATCATCGCATTTGCCATTTTCATCGCTGTCAAAGGAATCAACACATTCAAACGAAAAGAAGAAGAAGCACCTAAAGCACCACCCGCACCACCAGTGCAGGAAGTATTGCTTGCAGAAATACGTGATTTGCTGAAGAATCGTAAATAAGCTCTGTTGAGGAAGGAAATGATAGGGTAATAAAGACATTACCGAGTGTTGAATAATGCATTTAACACGGGAATCGCATGAAAAAACGGCTTTTCTGAGAGGGGGGTCACGTATGAACCAGATACTGATAGGCAAGGGTGATCAACCTGTACATCTGTTAGCAAAATATGGCAATCGACATGGCCTTATCTCAGGCGCAACAGGAACTGGAAAGACCATTTCACTTCTGATTCTGGCAGAAGGATTCTGCCGTTTGGGCGTTCCTGTCTTTATTTCTGATGTCAAGGGGGATGTCTCAGGCCTGGCAATGGCAGGTGTCACTAACGAGAAGCTCCAAAAACGCGTAACCCGGATCGGTATTGATGGCTACACGAACGATGCCAGTCCTGTGGTCTTCTGGGACGTGCATGGCAAGGCGGGTCATCCGGTTCGTACGACCATCAGCGAAATCGGCCCCAGTCTTCTGGGCCGCATACTCGAACTGAACGACATCCAGACCGGGACCCTGGAGATTGCTTTTAAATTGGCGGATGAACAGGGACTTCTTCTCCTTGATTTTGACGACCTCAGGGCTATCCTTGGTTTTCTGTCTGAGAACCGCAAGGAAATTTCTGCGAAATATGGTCTCGTTAGTCCACAGTCTTTGGCTGCTATTCAACGCGCCCTTTTACCGCTTGAGAGAGAGGGCGCTGAAACGCTATTCGGTGAACCCGCTCTTGAACTGACTGATCTTCTGCGCACAGACTTAAGCGGCCGAGGCATTATCAATATCCTTTCCGCGGACAAACTCATATTGAAGCCTCGGATATACTCAAGCCTCCTTTTGTGGCTGCTGTCCGAATTGTTTGAAAAACTGCCGGAAGTTGGAGATCTCGACAAGCCAAGGCTCGTCTTTTTCTTTGATGAGGCGCACCTTCTGTTCAACGACGCGCCTCCGGCTCTTCGACTGAGAGTTGAACAGGTAGTGAGGCTTATCCGTTCAAAGGGTGTTGGTGTTTATTTCTGCTCTCAATTCCCGGATGATATACCCACAGATATTTTAGGCCAGCTGGGTAACCGCATCCAGCACGCCCTGCGTGCATTCACACCGCGTGATCAGAAGGCTGTTCGGGTGGCTGCGGAAACCTTTGTCCCCAATCCAAACCTCGACGTTGCCAATGTGATTTCCCAGATGGGCGTCGGTGAAGCACTGGTATCCACACTACAGGATGGCGGTGTGCCCATGCCGGTTGAACGTACCTTGATTTCTCCGCCACGTTGCCGTATCGGGACAATTACATCTGAAGAGCGTGCGGCAGTTCGAGGACGCAGCCCGATCGGCATCAAATACGATTCCTCCGTGAATCGTGAGTCAGCCTACGAGATTCTGAAAAATCGGACAGCTTCAGCAGTCACTTCTACGGCACGCTCAAATGATGCCACGGAGAAGAAAACACCTGGAGAGGATGGGGGTGTGGGAGGTTTATTGTGGGGAACCAAACGACGTCAGGGCCTGGTGGAAACCATGGCAAAGCAGGCCGCACGAACTGTTGGGAGCCAGCTTGGAAGGAAGATCCTGCGCGGTGTGCTGGGGAGTATCCTTGGCGGATCGGGTAGGCGTTAGACTTGCAGATCAATAACCCGAGCGTGGAAAGACATTCGACTATTTTTCAATTGCCGGCTTGTATGACTTTAAATGAAAAGTCAGATCCCTCGACCACTTCACCGCTATTGCCGAATATTTTGTAATTTTCTTCCCGTTCTTTTCTTTGTTTGCCCAGTGAATTTCATAAATTTTCAATCTGATCATCTGTTTCCGGCAACGTGACTCTGCCCGGTGACCACGTGGACCCCACTTTATACTTACTCTGACCCGTACGGCACCAGAAATCATCAACTCTCAATCGCCATCCCCATGGCAGTTATGGCAGTTTGAAGGCGCATTGCCGTAAGAACGATTCAGACTGTGACACTGATTGCAGACGTTTTGATAGAATGAAAAACGTTCATGCTGCTTGTTCCTCCCATGAGTCCAACCGGACCCAGGGGGCACTTTGCTCCCGCTGGATCCAAAATGGCATTGGGAACATTCCGTAGACAGATTATGACACGAAGAGCAGGTTAAATTGCTGCTACCATGGAATTGAGAGCTTTTCGGGTCCAGCCAGGTTTTCCCCAGCGGATGATTAACAATGTCATGACAGTCATGGCAAGATGCCGGCGGATTCCCGTATGAACGATTCAGGCTGTGGCACTGATTACAGACGCTTTGATAAGACGTATAATTTTGATGCTGGGTGTTGTTTCCATGATTCCATCCAGACCCGGAGGGGGCTTTACTTCCGCTGGACCCGAAATGGCATTGATTGCAGTCTTTGGTCAAGTCATGACATACAGTGCAGTCTGTATTACTTTTACCGTGATAATCAGTGCTCTTTGGATCCAGCCAGGATTGGCCCAATGGATGGGTGATATCCTGGCCATGACAATCGTGACAGGAAGACGGATCAAGGTCATATCGCCGCATAATCGTGTGGCACGTGTTGCAGACTTTTTCCTGCAAGATCAGCCCGGAATGCGGGGTGCTGTCATGGGGCCAGCTCGAGCCGGGGGGCGACATTGCTCCATCAGGTCCGAAATGACAGACGTTGCTGCATCCGCTGATTTCATATGTTCCTTGTAAAGAAATTCCATGACATGTTTTGCAGGATTCAGTTCCGTTTACTTCAACATATGTTCCATGATATGTCGTTGTCGCCTTCAATGTCGGATTATTCCATGCGACTGGATGGGCAGTATTGATTGAAGGCGCATCAATGTTGTTATCGGAACATTGAGCCAGCAGCAAACAGCAAAAAGTTACACGGATAGCCAAAAACAGAACCGTCCGCAACGTGATCGGTTTTAGATGTTGCGTTTTTTGGATGCCGGCTTTATTTCCCATGGCATTTGACACACCTTTCTATGCTTTCAGGATTTCCGTGGCATCGATAACATGAAACAGGATTAATTCGTCCCTCGATCTGATGCCTTGCCAGATAATCTCCTCGGTGAGGAATACGCCGGCCGGTATCTAATGGTTTTCTGGTTGAAGGTTTCAATTCAAGACGACCGCCGTGACATTCGGCGCAAAATCTATCCCGATGGCACATGTAGCAGGTAGATTTGCCAGTTAATGCCGGGATACGGTGATTCTCAATATAAAACACATCATGATTGAATTTGACATATGGAAAATTTTCATCTGTCTTTTCATGACAATCGGTGCATTGCGGACGGTTCATCTCCATTGGAATCGGATGGGCGTCAGGCACCCAATACCTTGCACGCAAAGCGCTGCATGCAACCAACATACATGAAATTAAAAGTAAAAATATCAACCGATGAATTGAGCGCTTTCTCATGGCTGAGCCCCCAAAGCCCCTGAACCTCCATCATATAAAAATATCAGGGAAGCGCCGATGTCCCGATCAAAATAAGGATCCTTGCTGTAGTCTGCTGAAACAATCACCTCAAACATATTTTTGAAAAAACGACCGCTGCAATTCACTATTGCCGTCATAGAATCCTTTTTTTCGTATATCGGTTCATCATATTTGACATAAATGAAATCAGCGGACATTATTAGGCTTTGAGGTAGAAATGGGAGTGAATGCATCTTCACCGCCGATCTTCCAAGGGTAAACCTGTTTTGGGGAGAATCTCCGTTCATGAGACCACATTCAAGACTGATTTCTGCCATATCCCAGGCAGTCCAGTTGAAAAATCCAGCTGAATAAATATTCGATTCGGATCTCTGGTCATAGGCATAATTCTTAATTTGAGCCCCTATTTCAAAGAGCGGACGCTGCCAGCTGGCATCCCCGCCCACAACGGTCAATATCTCATCTGTTTCGCCCAAGAATCGGAAAGGGCTTGATTTTAAACTTCCTTCGCTAAAGAGATCCTGAAATTGAATTCTCTGATACATGGATTTAATCTCAATGTCTTTAACCCTAAACTTCATCTCATAGGAATGCTCTGCCCAGGCATTGGACACAAGGTTCAGGGATGAAAATCCGGAAAAAATGATATCGGCCGGAAGAATGGTATATAAATCAAGCCCTATTCTTTGGTCATCATCCGGCTCGGCGTTCTGTATGGTCTGAAATGAGAGCCCTGTTTCCGCATCCCCCAAATTAAACCCCATCCGACAACCGTATACGCGCTGTTCGCGACGGTCTTTGTATGTACTGTCAACAGCGGGCGCACCACCATAAGCTGAAAGGGTCATCCACTGGGAAATAGGGCTTTTAAAGCTCAATCCGTCGATGCGTTCATCCATTAACCCTGTAAAAATAATTTGCCTTCCTATTCTCACACCGGGGCCGCCAGGGAAAAAAGTGTATCCAAGATAGCCATACAATAGTTCCCCATCACTTCTATCATCAAACACATCACTTCCTGATAAATCCTGACGCCCCCACCCGTGAGCGTGGAAGGTTAATCCGGGAGCAAGCGGACGGCCGTAATCCATGGTGAGATATTCATAGACCGGGAAAAGGCGATTGGCTTTACCTTCCGTGTCCTGCCTTTCATACGCCCGAAAGATGGTTTCGGAACTTATGTCCCATTTGTTTTCTGTGGCGGGGGCTGAATATGCAAGCAGTAATATTAATATTAAGGTAAAAAAAAAGGTGTGATTTTTGTGCATAACCTATTTCAAATGTTTATATGAACTGTAATATAAATTTTACTTTCCTATGGTTAAGTTTTTATCTATAGTCTACTTTATGCAATTTGGAAATATTTTTCTCTGAATACCTATGCATAAAGATTCTTTAATAATATCAAATAAGTCAGACTAACGTAATCTGCATGGCAACACATAAATGTTTTAATCGTTCCTTTGGAAAGGGGCATAAATGATGTCAAGACAGTTTCTTTTCCACAGTCGATTTTGGTTAATCCTGCCGATCACGATATTTGCCGTCTTAATCGCGTCTCTTTCTAAAGCGCAAACCAGCAATAATACCTTGGCTGCTATAAATGGTTCCGTTATTGACTGCCATCCCGCCAATAAAATTCCTATATTTTTGGCCCAGGAGGGAGCAGGGATTAGCGAACTTCCCTCATATCAAAAAAACAAAAACCAGATACGGCTTTATATAAAGTCAAATCTTTCCGCCAAAACCAATTTCTTTTCAGATCTGTCCGAAGCTGGGCATGCTATTACAGTTCATGGCAATGTGCATGTGCATCAAGTGACCTCAATTGGGGGTTACACCGCCATGAATTTCGACGGTGATGGGGATTATCTGAGCATCACAGATAAAGATGACTGGAATTTTGGGAAAGATGATTTTACGATTGATCTGTGGTTGATTTTCGCAGACAGAGGCGATCTCTATGACGGGATATTCAGCACATACAACAGAAACGGCAAAGATGGATACTGGCTCTATATGTATGATGGAACCATGCACTGGGCTAGCCTGGATATTGGCTTGGTGAATACTGGGTTCTCGTCAGCCCCAGGCAAATGGACACATATAGCCGTGGTCCGTCATGGAGACACATTAACGATATACGTCGATGGTAAAGCCCGGGTCAGCAAAAATTGCTCTAAGCTTTCTTTTAATTCCTCAGATGGTGTTCTGGTTTTCGGCAGGCTGTTTACCGGATTAGATGGATGGTATTTCAAAGGGGACATGGATGGAATTATGGTAACAAAGGGGATTGCCCGCTGGACTGATAATTTTACGCCGCCTGAAAGTCATAAACCGAATTTTTAAGCCATTTTAATGGTACCAATCCCGGTTTCATTAGCTTTTCTTTTACGGCCCCGGCGCGGGAAGAAAAACATTCAAAAAAATCGGCCATCACATCCATGGCCACAACTCTCTTTATCCGCGGTTCAAAAGCGGCTGCACGGATTGCCAGATACCCTCCCAGAGAAATACCACAACCAATGAAGCAGCAATCTTCAATCTGATCATCTGATTCAGGCAAAGTGATTCGCCCCGGTGACCACGTGGACCGGTCTTTGTATTTGCTCTGGCCCGTAAACCCGGCACAACACAGGATACACCTCAGGTTGTGGCCTTTTCGGCCATGAGTGAATATTTTGCCGCCAATGATTACTTGGCTTTTTTCTTTTGGATGAATCATCCCCACCTGACAGACACGGGTGCAGATCCGGCAGCCGTCGCACAGGTCGCCCTCAAGGAGAGGGTCAGACTCAAGTGGGGAATCGGTAATCACGGTGTTGAACATCACATTGGCGCCAAATTCAGGGGTCAGCACATTGGAGCTCCAGCCCAAATTGCGGATTCCTGCAGCCACAGCGCCATACCTGTGCGAAAAACTGGGGGTAAGACGCCAGTCAATGAAGTTTGTGTATTTTTCAAACGAGAGCCGGACCAGATATTTTTTGACGAGGGTGATGGTCTTGTTATGTCTTTTTACCAGAATTTTATTTTTATAGGGGTCTTTATTTGATATACAAATCAGGTGATTCTGCAACCTTTTTTTCAATACGTTGCCCATATGGTTCGTTATTTAACGGAAGTGATCCATGCCAAACCAAAGGAGATATCATGAAGACAAATGGCCTTGCATTCATACTTATTTTAATGGTCGGGTGCTTTTCATGCACCGCTGAAAAACGTCCTGTTGACGAAAGTGCAGACAGGGATGGACACTCAGTACCCACAGCCATCACCGCCGGCAAAAACCGGGAGGTGAATGAAACACTCGATTTCTCCAATACCGACGATTTTATTGAGGCTGAAAGAGGATTGATTGCAAGGGAAGAGGGACTTCAGGTGATGAATTCCGACGGGGAACCGGTATGGGATATGGATGCTTATAATTTCATCAAAGGGGATGCTCCTGAAAGTGTCAATCCCAGTCTCTGGCGACAGGAACGCCTGAACAATATTCACGGGCTATTTAAAGTGACGGATAAGGTGTATCAGTTAAGAGGCTTTGATTTGTCCAATCTGACCCTTATCGAGGGGCAAACCGGATGGATTTTGGTCGATCCATTGACTTCCAGGGAGACTGCCGAAAGGGCGTTTCAATTCGCCCAGATTCATCTGGGCAGAAAACCGGTGAAAGCCATCATTTTTACGCACAGCCATGTGGATCATTTGGGTGGGGTGCTGGGAATCATATCTCCTGAACAGGCCAAAGACCATGTTCAGATCATTGCACCAGAAGGCTTTATGGAAGAAGCCACCAGTGAAAATCTGCTGGCAGGTCCGACCATGATGAGACGGGCAAGCTCGGTTGGTTTGACGGAAATCCCGCGAACCTCGACCCGCTTCCGCCCGAGAAATCTGCCAGTCGGTATGTGGCATTCATGGGCGGTGCGGAAAACGTTCTTGAAAAGTGCAAGAAATCCTTTGATGAAGGAGATTACCGGTGGGTGGCTGAAGTGCTGAATCATCTTGTGTTTGCAGAGCCGGATAATGATCGGGCAAAAGACCTGCTGGCCCAAACCTATGATCAGCTCGGGTATCAGTCAGAATCCGGACCCTGGCGGGATATTTATCTGACAGGCGCCTATGAGTTAAGGCATGGGCGGCCGAAAAAAGGGCTGGGTCCCGCCAATGCCAAAGACCTGATGCAATACGCTCCCCTGAGCCGGTTTTTTGATGCCATGGCTGCCAGGCTGAAGAGTGAGAAGGCAGACGGTGTGGAACTGACAGTCAATGTTATTTTTACGGATGTGAACGAGAGCTATGTCCTGACCATCGAGAATTGTGTGCTTCACCATTATAAACGCGATCCCGATCCGGAAGCAAACGGGACATTGACGTTGACCCGGGAACTCTACCTCAATATGGCGCTGGGACTCACCGGTATTAAAGATACCATTTTTTCAGATGATTTAACGGCAGACGGGAGTAAACTCGATCTGATCCGTTTTTTTACACTGTTTGATCAGCCGGATACTTATTTTAATATCGTCGAGCCCTGATCAGTTGAACCACATGATCGGCAATGGCAAGGGACGACGTCAGGCCCGGTGATTCAATACCGATCAGATTGACGATGCCGGGAAGACCTTTGTCCGACTCCTCGTTTATCATAAAATCCTTTACCGGATCTCCGGGTTTTTGCCGCTTGGGCCGGACGCCTGCCATTTCAGGATAGAGGCTTTCTTTTTGGATAAAGGGAAGAAATTTTTTCACGGATTCGAAAAATTGATCCCGTTTATCCGCGTTTACCGAATATTCGATGGGAGATGTGTCAAGGAACGTGGCATCCGGTCCCAGTTTCAGCTTTCCCCGGATATCGATGGTGGCATGGACGCCCAGACCCGTGGTATTGGCCAGCGGCACCGGATAGATGAGGTGTTTTACCGGAAAAGGGTGGGTTTCCACGCCAAAATACTCTCCTTTCCAGAAGTACTGCCGGTAGTCTTTCTCGTCGATATCAATTCCCATTTGAGAGGCGATCTCGTCTGCACCATGCCCGGCACAATTGATCACACGTCGGGTGATAAAGGAATCCGGCTCGCCGTCCGGATACAGGACATGTATTTTATACATTCCCGGACAAATGGCTTCAATCCCCTTGACGCGGGTCCCGAAGATGAACTGAACCTTATTCTGTTTTGCATTTTTATAAAGGGATTGCATAAACTGGTGGGAATCGATCACGCCTGTTAAAGGGGAAAACAGGGCGGATACGGCATTGACATCCGGTTCGAGCTTTTTTATTGCACGTGAGGTGAGAAAGGAAAGGTTGGCCACGCCATTGTTCATTGCGTTTGTCCGGATGCTGTTAAGCTTTTCCTCTTCTTCGGCACAGGTCGCGACGATCATCTTGCCACAGGTCAAATGGTTGATCCGTTTTTTTTTGCACCAGTCATAAAGTCGCCTGTTTCCTTCAACACATAACCGGGCTTTAAGCGTATCTTTCGGATAATAGATTCCGGCATGAATCACTTCGCTGTTCCGGCTGCTGGTTTCCATGCCATAGGTGTCGTTTTTTTCGATAACGAATATATCTGTTTCCGTTTCAGATAATACGGCTGCGATGGCAAGCCCAACCACGCCTGCACCGATGATGGTGGTTTTGATCTCCGTCTGGTTCATGACCGCTCCCTTATGAGTTGATTTCCCATGATTCAGATAATCGATTTTGGCTGCGGTGTAAATAGGGGATTTGGGATACAGAATCTATACTTGACTCAACAGATGATATTGAATAGAACGGATGCTTATCTGGCACTCTGTGCAGATGTTTGTCAGGCATATTACAGGACAACCTACCAACGTGGAGAGATTCAATCATGAAAAATTTATTTTCTGTTGACGGAAAAACGGCAATTGTAACCGGCGGTTCAAGAGGTATTGGTGCGATGATCGCACGAGGGTTTGTGGAAAACGGTGCCAAAACGTATATCACATCACGAAAGGCCGACGTGTGTGATGCCATGGCCAAGGAACTGTCTCAGTACGGGACGTGCATTTCCATGCCGGCAGACCTGTCCAAAATGGATGGGATTGACGGATTTGTGAAAGCCTTTACGGAAAAAGAGTCAAAACTCGATATTCTGGTCAACAATGCCGGTGCCACCTGGGGCGCTCCGTTTGAGGAATTCCCCGAATCCGGGTGGGACAAGGTGATGGCTATCAATGTCAAATCGATTTTTTTCCTGACCAAGGCGCTGTTGCCCCAGATTCACGAAGCAGCCAAAGGGAAGGACCATGCCAGTATCATCAACATCGGTTCGGTGGATGGCATTAACGTGCCTGCGTTTGACAATTATTCCTATTCCGCAAGCAAAGCTGCCGTACTCCATATGACGGCCGTGCTTGCCAAAAAGTTTATCAAGGATAACATTACGGTGAATGCCATTGCGCCGGGTCCGTTTGAGAGCAAGATGATGGCTGAATTCCTGAATTCATTCGGCGATGCCGTTCGCGCAAGCGTACCCATGGGCCGTATCGGAGAACCGTCTGATGTGGCGGGAACATCGATATATCTGGCATCCCGTGCAGGCGCATACGTGACCGGTACAACCATTCCGGTTGACGGTGGACTGGTTCACTGCCGATAATATTTTGGAAAAGGTCAATTCATGACTGAACAACCTATACTAATGGAGACAAGGGGCCGGGTGGCGACCCTGATTCTGAACCGTCCGGCAAAAAAGAATGCCCTGACCCCTGATCTTCTTGATCTGCTTCGAACCCATCTGGATGACCTCGGCAGGAATGATGAAATCCGGACTGTGGTCATCAGGGGGGCAGGCGATAAGGTGTTTTCTTCAGGCTTTGATGTATCCTTTCTGCCGACAACCATGGATAAAGAGGGTTTAAGCAGGGACCACAAAAACCCCCTGGAGGTTGCGGTTCAGAGCATTCAGGGATATCCCTACCCGGTGATCGCCATGATAAATGGATATGCCTTTGGCGCGGCCTGTGAACTGGCGCTTTCCTGTGATTTCCGAGTGGCGGCGGATGACGCGAAAATGGGCTTTCCGCCTGTAAAACTGGGATTGATCTATCCGGCCTATGGAATGGTGCGGATTGTGAGGAAAATCGGTATTCAGCCAGCCAAGGAACTTTTTTTCACCGGACGGTCCATTGGCCCTCAAAGAATAAGGGAACTCCGGCTGGTTGACTTTCAGGTGGAAACGAAAAGGCTCGAAGCTGAAACTTACGCTCTGGCAACGGAAATATCGGAAAACGCACCGCTTTCCCTGAAAGGATCGAAATATATTTTCGGACTGGTGGAGAGAAACACGGAACCAACCCAGGCAGAAATCGACAAACTGGAAGCCATGGCCCTTCAGGCCTTCAACAGTGATGATTTAAAGGAAGGGCTGACTGCGTTTTTTGAAAAGCGACCCCCCAATTTTATAGGTAAATGAGAAGACATATAGTAGACAATTAATATTTCTTGCATTTTTAGAGCTAATTCAATAGGTTGAAAAAAATTACTTATAATAGTAGTGAAATCGGGTAACTTGTTAGCCTCACCTTTTTATATTTTGTACGGGTTTAAATAAAGGTTCATTTGAAAACACGAAAACGAGGTGAAAGATGGCACTAATTGAAGGATTCAGAATTCAGAATTATCGATCTCTACGTGAAATTGCAATGGGCCGAATAGGTACAGATCCCAAATTGCGTGCTGCAGAACCTTTAACTCCGCTTACTGTCGTTATTGGTAAAAATGGTGTGGGCAAAAGTTCAATTTTTGACGCGTTTGGTTTTTTAGCCGATTGTATGGAGACAGACCTTGAGTCAGCTTGTAATGCAAGAAAAAGAGGGGGGATTGACAAACTTTTATCATCAGGCGTGGAAGAACCTTTGTCATTTACCATATATTATAGAGAATCAAAAAATGATCGCCCTATTACTTACGAAGTTTCGATTGGAAGAAATGGTAAAGACGGGTTACCTGTTGTTATATCTGAAAGACTGAGGCAGAGGCGAAAAAATCGGTCAAAAGGCCAACCATTGTCATTTCTCAGGTTGGAACATGGGAAAGGGAGTGTATGGATAGGTGATGACAGCTTGGAGGGGGATGACTTTGCAGAAAGACGTGAAGAACTGGACCCTCACAGGTTGGGAATTGTGACGCTTGCAGAGCATATAAAAGAAAATCCGCGTATCAAAAAATTTAAAGATTTTATTCAGAGTTGGTATTTGAGTTACTTTACACCGGATGCTGCAAGACAAATTCCCCAAGCCGGTATCCAAAAACATCTGAATCTTCATGGAGACAATATTGGGAATGTTGTGCAATATCTCGAAAGGAACCATCCTAATAAATTTAAAAGAATCCTTGAAGATATTTCAAATAAAATTCCCGGCATCGGTATAATCGAAACCTATCGGGACTCAGTCACGAATAATCTTTATCTCCTTTTCAAGGATAAAGGGTTTGTACAACCTTTCACTCAGCAGCAAATGTCTGATGGAACATTAAAGTTGTTCAGCTATATGCTTTTGTTGCAGGATCCTGAGCCGGCGCCTTTTATTTGTATCGAAGAACCTGAAAATGGTCTTTATCATAAACTTTTGGAAACTCTTGCAATGGAATTTCGCGAACATGCAACGGGAAAAAAAGGTACTTCTCAAATTTTCATTACAACTCATCAACCATACTTCGTGGATGCATTGGAACCAAAAGAAGTATGGGTTTTGGAAAAAGAAGATGATGGTTTTTCACGTGTTTTGCGGGCCAGCGACATCCAGTTCATTCAAAATATGGTAGATGAAGGTCAACCTTTGGGTGCATTGTGGTACAGCAATTATCTGGATGCGAGGTAGCGTATGCACTTCGAAATTCTTGTCGAAGGGCAGACTGAGCTAACAGCCCTTTCAATTTTAATGGGAAAAATCATTGGAGAGCATGGCAATCCTCATACATGGATGATTCATAAACATCGTGGGCTTGGCCGGATTCCCGAGGACCCTTCAATATTGCCAAATAAGAATGATCCGACATTGTTACATAATTTACCATCAAAACTCCGAGCATATAGCAAAGAAGATCGAAAAGATATGATTGTCGTTGTTTTGGTGGATCTTGATGACAGGTCCGATTGCTTAGCGTTTAAATCAAAACTTGTTAGTTTGTTGGATTGTTGTGTAAGGATTCCCAAAACTCTTTTTAGAATCGCCATTGAAGAGCTTGAAGCCTGGTATCTTGCAGATCCAGATGCAATTAAACTTGCCTACCCCGCTTTACGTGAACATATTTTAAGTCAATATGTTCAGGATTCCCAATGTGGCACATGGGAAAAATTAGCCGAAGCCATTTATCCTGGCGGATTAAGGGCGATAAAACGGCATGGAAAAAGATCCCCTTTAGTTCTCAAGCAAAAGAGAGTTTGGGCAAAAGAAATTTGCCCGTATATGGATGTGGAGAGGAATCAATCACCCAGTTTCAGATGCTTTCGGGACGGACTACGCAAATTCATGGTTAGTTGATAAAACAAAAAATGCTGGATCATTTATTGAATATGAATTTATTGCTTTAATGTTTTAGCATCCTGTATCAAAAGAGTTTCATCACTGCGTTGTCCATTTTTTCGAGACACCGGATCAGTTCTTGCCTGGGGCAGGCAAAATTGAGCCGCAAATATCCGGGAAAGCCAAATTCTGTTCCATCGGACAACCCCACGCCTGCCTGTTCGAAAAAGGCCGCAGGGTTTTCAAGCCCCATGGCCCGGGCGTTGATCCACGCAAGATAGGTGGCCTCGACAGGGGTCATTTTGAGGCCTGGTATCTGATTGACTGTCTTCATGACGATATCCCGGTTTCCTCTCAGATAAGAAATGAGGGCGGCCAGCCATTCGTCGCCATCCCTATATGCGGCCAATGCCGCCTGATATCCGAGCGTATTTACGTGTGGCACGATACCAGCCATTGCTTTCCTGAACCGGTGGCGCAGATCAGGGTCAGCAATAATGGCAAAGGAACATCCAAGGCCCGGCAGATTATATGTTTTGCTTGGTGCCATCAGCGTGATCACCTGTTTTTCAACATCCTGATTCAAGGATGCCGTAGGCATATGGTTCTTATGACTGTCTAAAATCAGATCACAATGAATCTCATCTGAACAGATGACAATATCGTGTTTCCGGCATATGGAAGAAAGTTCCAGGAGTTCTTCTTTTGCAAATACTCTTCCCACCGGATTATAGGGGCTGCATAAAAGAAACAGACGTGTTCTTTCCGTAATGGCTTCTTCAAATTTATTGAAATCAAATGTCCATTTGTCTCCGGACTGTTTCAAAGGGGCCGTGATCAGCTGTCGGCTGGAAAACCCGGGCGCAGACAAGAAGGGCGGGTAGATGGGTGTCGTCGTCAATACATCGTCGTCCTCTTTTCCTGTCGCCCTGCAGCAGACATTAAGCCCGGTCACCAGGCCCGGAAGCCAGACAAACCATTCGGCAGATACCTGCCAGTTATAGTGATTCTTCATTCTTTCAATGAGGATGCGGATCAGTTCATCCGGAGGATGGGTGTAACCGAAAACGCCATGATCCACCCTGTCGTGGAGGGCTTTTAACACCGCTTTCGGACTCACGAAATCCATGTCTGCAACCCATACCGGGAATATGTTTTGACCTTGATATTTATTCCATTTGATGCTGTCTGTGTTTTTTCGGTCTATGGGCGTGTCAAAATCGAATTTGTTATCTGGCATTTTAATGGGTCGCCTTTTTTTTGCTGTCATGTAAATCATGAATTTTTGCATATATTCTGGTCACAGGCAATAGTTTATTGGCGGTTTGGGTCCATTGGGTCTGTTGAGTTGAATCGTTCATTGGACTATTTAACCATTTGACTGTTTAACTTCCTTTCCCCTGTTTTTAAGATAAGAGCTTGAGTTATCGTTCGATTACCTGTATATTTTTAGAAAATTATATTGCAATTTTCTCCTGAAATCGTTGCATCCTGGACGTATCGGGTCGACAAACTGTAAACACATTACCGCAAGAGGAGGCCACTCATGGAATTAACAGATATTCAACTGGAGATTTTAAAACCTTTCATTGACGAGATGATAGAGAGCCTGGATTCAATGGCAGGCCTGAAAGCAAAGGCGGGGGATCCATTTCAGGATAAAGTGGAAGATTTCCGGTTTAAGGGATATGCCATCGCGTCCAGAACATATGGCAAGGTTGAAGGCTTTATATTGATGCATAACTATATTGAGACGGCTGTTGCCATCGGAAACAAAGTCCGGTTCAAACTGCTTGGGGAAGAAGAAGAATTTTCAGAAATTAATGAAGACATGCAGGATGCACTTGCCGAATGGGGAAATACCGCTGTAGGGAGAGCTACAAAAAGTCTTTCTGAAAAAAATCTGGGATTAAAATTTGATCCCCCTTATTTTGTTCTCAATACCGAAGATATGAGTTCCCTTTTAAAAGGCGTTGAAAAAATTATTTCCATACCCATCCATATAGAAGATGTCGGCAGATTTTATTTCAATTACTTATTATACTAAAAAGAGAGGAAAAAAATGCTTCCAAAAGATGCAAAAATAATGGTGGTTGATGATACAAAAATAATCAGGTTTGCAATGAAAAAATATCTGAAGTCCCTTGGATATGAAAATATTATTGAGGCTGTTGATGGAAATGATGCAGTTAGAAAACATGCGGAAGAAAAGCCTGCCATTATTTTCATGGATGTGGTCATGCCGGGATTGACAGGTGACAAGGCACTTCAACAGATTCGAAGCCAGGACACGGAAACCCCTGTGGTCATGCTCACCTCAGTAGCTGACGAATCCACGATCAATGAATGTGAACGTGCAGGCATTGCCGGCTACATTATCAAACCGATTACAGTTGAGGACGGCCCGGATGTCCTGAAAAGATATTTGTCTCTGTAAAAATAGCATCCACACATCCTTTGTTCTATTCATACCCCGGCCAATTCCGATTTCAATGGGAATTGGCCGGGGCATAAAATATGAGCAAAAAAATGCCAATAAATCGAACCCAAACCAGTTGAATGTTCCAAAACCAAAAGAAGGGGGTTGTGTGGAAACGGCGAAGAATCCATGTTATCCGGGCGATTACAACAATGGGGCAAAAAGTCTGCCCACACTTTCAATGAGCCCGATCGAGTGTCTGAGTGGTTGTTTCCGCGCTGAACAGTCCTTTTTTAAATCAAGCATCCATGACTCAAGCTGCCCGATCTCATCGGAATCGTACATACAAAGCGCTATTTCATAGTTTAGCAGTATGCTTCTCATGTCCATGTTGGCCGATCCTGCCATTGCAAGCGTATCATCGATCAGGATTGATTTCGCGTGCAACATGCTTGGCTCGAAAAGCCATACAGAGGCTCCGGCTTCCTGAACCCGTGTTAAATATCCCTCACGCACCAAATCCGCCAGGCGATGATTGGATTTTTTTGGCGTGATGATGGAGACATCAACATTACGATAGACGGCAATGCATAAGGCTTCTAACACCAGTTCATCAGGCACAAAATACGGTGTCACAATCCAGATGCGGCGTTTTGCTCTGAAAATTTCTGTCAGGATCGCATTGCGAAGTGAATCGCGGTGAACATCGGGTCCGCTTGCAACCAGCTGGGTGATACCCCGGGTATCCGGATTTGATGCCCGGCCAACAGTTGAATGATCATTCAGGGGAGCCTTGCTTGCAAATTTCCAATCCGACCTGAAAATGTCGGTCAGATGATCAATCACCGGGCCCCGGACTTGCAGTGAAAGATCCCGCCAACGGTTTGTCGAGTCTTGCGGCCCCATGTATTCCAGAGCAAGATTCATTCCGCCAATGACAGCCGTTTGATTGTCGCAGATGATCACTTTGCGATGGTTGCGCAGATTGGCGCGTCCCCGGAAAGGCCAATGAATCATCGGCATAAAGAAGGCCACCCGGCCGCCAGCCTCTAAAAATGGCAACAGAAACTTCCTGGATATTTTAACCGATCCCAATGCATCCAAAAGGAGACAAATTTCTATACCTTTTGAAGCTTTTTTTGCAAGGGTGTTTATAATAGCACTGCCGGTTTCATCCTTTCCTAGAATGAAAGTCGCAATATAAACGGAGTGCTGGGCATTTTCAATGAGATTTAATATCGTTTGGAAGGCTTGTTTGCCTTCGGGCAGGAATGTGATGCGGTTGTTTGCTGATGCGGGAAAAATGCCTTCGCCCGGCTCAAACAGATATGCATTGCCAACGCAGGAATTGCAGCAAGGGTTTGACTCATCCGGTGAAAGCTTCGGTTTTGTCCCAGCCTTGCTGAGCATCTTTCGTCCGCCAAAAATAAGGTAAAACGGTACGCCCAGATAGGGAATAAAAATAATGGCCATCAGCCATGCCAGTGTGCTGGTTGGGGGTCTTCGCTCCCTTAAAATGTGGGACAACAGTGCCAGCGCCAGAACAAATCCAATGGATGGCAAAAAATGCACAAGCAGCCAAATAAAATTCATAACGCTGAAATCCCCCCCCCAAAAAAAAAAGACGTGAACAGAAGATACAGGCTCAATCCTGTTTTTCACTCAGGTGAATGCCAGCCACCCTTTCGGTTTTATTTTATTAACACCTTTGAGGATTTCGCGGCTACCCACCCAGTCGATTTTAAAATTTCCAGTGAGGTCAATGTGATTTAACCACAGACTGTTTTCCTTTTTTTTGAACACAAACCTGTTCCTGCTGTCATAATCAAAAAAGAAGGTGGAAACTGGTTTTTCAGAGTTTAACAGGGCAAACAGATGACCGTAGAAACCGTGATAATATCTTTGGCTGCTGCTGGCGGACCCGCCCTGGGTATAGTAGAATTCGCCACTGTTGTTTTTCGCAAAGTAAAATTGCTGCCAGATGTTCCGGCTGTCCCATTGATTAAAAGGATTTGGCATGTCATACCGCCGGTGGTACCTGATTTCGATCCGTTCTTTAAACGGGTCTTCCTTTACCCAGTATTTTTCCCATTCATCTTCATACATTTCCTTGTATTCTTCTTTTATTTGCTCAATCATTTCAGGATAAATTTCCTGGTTTAACTCATCAACAGATTTATCCCTCAGTTCGCCTTCCTTCATATGCCTGAATTCCATTTCACTTCTCAACTCCGCCATGCGCGCATCAATACGTTTTAAATGATCATTCTGCCTGCCAAACCAGTATTGACGAGTTTTTTCTTCAACAAGAGAACATAAACGAACCGTCTCTTTTTCGGCAAAACGGTCATCTCTCCAGAGGTTTTCTTCAAGGCGGTTTTCGTATACATATACGGAAAAAAAGAACATGGACTTATCAAAATCCCTGTATACATCTTCAAGCGATGGTCCTGACATAAATTCAGACAACCTGAATACGTTTAATTTTCCGGATTGGGCACTGTTGATCATTTCTGATATTATTTCCGGATATTGTACCATATTTCAAATGATCTCCTGTCAGTAAACATGAACCACAAAAAGAGGAACTGGATAGTGGCAATAAAGCACATGATTTGAAAAAATCAAAACAAAAATTATCAGGAAACGGATTTGTTGGGTTTTTGTGGGGTTCATTCGGTTTGTTGCGTTGGATGGTTGATTCCCTTCAGCCTTTTACCGTTGACTTTTTACCGCTTCTGTTATTTCTTTCAGGTTACAGAAAATTCACCTGATAGACCATTTCCATCTTCATGATACCGCTTTCTATGCTTTTCCGGTCATCATCCTTTTTTACAGGAGCGATTCGGGATACATCGAGATTCTCTTTGGTCTTTTCCTTTTTCCATTCAACGATGAATCCCGGAACATATGCGTAGGAACATCCTCCCGCACCACAACAGGTCGTGTCAAAAACAGCTACTCCTCTATAATAGAGCACATCCCTGCCATTTACGTTCAGCCGTTTTTCATGGGTAAGGATGTAATTTCCACCTATTGCCACAACTGTCTCGTTCAGTTTCGGGTGGGTATAGTCTATGGTTTCATCGTTCATCTCAAAACCCATAGAATATTTTTTTATCAATGTCAGTTAAAAAGTCTGTCATGGACATGACGGACATTTCTTCCTCTTTGAATTCATCTCCCAGGCACACGGAAAGCTTGTATTCAATGTCTATAGTAAATTGTTTGAAATTGAAGAAATGGCTTTCAAACTGAGGGTTGATCGAGATCAACTCATTGTAGATGATTATTGAAAATGTGTTTAAAGGCATATAAAGCCCTTTTCCGATGGCTTTGGCATAGCTTTCCTTAAGCGTCCACAGGTCATAGAACGTATAGAGTTTCTCTTTTTCTTTCTGGCAGAGCAGGTATTCATGTTCATCCTGTGAAAAAAATCGTTTTGAAATGCCGTAGTCTGTGGGCATTACCTTTTCCACATCAATTCCCACAATGCTGTCGCTTACTGCACAGACAACCCAGTCTCCGGAATGGGACAGGTTGAAGTGGAAATTTTCATTGCCGAGAAGATATGGCTTTCCGTATTCATTATACCCAAAGCGGATATCTTTATTTTTCATGTAAAGCTTTTCATGAATGATTGACCGTACCAGAAGATCTCCCATCAGGGCCTGCTGTGCACAGGATTTTTTTCTGTACCTTTTTATCCTGGATTGCTTTTCCTCTGAAACATACGGCAAAAGAAACTTGAAACGATTGTCATCAATGATATCATCTTGTTCTACTGCATAAATCTCAAGCATAGCAATAATCCATTCTTACGCTGATTTTCAAAAACTAATTTTTAACGAACACCATCTATCATTTTAAATGTTATTGTTTACCTAAAAAATTTCTGCCAATCAGTTTTGATGTTCCATGAGATACTGATCCACATCCGAATAGCCTTCCATGTCATCCACCCATTCCCAGGTTTTCCCTTTGTCATCGGTGTTGACGGTTGTAAATTCAAGTGTCGCCGCATGGTCTTCATCAATGATGATTTCATTTTCAGATGGCACCATAATGGGCAACAGGTGAGGGTAGTCAGACGCTGAAATGCTGATGCGGATTTTATGCCCTTTTTTAAACAGGTTTGACGTGGGCCATATTTCCACGGCATATTCATAGAATTCGTCTTCCTTGATCAGCTTCGGTGCCTTGTCCGGACCATCATAAAACGGATCAAACGGCGTGTATGACGGATCAATGGCGTGCTCTGTTGTATCTTCGCTTTCATCCGGATTATACGGCCGGTGGGATGCCCGTAACCATCCGGAGCTTATATTTTTTGCTCTGCCATATGGGTAAACGTCGTTGAGTTCCACAACCCACTGCACATCTTTTTCATCCATCAGCATTTTAACAAAATTATTGTCATCCCTGAGTTCCAGCTGCATGATGTCTTTGTAGATGCTGTCCTGAAGTTTGTCGATATAGGCGTGGGACACTGGTTCTTCGAAATCTGTTTTTGCCCAGAATTTAAGTGTGATCGGGCCCGTGATTTCCACATTTTCCTTAAGCGTGTTGGTTGTAAATGTCAATGCGGCAATCTCATCTAACCGTTCATCCTCCCAGAACATGGCTGCATCAATATTTTTATCATAGGTGTACTTGAATTCCTGAGATATCATGGCAAGGGCACCTGCCGTCCATCGGACCATGGACCGGGAAAGGGTGCCGTGCAATTCGGCAGGATTGTGAATAAGTTTGGGGGCATTACCTTTAAGATCGCTTTTCCCCAGTTCTTCGACCAGTTTGAAATTTTTGCGGTAGTTAAAGAAGGAAAACCAGTCTTTCCAGTTATATTGAGCCTTTTTTCTGGAAAGATATAACGTTTTTTTCTCTGTCCGGGAGTCGGGAAGGGGCCATTCTTTTTCAACGCGCCATTTGTCAGCACCCATCACATAAATCATCACAGGGAATTCAACCATGAACGGATCATGAATGCCTTTGATTTTCCAGTCAAACCACCGGGCAATCATTCTTGATGTGGTGCCGATATCCTTGATTCCGGGAGTACTACCTGCAGCATCGCCATGATACCATGGGCCCATGATCAATGCCTTGTCTTCAGGTGAATGGTTTTTCAGCGCATATTGGTAGGCATTTGATGCGCCTCTGTGAAAGATGCAGAACCACCCGCCGGTGATAAACGTGGGTAGTTTGGGGGATATGGTTTTATCACCGCCAAAGTATGGATTCCCTTCAGGATGCTTGTCCGGCCAGTAGGTCATGGATGATCTTTCATCGAAGAACTGTCCATCCGTCATTTTTTCAATATCGGTAAACCAGGACAGGTGCACTGGAATCTGATTCCAGCTGTCCATCAAGTTATCTGTAATTTCGTCCATCATCTGTTCTTCATCCGCCGCAGCACCTGTTGTTGTGTTTTCGCCTCCCATATATAGTGTTGACGGGAGAAGTGCCAGCATATCTACACCTCCCAGCCACATGGGTATAAATGCCAGATCCAGGTTGCCACCATGCATGACAATGTCCTTATATGCATCTGTCATGGGTGCCATGGGAAACATGGCTTTCAGATGAACGGGTTCCCCTGTTTCTCCATCGCAGGCGATCTGGCCGGCTGCCATCATTTGCGAAATCGCCATATAAGACCCGCCAAACAGGCCTGATTTCCCGTCTGACCAAACTTGTGCGGGTATCCAGTGATCAATAATGTAAGCATAATCCGTATGCTCTTCCGGGCCGAATGATACCCATTCTCCTTCTGATGAACCGGTTCCCCGGACGTCAAAAACGAGAATATTGTATCCAAAAGGAAAGAGGCCTATACCCATCATGGCGCCAACCATCTCTCTTCGGTAAGGGGTTCCGATAATGATCGTGGGCCATTTGTCATCTCCTTCATGCCGGAGCAGGGTTGCCCATAGGTCAACAGAGGACATCCCCTGGGTTTCAGGGATTTCAATACGCACGTTATATTCCAGAATGGCATCTTCAAAGCCTTCCCCACCGGCCTTGATAGCTTCAGCCATTTTATCCTGTTCTTCCACGGGAATAAGGCCTGAGATGACGGGAGTAGAAAAGCCAATACCAAATAATTACCAGAATAATGGAAAAAAAGACCGTCGAGCGCATGTCGTCCTCCTGTTTATTGTTGAGATATATGTTTTTTTCTGGAAACGTACTCCTTATTTGCTGAAGATGTCAAGACAAATAACATATTTTATAAAAATTCTTTTTTATGAAATAATTTTAATAGTTTAAATCGATATAAATGATTGGTATCCTAACATATGCAAGCTCTATTTTACAAATACGCTGTATGGTAAAAATACACTATAAACGTGCGTGTACATCTGGATCGGAGTTACCAGACCGCATTTTTCGCGAGTTGCGAAAAATGACCGATAATATGAGGCCTTACAAGGCGTCTGTGCAGGATGGAATTGGGTGTCGTAACCGTTTCGCCAAATGCGGTGAGTGCATCCTCTAAAAGGAAATGGGATTGATAACCGGGTTGGGCGTAGTGGTTCATGAGGTGGCATCCCTGGCAATAGCTTACGATATGTTTTTGTCCGGCTTGAAGGAAGTCCTTGCGTTTGATCAGCGCGCCCTGAATGAATCCCCTAAGCTTGCCATCCGTTAAATATCCTCCCAGGCCACAGCAGGCGGCCTCTTCCCGATTGTGAGGCAGTTCGGAAAGGTTTATGCCGATGGTGGCAGAAAGCTGTCTCACCGCATCCAGATAATCATTACCAATTTCATATCCGAAACAGGCGTCGGATATGGCTGCATTCAGGTGCAGGGGGCGGACTACCCTGGCCATGCCTGTGTCTGCCATTTTCTGAAGGTATTCAAAAATGCTCACTGTCTGAAACGGGAAATCAAGCCCGAATACCTCAGGTATGATTTTAACGAACATTTCCTGGCAATGGCCGCAGGCAACAATCAAACGGTTAAACCGGCATTTTTTCAGCCGTTCTATGAGCCGCGCGGCAATACGGTACCCCTCATCCAGAAGCCCGCCCTTGATGGCAAATATGCCGCAGCAATCGTCAGGGCCACCGAACTTGTGAAGATTTCTCAAGGTATGTGAACTTTCAAGGGCATCCGGCAGCATCCGGAACCCACATCCGGCCCAGAAAAGATCTTTACCTGTTTTGGGAACAGCCCAGTGCTTTAGTATGTTTTTTTCTTTTTTGCCAAGGCCGTTGAAAATATCTTTAAAGAAATTCATGTGCCACCCTTCCGTTTCCATGCCATTTAACGCATAAGCAAGGGAAGGGGATACGTGGGGTTCAGTGTTTCTTTTAAGGTTCAACAGCTCAAGCATCATCAGGCTCGGATGAGCACCTTTCGGGCATCTGTGTTCACATTTGCCGCAGGTCAGGCATCCTGACAGCACAGGATGCCAGGCCGGCTTTTCTATAACATCCTTGATGATTTTCCTGGCTTCTTTGGGTGTAAGATTCAGATATCGGCAGCCGGACAAACACTTGCCGCACGCAATACATATTTCAGGAGAAAAACCCCTTTTGAAATGGGATTCAGATTCAGTTTGTTTTAATGGGTCCATCAGGGATTTTATTACTCTTTCCTGTTCCAGTCGTTTTCACTGCCCTTTATCCGTATCACAAAAGATCAGGTACGCACACATTATTTTTTTCGTTTTAAAGAAAATGATAAACCTTCCGGATTAAGGAATGGGGCCTGAATAGATCATTTTCGCTTTTTTCCCGAAAGGAACCCCCAGTTTCCTCATTCTGTTTCGGAGTGTCTTGGGGTTGATCTGCAGGAGTTCCGCGGCTCCGTTTTTTCCTTCAATTTTTCCGCAGGAATTGCAGAGGGCATTTTGTATATGTCTTGCCATGGCTGTGTCCAGACCTGTAAAATTCAAGTCTCGTGGATGAATTTCAGGTGGATTGGGGGCTCTGCACGCGGACATATCAATATCATTAAAGGTGATGGTGTTGTCTCCGGAGAGTATCAGCGCCCGTTCAACAGCGTTTTCCAGTTCCCTGACATTGCCGGGCCACGGATAACTCATTAATGATTCAAGCGCACCCGGAGCAAGAAGGGGTATCTTTCCCAATTTTAAATCCAGACTTTTTTTTTGGATAAAGTGTTGCACGAGTGATGGCAGATCAGACATGCGGCTGCGAAGTGGTGGGATCACAATCGGGAATACTTTCAACCGGAAATACAAATCTTCCCGAAAGCGGCCTTCTGCGAGCATTTTCTCCAGATTTCTATGGGTAGCGGCAATCACCCGGATATCCAGATTGATCGTTTCCGTTCCTCCGACTCTTTCAATTTCCTTTTCCTGTATCACGCGAAGCAACCTCACCTGTGCATCGCTTGACAACTCTCCAATTTCATCCAGAAAAATGGTCCCGGTGTTTGCTCTCTCAAATCGTCCGCGTTTTCTGGCATTTGCGCCGGTGAAAGCGCCCTTTTCATGGCCGAAAAGTTCACTGTCCATGAGCGATTCGGGTATTGAACCGCAATTGACTTTAATGAATGGGCCCTCCTGTCTTGGAGAGAAATTATGGATAGCACTGGCGATCAGCTCCTTTCCAACACCGGTTTCCCCCAAAAGCATTACAGGTGTATCCCTCGGTGCAACCTGACGGACGAGTTCCATGACCGGGCGTAATCCAAACTCTGCTCCGATGACTTCTTCTCCGGATACACGTTGCAGCTCATGTTGAAGATACCGGTTATTGTCAATCAGCAGGTCCCGGTACTTCTGCAATTTGCGATAGCGGATATTGTTTGTGAGGGCGATCGCAAACGGTTCATTCAACACCCTCAACAAGTGTTCATGGTCTGTGGAAAATTTTTTGCCGGGTTCGCTATGCAAGGTCACGGTTCCCAAAAATTTTTTCTCAATGACCAGATCCATCACCAGGCCCGCCAGGTTCAAATCGGCAAACGGTTTGCTTACCGTGGCTGCGATCGTATCATTTTTGACTGTATCAATGCGCCGAATGCGCATGGATCGTTGTTTTTCCGCCTGATCGCGTCCAGTTTTGGAAAGAGGCAATTTGAGCGACAGCGCCTGATAGCCTTCAGGAGTGGCCCGGGCCACTGTTTCAACGACACCGGTATTCCGGTCATATAGATGCAGCGCCATTTGGCTTGCCGGTATGAAATTACGGATATACAAAAAGGCGTTCCAGAGGGCCTTCTCTATTTCCAGACTGCCGCAAATTCTTGTTGTGGCATTTCTAAAAAAATCTTTTTCATCCATGGCTGGTGACATTTCCAGGATAGCTTATGGCTACTCTGTTATATAAGATCGTTTTAAAAATTATCTATCAATAACGATAGATGTTATATCCTATTCGGTCGAAATTCAAGATTGAAAATTCAGAATGGTGCTATTGTTCGGGTTTTCAAAATTTAAAATCTATAAATTCAAATAGATATATATAGGCATATTTTTTGCTCCTACCCAGGCAAAGCAGATTCCACAAGAGACGCTACTGTTGAAAACAAACACCGATTAAAACAACTTAAACCGTTTTGGGCTGGTCGATTACTCTATATGGATGGCACCAAAGAACCGCAATACATTCAAGAATCCCTGGAAGACAGAATCGGTTTTATCAAACGTATGGGATTGAAGGTGACAGCGGCTAGAAAAGGTTATGCCAAACTCTCTGCCCCGCTTGAAGGCAACCAAAATCATATCGGTATCATGTATGCCGGTGCGCTGTTTTCGCTTGCCGAATTCATAGGAGGTGTTTTTTGCTGGGCGTCATTTGATCAGATTCGGTTCTATCCGATTGTAAAGGATATGAGGATCAAATATGTCAAACCCGTAAAAACAGATGCGTATGTGGAAATATTTATCGCCAAGGAAGAAATAGAACGAATAGAAAAAGAGGCTGAAACCAATGGCAAGTCAGACTTCAGGATTGAAACGCAAATAAAGGATGCGTCCGGAGAAATGGTCGCCTTCAGCACGGGGGTTTATCAGCTAAGAACTAACAAATTCGATTGCTAAGGTAAAATGCATAATAAGACAATGGGAGAAAGGCATGGCGGAACTGGTAACGGTTTCCATTGAGGATCATGTGGCGGATGTCAGGTTTAATCGTCCCGATAAATACAATGCACTAAGCTTTGACATGGTTGACGCCATGGCGGATACCCTCAGGAAACTCTCCCGTGCGACAACCGTCCGTGCCGTCGTTTTATCCGGGGAGGGAAAGGGATTTTGTGCCGGATTGGATGTGGAGACTTTCTCTGCCATGATACATTCGGACACCAATCCCCTTGCAAATCTGGAAGAACGTTACCAAGGAGAAATAAGCAATATTTTTCAATTTGTCGCCTATGGGTATAAGCAACTGCCCATGCCGGTGATTGCGGCTATCCATGGCGCAGCCCTGGGCGGTGGGTTTCAGATAGCCTTGGGGGCGGACATCCGGTTGGCCGCACCTGATGCCAAACTTTCCATTATGGAAATCAAATGGGGGCTGATCCCGGATATGTCAGCCTCTCAGACGCTGCGGGACTTGGTTCCCCTTGATGTGGCCAAGGAAATGGTCTTCACCGGGAAGATAATAAACGGTAAAGAGGCCTGCCATTTGGGTCTGGTGACGAGAGTATGCGAAAATCCTTATGAGGACGCAAAGCTTCTCGCAAGGGAGATTGCCTCAAAAAGTCCTCATGCGGTCAGGATGGCCAAAAAGCTTTTAAACGAGTTCTGGCACTGCGATGAAGCCACAGGACTGTTGAAAGAGTCACAATTTGAAATGGCGTTGATTGGTTCTCCGAATCAGTGTGAGGCCGTCTCGGCAAATCTGGAAAAACGGAAGCCGCTATTTTATGATCCGGTTTAAGGAATGATGTATCAGGTGGCGATATTCTATACCGGTTAAGGATTCCATTGATGCGTATCATGAAAAAGCGGTGCATATATCTGTCGAACACAAAAATGATTTTTATTATTATCACTCAAGGGGGAGACCTATGATAAGATTTGTTATGTTCTGGATGATATCCTTGTTCATCGGTTTATCACCACTTTCCGCACTGGCAGCGGACTTTGCCTCAATAGACAACCTTGATGACAAACGAACGGTTGAAAACTATCAAAAATCGATTGATTTGTGTCTTGAGGCCCTGGCCGCCAACCCGAATGATTTTGGAATGACCTGGCGATGTGCCAGGTCTTGTCGCTGGTACAGCGCACTTTACAAACGGCAGGGATCAGGTGATTGGAAGGAAATTTGCGCCAAATACGGCAAGGAAGGCATGAAATACGCCCAGCAAGCCATCGATCTCGAACCAAACAAACCCAATGGCTACTATTGGTGGGCGTCAAGCGCGGGTGAATATCTCGATGGGGTCAGCATCTTTACCGTAGTAAAGGAGGGGCTCGTGGGTAAAACCCGGGAGAGTCTTGAAAAAGCATATGCGTTGGACAAAACCTATGAAGGCGCCGGCGCCATTATGGGACTGGGCCGGTTCTGGTATGTTATTCCCTGGCCCCTCAAAAACAAAAAACATTCGTTGACGTATTTACGCGAATATCAGAAGACTGAATTTTTCGGCAATCCTCATGAAGAGGGCCCCATTTACCTGGCTGAGCTTCTGGTCGATCTGGGTGGCAAAGACAATCTGGCCGAAGCAAAACTTCTGCTTGAAAAGGCAGTGATGACAGACAGTATATACTACAAGGATATGGCCACACAGATTCTCACGAAAATAGATAAACCCTGATTTTACGATTAGGTATGTATTTTGGCATACACTTTTTCAATTTGTGATTCACATTCTTTTGCCATCCGGTCGAGAAGTTCCTTGCAGGTGGGAATATCGTTGATGAAGCCGATGGATTGTCCCACCATCATGGGCGCGTGCTCGACATTGCCTTGATCCCATGCCTCCAGAATGCGTTTGCCGGAAATAAACGGCAGGAGATCCTCAAATTTGCCGCCGTCTGCCTCCATGGCGAGAATTTGATCCACGCACTCATTTTTCAGAGCACGCCCTTGAAGCTTGAGTGATTTACAGATAAGCGCCGTGTCCATCTCCTTCCGGTTAAGCAGTTCCTGTTTGACGTTGTCATGTACCGGGCACTCTTTCGTGGCAATAAAACGGCTGCCCATCATGACGCCGTCTGCGCCTAAAGTCAACGCCCCTGCCATGGTTACACCATTTCCTATTCCGCCAACAGTAACCACCGTGAAACGGGTTGATTCTATAATTCTGGGTGTCAGAACCATTGTTGTGACATCGTCGTCCAGAGGGTGGCCGCCTTCTTCGATTCCCGCCGCATAAACACCGTCATAGCCTACTTTCTCCGCATGCTTTGCATGCCTTACCGAGCCGACCTTATGGAAGAGTTTCACGCCGGCTTTTTTCAGCAGATCAATATATGCCATGCCGCATGCCTTGTCGATGGGCATGCCGGATATTTCCATACCGGCCACCTTTTCTTCCGCGCACACGCGAAGATACATCTTGTGCATGTCTCCTGTAATTCTCACAGATGGAAGAATGGTTACATTGACCATAAACGGCTTGTTTGTGAGTTCTCTTGCTTCATGAATGGCGTTTCTGAAATCTTGTTCTGTTTCATAATTGGCGGCTGTGATATTGCCCAGTCCGCCGCCATTTGAAATCGCGGCACATAATGGCGGTTTGCAGAGCCACATCATGGCGCCGCAGATAATCGGATATTTTACGCCGAACATTTCAGTGATTGCGGTTGTTATCATACGATTCCTTTTTCTTTTAATCGTTCATTTTTCTTTTGGCCATTTCCTGTTCCCGCAAATCTTTTCTCAGGATTTTTCCGACAGCTGATTTGGGCAGCGCGTTGACAAATTCATAAATTTGGGGGACTTTATATGCCGTCAACCGTTCCCTGCAAAAGGCATCCAAATCTTTTTCCGTTACTTTTTCTCCGGGTCGGGAGACAACAAATGCTTTCACGGTTTCTCCCCGGTATTCATCGGGGATGCCAATCACGCAGGCTTCAAGCACTTTGGGATGTTCAAAAAGAACTTCATCGATATCCCGGGGATATATGTTGAAGCCGCCGGCAATGATCATGTCTTTTTTACGGTCTACAATGTAGAGGTACCCGTCTTCATCGAGTTTGCCGATATCACCGGTGTAAAACCATCCGTTCCGGATGGCCGTTGCCGTCTCTTCCGGTTTGTTGTAATACCCCTGAAGCATTTGGGGGCCTTTGAAAATGATTTCCCCCGCTTCACCAACAGGTTTTTCCGTTATCCCATCCTCAATGTCGACGATTTTCAAGTCTGTGTCAGGAATGGGAACCCCGACAGAGCCGACTTTCAATTTTCCCCGCCAGGGTGTCAGGGTGATGATGGTGGTTGACTCGGTCATGCCGTGGGCCTCGATCACATGGGCGCCTGCTGCATGCTTCAACTGCTCGATAATGGTGAGCGGCAGTTGCGCTGCTCCTGAAAAAAATCCTTTCACAAAGGACATATCCTTTTTGCCGAATTCCGGCAGACCAAGAAGACTGGTGTAGATGGTGGGCACGGCCGGCACAAACGTGGCCCTGTATTTCATCATCGTATCAAAAATCGTTTTGGGTTCGGGTTTGGGGATGAGAATGTCTGTCCACCCCATAAGGATGCATGCATTCATGACACCCGTGAACCCGGCCATGTGAAAGAAGGGAAAGATCCCCATGGCCCGTTCGCAGGTGTCATGAAGATCATAAAACCATGCTTTGAAATTCTGCGTGACATAGGACACATTGCGATGGCTCAGGGCCACACCTTTGGAAGGTCCGGTCGTGCCGCCTGTGTATGGGATGAGCGCAAGATCGTCCATAGCCGGTGTAATGACGTCAGACACAGGCGACGCCTTTTCTATCACCTCCCGGAATTCGCAGTAATCCGGTGCAGGTTCAAATTTCCGGTACATTCCCTTTTTCAATCGTGGAAACAATTGCTTCAGGGGGAAAGGGAGATAATCATTGATATGGCAGCAGACAATCTGCCTGATTTGGGTCTTGTCCCTCAGTTTGAGCATTCGGGGTGCAAGAATATCCAAAGTGATCAATGCTGTCGAGCCTGAATCATTGAATTGGTGTTCGAGTTCACGGTCCGTATAAAGCGGATTGTTCGGAACAGGAATGGCACCGACCCGCCAGATGGCGTAGTAGGCAATAACGATCTGGGGAATATTGGGCAGGAGCAGACTGACACGGTCCCCCTGTTTTACGCCGATCTGTTTTAGAGCATTGGCAAATTGATTGACCAACCGTTCCAATTCCGCGAAGCTGATTTTCTTCCCCATAAATAACAGGGCGGTAGTGCTTGAAAATGTTTTGGCTGAACGGGAAAGAATTTCAGGCATGGTGATGTCTTCGTACGCCAAGGTCTTTGGTACAGCCGACGGGTATGATGTGTGCCATATTCGGTTTTGCATGCTGTCCTTCCTGCGTTTATTGCATATCGGGTTCCGGCGATACGGTTGTCAATCCTGGATGATGCCGTTTTTCCTGGCCTGCTTGACACTATCGATCTCCTGCCACCACTTGTCGATACCGAAGTCTTCTGCAATCGTGTTGGCGCCGATATACCCTGGTCCGCCGATGATCATGCCGCCGGGATACACACTGGCGCCGCAGACATAAAGCCCATCCACGGGCGTATGGCATTGAGAGCAGGTATCGGTCGGGCGGAAGTATCCCATTTGCAGCGGCACATAAGCCCCCTGCTTGATGGACCCTCTCACCATGTTTCTGATTTTCTTTTCAATATAGGTTGGCGGGTACACCAGCATATTGATCGGATCCAGATTCGGGGCATAGGATTTCCACTGGTCGACGCACAACCGGGCGTAGTCCCATTTGTTTTTTTCCCAGTCATTATCATACGGAACGAGGCACTCCCACCGTCCGGTATGATACCCTTCAGGCGCCTGGATCGGATCGAACAGGGATGCACAGGTGGTATGCCCAAAAAGATCACCCTCGGGTACGTTTCCGTCTTCAAGAGCATTCTGATGGTCCAGCAGGGCATCTGTATCATCAATACCCAAAAAAGTGATCATTGCCCGGTTGGCATCCGGCGAAGATTCGGTATTGATATACGTGGGGGCGCCTCTGAGGGCAAGATGGGTGCCGAACAGGGTGCATTTCTCCCATTCCCATTTCTTTGCACCGTCTCGTAAAAATCCGGGTATTTGACCATCGTCAAAAAATTGAAGAAATGTCTGATGGGGATCAACCGTTGAGGCAACGGCAGACGTCTTTATTTCAGTTCCGTCCTCAAGCAGAACGCCGCTGGTTTTTCCATCTTTCATGAGAATTTTTACCACTCTGGAGTCGTCCGATATGGCCCCGCCGGATGCCACAATGGCTTTGTGGATGGCTGACGACAACCGGTGAGAACCGCCGCTGCAAAGCGCTGCCTGAGTCATCCGGTAGACATAGAGGGGAAAGATATAGCCCAGGGCTTCATGGGGGGACAATCCCCACATGGTAAACAGGTTAAGGATACCGGCCTTGACCGGATCGGAGAACGAATACTGCTCCAGAATTTCTATAGGCGGAAGTTCTGCGATTTCATTGAACCTTCGACCGACGTCATCCTGGGCGCGATTAAGAATCTGCACCTGCTCCAGGGGCGGCACGGCAGGCACATAGGTCAGCGGAATCAGAATTTTTTCAGAGTACTCCTTGAAATCCCGATACATGCGGCTATAGGCTTCACCATCCCTGGCCGAGAATGTGGTCGAAATATAATCGGAAGTTTTTTTGGGATCGCGGTAAAGGACCAGCGGGGAATTTTTTTTGGAGATATAGGCGGCCTGCACCTCGGGAAAAATGAACCGGACGCCTCGCTCCCGCAGATTGAAATCCTTATACACCGGCATCAGGTCTGCCATCATATGATAGATGGCATGGGGGTTGTATTTGAATCCTGCAAATTCGAGGGTATCCAGCCCCCCTCCGGTTTCGTGGCGGGCCTCAAGGAGAATGACTTTCAAACCGGCTTTGGCCAGATACGCAGCACAAATCAGTCCATTGGGTCCTGCACCAATGATGGCGACATCATACGCTTTCTTTTTCATTGTTTTCACCTCACTCCCAGGTTTTGCGGAATTTCGCTCATATTATCGATATACCATTCCAACGCTTTGTGGGTCCACCAGTCCTGCTCCCGGGTTCCCATGTCTTCTGCCACCTCGCTGGCTGCGATATATCCGGAACTTAAACCCGAGTAACTGAAAAGATGGATGGAATTGGAGAGATAAAGGTTTTTCACAAACGTCCGTGATCCGCCACCATTGAGCACACCTTTTACCGGCCGGTTCATATACCATTGCGACGGGATTACACTTCCGCCAAGCCAGTTTCCCAAAACCGCGGACGGGTTGTTCCGTTGCATGTCAAACGGCGTATAGATGATCTGGTCCTTGATCAGTTTTTTAAAGCCCGGCGCATATTTTTCAAAGGTTGCGGCAACCTGGTCCGCCATTTTTTCCTTGATATCATCCCAGGCGGGCAATCCGTTCAGCGCGCCATGCTTCCATGACTTGGGCTGAGGAGGGGCATCAAGCCAGACAAATGCCGTATGGCATCCTTCCGGGGCCTGGGTGGGATCGGTCAGGGACGGTACAAACCAGTTCGCCCTGATGTCCGGGTGGATCACCCGGTTGACCAGGTCCGTATTGAATCGTTTCATTGCTTCGGTGTCTTTGCCGCCGAAATATCCTGTGTAACACCTTTGGATACCATCGTCATAATCTGCTGAAGCAAATTGCGGCGCACCGTCCAGCGCCCAATAGGTGGCAAAGAGGTTTTGTTCGTTGTAATCGAATTTGTCGATAATCGCAGCCATTTTCGAACCGATATGTTCTTCCTTGATCAGATGCCTGAACGTCGGAATCAGGGTCAGGTTGCTGATGATTTTTTTGGCAAATATTTTTTCATTTGGAAAAACCGAATGTTCACTTAACTGGACGCCCTTTGCTGTGCCGTGTTGAATGATAATTTCTTTTACCGGGCAACAGGGAAGTATTCTGGCGCCATAGGTTGTTGCCGCCTTTACCAGGGAATGGGTTAACGCATGTGAGCCGCCTTTGGTCTGGTGAATCGGGAAAAAAGGTCCGCAGAGCATGGTCAGCAATGTCCCCATTGAACCTACGCTCGGGTGAATCGGGGGCATGCCTGCAATCCATGTCAGTGACTGGATAAGCGTTCGAACATATTCGGACTCAAAAAGCTTGCACGACAAATCAAAACCGTTCATGTTCCAGATTTGATTGAAGGTCAGGTCCATATCGCATGCGGCCATGAGATTTGAAATGACATTTCCTGTGGCTTTCAGGTTTTCTTCACTGGGCGCCAGATAGAGAAAATCATGAAACACCCCTTTGGCATCTTCCATATTGTTCATCATGTAGTCGGCTGCCTTCATGAAGAACAGGGCATCTTTTTCCGAATGCTTTTCCCAGCTGTTGAACGTTAAAAGCGGATCCACGCCCATAAGCACATTCTTGCCATCCTGAAAGGTTTTGGCATAACAGTATTCGGTTGTGACATGCTCAAGCCCGAACCGGTCGACAAGTCCGAGATCTTCGATACAGGGGCTCATGGCCTGGATCAGCCAGGTGGCATGAAGGTTGTGGGTAAACCCGGGGAGGCCGGGTTCTGTTGTGTCACAATGGGCGCCACATTCTCCTCTTGCTTCAAGCACCAGTGTTTTGAGACCTGACCGGGCGAGATATGCCGAAGTTGTCAGGCCGTTTACTCCTCCACCGATAATGATGACATCGTAGTCTTCCATTTACAGACTCTCCTTCTTTTACCTATATGGTTTTTGGTAGTAATCCGTTTGCCGTCTAAACTGGTTGATTGAAAAGATCATCCTGAGTTCTTGTCAATGTACGGCGCTTGCGGCCTTGCATCATGCTGTTGTAAGCGTCATTTACTTTTGTCTCGATGTTGTTTTCGATTTTATCCTCGTATTGCCGACGGTTGACAAGATACAGGGGATACGTGTACAGGTGTTTTACGACCAGTTTGATGACTGACCAGTTGAAAAAAATCTTTGTCAGCCCGGCAATGTCGGCCGGCCCCATGGTGATTTTGAATTCCCAATCGACCGGGTCTGTTATTTTCCCGACAATATAGACGTTTTGTGAACTCGAATTTGCCGCGACTTTATAATATTTGAAATCCATGTTCAGTTCGGTTTTTCCCAATCCCCTTGACCATAATTTCATGGTGCCCTCCTGAATTAATTGGTGAGTGCGCCGGTATGTGTTACCGGTTTCATTTTTCCTGCCGATGATCAAGTTTCATGACCGCCGAAGGTCGGAACACCCTCCATTGAACCGGTTGTCCGCTATGCTGCCTGATGGTATCCTGCGTCCAGACTTGCTATAAAATGATGGACTCTTTTCCCATTTCTTTCAGTTTTTCGTTGTAATTCAGGGCAAATGTACGAAGGAGAGGCGTCAGCTTCAATATCCGGGTCGCATTTCCCTCCAGCTTGATTTTTCTTTTGGCAATGGATACCATGACATTCAATTTGTTTGACCACACCCTGTGGGCATCGTCAGCACTCAGGGTGAATTTCACATGTGGCTTGCCCGGAGGCTCACCGGTGCCGTATGCCACTTTCCCATCAGTGCTGTCAAACCAGATGGTGATATCCGGGTCAGAGTAGCAGTAGGCCAGCATGACATTAAGACTGGCCACTTTTGATTTGATCGCTTCATCGGCAAATGTTTTTTCAAACATTCCTGTAATTGCGGTTGAAACTTCTTCTGCATTGTTCCAGAATTCAGACATGATGATTCTCCTTTTATGGTGTTTGATTGCGTAATATGATCAATCGTCAGTATTACCAAGGAGGAATTGAAACCAGAAGCTCTCCTCCCGGGAGCGTTTAATATTGATATGGATGGTCTTGATTTCGGTAAATTCATAGAGTCCTTCTATACCGCTTTCTCTGCCGATGCCGCTCTCTTTGTAGCCGCCAAACGGAAAATTGGGGTTCAGAATATGCCAGTCATTGACAAATACGGTTCCTGCGCGAAGTCTCCGGGCCAGATTATTGGCCCGCTCAATGTCGGCTCCCCAAACGCCTGCCGTCAGCCCGTAAGGTGTATCGTTGGCCATGACAACTGCCTCATCTTCATCATCATATGGGATGAGACTGATCACCGGACCGAAGATCTCCTCTCTGGAAATAACCATCTCATGCTTGGCGTCCGCAAATATCGCCGGTGTGACCCAGAACCCTTTTTCAAATTGTTCTCCGGTGGGCATGCTTCCGCCGCAAAGGAGTCGGGCGCCTTCTTTTTTTCCATGTTCAATGTAGTTCAGGACTTTCTCCTGCTGCGTCCTTGAAATCAGGGGGCCCATGTCCACGCCATGGTCCATGGGGTCTCCCACCACCAGGGTACGGGCCCGTTTTTCGATCAGGCTTAAAAAATCAGGATACAGCTGCCGGGGAATGTAGACACGGCTGCCGGACATGCAGACCTGTCCCTGGTGAATCAGACCGCCGAAAAGGACCCCATCCACAGTCATTTCAAGATCCGCATCATCAAGCACGACTGCCGGGTTTTTGCCGCCCAGCTCCAGGGTCACCCGTTTCAAATTCTGACTTGCTTTTCGTATGACTTCCTTGCCGACTTCTGTCGAGCCGGTCATGCTGATCTTATTCACCAGAGGATGGGCTACCAGCGCATCACCGGTTTCCGACCCCGGCCCGGTCACCACATTGAATACGCCATCCGGTAATCCGAGAGAATCAATCAGTTTGGTGAATTCAAGAAGACTCAATGATGCGGATGAAGATGGTTTGATAACCACCGTATTTCCCGCAATAAGCGCAGGGACCAGTTTCCAGGCAGCCAGAAACAGCGGGAAGTTCCATGGCACAATGCAGCCGACCACACCGATCGGCTCCCGGACCGTATAATCCCAGTAGAGCGCCGGGAAACCGGACTGGGCGCGGGATTGGGGCTCTGTTATGTATTCGGCCATTTCAGCAAATTTTTGGCAGTACAGGCCGACCAGGGGAACGATCATGCCTTCCGTTATCCGAATGACCATACCCGCATCCAGTGTTTCGAAGGTCGCCAGTTCGGCAGTATTTTCGGCAACGAGGGTTTCCAGTTTAAAAAAATATTTTGCACGTTCCCGGGGATGCATGCCGCTCCAGTCACCCTTATCAAAGGCCCGTCGCGCCGCCAACACGGCAGTATCAACATCTGCCCGGCTGCCATGCGCCGCCAGAGCGATGATGTCTTCGTTTGCCGGATTCATCATGGGAAACGTTTTGCTTCCTTTTGCCTCTTTCCACTTTCCGTTGATGTATAGTCCATAGGTATTCATTCCGGAAGTATCCCCATTTTTATGATTTTATTCTTTGGATTCTTCATCATCTCATATGCATCAACTATTTTCGTTAATGGCATTGTGTGGGTCCATATGGGAGACAGATCGATATTACCGTACTGAATCAGATCCATAAGCCTTTGCATGCGATAACGCCCGCTGGGGCATAGCGTGGTGATAAAGGACCGATGATAAAAGGTATCCGGCACCAGGGAATCATGAGCAACAGGGATGGCAAGATCGTTAAAGTCAAAACCATAGACGCCCAGGCTTGAAATCGCACCGCCGATTCGCGCCACACCGAAGGCTCCCTGCAGTGTTTCCTGCTTTCCGACCGCCTCGACGGCAATATTGACCCCAAATCCGTCCGTTAAATTCAGAATCTCATGAACCACATCCGTTTTCCCGGGATCAAGTACAAGGGTCGCCCCCAATTTTTTCGCTGTTTCCCTTTTAAAAGGGTCAGGATCGACCGCGATAACGAGTCCGGCCCCCATTGCCCGGGCGGCAGCCGTTACACAAAGGCCCAGCGGACCCTGGGCGAAGATAGCCACCGAATCCCCCACAGATAAGGAGGCACGTTCCAGCACACCGACAGCTGTGGAAAAAATATCCCCGGCCACAATTGCCTGTTGATCATTTAACGCATCCGGTATTCTGCAAATGCTGAAGGGCGCAAAAGGTATACGGACGTATTCTGCCTGACAGCCATCCAGAACGATCCCGTGCTGGACCCGTCCCTCGGGGTTCAAACACGCGCTGGGTTCTCCCTGCTGGCAATTTGCACACCGTCCGCACGACAGCATGCAGGAAGCCACGACCCGGTCACCGGTTTGAAAGTCTTCCACACCTGAACCGATATCAACAATTTCCCCCACCACTTCGTGGCCCATGACCACATCCGGAAACGCCAGTTCGGCAGCATGGTTATCGGTGCCGCAGATGGCGCAAAACCGAACTTTAAGGATCACGTCTTCCGGCGTCTCAATGGTAGGAATATCTCTTTCTTCCAGGACAAGAACGCCTGGGTCCTTGCGCACGCATGCCATCATTTTATCCGCCATTTTTTACCTGCCTTATTTTTTAAATGAGTTATTGACGTAAAACGCGCTTATATCCAGCTACTTGTGTTTACAAAAAGGTCGTGCGCTTTTTCGGTTTCAGTTTATTGCGGCCAAACCAGGCCTGTCGGACTCAAGTCAGCAAAAATACATTTATGAATAACCCAGCATTCGAAATACCCATCAGGCTGGGTCAGCGCTTAAACGATTCCGGATGCCGTTACCCCCATCGAGTAACTTAACCACTTGACAATATTTGCAGATATTTTATAAAAGAGAGAATAGCAAAAATTCTTAATACTTTTTCGAAACACTGACGAATATATAATCAAAATGCGTGCCAACGGTATAAGGCGCTCTTCTCAAAGCACCTGATGCATGATAAAGTCCGGGACTATCCGGTTTAAAGGTGCGGATTCAAGAGCAAAAGGCATTTTAAAATAGCCGCGACATGTCACAGAACCACGATATGCCGTCGCGGGCAATAGCTGTTGTCAAACCGGTTATCATTGGATTAGGGTTAAGAGGGGATCATAAATTGGATAGTTGGCCTACACAGCATCAATCGCAAAATCATGGAAAAGTTGCGCTCGGGCAGAGTACAGAATTTTCGCTTTCCGAACGGTTTCAGTTCGAGCAGCTGCTTACTGAAATTTTTGCCACATTCATCAATGTACAACCGAGCGAGATTGACAAGAAGATCAATTATGCCCTGGAATGCATTGGCTGTTTTCTGAAAACAGACCATTGCAATTTGTTTCAGTATGATGACAAGCAGAACAGCTATGTGAACACACATCGTTGGTCAGGCGAAGGTATCCGGCCTTTACCCTTGGGAATAAAGGATATAGAGGCGCCATGGATTACCAGTCAATTGCTGCTTTTCAGAACCGTTCACTTCAGGCGGGCAGAAGAAATGCCTGAAGAGGCCGATATTGATAAAAATCTTGCACGAAAACACGGCATCAAGTCCATCTTGATGTACCCGTTAGTAGAGGACGAAATGGTCTTTGGCGGACTTCTCCTTGGGCAGAATACAAATACGAGGTCCTGGGGGGATGAGTTGATTCTGAAGCTGAGGATTGTTGCAGATGTTCTCTCGAGCCTGCTGATCAAAAGACGGGCCGACGACAAATTGCGTAAAGCGTTCAGGGAAATAAAGCAACTCAAGGACCAGATTGAGAGTGAGCGAAATTACTTGCGTGACGAAATTCAGCAGGCCCATGATTTTGAAAATATCATCGGCCGCAGCCCGGGTCTGATGCAGGCCATTCTCCAGGTGGAGCAGGTCGGGCCTACGGATACCACAGTGCTTATTCTCGGTGAAACCGGCGTGGGAAAAGAATTGTTCGCACGCGCCATTCACAAAAAGAGCCATAGAAAAGATGCCCCATTAATCAAGGTCAACTGCGCCAGCCTGCCGGCAAATCTGATTGAGAGCGAATTGTTCGGCCATGAAAAGGGCGCCTTTACCGGCGCTCACAGCAGGCGTAAAGGCCGGTTCGAGTTGGCGCATGGCGCCACGCTTTTTCTGGATGAAATCGGGGAACTCCCTCTGGAGACTCAAGGCAAGCTGTTGACCGTTCTGGAATACGGCGAGTTTGAACGAATGGGCAGTTCCCATACCCTTAAGGCTGATGTGCGAATCATCGCTGCGACAAATCGGGATCTGATGAAGGAAATCAACGTCGGTCGTTTTCGCAAGGATTTGTGGTACCGGTTAAACGTTTTTTTCATCCACGTCCCCCCCTTAAGAGAGCGCGTGCAAGATATCCCTTTGCTGGCAAACGCCATGCTGAGCAAACTCTGCAAGCAACTGGGGAAAAAAATTGATGGCATTCCCAACAGGACAATGAAGGAACTCGAAGTCTATTCGTGGCCCGGTAATGTGCGGGAACTGCAGAATATTATCGAACGTTCCGTCATTAAAACAAAAGGCAGCATGCTGTGCCTTTCGGACAAACTTGACGTTCGGACTTCTGACGCTGTGCCAGAATCAATCACTCTTTTAAAGACACTTCCTGATATGGAACGGGATTATATCGCCGCCATTCTTAAAAAGACCAGATGGAAAATTGAGGGGAGCAACGGTGCTGCTGCTATCCTTGGCCTTCCTCCCAGCACCCTCCGTTCCCGGATTAAAAAATTCGGGGTCAAACGTCCTGAGTAAGAACGCACCCCGAGACTGAAAATAAGGACTGCCTGAACAAAAACGGCATTTTGCATATACTTCCGTCCGGAACGAAGAAAAATTTAAATTTATCCTTGTACCTGCGGAAGACAGGGTGATATGGGAACATGCAGACAGAAAAAAATCTGAATTCATTTTCGACATAAAATTATTCATAAGAGGGGCGACACATGGTATTTGAACTGACAAAAGAACAACTGATGATTCAGAAAATGGCCAGGGAATTTGCAAGGAAAGATCTGGCCCTTTATGCCGCAGATCGGGACAGAACCCATGAATTTCCGGCTGAAAGCCTTAAAAAAATGGGAGAGCTTGGATTCATGGGGATGCTTGTGCCTGAAAAATATGATGGCGGCAATTTTGGCGCTGTGGCCTATTCACTTGCGTTGACGGAAATTGCCTACGCCTGTGCATCCACTTCAGTGGTCATGTCTGTTCACAACTCCATATGCTGCGGCAGTATGGAAAAATTCGGCAATGAATCCCAGAAGGAAGAATTTTTAAAACCCATGGCTTCCGGCAAAATGATCGGCGCATTTGCCCTGACCGAACCTGAGGCAGGCTCAGATCCCCAGGCCATGACATGCAAAGCGATAAAAGACGGGGATCACTATATCATAAACGGCACAAAGCGGTTTATTTCAACAGGGAAGAACTCCGGTGTGGTGATTCTTCTGGCCCGGACACAGGAGAAAGGCTCAAAGGGAATAAGCGCCTTTCTCATTACCCATGACCTGCCCGGTTTTGAAGTGGGAAGAATTGAAGACAAAATGGGCCAGTGCGCATCTGACACGACCGATCTTCTTTTCAACGACTGCCGGGTTCCTGCTGAACGGCTTCTTGGAAGGGAAGGGGAAGGCTTTGCCATTGCCATGTCCGGCCTGGATGACGGCAGAATCGGTATCGCATCCATGTCTCTGGGTATTGCCATGGCCGCTCTGGATGAATCGGTTAAATATTCAAAACAGCGAAAACAGTTCGGCCGGAATATATCAGAATTTCAGGGCATGCGATGGATGATCGCTGATATGGCCATGGAAGTGGAAGCGGCAAGACTCATGACTTTAAATGCCGCAGCAGTAAAAGAAAGTGGCAAAAAATGCACCAAAGAGGCCTCCATGGCCAAATGCTATGCGTCTGAAGTGGCCAACCGGGTCACGGCCCAGGCTGTGCAGATTCATGGCGGATACGGCTATATCAAGGAATATCCGGTGGAGCGATTCTACAGGGATGCGAGAATCACGACCATTTATGAAGGCACGAACCAGATCCAGCGAGTGATCATCGCAAACGAGGTGTTGAAGGACAAGAAGAAAAGCAGGTAGTCCGAAGGGTGGCGTATTTGGCATTACTCCTTTAAACCGGCAGAAAACAGGATAATTCCCTTGAAGGGCAGTTCTCTGCATACTCAATCACCCATCCGGCATATCTGCCGTGGCTTTTCAGAAATTTTTTTGCGGTCTGATAAAGAGTTTTGGAAATTTTTTGACTTTCATAAAGCAGTCGGGGAACGAGGAGGGCTTTGATATATGGGATCTTCATGTTTCGAAGGAGTGCCTGTTTTTAACAGTAGGATGGCTGAGGATGTATCCATAAGAACCGGTTTCACCATCGTCATTCGTCCCTTTGGTTAAAATATTTTTTGTATCCCAGGCGGCAGTTTCTTGATCCATCCGATATGATGGACCCCCCATAATCCTGTTAAAATCGCTTCTGCTGCGTCGTGTCTTAAGGATGTGGGGCGCGGGGTGCCTGACCATTCAATGACTTTCCGTGCCAGGAGGCAGGCATTTAGCTTGGCTTTTTTATGACCCCGCTGTTCTCTTTGGTAGAGAAGGTCTCTTCGCCATGTTTCCGCATTTATCTGAAGGATTTTTATCTGTCTTCTTTCCGCCTCTTTTTTCCAGATATCGGCGAGGTGACCGCCACCTTCGATGATGATCAGCGAAAGCGAAGGCGCTTCGTTCATGATACCGTAAACCGCTTTTTTCAGGCGTGGCGGGGACGCGAAATGCTGTGACCGGTACCAGATGAGTCTGCCGTCCCTGCCATACATGGCCAGGCCGGTTTTTAATCCAGAATCGATGGCCAGGAGAAAGTTCATATTGGTTCATCTTTTTTTTGTGAATCGCACCTTAAAAAAACGCATCTTAGGCTGAAATTGAAAATTTTTCAAGAATTTGAAAAAATTTCAGTTGATTATCGCCCGAATTGTTTTTAGAAAGATACAGTATCGTATGTATAATTTGCCTATCAGGAGATGAAACAACCTATGGAAAATGAAAGCAACCAGACAGTCCGGCAGCAGATTGTGGCACTTCTTGAGGAAAGTGAATGTTCGGTCAGGGACATTTCAAAGGCCATAAGCGTTCGGGAAAAGGAAATTTTCGGCCATCTGGAGCATATTCATCTCAGCATGAAAAGCCGGAAAGAAAAATTGCATGTATCCCCTTACCATTGCCAGCTTTGCGGGTTTGTGTTTGAAAACCGGAAAAAATTCACCCGGCCCGGCAGATGCCCCAAATGCAAAAAAGGGCGTATTGAAGCGGCGACGTACCATATTTCCTGATTGGGATTTAAACCCTGCTTACAGAAAGTACCTCATATGGAACCTGTAAATCCGTTTTCATATCAAAAAATTGTCTTTTTCACAGACGCGGGCATGTCCCAGGAAAGCGGCATTCCCACATACAGAGGCCAGGGCGGTTTAATAACATCTGAGGAAAGCTACCCTGTATGTTTACGGCTGAGATGTCTTGACAATGACGAATAAAATGCCGCGATTGGTCTCCACCTGTGACATATGTTGTGAAATAAAAGGCGGCACGGGTTTTTTAATCGTTTTTTTCCCTTATTCAGTATCCACATATCCCGTCTATATTGTCCCAATATTTGGGATCTGAATCCACTTCCCATTGGGTGCATATGATGTTTGCCGGATCGAACTGGTAGGTGTCGCATTGATAGGGAGACATCTCTGCAAAGGTGTCAAATGAGTCTATCAACTCAATGGTGCCGGATTGCCAAATGTCCGGGTAGGTCGTACAGGGGCAAAGTGCCGGGCTTGGATTTGAACAGGCCTTTGCCGTGGCCTCGTTAAATTTTGAATATTTGGCGACAGCATCGTCCAGTTGCGATGGGAGAACATAAAGATAAAAAAAGTCGTATCCTGTTATTTTGTCAGCCCAGCCAGAATATTTTTTACGATACCCGGTTCCCGAACGTTTGTAGACGTAATAGCGCTTGTACTCTGGTACGTCATCTTTGCCGTCACAATCCTGGTCTATGCCGTCATTTTCTATTTCTGTTGCCCCCGGATAGATGGTGTCATCATTGTCATTGCAATCACCTGACGGTGATGCACAGGAGGTTCCGGTATAATAACCGTCGCCGTCAGCGTCTTCGTAGAGCCCTTCATCTATTTGACCATCACAGTCGTTGTCCTTGCCATCGCACACTTCGGTGTTGCCCGGGAATATTTCCTTGTCCGAATCATCGCAATCGTCTCCGCCTGTGGCAATATCGTTGCTCCCGTCCCCGTCCTTATCATTTGGCGTGCGGCATACGGGGATGTCATCCAGGTCGATGAGATCACCGGTGTTAAGGGTTTTAAAAATGTCGTCTATCGGCCCACTCAAGTCTATGGGCATCGTACTGCAGACCGGTATTGGAGAACCGTCCGGCCCTAAATGCAGTGTTGACTCGCTGTCAGTGGATATACCATATCCCCTGGTCCCCCCCCCTGAAGAAGCAACTTTGGAAACATTGTCCATAACAACCGTTCTGAACGCACTGCCAGCCGGCCGGCCACATTCTCCTCTTGCTCTTTTACGAAGCCATTCACTTCGATTTTGTAGAATTTCCCCGCGTACACGCTCTTGCATGGTGCCAAGTTCCTGGGGATCTAACTGACCTTTGGAAATGGCAAGATTCCTTGCAAATCCCGGGTCCATCGCTTTGGCCAGGGCTGCTGCAAAAACGTCCACAGCAGGATCACTCAGTGTATTGGTAATGGCTTCAAGTGCGAGCACAAGCTGTACGGGAGAGAGGATGCTTGTGTTTTCCTTCAGTGCATCTTCTATTTCTTCGATTGTATCTCTTGTCTTGATGATAATAACCTGCAACTCGGCAGCTTTATCCTGAACATCGGCCACACCCGGTATCGATCGCTGGGCGTCTATGATAAGCTTTCTCAGCTTTTGCCCTAGCGGGCCGCCGATGACTTGCCCCAGAATACCCAGATTATCCAGTCGTTCTGTAATTTTTTTCTGAAAGTCTCCCGGGTCGAGAACCCCGTCAACTAGATGCTGAATATCGGTGAGGGTGTCGTCTATTTTTGCGGTGGATTGTATTTTTTCAAGAACCCGGGTTCCAAAGCCGGAGGTTTTTATCGCTGAAATGATTTCGCCCCGCGCCTTTCGAATGAACCGGGTGCGGGCGGTCTTTTTTTCCGCCTCGGTCAGGGTGTCCACCATCTGTTTTTCCATTTCAAGTCTGGCGATCAGTTTTACCAGTGTGGCAATGTTCGATTGCCGATCGAGCGTAGACAGATTGCATGCAGCAGCCAGTTCTTTGGCCTTCTTTTTAAGCTTTTCAATATACGCGGAATAATCGGCCTGTACATTATTCGCTTCACGGTAGATCCGATTCCTTTGGTTATGGGCGCGGAAAAGGCGGAAAAAACCGATCACGAGCTTTGCTTGTTGAGGCAAAAGGGATTCAACAACAGAGGCCTTTGTCTGACGATTCTGAACCGTGTTGGTGTTCTCTCCTAAAGAAGTGGATCGTGAGATGATTCCAGGCAACAGTTCCACTGTGATAATGTCCTCCTCTTCTTCTTCTTCTGCATCAATAAATAGCTGCTGGAATTCTCCGAGCGTGTCAGGCACACGCGCGTAGGTTTCCACATAGACCAACTGATCCCCGGAAAAACCAAGCATAATCTGATCGCCTAGAATCATGAGGCTGTCCTCTATATCGGCCTCAGACAGATCCAGCACGGTCAAATTCTGTCCGTCGAGCATTTTCATGACCTTTGTTTTATCCATGGGCAGGTCGAATTCCATAGGGTCATAGAATCTGGGATACAAAGCGGCTGTTTCGGGCACTGTTTCGATGGCACTTGTATAGGCAATTTCGCCATCGATCAGATCAAGACGCACGCCAAGTTCGATATAAGCCCATTCTTCAGAAACCGTGAGCTTGCCCTCTATCTCATCAATGGACTTTGAAAATGTATCTGGAGGTCCAAGGGTTGAAAGAAATACCAGCCGTCTGTCCTCTACCTCTGTATCCAGTGCCTGATCAATGGTCATATCCCCGCCGGGCATTGTCGGGTCGAGGGTGCTTGTCTCTGACCCGGTATTAATATTTTCGAGATCTTTGTTCCCACCCCCGCCGCCACAGCTTGCTGTAAATATGATAAAAACGGTCGTTAGGATGATCAGTATATGGTTCAATTGAATCATTTATACACCTCTATATCGTGAATTTTAATATGAAAAAATATCCACCTTGAAATCCGATGAAATTTTTAATTTAATGATAATTGTTTCCAACGCCTGTACCACACTTGTTCATCAAAAACAAGATCATCTTTCATCGGTTCGTCCTTGATGACATCGTGTATATCAGGGAAGGATTCGGTAAGGATATTGAAAAGATCATTGAACCCGTCTTCAAAATCTTTCCCGTTTTCATGATTGAGAGTCGGCTTGTGGTCCGGATCACGGAACGGACACAAGCAGGCTTATTTTCAGCTAGAGCAAAAGGTAAAATGAGGCGCAGACCCAGAGAATTATCTCCAAAGGCTGAACCGATTGCTTATGCCGCAGAAACGCTATACAGAAAAGGGACATTAAGTGTTCCGCAAATATGTCATCAATTTATGAAAAACCACATCACTCCAACAACAGAGACTATTCGACTTTTGGAAGAATTCGGGCTTGAAAATTCCGTCTCAATTCTCAATTCTTGACAAATAATTATACCTTTGAAATGTTTGTATCTGTATTCCAAACCCTATTTTTGCATTCTTTAATAACCGTATGGGGGTCAGAAATGATGACAGGAGAAAATGCCTTTAAAGGAGAAAACATCATCATCACCGGTGGTTCAAGCGGCATTGGTAAAGCCGCGGCCCAGGCGTTTATTATGATGGGTGCTCACGTTACCATTGCCGCCCGACATGAATACGCACTTCAACAATCTGTTGAAGAAATTCAATCCAATGTTGTCACGCAAAATCCGCAAATTGATTATGCTGTTCTGGATGTGGGTAACGATGAAAAAGTATCGGAACTGGCTGATAAATACAACGCCAATCATGGTTCTCCTTATATTATCATCAATAGTGCCGGTACTGCTGATGCCGAATACTTTGAAGAAATGTCCAAAGAGGTGTTCGACAAGGTAATAACCGTCAATTTGCATGGTACGATAAACATGTGCAGGTCCTTTATCCCACTGATGAAGCATTCGGGGGGCCACATCGTGAATATCTCATCTATGGCAGGCCTAATAGGAATTTTTGGATACTCTGCCTATAGCACCACAAAGTTTGCCCTGATCGGTTTTTCACAATCCTTAAGATGTGAAATGAAACGGTACAATATAAATGTATCTGTCCTTTGTCCGCCGTCTGTTGACACACCGATGATGGCGATGCTTGAGAAAGCACCGAAAGAGACCCAGGCCATAGAAACGTCAGGCGGTTTGATATTACCTGCGGAAGTGGTCAAGGCCATGATTAACGGTATACGCAAAAAAAGATTCCTGATTATTCCGGGCACCACTGCAAAATTTCTTTACATGCTTACCCGATTTACACCATGGTTAACTGAATGGTACATAGATGGTATTGTAAAAAAAAACCAGTGGAATGAAAGAAGAGTTGTTGGTGGATAATAAAGTAGATATTTTAAAATGTGATGATTATGATCAATCTGAAAATAAAATCAAAGAAGTATCTGCCCGGCGACGGTCGAAGTGGCATGCCCCGCCCCCCTCTTAAGCCGCACCGTTCCTTGCCGAATGGCTCTGCGAGTTCATGGCTACCACTGGCATTACCGGCTGCCCGATAGTCGGTAACTCTCTGGGGGGCCGCCTCTGTATGTGGCTTGCTCTTAAGAAGTCCAAAAACCTATCCAAGCTTATCCACCTCTACTCATCGGGACTGACCAAGGCACGGTTTGGGACACGGCATGCAGCGCGTAAGGTGCAGGGCATCCAAAATCAGCCATATTATAGAGACTATGTAAAACTCTTTTGTCGCAAGCGTCTCCATCCGCGCTCCCAAATGGCAACAAATCCTTTTCTTAATACCAATTTTTCAAAAAGAGGTGCAAAAAGCCATAATCCATGAGGGATAATGTATTCATAACCCTCGACTATGGTCTTATCGCCGACTCTTGAAAATCTAATTTCTCCAACGCCACGCCAAAAGCGACTGAATATCCAGCGTACTTTTTTTTCAAAACTATCTTCAACAATTTTGGCCACTAATGGAAAAGGAAACTTCGTCAAATAAACGGCATACCAGCCGTTTTTCAATGTTTTTACGGGCTCACCAGAACCATAAAGTCGTGTCCACTCAGCCGGTGTTTTGAAATAAGAATACACTTCATTCAATGGCCGTTCAAATTCTTCTTTAAATTGTAAATACATATCCGTCCTCCTTTTAGTTAGGTGTCTAACTATTAAATTAATTAAAATCAGTAAATAAATACGTTTACAGGAAACATAAATATCCTCATTACAGATTATTTTTTATTCTGAAGAGAAACTCCATGCCGGAAGATTTTTGCTGGTCATTCATACCGGCAAAAGTTTTTTTGATTATTTTTTCAGAAATCTTATACAGAATAGGGATTAAATTTTTTCCTTTTTCAGTCAGCTCCACAAAGAAAGAACGGGTATCATTCTCGTTCCCTGTTTTACGAATATAGCCCGTTGTTTCAAGCTTTCTGGTAAGAATAGTCACTGTGGGTTTTGATCTATTTATTGATTTGGCCAGTTCATTCATTGTCAGTCTACTATTCAGACTTAAAACATACAAAATGTCTCCATGAGAAGGCACCAGATCATTAATGTTATGGTTCTTCAATTCTTGAATTATATTTTTATTAAACTGCTCATGTATTCTTGCAATCAGATGAATTATAAATAGTGGTTCCATGGAACAAATATAGTTAGACGTCTAACTATTGTCAAGATTTTTTTCAGGACAATTTAATCTATAAAAATTTCCTTCAATAGAAACCCTTCCTGAGAACACAAAGTTTCTTATCCGCATATAAATGGAGTCCATTTCAATCCGGGGCCAAAATCACTTGAAAACTCACTAAAAAGCCTTAACCGAACTGCAATGATGGTGTATCGAAAAACTCAATTGAAGCACTATCGCTTTTGATATATTCTTCATTTTCAAAAAAATGAAATCTTATCCATATATTCTTGATAAATAAACAGGAGAATAGCGACATGTTTGACTATATCATCATCGGTGGTGGTTCAGCAGGTTGCGTTTTAGCCAATCGACTATCAGAAAACCCCGACTATTCAGTTTGCCTTCTGGAAGCAGGCCCATCGGATCAAACATATTGGATTCGCAGTTGCAATCCCTTAAACATGCTCTATTTAATCAATAGCCGGAAATATGGAAAAATATCCACCTTGAAATCCGATGAAATTTTTAATTTAATGATAATTGTTTCCAACGCCTGTACCACACTTGCTCATCAAAAACAAGGAATTTCTGACAGTGTACATTTTGAAAAACATTGTTTGTGAAAGGGGATTTGCGAAAAAACATTCCTTCTTTAAGTTGTTTTTCGGACGCTGTCTTGTCTGGGCGGAAGCTTAACAAAACCCTTTTCTTCCAGGCGCAAAAGAAAATCACGGGCAGCGTATTCCTTCAATTTGCCGTTTGGCTGAAATCACTCCCGATCCTGGCACAGCACCCGGGAGATATGTATCTTCGGCCTTTATTGAAATAGGTGGAGATTCTCTCCTTAATGTGGTATATGTCGGCTTCGTTAAATCTTTTGAACGGTAACTGAAAATAACTGGTCCCATGCAGCTCTCCATGATCTTGGGAACTGCATACTATAACTTGATTTCTGATGTCAGCTTTTTTATTCAAAGCACTAAACTGTTACAGAAAAATTTATTGTGTCAAACAACCCAAATAGCAATAAGAAATTCCAGCCAAATCCATTTAATGTGTTCCGGTGAATGAATGGTATAAGGGGCAATGACTATAATTTCATACATGAAGGAGGGGAAAATGATCAAATTTCGTGCAGTTTTATTGGTGCTGATTGCAGGCATGGTCATCTTTTTTGGTGGTTGCTGGATACCGGAAAATTTTAAGGCCAATGTGACCGTAAATAAGGATGGGGGATATACATTCACCTATGATGGCACTTTGGTGTATGCCCCAACATTTACGGCTGCAGAGCAAGGAGAGCTGACAAAGACGGATGAAGAAGATGGGGAGAAAAAGCTCAAGGAAACCCCTGACATTGAAAAAGTCGCGTATCTGGGTAAAGGGCGATACAAAGTCTATGCTGAAAAAAGAGTCTCTCCCGGTAATGATTACGACTTCATGGATATATTCTCTGTGGATTCACAACCGGATGGCTCGATTGAAATTACGGTGGTTAAGCTTGAAGATGATGCGCGCAAGCAATTAAAATCAATTGGCGCGAAAATCAATGGGGAGCTTACTGTATCTTTAAAGAAAGGCGTAAAAGTGATTAACCACAATGCGCAACGCAAGCCCCTGTTTTTTGGCCTTTTCGGAAGCTATAAATGGGAAAGTGAATCATTTGATGATGTACCTCTCATTGTGGTGAAACCGGCTTTTAATTGATCTTGACTCATCTGGAATGATGGGGACAGCATACTTGTTTTCTCATCGTCATGCAAACTGTCCCCAGAACTCCAGGGCATTCACCGTTTACCTCGTCAAACACACATTCCCCCTATAATTCAAACCGGTTTTCTTTCGTGAGGCTGACTATTCCTTGTCCGGGACATCTTCTTTTCCATCATAACGTCAAACCCGAGTCAGATACGAAACAAATTTCATATTAATTATTGACATTTATTAAATTAATTTTTAATTTATTCCATAAAATAATCACTGATTAATTATATAAATTTCAATTTTTATTTAATTGAATGGTAGCTAATGAGACTATTGTTCAGGTGGACGCAGTACCTGATTATATCGCATATATAATCACGCCTGTTGTATTGAAATATTTTAACCCAAAAGAGGATTCAGTATGATAGTTGAAGCGTTTATAAAAAAAAATGTGAATGTATTTATTTTGTTGCTCTCATTTTTCGTTTTATGGTCGTGCGATATACCGGAAACACAAGAAGTGTTGGATGGGATTGATTCGACTGCCAGCGAAGACACAGCCGATAAAACAGTTTCAGCTGCTGAAGACACTTCATCGCCGTTAATACGAGAAACGAAACAAGGACTGGTCATGGGGAAAGAAGCAGAAGACAGGGCTTATGCATGGCTTGGGGTTCCCTATGCCAAACCACCAGTGGGTGAACTGAGATGGCGCACCCCTCAGGACCCGGACCCGTGGGAAGGGGTGCTTGATACCGTCGCGTTTGGGAGTTACTGTGTTCAGTATGGCAATTTTATTTCCGAAACAGACCCCGAAGCTTATGGAGAAGTGTGCGGCAGTGAAGATTGCCTGTATTTGAATATCTGGCGTCCCAAAACAAACGAAAAGAAATTACCGGTGTTCGTATTTCTTTATGGAGGCGGCAATTTCCTGGGCCGTGGAGACCTGACGGTATATGACGGCATGAATCTCGCTGTGAAGACAAATATGATAACGGTGACCTTGAATTACCGGCTGGCAACATTTGGTTTTTTTGCCCACCCGGCAGTCCGAACCGGAGACGAATCCGAGGATTCCGGGAATTTTGGAACACTTGACATTATAAAAATGCTGAAATGGTTGAATGAGAACATTAAGGCCTTTGGCGGGGACAAGGACAATATCACTATCAGTGGCCAGTCTGCCGGAGCACTTAACGTTTATTCCATGATGGCATCACCACTGGCTGAAGGTTTATTTCACAGAGCCATTGCCTTTAGTGGTTTCCCGTCAGCATCTCCCATGAGCGGCGCTGAAGAAGGCACAGGAAGAATTGTAAACCGTCTTCTTAAAAAGGATAATTATGAAATTCAGGGCTTATCCGTTATCAATGAAGAAGGCATGGTTGTATTTGATGACCTTTCAGATTACCTGAGGTCAAAAACCATAGAGGAAGTTTATGATCCGAATTATAGCTGGATCTCTGGTGTGCCTTTAAACGGGACAAGATGGATCAATGCCTCCATCCTTGGGATTATAGCAGACGGTTATGTCATTCCGAAAGACCCGAAGATTCTTTTCAAAAAAGGGGAATATAATCATGTGCCGTTTATTGCAGGAAATACAACAGAAGAACTTAAACTCTTTCTTCCCATGTTCTTTTTTGGGGAAAATGCAGAGTATGCCATGATTCAGGGGTTTGACCCGGACAATCCGGATGTGGATATCAATGACTGGCTGAATCCGCTTTTTCGCCTGCTCCTTGATCTTTATGACCCGCTTACGGATGTTATCAACAGTTTGTTTGAGTTGGCCGCAACCGATCTCTCGGCCAGAGGGTTAAGCAAACATCAGGATGTCTATGTCTATCGATTTGCCTGGAATGACGAACCTGAACCATTTGACCATTATGTCGGAGCAGGACACGCGATGGATCTCCCCTTTGTTTTCGGCAATTTCTCAACAGATCCGGAAAGCTGCACACGATTCGGTTGGAGCGAGGAGAATAAGGAGAATCGGGAAGCCCTTTCCGATGCGATGATGACGTATTATTCCCAGTTTGCGAGAACCGGGGATCCGAACCCTCCGGAAAGCGAATTGCCGGTATGGAAACCATGGACCCGTAGATTAGGTGAGAATGAAAGGATCATATTCGATTCAGGTGGGCCCTATCTGGAAAAAGACAAACAGATCAAACAGGGCAGACTTGAAACGCTTGCAAGATTAATCGGGCTTTAGTTTCAATCCCCCCATTTTGACCAAAGAATCATCGTGCTTTGCTTTAAATTGAAAAACATTCGCACAAGGTTTACGATGGCAGGCATTGGACATTTCATGGATTTTTTTTAGCGCCGGAGATCAAGGGTGATTTATAAAAAATTTACTTGACTTATTGTTAAGCATATGAACAATACTATGCATCATGAAAGATAACGATGTGGAAAAATTAATTGGCCGTATGTCAAGGGCGCTTGACAGATACTATCTGATTGAAAAGACCCCGAGAGAATTCGGTACAGGAAATATGCTCTATCCGTCTGAAATACACACCATAGAGGCCATAGGAAAAAACATGGGCATCAATGTCACTGAACTCGCATTGACCCTCGGGGTCAGCAAACCTGCAATTTCCCAAACAATCAAGAAGCTGGAAAAGAAGCGCCTCATCGTCCGAAGTGCGGCCAATGATAATAACAAGGAAGTATTGTTGCATCTCACGAAGATGGGAAAAACCGCATATGAAAACCACCGACAGTTTCATAAGGATATGGATAAAGTTATTGTTAAATGGATGAAAGAACTCACGGACGCAGAGCATTCTTTTTTGGAAGTGTCGATTTCCCAGTTTGAGGAGTATGTAAAAATAGTCATGGCGGAACGGAAATAATTTTTTGCTTAATGGTTAAGCACATTAACAAAATATCGGCAGATTTCATGAATTGAATCACGCACATTATTGATTCAGTAACTATCTGAACGTTTGCATAAGCGAGCAAGATTATCATTTATTTTAACTGTTAAAATCCCGAGGAATCAAGGGAACACATATTATCAGGAACGGGAGCAAACCAATGGCAGAAATATGGATTGAAACCGACGTGTTGATCGTTGGCGGAGGCGGGGCGGGATTCAGTGCCGCCATTTCCTCATGTGAAAAAGGTGCAAGGACGATACTGCTGAGCAAAGGCCCCCTGGCCAGGTGCGGTGCAAGCCCCATGGCAGGTGCGGACTTCACGCTCGACGGCAACAGCATGCATAAACTCGGGCGTGACGGTGATCCGAATGACAGTATGGAAAAAGTCATGAATGATATAGTCACGCAGGGTTTTTATATGAACAATCAAAAGCTTGTTGAGCAGTATATCCGTCAGGCGCCGCGTCTTTTGGAGGATATGATGGCTTGGGGATTGGAGATAAAAATGTCCGATCAGCGAATGGTATTCTCAAGTGGCACACATATTATGGATGTGTTGCTTAAGAAAGCCCGGAAATCCGGTGTGGAACTGATGGAAGACGTAATGATCATCGATCTCGTTGTCATGGATGGCAAAGTCACCGGTGCGCTCGGTCTCGATATTCCGACCGGTAATTTTTTTGTTTTCAGGGCCAGGGCGATAGTGATCGCCACCGGCGGCTGGCACAAGGCATTCTGGCCGAATACCGGCATGCGGGATCTCTCCGGTGAAGGAATTGCCATGTCGCATAGGGCAGGTGCGGTTATCGGCAATATGGAATTCATCACCTATTGCTGCAACATTATGTATGAACCTCCGATGCTGAGGGGAAGTCTCGCACCTTACCTCATGAGCCTGATCTGCGGCGGTAAACTGACCAATGCCAATGGTGATGATATTCTTGCGGGATATGATCCCTATATGGTGGAAACCGGAACTGCCACCGAATGGAACAAAAGCTTTGTATCGCAGGCGACCATGAAGGAAGTGCGGGCCGGCAAAGGTTTCTCAAATGGAGGCATACACTATAGCAGGGGGGATGTGTCATGGGATATGATGAAAATGGTGGCGTCTTTTATATTCCCCTCCTGGAAATACAAGGCGATCGATCTCTCGGGATGGGGAAAAATGCTTGAAGAGAATACGCCCATCGAAGTTGGACCCGCTGTTGAGTATTTTGATGGCGGAATCATTGTCAATGAACACTTTGAAACATCAGTACCGGGACTCTATGCTGCGGGAGAGTGTACACTCGGCGCTTTTGGTGCAAATCGGGTTTTTTCCGCTATTACCGAGATGCTCGTTCAGGGGCGGGATGCCGGTGAGCATGCAGCTGGTTTTGCACGAAACAAATCCGGGCAGAAACCTGGCAGAAAAACGATTGTGTTGCTGCGGGAAAAAGCTGAGGCGCCCTTGGCAAAAAAAAAAGGTATATCGCCTGCCTCGTTGAGGCGACGCATACAGCAGGAAGCCCATAAAAATCTTGGCCCGATCAGAAATGGTCATGAATTGGAATCCTTCATCGCCTTTATAGAAGATGTGAAGAAAAATAAGCTCCCCCATCTGTATGTGACGGGAAAAGGCAGGAACTACAATAAGGAATGGATTGATGCCCTTGAACTCGGGAATATGGTGCACCTTCTCGAAGCGGCCGGACGCAGCGCCCTTGTGCGGACTGAAAGCCGGGGTGTGCATTATCGGGAGGATTATCCCGTCACCGATAACGATATGTGGCTCAAGGAAAGCGTCGTTTCCCGGATCGATGGCGAATTGCGGGTCAGCTTCCGGCCGGTAACAGTGACATCCATGAGTCTGCCGGTGGGAGTCGTACCCTATATGGATATGATGAAGATGATGATGCAGGCGCATTCGGATACCGGGGGTAAGCACTGAAATATCCGAACCGGCAAGGGGTGCACATATTATAGAGTACTTTTGGACCGGCAGATCCAAAAGGAAAACAGGGCCATGGGTATGAGAGTGATACGAGTGGCGTCAATCAATTAACATCAGATTAAATACATGGAGGAAACCGTGCCGGGAAAGAAAATAGCAGTCAGAGTTTTTCGTTTTGATGAGGCCACAGGCGTTGATCCTTCCTATGGGGAATACGCTGTCCCGTTCGAGAGGGGGATGAGCGCCATGGATGCATTGGATTATATTTATCAGAATATAGACAGTACGCTGGCCTATTATGATCATGCCGGCTGTTCACTCGGAATTTGTGCACGCTGTACCGCGAAAGTGAACGGCAAGCCAGGCCTTCTCTGCCAGACGGAAGTACACGGAGACATTCTCATTGAGCCGATCAACACCTCGAAGGTGCTCAAGGATCTGGTAGTGAAGCGCAGCGGCAACAAAGCGTCAGAAAAGGATATGAAGAATTGTGGACGGTAGTATAAATAATAATCCGGAGGTTTTGTTATGACTGATAATACTGTTCGAAAACAATTCAAAGCCGAACACCACGCAATGCTTTTCGCATGGATGGCCGGGGAGATTATTGTCCGCGCTGGGGAAGGGGAGGCGGCTCCCATAATCAGAAAGGCCGTGAGGAGGTATGGGGAGGAACGAGGCAACAGGATGGCAATGAGAGCCCGTGCGAACGGGCATTCATGCACCATGATTGATTACCTTTCTTACACTGAATGGAAGGCTGGAATGAATGAAGTGAAGATGGACATTGTGGCAAAGCGGCCAAACATGAGGGTGAAGATTCCCTGCTGCCCGTGGCATACTGCATGGAAGGAAAGTGACCTCATGGCGTATGGCCGATATTATTGCCTCGATATCGATAACGCAGTGCTTCGTGGATTCAACCCGGCGCTCACTCTTGAAGTCATTGAAGTCAAGCCGGACGGTGCATTGGATTGCACCATGGTTTTCCATGGCATGAACTTTACCATTTCGCAAATACTGAGTTTACTGTCACGCAAATATATCCGTCCCGGCAAACGGGCGATCATGCCGTGGGATTACCATACCGGCCATATTTACAAAACCGTTGGTGATGAATTCATCGAGGCATTCGGAAACAAGGGAAAAGAAGCGTGCGTTGCAGCCACCTTGAAATTCAGGGAATATTACGGCCATGATGCGGCACGAATTGTCGAGGATTATGCAAGGTGCGATTTTCATCGACCTGCATGTTAACAGGGAAAGAAAAATGAACTATACGATCAAAGATATACTACGCATGGAAGTTACGCCAGCGTTAGGTTGTACAGAGCCATCCGCAGTTGCCCTTTGTGCTGCCTCGGCAGCATCGCTCCTTCCGGATAAGAATATAATTTCGATCGAGGTATGGCTGGATCCCAATATCTACAAGAATGCCATGGGCGTGGCCATACCCGTTGCGGGCGGTATATACGGTATCGACATGGCTGCGATGCTGGGGGCATTTTGTGGCGATCCATTGCTCGGGCTTGAGGTCTTCAGAGATATGGATGACGAATCCGTGGCCCGTGCCGAAAAATTTATATGTGACCATGAGGTTAAAATCTGCCTGCTGGAAAATATAAAAAGAATTTTCATAAAAACGAAACTCATTTCAGGCGCCGATATCGCAGAAGCGCAAATAGAGGACTCGCATGATAATATCACGGCACTCAGATTTAACGGCAAACAGATTGAAACGCACCGGATTCTTTCTGGCACCAGGGAAACATACGACACGGTACAACAGATGGAAGCGTGGCTCATAAAACTGTCACTTGACGAGATTGTATCACTCATCGATGAACTGGATTCGGATGATTTTGAGTTTATACGGGAAGGCATTCGATATAACACGGCGCTGTCCGAATATGGATTGAAAAACGGGTCGGGACTCGGGATCGGGCTAACCTTTGAAAGGCTTGTGAGTGAGGGTTTATTGAAAAAGGATATGATCCTTGCAGCACGAATACTCACATCTGCCGCCTCGGACGCGCGTATGTCCGGAGCGAGTATGCCCGCCATGAGTTCGGCTGGCAGCGGAAATCACGGTCTCACGGCAGTATTACCCATACTGGCAGTGAACAAATACATTGCCCGTTCAGACGAAACACGCGTACTGAAAGCTATTGCGTTGAGCCACGTCCTCACCGCGTATATCAAGGTACATACAGGAAGGCTTTCCGCCGTATGTGGCTGTTCAATCGCAGCAGGGGCCGGCGCTGCAGGAGGAATTACCTATCTTATGAACGGCACATTGCACCACATCGCCGGAGCGATCAAAAATCTAATCGAAGATCTGGCCGGCGTCATATGCGACGGCGCCAAGGCCGGGTGCTCCCTTAAACTGGCGACCGCTGCCGGAACGGCTGTACAGTCCGCCCTTTTCGCTCTGCACGGTATTGATGTGAAATCGACTGACGGAATAATCGCATCTACTCCCGAACAGACGATGAAAAACATCGGTGAACTCAGCACCTGCGGAATGATCGAGACCGACCGCACCATTCTGCGGATAATGATACGGAAACAGTTCGAAAAATTTAAATCTGCAGGAGCACGATCATGAGAGCGCATGAAGCGGTGGCCCTTCTTTGCCGATATTTACGGATCAATACGGCAAATCCTCCCGGTAAAGAAAAGGATGCAGCCGAGTTCTTCGCGGACATTTTCGACCACGAAGGAATAGAGTATAAATTTTATGAAGCCAATCCGGGAAGGGTGTCCATTCGCGCCGTACTTCGCGGTTCCGGGAAGAAGGGTGCGATCATTCTTCTGAATCATATGGACGTCGTTCCTGCCAATCCCGCTGAATGGAGTTTCGACCCCTTCGGGGGAGAAATCAGGGAAGGTTATATCTGCGGCAGAGGTGCGCTCGACATGAAGGGGTTGGGAATAATGGAACTGATGGCCTTTCTGGCCATGAAGCGCAACCGTGTCAAGCTCGACCGGGATCTGATATTCCTGGCTGTAGCAGATGAGGAGGCGCTGGGATACCAGGGAGTTAAATATCTTCTTGAAAAGTATCCGGAAGAATTCAAGGCCGATCTCATCATCAACGAAGGCGGTTTCGGCATAAGCGACCTGTTGGCTACGGGACCGCTTATCATGATTGCATCCGCCGAAAAGGGTCCCTGCTGGCTGACGCTCACGCGAAGAGGCCAGCCCGGCCATGCGTCGATGCCGCACGGCGATAATACGCTGGAGAAGATGATCGTTGCGCTCAACAGACTGATCAGTCACCCTCAGCCTGTGAGGATAATTCCCCTGGTCGCTGAGTATTTCAGGACAATCTCCTCGGGGATGGAGATATTAAAGCCGTTTTCGGATGACGGAAAAGAAGCAACACTTATCCGCATTCTCGAAGAAAGTGGTCTTATCAATTCCCCTCAGATCTCCGCAATGGTGAGGAATACCATCAGTATGACCATGCTCACTGCCGGAATTAAAACCAACGTAATACCCGAGATGACAACTGCCGAGCTGGACATCCGGCTTCTTCCCGGCCAGGATGTGGATGGCATGATCGACCGGGTCAAAGCGGTTCTCGCTGACAGCAGGATAGAGATAGATCGTTCCAGAGCGACAGGCGCCAGCGAATCGCCTATTGATTCACCGTATTTCGATATTATCGGCAAGGTAATGCGGGAATCGTTTCCGGGAAGCGTTGTCGCACCCCAGTTGATGACGGGAACCTCGGACTCAAGATATTTTCGGGAGAGAGGCGTGCCAGCGTATGGTGTCTTTCCGGTGCTCATTCCCATGAATCATTTGAGTAAAGTGCATGGTATCGACGAAATGATCTCGGTGGATAATCTCGTGAGGGGTTCGGAAATAATGACAGAAATTGTTCGCCGTTTATTCAGCTTACATGAAGAAATAAAGAACCTTGGCAAGTAACAGGATCAATTACTCACCGCAATTATATACCGGCGGTAATAAGGAGGATACAATGGTATACGACGTTTCGGATGGACTCACCCGGTTTACGAAGGATTTTTTAGCCTTTAATATGGATTCCATTGAAGAGGGGGCGGAGCGCTTGATACGTTCCGGTCTGGACACCAAAGAATTGCTTTCAGCCGCTCAGAAGTGCATAGAAGATGTCGGCAGGAAATTCGAGAACGGCGAATACTATCTCCCCGAGCTGGTTGTGTCGGGAGAGATTTTTATAAAAGTCAGCAATGTGATAAAACGTCATACGAATCCTGCTAATGAAACGAAAAAGATCGGGACTATCGTGCTCGGAACACCGCAGGGAGACATTCACTGCCTGGGAAAGGATATATTTGGCGTACTGGCCGAAGCCAACGGTTTTCTGGTCCACAACATGGGCGTGGATGTTCCACCGTCAAAATTCGTGGAAAAGCTTGAGGAGACGGGTGCATCCGTTCTTGGTCTGTCGGCGCTTCTGACGACGACGTACGATCCGATACGGGAAATTGTTTTGCAGCTGGAGTCGAAGGGGCTGCGGCAAAAGACATTTATTATCGTGGGCGGAGCGGCAACGACAAAGGGCATGGTGAATAAACTCGGGATAAATGCACAAACGTGGGATGCCTACGAGGGGTTACGGATAATTCAATCTTTGATAAGGGACACGGAGGACGCATCATGAGTATACAGGAGAAAAGGCTTTATGAGAAAGACACGATGTCTGCCGAGGAGCGTCTGGAGAAGGTCATACGTCTGGAGTGCCCGGACAGGGTTCCGGCCGCCCTGTTCATTTATTATTATGCCCCTTTTCATGTCGGCATTCGAACAGGTGATTTCATGAAAAATCATGATGTCTATTTTAACGCCATTAAACAGGTTTATAAAGACATTGGTCCATGGGATATTTTCTATAACGGGGATTCATTTTCAAAGATCATGTACAGCTTCGCCGCCATGATGCAGGCTCTCTGGCCCGGAATAGACCTGCCCGGCGACGTCATGGGCCAAACAAAGGAAGTTCAATATATGGACTTTGATGATTATGAGTGGATCATGAAATCTGGCCGGTTTTTTAACGATCTCCGGTTTCGGGCGCGAATGATGCCCCGCTTCTGCAATGAAGTGAAAGGATACGGGCTGCTTCGATTGATGCCGACGTTTTTAATGGAAATATCGCGGATGGTGCGATTATGGAGGAAAGACTTCAAATGGTTCAAGGAACAAGGTGCGGCTATTCTGATGGGCTCCGTGGCGGAGATGCCTTTTGATACGTTTTCACAGGCCCGCAATATTATCCAATTTTCCATGGACATTTTAAAACATCAGGAAACAGTCAGAAACGCGTCAGTTAGACTTTCGAAAAATTTTGCGGATACCATGGTGGCGGTTTCACGGCTTCTTGGCGTTCCCAGAGTGCAGCTTTTTTGTCACCGCACTTCCAACAGTTTTATTTCTCCCCGTCAGTTCGAAAGTATTGCCTATCCAAGCCTGGAGATGACCGTCAACCGGATCATTGACTGCGGCATGACACCTGCGCTTCACTGCGACGGCGATTGGCTCAAAAATCTGAAAACACTTCGGCGGCTCCCCGCAAAAAAGGTCATTATTGAGTTTGACGGATTTACGGATATGTTCCGGGCAAAACAGGAAATCGGCGACCGTATGTGCATCTACGGGGATGTTCCTGCGGAAATGCTTGCACTGGGAAGCCCCGGCGAAGTCGAGGAATATTGCCACAGGCTGATTGAGGAGGTCGGTGCCGGAGGCGGGTTCATTCTCGCGAGCGGATGCGAGGTTCCTTATAATGCAAAACCGGAGAACCTCCGCGCCGTAGTGCAATCCGCAGTGAAATACGGGTATTATGTCTGACCCCTGAATGCAATTGTTTTTCAGGATTAAAACAGGAAATGGAGGACCACGATGAAGATTGCACCGTTGATAGGATTTCCCGGGCGTATCCTGACCGGAACGACAATAAGGAAAAATCTGTCTGATGCGGGTACACACCTTGGCACACTCTCTGCGATTGAAGCTGCATTTGATCCGGATATCATTTTTTACATGATGGACTTATCTGTTGAAGCGGATTCACTGGGAATCAGGGTCGATTTCCCTGATGAGAAATCACCGACGGTGATCGAGCACCCTGTCGCAAGCGAAGATGATCTGCCCAGATTCAGGAAAGCAGATTTTTTAAACGGAAGGACACGCGTATTTATTGATGTCGTTAAGGGTTTTAAAAAGGCGTCCAAGAAGGATTTGGGTGCGTACGTAATCGCACCTTTTACCCTATGTGGCCTGTTACTGGGCCCGAAGCGTGCTGCTTCATGCGTGATTACCCGTCCGGCTTTTATTGAAAAAGTTCTTGAACTCTCCACTGAATTGATCGTGGCGTATGCGAGGGAGCTGAAACAGAGCGGAGCCGATTATGTCGTGCTACTCGATCCAACGTCCGTCATACTTTCTCCTGCCCAATTCAACAGATACGCGTCGCCATATATAAACGCAATCACGGACATTACAGGGAATTCATGCGTGCTGCATATTTGCGGAAATACGTCTCATCTTTTTGATGAATTGGGCAGGCTGAAAAAGATAATGGGAGTAAGCCTTGATTCTGCGGTTGACCTCAAAGAGGCATATCGGAAAACGAAAAAGACAGTTATCGGGAACATCAGTCCCAAGGCTGTTGCGCACGGCAGTATCAATGAAATCGACGAGGCGGTAGAGGCTCTGATGCAAAACATGAAAGGTATTGATGATTTTATTTTCAGTACCGGGTGCGACCTCCCGCCGGAAACACCTATCAGCCGCATACACTATCTCATGCGGTGCGTCAAAAAATACGCTTGAAATACTATTTCGGAATTGGCACGAGGAGGCGGTTATGAAGGGTTACGATTACGATTTCATCATCATAGGTTCAGGATTCGGCGGAAGCGTATCGGCAATGAGGCTCAGCCAAAAAGGATACAGTGTTGCGGTTATTGAGGCGGGCAGAAAATACGCATCCGGTGACTTCACACGTTCAAACTGGGGCATAAAAAAATATATTTGGAAGCCGGGATTATTCTGTTATGGTATCCTTCAAATAAAACCCATGCGGCATATGGTCGTTCTGGCAGGTACAGGAGTCGGTGGGGGGAGCTTGGGATATGCTGGTACGCTTTATGTGCCCGGGAAAGACTTTTTCCAGGACAAGATCATAAACAGGATAGGCGGGGATGACACGCTTTTACCTTACTATGGTATTGCCTCCCGGATGTTGGGCATCGATAAAAATCCCAAGCTCGATGAACCGGATCAAGGCATGAAAATGACGGCAGTTGAATTCGGTTGCGGGGATTCTTTCCATGCAACACCGACAGGCATTTATTTTGGAGAACCGGATGTCCTTTCCCCGGATCCCTATTTCATGGGCGAAGGTCCCGAGCGGACCGGCTGTAATTTTTGCGGGGGCTGCTATGTGGGGTGCAATAATAACAGCAAGAATTCGCTGGACAAAAATTATCTCTATTTTGCAGAGAAGCTCGGTGCGACTGTGATTCCGGAAACCAAAGCAATATCCATCGTGCCATTATCCGAAGATGGTGCGGACGGTTACAGGGTGGATACCGTCAGATCCACACGGCCGATGCGTTCAACGCGGATCAGCTTGCGATCAAAACATGTTTTAATAGCAGCAGGGGTCATCGGTACGGTCGAACTTCTTTTGAAAATGAAAGACAACCGTATCCTTCCGCGTCTTTCGGAAAAACTGGGCCACCTCGTGCGGACAAACAACGAATCGATGACATGCGTAACGGTAAAAAAGAGGGGCGTGGATTTTTCTAAAGGGGTTGCGATCACCTCAAGCGTTCAACCCGACGATTACACCCGGGTTGAGGTTTGCAGATATCCCAAAGGCTTTGACATGATGGGAGCATGTGCCAGCGGGATCATCAACGATGGAATGGGCGGTATCCCGAGGTGGGTAAAATATATAAAAGCGGTGTTAAGTCATCCGTTGAGATGTATGCGATTGTTCCTTCCTTTCGGGTTTTCATGCAATTCGGTGATTTTGCTTATCATGCAATCGATCAATCACAGTGTGCAGTTGGTTCTCAGACGACGATGGTTATTTCCGTTTGCAAAAAAAGTAACGTCAGCCATACCGCGGGGAGCAGACAGGATCCCTTCATATATACAGATCGGGAACGATTTTACCCGGGCGCTTGCAAAGAGGATGGACGGATATCCGCGAGGGTTTATCAATGAGGTTATGTGCAACATCCCTACTACGGGGCATATTTTAGGCGGGTGCTGCATGTCCGAAAGCCCGGCTGATGGCGTTGTTGACCTTCAAAACCGGGTATTCGGTTATCAAAACCTCTGGATATGTGACGGCTCGACAATACCAGCAAATCTGGGGGTCAATCCTTCACTTACCATAGCCGCACTTACCGAACGGGCGATGTCATTTGTTCATCACAAGCATCCGGGGGGAATTCCCCACAGATTTTCATTTGAAAAGATTTGGGGGAATTGAAACAATATCGACTCTCAATGTGATATAGATATCTTAATGTTATAAAAAAGGAATTTCCTGTTATGAAAGAAATGTGTCCCATATCGTTCAGTCAGATAAATGAAAGGGCTGGACAAATAAATGCAGCGTTGGCAATTTTTTCCATGCTGCTGTTTTTCTTCACGGATAATAAATGGATCATATGGGTTCTAACGGCTGATTTTTTTATACGCGGCTTTCTTGACCCTTCATATAGCTTTTATGGTGCTGTGAGCAAAACTATTCTGGGTGTCTTTAAAATCAAACCGTTAATGGTGAATGCCGGTCCTAAAATTTTTGCTGCAAAGATCGGGTTTATATTTTGTTGCATGATCGCGATATCTCATTTGATCGATTCCCGGGCCATGGGGCTGGCTGTGGGATCATTGTTTATGATTTGTGCCGGTCTTGAGGCGATTTTCAGATTCTGCGTTGCATGTAAGATTTATCCTTTAATAAATAAATGGGGATAACAATTCTTATTGCAGATGAATCAGCAAAAGTATCCTAAGCTTCATATATAAGAATCATCTTGCCCTGTCAGGACACCCTGTGATAAGGCTTCAGTTTTTTAACGGGGTTTAATAAACGATGATACATCTAAATAGTATATGCAAGCAACACGGTTCGCAGATTCTTTTCACCAACGCAAGTTGCCAGATTCTACCCGGAACATGCACAGGAATGGTAGGTCCGAACGGGGCCGGGAAAACCACCATTTTCCGACTGATCACCAGGGAAGAAGAGCCGGATAAAGGCGATATCATTTATGCAAAAAATATAAAAATAGGCTATTTTTCTCAGGATGTTGGAGAGATGAAAGGGCGAAGTGCCCTTAAAGAGGTCATGGCGGAAGCGTCTGATGTGGTTTTGCTGGGAAAGGAAATCAGGGCCATGGAACAGGAAATGGCGATCCCTATGGACGATGATGCCATGGCTGCTCTGCTCGAACACTATGGAAACAAAGTGGAGGCATTTGAGCATAGGGGCGGATACGATCTTGAAAGCCGTGCCCAGGTCATTTTAACAGGTCTTGGTATAGGGCCTGATGATTATCATCGTCCTGTGGAATCCTTCAGCGGGGGCTGGAAGATGAGAATCGCCCTGGCTAAAATTCTCACCGTTCAACCGGATGTGCTGCTTTTGGATGAGCCAACCAACCATCTGGATATGGAATCCATTATCTGGCTTGAAAACTGGCTTGCCAATGATTTTAAAGGGGCTGTGCTCATGACCTGTCACGATCATGATTTCATGAACCGTCTGGTCACCCGCATCGTGGAAGTGGCGAACCATACGGTCACCCTTTATACGGGAAATTACGATTTTTATATCAAAGAACGAGAAATCCGGCGTGAGCAGCTTCTGGCCACCTATCGGCGCCAGCAGGAAATGCTGGCCAAAGAGGAAGAGTTTATTGCAAGGTTTGCGGCAAGGGCTTCCCACGCATCCCAGGTCCAGTCGCGGATTAAAAAAATTGAAAAAATCGAACGTATTGAAATTCCACCCGAGCAGAGACGGATTGCCTTTTCATTCTCCGAGCCCCCGCGTTCCGGCGATGACGTGATCGCACTCTCAGACGTTGGAAAAATATGGCCGCTTCCGGATGGGAAAAACAAATCCGTGTTCAGCGGTATTTCCGGCATGATCAGGCGGGGAGATAAAATTGCGGTGGTCGGTGTGAACGGCGCCGGAAAATCCACATTCCTCAAAGTTCTGGCCGAAAAAACCCAGGCCACAAGCGGCACGGTGACCATCGGGGCAAATGTCAGCACCGGTTATTTCAGTCAGCATGCCATGGACATTCTTGATCCCAGGAAAACCGTTTTTGAAACCGTGCAGGACGCCCTGCCCATGGCCAGCATGGGCGTTGTGAGAAATCTCCTGGCCGCGTTTCTATTTCAGGGAGACGATGTTGAAAAACGGGTGCAGATGCTCTCCGGAGGTGAAAAAAGCCGGGTCGTCCTTGCCACGCTTCTCGGTCGGCCCATCAACCTCCTGATTCTTGATGAACCCACCAACCACCTGGATATTCTGGCCAGAGAGGTCCTCCTGGAAGCCCTGAAATCGTTTGCCGGCACTATCGTCATCGTGAGCCATGACCGTCATTTTCTCAGATCCCTGGTCTCCCGGGTCTTTGCCATCGATCACGGTGAGATGATTGCTTACGAAGGCAACTACGAATACTACACGGATAAAATTAAAGCCAAGACCTGAGAAGACTCAGGATCGATCAGGCCAGGACACTGATCGGGTCGCGATTCACCTTTACTGAGAGATGCGGCAAATGCCATGCAGGCGGCAAAACCGCAGGCCTTGCAGTTGGTTCCAGGTAGAAGTTTATAAATGTTGATAACGGGAATGGGTCTATAATATCGATGATCAGGCGTGATTGAATCCTTCTTGCTATTCAGATCATTCAGAAAATCGATCAGGCAACTGATAAATTTTTTGGCCTGGTCCTGATTTTCAAAAGGTGCGGCAGCCGCATAGTCCGGATACAGGGCGCACCGGATACCCTCCAGTTGAAACTGGATGTTGAGCGGCTTTTCATAATAGCTCGCTTTATCTAAAACAGCATTGAGGTATGGGAACAAACCGGTAACGTCACCATCAAGCTTGAAACGGGCACTATAGAGAAGGGTTCCTGGGTGACACCCTGGGGATTCTAGAGAAAAATCTGTATATCCGTTGATTGACATATGTCCTCCTCTGAGTTTTGATATATTCTTTGTCCAGTAGAAAGCATATTTTTAAATAAAAAGAATCCCCCATTTGGAGGATAAGGTCAAATTTTATGTTTCCGCATATGGATATAACCATGAAACAAAACAACGGTTCGAGAAAAATTCTTATGGAGAAAGATTTGCTGGGGGCTCATTTTTCAATTGCAGGCGGACTTGAAAACGCGCTTAAAGAAGCGTTTTTCTATCATTGCACCGTGTGTCAGATTTTTACGAAAAACGCCAGTACCTGGCGGGAACGTCATCTTTCCGGTGAAGAGATTAAGCGGTTTCAACACGCCCGGAAAGCGTATAACATTCAATCGATCGCATCACACACCTCTTACCTGATCAACCTTGCCTCTCCTGATCGTGATATTGTTAAAAAGTCGAGAGACGCACTCATCCAGGAGATGAATCGATCCAGGGAATTGGGACTCTCCGCCATAGTACTTCATCCCGGGTCGCACAAGGGTGAGGGGGAGGTGCAAGGGGCTCGACTGGTTGTTGAAGGTATCCGTGAAGTCCTTGAAAACACTGAAAACGATGGCCCTTATCTTTTGCTTGAAACAACCGCAGGCCAGGGGTACAGTATCGGCCATACATTTGAACAGATTGCGGAAATTTTGGACACCCTTGCCAAACCGGAACGATTGGGGGTGTGTCTGGATACCAGCCATATTTTTGCTGCTGGTTACGATATCCGAACCGAGACAACCTATAAAAAAACAATGGACCGGTTTGACGCTGTTGTCGGATTCTCACAACTCAAACTGATTCACGTGAACGATTCAAAAAAAGACCTTGGCGCCCGTGTGGACCGGCATGAGCACATTGGCAAGGGGTGTATCGGTATCAATGCCTTCAAAATGATCATGAACGACACCCGACTATCCCATATCCCAAAAATCATCGAAACCCCCAAAGAAGACAGCCGAAAGAAGGGCAAGGACTGGGATGCGGTGAATCTGAAACAGCTCAGGAATTTACATTTTCAACCCAATAAAAGTCGGGTCAAGGGCTAAATAAAGGAAATCATACTTTTGATTATGCAAACAGAAATTTTATTTCTACAAAAACAGCAAATAATGAAGAGGGCGGGATGATAAAAAGGGAAAATAAAAGTTGATTTTTGATACAACCCAATTTACCGCCATCTATTATTTTTTTACGATCTCGCAAAAAGTTGAAAATCGAAAATTTACTATTAATAATATCATTTGGTTATGTCATTTCAAATAGCCCAGATCGGACTTTTTACGAGTTTATCATTTTTTCAAGGCACCTAAAAACAAATAACTTCGTTGAAGCCGAAAAAGTTTGTTAAAAATCGCGAAATTAATGAAAAACCTTATTTTTTCCTATACTTGTTGTTATTTTTCACTTATCATGTGCTGAAGTTCGATGAATAATATTACCTATTATTCTCAATCTTTAAGATGTCGAAGGTGAACAATGATAAATACATTTATAAACGGGTCTATTTGGTTGAAAGCGGATTTTCATCTGCATACAAAGGCGGACAAAGAATTCAAGTATACTGATGATGAGGACTATTTTATTAAAAATTACATCGACCAGTTAAAACAAGCAGAGATAGGAATAGGCCTGATCACAAATCACAACAAATTTGATCTTGAAGAATATAAAACCCTTCGAAAAAATTCACTTAAGGAAAACATCTATTTAATGCCGGGTGTTGAACTCTCAGTAAATGATGGGGCAAATATAATCCACGTCTTAATTGCTTTTGACTATGAGAATTGGATAAAAAACAACGAGAATTTTATTGATCAGTTTCTTAATTCCGCTTTTGAAGGAATAAGTAATCGTGAAAACGCTAATATCCCATGCAAATATAACCTATCAGATTTATTAAATAGACTCGACAATCATCGTAAAGAAGGTCGTGATACGTTTGTCATCATGGCACATATAGAACAGGATTGTGGTTTTTGTAAAGAATTGGAGGGTGGAAGGATTCAACGGCTTGCTGGGGATGAGCAGTTTAAAAGAAATGTCATTGCATTCCAAAAATTAAGGACGAATGATTTAAAAGACAGATTGATAAATTGGTTTGGGAGTGAAAAGGAACTTCCTGCTTTTGTTGAAGGCTCGGATTGTAAAGAGCTTGATAAAATTGGGTTATGTGGAAAACAAAATGATCAACATGTTAATATAATTGAAAAAAAATGTTTTTTGAAAATTGGCGATTTCAATTTTGAAGCGGTTAAATATGCGTTAATCGACAAAGAAAACCGTATATCAAATGACACTTACCCGGAAATCGACAATGCCTGTATCAAATCCATTTCGTTTGAGGGAGGATTGCTTGACGGGAAAGAGATTCATTTTTCACCTGAACTGAATAATTTTATCGGTATCAGGGGAAGTGGTAAATCTTCAATTATTGAAATACTGCGCTATACCCTTGGTATCTCATTGGGAAGCCAGGCAAGCGACAGGGAGTACAAAAACAGCCTCATTGAATATGTGCTAAAAAGCGGTGGGAAAGTGATAATCAGAGTTATCAATGAACACAAAAAAGAGTATGCGATCGAAAAAATATACGGGCAGAAAGAGGATATTTTTGAAAATGGTACACGTATTGATGCGCCGTCCATAGATACTGTTTTTAAAATGCCTGTCTATTTTGGACAAAAAGATTTATCGAATAAACATGTCAATTTTGAAGCGGACCTCGTTAAAAAACTGATTGGAAACAGGCTCGAAAGCATAAAATTCAGGATAGATAAAAAAATATTGGAAATTGAAGAGATAATAACTGCTTTAAAAAAGCTGGATAATCTCGATGAAATGAAAAAGGAAATTGACGCCAATATTAAAGGTGCTGAATACAAGCTTACGCTATACAAAGAAAATGGAGTTGAAGACAAACTGCGCCAGCAGAGCAGATTCGATTCTGATGTAAGACGTTTTAACGAAACATTGGCTGAGATATCAAAATTTAGAAATGAGATTGAGGCCATTATAAATAATTTTCTGCCTTTTTTTAACCAGACTACATTTGAGTCTGATGAGAATAAGGAAATTTTTCTGGAGGCAAAAGAAATAGTTGAACAACTCACGCCTGAATTCAATAAATTAAATGATATTAAAACCAATACCGAAAAATACGAAAAGGCGTTTAAGGCGCTTTATCAAAAATTACAGGAAAAAAAGGAGAACCTTAAAGAGGATTTTGCAAAGATAAAACGAGAAATTGATATTCCTCCCAATCTTAATCCGGATGAATTTCTTAAACTAAACCGGAATCTTGAAACATCAAAACTAAAGCTTGTAGAGATCGAAAAATCGGAAAAGAGAATATTTGAATATAAAATATTGCTTAACGATAAGGTCGCGGATCTAAATAATCTATGGCATGAAGAGTATAAAATTTTAGAAAAAGAGGTCAGTAGAATAAATGAATACGAAAGCTCTCTTTCAATCTCTGTTGAATATAAAGGCCGGAAAGATATTTTTGATTTAAAACTAAAAGAGGTATTTAAAGGCTCAGGATTACGAGGGGCAACATATGATATTATCACCAACCAATATAAAGATTTTATTGAAATATTCAGGGATATTGAAAATTTAAACGCCACACTGAAAATCAGTGAAAACCTGTTGGCTGAATTTAGAAAACGATTTTACGATAATCTTCTCGATCTGCTGACGTTTCGTGTGGAAGACAGGTTTACCATCAAATATAACGACAAACCACTGAAGGATCATTCGCTTGGCCAACGTGCGACTGCATTAATATTATTCCTGCTCGCACAAAAGGAGACAGATGTCCTGATCATCGATCAGCCTGAAGATGACCTTGACAACCAGACAATTTACGAAGATGTGATAAAGGCGATCAAATCGCTGAAAGGCAGCATGCAGTTTATATTCGCTACCCACAATGCCAATATCCCTGTGTTGGGTGACAGCGAAAAAATAATTTCATGTCGATATTCGGAATCAAAAATAGAGATCCACGGCGGAACGATAGACAACCAAGACACACAGAAACAGATCGTAACTATTATGGAAGGCGGCAAGGAAGCCTTTAACAGAAGAAAAAATATTTACGAATTATGGAGTTTGAAACAATGAATGCCATCGAACTGCTTGACATAATAAACATGGGCGAGACAAGCAAGGTGCAGTTTAAAGTTAACTTATTTTCGCCTGATCAATTGGCTGCTGAAATGGTGGCGATGTCAAATTCTCTTGGGGGGATGATATTGATCGGAGTTAAGGATAAGACAGGGGAGATAACAGGGTTGGACTATGATAAACTCCAGGAGTATAATAATCAAATAGGAAATATCGCAACCAATAAAGTAATTCCCAATATTTATGTGACTTCCGAAGTTGTTTCTGTTGATAATAAAGGTTCAAAAAAAGTTTTGATTATTCACATAAGGGAGGGAATTAACAAACCTTATAAGGATAACAATCTATCTGTTTGGGTGAAACAGGGTTCCGATAAAAGACGCGTTACCGATAATTTGGAAATGTTGCGTTTGTTTCAGAGCAGCGGAAATTTATCTGCAGATGAAATGGAAGTGTATGGAAGTTCGATAAAAGATATCGATAAAGATAAATTCGAACAATATTTTAAAAAAGAATTTCAACAAACAATCAAAGAGAAAAATTTGGATTTTGAAAAAGCGCTAAAGATCAAAAAAGCTATACGGAAAGACCAATTAACTCTTGCTGGTTTATTATTTTTTGGAAAAGAACCCCAGCACTACAGACAGGCCTTCTGCATTAAAGCGGTATCTTTTTGGGGAAACAGTATCGGAGGAAACGAATATAAAGATAGCAGAGATATAGTCGGCACAATACCGGATATGTTCTATGAAGGAATAAGATTTTTCAATGTTAATTTAAAACACACGCAACAAGACCAAAACTTCAATTCTCCTGGGATTTTGGAAATATCGAAGATTGCCCTTGAGGAGCTGTTACAGAATGCGCTTTTGCACAGGGATTATTTTAAAAATTCACCTATTCGTTTAATGATTTTTGACAACAGGATTGAAATTATAAGCCCAGGGAAACTGCCAAATAACTTGACGGTGGAAGAAATTAAATATGGTAATCCGGTAATTAGAAATAACCAATTAGTTGCATATGCCGTACATATTTTGCCTTACAAAGGACTTGGTTCCGGTATCAAGCGGGCGATAGAATCACAGCCGGATATCGAGTTTATAAATGATATCGACGGTGAACAGTTTATTGTCAAAATTCCAAGGCCTGATAATGATATTTCCGGTTAGACTATGGAACTGCCTTTTTTGATACGTTACCGTGCATTCGTGGTATAGGTATACAGCTTCATACCCTGCGCCTTGCATCTACGGCAAACTCAATGCCTGCAAAATTCAGGTTTTACGTTTTTCTATTCAACATAGATTTTCACGGTAAATTTCTGCCCGTAATTATGAGATAGACATCCCCTCAAAAAGCAATTTTTTATCACCAGCCCATGAGTATTTTTGATGGATATGATTTTTCATTACCGA
>Ga0180007_10000144_pt1 | contig 129656 bp, 118 predicted proteins | sample MM_PC_MetaG_FD_121122 | JGI IMG/M metagenome (GOLD analysis project Ga0180007, IMG submission 121122) | Groundwater microbial communities from the Aspo Hard Rock Laboratory (HRL) deep subsurface site, Sweden - MM_PC_MetaG | ecosystem: Environmental > Aquatic > Deep subsurface > Groundwater... | reverse complement strand
CCGGAAATGGACCATGCCAATTCGGGATTGGAAAGCCGCTCTGACCAGATTTAGCATCCAATTCGAAGGCAGGATGATCAACCTCTAACACTGCCGTTTACACAAAATTCCGGACACCCTCCCCCAGGCAAGCGCATCGACCGCCCTGCGCGAGGCCGCGTCCATTGCAACAGGATATCCGGCCTTGTCATTTATGAATCAAGCGGGTAAGGAGTTCTGTCTTTAAACAAAAAACTACTGTAAACAGAGAAGGTATCCGTTTTATATGGCCAAGGAAGAGTCTATCGAAGTTGAAGGTGTCGTCGAGGAAGCCATGCCCAATGCCATGTTTCTGGTTCGCCTGGAAAATAACCACCAGGTGCTCGGGCATATCTCCGGAAAGATGCGCAAGTTTTACATCCGCATCCTGCCTGGTGACAGGGTCAAGCTGGAGCTTTCTCCCTATGACCTGACCCGCGGCAGAATCACCTACCGCTTCAAATAATCCCCCCATTTCGTGAATTCCCGGCACGCGTCTGTATACGCGTGCCGTTTTTTATTGCCGGATCCGGCCGGGCAAATAACCTTGTCATCACCCGGCCCCTGCCGTACCCATGAGCTTATGCCGGAAATAGATCTGCACACCCACTCCACCGCTTCCGATGGCACCTTGAGTCCTGCGGAACTTGTGGCGGCGGCCGTGGCGGCACGCCTCAAAGCCATCGCGCTGACCGACCACGATACAGTCATCGGACTGCCCGAAGCCTGCGCCGCCGGACGCGAACTCGGCCTGGAGGTCATCGGCGGGTGCGAACTGAGCGTTGAATTCGAGCACGGCAGCATGCATCTGCTGGGTCTCTGGCTGCCTCAGCACCCGCTGCGCCTGCAGGCCACCTTAGACCACCTGAGCGACCTGCGCACGACGCGCAACAAAAACATCATTGAGAACCTGAACTCCTACGGCGTGGACATCACCCGCGCTGAACTTGAAGACATCACCACCGGCGGCTCCATCGGCCGGCCCCATTTCGCGCAGCTACTGGTGCAAAAAGGGTACGCCATCAATTTCCAGGACGCATTCCTGAACTGGTTGCGGCCCGGGACCAAGGGCTACGCGCCCAAGGAAAAGCTCTCGGCTCGCCAGGCCATCGAACTCCTGAAAGACGAACAGGCCACAGTCATACTGGCCCACCCCTGCACTTTGAAACTCGAAAAAGACGAGATTGAAAATGTGCTGCGCGAACTCAAAGACTTCGGACTCGACGGCATGGAGGTCTTCTATTCCATGCACACTCAGGCCCAGACAAATTTCTACGCGAACCTGTGCCGCAAGCTGGATCTGCTGCAGAGCGCGGGCTCGGACTTTCACGGCGACAACAAACGTGGCATCGCCCTGGGCCGGGGCAAGGGCGGCCTGCGTCCCTCCTACGACCTGGTACTGCGCATGAAAGAAGCGCGCGCACAGCTCGACCTTCAATTTCCGGTCTGCTCGTAATCCATGAACACACTGCCCGAACTCCTCGTCCCTGTCGGAAGCCCGGACAAACTGGCCACGGCCCTGCGCTACGGAGCCGACGCCGTGTATCTCGGCGGCCAGGCCTTGAGCCTGCGCGCCAAAACCGACGGATTCTCCTTTTCAGAGCTCCGCGATGCCGTGAAACTGGCCCACGCAGGCGGCACCAAAATCTATTTCGCCCTGAACCTGCTGGCCTGGGAGGAGCACCTGCCCGGCGTGGAAAACTACCTGGAGGAGCTTGCCGAGATTGACGTGGACGGGCTCATCATCGCCGACCCCGGCATCATGGCCATGGCCATGAAACGCGTCCCGCACATACCGATCCATGTCTCGACCCAGGCGAACACCTCCAATTCCGCCACGGCCGCGTTCTGGCGCGACCTGGGCGCGCGCCGCGTCAACGTGGCCCGCGAACTCGGGGCCGCCCGTATCCGGGCCATGATGCGAAAAGTGCCGAACCTGGAGTTCGAGATCTTCGTGCACGGAGCAATGTGCATGGCCGTGTCGGGGCGCTGCCTGCTCTCCTCCCACCTGACCAGGCGCTCGGGCAACCTCGGCCAGTGCACGCATCCCTGCCGCTTCGACTACAAGGTCACGGCCGTGCGGCTGGAAGAGCGCCTGCGCCCCGGCGAGGACACCTGGGAGGTCCGGTGCGGCGGGGAATTCAGCCAGGTCATGGCCGCCGAAGACCTTTGCCTGATCAAGTACCTGAACTGGTTCCGTCAAAACGGCGTGGCCAGCCTCAAGATCGAAGGCCGCATGAAGACGCCCTCCTACCTGGCCCAGGTCACGGACGTGTACCGCACGGCCCTGGACGATCTCGCCGCCGGAACCTTCCGCCCCGGACTCTATCTGGAGGAGTTGCAGCAGCTGGCCACCCGCCCCCTGACCTCGGCCTTCTTCACGCCCCAGCCCGTGACCCTGCTTGCCGCCCTGTCCAGATCCCTGACCAAAAACATCGTGGGCAGACTGGTAGAGCCCGCCGGGGATGACCGCTGGGTCATGGACGTCAAGCACCGCTTCGAGACCCACTCACCACTAGAAATCCTGTTCCCCGGCCTGCGCCGCCCGGTACTCGGCGCGGGCGACTACGGCGTGGAGAACGCCGATGGCGAGCGCCTGCCCACGGTCCACGGCGGGATGCGGGTCATGCTGCGCTGCGGCTATCCGGGCCTTGAAACGGGCATGTTCCTGCGCGCCCACCATCCCGGCGTCTACAACCGCCAGGAAAGCTGACCCATGGCCGAGACACCACTACGCATCTGGGTCGATGCCGACGCCTGCCCCAGAGTCATCAAGGACATCCTTTACCGTGCGGCTGAACGACGCAAAATTCGCCTGATTCTGGTGGCCAACTCGCGCTTCCCCGTCCCCAAATCGGAATTCATAGATTTCATGCAGGTCGGCGCGGGCTTCGACAAGGCGGACCTGGCCATCGTGGAGCAGGCGCGAAGCGGGGATCTGGTCATCACCACCGACATCCCTCTGGCCGCCGGGGTCATCGAGAAGGGCGGCCTGGGCCTGAGCCCCCGGGGCGAACTGTTCACCCCGGACAACATCCGCAGCCGCCTGACCATGCGCGATTTTCTGGATGAGATGCGCGGCAGCGGAGTCATGACCGGCGGGCCGTCCGCCCTTGGCGCCAGGGATCGGCAGGAGTTCGCCAACCAGTTGGACCGGTTGCTCACCGGGCGGGGATACTGATCAGGACGATGGCGATAGACTAAAAGAACGTTATGAGCCGGACGGACTGACGTTTAATCCTCACCCAGCAGGTAGCGCAGCTGCGCCACAGAGCGGCCCGTGCGTTTGGCCAGAGCCTGCAGAGCCTCGAATTCGGGGCGGGAGTAGCGCTCCCCTTCGATGACGGTGTCCTTGGCGCTGACGTCGCCCCAGGGCGTGGACCGAGCGGACGCGGCGCGGGGCAGCACGGCGCGGGTTGTCTCGGTTATGCGCAGCCCCAGAGTCAGGGTCTGGGCAAAGGTCAGGTCGCGGATACGGCCCAGGTCTTCGAGTTTGCAGAGCACCTGCAACAGCCCCCCGGGGCGGTTTTTCTTCATCACTCCGGGCAAAAAAAGCACATCCAGCGCCCCGGCATCAAGCAATACTCCGAAAACCCCGCCTATCTCCTCCCCCGTTAGATGATCGACATTGGTCTCCAGCACCATTATCCGCTCCAGCCCAGGGCCATCCCCTGCCAGCATGAGGACGCGCAGGCCGTTGACCGTGGGCAGCTCCATGGTCCCAAGACCCAGCCCGGATCGCTGCAGACGTCCGGTCGGACCACAAGTGAATTCATCTACCATCCTGTCCAGCAGCAAAGCCCCCGTTGGCGTAATGAGCTCCGCTTCAAAGTCCGTCGGATACACGGGCTTTCCCTGCAAGAGAACAGCCGTCGCCGGGGCGGGCAGGGGCATCAGCCCGTGGGCGCACTGCACCGTGCCGGAAAACCAGGGCAGCCGCGAGCAGGTCACGCGGCGTATGCCAAGCGTCTCCAGAGCCCAGAAAGCCCCGACCACGTCGACCAGGGTGTCGACGGCTCCCACTTCGTGAAAATGAACATCCGCCACCGCGCAGCCATGCACCCCCGCCTCCACCTCGGCCAGACGCGTCAGGGCGTCCTCGCTGCGCGAACGCACGGCCTGCGAAAAAGGCAGGGCCCGCACAATGCCGGTCAGCTCGGCCAGATGCCGCAGCGGCTGGACATGGGGCGCGGCTATGTGCATGCGCTTGCCGCGTATGCCCTTGTCCCAGGCATCAAGGGCCGTGATTTCAACATGAACTTCGGCCTTGGCAAAGGCTGCGCGCAAAGGAGCCAGATCCACTCCCAGATCGGCCATGGCCGCCAGGAACATGTCGCCGGCGATCCCGGCTGGACAATCAAGATACAACTCGGGCATGTGTTTCCTCACAATTTGTGACGTGTTAGGGCAAGGGGTATCACATGAAAATCGCCGCAGTTCAACTGTCCGGATTTCCAGGAGATGTCAGCGGCAACCTGGACAAGATCCGCGCCGCAGTCCAATCGGGAGCCGAAGCCTCCTGCCGCCTGCTGCTCTTTCCGGAAATCTCGGACCTCGGCTACGACATGCCGTCCATCGCGCTTGCCGGCCGCGACTGGTGGCCCCGGGTTCGCGACAAACTCATGGGCCTGGCGCGAGAACATGAAATCTGCCTGGTCTGCGGCGTGTGCCTGCCCGGGCCGGACGGACTGGCCAACGCGCTGGTCGCCTTCGGACCTGGAGGCGACATACTGGCCAGATACCGCAAAATCCATCTCTTCACGGCTGCAGATGCCGACGAAACCGATGTCTTCAGCCCCGGCAGCGAAATCGTCTGTTTCGATTTCGAGGGAGTCCGTTTCGGCCTCTCCGTGTGTTACGATCTGCGCTTCCCCGAACTGTACCGAGTGCAGGCCCTTGATGGGTGCCAGACCATGCTTCTGGCTTCGGCCTGGCCAGCGCGACGCATCGACATATGGCAAACGCTCTGCACGGCCCGCGCGCTTGAAAACCAATGCTACCTGCTGGGAGCAAACCGGGTCGGAGACCAGGGGGCCTTCCCCTTCGGAGGCCGTTCCCTTTTCGTCACACCTGGCGGCGAGATCACTCTGGCAAGCGAGGGTCACGAAAGCTTGACTACAGGCACCATCGACCTGGCCGAACTTGCCGTCATCCGTCAAAACATCCCGGCCCTGGCTCATCGCCGTCCCGAACTCTATGCCAAAGTTGCGGACAATTCGGCACAGAGCCTTTGACGGAATGCGGAAAAGATATTATTGCATGAGCACCTTACATGCAATTTTCACTGCTTTGAAAGCAACACAGCTTCATGGCGGTCACGCCGCCTCCAAGGAGAAATAACATGATCATAAAAGACTGGATGACCAAGGACGTAATCACGGTGGACCCCGAAACCTCCATGATGCGGGCGGCCAAGCTGATGAAGGAAAAAGGCATCCGCCGCCTGCCCGTAGTAGATGACAAAGGCAAGGTGCTCGGGATGCTCAGCGACCGCGACGTGAAGGAAGCGTCCCCCTCCAAGGCCACGACCCTTGACGTGCACGAGCTTTACTACCTGCTCTCCGAAATCAAGGTCAAAAACATCATGACCCCGAACCCCTTGACCATCCGCGAAACGGACACGGTCGTGAAGTGCGCGGCCATCATGCACGACAAGAAAATTTCCGGCCTGCCCGTGTTGAACGACAAGGACGAACTGGTTGGCATCATGACTCAGAACGAGGTCTACAGCGTGCTCCTGAGCATCACCGGCATCTACCACGGCGGCGTGCAGATCGGTATCAAGCTCACCGACGCGCGCGGCAGCCTGAAGGAAGTGCTTGATTGCATCCGCGGACACAAGGCCCGCATCAGCTCTATCCTTACCTCCTACGACAAGGTCGAGAAGGGCTATCGCCAAGTCTTCATTCGCATCATGGACATGGACAAGTCCGCGCTGAACGAGTTGCAAAGAGAATTGACCGAAAAATACAACCTGACCTTCTGGGTTCGGGACAACATCAACTAAACCGGCCCGCCATTGTCCCCAAGACCCGCGGATACATTCACGGGTCTTGCCTCTGCAGGCAGGAGCACCCAGACAGGAGCACCCATGGAAGAGCATTATCCCATCAAGGACACTTTCGTCGAAATCACCACCCTGCAGGCAGCCCTCGATACGGACTATGTCCTCGGCCTGCTTTTCGCGACAGCCCTCATTTCCTTCATTATCGGCCGCATGAGCAAATAAGGTCTATGCTCCGTCAGGTTCCCAAGCTTCCTGAATTCCCGCCATTTGAGCGGGAATTCCTGTTTTTGGAGCCTGCGTTGCAGGCCAGACGCGGACAAAAGGACAGCGCCGCTGCGGTCAGGTGCGTCTCGCCGCCCAGGCCCTCATGCAGGATCAGGGGCGGGTGCACCGTCAGGCTCGGCCCGCCGTTCTTGAGGCTGCGCACAAGCACCAGCCGGGCCACAGTGTCCTTACGCTGATGCACGAACAGCACCTCCTTGGGCTGAAGCCGGGAGGCACGCAGCAGGTCCAGCAACTCATCGACACGCTCGGCCAGATGAATGAAGGCGCAGCTCTTGCGGTTGCGCACCAGATACGCGGCGGCGCGAACAAAATCAGCAAGCCCGGCCCGCTGCTCGAAGCGCGCCAAAGCTTTGGCCTCGTCCGGACAGGTTCGGCCCCGACCGGGATCACGGTACGGCGGATTTGAAAGCACCAGATCCATGCTTTCGGCCGGAAACCCCCATGGCCCGCACACGTCGGCCCGAAGCAGGGCGAAGCGCTCTTCAAAACCCAAACGGCAAACATTTTCGCGGGCATGCCCGAGCATGCCCGAATTAAGGTCCAGGCCGATCCCAAAAAAATCGGGGTGGTCAAGGGCCAATCCAAGCCCCACCACCCCGCATCCGGTTCCCAGATCAAGGACCCGGCCGCGCACCTGCTCCCGCCCGGCAAAAGCGGCCAGCAAGAGCGCGTCCATGGAAAAACGAAAACCCGACTCCGGCTGGGAAAGCCCGCGCGGAAAATTCCGCCGGGCCTGATCCACGGCCGCAGCTGTCATCCTACTTCAGAACGGAGCGCAGTCGCTCCATGGCTTCCTGGACATTGGCCAGACTGTTGAAGGCTGAGATGCGGATGTAGCCTTCCCCGCACGTTCCGAACCCTGCCCCCGGGGTGCAGACCACGGCGGCCTTGGCGAGGAGCATGTCGAAAAAATCCCACGAGCCCATCTTGCCGTCGATCCAGACATAGGGTGAATTTTCCCCGCCCACGCAGTCATAGCCCAGCGCGGTCATTTCCTTGCGGATGATGGCCGCATTGTTCAGGTAATGGTCCACCAGCGCCTTGGCCTGCGCCTTGCCCTCGGGCGAATAGACGGCCGCGGCGGCTTTTTGCACCGGATAGGACACGCCGTTGAACTTGGTGGTGTGACGGCGGTTCCACATGGCGTGCAGGCTGTGCGCGCCCCCTTGGCTGTCGTAGGCCATGCAGGTCTTGGGCACCACGGTGAAGGCCAGACGCGTGCCCGTAAACCCGGCGGTCTTGGACAGGGACCTGAATTCGATGGCCACCTCGCGCGCGCCTTCGATCTCGTAGATTGATTTGGGCAGCTCGGGGTCGCGGATGAAGGCCTCGTAGGCAGCGTCGAAAAGGATCAGCGCCTTGTTCTCGCGGGCGTAATCGACCCACTTTTTGAGCTGGGCCTTGGTGATGGTCGCGCCGGTGGGGTTGTTGGGATAGCACAGGTAGATCAGATCCACGGGCTCACCCGGCAGATCGGGAATGAAGCCGTTGTCCCGGGTTCCGTCGAGGTAGACCAGACCTTCGTAGCGGCCGTCCACGTTGGCGCCGGTGCGTCCGGCCATGACGTTGGTGTCGACGTAGACCGGATAGACCGGATCGGGAATGGCGATGCGGATGTCACCGGCAAAAAGCTCCTGGATGTTGCCGGTGTCGCACTTGGCCCCGTCGCTGACAAAGATCTCGTCCCCGGAGATATCCGCGCCGCGCGACAGAAAATCCTCTTTGGCGATGAGTTCGCGCAGAAAATCATAACCCTGCTCCGGGCCATAACCGCGAAAGGTGCCGGCACTCGCCATCTCGTCCACGCCCTGATGAAAGGCCGCCACGACTGCTTCGGGCAAAGGTTCGGTCACGTCCCCGATACCGAGACGGATGACCTTCTTGTCCGGGTTGGTCTGCTGAAAGGCATTCACGCGCCGGGAGATGTCGGCAAAAAGGTAAGAGGCCTTGAGCTTCGTATAATTTTCATTGATGCGGATCATATGTGGTCCTCACTGCTGTTTTTTTTTATGTTGGGTGGAAGCGTCAAGCCTAACGTCAAAGAGCGCGCAGTTCAAGTCAGGCCCTTTTGCGCCATAACCGCCGCCCCAGCACGTCGGCGAAAAGCCTTGCCTGGCTTACGTTCAAAAGCAACCCCGCGCCCATGTACAGGGCTGCCCAGACGGGGATGAAGAGCAGGCAGACGGGCCCCAGGCGGGTACTCAGCCAGCATCCGGCGAGCAGGACGAGGCTCAGAAAAAAAGAGATGACCAGGTCGCGGTTGAGCCTGAACCACGCTCCGCAATGCCGCCGCAGGAAAAATCCCAACAGCACGACATTGAACCAGGCCGATACGGACGAGGCCAGCGCCAGCCCCACATGCCCCAGCACCTGCATGCCCGTGTAGCCCGCAACCACGAAAACGCACAGGCTTCCCACGGCCACGCGCACAGGAGTCCTGGTGTCACCCAGCGCATAATAGGCGGAGGCCAGGGAGCGTACGCTGGAAAACGCGGGCAGGCCGATGACATAGCCAAGCAGGGCCATGGCCGTGCCGTGCACGGCGGCATCGGAGAACGCCCCGCGCCCGAAGAGTAGATCGACCAGCGGCAGAGACAGCCCGGCCAGGCCGGCGGCGGCGGGCAAATTCACGAACAGGGTCAGGCCCAGGGATGTGGCCAGGGTGTCCTTGAACTCGGCGCGCTTCTCTGGGACAGCCAAAAGGGAGAGCGACGGCAGAGTGGCCACGCCCACGGCCACGCCGAAAACGCCGAGCGGAAATTGGAAGAGCCGGTCCGCGTAATAGAGATACGACACGGAGCCCTCGGGCAGAAAGGAGGCCATGCCCGTGCTGATGAGGATATTGATCTGATACACGGCCGAACCCAGGATGGTGGGCAGCATGAGCGTGCCGATGCGGCGCACGCCAGGGCCGGTCGGTTCCACTGGCCCGACCCAGGAAAAACCCTTGGAACGCAGGATGGGCTGTTGCAGCAGCCACTGCCCTATCCCGGCCACGAGTACGCCCCAGGCCAGGTACACGGCCACGTTCCCACCGACTTTGATGGCCAGGAGGCTCGCGGCGATGAGCACGATGTTCAGGATGCACGGAGCCAGGGCCGGGATGAGAAAATGGCCCATGCTGTTTAAAATGCCCATGCACAGGGCCACCCCGGAAATGAACAGGATGTAGGGAAAGCAGATCTGGACCAGGCTCGCGGTCAGCTCGAAAAGCTCGGGCCGCTTGGCCGCGAAGCCGGAGGCGATGAGCAGGGTCACGGCCTTGGGAAAAAGCAGAACAAAGATTGTAAGCAGACCGAGAATGACCAGCAGCCAGAACTGGATGGAACGGGCCAGGGTGAAGGCGGCCCTGTCCCCCTCGCTCTGCCGGATTTTGACGAAGGTGGGCACGAAGGCCATGGTCAGGGACCCTTCGGCAAAGAGGCTCCTGAGCAGGTTGGGCACGCGGAAGGCGACAAAGAAGGCGTCGGCCAGCACGGACGCACCCAGGGCGTAAGCCATGATCAGGTCGCGCACGAGCCCGAGCACCCGGCTGAGCATGGTGGCCCCGGAGACGATGGAGGCGTTCTTGGCGATGGTTTGGTTGGTGGACACGAAAAGCTTCCGGAATGCTGAAATAAAAGGAACATCCTCAAAACGCTTTTGTGTATCCGCCGCGTCCATGCGCGTCTACCAGGATTTACGGGATAAAATCATGAACCCACTCTAATTTTTAGCTTGCCCGAACCATCCGCCCAACAACGGCCTCAGCCTTGAAAAATCCAGTCCTAAGCCCCCTCACCCTGAAAATCCGCAACGAAGCCAAGACGTTCTGGACATGGTCTTTGCTTAGCCGCTACACTGCGTCCATGAACACCGCACGACTTCTCACATTTCTCGTTCTTCTAGCCATTCTCGGGGGCTGCGCCGGGCGGCAGCCTGGTCCGGGCATCACCACGCCCCTCTCCATCGCCGACGCCGCCAATCCCAACGCTGGCGAGTTGCGCGCCTTTGAGCAGCTGTATGCCGGAGACACAGACAAATCCCTCGCCGCCCGATTTTTGCTCGACAACCTGCCCCCGGCCGACAGGCTGTCCATGAGCGCCGCCGAGTTAAGCGAAAATCTGGACTACGCCTTCCTGGCGCGTGAATCCATGCCCTGGGGCGAAACCGTGCCCTGGGACACATTTCTGCACTACGTCCTGCCCCACCGCGCCAGCCAGGAGCCCTTCCAGCCCCACCGGGCCATGCTTTTCAGAGAACTGGCACCACTGTGCGCCACAGCCGGGAGCATGGAAGAGGCGCTTGTGCGCGTGGGCAGATGGTGCGCGCAAAGGGCCCAGTACCGGCCCACCTCCCGCCGCGACCTGGGCGTAACATCCATCCTCGACGCGGGGTACGGACGCTGCGAGGAGACCAACATCCTCTTCCTGGCGGCGGCCCGCGCCGTGGGCCTGCCCGTGCGCCAGGCCATGGTCCCGTGGTGGCAGCACACCGACGGCAACCATGCCTGGGTTGAAGCCTGGACCGAAAATGGCTGGAAATTCCTGGAAAGCGGGACTGAATTTTCCGCTCTGAATCAGACCTGGTTCGCGGCCCAAACCCCGCGCATGGCCAAGGTCGTGGCCTATGCCTTTGGCCAGCCGCAGGACCCGTCAGTCTACCGCACGGGCACCGGTTTCGCCCTGATCGACAACACGGCCGCCTACACACGGGGCACGCCGGTTCAGGTCAGCGTGCGTCTGGCGGACGATCAGCCAGGTCTTGGGCGCGACGTCTTCTTCAGCGTCTATTCCCTGGGCGGATTCAGGCCCGTGACAAAAGCCGTCACCAACGACGACGGCATGGCCAGGGTCATCCTCGGCCCCGGCATCTTTTTCGCGTCATGCGCCGCTGAAGACGGTCTCGCCTGGACCCTGCTCGACACCCGGGACATGGACGAAACGCGACTCCGCCTGCAGGCAGACGCGCCACGTGCGCTCCCTGAATCCGTCAGATTTTCACATCCAGGCCCTGCCGAAAACGCCTTCAAGGCCACCACCAGCACAAAGCTTACGCAACTGCGAAAAGAACGTGCCCAGCGCTGGGAACCATTCCTGCGCGACCTGCCAACCGCCCTGCAGAAAAGCCTACCCCTGGCGGGTGAGCGCGCACCACTCTGGCTGCGCCTGCTGCAGCAGCCTCCAGGCCCGGCCACGCCCTGGCTTTTGCCCCTGATGACCGGCCTCGACGACAAGGACCTGCTGCAGGCCGACCCCGAAACCCTGCCCCGCGACATCGAACTTGCGGTCGACGCTAGAGAGGCTTCGGCCAAGGCCGGACTTTCCTATGACGACGAGACCTTCACTCGCTTCGTGCTCTCGCCTCGCCTGCACCTTGAACCCTGGTCGTCCTGGCGCGCCCAGTTGCATCCATGGCTGAAAAAATCCATCACCCTGCCCCTTGACAACAAAATGCACGCAATCCGGCAACACATAGGCAGCCTGCCCATTCTGCCGCAGACCCTCTTCGGCCCGCCCCTGACCCCGCTGCAAACTCTTCAGGGAGGCTTCTGTTCCTCGAATTCGGACAAGGCGGTGCTGGCCACGGCAGCCTTGCGCACCATGGGCGTTCCTGCCCGCTGCGCAATCGATTTTGGTGGAGTGGAGTATTTTGACGGAGCGGATTGGCAATTCTGGGAATTGCAAACCGCTGCACCGGCCAGCGGAGTTCTGCACGTCACCGGAGACAAGGACGTGCATCCCTTGCAGGATTTTGGCGTGACCAGAATTGAAGACGGGCATCTGCGCGCCCTCGACGACCTGCCCTGGGAGGAGACCCGGGACGGCCTGGCTTGCGCCATGCAACCCGGGAGCTATGTGCTGCTTGAACCCGAGCGCGAGGGCGACGGGGTCCTGGTCCGCCTGATTCCCTTCAGCGTCACGGACAAAGAGACAACAGTCATTCAAATCGGGGCGCAGCAATAAGAAAGACGCAAATAAAGTCCGCATGATTGCAAGAACACGTGCTTTGCTCTACATCACAGCGTATTAAAACCACCGCGCGAGGATCACATATGGACAGACATATTCTGCTGACCGTCAGCGACGACTCCAGCTCGCTGCAAGCCGTGCGTTTCGTCGCCCGTTTCTTTGCCGACGCAGAGAGACCGCACTTGACCCTGCTCTACGTCGCCTCGAACCCCAAGGCCGGATTGACCGAGTCGGAGATCATTCAGGATTACGGAAATCTGAGCCGCAGGGAAGCCCAGACCAAGAGCCTGGCGCAGACTGCCCTCGACAGGGCTGAGGAGCTGCTGGTGAGCAAGCATTTCCCCAAAGCCAACATCCACAAGAAGATCACCTTCAAACAGCTTGGCACTGCCAACGACATCATCCAGGAAGGCATCACCGGCATTTATGACGCCATCGCTCTGGGACGGAGAGGATTATCGCGTCTGGAAGAACTGATCGACGACAGCGTAAGCAAGCAGGTCTTCACCACGCCCATGGAGATCCCCCTGTGGATCTGCCGCAGTCACGAAAAACCCGCTCCAAGCGTGCTGGTCTGCACTGATGGTTCGCCCGCCAGCCTGCGTTGCGCCGACCATGTCGGCTTCATGCTCGCCAACGCCCCCCACGAAATCACCCTGTTGCACGTGGACTGCGGCTCGTCTTCGGCAGTGCCGGAGGAAGCCATTGCCCAGGCCAGGCGCATGCTCGAAGAAAACGGCGTTGCCGACCGCCGTATTCATCAGAAGATAGTAAAATGCAGCAGCATCGCGGAGACCATCCTGCGCTTGGCCCGGGAAGGCGAATATGGAGTCCTGGCCACGGGGCGCACGGGCCGGGGAGAAAGCAGGACCATGCACCTCCTGGGCTCGGTCAGCTTGAATCTGCTCAAACACCTTGAATTCACAACCTTGTGGATCTGCCACTAGAAGCTGACAAAACCCCGCGTCCTGATCCGAACACGGGGCTTTTTTGCATCACACTCCGCTTTAAGCAAAAAGCATGTCGTGGATTGCGGCCACCACGGGTTGCGGCACCGCGTCTTCCAGAAAAATTTCATACTTCGAGGCCGTGCTGCTGATGGCCAGGACACGGTTTCCGGACGCTTCCAACCGAGTCAGGACCGCGCTGACCCGGTCGCGCTGAGCCGCCACCCGCGAGCCGATAAGGGACAGGCTTACACACGGCACCCCCTCCATGGCCCCGACATGTTTTTCATCCACGACCACCACGCGGCGCCCCTCCACGGACTGGCACAACCGGCAGTCCGGGGGCAGGGGCACGCCCTCTTCATAAGCGATCCAGCGCAGGCGGTCGTAATAGACCATGGCTTGCAGAGTGTCGCGGTTCAGGTTCTCGCAGGAAACGATGGTTCCGATAATCCCGGAACTGCTCGACCCGGCGGCGATGCGCACGCCCAGACGGCGAGCATACTCCACGGCGTCGTCTTTCAATACCTTGGCGCCGGCGGCGGACATCTCAAGCATGGTCTCGTAGTCCACCCTGTCCAGACGGCGGGCCGAGGGCGCAAGGCGCGGGTCCGAGGTGTAGACCCCGTCCACATCCGAATAGATCTCGCACACATCGGCCGCCAGTGCCGCAGCCACGGCCACGGCGGTCGTATCTGAGCCGCCCCGGCCGAGGGTGGTGATCTCCCGTGTCGTGGACACGCCCTGAAAACCGGCCACCACGGCGATGCGACCCTGATCCAGGGCTTCGCGCAGACGGTCGCCCTTGACCTCCAAAACCCGTGCGTCCCCGTGATTGCAATCGGTGATCAGTCCAATCTGCGAGCCGGTGAAGGACATTGCCAGTCCAGGCCTGATGCCGTTTATGGCGATGCTCATCATGGCGATGGAGATGCGCTCCCCGGCCGACACGAGCATGTCCATTTCACGCGGATCTGGGCTTTGGGCCAGCTCCCGGGCCTGACTGACCAGAGTGTCGGTGCTCTTGCCCATGGCCGAGACCACCACGACCACCTTGTCGCCGCTCTCGTGCCGGGCCACGATGCGCCGCGCCAGATCGCGGATCTTGTCCGAGGTGGCCACGCTGCTGCCACCGTATTTCTGAACGATCAGAGCCATGCTTTTCTCCTTATTTCGCCATTTTCACGATGCGCGGCCAAAAAGTACCGCGAACTCGCACCAGATCGGCCTGCGCGGCCATGACTTCCCGTATGTCCTTGTAGGCCATGGGCACCTCGTCAAGCCCTCCTGACAGGAGCCGCACCCCGCGTTCCTGCAGGACATGCTCCAGATCGGACCTGCGAAAACGCTTCAGGGCCTCCTTGCGGCTCATGACCCGCCCCGCGCCGTGGGCCGCCGAGTTCAGGGACATCGGGTTGCCAAGGCCCTCGACCACGAAGGCCGGATCAACCATGGTGCCTGGTATGATCCCGAAAAATCCCGCGCCGGCGGGGGTCGCGCCCTTGCGATGCACAATGACCCGCCGTCCGTCAAAGGTCTCCTTCCAGGCGAAATTGTGGTGGTTCTCGATGCTTGTGAGGGGGGTCAGGCCCAGATGCCCGGCCACGGCCGCGTGGATGAGGGCATGGTTGGCCGCGCTGTAGCGGCCCATGAGCTCCATGGCGTCCCAGTATTCACGGCCCTCGTCAGTATCGAGCCCAAGCCAGGCCAGGTGCCCCAGGGCGCGCGGCAGCTCCGGGTGCAGACGCCCGGCCAACGCGCTATAATGCTTGGCCACCTCGCCGCCCGTGCCCCGGCTGCCGCTGTGGGACATAAGGGCCAGATACGTCCCTTCAGCCAGACCGGGCATGGCCTGGGCCACATCCAGCACGCCCCACTCGACAAAATGGTTCCCGCCGCCGCTGGTGCCGAGCTGCGCCCAGGCCGTATCGCGCATGCGCCGCGTCACCGGCGAAAAACCCCAGTCCTCGTGCATGACCGCATGGTCCTTGCGGGTCCGGAACTGCCCGCCCACGCCAAAGCAGGTCTCCTGCTCGATGGCCTGCGCCAGCTCGTCGCCATGAGAATCGACCAGATGCGGGGACACGGCAAAGACGCTCATCTTCATGCGACAGGCGATATCCATGCCCACGCCGTAAGGGATAACCGCATTGTCCACGGCCAGGACTCCGCCTATGGGCAGGCCGTAACCGACATGGGCGTCGGGCATGAGCGCCCCGCTCACGGCCACCGGCAGGCTGCACCCGTCACGCAGTTGCTGCACCGCCTTGGGGTCCAGCCCTTCGCCCCAGACCCGGCAGGAGACCTCCCGCACGGAACTGGCCGCGCCTTGCGACGACTCGCCACCAAGCATCCCGGCCAGGTCACCCAGGACCGGATGATCGGCGAACGCCCCCGGCTCTTGCGCCAAGCGGCCGAAAAGACGGCGCAGGGCCTTCCCGCGCACCCCATCCTCTTCCAATTGCCGCACGCAATGACGGACCACGGGCAGAAGCCGCTCGGGGATACCCAGAGCCGTCAGACGAAACGGCAGTCTATCTTTCATTTTCCCGCTGTTCATGGACATGAAAATGGCGTATCCGTTTTTTGACATTTCTCCAAGGGAAGCTGTCTGGAAATAACAACCACGTCTCCACTGAACACCGAATGACTCACGCAATTAACCACAATTTCCAAACAGTCCGTCTCTGAAAACATTGATTTTACGAATAAAGCATTCTAGTGAAGCGCATTCGGAACAAGGGGGATGAAATGGCCAAATTCCTGTTTATTCTCGGCAAGGACGACAACGAAGCGGCGACCCGCTGTTTCCAGTTCGCGCGCATCGCCCACTCCAAGGGGCACCATGTGAACCTGTTCTTCATCGACGAAGGGGTACTCTGGGCGGACACGGCCAGGAATCTCGGGCAGAGAACCGTGACCGGCGATTGTCCGGGGGACTACCTGTCCTATCTTGTCCAAGAGGAGATCGTGATCGGGATCTGCACGCCCTGCGCCAAGAGCCGGGGAATAAATGAAGCCCGTTTCTTCCCGAACATGCAGCTCGACGGCGCTCCGCACCTCATCGACCTGGCCGCGGAATCCAGAGTCTTCAATTTTTAGGCAGAATTACCTCCTGGGCATACCGAGGGTGCGTCGCTAACGGCTGAATTTTCCGACCAGCGCCCGCCAAAGAGAAAAGGCGGCTCAGGAAACCCCTAGGAGGGATGAACATCGATCTTTGGCGCATTTTTCATCTGCGTCCGAGATCATACCTAGGCAGTGCAGAAAACCTCGCCAATTCGAGATTGATCTTGCCACCAAATCGGGACAGAATTCAAATTATCCGATTATCCCGATCATGCGTGCCAATCTTTTTTTGGGAGGGCCCCATTCCATGATAACCGACACTGCCAGCCCTGATCCGAAGTTTCCGCCTTTCCCGATGATCTTGCGCCCCGTGGGGCGGTTCGTGTTACCCGTACACGAAAGCATGGAGCTTTCCGCGACATGGTTCAAAGTCAACGGCATCGCCGTCGAGGAGTTTCCCTGGAAATCTGGGCTAAATGACAAGCGCACCCTGGACGCGCTCAAGGAATCGCTCGGGACGAAAGCGGGAATAATGAACGAGATCAAGGGGCTAGCTGTCCGTGAGAGATGGGACGAAACGGATGTCAGCGACCTCTGCGGATTTCCTGCCATGCTGCGCTGCTGCAACGGCAGCAGGGCCGATCACAACCTTGAAGTCTATATAGGCATGCCGGATGTGATCCTGTGCCTGACAGAAAACCGGCCCTTCGACACGTGCGGGCCATGCCTGACCGTAAACGGGCCGCTCCTCAACCTTTTCAGAAAGTATCGTCACGGCAGCGAGAATGTTTCGCCAACCGGCTTTTTTTTCTCCGCAGGGAGAGTCGAAGGCTTGAAAACATGGAGCGAACAAGCCGGCATGAGCCTCGAGCGTCCGCCGTCCGAATCATTGCACAGGATTCGCCTGCGCTTTGACGCCCATCTTTTCGCCCATCCCTGTGACCCGCCCCGGATCACTGAAGCCGTCAAACCGGTGACCAGCAAATACCGGATCGAACTGAAGATTTTGCGCTCACGAGAAAAAGTCCTGGCCGGTTTGAAAGGTTTGGAGGAGATTTACATCCTCCAACCCAAGGACAAGGACTGTCCCGACGTCCCCAGGCTAACGGCCTGCTGGGAATATGAAGGAGCAGGCGGGGACCCGCAAAAACCGCACATACAGATCAAAATGTCCTGTCGAATCGAGGCCAGAGATGACGCTCTGCGCATGTGGGACGTGATCATCAGCAATTTCAGTTCGGTGCGGGAACATTTCGCCGGATAATCACAGGCGCCTGAACCTGAATAGGATTCGCAAGTCACGCAGGGCAAAGCCGATCAAGACGAGTTGGGCGGCATGGCTGAAAAGCGATTCCAACCCGCCCCGATCGAGCTGAAATGCGCTTGCATCTCCACTCAATCACCCCGGCGCAACGACCGCTGGATAAAACGCCTGGTCTCCTCGAAAAGTCCCGGCTGTCCGAAGGGGCTGAGAAAAACCGTGCGCACCGCCCCGACCATGGCCGCGTAGATCATGAGGGCGCAGTCCTTGACCGGAACCTGGACGATGGTCCCGTCGGCGATGCCACGCTCCAGATTGACCTCGATTTCCCTGATCAATTCCTCGAACTTCACGCCGATCTTTTGGCGATCCAGATGCGGATTGTCGTCGCTGAACGGCGAGCAGCGGATCAGGGTCGGGAAGGTCGCGCGGTTGGCCAGGGTGTAGGACAGGTAGGAGTCGACGAAGATGTCCACTGCCTGCAGCCCGTTCTGCGCCGCCGCCATGTCCTGTTTGATGACCGCCAGCATGGCGTCGATCATCTCGTGCCCGGCCACCAGAAACAGCTTCTCCTTGTTTCCGAAGTAATGGGACACAAGCCCGAACGCCACGCCCGCGCGCTCGGCGATCATGCGCATGGTCGTGCCGGCGTAGCCGTACTCGGCGAAAAGGGCCTGGGCCGCCGCCAAAATCTCGTCACGTTTACTCACCTGCGTCCATCCTTCTCGTAAGAACTGTCCACCATGTTACGGCAATTCAAGCGCCAGCCCCACCGGGCAATGGTCGGAACCAGGCACATCGGCCTCGATCCATGCGTCCCCGACCGCGCTGCTCAGTTCCTCGGAAACAAAAAAATAATCGATACGCCAGCCCACATTTCGTGATCTGGCCCCGAAGCGGTACGTCCACCACGAGTAGGCGTCCTCCACATCCCCATGGCAGCGGCGAAACGTGTCCACGTAACCGTGCGCCACGAAACGGTCCATCCAGGCCCGCTCAATGGGCAGAAAGCCGGAAGTCTTCTCGTTGGCCTTGGGGTTCTTGAGGTCGATTTCGCGGTGGGCGGTGTTGAAATCCCCGCAGACCACGATGGGCTTGTCCCGCCGCAGTTCCTGGGCGTGATCCAGAAATGCGTCGTAGAAGCCCAGCTTGTAGTCCAGACGATCCTGACTCATCTGGCCGTTGGGAAAATAGATGTTGAAGTAGTGGAATTTCTCGAACTCAAGGCGAATGACCCGCCCCTCGCCCTGAAAGCGGGTGTCGGGCAGGCCCCGCTGCACGGCCAGGGGCTCAAGGCGGCTGTAGCAGGCCGTGCCGGAATAGCCCTTCTTGCTGCGCGCCGCGTTCCAGTAGCAGTGATAGCCGTCAAAGAGGCGATCCCCGCCGACCTGCCCCTCCTCGACCTTGACCTCCTGCAGCCCGAGCACGTCGGGTGTGGCCCGATCGAGCCAGTCGCGAAAACCCTTGCCGAGGACGGCCCGAAATCCATTCACATTCCAGGAATGCATGCGAAGGATCATGCCACGCTCCGCAAAACCGCCACCAGGCCGGACGGGGTCTCATCGATGCGCACATACCCGCCCTGGGCGAAAGCGCCGGGATTCAGCACATGCGACCTGGCTATCATTTCCTCGCCGGCTCCTTCGTGGATGTGGCCGGTGACGACGATGGCGGGCTGGTATTTCTCGATCAGCGCGCGCACCCCTGGACTGCCAACATGGGCGCCCGAGGGCAGCTTGTCGACCACGTCCCCCCGGGGCGGGGTGTGGACCATGAGGATGACATGCTCGAAGGCTCCCGCCCGCTCCAGCACGTCATGGGTCCACTGGCAGATCTGACTCTCGTCGACCTCGGACGGGGTGCCGAACGGGGTGGGAGTGGAGAAGCCCACGGCGGCCAGACAGACCCCATCGCCCAGGTCCACGACCCGGCCGTGCGCGTTGATCCCCTGTTCGGTGAGCACCCGTTCGACGGCCGGGGTGTCCATGTTCCCGATCTGGGCGTAGACGCGCGGGTTGATCTTCGTCACGGCGGACACGATGCGCCCCGCGCTCTCCCGCGAGCCCAGATTGGTCAGGTCTCCGGACAGGAAAACCCCGTCGGCGAGAGCAAGGCTCTCGATTCGTTCCACGGCTGTGATGCGTTCGTGAATGTCCCCAAAAACTATCCAAAAGCGGTTTGCCATTTGCCTGTCATCCCCTCTTTGAGTAATTGTCCTGTTTTCACGGCATGGTAAAGGAGCGCACCACGTCATGCAAGAGCCCAGCAAAAACCTTCTGCGGATTGCCCTGTGCACGCGTCGGCAAAATCTGCCCCTGAATCTGGTGCAGGAAGACAGCGCCCGCATCCGGGACCATCTGTTGTCCCTGGAGCGCATCCGCGTCGCGTGCAGCGTCATGCTGTATCTGCCGGCCCGGGGCGAAGTCGACACGTGGCCGCTGCTGGACCATTTCTGGGCACGCGGAAGTGAAATCCTGCTGCCTCGCTGCTGCGACGGCAACCCCGGCATCATGGATGTATACGCCGTGACCTCCCGCGAGGAACTGGGGCCCGGCTGCTTCGGTCTGATCGAGCCGCGAGCGGAACGTACTCGGCTGGTCCGGGCCCCGCAGCCGGAAGTCATCATTGTCCCTGCCCTGGCCTTTGACCGGCGCGGATACCGCCTCGGCTTCGGAGGCGGCTATTATGACAGGTTTTTGCCGACCCTCAGCTGCGCCCCCTTGCTGGTCGGACCGGCCTATGCCTTCCAGGTTCTGGAAAGCCTTCCGGTCGAACCCTGGGACAGGCCGGTGGAAATGGTCGTAACCCCGGAATCCATCCTGCACATCCCTACGGAGCAGTAAAAATGTCTTTGAAGTACCTTGATTTTCATTTCCCCGGCCTTGAAAACGTGCGCTGCGCCTTCACCACCCGCCTGGGCGGTCACGGCACGGGCGCCTACGCCAGTTCGAACATGTCGCTGGAGGTTGGAGACGATGATAAGACCGTGCGGGCCAACCGTGCGGAACTGCGCAACATTCTGGGCTTTCAGGTCTGGCAGGAACTGAGGCAGGTGCACGGACAGACAATGCATATGGATCTGGAGGATGATTTCTTTGATGGAGTAAAACTGGAGGGGGACGGGCTGTGCACCAGCAGGCCGGGTCACGCCCTGGTCATCAAGACCGCGGACTGTCAGCCCATTCTGCTGGCGGACACTAGCGGAAGGCATGTGGGCGCCCTGCACTGTGGATGGAGGGGAAACGTCGTCAACTTTCCCGCTGCCGGAGTGCGTGATTTCTGCGCGGCCTACGGCCTTGATCCGTCCGATGTTCTGGCCGTGCGCGGCCCGAGTCTTGGCCCGGGCAGAAGCGAATTCGTGAATTTCGAGACCGAATGGGGACCAGGCTTCAAAACCTGCTTCAACCCGGCCACCCGCTGCATGGATCTCTGGAGTCTGACCCACGAGCAGCTTCTTGGCGCGGGCATCCGTGCCTGCAACATCTTTTCCCTGGACCTGTGCACGGCCTCGTCCCAGCAGTTCTTTTCCTACCGCAGGGACAAGGGCACCGGCCGCCAGGTGGGCGTCATCTGGATGAGGTAGCCGCCCCGTCAATGGAGCGGCTCACTCGACTCAACCCTTGCGGCTCAAGGCATGGCGACCCAGCGGCGTGATCAGGGCCCCGTTTTTGTAGCCCCCGATACGCTTGTTCTCCTGACGCACCTTCAAAAGCTCTTCCTTCAAGGACTGATGCAAGGCCCTGGCCTCATGGCGCAGGTGCGTGTTCATGTTCTGAATGTTTTTGAGCTTTTCCAGAAAAGCCTTGTCCTGCTCATCCATGTCGATGTTCATGAAGGCGTTGATGGCTGTCTCCCGCTCCCGCACCGCCGTCCCCAGACGATCGGTATCCTGGCTTGCGAGCAGTCCCAGTTCTTCCTGGCCAAGCGCCATGATGTGCTCGTAGGTGTCGCGTGACTCAGCCATTTTTTTCCTTCCTGACGGAAGCCCGGATCGACTCGCGCAAACGGGCGACCATGTTCTTGGTCTTCTCGACCACGGGCAGGTATTCATACTCGAGCAGATCCGCGAGCAGTATCCAGTCCTCGTTCTCCTGAATCTCGATCATTTCCGAGAAGAGGGAGGAAAGATCCGACAGCGACGCTTCAAATTCCGCGGACGTGTCCGTGGCGAATTCATTACGGAGCACGCCGACCATGCTCAGAAAATCGCGGTTCACTTCCAGCAGGTCTCCGTAAAGCTCCAGAGCCTGGTCGTCATCGGCCTGACGAAAGAAATCCGCCACCTGCCGCCCGGCCTTGCCCATCAGGGTCACGACCTTGTACAATTCGCGGGTGATGTCCTGCGCCATTTCCGAAGTGGGTACGGAAACAATTTCCACCCGATTGATATGCGAGGCGTCCATGTCCTCGGCCTGATGAGGGTAAATCTCTGAAAAGGCCTCATCGTTGACCAGAACATCGGTCACGATACGACTGTTCATGCGTACGTCTTCCATGACTTTTTCGATGATCTGCTCAAGGTTTTCGAAATGACGAACCTCAAGTCGACTCTGCTGACCGTCTATAATGATCATTTTCCTGTCCTCCGCCTACTGGGAATAATATTGCCGTATACCTCGGGCTAATCAACATTCATGCCAGGACGAACCGGCGCTTGAAAACATCGAGCAGACCGCGGTAGCGGACGCACAATTCCAGGAAAGCCGCCATGCTCACGGACTCGGCTCTGGACTGGAATCTCCACATGGGGCCAAGTATCCCAAAAGACGGACTGTTGGAAAAAAAATCTTCTAAATTCTGGCAGTTGACGAGAAATTTTGGCTTCATTGGCGCATCCGGACGGAGCGCCAGAACTCGCCCCTGTTCTTCGATCAGAGTCAGCATAAGGGCGCCGCGCTCAAGATCGCTTACCAGGGCGTCCCGGAAGGCCGGGTCGGACGCGGGCCAGGAAAAATTCCCCATTCCCGGTTTCTGGTCAAGAAATTGACGATAGACCTCGCGCTGAATCCTGATCCATCGGCTGCGATCCTGACCCTCATGACCGGACACGGAAAAAAGGTCCATAAATCCGGCTTCATCGCGCCGGGCCTGCCAGACCCGTCCCTTGAAATCGGGCGCGACTTTCCAGGATTTCACATCCAGATACCCGGCCAGCATGTCCCCGACGGCTTCTCCTTCAATGGAATCGCGGCAAGCCAGCCCATGGGGACACTTCTCCCCGAAAGAGCACGGGTGGCAGGGCAGATCCGGCTCCAGGCTGAGGCTGCCTTCCAGATACGGCCCGGTGTCGAAGGGCTGGGCCGTGGCCAGAAACACCGCCGCCACCGGCACGCCAAGCCCGGCCGCCAGATGCATGGTGCCCGTGTCGTTGGTCAGCAAGAGGTCCATGCGCGTCAGCACCGCCGCCAGAGTAGCCAGGTCTGTCCGGCCGGTCAGGTCTGTGCAGGGGTAGTCGGCCAGGTCCATGAATTCCCGCGCCAGATGACCCTCGGAGGCCGTACCCAGGAGCACGGGCATGCGTCCGGTCTTTGACCACAGCACACGGCCGGCCCGCACGAAAGAGGCCACGGGCCAGCGCCTGTAATCCTGGCTGGCGCCGAGCTGAAAGGCCACCCGCCGTGCACGGTCGCCAAGCAGCTCATCTGCGCACGCCAGCGCCGGAGCCTGGGGCGTCCGCAGACGGTATTCTCCCGGGTCAAGACCGGCCACGCGCTGAAACAGATCGACCAGATTGAAAGGACTGCACCCGCGATGAGCAGAGGCTGCCTGCAGAAAAGTCGCCCAGGGAGTGGAATACTCGCCAAAGCCATGATCATCGAGACCAAAGCCCTGTATCTGCCCGTCGTGCATGGCCCGACTCAGCAGGCGGGCGGACAGGGTCGGCGTGAGGTTCACGATCTGGTCAAAGGCTACCTGTTGCTTCTGGTCCAGCCAGGAGGTCAATTCCTCCACGGCCAGAGGCCAGCCTCGGTCCAGTTGCGCGAGGAGTCGCGCTCCGGGCAGGACCCGAACCTGATCCACATCGCGCAGCAGACCGGCCGCACCCTTGAAAGAGTCCAGACAGACCAGCCCCGCGCTGCCGCCCCGCCGTCGCAATCCGCTGAAGACAGGTTGGGTCTGCAGCAAATCGCCGAAGCGGGTCAAATTGATGACCAGAGTATGCATCTTAGGCAATGAACAAAAGACGTGCCAAAAACACGAGATTCCGCATCGCAGGCAAGGCAACGGACACATGGGGAGTGCGGGCAGCGGGCATCAATCCCCCTTGTCCAAAATCTCGTTCTTGTAGGCCTCGAAGTGAGACGCGGCCTTGATGGCCGTTGCAACAAAGGCGAGAAAGGAAAAGAAGATAAGCGTGATGTTGAGGATCAGCCACCTTTCCTGACGCAAGTTGCGACCCATGATGACCTGATCCGGAGCCACATAGTAGAGCCCGACGGAGACGCCCCCTGCCAATATGAGGGCGATGATCTCGAAGATGAGCAGATATTTGCCGGACAGCAGCAGAAAAAGAATGCCGTTTCGTACACCTTGCAGCAGCAAGAGCTTCTTTTCGAGCTTGCCAAGATTTTGTTCGGCCTGGCGCATGGCCTCATGCCCCTGCCGAAATTTTTCCGGAACGTAGAGGTCAAGATGACCGATCAGACTCACCCCTTCACCGCATGAATTGAAAAGGTTGTTGAAAGACCCGAGCATAGATGGAAAAGGAAACCAGGATGCCTCCCGCTGAATCTTCTTGAGCCGCTCCCGAATGGCCGTTCGGCGGTTGGCCAACTCCTGAATGTCCTTCTTGACCCGGGCCTGGATGTCCGCACGGATGGCGATGGTGCCACGCAGCAGTTTGGCAATGGAGGCATAATTGTTGACCCCGGCATAGGTATTCAGATCCTCGATGCGCACATGGAACATGTTGTAGGCATCGTGATCAGAGGGCAGCCACTTGGCCAAGAGGTCCGGCAGATGCTCCACCGCGCCGATAACCTCTGCGGACCTTGTCTTGGCATCGTCCCAGATCTCCCACAAATCGCTCAGCAGGTGGGAACGCCCTCCTTCGAGCTCGGTGTCGAGCAGCACGGTGCTGAAGTAATCGGGATTGTCCTTGATCAGTTCGCGGATGAGTGCCTGGGCCTCGTTGAGGTATCCGGACTTGATCAGGCAGACGGCCTGCCTGTAGCGGGCCTGACTGAACCGTGGGGATTCTCCAAGCGCCCGCCCGTAAAGGCGGATGGCTTCGGGGAAATCACCCGTGACCTCCCGCAGGCGGCCTTGAAGGAGCTGAATGTAGGAGCGCTGCAGACTGGTATAGGCCAGACTCTCGGCTTCCTCCCAGAACCCCATGGCCCGCTTGAACTCGTCGCGCTCCATGGCCATGAAGCCCAGCAGCACCCTTGGCTGATAATTCTTGGGCGAACCGAGCACGACATGATCGACCTTCTCCATAGCCCGCTCCAGACTCCCCGTGCGCAGGGCCTCCAGGGCCTCCCACAGTTGCGCCTCGCTCTGCGGCCGTTGCTCTTCTATTCCACGCGGCCACTCCTTGCCCTTGGCGCGCCAGACAGTGGCCATGGTACGCAGTTGGCAGATCATGTTGACCTCGAACATGGACCTGAGAACAAGGCCCGAGTCGCTCTTTTCCCCCAGCAACCCGGTCAGCCCGCGAATGATGTCCGGCGCAACCTGCTTTTCAAGCTCTGCCAGGATTCCGGGCAAGGCATTGAGATCCGTGCGGGCAAAACGGGACAAGTCCGTGACCTGCACGTTTCCGGGTTGCAACATCCTGGAGGGACATTTTCGCGCCGAATGCGAACGCAGTCCGCAATAAAAACAGGGGCTCTCGCCGCCGGAAATCAGGCTTGAGGGCAGAAAAATATTCAAGCTGCCGCGCCGCCGCCCGCTCTTGCTGGAATGAAAGCGGACCTGGAACAGGTCGGTCAGCTTGGAATTATCCATAGAGGCGCGCGAATCCACCGGCATGATCCTGGAATCGGCGATCTGGAAGATCGTGGCCAGGGGCAGGTGCAGGGCATTGGATTCAAGGGAATCCATGACGTAGCGGACCTTGCTCGCTAATTCCGGAGTAAAGGCCTGATCGCCCATCTCCACGGCCATGTACTTGCAAGGCCAGGCCGGAGCCCCTTTGTCTTCGATCATGGCCAGCAATTCCGAGGTCAGAGCGCCCATGACGCGCAGCGATGCCACACGCAGGACCAGATTTTGATCCTCGGCCAGCAGATAGGAGACCTTGTACTGCTGGAAGATCGCTTCCAGACGGTCGAAGTAGGCCCGCCAGCCCTTGGTGAAGGTCTTGTCCTGCCGTGCGCCCAGAGGGCGGATGACCCAAAGCCAGTTCAGCTTGTAGGATACGCTGACCTGCTCGCTGCCTTCCAGCTCGAACCATTCGCCGGCCAGGCCGTCCGGGTTCTGCACATGTTTGAAGGAGAGGCCGGTCAAGGTTCGTCCGAGTTCCCGCATGCGCGCGCTGACGCGCACAACGAGCCGCTTGGGAAATTCAACGCAGAGGGCGTGCAGGTCCGACTTGACCTTGAGGGACTGCCCAAGCTTGTCATCCACGACGAGGCTACCCTCGAAGACGGTCACGCTCGTGGACATGGGGTGAAGCCTGGCCCAGTTATAAAGCCTGGCCAACCCGAGCATGACCTCGGAGGACGGAAAAAACCACAGGGTCTGCGAATTTTCTTCCGCCAGTGACCAGCCGCCTATATCAGTCAGGGTCTGCAGAAAACTGACGGGCAGGGGCTGGGAATGAACCAGCCAGCAGACGAAGCCATTGCCCAGCAGTCTGGGCGCGACCTGCTTTGTCACCTTCGCCAGGAGAGGCTCGATACAGGTCATTTCACTCTCCATTCGCGCACGCTTAAAGCAACTGGTTCTTTTGGACACAACATATGCGCCAACATGACACGCAGCAACTGTAAGCGCAACCCGGAGATAGCCCAGTTACGGCTTGACGACGGGTGGTCCTTTTCCTAGTCAACAGCCAAACCAACCAATCGCCCCGCAAGGAATCCGGCATGTTTTCTCTCTATTTCAATGATGACCGACTGGCCCTGTTGCACCGCCTCGTGGACCTCGCCCTGGAAGAAGACGGGCGCGATCTGACCTCCGAAGCCCTGTTCCCGCCCTCCTCGCTGCTGCATGCGTCCATCGTGGCCAAGGAAAAAACCCTTGTCGCTGGCCTGCCGCTCATTGCCATCGTCTTTGAACGCATGCGCTGCCCCAAACCCTGCGTGACCCTGCTTTCCTCGGACGCAGATGTGGCCCGGCGCGGCCAGGAGGTCGCCCGCATCCAGGGTTCGGCACCTATCTTGCTCAAGGCTGAACGGGTCATCATGAATTTCATCTGCCACCTTTCCGGCGTGGCCAACGCGACCAGACGCTTCGTGCAGGCGGTGGAGGGCACGGGAGTGCGGGTGCTTGATACCCGCAAGACCACGCCCGGCCAGCGCTATCTGGAGAAATACGCGGTGCGCATGGGAGGAGGACACAACCACAGGGTCAATCTCGAAGAAATGCTCATGCTCAAAGACAATCACATCGATCAGGCGGGCTCCATCACCGCCGCCGTGGAGGCGCTCAGAAAAGCCTACGATATCTGCCCGCCCCTGGAAGTGGAATGCCGCACGCTTGAGCACGTGCGCGAGGCCGTGAGCCTCGCTCCCCAACGCATCATGCTCGACAACATGCCGGTGGAGACTGCGGCCAAAGCCTTGACGCTCATTCCCGCCCACATCGAGTCGGAAATCAGCGGCAATGTCACGCTTGCGAACATCCGCGCCTTGGCCGAACTGCGACCGACGTTCATCTCAACCGGCGCCATCACCCACTCCGCCACCGTTGCGGACTTCTCCATGCGCCTGACACAAAGCTCCCGGGAGAATGCATGAACGACGAAATTTCCGCCATCAGGGCCCGGCTCGGCAAAAGGCTGTGTATCCTTGCCCATCACTACCAGGCCGACGAAGTTGTCCGGCACGCCGACATCCTGGGAGATTCCCTGGAACTGGCCCGGCACATCAACGGTCTTGAGGCGCAGCATATCGTGTTCTGCGGGGTGCATTTCATGGCCGAAACCGCAGCCATCCTGGCCCGGCCGGAACAAAAGGTGCACATACCCAACCTTGGAGCAAGCTGCGTCATGGCCGATATGGTTCCCGCCCTCCTGGCGGAAGAGGTCCTCTCGCGGCTGAACCGGGACGGGGCGCGCATCATCCCCCTGACCTACGTCAACTCCTCCGCCGCGGTGAAGGCCGTTTGCGGCAATCATGGCGGAAGCGTGTGCACCTCGGCCAACGCCCCGACCATGCTGCGCTGGGCTCTTACGCAGGGGGACGGAGTCCTCTTTTTGCCCGACGCCAACCTTGGCCGCAACACAGCCCGCATCCTCGGCCTGGACGAGAACCGGATCGAGAGGCTCGACATTCGCGGCCAGGGCAGCTTCGTTCCCGCAGCCGAGCCCTCGCGCCAGCTGTACCTGTGGCCGGGACTGTGCGCCGTCCATGCCAAATTTCAACCCGGACAAGTGGCCGCCATCCGCGAGAACGAGCCTGAGGCTCTGATCTTCGTTCATCCCGAATGCAGCCCTGAAGTTGTTGCAATGGCCGACGGAGCCGGTTCGACCACCTATCTCATAAAGGCCGTGGCCGAAGCTAAAAGCGGCAGCACGGTCTACGTCGGAACCGAATGGAGCCTGGTCAACCGTCTGGCAGCCAGGCATCCCGACAAGACCATCCGGCCCCTGCGCACGGCGCTGTGCTCGAACATGGCCAAAGTCACCGAAGCAAACCTGTCCCGCATGTTGCAGGAACTGGACACCGCCCTGCCGGTTCGGGTCGAGGAACACATAACCCGGCCCGCACGCCTCGCCCTTGAGCGCATGCTGACCGCCTGCACTTAGGAAATTCGTCATGACCCCCACCCGCATGAAAACTGAAGTCCTGGTCATCGGTTCCGGAATCGCGGGCTGCACAGCAGCCATTTGTCTGGCCGACAAGGGACACGAAGTGACCCTGCTCTCTTCGGGAGCCTCTCTGGACAACGGCAACACCGCCCTGGCTCAGGGCGGCATCGTCTACAGCAGCAACGAGGACTCTCCGGAAAAACTGGCCAAGGATATCGGCACTGCCGGCTGGGAGTACAACTACGAACCGGCGGTGCGCCACCTGTGTGAAGACGGCCCGAGGGCTGTGGAGAAGATCCTCTTCGAGCGTGTGCAGGTGCCTTTTGACCGCACGGCGCAGGGGGACTGGTATCTGACCAAAGAGGGTGGGCACGCAGTGCATCGCATTTTGACCTGCGCCGACTACACCGGTAGGGCCATCCAGGACAGCCTGGTCAAGGAGGTGCAGATCCACCCCAATATCCGCATCCTCTGCAACCGCACCGCCATCGACCTTCTGGCCACGCGCCACCACTCCACCAAACTCGAATTCCGCTACCAGCTCAATAACCAGTGCGTCGGCGCCTACGTCTTCAATGCGGAGACAAACGAACCCAATACCATCCTGGCCGATTACACGGTCCTGTGCACCGGCGGCCTGGGACAGATATTCCTGCACACGACCAACACCTCGGCCTCCATCGGCTCGGGCATGGCCATGGCCCATCGTGCCGGGGCAACGGTCATGAATCTGGAATACATCCAGTTTCACCCGACCTCCCTTTTTCACCGCGCAGACCGCAAATTTCTCATCTCCGAAGCCGTTCGCGGCGAGGGCGCCCGCCTCTTCAACGCCAAGGGCGAGCGTTTCATGGCCCGCTACGACGAGCGCATGGAACTGGCCCCTCGCGACATCGTGACCAGGGCCATCGTCGACGAATTGCTGAAAACCGGAGAGGATTGCGTGTTTCTGGACGCAGCCAACTACGTGGACCAGGATCTGGGCAAACGCTTTCCGACCATCCACCGGAAGTGCAAGGAAGTCGGGGTGGACATGAGCAAGGATCCCATCCCGGTGGTACCGGCGGCGCATTATTCCTGCGGAGGGGTACTGGTGGATAACAGGGGCCGAAGCACCCTCGACGGGCTCTATGCGGCCGGCGAGATCGCCTGCACGGGCGTGCACGGAGCCAACCGGCTGGCGTCGACATCGCTTTTGGAAGGATTGTTATGGGGCATGAACGCGGCTGAAGACATCCATGAGCGCTATGAGGGGTCGAGTCAGCTCTGCCAGCGCCTGCAGGATTCCATCGCCGACTGGATCACCTCAGGCAGGACCGAGATGGAGGACCCAGCCCTCATCAACCAGGACTGGGCAACCATTCGCCACACCATGTGGAACTACATGGGCATCATGCGCACCACCCCGCGCCTGGAGCGAGCCTTCGAGGATCTGCGCAACCTGAACAAGAGGCTGCACTCCTTCTACAAGTCCATCCGCGTCTGCAAGGAATCGGTGGACCTCTTTCATGGCTGCCAGACCGCCTACATCGTGACCACGGCGGCCTTGCGTAACAAGACCAGCCGCGGATGCCACTTTCGCAAGGATTAGCTCGGATCGGACATGGAGCGGGTAAGCAGACCACGAAACTGGTCCCGGCCCTGCTGCGGGGTCATTCCACCAAGAACCTCGACCCCCGTGGACTGGACCCAGGCGATGAGAAGTCCGATGCAGACCAGATTGCGCTGCAGGTACACATCCTCCTCCCCTTCACGCATCGCCTCCAGATAATCCCCCCGTGAGGTGACCTCAAATCCTTCGCCTTCAAGGATCAGGCGCATGATCTCAAGCCTGCGCCTGCGCTCCGCGTTCCTCCCGGACCCGCCCTTGAAGCGGAACTGGATATACTTTTCCGAGGCGTCCTCGCAGCAGCATTCCGCCACGTAAAGATTCTGCGCAAGCCGCAGGGTACAGTGCATGAAAAACTGTGAAAGGACCGCATAGCTGCTGTAATGGGGCATGGGCACCGACTCTTCGTGCTCCGCTCCGGGCCAGGCCACTGCAGGGCAGACCAGCCCCAGGAGCAGGGACCAGGCGGGAATGGAGCGCACGTCCTCCATGGAGATCAAGGCCCGCTCCGCAGCCGACGGGAACAGCCCGCCGCCAAGGTTGAAGATGTTGATGACTACGGGGATTTCAAGACGCAGCTGCTTGATCCCGCCCAGACCTCGGGCCGGTTCACCGGCAAAGGAAAAAATCTGCGCCAGCCCGCGCTCCAGACATAGACAGACCAGATCATGCAAGGACCGGCAGTGCTCGGGGCGAAGCGCAGCGCCCTGGGTCTGAAAGACGTGCAGCTGCGTTATCCTCGGCAGGATCTGTTCCAGCCGGGCGACAAGCGCCCCCGCGTCGGGAGCGCCGCTCCACAGGGAGCAGGTTTGGGCCCCTTCGGCCTTGTCCGCCGGATATGCGATCACGGTCAGCGGATGCTCCTCGTCGGCAAGCCCGAGGGAAAGGCGCAGGGCAAGCGCGGAGGACGAAAACTTGCACGCCACGGCCTCAAGCCAGGCGGAAACAAAGTCCGCAGGCCGCACGCCATGGGCCTCCCCGATCAGCACGGCGTCTGGGCCAGTACCCGCCACAATCCGAAATTCCAGCAACTTCCCGCCGGGAGCAAGCTCCACGGCCGCGATCTCAAGCTCGCTTCGCAGGCGTTGCGGCAGAGTCCCGGCGAGAATCAAGGCCCGCGCCTTGCCCCCCAGATCCTCCGCCGCGATCTTGTTATCGAGGTCAAGTTTACGCAGCAACGCATCGAGTTTGTCGCGCAGGTCGTTTGCTTCAATGAAATACTGATACAACGATGGGGTGACAATAAACGCAGGCCCGGACTCTTGCAGATTCAACGTTTGCGGAACCCACGAATATCCGCTTTTGGCCTCTTCCGAACCGAGCATCAGCACGTAGGGGGGATGAGCGGGTGTGGATGAGTGCTCGGTGGACAGACGGGTATAAAAGCTCAATTTGGCGACCCAGTCATGAGCATCCATGAATTCCACCGGATTCATGATCTGCAGCTGATCCACAAGATCGCGGATGGAGATGCTGAACTGGGAGGCCATTCCTGAAACTCTGCACCAGTCCACCAGGGAGTGCCCCATGGACATTTCCTCAAAGCGAGCGAGGAGAGCAAAGCAAAAACTCGTCTGGCGGCGGATTTCACGGAAGGCGTTATATTTAGGGCGGGGAATTGATCCAGGAGTGAAAGATTCAAAACTCCAGTGGGAAAAAAGTCCGGATTCACGCATCATGTCATTTTTCTCCCGAAGATGAGCAAAACTGCACAACATTCAGTACAGGACTTATTGCAGCAGTCAGGTCCACCCCGGTCCATGTACTCTCAGGGTCGACTTTTTTCCTTAGGTCCGGACGGCGCGCTGACAGCCGTGTCCTGCACCTCGTCGGTCTTCTCCTGAGAAGGCGTCAGCAGATCCATGAATGATTCCATCTGCGTTTCATTGCCGTGTTTGGCCCAGTCGAGAATGCGTTGATAGAAGGGCAAGCGGCGCATGATCTTGCCGTAGGAAATGCGCACCGCAATATAGATGGGGATGAAAAAAAACGGATAAAAAACAGTTTCGCCAACTCCGGGCACCGCAAAAGGGAGATTCAAAGGGAGGCCTCCAAAGCGTATCTCCATCCAGGCCATGGCAAAGGGCAAGGGCCAGATGGACAAGGTGAATGCTCCGGCCTGACTGAAAAAATATTTCCCAAAAGCTTCGTTGGCCTGTTTGTTGACGGCCTTATACGCATCCTTGTTGGAGTGCCGCAAGGCGCTTACCGAGAGGTTGTGATTGCGGACCATCTCGTCATGATAGTTACCGTAGACCTTGCGATTAAGCCTGCGAGCCAGCAGCGAGGTGACGTCGCCCGCTATCACGCACATCAAATTCAAAATGAAAGAACCGAGAAGAAAACCGATCCAGGGTTCGTCAAATATCCGAAAAGCCCAGATGAGCAGTGGATCTAAGGCGAGAAGAAAATCACGGATTATTTCCATGGGTGCGTGTATCCTTTCAGAAAGTGAGCCGGAGTTTTGCACGAGGTGCAGCTTAAAGCCCCCTGAATTGAACTATCCCTATAAAAGCGCAGTTGCCGCTGACCAATTGGGTTTCAGTGGTCCTATGAAATCTGCCGCGAATTCAATTCCAAATCCTTACCCGACTCGGCAGGCCTCAGCAATTCCGAAGAAGACAGAAAAAAAGGCCCCGGCGCAAACCGGGGCCTTGAGATCAGGTCGCAGCGATCTACAACTTAACCGAAAATTCGGTAGTCGAAGAAACCTCTCAAAACATAATCAATACCAACATAGAAGGCCAGCACGATGAAAATGCGCTTGAGCAACTTGTCGGAGAAGTACTTGGAGGTATGCGGACCAACGATGGAACCGATGGCGATACCGATCATTTCCGTACCGATCAGAGCCCAATCGATTGGAACGCCCTTGGTCATGAGGGTGATGATACTGGTGATCATGCTGACCAAAACGGCCAAAGCAGATGTGCCGGCGGCCAGATACATGGGCAACTGGGTGATGCTGGTCAGGAAAGGCACCAGCATGAATCCGCCGCCGACACCCAGGAAGGATGCAATGGCGGCAATCAGGATACCACCGAGGACAGGCAGCAAGGGATTGAAGCTGAATTCCACGCCGCAGAAGGTGAACTGCACCTTGGCGATGGTCATGCCAAGAATCTTCACACCGGTAGGAGCAGGGCCGCCGCCGGTCTTCTGGTTCTTGACCGCATCTTCAAAAGCCTTGGCGGCCTGCTTTGCCTTCTGTTTGCTGGCCTGACCGGAGGGGGAGGTTTCCCAAAGTAGATAAACACCAAGAATCAAGACGAAAAGGCCGAAATAGCCCTGATACTGGGAAAAAGAAATCTTGCCGGCGGACAATGTGGCGGAACCCCAGGCGCCGAGCAGGGAGCCAAAACCCAAGGCCAGGCCCAAAGGCAGAACCAGACGACCCATCTTGCCGTAGTTGATGGATGAAATAAGAGCGGAGAGACCGACGAGGAACTGGTTGGAGGCGCGGATGGAGTCCGTCACGGTCTTATTCAGTTCCGGAGCCGTGGTCTTGAAACCCTTGGCATAGGCACCGAGGCCAAAAATGGTCATGTGCCCAACACCCGCCATAACGCCGCCGAATGCGCCGACGGTGGAGAAGATCCAGCCTACCCAGATCGCCCAGATCAAGGCCAGGAAGATGTTGACCTGCGGGCCGCCGGGGATGCCCAGAAATCCTGCGGGCTTCGTGGAGTCAATCTGGCCTTTCTCAGTGCCCAGCGGGGCCTTGGCAATGGCCTGCTGCAGTTTGGAACCAGTCGCGGCGGCTTTCGGGGCTTCAGCGACAGCTGCGGCAGGAGCGGCGGGAGCGGCGGGAGCGGCGGGAGCCGCCTCAACTGCAGGTGCGGCCTGGGTTGTCGCCGCAGCAGGGGCGGACGAGTTCTCCTGGGCCCACAGAGGCGCACCAATGCTCGCCATTACGAACAGAACGGATAAAAGCATGACATAAAAACGTTTCGACATAAAACCTCCCTTTTTCTCCCGTTGTAAAAACATCTGGTGAAACCTGAAATTTTCCCAGCACTTGTCGGTTATGAGTTTCTTTGCAGGATTTGCCGCAAAACACTCATAAGGAATGGCCCGCCCTATCACTGTTCCGAGGAAAAAGGCAAATTTTGATTTTTTTGAACGTGCTTTGATCCTTTTGTCACATTTTTCACCAGACTTTGGGCCCCTGAATGCCGTTGAGTCCATAAATTACGTTCATAATTTCACAATCAAGCCCACTGCTGCTCGTAACGGCGGATAGCACGTCGCCGAAGAAGGACAGCCCAGACGAGTCAGGAAAAAAAAAAGGCGCTCCGAAGAGCGCCAATGATATGCTGCTATGAAGCGGTGAGCTAAGCTGCTGCAGGCTGCGGCTGCTCTTCGGTGTCGATGCGAGGCTTGAAGAAGGCCAGGATAGGAGCGCCCACGAAAACGGACGAATAGGTTCCGGCCACCACGCCAACCAGCATGGTCAGGGCAAAATCATGAATCACTCCACCACCGAAAATATATAGGGAGAACACCGCCATAAAGGTCGTGCCGGCAGTAATGAGCGTGCGGGACATGGTCTGGTTGACCGACTTGTTGATGACAACATCAAGGGACGGTGAAACCTTGGCCCGGATATTTTCACGGATACGGTCATAAATGATGATGGTGTCGTTCAGGGAGTAGCCGACAATGGTCAAGAGCGCCGCGATGATGGTCAGATCGACATCCTTGTTGAGCAGAGAGAAAAGCCCAAGCGGAATCATGACGTCATGGATAAGGGCGACAATGGCCCCAAGAGCGTATTTGAGCCGCAACACGACACACAATACCAGGGCTGCAACCGTCGCCACGATCACGGACAGGCTTGTGGGCGCATTAAGGAAGTCAAGGACGTAGACGACCGAAGCCAGACCTGCGGCCATGAGGCCTGCAACCATCCACTTCTGCTCGAAACGTCCGGATATGTAGGTAGCGATGAGCAGCACCGCGTAGAAAATAGCCTCCAGGGCTTTCTCCCGCAGATCAGCGCCCACCTTGGGCCCGACCATTTCCAGACGCTGAATTTTATGGGTCACCCCGGGAAAGGCGGATTCAAGCCCGCTATCAACGGCCTCACGGACATCATTGGCGCTCTGCTCGGAAAAGGACGCACGCAGCAGGACCTCATAGTCCCCGGCGTCGCCGAAATCCTGAACCACAAGACCCGTCAGGGCAGGGCTGTCGAGCGCCATGCGGATTTTGTCCAGTTCAACGGACTGACTGAATTTGACCTGGATATTGAATCCGCCGGCAAAGTCGATGCCGTATTGTGGTCCGCCCTTGACGAGAAGGGACAGGAACCCGGTTAAAAGCAGCACGGCGGAAAGGACATACGCGTACTTACGCATCCCGACAAAGTCGATGTTTGTGTCGCGTTTGATAATTTCAAAGGACATGGTCTGCTCCTTAAATGCTCGGTTGGGTGCCGGGCTGCCGTCTGGCCAGCCACGAGTCGAAGAAAATACGGGACACGAAGATGGCCGTGAACATGGAGGCCAGAATACCGAGCGTCAGGGTGACGGCGAAGCCGCGCACCGGGCCCGTGCCAAACTGGTACAGAATGACTGCGGCGATGATCGTGGTCACGTTGGAGTCGATAATGGTCTGGGTCGCCCGGCTGAAGCCGTTGTTGATTGCCGCGGCCACGGACTCGCCGTGCCGGAGTTCTTCACGGATGCGTTCGTAGATGAGCACGTTGGCATCAACCGCCATGCCGAGCGTCAGGATGATGCCGGCGATCCCGGGCAGGGTCAGCGTAGCGCCAAATGCCGCAAGGCCGGCCAGAATGAGGAAAATGTCGAGTATGATCTCAAAAGCCGCGATAAGTCCGGCCCGGCGATAGTAAATCGACATGAAGACCACCACCATCAAGCCGCCGATCAATGCGGCCATCATGCCTTTATCGATGGATTCCTGTCCAAGGGAAGGACCGACCGAGCGTTCTTCGAGAATGTTCACCGGCGCGGGCAGGGAACCGGCCCTGAGCACCACGGCCAGGTCATGCGCCTCTTCAGTGGTGAACTGCCCGGTGATGGATGCGCGGCCGCCGCCGATGCGGTCCTGGATGACGGGCGCGGAGTGAACCGTGCCGTCAAGTACGATGGCCAGACGCTTTTTGATGTTCGCGCCGGTCACTTCTTCGAAAATACGGGCTCCGCGTGCGTTGAAATTCATGCCCACATACGCTTGACCGTAAGAATCGAACTGCACGTTGGCGTCGGTAATGTACTCGCCGGTCAGCACGACCTCGGATTTGAGCACAATGGGCGTTTTGACTTCGGAATTACCCCTCTTGTCCTGCATGTAGGCCAGCTCGCTCTCCGCCGGAACCGTTCCGGCCACGGCAGCCTGAACATCAGCGCCGTCGTCGACCAGCTTGAATTCCAGATGTGCGGTGCGGCCGATGATGTTGATGGCCCGCTTGGGATCGTCAAGACCCGGCAACTGCACAATGATGCGGTTGCCCTGCTGCTTGCGGATGTCGGGCTCGGCCACACCGAACTGATCGATGCGGTTGCGGATGGTCTTGAGGGCCTGATCCATGGTCAGATCCTGGAGATACTTCACATAGTCCGGGGTGGTGCCGAGCACGTAGCGCAGCTGTCCATTTCCGCCGTCTTCTGTGGATATGATTTCCATGGTGCCAAAACGGCTGCCAAGCAGCTCATCGAGCTCTGCACGCTGTTCCTGCTTGAGCAGCGTGAATTCAATCCTGCGGCTGTCCAGCAGACGAGGACGCATAACCGGAATTTTCTTTTCCCTGGCTTCAAGACGCAGATCCTGTCCAATGCTGGTGACGGCATTGGACAGGGCGGCATCGAGGTCCACACCCAGAGTCAGATGGATCCCGCCTTTGAGGTCAAGTCCAAGGCCGATTTCGTCGCCTGGCAGCAGCGCCCCCAGCGAGGAATTCCGAACCGAAGGTATTGAGGGCAGGACATGTATCAAGGCCAAAAAAATCACGAACGCGGCAAGCAATGCCCTCCAGCGTAAACTACCCATGAGCATCATCCTTATCCAAATCAAACAGGTTGAATGTTGCCAAAATCACAATAAACGTCCGGCGCCCAAAGCCCCGGGCCTGCACACAAAACAAGGCCTGTTCCCGGTTACGGAAACAGGCCTGCCTTATCGTATGCCGTCTGAAAAGGCTACTTTTTCTTGTCCTTGGGCTTGCTGACGCCCCCGTCGGCGGGCACAAGGCCCGAAATGAAACCGCGGCCGACCTGCACGTGCATGTCATTGCCAAGGTCAATGGTCAGGACATCTTCCTTGGCCTCGACCACACGGCCGTGCAGTCCGCCGGCGGTGACCACGCGATCGCCACGGGTCAGGTTCTCAAGCATCTGCTTGTGTTCTTTCTGTTTCTTCTGCTGCGGACGGATGAGCAGGAAGTAAAAGATCACGAACATCAAGATAAGGGGCATAAAGGTCATCAGCGGATTGCCGGGCTGACCTCCGGCCGCGGGGGCCTGTCCCATGGCATGGGCGAGATTTTCAAAAAACATGGTGTTCCTCCATTACGAATTGTCGCGAAAACTCGCGGTTTGGCTACACTGGCAAAGACTGAAATACAAGGTCAAAGCGGACTAAATTCCCAGAATCTCCCGAAACTCGGCTATTTCCTCACGCACCTGACGAAGCTGCTCCTGCTCAGGGGCAGATTGGGCCAAGACTTCGGACTTTTGCAGATGAAAATCGTATTTACTGAATTTTCTCTTGTAAGCAAAGGACTTGGCGAAATTCAAATGTGCCTCGAAGGCGCGCCCCATGGCGGCCTGATAGCGGGCCAAATACTCCAGAACTTCGGCGTCGCGGGGAACTGCCTTGAGCACTCGCTCCATGGCCGAAACGCTGGCGGCATAATTCCCCTGCTCGGCCACGGCCCGCGCATAAAAAAAGAGCGCAAAAAGATCGCCCGGATCACGCAGCACAACTTCCTGCAAATATTTCACTGCGGTTTCGAGGTTTCCGTACTCGAAAGCGAATCGCCCATACTCACGCATCCATAACGGATCAAGGGGATTGCAGGCCAGCGCATCTTCAAAGCGGGCCTTGGCCGCCTCGATCTGGAGCAGCCTGCTGAGGGCGATGGCTTCACCCAGCACAACCGGACATGCGGATTTTTCAACGGACGTGAAAATGGCTTTGGCAGTGCCCGGATCCGTATACCAGGCCTGCACCAGCAACTTGACCCGCTCGAAAGAGGCATTGTCCGAAGAGCGTTCCTGCACGTTCCCCGGCAAGCGGGCGATGCGCTCCTGCATATAGACCACGCGGTCATCCATGCCCGGATGCGTGGACAGATACGAAGGAACATCGCCTCCGCCGCCAAGCCACTGCAATTTCCTGATTTTGTTGAAAGCGCTTGTCATGCCTGACGGAGAAAAGCCCGCATCCACCAGGTAGCCGAGCCCGTATTGATCCGCGTCCTTCTCGTTCTCGCGGGTGTATTTAAGTTGCATGGCCTTCGCCCCGGCCACGGAACCGAGCACAAGGGCTCCGGCGCCATCACCTCCACCCTGGGAGCCGACCAGTACGCCCGCCAGGATACCGAGCAGCGAGCCGGCCCCGGCCAACTGGCTCTTTTCAATGGATTTGGCGATGTGCCGCTCGGAGACGTGCGCCAGCTCATGGGCGATGACGCTGGCAAGTTCGTCCTCGCTGTCCATGTTCGCGATCAAGCCCGTGAAAATCGTAATGTGCCCTGCTGCCGAAGCAAAGGCATTCAGGGCGACATTTCTGACAACAGTCGTCTTGATGGGGAAAGGCTGAGGAGGCATGGCCGCGATCAGGCGATCGACCAGCGACTGCACGTAACCGGTAATCCGGGTGTCCTGGATGACGGGAAAACGCGTCTCGATGACCAGATCGAACTTGCGCGCAAGCTCCAGTTCGTCGCGAATGGTGAATTCGCCAAAACTTGAAAAGGTCGAACAGGGAAACGCCAGGGCGATCAGGCAGGCAAGGACTATCGCCCGCACGCGCATGCCCCGGACACAAATCACGACACGGCCCTCCTTGGATCCACCAGCACCGCTCCGCCCCTCTTGAAGCCGCTGAGCAGGAAACGCCGCACAGGCCCGGACTGTTCAAGCTCCGTCCGGCGCAGCGCTTCGGCCTCGGAAAGCGCGGAATCACGATCCCTCAGCCGCAGCTGAAAATATTCCCGGAAGATGTCTTCGACCTGGGCATAGGACTCGGCCCCGAGCTGGTCCAGGTCGGAACGGCTGATGCCGAGCCCATCCGTGGGCACGGCCTCTATGGCCGCCTGTAGGGGCGCGGGATCGGACAGCCGCGCGCAGAGCATGCGGGCCAGGTCGTATTCGACGCTCTTGGGTATAAGCTGAATGGGGCTGACATCTCCCACATCGCCATGCAGGGTCCAAAAGCCTGTCAGCAGTTCGTCAAGCTGGTCCGTGGAGAGGACGCATCCTCCATGAATCTGGGCCATATGATAGAGAAAGAGCATGCGGGTGCGGGCCTTCAGATTGCCTTCGGCCACGGGGGAGGAATTGGGACAGATGCCTGCGAAGGTGCTTGAGATCTTTTGATACAGCGCTGTGAAATCCTGAAGATGCGAAAAGGAAGTGCCCAGGGGAGGATTGCCGTAGGCCCGGGCCACGTTCAGTCCCCGTGCGGTCTCCTCGGGGGTGTTGGTCGCGATGGGCAGACAAAAACCAAAGTATGGAATGCGGCGATGGTGGAGCAAGGCCGCGAGAAAGGATGAATCGATCCCACCAGACAGCCCCATGACATAAGCCTTCAAACCCGAAGAGCTCAGGTATTCCTGCAAAAAATCGCCCAAGGCATCTAGAAGCTGCACTGAAGGCTTGATGGCAAGCAGCTCCAGCCACAAATCAAAATCAGCGTCACTAGGACATTCCATGCGGGGCAGGACAGCCATTCAACCTCCTCTTCAGGAATTCATCATGTCCAGAAAATCCTTATTGCTCTTGGTGCCGCGCATTTTGTCCAACAGAAAATCCATGCTGTCCACGGAATTCATGGAGGCCATGATGCGGCGCAGGATCCAGACCTTGTTCAAAACATCGGGCGCGAGCAGCAGCTCTTCCTTGCGGGTGCCGGAACGATTGAGATCGATGGCCGGGAAGACGCGCTTGTCGGACAGGTGACGATCAAGATAGATGTCACAGTTGCCCGTGCCCTTGAATTCTTCGAAGATGACCTCGTCCATGCGCGAGCCGGTGTCGACCAGGGCGGTGGAGATGATGGTCAGGCTGCCGCCCTCCTCGATGTTGCGGGCTGCGCCGAAAAAGCGCTTGGGCCGCTGCAGGGCGTTGGCGTCCAGGCCACCGGACAGAACCCTGCCCGAGGACGGGGTGGTCGCATTGTAGGCCCGGCCCAGACGCGTGATGGAGTCAAGCAGAACCACCACGTCGACCTTGCGTTCAACCAGGCGTTTGGCCTTCTCGAGCACCATCTCGGCTACCTGCACATGCCGCTGCGGTGGCTCGTCAAAAGTGGAACTGATGACCTCGGCCCTGACCGTGCGCTCCATGTCCGTGACTTCCTCGGGGCGCTCGTCGATCAGCAGAACGATGAGGTAGGCGTCGGGGTGGTTGACGCTGATGGAATTGGCGATGGACTGCATCAGCATGGTCTTGCCGGTGCGCGGAGGGGCCACGATGAGAGCGCGCTGGCCCTTGCCGATGGGGGTCATGAGGTCGAGGATGCGGGCGGAGTAGTTCTTGTCGCCGTTCTCCAGCCGGAACTGTTCGTCGGGATAAATGGGGGTGAGGTTGTCGAAAAGAACAATGCGCTTGGCTTCCTCGGGTTCGCGAAAGCAGATCTCCTTGACCCGCAGCAGCGCGAAGTAACGCTCCCCTTCCTTGGGTGGACGGATTTGGCCGGATATGACGTCACCGGTGCGCAGTCCAAAGCGCCTGATCTGCGAGGGCGAGACGTAAATGTCGTCCGGGCCCGGCATGTAGCTGTACATGGGCGAGCGCAAAAAACCAAACCCGTCGGGCAGGATTTCGAGTACGCCCTCGCCAAAAATGGAACCGTTTTGGGAAGCGCAGGCCTGCAGCAGGGCGAAAATAAGCTCCTGCTTGCGCAGACCGCTCATATTTTCAATCTGATACTCGCCGGCAATGTCCATAAGTTCGGACATGGACTTAGTTTTCAACTCAGAAAGATTCATAACAAACCCTCATAACAATGAAATGGCTGGGACCTGTGACCGCTGGGATGGAGCAGACCAAAAGAAAAAAGCATGTACAATGCAAGATTCAAAAAAAATAATGGAATATAGGAATACTTTGGTATGAATATGAAGCCCTTAAAGGGATCAAAAGGAAAATATGATCATCTGCTTACGGACTTGTAGTGTCAGGCAGGATTGAAATGAATATTTAGCTGATCGCAGAATAAAAAACAAGGGGCCAACGGCCCCCTAATCAACCTCAGCCTCATTTTCTGCGTCCTTGGCATGCAGAATATCGGCAAACAAGTCTTCAATGGACTTCTTCACCTCGGCCTGATCCTTCTTCAAGGCAAAGGACAGTTCAAGGGAGATGAGTCCCATGGCCTGCTCCAGCAAACGCCGTTCGCCAAAGGACAACTCCTTGTCCTTGCCGATGAGGATGAGTTCTTTCAGCACGTATGCGACATCACGCAAATCGCTGCTTTTAAGCTTTTCGGAATATTCGCGATAGCGACGATTCCAGTTCTGCCCGGAATAACCAGTAAAATCGGTTCGGTCTTGGAGATAGACGCGGATCTCGTCTGCCTGCTCAGGAGTATAGACACCACGCAGTCCGACATTGCGGGCGTTTTTCACGGGAACCATCAAGGTGACGTTATTGCTTAATATACGCACGATGATCAGTTCAGTGAGAACGCCGCCGATCTCCTGGGTCTCAATCCTTTCGACCTTACCGACCCCCTGAGCGGGATAGACGACAAGTTCATCAACTGAAAACACAAGTGACCTCCAGAAATACGTAATCGAACTGCAAAGGAAGATGACTCTAGAACAAAATCAAGACGGCGTCCACTAGGAGCTGGAGTGGGAATCAGGCGTCAGAGGGTGTGAAGACGGCTTGTGGCCGCTGTCAAACCTTCACTGCAATACTGCAGGACCGCGTCGCGCGCGATGCCCAGAGCCTTGGCGACCTGCTCCCACTCGGCAGGCATAAAAGAACGCAGCACATAATCGGCCATGGCCTCACTGCCTTCCGGACGTCCAATCCCCAGACGAATCCGGGCGAAATCCCGGGTGCCCAGATGTGCGGCCACGGATTTGAGCCCATTGTGACCGGCCAGTCCGCCGGACAACTTGAGACGAACCGTGCCCAGTGGGAGATCGAGTTCATCATGGGCAACAAGAATACGGTCCGCGGGAATCCCGTTTTTCCTGCTCAGTTCTCCCACGACCTGACCGCTCAGATTCATGAAGGTCAGCGGTTTGACGACGATCCAGCGCCGCGCGCCGTAGTCCTCGCTGACATCCCACAGCTGTGCATTGAGGCGCGCGCTGCGGGCGGTGCAGACAGTTCCAGGCTGACCGGCCCAGTGCTCGAGCAGATGATCCGCGAGCATGAAACCGAAATTGTGCCGGGTCCGGGCATACTTTGTGCCCGGATTACCCAGACCTACTATCAGGCCTTCATATGTCATGGGGAACCGTCAGAAAAGAGGATGGACGGAAAAGAAAGGGGCCCTGGCTAGGCAGGGCCCCGGGAATGTCAAACTATTCTTCTTCGTCGGCCTTGGCGCCACGAGCGGTCTGAATCGCGATGACGGGGAAGTTGCGATCGTAAACAGCCGTGACCCCTTCGGGCAGAACGAGCTGATCAACAAGCACCTTGCCACCGATCTCAAGCTCGGTCACTTCGACAACGATGGAATCGGGAATGGCGGTAGGCAAACAACGCACCATGATCCGCTCCTCCAGGATCTCGAGCTTGCCGCCCAGCACGACGCCCTTGGCGCGACCGACGGTCTCGACGGGAATGGTGACCTGCACTTCCTTGTCAAGATCGATGCCGATGAAGTCCACGTGGTCATAGCGACGCTTGACCGGATGCTTAACAAGCTTCTTGAACAGGGCGTTGCGCTTCTGCACCTGACCATCGATTTCGATTTGCAACTCAATCATCTTTGAGTAGCGCACCTTCTCGAAAGCCTTGCCCAAAACTAGGTTCTCTACAACAAAGGAGATGTTTTCACCCTTAGCATTGTAGAACACGCCGGGAACCAAACCATTGGAACGCAAACGGGAGCAAGGGCCTTTTCCCCTTTCTTCACGAGGCGTTAACTGCAAACTAGTGACTTCAGACATGCTTTTCTCCTTTATTCATCAACTAAAAATCAATCACTTGTCTGTTCGAACTCAGCTGAACAGGACACTGACGGAAGATTCGGAATGGATATTATGTATAGCCTTGGCAATAAGACTGCCAACGGAAATTACCTTGAATTTTTCACTGCTCAGAGCCTGGGCGTTGAGCGGGATGGTATCGGTCACGATGACCTGCGAAAACGCCGAATTGTTCAGGCGCTCCACGGCAGGCCCGGACAGGACCGCATGAGAAGCGCAGGCCACTACATCCTCGGCGCCGTTTTCGGCCAACATGTTGCCGGCCTCGGTCATGGTGCCGGCGGTATCGATCATGTCATCAAGGACAATCGCGATCTTGCCTTTTACGTCGCCGATGAGCTGCATGGCATGGGCCTTGTTGGGACCTTCGCGGCGCTTGTCCACGATGGCCAGTCCCACGCCAAGGCGCTTGGCATAAGCCCTGGCCCGCTCCGTGCCGCCCGCATCGGGCGAAACGATAATCAGATTGTCGCCGAGCTTGCGGATATATTCAAGCAGTACCTGGGCCGCGTAGAGGTTGTCCACGGGCTTGTTGAAAAAGCCCTGAATCTGTCCTGAATGCAGATCAATAGTCAACACGCGATCGACACCGGCAACGGTGATGAAATCGGCCACCAGCTTGGCGCTGATCGGAGCCCTCGGCACGACTTTTCGGTCCTGACGCGCGTAGCCGAAATATGGCACCACCGCCGTGACCCGGCCTGCGCTGGCGCGCTTCAAAGCGTCGAGCATCAGGCAGAGTTCCATGAGGTTGTGATTGACCGGAGCGCAGGTGGATTGCACCACGTACACGTCGTCACCCCGAACGTTATCGCCCATCTCGACGCGGATCTCTCCGTCGCTGAACTTGTCGACCAGAGAATGAGTCAACTTGCAGCCCAGATGGTCACAAATGCGGGCAGCCAAAGCCGGATTGGCGGTTCCCGTGACGATTTTCAGCTCGCCCATGCGTGGCATAATCTGTCCTTTGATAAAAAAAATGGCTGGGGCGGGAGGATTCGAACCTCCGGATGACGGAACCAAAATCCGTTGCCTTGCCAGCTTGGCGACGCCCCAACATAGGTCACCCGGCCTGTACGGCCCGTGGCTTCCTCAAGTAAAAGAAAAAAGAGCGCCGGGTATTCAGACCCGCAGCCCGACCTTCAACCTTCACGAGTCCATGACAAGCGGCTCTCCAGATCTGCTCGCGTAGCAGGCGTGTCCCCTGGCCCGCATGTCACCGGCACATCGGACAGCACTCTGCGGAGAAGAAAAAAGAGCCACAAAACTCGAACCGCTTCCACTCATGACGCAGGCGTCTGGAAAGTGATTCAGTATGTGTTTTTTAACCTCGTAAAGCGTTGGAAATTCATGAAAAACAACTTCTTCAAATCCATTCCAAAGCTTGGGCGGTTTCGTGAAGCAAAGACTCATAATAGGGCTGTTTTCGGGTGTCAACTCTTTTCTTGGACGCACCCCTGCGCTTTCAAACATCTCGTCCCAGCGCTTGTAGGCCCATCTCGTGTCGACGTGCACATCGGGACAGACCACCAGCACCGTGTAGCCCGTCAAGTCGCAGGACACCGGCGTGATCTTTTCGCCGATTCCCGTGACCCAGGCTGGCTCGTTGCCTAAAAAAAAGGGCACATCGGCCCCCAGGGTCAGCGCCAGTCTGGCCAGCTCGCTACTGGGCATGGCCCTCTCGCCGGCCTGGGCATTGAGCCAGGACAGGAAAGCGGCCGCATCGCTACTGCCGCCTCCAAGCCCTGCGCCCATGGGAATATTCTTGTGCAGGTGCACCGACACGCCCGGAGCAAAACCCGTGGCCCTGACAAATCGGGAGTATGCCCTGGACAGGATGTTTTCCTCGGCATCCAGGGCCGCAGCGGTGCAGGTCAGGCGCAGACCGAGCCCGCAAGTCAGCTGCACCTCCAGAATGTCACAAGGAGCGGGGAGCGGATAAAAGAGGCTCTCAATTTCATGATAGCCATCTTCCCGCACCCCGACGATGTCCAGATAGAGGTTGACCTTGCACCCGGCGCGCAGCTTCCAGACCGTGCTCATCGTAGCGCAACTTCCTGCACGGCCGAGCTATGAAAGGGGCACGGTGCGGAACACGTTGCGACCCTGGCGTTTGACCAGCAGCATGACGACGCCCTTTTCCTTGCCATCACCTTCGATCACGTCCTTGAAGGCCTTGACGGTGTTCACGGCCTTGCCGTTGGCTTCAAGGATGACATCCCCTGCGCTCAAGTCGTTTTGCGCAGCCGGGGAGCCCTCGCTCACTTCAACCACCAGAAGCCCCTGAGCCCGCTCGAGTTCCAGCGCCTTCGCCTCGGTCTCGGCCACGGGCCGGACGCTCAGGCCCAGGACATCCTCGCCCTGGCCGCCCTGAGTGCCAGGTCTGCCCTGCGCGACCTTCTCCGCGCTGCGTTCACCCAGAACCAGAGGGATCTTCACGGTCTTTCCCTCGCGCCAGACCGAGAGCGTGATATTCACGCCGGGCAAAAGATTGCCGATCTTGCGGGTCAAATCGCCGGCATCGGCTACGGACACGCCATCCACGGCGACAATGACGTCTCCGGCCTTGATCCCGGCCTTTTCCGCCGGGTCTCCGGCAGTCACGGACGAGACCAGGGCGCCGTTGGCCTCTTCAAGCCCCAAGGCCTTGGCGGAATTCTCGTCCACATCCTGGATGGACACGCCGAGCCAGCCGCGCTTGACGCTCTTGTATTCCTTGAGCTGTTCAATGACCTGTCTGGCCAGATCACTGGGAATGGCAAAACCGATGCCCTGACCCGAAGCAACGATGGCCGTGTTGATGCCGATGACCTGACCGTCCAGGTTGATAAGTGGACCGCCGCTGTTGCCGGGGTTGATGGAGGCGTCGGTCTGGATGAAGTTGTCGTACGGGCCGGCACCGATGGTGCGTCCCTTGGCGCTGACAATTCCGGCCGTGACGGTATGGTCCAGGCCAAAGGGGTTGCCGATGGCCATGACCCATTGCCCGACCTTGAGCGCGTCGGAGTCGCCAAAGGCGAGATACGGCAACGGCTTGTCGGTCTTGATCTTCAACAGCGCCAGATCCGTCTCCTTGTCTGTGCCGATGACCTCGGCGGCGTAGGAGCGGTCGCCGTTCTTGCCGGTCTGCAGGTTGACCTTGATGGAATCCGCGCCCTCGATAACGTGGTTGTTGGTGACGATGTAACCGTCAGCGGAGAAGACAAACCCCGATCCCAGAGAGCGCTGTTCACGCGGAGCGCCTTGTCCCTGCTCTCCAAAAAAACGTTCGAACTGATCGAAAAAATCTCCGAACGGTTGCTGCCCCTGCGGCCCCTTCGGGAAAAACTGCTGCATGTTGCGCTGATTCTTTACAATTTTGACCGTGCTGATGTTGACCACCGCCTGGCCGGAGTTTTCAGCGAGCTCCGTGAAATCCGGCAACTGCGCGGCCATGGAGGCCGAGGCCAGAAACACGTACGTAATGGTAAGGAGTCGAATTGCATATTTCATGAGAAACCTCCGTGTCGTAGTGACAGCTAGAAAAAGCATCAATCATGCCAGAGCCAATCCCCCTGATCGGCAACGAAAAAAAAACTTGTGCAGAGGATCTACGTGCAGCCTGTTGCACATCCGCGATCGCAGGCAAAAACTGACTACTCATTCCTGCACGTGTGGGTCGGTCTGCTGCAGCAAAAATCGCATGGTCATCCATTCAGACCAGTACATCCCGCCCTGGCCCGAACCCACGAAACCCACGTGGCCGCCGGTCGGAGGAGTGAGCAGGGTGAGACTTTCGTTGGCGCGGACCTCCCGGGCGGGATAACAGCGCGGCCCCAGGAAAGGGTCGTTGGCGGCATTGATGATACACGTCCGCCGATCGATCCCGGGCAGATATTGCAGTGAACTGGAGCGGTGCCAGTAGTCCAGCGCGTCGCGGAATCCGTGCAGGGGGGCCGTGAAGCGGTCGTCAAACTGGCGAAAGGTGCGCAGTTTCTCCACGCCCTTGATGTCGAGCGCTCCTGGAAAAAGTCGACTCTTCTCAATAATCTTCTTTCGCAACTGGTCAAGCAGATAGCGGGTGTAGAGCGCGCACTGGGGGCGGGCCAGGGCCCGGGCCGAATCTTCCAGGTCGCACGGCACGGAAATGGCCACGGCCCCGTGCACAACTTCGGGGATAACAGGTGGATTCTCCCCGAGATACTTGAGGATGACGTTTCCACCGAGGCTGAATCCAACCAGATGCACACTTCGGTAGCGCCCCATGGACGCAACCATGAGCAGGGCCTCGTGCAGGTCGCGAGTCCAGCCCGAATGATACATGGTGACCTTGCGATTCGGTTCCCCGCTGCAGCCCCTGAAGTTCATGGCCACGGCGTCAAGTCCGTGCTCTCGCGCAGCCTTGACCATTCCAAGCACATACTTGCGCATGGAGTGCCCTTCCAGGCCGTGCATGATGAACACAAGGTCTTCGCTGCCGTCTCCCCGGGACCAGTCCAGATCCACGAAGTCGCCGTCCGAGGTCTCAAGACGCTGCCGCTCGTAGCAAGCGTCGGCCATGGGGCGGAAAAAGGGCGGGAAAAGGGTCTGCACATGTCCCGAGGAAAAGGGAAACGCGGTCGAAAGCCGCACCACCTGTTATTCCTCTACGCTGACACGGGTGATGATGACCGGCTCCTTGGGCACGTCCTGGTGAAAACCGAAGTTGCCCGTGGGCACGCCCGCGATCTCGTCCATGACCTCGATCCCTTCAACCACCTGGGCAAACACAGCGTAGCCGAAATCACGCGAGCCGTGATCCAGAAACACGTTGTCACGCAGGTTGATGAAGAACTGGGAGGTCGCGCTGTCCACAGCCTGGGTGCGGGCCATGGCCAGGGTGCCGCGCTGGTTTTTGAGTCCATTGTCGGCTTCGTTCTTGATCGGCAGCCCCGTCTTTTTCTCGCTCATGGTCTCGGTCATCCCGCCGCACTGGATCATGAAGTTAGGAATGACACGATGAAAGATCGTCCCGTCGTAAAAGCCCTCGCGCACGTAATTAAGAAAGTTCTCGCAGGTCGCAGGGGCCTTGTCCGTGAACAGTTCAATCTTCATTGTCCCTTTGGAAGTTTCCATGACTATCATTTTTTGCTTCTCCTGTTTGTTTCTTGCGCGCCAGGCAGATTCCGTCCTGTTCCGGCGCATGATTCGGTAAGAATGCGTAAATATTGACCGCGTCCCAGCGCCCGCCATCCTGGATCAGAGTGTTGAAGACATCGGCGTCGGCAAAGGCGGTGTTGTCCGCGACCAGCAGCCCTCCCGGCCGCAGCAGGCGGTGACAGACGGGTTCAAGCTCTGCGTAATAGCGCTGGTCCACATCCAGAAAAACCAGATCAAAGCCTGCGCGCCCAAAAGGCAGAGCGCGGGCGTCGGCGCACAGCAAGGTGCAACGCTCCCCAAGGCCGAAAGAAGCAAGGTTGGCGCGCGCCTCCCGGCAGTGGGCCTCGTGCATGTCCACGCTCAAGGCAAAACCGCCCGTGTCGCGCATGGCCCGAGCCAGAAAGAACGTGGAATACCCTACGGCCGAGCCCAGCTCAAGCACGCGCAAAGCCCCCATGATCCGGCACAGGAGCGCAAGCAGGCTGCCCATGACCGGCCCGATGACCGGCACCCCGCGATCGGTGGCCGCAGCAGCCAGCAGCAGCTCGCCTTGCGCCCGTTCCGGGACCAGGGCGCGAAAATAAGCGTGCGGGTCTTTTACGAGCCGGGGCACGCCGTCCACTCCAGCACCAGGGCATCCTCACCACTGTCGGCGTAATATGCCCTGCGCACCCCCACCTGCACAAAACCGCAGCTCCCGTAAAGGGCCCTGGCAGCTTCGTTGCCACTGCGGACCTCAAGAACCGCGCGCGCCGCGCCGCGTCCCCTCCCTTGCTCCAGAAAAAAAAGCAGCAGCGACCGGCCGATTCCTTGTCCACGCAGCCAGGTAGTCACCGCCACGTTGACTATTTCAAGCTCACCCGCCACACTGTAAGCCGTCAGATACGCGCACAGCCCGGCCGGGCCAAAAGCTCCCACGGCCAAAAAGCGGTCCTGCCCCAGCAACTCCCGGAAATGCTCCGCGTCCCAGGCGTCGGCAAAAACCAGGGATTCCAGGGCGGCCAGCGCCGTAGCATCTTTCGGCTCCAGCAGGCGCAGCTCAAGACCCAGCTCAACCATTCTCACCTCGTAACAGCGGGAATTCATGTCTTTTGAAACAGGCCTGGAAAAAATCTACGTCGTGGACGAAAACAACCTGCCCCTGGCCATCATGGCTTCGGAGCAGGTTCATCTGCAGGGACTACAGCACAGGGGTTTTCTGCTCTTGCTGACGGACGCCCTGGGCCGTCTCTTGCTGCGCAGGTTGAGCAAAAGCCATCCCCTGTACCCGGGGCGCTGGGACATTGTGGGCTGCGGGCACATCATGGCCACGGAGGCCGCCGAAGAGGCCGCCGAACGGCACCTGCCCCCTGTCGCGGCCGACCTGACGCAAAATCTGAGACACACACTGACCCTGACCGAAGGGGCGGGAACGGGCAACGAAATCGTGGAGGTCTTTTCCGCCGAGCTTTCAAGCCAAGCCGCCCGGCTCCTGCTGCAGGACCTCTCCTTTTTGGCCGTGGACCCGGACGAACTTGGGGCTCTGGCCACATCCTACCCGGACCAGCTCTCACCGGCGCTTCTGACCGTATGGAACGCGCGCCTGCATCACCCGGACCTGGGTTAGTTAATGTAGACCTTCGAAAAACACGCCTCGTCCTCAAGAGTTCGCCCTGTTCCGCGCACCACTGTCGTCAGGGGATCGTCGTCGATATGCACCATGAGCGAACTCTGCTGCGTGATGAGCTTGTCCAGGCCTTTTAAAAGCGCACCGCCTCCGGCCAGCAGCAGGCCGTTGGTGGCGATGTCGGCGACCAGCTCGGGCGGGGTCTTTTCAAGAGCCCTGCGCACGGCCGCGACGATGGCCGCCACAGGCTCCTTGATGGCCTCGCGGACATGGGAGTCGTTCAGGATGACGGACTTGGGGTTGCCATCGACCAGGTTCTTGCCCGCCACCCGGTACTGCAGGGGCTCGGGCAGGGGCACGGCGGACGCGATATGGATCTTGGCCGCCTCGGCCATGTTCTCGCCGATCAAAAGCTGGAATTCATCCTGCACGTAACGCTGGATGGCGTCGTTGAGCTCATCCCCGGCAATGCGCACGGATTCGGAATAGGCCACGGCGGAAAGTGAAATGACCGCCACTTCAGTAGTGCCACCACCGATGTCGACCACCATGTTTCCCCTGGGCTCGTGGATGGGCAGGCCCGCGCCGATGGCCGCAGCCATGGGCTCTTCAATGAGTTTGACCTCACGCGCGCCGGCCTGCAGCGCCGACTCGATGACCGCCCTCTTCTCCACCTGGGTTATCCCTGCGGGCACGCAGATGACCATGCGCGGTTTGACGATACGCATGCCGGTTATGACCTTCTTGATGAAATAGGAGATCATGACCTTGGTGACCTCGAAATCGGCGATGACCCCATCCTTCAAGGGACGCACGGCGCGAATTCGTTCCGGGGTGCGACCGAGATATTCCTTGGCTTCACGGCCCACGGCCAATATGGCGTCGTTGCGGATGTCGAGGGCCACCACCGAAGGCTCGTTGAGCACGATCCCATCCTTGGGCGAATACAGGAGCGTGTTGGCCGTGCCGAGGTCCATGGCCAGATTTTTGCCGAGAAAACCGAAAAGCTTGCTGAAAAACATATTCGCCCTGCCTGACTTAAGGGTGGTAATCGGAATTGTCGAAATCGGGGGCATCGCCCGGATCGGTTACGCTGGGAGGAGCAAAACGCCTGACCTTGTTCCTCAGATACAGATTCTCCAGAAAAAGAGCCAGATAATCCGCGGCTATGTTGGCAAAATCCCGGATTTCACCGCTGATGACCCGACTTTCACGATCCCCGAAGACCAGAACGCCACGGCAGCGGGTATGCACTTTCAAGGGAAAGGCCATGAGCGTGTTCAAGACCGGGCCCGGGATATCGCGGCCAAAAAGAGGCGTGCGCCCCAGCTCGCTCTTGCCGTCGCCAAAAAAGACGGGCTGATTCTTCTTGAAGACCCAACCCAAAAGTCCGCTGCCCGTGCTGAATGACTGCCGCGCGGAAAAGTTTTCGGGCATGAAGGGCTTGTTACTGCCTTCAAGGAGGTAGTTGTTCCCCCATTCGTCGCTGACCACGAGAAAGGCGTATTCGTAACCGCTGGCGCCGGCCAGAAGGGCCAGGTAGCGGTTCAGGAAGTCCGTCCATTTGGGATGCGCCTCACGCAATGCGTACACCTGCTGCAGCACGCGATACAGGGCCTGTTCGCGGCTGGAAACCCCGCCCTCGCCTACATCTTCGATGATGGCGGCTACAACCACCGCAAAGAGGGATAACAGACGCTGATCCTTGGAGGTGAAGGCGTAGGTTTTCTTGCTGTCCATGCAAAGGGCACCGCTCCCGCCGGGCAGGGGGCAACCCACGAAAACCTTGATCTGCTCGTCCTGTTCTGCGCCATAGTAGCCCAGGAAGGTGTTCTTCTCGTCGAATTTTTCGACAACAAGCGGCGAGTTATTCTTGAGAATCCAGCCCACCAGGCCCTGGCCCTGCTCGACCGTGGTACCTTTGCGGATGGAGTCCCCGAGACTGAACGAGGTGGTCAAATCATAGGTCCCGGCAGAATTGCGACAAAAGAGAACCACCGAATAGGCGTCAAAAACGCTGCCGATACTCTCCAGCAATCTGTCCAGGGAAGGGTATTTCATGGTCATGGGATAAATGCTCGCACGGCGTGCCTGTGGTTTAAAACACGCATCATCACAAAGACTTCAACATACAGGCAAGGAGAAAGCTCTTCAACCTCCAAAACGGCCGGTAGCTCAAGCTGAAAATCCTGTTTACTGGCAACGCAAAACATGAAAAATAGTCTACACACTACCGTAACAAACACAATGAGATAGTTGGCACCCGCATGAAATGGCAAAAAGCGTTCTCCAAAATCCCGACCTTCAAAGCCCTGAAAAACGGGCACCTGCTGCCTAAATCGCCATTGCGTGACCTGGATGACCTGCGGCGCCTGCTGGATTTCATCCACATCAAATTCTGCCTGCTCAAACCTTACGCCGAGATCAAGGGCTATCCCATGGTCGACGCCAGAGACCTCCTGCCTTCATTTGAGCCATCCTTAACTGAATTCCCGGAACTCCCGGGCTTCTCCATGGTCGCCCTCGGACGCGCCCTGGACTACTTCAATGAAATTTTCCAGTTCGACCTGCTGCATACCTGCCGCGATCCTGATCGCCGGGTGCTGGGAGACAGCTGTGTGCTGGAGGCCTCGCTGCATAGCAAGAACCTGGCCTGTTTTCTGGCCCACATGTCCAAGGAAATGCGCGAAGAATTCAAGGAGGCGACCAAGGATCACCAGATCTCCGACATCTCCTCCTATTCCTTGCTCATCGGTTTTTTAAGCCGCATGGATCGCGCCCATGTCCTCTCGCTGGACCGCGACGGACAGTTCTACCTCTCCGGAATCTATGCGTCCCTGCCTTCGGACCTGGACACGGAACTGAAACGTTTCGGGCTCAGGAGCCGTAAATTCAAGTCCAACGACAATCTCGTTTACGAAAATAACCGCGAATTCGTGTACCAGTTTCTCATGGAATTGTACGGCTATCCCATCTCTTCGGAACGCAAGACCTCGGCCGCCATTTTTGCCCGGCGTCTGCACAAGATGGGAGAAAAATTCCTGATCAAGGCTCTTGGCCAATCAGACCGGACCTTGACATCCATTTTCAGTACGCAGTCCGGACACGCCTATCCGCGAGTGGAGAAAGTCGCCCTGGTTCCCGTGGAAATTCGCGGCATGGATGTGCTCGATTATCTGGACAAAGGGGGCTACTTTTTCGACAGCAAGCGGCGCACCGTCATCCTGCGGGTGGTATACCGCCAGCACAAGTTCGACGCCAACAACGTGCGCCAGGACCGCGCCCTGTCCGTCTGGAGGCAAGAGATCATCCACCCCCTGACCGGAGAGGTCTGCACCTCCGTCAATCTGCTCAAAGACACCTACACCATGAGCCTCAAACTCAACGACATCGTGCGCGGGGAGTTTGTCGGCCGGGTGGTCTACAAGAAAAATGACATCGTCGAGAACACCCAGACCCACGACAACCGCCTCAAGTTCCTGCACTCCTGGCTCACCAAGCATCAGCGGCGCATGATCGGGTATTCGGATGAATTCTATGCCGAGATCGTGCGCGTGCTGGACGGATATCTTGGCGACCCCGGACTGACCGAAGAATTCAGCGAACACCATGAACTCTACCACGAGGTCTGGACCACGTTCAGCTACATCAAGCAGGCCAGGGAAATCAAAGAGCTCGAAGACTTGAAGAACCGCGTGCACAAAGGAAAAAAAATCTCCTACCTGGAAATGCTGCGCCTGAGCACCGCGGTTCTGGCCAACCTCAGATTTGAATTCGCCCATTATTTCGAGCCGCTGGTCACAAAGGCCATCTTTTTTTCCGAGTCCATGCTCAACGACCGCTATCTGATCAAGACCTACGTGACCCCAAAAGAAGATCAACTGACCGAAAACGGCAGGATGATCAGAAAGCTGTACCGCAGGCTGGTCTCTCTGGTTGACGAACTCAAAGCCATACGCAAGACAAAAGCCGAAGTATAATCCCATCACCATTTAACAGCGGGAAACACCTATGTCCGAATTGCTGACCACCCCTCTTCATGCCTGGCACAAGAACAACGGGGCCAGAATGGTCCCTTTCGCGGGCTGGGACATGCCTGTCCAATATGTCGGCATCCTTGAAGAACACAAACATACCAGAACCCACGCATCCATCTTCGACATCTCCCACATGGGAGAGTTCCTGCTCGAAGGGCACGGTGCGACCGAAGCCCTGGCCTCCGTCGTGACCCACAACCTGGCCACCCTGGCTCCGGGGAAGTGCCGCTACGGTTTCCTCTTGAACGAAAAGGGCGGCGTGCTCGACGACCTCATTGTCTACCGACTGGACACGGAAAAATACATGCTCGTTGTCAACGGTGCGTGCATCGATTCCGATTTCGCCTGGATCAAAAGCCACCTCCCGGCAAGCCTGACCCTGGTCAACCAGAGCTTCGACATCGCCAAGATCGACCTGCAGGGACCGGAATCATTTGACGTGCTGGCCCGTATCATGCCCGCGGACTGGACCAGCCTTGGCTACTTCGGGTTCCGCGAAGTGGAATTTGAAGGATTCAAGCTCATTGTCAGCCGCACGGGCTACACGGGCGAGCTGGGCTGTGAATTCTACCTGCCCTGGGACAAGGCCGAGGTGCTGTGGGAGAAGCTGATGGCCGATGAAGCTGTCCGCCCGGCAGGCCTTGGAGCACGCGACACCCTGCGCCTTGAGGTTGGTCTGCCCCTCTACGGCCAGGACCTGGACACGGACCACACCCCGGTGGAGGCAGGCTACGCAGGCATGCTCAAGAGCGAGGCCGAGTACATCGGCAAATCAGGACTTGGCAGCGTGCGCGAGAAGCTGATCGGCCTGCGCATCGACGGCCGCCGCAGCGCCCGCCATTACGACGAGGTTTATGCAGGCGAGGAGAAGGTCGGCACGGTCACCAGCGGCTCCATCGCGCCAAGCCTTGGCTATTGCGTGGCCATGGCCTTTGTGCGCGCGGACATGGCCGACACGGAGGCGTTTACGATCAAAGGGCCCCGGACCACCCTTGAAGCCGTCCGCGTGGACATGCCCTTCTACACCGCCGGTACCGCCCGCAGGAAACTGGCCTAGGTGTCGCGCCTCAACTCCTTCTATCTGGCTCCCGCCTTGTGGCGGGAGCCGTTCACGCTTGATGGGGAAGAGTTCCACCACCTGACCCGTGTGCTGCGCACCAAGGCAGGGGAAACGGTTCGCCTTTTTGACGGCCGCGGACGATGGGGAATTTTTTGCGTCGAGGAGCTGGCCAAGAAAAGCGCCAGCCTCCTGCGTCTGTCAGAGCAGACAACTCCCCCCCCCGCCTGCCCGCTTATCCTGGCCGTAGGCTGGTCCAAGGGGCTGCGACGGGGTTTTTTGCTGGAAAAGGCGGTGGAACTCGGCGCGGCGGAGGTCTGGTTATGGCAGGCTGCCCGCTCTCAGGGCGAGGTTCCGGAAGAAGGCAAGGACGGATGGGAAAGGCAGCTTACGGCTGCGGCCAAGCAGTGCGGCACGAGCTGGCTGCCCCGAATCCGGACTTTTTCCGGACCCGGCGACGTCATCCGCGCCGCCGTTGATCTTGCGTCGAAAGTGCTTTGCTGGGAACAGGAAGAGAGTGGGTTCGTCGACCCCGCGCTTCTGGCTCATCCCCGGGGCAGCATCGCGGTACTGGGGCCGGAAGGAGGGCTGGAGCCAAAAGAAGCCGATCTTTTCCGGGAGCACGGTTTTACCTCGGTGGGGCTGGGTTCGAACATCCTGCGCTTCGAGACTGCCGCCGTTCTGGTCTTGTCCCTGCACCTCTGGGCCGCCCAGCAGCACAGGCAAGCCCCCTAAAGCCTGGACATCCGTTCCAGCTCCTCTTCCAGAAAGCGGCGCAGGTCCATTTCAAGAGTCATGGCCCTTGAGTCATCGCCTGCGGCGCTGACCTTGAAAAACTCTGCGCAAAGGCCGCGCGCTTCCCTGCTCCAGGTGCTGGTAAAGCCCTGCTTGTCACCCTCGTCGATGGTCGCCGGTAAAAAGTCCTCACCCCGCCAGGCATGGGACCAGTGGATCACGTACCAGTAGTGCAACAGGAAGCGGTCCAGCAGAACAAAGATCCACTGCACGGTATCCAGCGGACCGACCTGCACGCTGCGCCGACCGATGCCCAGCCCCAGCACCTTGCCACGCACCAGCCGCTCCCCCTGAAGAAGGGCCGCGAGGCCCGCGGTGGCTCCGCCCACTGCGGCAAAAAGCCCCAGGCTGCTGCCCAGCGTAGCCAGATCAAGCGCAACCCCCGCCGCTCCCCCGGCGGCTACGGCCGCCGCCACGAGCTTGCCCTTGCTCAGACCAAAGACAGTCCAGGTCGTGCGGGAAAAAAGATCCTGACGCAGGACCGACTGTTCCGGCAACACAAAGGAACGGCTATCATGGCGAAACTGCAGGCAGACCCGCTTGTGCAGCAGCTCCTCCTCCTGCCGGATCCTCTCCTCCAGACGCGTGACCAGGCGGGCCTCCACTTCGGCCCTGCGCTCCGGATCGGCAAGCTGTGCCGTCTCGACCATGCCGAGCACCCGCCGCAGGAAATCGCAGACCAGGGCCGCGCACTCGGCGTTCCTGCGCTGCCAGTCGCGCACAAAGACATCCACCACGAGCCCCAGCGCGTCCTCCCAGTCCTGTTCGAGCGCGCGCAGGCTTTCGAGCAGGCGCATGCGTTCGGCAAAGGTCGCGCGCAAGGCGTTGAAAGTCCGCACCATGTTGAAATGCTTGCGCAGCTCGGTCTTCCATTCCTCCAGAAACTGCTCCTCGCCGGTCTTGCAGTTGAGGATGGCCATGCGCGGCCTGCCGGTCAGACGCAGAATTTCCATCTCGGCCTTGTCGACCTGGCGCAGAGGCCGTGAAGCATCGAGCACATAGATGATGCCGGCCCCGGCTCGCACCGGGGTCAGCAATTCGCATTCGTGAGCCATGCCCGGATCGTCCCTGAATTCCGCCAGGAACGCCGCGAACACCTCGTTTTCTGGCCCCCGGAATTTTCGCATCCAGCCCAGGGTCTGCACCGGGTTCTGAAAACCGGGGGTGTCCACGAAAGCAATGACGTCCTGTCCGTCGATGCTGACCGGGTAGGTCATGGACTCCACGGTCTCGCCCGGCCGGGGGCTGATGCGGATCTGATCATTCTCGACCAGAGTGGCCACCACGGAAGACTTTCCTTCGTTGGGATGACCAATGACAGCAAAAACGGGCATGGATTTCATGTAGTTGCTCCAAAAATATCAACACGCAGCGGTGCCAGACGCGCGACGGCATCGGTCCAGACCTCCCGCTCGGCATCATCCGGGGCGGTCAGCCAGTTTCCACCGGACGGACGGCCGCAAAAAACAAGAATCAGACGCCGGCCGTCCTCCTGCCCAAGCAGCGTGAGGGCCTGCAGGTTTTCCCGGATGGGCGGTTGCCAAGTCTCGACGAGCACCACGAAGCGCTCAAACCCGCCGACCCAGTCAAGCCCGGCGCAGTCGTCCAGCACCTGCCGAATCTCATCCGGGTCTAGGGTGGCGGAAATTATGCGCCCAGCGGGATACCCGCAGACCCGCTGCGTCAGTGCAACGAGAAGATCCTCTCCGATCCGGCCCACAAGCTCTGGCGGCAAAACCAGCACGCAGCCGACTCCGGCCTGAAATTGCAGCGCGGATTGTTCCACCGCAGAGGCTGGCTTGACGCCCAGCGGCAAGGGCGCGGACGGGGCCTCGCCTGCTCTGGCCGAGCCGAGCAGCGGCGCCTGCATGCGATCAACGATGCGCCCAAGGCCTGGATGGACAAACCGCTGCTCCACGCGACGCAGCATCCAGTGGGCCGCCACCAGCAAGAAAAACCTGGGCAGCAGGGCGTAAACCAGCAGACACATGCATAGAAATGGCCACCAGGCGATGAGGTCCGCGCTGGCGAGGGCCTGGATGCCATCCTTCAAGATGATGCGGCTGCCCTCGATCTGAACCAAAGTCGGCGTCAACCCCCACGGCGCAGGCAACCAGGACCACGGCGTGGACAACGTCGAGACCAGGGTATGCATGCCCTGCGCCCCGACCTGCAGGGTCGATTGCCAGCCGAATGCCAGATCCGTGACCGCGACACTTACCGCAAGTCCGGACAGAGAGCCAAAAGCCAGGCACACGCCGCCCAGATGCATGAGGCGCAGGCTCTCCCAGCCCAGCATCCGCGCCGGCCAGCCACGCTGCATACAAAGAGCGCGGACAAATCCGGCCTGGGGCGAAAGGCTGCCTGGTCTGCGCCAAAAAAGATCGAACACGAAGCGAAGCGGAATGTGAAATTCATTCCGGCGCAGCCTTCTCCACGCCAGGAGCCCTGCAGCAAGGAGGCTGAGCCCGGCTTGGGGAAAGACAGCCAGCAGCAAAAAAACGGAGACATTGACCGGCTCTACTCCCGAATACAGGAGCAACGCACGCACCAGGGATATGCCCGCCAGCAGTCCGCCAATCCCGAACAACAGGCGCAGTACGACCAGAGCCCAGCCCAGTGAACGCGAAGGCAGCCCACCGGGGTCCGCATCCCGGCGATGCTCCAGCCAGTAAGCGGCGAGCAGCTTCGAAGGCACGGCCTCGGCCTTGGCGGCCAGCCCGATTTTTCGATCCCGGTCCAGGATTTCTCCGGAATCCAGAATCCTGTCCTTTTCCAGGAACCATTCAAGGTCGATATAGTCGCCAAGCCGCATGCCGTGTTTCATGACCAGCAGCCTTACCAGCACGCAGGCCCGTTGGCAAAAGAGAGAGCAGGGCAAAAATTGCACTCTTGTCAAAAAAAACACGAAACGCTAGCGTGCACCGTCTCTGGAGAGACTCATCCCGGTCAGGCCGACGTTTCCTCCTGTTGGAGCACTACTTCAAGGATTCGAATGTTTTCTACCCGCCGCAGCCTCAGTCTGCGCCTGATCATTTCAATGGGACTTTTAAGTCTGGTGGCCAGCACAATTATGGCCGCTGTCCAGCTCCATTTCAAATACAAGAGCAATATCGCCGCGGTACACGAATCCCTGGACCAGGTGGCCTCCGGCGACCTCAAAAGCATCTCCGCGAGCCTATGGCAACTCGACACAACGTTGTTGGATATCCAATTGCACGGGCTCGTCGCGCGGCCGAACTTCGTGCATGCAACTATTGTCCAATCCGGCAAGCCCATCGCCGTAGCGGGCCGTGTCGACGCCAAAAGATCCATAAGACGAGAATTCGACCTCATCTTTCCCTTCAACGACCAGCCTTATGAACTGGGTAAATTGGTGTTGGTCGCCTCGTTGGATGGGATCAGGGATCAGGTCGGCCGCGAATTCCTGGACATTCTCTTTGGCGAGATCATTGTAGCCCTGCTTCTGGCCTCGGCCCTGCTTTTTCTTTTCCACCGCCAGGTGGGGATACATCTGCGCACCTTGGCCGCCCGGGTTCGGGACATCTCCCCCGCGAACCTGGAGCAACCCATCGCGCTTTGCAAGAGATACCGCGACGACGAACTGGATCAGGTCACCGCTTCACTGGATAAAATGCGGCGTGGACTCCTGGATGCCTTCACCAAGCTCAGCGAGGAAGTCGAAGAAAGGCGCATTGCCGAATCGAGGCTTTCCCAGGCCAAAGAGCAGGCCGAAAGCGCAACCCAGATCAAGACCCAATTCCTGGCCAACATGAGCCATGAAATCCGCACGCCCATGAATGGAGTCATGGGCATGCTCGAGCTGGCCATGGACAACTCCGACCCGATAGTCATTCAAAAATATCTGCAAACGGCCATGCGTTCCTCCCGCAGCCTGCTGCGTCTTTTGAACGACATTCTGGACCTCTCCCGGCTGGAGGCCTCTCGCATGCCAGTGGTGGAAGAACCTTTCAACATTCGTGAACTCATGGAAGAATTGGCGGACAGCTTTCAGGCCGTGATTCTAGACCGGGGCCTTGCACTGCGCATCACTGTCGATGAGAATGTCCCCGCATTCCTGCTCGGAGACAGCGTGCGCATCCGGCAGATCCTGACCAACCTCATCGGCAACGCGGTCAAATTCACCTTGCGCGGCCAGGTCGAGATCCGCGTCTCCAGCCTGAGCCCGACCAAATCCGGAGCGCACCGTATTTACATCGAGGTGGAGGACACGGGCGTGGGTATTCCCGACAAGGCTCAATCCGGCCTGTTCGCGCCCTTTGCACAGGCCGACTCGACCCAGACCCGAAAATTCGAGGGCTCGGGCCTGGGTCTGAGCATCACGCAACATCTTATCGTGCTGCTGGGCGGGTCCATCGCTTTTGAGTCGAGCCCGCGCGGGTCGCTCTTTGCAGTTTGCCTGCCGCTGTACCCCACGACGCAGCTCCCGCCCAGACACGAGCCGCCAACCCACTCCGGAAAAGAGCTGCCCATGCCTTCCTTGAAGGTACTTGTGGCTGAAGACAACCCCGTCAACAGCCTCATCGCCATGAAATTTCTGGAAGCCATGAACCACACGCCCACCCTGGCCACAACCGGGCAGGAAGTGCTTGAATTCATGCGCAGTGCGTCTTTCGACCTAGTACTCATGGACATCCAGATGCCTGAAATGGACGGGTTGGAAGCAACCCGCATCATCCGCTCCTGGCCCAAATCCGAGGGCGGAGAGACTCCCATCGTGGCCATGACCGCCCACGCATTCACTTCCGACAGCGAACGCTTTATGGCCGCAGGCATGAACGGACACCTGCCCAAGCCCATCTCCCGTCAGGATCTGGAGCGGTTTCTACGTACACTGCCCGGACTGCGGCAGACATGACCGGCGCACACACCATGTTCCGCCCTCCGGCGGAAGCCGGTAGCGCGCTCATCCGGGTGGCCGACGGATGCCCGCACAATTCCTGCGCTTTTTGCGCCATGTACAGGGGCGTTCCCTACCGCGTGCACGACCAGGCGACCATAAGCCGGCGCATCGCCCTGGCCGCCACGCAGCACCCGGACGCACGGCGGATTTTTCTGGCCGATGGAGATGTACTGGCCCTTTCCACCCAGCTGCTGGAAATGATCCTGACCAGGGCACGTGCGGCTTTTCCGAAATTCTCAAGGGTCAACTGCTATGCCTCCGGACAGGCCCTGGCGGGAAAAAGCGATGCGGACCTGGCGCAGCTACGCAAAAACGGTCTGCACACGCTGTACCTCGGCCTTGAGAGCGGGTCGGACGAGGTTCTTCGCCGCATGGCCAAAGGCGGCACGGTCCGCGAAATGATCGAAGGCTGCGTCCGCGCCAGAAATGCGGGCCTGTCCGTGTCGGTCATGGTCCTCATCGGTATCGGCGGGCAGGAACTGTCCGCGCTGCATGCCCGGCAGACCTCGGAAGCGCTGAACGCCATGCAACCCGCCCTCCTGTCCTGCCTGCGTCTGGTTCCCATTAAGGACACGGTGCTTGCGCGCAGCATCGCAAACGGACGTTTCGCGCAGCTCACGGAAGAGCAGTCCGTGCGCGAACTCCGCGACATCCTCCTGAGCCTTAATCTTGTCAAAACGGTGTTCCGGGCTGACCACAGCTCCAATATCCTGCCTCTTTCCGGCCGCCTGCCCCGGGACAAAGGCAGACTTCTGGAAGAGCTGGACGAACTGCTTGAGTGCGGGGCGCTGGACAAAAATACTCCCGGAGCAATGCCTGCCCTGCTCTAAGCTGTTCTTGCCCCGTGCGCTTTTCGTGTTGAACCGCGCACGATCTTTTGATTTCTGATCCGGGTTGCTTCATTCTTGCTTTTTTTCGCATATCCGGACATGCAAAAAGGCCTGCGCAACCGTAATAATGGGACACGCGGCGATGCGCCGGAGCACGGCCGCCCTCTTTCGCCTCTGCGAAGCACTCACCGGGCAACCCTGCATGCGTGGCGGCAGTCATTCACCCGACCGGAACAACCTCGAGCGAGACAGAAGATGATCGACCTGTTTTCATTTCAGGCCTCAGAAACTCCGCTACGGCAGATATCCCTGGCCTTCTTCAATTCCGGCGGACACCAGCCTGAAGAAAGCCGCATCGTGACCACGGCGATCCTGGTCGGGGCGGTCATCCTTGCCTACCTCATCTGGAAACGCCTTGGCGGGGGCGCGCCCTGGAACCGGCAGTCCGGAGCCACCGTCGTACCCAGGGACATCTCCTCCATTCTGGAGCAGGCCATGGTCCTGCGCAGCCGCATCGACATGAGCTTTCACCCGATAACCACCTCCCGTCAGACCATCTCGTGCACGCTTTTTGAACTGGCGGACACGGGAATCACCCTGGAGATGCCCATCGGGGTGAGCCCCTCCGACGCCTGGGTAGACAAACTCATGGTCTGCTATTTCCGCATCCCCCGGGAAAACAAGCAGCCCTATTACTATACTTTCGTTTCCCCGGTGGCCGGCGTATGGAAAAAAGGAGACATCTCCTATGTTATCCTCGGCATCCCCTCCAAGGTCGAACTGGGCCAGAAACGCAAGCATCTCAGGCTGGAACTGCCGCCCATGGACATAAAAGATTTTCGCATCTGGCCGGCAACCGAGGACGGGAGCTTTCATTTCGAGACAGACCCGAAAAACTGGCCCGAGCCCCTGGCCGTCTACATCCGCGAAGACCCCAGCAAATTAAAGGTGCTTGACCTTTCCGGTGGAGGCATCAAATTATCCTTCGACCCGCACCGTTATGAAGGGCTGGATGATTTCGTGGCCAGACACCCGGTCCTGTTCATGCGTCTGGAGCTTGAACAGACAGACAACATGGAATTTCCGCCGTACTTCATGGCGGCCAGACTGCGCACCAAGGTCCAGGACCCTGCCCTGGGGGTCATGATGCTTGGCTACGAGTTCGTGGAGTGCTGCTCTACCGACGGCTCGGAAACCATTGACTGGGTCAAGATCGATCCCGAACGCGGCATCGATGATCTGGTGACCTGGGTTTTCAAACGCCACCTGGAGCTTTACCGGGAACGGGAAATTGTATAGATGAGCATGCGTTTTTAACCTGTAAACCTTCCCTTGGAGGACAACGTATCTATGGACGAGGGCCCTGACAGTCGACTTTGGACCACACTTCGACGCTTTTTTTCACGCAGAGGTGAATGCCATCTGGAAGAAGCCATACAAGAGGCCAAAGACGGCGGTGAACTGCAGAACGACGAAATGTCCATGCTTTTAAACGTCCTGCAGCTTGATGACAAACAAGCATACGAAATCATGGTTCCACGCACGGACATCGTCTGTGCCGAAATCGACGAAACAATCACAGAAGTCGCCAGAAAATTCTTTGAAAGCGGACACTCTCGACTGCCCATCTACAAGGAAACCAAGGATCAGATAGTAGGCGTACTGCACTGCAAGGAGCTGCTGCGCTTCTTTGTCGGCGACGAAGAGGCCCCGACGGACCTGGCTTCCGTCCTACGGCCGCCATATTTCATCCCGGAAACCAAGAACGTCAAAAACATCCTGCTTGATTTCCAGAGCAACAAGCAGCACATGGCCATTGTACTGGACGAATACGGTGGAACGGCGGGCCTGGTCACGCTGGAAGACGTTCTGGAAGAAATCGTCGGCGACATCGAGGACGAATACGATCCCATCCGCCCCGAGGACATCCAGCCCATAGACGAGGGCGCGTTCCTCGTTTCCGGACGGACCATTCTCGAAGACCTGCACGAGGAATGCGGCATCCTGCTGGAATCCGAGCAGGTCGAAACCGTGGGCGGTTATATCAGCGAACAGCTCGGCCGTGTTCCCGAGACCGACGAATCCCTGGAACTGCAGGGCTACACGTTTCTCATCAAGGAAGCCGATGTCAAACAGATCCAGTGGGTTATTGTCTCCAAACCAACGTCCTGATTCTTTGCACCGTTTTGGTCCCATGGGCATGGCTCTGGTTGGGACCTGGTTCGGCTTCGCCAACCCGCTTTTGCACATTCCTTTGGCCATCCTGCTTCTGCCCGCGGCGCTGATCCTGACGACGCTGCGGGCTCAAAGCTTTGCCCAGGCCTTCAGAAACGGATTTCTGACCGCGCTGCCCGGCTATGCCGCCAGCCTTTACTGGCTGGCAATCCCCGTCCACGACCACGGAGGTTTGCCCTGGGCGTTGGCCCTGCCTTGCCCGGTCCTGGTCGGCGCCCTGCTTGCAGCTTACGCTGGCCTGTTCTGCATGGGAATGCACCTGATCAGGTTCCGGATCTCCCATCTTTTGGCCATACTCGCCTCAGGCCTCTTGTGGGCCAGCCTGGAACTGCTTCGCAACCACTTCCTGACCGGCTTCTCATGGTTGACCCTGGCCCAGTCCCTGGCACCCTGGCCCCAAACCCTGGGACTGGCTGCCTGGATCGGAGGCTTCGGCCTGTCCGCGCTGCTGGTGAGTTTGAGCCACAGCCTGTTTGCGGGACGCGGATGGACCCGCGCCGTTGCCCCGGCCCTGATCCTTTTGTGTCTGCTGCCCTCTCTGATGCGCGAACCTCGGACTCCCGCCGCCACGGCCTCGGTCTCCTTGATCCAGGGCAACATCGACCAAAGCCTCAAATGGGACGAGGCCATGCAGTCACAAATCCTGGGCACCTATCTGGATCTCTCTTTCAAGGCCGTGGAAAAATATGCGCCGGACCTTGTCGTCTGGCCGGAAACAGCCATGCCCTTCTATTTTCAGGACCCTTCCGACCTGACCACGGGCATGCGCCTGGGCGTGTCGCGGATGCAGGTGCCGGTCCTGGCCGGAGCCCCCGCCTACTCCATTCCCCGCGAACCCGGCGCCTCTCAGTATGTCCTGCACAACCGCGCCTATCTTCTGAGCGCACACGGGGAGCCCCTGGCCTTTTATGATAAAGAGCACCTTGTCCCTTTCGGCGAATACGTGCCTTTGGGCAAATGGCTGCCCTTTATCACCAAGCTGGTGCCCGGACAATTCGAGTTCAAGCCCGGCCGCAACACCGAACCGCTCAAAACCGGCTCGCTGGCCATGGGCCTGCTTATCTGCTATGAAGCAATCTTTCCGGAGTTGGCCCAAAAACAAGTCGAACTCGGGGCCAATGTGCTCGTCAATATCAGCAACGACGCATGGTTCGGCCGCTCGTCGGCGCCGTGGCAGCACCTGCATCTCTCCATTCTGCGCGCCGTGGAACAGAACCGGGCCATTATCCGCGCCACCAACTCCGGCGTGAGCGCCTTTATCGGTCCTGATGGCAGCCTGCGCGAGCCAACGGCCCTTTTCACGGCCAAAATCGCGCACGACCCAGCCATACCGCTCTTGACAGAGACGACCTTTTACCACGAACATTTCTTTTTCATTCACATGACCTTTCCCCTACTGGCGGCTGCCCTCTTGGGAATTCTGTGGCGGACAGGTCGAAAAAATCACACGTAACCGAGTACATTATGCTGCAATATTCAGAACTCAAGGCCCGGGCCGCGCAACTGGACGAACGCTTCAACGACTTCTGGAGGCGGCTTTGACCTGCGCAGGAACAAGGAACGCCTGAATGAAATCGAAAAGCAGATCTCATCGCCCGGAGCATGGGACAAGCCGGAACTGCTGACCCCGGTGCTGCAGGAAAAGACCCAGCTTGAAAGCCGGGTGAATGAGTGGGAAGCCCTCTCGCAAGCCAGGGACAACTCGCTGGAATGGGTCGAGATGGCCGCCACGGAACAAACCCAGGAGATGCTGCAGGCCCTTGAGGAAGCCCTTGAGGAAATGAGCGTCAAGCTGGAAGCCGCCCAGATGCGGACCCTGCTCAGCGATCCCGAGGATGTGAGCGAGGCCATCCTCGAAATCCATCCCGGCGCGGGAGGTACCGAGTCCCAGGACTGGGCCGAAATGCTGCTGCGCATGTACCGCCGTTTTGCCGACCGCGTGGGCTTCAAAGTCGAACTTCTGGACCTCCTCCCTGGCGACGAGGCGGGCATAAAGAGCGTGACCCTGCACATCCACGGACCCTACGCCTACGGCCAGCTCAAAGGCGAAAAAGGAACCCACCGCCTGATCCGCATATCACCCTTCGACTCCAGCGGACGGCGACACACCTCCTTTGCCTCCGTCGACGTATATCCCGACGCAGGCGAGGACATTGAAATAGAAATCCGGGACGAGGATGTCCGGGTCGACATCTTTCGCTCCAGCGGACCAGGAGGGCAGTCCGTGAACACGACAGACTCGGCGGTGCGCGTAACGCACATCCCCACAGGACTGGTGGCCCAGTGTCAGAACGAAAAGTCCCAGCACAAGAACAAGGAGGCGGCCATGAAGGTTTTGAAAGCCCGCCTTTACGAACTCGAGCTGCAAAAAATCGCGAGCGAACGGCAGGCCGAGTATGTTGCCAAGGGAGCCATCGCGTTCGGTTCCCAGATCAGAACCTACACCCTGCAGCCCTACCGTCTGGTCAAGGACCACCGCACAGGCACGGACACCAGCAACGTTGACTCGGTGCTCGACGGCAACATTGACGCATTCATACACAATTATCTTTTGTATCTGCATGGCAAATCATAATCTTCCTCCTGACGAGGCGCTGCTGGGTGAGCTTGAGATCCTGGAAAAGGAACTGAGGCTTACCCCGGTCATTTCCGGGGTGGCCGCCCTGGTTCGATTGATCCGTTCCGATCCGTCCTGGCCCGAACGGCTGCGCCAAAAGAATTTGGGGCATTGGGTCGTTGTGCCCCTGCACGGCGACAAATTTCCGGCGCTGGTGAGACTCAAAGAACACATGGAGCACCTGACCGTTTTGCAGGGACAGGATCCATTGACCGGCCTGGCCAACCGCCGGGGGTTCGACCAGACCATGCTCATGGAGGTCGAACGCTCCTCACGCTTCAAGACGCCACTGACACTATGCATCATGGATCTGGACAACTTCAAGGCCGTCAATGACACCTACGGACACCCCTGCGGAGACAATGTCATCAAAACCATGGCGTCAATCTTGCTGAACGAAATGAGAATGATCGACACGGCGGCCCGCATCGGAGGCGAGGAGTTCGCCTTGCTGCTGCCCGGTACAGGGCAGGCTCGCGCCTTGAAGCTTCTGCAGCGCATCCAGTCGATCATTCAGACGACCAGAATCACCTGTGGCGACGTACGACTCAGTATGACCATGTCTATGGGCGTGGCGAGCTATCGGGGCAAGCTGACCCCTGACCCGGTCAAGCTGTTGGCCGAGGCGGACAAGGCCTTGTACCGCGCCAAGCGGGCCGGAAAAAACAGGATCGAGACTTCGCCCATCCTGGACCTCGGCTATGGCGAGGAGCAGTCACTGGTGCACCAGAACGAAAAACGCTTTCTTTTTTCTTCATTCTCCGACTCTTCATCAAGCGCGGAGCAGAACAAGGACCAGATATGACAGAAGCCAACACGACACTCAGTATCGCCATTGCCAGCGGCAAAGGCGGCGTAGGCAAGACCAATCTCGCCCTGAACCTCTGCTTTGCCCTGCATGACCTCGGCAATTCCCTTATCCTGCTGGACGCCGACCTGGGTCTGGCCAACCTGGACGTGCTCCTTGGCCTCTCCCCTGAAAAAAACCTGCAGGATCTGCTCGGTGATGCCTCGGCCGAAAACGTGGTCATCCCCTTGGCAGGAGACGGGCTCGTCCTGCTCCCCTCCGCCTCCGGAGTGGCCGAACTGGTGGAGATGGACGAGGATGTGCAGAGTTTGCTGCTGGATAAACTCGACGCCCTGTTCAGGCGCTACGATTTCCTGATCCTTGATCTGGGCGCCGGCATCAGCCCGACGGTGCTTTCGTTCGCGGCCATGCCTCAGGAGCGGATCGTGATCATCACCCCCGAACCCACGTCCCTGACCGACAGCTATGCCCTGATCAAGGTGCTTTTCACCCAGCATCAGATCAAGAATTTCCAGGTCATCGTGAACATGGCCGAATCGCACAAAGAGGCCAAAAACGCCTTCGAGCGGCTGGCCCAGGCCTGCGTGCATTTCCTGAATCTGCCTATCAGCCTGCTGGGCGTTGTGCATCGCGACCCCATGGTCACGGAGTCCGTCCGGCATCAGGTTCCACTCCTGAAATTCGCGCCAAGCTGCCAGGCTGCCCAAGACATCCGCGACATCGCAAAAAAGATCATGGACCGCCGAATCCGGCTTAAAGATCTCATCTCCCGCAGCCCAATCCTCAAACCCCTGATCTAAAGAGGCTCCCGTGCAGATACGCATCCATGCCGCGCTCTGGCTTGTCCTGGCCCTCGGCTTCCTTGTGCCAACCCTGGTTAGGGCTGAAACAACCATCCTCTTCACCGCCAACAGCCTCGGTGAATTCGCGCCCTGTCCCAGTTGAGGGGGCAAAACCTACGGGGGGTTGGCCCGGCGGGCCACCAGTTTCAAAACCGCACGCGAGAGTGCAAGCACCGTCATTGTCAGCGGCGGGTACGAGTTTGCACCCTTCGGCCTGGAGAGGGACAGACACCCTTCCATCATCTCCAAGCTCAAGAGAGCCTACGACCTGCTTGACTACGACATCGCGCTGCGCGCTCCCAATGACGCAACACTCTTTGAACACTCAGGCATCGAAGCCGGGCCGATGTGGAGCGGCCCGTTTGACGAGCCGAAGCTGGTCGTCAAGAACGTGCAGGACGGCAGCCTGGCCTTTGTCCTTTTCCCGGACAGCGGCCAGCACGACCCGGACATTGAAAAGAAGGCCTCCGACTTCGCGGAATCTCTGCGCAAGAACGGCAAGCACAATCTGATCATCGGGGTCAGCACCTGGGGAGCGGACCGGGAGCAGGATTTCATTGACCGTCACGGCGCAGCTTTCGACATCATTCTCGGATCGGGCCAGGGCCCGGGCTATACGGGTCTCTACTTGCGTGACAACGGGCTGCTCTGGATGCGGGCCTTCACCAAGGGCAGAAGCATCCTCAACGTGACCATCGCCAAGCTGCCAGCGCCCGGGACCAAGATCGTCTGGGAACCACAAACGACGGTTTTCACGGAGTCTGTGCCCCTTGGCGGTACGGTCGCCTCTGACCCGACAATCAACGCCATTTTCAATCCCTAGCCAATTTCTTGCATTTTGGCGGAATTCCCCATAATTCGACAGTCATAATAAATTCTTTTAGGGAACATGCATGACCATTTTCAACGATCCGACCCAGATTTTTTACAAGATGCAAGGCAGCGGCAACGACTTTATCGTCATCGACAACCGCGCCAAGACCATATCCCCCGCCGATATGCCCCGCTGGGCCAAAACGCTGTGCCCTCACGCCTTCAGCATCGGTGCCGATGGGATCATATTTCTGGAAATTGACGACTCCGGACAGGCCGCAACGCGTTGGCACTTCTTCAATGCCGACGGCTCCAGGGCCGAGATGTGCGGCAACGGGTCGCGCTGCGCCACCCTCCTGGCCTACAAGCTGGGCATGGCCCCGGCCAAGCACCTCATGCTCACCGATGCGGGTACGGTGCACGCCCAGGTCTTCCCTGAAGCAGGCGAAGTGGAAGTACAACTGACCCCGGCCAGGGATCTGGCCCTGAACTTTTCCCTCGATCTAGGCGGCAAGACGTTCACGGCCCATTTCGCCAACACCGGCGTGCCGCACACGGTCATCGTCAGCCCGGACGTCAAGGCCCTCGATGTCAAGGATCTCGGGGCTAAGGTCCGCTACCACAGCCATTTTGCCCCGGCCGGCACCAACGCCAACTTCATCCAGGTCGTCAGCCCAGGCGAACTTCTGCTGCGCACCTACGAACGCGGCGTGGAGAGCGAAACCTATGCCTGCGGCACGGGCGCTGCGGCCTCCGTGGCCGTGGCCCACGCCCTGGGTCTGTGCGAATCCAAGGCCAGAGTGACCACCTCAGGTGGCGAGGTGCTTGAGATCGGCGTTCACGGCACGGATATTTTCCTGCGCGGCAAGGCCCAGCTCGTCTACAGGGGCGAGTTCTGCCCAGCCGCCCTGGGCCTTTAAGGCTTCAGACGGTCAACGTATCAACCACAGCCCCAATCCGGGAGGAAACGATGCAATTCAAAGGAGCGTTTACAGCCCTAGTCACCCCGTTTTCAAACGGCCAACTTGACGAGGAAGCCTATCGAAAACTGATCGAATGGCAGATTCAAAGCGGGATTAACGGCGTAGTGCCCTGCGGCACCACCGGAGAGTCCGCCACCATGAGCCACGACGAACACAAGCGGGTGATCCGAATTTGCGTGGACCAGGTCAAGGGCCGGGTGCCGGTCCTGGCCGGAGCCGGATCGAACAACACGGCCGAGGCGGTGGAACTGACCCGCTTCGCCAAGGAAGCAGGAGCCGACGGCGCGCTGCTCATCACGCCCTACTACAACAAACCGACCCAGGAAGGGCTGTACCAGCACTTCAAGCGCATCGCCGAAGAAGTGTCCATGCCCTTCATCCTTTACAACGTTCCGGGCCGCACCAGCGTCAACCTGCTTCCACCCACGGTGGCCAGGCTGAACAAGGACATTCCGGACGTGGTCGGCATCAAGGAAGCCACAGGCGATCTGAATCAGGTGTCGCAGGTCCTGGAATTCTGCGGACCCGACTTTCAGGTGCTCTCCGGCGACGATTTCACGGTGCTGCCCCTTTTGTCCGTGGGCGGTTGCGGCGTCATCTCGGTGGTCTCGAACATTCTACCCGACAAAATGAGCGCGCTCTGCTCAGCCTGGTTTGCGGCCGATCTGCCCAAAGCGCGGGAGATGCACTACCTGCTGGCTTCGTTCTCCCGCATGATGTTCATTGAAACCAACCCCATTCCGGTCAAGACGGCCCTCTCCCTCATGGGCCGCATCAACCTTGAGATGCGCCTCCCACTGACCCCCATGAGCCCGGCCAATGCCGAAGCCCTCCGCGGGTTCCTGGCGGACAAGGGACTGATCTGATCCTCAGCGCACCGACATGAAAAAAGGCCGCTGTCCCCAATGGGGAGGCGGCCTTTGTCTTTTTGACACAAAAAAAAATCAGCCCAGCACGACCTGGTCCTTGCCGTCGCGCTCCTGCAGGAAAACGTTGACCTGCTGACCTCGCTCCGTGGCCACGGTCTTGCCGACAAAATCAGCCTGAATGGGCAGCTCGCGGTGTCCGCGGTCCACCAGCACCAGCAACTTTACAGCCTCCGGCCTGCCGAAGTCCAGGATGGCCTCCAGAGCGCAGCGAATGGTGCGGCCGGTGAAGAGCACGTCGTCGATGAGGATGATGGTCTTATCTTCCACGGAAAAATCGATGCGCGTGGCGTTGATGTTTGGAGTCGCCGTGGAGGAGGTCCAATCGTCGCGGTACAGATTGATGTCGAGTTCCCCGCAAGGAACGGCCCGCCGGGTGCGCGACGACAGAAGGCCGCACAGCCTGCAGGCGAGGTCTGCGCCGCGCCGCTGGATACCGACCAGTGCGATGGACTCGTGATCCGTGATCTGCTCCAGAATCTGGCAGGCGAGACGGTCAAGTGTGCGCTCGATATCGCGAGCAGCCATGATTTCCTTGCTGCGATGCATGGGATCCCTCCATTTCATGTGACAAGCCATGTTCAGTAAGTGCCCCAAGTTGTAATTGCAAGTGAATCGTCCTATAGCCCTTAGGACAAATTATCGGGCCATGGAGGACGAATGGGAGTCGACAATCTTTTCTTTCTGGAACTCATCGAATGGTTTGACGACAGTGGTCAGGAATTCGCCCGGCGCTTCCCGCAGGAAGGCTCCGGCGAAATCAAGTACGGCGCGCAGATGGTCGTGCGTGAATCCCAGGCCGGCATCTTCTTCTACAACGGCAAGGCCGTGCATGTCTTCGGACCGGGCAGACACACCCTAAAGACCGCCAACATCCCCATCCTGAACAAGATCATGGGCATCCCCTGGGGGCTTGAGAGCCCGCTCCGGGCAGAAGCCTACATGGTGAACACCAAGGTCTTTCCCAACCTCAAGTGGGGCACCCGGGAGCCGGTGGCCTTCAAGGACTCGGAGCTTGGACTCATCCGTCTGCGCGCCTATGGCATGTTCAACATCCAGATCGTACAGCCCCTGCTCTTCATCAACTCGCTTGTGGGCACCATGGCCTCTTTTTCCGTGCCCGACTTAAGCGACTACCTGGGCAAGGTCATCGTCTCCAGGTTCAATGATTACTTGGGCGAAAACATGGACACGATCCTGAACCTGCCCAGCCGCTACGAAGCTTGGTCCGCAGGCCTGCGTGAACGATTGCAGCAAGATTTCCGCCATTTCGGACTGTCCCTGAACCAGCTCTTCATCAATGCCATCACTCCGCCGCCCGAAGTCCAGAAGGCCATGGACGACAAGACCAAGCTTGGCATGTTCGACGACATGAACAAACTGATGCAGCTCAAAGCGGCATCCGCCATGGAAAAGGCGGCCGCGAACCCTGGCGGCGCGGGCGAGTCCATGGGGCTCGGGGTGGGCTTCATGATGCCCTCGCTCATGGCTCAGGCCATGCAGCTGACAGGGCAGCCCGCACCGGCCGCGCAGACAAACGGCCTCAAGTGTCCGGAATGCAGCCAGTCCATCCGCCAGGACGACAAATTCTGCCCCTCCTGCGGGCACCAGCTGGTTGTTTTTGAACAGTGCAAGGGCTGTGGAAAAAATCTGGCTCCGGACACGCGCTTCTGTCCCCGCTGCGGCAGACAGGCGGGCAGCGTCCGCGAGACGGCGAAATGTCCGTCCTGCGGCCAGGAAAACCTGGCCTCGTCCACGTTCTGCAACCATTGCGGGGAGCGCATGGCCTGACCATGACCGCGCATCTCTCCCATCAATGCCCGCAATGCGGCGCTCCGGTGGCCCTCGAGGAAACGGACAGGATTTTTTCCTGTCCGTTTTGTCAGGTCCGCCTGTTCATCCACTCCAGCGGACCGTTCGAATATCGCCTGAAGCCTCGCATCGCCCATCCGGGTACGCTCATCCATGTCCCGTACTGGAGATTCCGGGGCAACGCCTTTGTGCTCGGGCCGTACGTCACGCAGCACAAGATTCTCGATTCGAGCCTCCTGGCCGTGACCAATCCGTCTCTGCCGCCCTCCCTTGGCCTGCGCACCCAGGCCATGAGCCTGTCCTTCGTGGAACCGGAAACCGAAGGCCTCTTCCTGCCCCCGACCATACCCAGTTCGGGTTTCAGGTCGCAGCTCCTGCGCGCCCTCCCCGGCATGCCGGCCCAGACGGGCCCCAAGCTCACGGCCTGCGTGGGCGACAGCCTCTCGCTGATCTATCAGCCCGTCTTTCAAAGCCATGAGCTTGTGGACGCCATCACCGGCGAGCATCTGGGACCGGCCTGCATCGACGTGGCGGACGCGCAACAGGCCGGCAGCCATCTCAAGTTCGCCTCGACCCTCTGCCCCAAATGCAGCTGGGATCTGATCGGAGACCGCCAAAGTCTGGTGCAGACCTGCCCGCACTGCGACACGGCGTGGGAGCCCGGCCCCGAGGGCGGACAGCCCATCACCCCACATTTTCTGCACACGCAGGAGAAGCCGGACATCTACCTGCCCTTCTGGAACCTACACGTCCAGGCCAAGGGGTTCCGGCTGCAGACCTGGGCCGACCTGATCCGGCTGACCAACCTGCCGCGGGCCCTCCTGCCCTGGATGGAATCAACGGCTTTTTCCTTTCGCGTACCGGCCTTCAAAATCAGGCCCGGACTTTTTCTGAACTTGAGCGCCCAGGTCAGCCTGTACCAACCGGAGGCTCCGGCGCTTGAGGTCCTGCCCCGCACGCCCCTGCATCCCGTGACCCTGCACAGGACAGAGGCCTTTCAGGCCTTGCCCGTGGTCCTTGGCCGCCTGGCCCCGGCCCGCAAGAACCTCTTTCCCAAAATCCAGGGCGGATCATTGCGCGCGGACGCGGCGAGCATCGAATATCTGCCCTTTGTCGAAGGGCCAAACGAATTCGTGCAACCCGAGATGAACATGGCGATCCAGAAAAATGCGCTTTACTGGTCCACGACGCTTTAAAAAAAGAAGCGGAACCCACTGGCCCAAGGCCGGCTGATTCCGCCATAAGAAAATGCGAAGGGCAACGGCTCAGTCAGGAAAAACGCTGCCCTCTGACGTCAGGCCCATGACCTTGGAGGCCAGATGCAGACGCACGCGCACTTCATCGAGGTCGTAGGGACGGTACACGTAATCATCGGCCCCGGAAGAGATGCATTGCCGGATCGCCCCCACCGCCCCACGCGGCACTGCACTCAGGAGATAGACTCCTTGCAGGCCCTGCGTGCTGCGCACTCGCCAGAAAAACTCATCACACCCCATGAAATCCGCGTGCCAATCGGCCAGGATCAGCACCGGAGCAGACGCAGCCAGGGCGGCTTTCCAGGCCGTATCCTCGTCCTCGGTGATCTCGCACGAGTAACCCCAGACCCCAAGCGCCTTGACAAGAACATTGCGCGACAGGCAGGGCTCCTCGACAATGACGATAGTCAATTCATTTTCCACTCTTGGCTCCATCAAAAACATTTATATTCTTGCGGTGAATTCGCGACTTCCGGCAAAATCCCTGCATACGGCTTGCGCCGGAACAACCGGGCTTCATTCCGGATCGCCGTCACGGGGGCACGGAAGGGGCGCCGCCGCCACCGTCTCCCTGTGCTGGATGACGTGTCCGAAAATATAGGTGCAGATGGGCACGCCCAGCACCAGCCCCCAGATATGAAAAAGTTTGACTCCGACGGTCAAAATGACGAGCACGATGACGGGATTTATTCGCATGTAGGAACCGTAGATCCTGGGGTTCAGCACATACCCTTCAAGCAGGTGAATGACCGTGATCATGACAATGCTCAGTATCATGGTCGTCAGCCCCGAATCCTGCAAGGCGATGAGGCAGATCGGCACAGAGCTGATGAAAACACCCAAGACGGGAATGAAGCTGCACAAAAAGACGATCACGGTCAAAAAAGCCATGGATGAACCCAGGCCAAGCAAGGACACGCCGATGGCCGTGAGAGCGGCGTTGACCAGCGCGATGACAAACTGCGCCTCCAGGGCTTTGCCGAGGACCGTGGCGAAATCCCTGATGCTGCCGGCCACCTCGCGATAAACGAAACCAAGCTTCGAATTTTCAAGGGAGCACACGCTGGCTGAAAGACGGGGCAGGTCGAGCACTATGAGAAAAGAGAAAAGCAGGGCCAGGAGAAAGGCCGAGGCGATGGCCGCGATCCTGCCCCCCACGCCGCGCACCAGATCAAGCAGCTGATTGACCTTGTGCTGCCCATCGGGAGGGTCGCCCATGCCGAAAATCTGCTGCACCAGGGCGGCGACCCTGGATTTGCCGTTGCCCGGCGCGGAGTGATCCGCAAAAGCCCCAAGCTCAGGTATGGCGTTGGCAATCATGGGATAATGTTCACCCAGCGCGCCCAGCTCCTGGTCCAGCCGTTCCACGTATTGAGGAAGCTGCGTGACGAAGAGAACGGTCTGATCCTTGGCCCGGGGCACCAGAAACACGCCCACGGTAATGAGCACGCCCAAAAAAATGCTCGCCACCAGCACGACCCTGAGCGGTCGATTCGGGATCAGCCCCTCCAGCCTGTTCACGCCGCGATTCTGAATATATCCGAAAACAAAAGTCAAAAAAAGGAGCAGAAAAAAGGAGCGCAGGATGAATACCACCGCGAACACGCCGCCCCAGACCAGAATTCTGATCAGCGCGGGCATGATCCGTTCGGCTACATGTATCGGTCCTTGGCCGCTATCAGGGATCATGAGTATTCCTTAAGGAAGGTTTGAGAGCTCATCCTGAGCAAAAAAAGACCGGCCATGTCCGGATCCAGTCATGCCAAAAAAATGCGCCACCGAGGCCCCGATATCGCTCAGCGAATCGCGGACGCCCATGCATCCGGCGACAATCCCCAAGCCATAAGCCAGCACAGGGACCCGTTCCCGCGTATGGTCCGTGCCGGGCCAGGTCGGATCGCAGCCGTGATCGGCGGTCAGAATGCACACGTCGCCAGGCATCAGCCGCGACAGCAACTCGGGCAAACGGGCATCCAGGGCCTCCAGCGCACGGGCATACCCGACCACGTCCCGACGATGACCGTGAACCGAATCAAAATCAACGAAATTCGTCATGACCAGAGTCCTGTCGCCTGCACTGTCCCAGGCTTCCAGAGTCGCGTCCAGAAGGCGGTCGTGGCCATGCGCCCGGATAGTCCTGCTCACCCCGCGATGAGCGAAGATATCCCCGACCTTGCCGACGCACAAGACTGTACCGCCCGCGTCCGTCACGAGATCGAGAATCGTGGGCGAAGGAGCCGGAATGGAAAAATCGCGGCGGTTGCCGGTTCGCACGAACGTGGCGGCGTCCTTGCCGACAAAAGGCCGGGCGATGATCCTGGCGATGCGATATTTATCCGCAAGCTCTCGGGCAATGGCGCAAACCTCCAGCAGACGCTTTAAGCCGAAGGCTTCTTCATGAGCTGCGATCTGCAGTACGGAATCCACCGACGTATAGATGATGGGCCGACCGCTGCGCAGATGCTCCTCGCCAAGCCGCGCCAAAATTTCGGTGCCCGAAGCCTTGCAGTTGCCCAGTATCCCGGGCAGGGCGGCGCGGGCCGTCAACTCATCCAGCAAAGCCTGCGGGATGGAATTCGTGTCCGGAGTAAAATAGCCCCAGTCAAAAAACACCGGCGCTCCGGTCATTTCGAAATGCCCGCTCGGAGTGTCCTTGCCCCGGCTTACTTCCGAAGCGCACCCATATCTGCCACGAACCTGCCCGCATATTTCAAGACCCGGAGGAACCGCTCCCGTGGATAACCCGGCTGCCAGCCCCAGGCCTAACGAAGACAGCACCGGGAGCCTCAGCGGTCCCTTGCGTCCGTCGTCGGCCAACCCTTGGGCGCAGGCCCGTGCGATGTGCCCCAACGTATCTGCGCCACGATCATTAAAATGCTCGGCATCCGGGGCTCCGCCCACGCCCAGGGAATCAAGCACCAGCAGGCAGACCCGCCTCATCGGCGCTCCGCCCCGGCCCTGGCCAGCACATCGTCCAGCAGGCTGCTCGCCCCGAAACGCAGCGTACGCGGGCTGATCCAGTCCCGGCCCATGATCTCCTCCGCCAGCCGCAGATACAGCAGTGCGTCATCCATAGCGCGCAGTCCGCCCGAGGCCTTGAAGCCAACCGTACCGCCGCGCTCTGCGATGACTTCGAGCATGGTCCGCGCCGCCTCCGGGGTGGCGTGAACCGCCGATTTGCCTGTGGAGGTCTTCAGAAAATCCGCCCCCCGCTCCACGGCCAGCAGGCTGGCCGCCCTGATCGCCTCCCGGGTCCCAAGCTCTCCCGTTTCGAGAATGACCTTAAGAAGCACCGGGCAGGCCCGGCGGCAGGCGTCCAGGTACGCGCCCACACGCTCTTCGAGGCCGCCCAAAAACGCCCGGTAAGGAAAGACGAGATCCACTTCCGTGGTCCCCAGGGCCAGCACCGCTTCGATCTCCCGGACACTGCCGAGAGGATCCAGCTCCCCCTGCGGAAAATTCACCACCGTGGCCAGCTCGACCCTCTCCGCCCCAAGCCGGGCAAGGCAACGCTTTGCCAGAGGCAGATACCGGGCGAATACGCAGATCGCCGCAACCTGGCCGCAGGGTCCCGACGCCCTGGCGCAAAGCGCCTTTATCGCAGCATCGGTCTCGACACCGGTCAGCGAAGTCAAATCCAGGAGTGAGACTATTTGTCGTGATCGTTCCAACATGTTCTGCATGGCATCCCGCCGTGAATTGGCCGTGGATTGAATGATGAAAAATACGCGGCCCTGCCTTTCGCCCAGCCGCAAAGGCTGACGCATTCCTCGTGGCCCGAGGCAAGACAAAACACGTCCGGGCCACGGACGCAAGCCCGTCGGGGCTTCTGACCGTGAAAAACCCAAGATTGTGCTTGTTCACGAAGACAGGGTGCGATAGGTGAATTGTCCATGATCAGCCACCAAAATCCGCATATATTGCTGCTTGCCTGCCTTATTATGCTTCTTCTTCCCGTGTCCATCCGCGCGGAGGAAGTGCTGAGCGCTTCCCCGTATTGGCAGGGATTCACCAGCGACGACGGCCAGGGCCTCTATCACGACCTGCTGCGGGCCATCTACGAACCCGGCGGGAATACGGTCCGCCATCTGGAAGTACCGGCCAAGCGCGGACTGATCATGGTCCGCGAAGGCACCTTCGACATCTACACATGTCTGTCGGAGCCCGTGGACGGGCTGCAACTGGCCGATGTGCCCATGTATGAGGGCGAGTTTCATGCGTTCTTCCGCAAAGCCGCCTTCCCCTACTGGGACGGCGTGACCTCCATGGCGAACAGGAGGGCTGTGTGGCGGCTCGGGTATTACAGCCCAAAGGATTTTCCCGTTCCCTTCCAGCATGGCGAAACCACTACCGGCGTCGAAGCCCTGGAACGGGTCGTACGGGGAGGAGCGGATTTCTACATCGACGACCGCAACCTCATCCTGGAAAGCATAGAGGCCCTCAAAACGCCTCTTGACCAAAACGACTTCAGCATCGAATCCATAGGCTTCCGGCAATATTTCCCTGTCTTTTCCACCTCCGAGCGAGGGCAGAAGCTGCGCACGACCTTTGAGCAGGGCATGCGCAGCCTGGCAGGTCAAGGCAAGCTGGCTCCGATCTATGAAAAATGGAACCTGCCCATGCCCAGGGCATACCAAAAATAAACCTGCGTACGGCAAATAACGGCATGCCCAAAGCACATCAGAAAAGCCCCCTTCTTCCCCGCGTCGTCGTCTTTGTGGTGGGGCTGCTCCTGACGATCTACGGCGCGGTCATTCCCCTTCTTCCTTTCATCGGCGAACGGGCAAGCGGCGAAATAACGGTCATCCGCCGCGAATTGGGCGACCGCCAGGACCCCAGACCCAACCGCTACAGCTACTCCGTCGGCTATGAGTTCCCCCTTCCCGACGGACGGATCATTGCAGGCAACACCAAGACCATCGGCAGCGCCATGAGCGCGGGCATGTCCAGGGGCAGAAGCGGCGTCTACTATCTGCCTGCGCTGCCCTACGTGAACGCGCTCGAAAAAGACACGACCTTCGACTTTGGCAAGATCGCCCTGCTGGCAGCGGGAATCCTTTTGTGCTTCGCGTCCAGCAGGGGACGGGTCAAATCCTGATTCCCCGTCAACGCGCGCCCGCAGACCCGGCGCCCACCGCGACACCCTCCCCCGGCACCAGCTCTTTGAGTCCCGAACCGAAACGATCGACCCGCAACACCCGGAACAACTCCGCATCGGCGGCCTGCGTATCCTTGTAGCCGATAAAATAGATCCGTTTGCCGTCCCGGGACCAAACCGGATCGAAAGCGGTAACGTCCTGCGGCGTGATCTGCATGTTTTTTCCGACCCCAACCCAGCTGTCATGCAGGGACAAGGCGGAGCTTGGCTCGTGCATGATCTTCTCGAAACGGGCAGTCCCGGGAACCGCATGGCTGAAGACAAGCACCGTCTCATCCGCCGGGCAGACCGAAAACGTGTCCGAACTGGTGACGCCTGTGGCCCGTGAACCCATGATCTTCTCCAGCGGCACGCTTTTGAGCACGCCGCCGGCAGGGTCCACCCAGTAGGCTTTGCTCATGTCATGCACCAGCAAAGAGTCCTCAGGCGTAATGGACAAGGCGCAGAGAAACCCCGCGCCCTCGTCGCCTTCACGCAAAGGGACGCGCAGTCCTGAACCGTCGGCCGCCAGGACCACGATTCTGGTGAGCGAGCGAGCGTCGCGGGCCAAAAAGGCGACCCAGGCGCCCTGTCCGGACCAGACCGGAGACGAAGCGACGAAAAGCGCAGACGCGATTTTCCTCTCAGCTGCGCTCTTTGCATCATAAATCCACAAGTCGGACATTTCCTCGGGGTTCTTGGTCTCACTCGGCCGAAAAAAGGCGATCAGCCGCCCGTCCGCGCTTGACCCAGGTCGTGCGCCCTGAATCAGGCGCTTCTGATTCCCGCCCTCGCCATCACAGCTCCAGATCCAACCCTGACGCTCATAGACCAGAACATCATCCGCCGCGCCGACCACTTGCGGGACCTTCGATATTCCGTCGGAGGCGGCATGTGCCATCAGCGCAAAAAGACAAAAAACAAGGACTATCACTGCCGCGCAGCTTGAAACAGACCGCCTCATAGAACCTCCTGCGGGACTCATCCCGGCATGTCCGACCATCCATTCTCGTCAGTTCGTCGCTTCAGGAATCGGAGGAGAGTGCCTCACAACGCATCATTAATAAAATCTCCGCGCTTTTGGGCCCCAGATCACGATGCTTCTCGGGCAGGCGCACGGACTTGATCAGATCCAGTTCGCGCCGCGCCCGCTCCAGCTGCACGCCGCCCTGGTCCGCCGCCACCATCCGAAAAAAACTCTCCATTATCCCGGCCTTTTCGAGCGCCAGCAGCAGGCGCACCCGCGTCGAAAGTTTCAGGCCGTCATAACGTCCGGCGGCCATGTGCCAGCGAGCGGCCAGACGCCCGGCCACGCCATGGCGGTTCGGAAGACGCAAGCGCCGAGCCAGGCATTGAGCCATGTCCGGACCGACCGCCTCGTGCCCGTGATGATGGGGCAGAAGTTCGGGAGCCGTCACGGTCTTGCCCAAGTCGTGGCACAGCGCCATCCAGACCCCAAGGCCGTCTCCGGCGCACCGGTCCATGACCCTGGCGGTGTGCTCCAGCACGCTCGCATCGTGAAACCGGGGCGGACCGGCCGGAATCGCGTGCGCGTCCCTGAACTCGGCCAGCCACGGCGCGAACTTGTCCCCGGCCTGCAGCACGCGCAGAAAATTTCCCGGCGCAGAGGCGGCGCAGGCCTTCAAAACCTCCTGCCCGACCCTTTCCGCCGCCACCTGGCCGAGCGCATCGACCGTGACTCCGCGCATGGCCTCCACGAGCTGTGCATGCACCGTGAAATCGGGAAATGCGGCGGCAAAACGGGCCGCGCGGATCGCCCGCAGGGGATCAGCCAGAAAATTGGCCGGGGCCACGGGTCGCAGAATCTTTTCGCGCAGGTCCGGCAGCGCTCCGGGATGGGCCACAATCTCGCCGGACTCGTCCCTGGCCAGGGCGTTTATGGTCAGATCGCGGGAACAAAGATCGTCCTCGATGCTCGAAAAATCCGAGAGGGTGTACTGGCTGGACCCGCGCACGAAGACCGGGATGCCCTGACCGACCCTGGTCAGACCCGGCACCCGTCGCCGCAGTTCCCTTTCGTCCCCGCCGATGGCCACGAAATCAAAGTCCACGGGTTTGTGGCCCCGCACCTGATCACGCACGGCCCCGCCGACAAGATAGATTTTCATGTCTGCTCCGCTTGTTCCCGCAGCATCTGGGCCTGGACGCATCGCAGGATCTCGTAGCTGAACTCTCCGTCAAGCGCCTCGATCACTGCGCCAAGAGAAGCCGCGCCGCGCAGCCGCATGGACCCGATGCTCTCCTCGATGCGGGAGAGCTGGCCGCGGGTCAGCCCCGTAACCTCCGCCGCCGAGACATGTCCCTGGGCGATGGCCTTGACCAGATGCCCGTAAATGGTGGCAGGCTTGAGCCCCCTGGCCCCGGCCACCGCATCGACGGTCCCGTTTTCCCGGAACAGCTCCAGGCTGGTCTGCTCCGTGCCGGACAAAACGTGTGCCCCGGACTTTGTCTTCTGCACGCGCGGCGCGGGAGCATCCGGCACGTCATTCGGACGGCCGTGTTCGGACTCATGCCGTTGCAGGACCTGGGCAAAACGCTCCCCATAGGCCGTAAGCTTCATCCGCCCCACCCCGCTGATGCCGTAAAGATCCTCGACGCCTCGCGGCCTGTAGCGCACCATCTCCAAAAGAGTCCGATCCGAAAAGATCGCGTAGGGCGGCACGCCCTGTTCGCGGGAAATCTCCAGCCGCAATGCGCGCAGGCTTTCCCAGAGTTCGCGGCCCTCGGGCGAAGACACCTCCGCCACCTTGGACACAGGCGGCTTTCCCCCCCCCTTCACCGGGACCGGGTCGCGGCGCAGCGCAACGCGCCGCCCGCCCTTCATGACGTCCCAGCTTTGGGCATTGAGCTTCAAGGCTCCATACCCCTCCATGTCCACGTCGGCCAGCCCCGCCGCCACCAGTTGGCGGTAGACGCTCAGCCACTCCGGCCGGGAGAGCTCCGTGCCGATGCCGAACGTCGAAACCGTCTCATGGTTCCAGCGCTCAATGGCTCGTGTCTGCTTGCCGACCAGCACATCGGCCAGATGTCCTGCGCCAAAGCCTTCCTTGACCCGGTAAATGGTGGACAGAGCCTTCTGGGCCGCCACGGTCCCGTCCCAGGATTCAACGGGATTCAAACAGATGTCGCAGTTGCCGCAGGGCCGAGGCAGGTCTTCCCCGAAATAGCGCAGCAGCACCTGCCGCCGGCAGTTGGTGGTCTCGCAGTACCCCAAGAGAGAGGTCAATTTTTGCTGCTTGAGCCGCTCGTGCCGCGCCCGGCTTTCGCCGCGCCCCTCTCCAGTGTCGAAGGTGAGACGGGATGATCCCGCGTCCATGGCCACCAGTCGGCGCAGCATGGCGATGTCGCCCAGGCCATAGGTCATGAGGGCCACGGCGGGCAAACCGTCACGCCCCGCGCGGCCCGTCTCCTGATGATAGGCCTCAAGGCTGGTCGGTGGGTCGAGATGGACCACGAAGCGCACGTTGGGCTTGTCCACGCCCATGCCGAAAGCCACGGTGGCAACCATGATCACCCCGTCCTCGCGCATGAAACGCTCCTGGTTACGCTCGCGCGTGGCCGGGTCCAGCCCGGCATGGTAGGGCAGGGCCGCAAAACCCTGCTTGCACAGGCTCGCGGCCGTGGCCTCGACCTTCTTGCGGGACATGCGGTAGACGATGCCCGCCTCGCCGGGAGACTGCGAACGCAAGAAATTCGCGAGCTGCTGCTCCGGGTGATCCTTCAGGGCGACAAGATAGCGGATACCCGGCCGGTCAAAGCCCGAGGCAAAGACCTGCGCCGATTCCAAACGCAGCTGGCGGATGATATCCGCCCGGGTCAAATCATCCGCCGTTGCGGTCAGGGCCAGACGCGGCACCTCGGGAAAGCGCTCGGCAATCATCCCGAGGCGGGTGTACTCGGGCCGAAAATCGTGGCCCCATTGGGACACGCAGTGCGCCTCGTCAATGGCAAAAAGCGCCAGCGGAATGCGCTCGAGCTGTTCCAGAAAACCGGCCAGAAACAGGCGCTCCGGGGCGACATAAATCAGGTCCAGCCGTCCGGCCAGCAGCTCAGCCTCAACGCCACGGGCCTCGGCCGCCGAAAGTGAGGAGTTGAGATAAGCCGCGCGCACTCCGTTCTGGGTCAGACTCTGCACCTGGTCACGCATGAGCGCGATGAGCGGCGACACGACCACGGCGGTGCCGGGCCGAATCAGGGCCGGGATCTGGTAGCACAGGGACTTTCCCCCGCCGGTGGGCATGAGCACCACGGCATCACGCCCGACCAGAAGGGTTTCGATAATGGCTTCCTGCGGTCCGACGAACCCGTCGTAACCAAAAACCGTACGCAAAATATCAAGTGGGGTGGGCATAAAGACCTCTGTCGAAGATGATTTGGGCTCTGCCCTACTGAACGCGTGAAGCCTCTGTCAAAGTGCTTAGGACAAATTGGCAAGGCATCCTCAGCGGTACGGGCGAAAAAAAACGTCATACCCAAATAACTGCCACCCAGCCCGGCCTTGCCGTGGACTCGCTCACACCGGTCCGAACCATCACCGGCCCGGCGCTTCGGAATGGAAGTCTAGACCCGGCGGCGACTCAAGGCAAGAAGCCTGCCTGACCGGCCGTAGGAATTCGGTGGTAACTCATAACCTACTTGAACAATATCAATTAGTCCCGTAAGTACATACGACAAACTTTTCACCCTCTCATTCACGGAGGAAACCATGCGCCTATTACCCTTACTCATACTGAGCCTTGTCGTGCTCACAAGCTCAGCCCAGGCGGAGACGAACGTGGCGGGATTCATCAAAACCGTCGAGGGGAGCGGTCAAATAGTGCGCGGCGAAGCGTCCATGCCCGCCCGGGTCGGGGACGTCCTGCACGTCAGCGACGCGGTCATGACAGAGGATAACAGCGCTATCGGGATCATGCTGGAGGACGACACCATCCTTTCCCTGGGTCCGAACAGCCGTCTGGAACTTGCTGACTTCGCCTTCGCGCCCCAGGAAGAAAACTTCGCCGTGGCCATTCGGCTGCTCAAAGGGTCCTTTACCTACATGTCAGGGGTCATAGCCCGGCTCGCGCCCGATAAGATCCGCATCGAAACTCCGGACGCGGTCATCGCGGTCCACGGCACCAGTTTTCTGGTCAAGGTGGAAGAAAAATGATCCGCTCCCTGCTTCTCATTCTTTGCCTTGCCTTTGCGGGCTGCGCGGCCAAGGGTACGACGGTGGTTCTGATCGAGGACCCGGACGGCTCCGTCGGCCAGGTTGAGGTCAGCACCGCCGCCGGCGCGCAGAGCCTTACCGCAGCAGGCCAGAGCACCTCGGTCAAAGACTCCAAGGCGGCTCCGGGTCCTTTGCGCACTCTCGACCAGGAGACAATCGAGAAGGATTATGGCCAGGCCCTCCAGGCCAGGCCGGAGCCACCGGAAACCTTTCTGCTGTATTTCGAATATGGCCGCACCGAACTGACCGCCGAATCGCAGCCCGAGCCGGCCATGATTCTTGAAACCATCCTGCGCAGGAATTCCCACGACGTGCGCATCAACGGCCACTCGGACACGGTCGGCACGCGCGAGGACAACGCGCAACTATCCCTGGAACGGGCCAAAGGAGCGCGCGATATTTTGCTCAACAAGGGCGTGGATCCGTCCATCATCCGGATCTTCTCCCACGGCGAGGGCAATCTCCTCATCCCCACACCGGACGAAACGCCCGAGCCCAGGAACCGCCGCGTGGAGGTCCTGGTCCGCTGACCGTGCCGCAACCGGATGACACAACTCAATGAAACAGACACGATACCGTCGCCGGGACTTTCTGCGCCTGTTTGGCACCGGATGCCTCATCACGCTCTGCGTGCTGTTCGTACATATCGCGCGTCCTGAACTGCTCGTCCACTTCGAGCACAAGGTCTACGATGTGCTGCTTTCCCAGACTAGGCAGCGGCCTCCAGGTCCCGTCCCGGTGCTTATCGCCATCGACGACAAATCCCTGAACCAGCTTGGCCAGTGGCCTTGGCCGAGAAACATCCTGGCCCGCCTGGTCACGCGGTTGCATGAAGCCGGCGCGGAAATGGTGACGCTGGACCTGATCCTCTCCACCCGCGACAGGACCTCCCCCATCCTGCTCCTGGAAAACCTGCGCCGCGATACGGGCCTGAGCCTTTCTTTTGATGGACTGCCGCAGGCCAAACTGGACCATGATCTGGTTCTGGGCGAGGCCTTGCGCAAACTGCCCTCCGTGCTGGGATACAAGCTGCTCTTTTCCCCTGTTCGCGAAGAAGCATCCTTCTGCAGCGTACACCCACTCCTGACCGGCCAGAAAATTCCTAACGCGTTTTCACTGCACGAGGCCCAGGACGCCGTCTGTTCCCTGCCAAGCCTGGGCGAGGCAGGCGCAAGCTCGGGCTTCATCAATGCCCTGCCGGACTCGGACGGGGTCATCCGTCGGGTTCCGATCATCGCCATGCACGCGGACGCGCTGCTGCCAAGTCTGACCTTGGCCACGGTCATGGCCCGGAAGGAAACAGCCTTCGGTCTGGGGCAGGATGCGGACGGAGGTTTTGTGCAATTGGGCCGCAATCGCATACATACGGACCCGCAGGGCAACCTGCTGCTCAGGTATCGCGGGCCCCGGGGCACATTCATGACATATTCCGCCACCGACATCCTGGGTGGGCCGCTGCCCGACCTGCGCGGCCGCGTGGCCATTGTCGGGCCCACGGCATCGGGGCTTGGCGACAACCACGTCACACCGGTGGACCGCGTCTTTCCCGGCATCGAAGTCCATGCCACGGCGCTAGACAACCTGCTCCAAAGCGACGCGCTGGTCCGTCCGGCCTGGGGCATCGGAGCCGAGGCGTGCGCCATCATGCTGGCCGGGATCCTGTCAACCCTGCTGATGATGTCCGCCGGTCCTTTGGCCTGCGCGGCTGGACTGATCCTGGGCGGAACAGGTCTGTGGAGCGCCGGTCTGTGGCTCCTGGATGGGCCAGGTTACTGGATCTCCCCATTGTCCCCCGTGCTGGTCCTGATGGTGAACATGGCCATCCTCAGCCTCATCAAATACGGAATGGAGGAGCGCGAACTGCGCATCCGCAGCCAGCAGCTCGTGCAGGCCCAGGACGCGACCATCCTGAGCCTCACCGCCCTGGCCGAAACCCGCGACCCCGAAACCGGCGGACACATCCGGCGCACCCGCGAATACGTCCTGGTTCTGGCCCGCTGCCTGGCCCGGAAAGGGAAATTCCGGGCGCAACTGGACCGGGAAACCGTCGAACTGCTCTACAAATCAGCCCCTTTGCACGACATCGGCAAGGTCGGCATCGCCGACAGCATCCTGCTCAAACCCGATAAGCTCAGTACACAGGAATTCGACGAGATGAAGCGGCACACGCTGCTGGGTGCCGCAACCCTGGCCGAGGCCGAACGTCTGAGCCTGGACAAGGGCGATCGCTCATTTTTGGCCCTGGCGCGCGAAATCGCCCTTTCCCACCACGAGAAATGGGACGGCACCGGATATCCCGGTGGCCTCAAGGGCGAGGAGATACCCCTGGGCGGCAGGCTCATGGCCCTGGCCGATGTCTACGACGCCTTGGTGACCAAACGGGTGTACAAGGACGCCATGCCCCACGAAGAGGCCGTAGAGATTATCCTTGATGGACGCGGCTCCCATTTCGATCCGGATGTGGTCGAAGCCTTCCTCGAATCCAGGGAAGAGTTCCGGGAGATCCACACCCGCTACGACTGACGCCGCAGTAAAGCCTCGCGCCCTCTGCTTGTCCTTCCCTGCGGCCGCATGTATGTTCCTCACTTGGGCTCGCCCTTTCCAACCATCTCTAGCACCAACACGACATGACCCTCTACGCCTTTCTCGGAGCCCTGGAACAGGGTTTTTTATACGGCATCATGGCCCTCGGGGTGTACCTGACCTTTCGCATCCTCGACTTTCCGGATCTGACCGTGGACGGCAGCCTGCCGCTGGGGGCTTCAGTCAGCGCCGTGATCATCACCGCCGGGCACAGCCCGTACCTGGCCCTTTTGCTGGCCTCGATGGCAGGATTTCTGGCCGGAGCGGTGACCGCGATCCTGAACACCAAGCTCAAAATCCTGCACCTGTTGGCCTCCATCCTGACCATGATCTCGCTTTATTCCATCAATATCAGGATCATGGGCGGACCAAATGTGGCGCTGCTCGGCTCACCGTCGGTGCTGACGGACCTTGAGAACCTGGGGCTGCCGCTCTATCAGCTCACCCCCGTGTTCTTTTTCGTTGTCGCAGCCCTCATCACGACCGGACTGATCTGGTTTCTGCACACCGAATACGGGCAGGCCATGCTGGCCACCGGCGACAACCGGCAGATGATCACCTCGCAGGGCGTGAACACGGACAACGTCATCATTTTCGGCGTGGGCCTCTCCAACGCCCTGGTCGCCTTCAGCGGGGCGCTCATCGCCCAGAACCAGGGCGCGGCGGACGTGAACATGGGCGTGGGCACCATCGTCGCGGGACTGGCCTCCGTCATCCTCGGCGAAACGGTCTTCGGCAAGGCGAACATCGCAAGGGCCTGCATCGCGGTCATCGTCGGATCCATCCTCTACCGCACCGCCATCGCCCTGGCGCTGGGGTCCAGGCTCGGCAGCTTTTCCTTCACCCCCAGCGACCTGAATCTGATCACCGCCTTTCTGGTCATCGTGGCCCTGACCTCACCCATGCTCAAGCAAAGGTTCACCCGATGATCCGCGTCCAGGCCATCAACAAGTATTTTCACCGCGGCAGTGTGAACGAAGTGCACAGCCTCCGGGACCTGTCCATCGACATCGAACAGGGCGACTTCGTGACCATCATCGGCTCCAACGGCGCAGGCAAATCCACCTTTCTGTCCTGCCTGGCCGGGACCCACTCCCTGGACTCCGGCAGCATCAGCATGGCCGAAGCGGACGTGACCCACTGGCCCGAACACAAACGCGCCCGCTTCATCGGACGGGTCTTCCAGGACCCGCTGATGGGCACCTGCGGGAGCGGCTCCATTGCCCAGAACCTGGCCCTGGCCCAGAAACGCGGACAACGACGCGGCCTGTCCCGAGGCGTCAAGGCGGCCGACAAGGAGGCCTTTCGCCTGCTCCTGCGCCCCCTTGGGCTTGGGCTTGAAGACCGCCTCCAGGACCGGGCGGGCCTCCTCTCCGGCGGGCAGCGCCAGGCCCTGACCATGGTCATGGCCACCCTGGTCAGGCCGGAACTGCTGCTCCTGGACGAACATACCGCGGCCCTTGACCCCAAGACTGCGGGCCAGATCCTGGAGCTGACCCGAAACATCGTCACCGAGCACGGTCTGACCACGCTCATGGTCACTCACAACATGCATCAGGCGCTGACCCTGGGCAACCGGCTGATCATGATGCACCGGGGCCGCATCATCTTCGACGTACGCGGAAAGGAAAAGGCGGAACTGACGGTAGAGGATCTGCTGGACAAATTCCAGAGCCAGACGGACGCGGAAGTTTCGGATCGGATGCTGCTGGGCTGACCGCCCGCTGTTCAACGTATCCGGCGGTCCGCCCAAACAAGACGAGGGCCCGGAGGCCCTCTTTGTTTTCCGACCAACTGGGGGTCGGTCTAACCGATGTTCCTAAACTTTGAATTTCCTGACCAGCGAACTGAGGGTAGTGGCCACCTCGGACAGTGACTTCGAACTCCCAAGGACGTCAACGGCGTCGCTCGACAGAGTCCCGGCCATGGTGCTCACCTCGGACACGTCACGGGCCACCTCCCGGATGACAGTATCGGTCTGGCTGACATTAACGTTGATCTCCTTCACGCCCGTCGAGGCCTGAGTGAGGTTATCGGTGATTTCCCGTGTGGTCACCGACTGCTCCTCCACGGCTGCGGCGATGGTCGTGACAATGGAGTCGACGTCGCGAATCACCTCGCCGATCCGCACGATCTCGTCCACGGTCATACCGGCGACGTCCTGAATCCCCTTGATCTTGATCCGGATATCGTCGGTAGCCTTGGCCGTCTGCTGGGCCAGTTCCTTAATCTCGTTGGCCACGACGGCAAATCCACGACCCGCCTCACCTGCGCGCGCGGCCTCGATGGTGGCGTTGAGGGCCAGAAGATTCGTCTGTGAAGAGATGGCGGTGATGGTTTCCGTGACTTTGCTGATCTCTTTGGCCGCAAGGCCAAGTTCATTGACCCGCTCAGACGCGCCTCTGGCCGATGTCACGGCCTGTCCTGTAATGTATTTAGCCTTTCCCGCGCTCATGGAAATCTCCCCGATGGTCGAGCTCATCTGCTCGGTACCACCCGCCACGGAACCAATATTGATGGCGAATTCCTCCATGGCCGAGGCCACAGTGTTCATGTTCGCGCTCAATTCTTCCACGGCGACGGCAACGGAGTTCGATTTTACGTCCAAGGTCCCGGAAGTCGAATCGAGGCTTCCCGCGAGGGACAGAAGCCCGTCGGAAGAAGTGTTCATCTGCACGGCATGACCGGCAACTTCGCGGATGATTGCATGCACCTGCGAGATGAAGGTGTTGAACGATTCGGCCAGATCTTGGGTCTCTGTCCCGGAGGAGTCCTGCAGGCGTCTGGTCAGATCACCCTCGCCCTCGGCAATGTCTTGGAGCATGGCATTCATTCTGTGCAACGGCCGCGTAATGCCGCGCACCATAAGCCAGGAAAGAACGACCATCACCACGGCAAGGACTGCGCCCACGCCCAAAACGGCCATGCTCACGTTCTTTTTTGCGGTTTCGATAACTTCAAGCGGCTTGCCGATGAAGAACATGCCGGAGACCTTCCCCTTGGGGTCGGTGATGGGCCAATATGCGGATTCGTAGGTCTTTCCGCCGATGACGTTGGTGGACAGGAACTGATCGCCGCGGGTTAGGACCGCCTCGATGACCTTGGGGTTGTCCATCTTCGTGCCGACAAGCCGCTTGCCGTCGCTCATGATGGTCGTCGTCAGTCGCTGGTCCATTTCGAAAATCGTTACCTCGAGCCCGGTGAAAGACTTAACAGTGTCGACGAAATCCAGCTCCGAAAGGGATATCCCCACGGTTACGGCACCGACGACCCTGCCGTCCTGCATCACGGGGCATCCGGCGCGCAGGGAAAATTTCACGACCGTCCCAGGCTCGATGCCGACATTGGTCTCTCCTGCCAGCGCCTTGGACACATTGGCCTGCCCCATGACGCTGTCCCCCGCTTTTTCCGAGTGAGCGCGAGCTATGACTACACCCTTCTCATCTGAAACCGTGATGAAATGCGCCCCGATATCATTCATGGCCTTAATGATGACAGGCCTAAGAATTACACCATTCTTGGACGCTACAGCATCAATAACAGATCTATTTGACGCAATAAGCACGCCATTATGGACAAAATTCTCTTTAATATTATCGATGTAATTATTTACTACATTTTTTGAAGATGCTATATTCTCCTTTGAAATATTATCAAATGAACTATTCATAAAATAACTTGAAGCTAAAAAAACTCCAAAACTAGTTGCCAACACTGACACAATAGAAAATAGCAATATTCTACCGGAAATTTTCAATTTCATAAATACCTCCATACTTGACAACAAACCATTTTTCTTCGCATAAAATATTGTGAAAAAAATATCAAGATATTTCATATTTTTAAAACAATATATTAGCTGTCAATAAGGTGCCAAACCACATTTTCTTTGACGGTATGGATTCGTTTGCCCAGGCTGTGGAATGAATTTGCGGGTTCATCGCAGATCATCGGGACGCGGGACTTTTCAGCACGATCTTTGCTATATAAACGCAAATAAGGAGTTCGCATGAAATCTCGCCCAAGCATCCACCGCACCCCGATTCTGGCGGCCCTTGTCATGCTCCTGAGCCTGGGCATCTGGGTCTTCTGGTCCTGGCAGGGCTATGTGGAACGTTCCATGGATTGGCGTCGCCAACGCGCTCAGGACAGCTTTGCCACCCTGAACGCGGTCATCGCGTCCATGAGCGACGGTGAACTGACCGACTGGAAACAGGTCGAGACGGTGCTCTCAAGCATAATCCGCGGTTCGCGCACCCTCTTTGTCGTGGTCCAGGGTCGCCACGGACGTCTAGTCCAGACCGGGACGATGCCGGAATTTTTGATGACCAACAGCACCCGCGGCGAAATACACACGGACGACCTGTATGTCATGTGGTCCCCCCTGCAGCCCTCTCATATCCCCGCCAACTGGTCCGAGGCACTCGAATCAATCAACCTCGGTCTTGGCCTGTGGCCGCGCAGCAACCCGGTCATGTACCTGGGTTTTCGCAGCAACACGGAAAATTTCACCTCATCCTGGTTCTGGCAGCGCCAGGCCCCCATCTTCGCCTCCGTCCTGGTCTGCATCATCGCCGTCACGGCCGTCTGGATCACGGGCATCCGCCGCCGCATCCTGGCCGGGGAACTGGCCACCGAACGCATCCGCAGCGCCCACCTGGAAGAACTCGGCCTTGCCGCCGCTGGGCTGGCCCACGAGACCAAGAACCCGCTCGGCATCATCATGGGCATGGCACAGCAGATTGAGGCCAGGCACGACATCCCGGCCGAAAGCCGGGCCATGCTCGGATACATCATGGACGAGGTGGACAAGGCCTCGTCGCGGGTGGGCAATTTCATGAACTTCGCCCGCCAGCGCAAGCCCAGCCTCGCACCCATGCGTCTCGACAGGCTCTGCCATGAAGTGGCCCACATCCTTGGCCCCGACTTCGAAGCCGGCGGAGTCGAACTGTTGAGCCAGGTCAAGGCCACCACCATCTACGCCGACGAGGTCATGCTGCGCCAGGTGCTGGTCAATCTGCTTTTAAACAGCCTGCACGCCTCCGCGGCAGGCACGACGGTTAGGATAGTGCTCGGCAGGCAGGGGCGCAGGTTGGAACTCTGCGTGGAAGACCAGGGACGCGGCATCCCTGCCGAACTGCTCCCGGACATCTTCAAACCCTACGTCAGCGGATCGACCACGGGACACGGGCTGGGACTGGCCATTGTCAAACGCGTGGTCGAAGCTCATGGTTGGAAAATAAGCGCCCGATCCACCCGGGGCCAGGGCACGACCATGACTATTTCCGGTATCAAACCCGCAAGAGAGACTCTATGAACAGATCCATTCTGGTCGTCGATGACGAGATCCGCTACCGTGAACTTTATGCCCGCGTGCTGCGCGATACGGGATTTGACGTGCATGAAGCCGGGAGCGCGGCCGATGCCCTGAAATTTATGGATCACCAGATTCCGGACATGGTCGTAAGCGATGTACGCATGCCAGCAGAGAGTGGGCTCGATTTGCTGCGCCGGGTGCGGGGAGAAAAACCGGAGCTGCCTTTTCTGCTGGTCACCGCCTATGCCGATGTGCGCGAGGCCGTGGACGCCCTCAAGCTCGGGGCCGTGGACTATCTGGCCAAACCCGTGGATCTGGACGAGTTGCTCGCCGCCGTGCGTGACACCCTGGGCGTGGGTGCTGGCGCCGGAGGAGAGATCCCCGCCGGATCACTGGAGGGCATCGTAGCCGAAAGCCTGGCCATGCGCTCCGTGCTGCGCGACGCCTACCGCGTGGCCCCCAGCGACGCCACGATCCTGCTGACCGGCGAGAGCGGCAGCGGAAAAGAGGTCGTGGCGCAGTTCATTCACCGGCACAGCACCCGCAGCGCCAAGCCGCTGGTTCCGGTCAATTGCGCGGCCATCGCCCCGACCCTGCTGGCCAGTGAGCTGTTCGGGCATGAAAAAGGCGCCTTCACCGGGGCCGTGGCCAAACGCAAGGGATATTTCCGCGAAGCCCACGAAGGGACCCTCTTTCTCGACGAAATCGGCGACATGCCCCTGGAACTGCAGCCGTCGCTGCTGCGGGCCACGGAAACGGGCCGCATCACCCCTGTAGGCTCGGACAAGGAGACCGAGGTTAACTGCAGGCTCATCGCGGCCACCAACCATGACCTGGAAACCGACGTGGCCGAGGGCCGCTTTCGCCAAGACCTCTACTACCGCCTGAACGTCATCACCATTGATATCCCGCCACTGCGGGAGCGTCCCGAGGACATCCCGCCTCTGGCACGCCTCTTCCTGAACAAGGACAAGACCGAAGCACGGCGCCTGTCGCGCGCGGCCATGCAGACCCTCATCTGCCACCCCTGGCTGGGCAACGTGCGCGAGCTGGCCAATGCCATGGCCCATGTTCGCCTGCTGAGCCAGACCGACGTCATCCTGCCTGAACATCTGCCCCCGGCCGTGCGCAAGTCTGCGGGCAAGGCCGCGCCGGAATCCCGCATTCCCTTAGAGCAAGGTGCCCCGGCCCAGACCAAGACCCTCGAACAGCATGAAATCGAAGCCGTCGCCGCCGCCCTGAAGCAGACCAAAGGCAACCGCACCCACGCGGCCCAGCTGCTTGGCATCACCAGACGCGGGCTCATCTACAAGCTCAAGCGTCTCGGACTTGAATAGAGACGTTTTTTCAGATGTGAAAATAATGCTCAAACAAGCCCGCTCTGCATAAATTTTATACACCCGGCGCCCATGTCAGTGCCGTCGCTTGGCGGCGCTTTCCCCGCCAGACCTCGCTTCCGCGCCTTGGCACGCCCCTTGCGATGGAATCCTCCAATAATCCCAGGAGAAACCATGAACGCCTTATTCAAAAATACACGACTGCCGCTCCTTATGGCCCTGCTCTGCCTTCATTTTCTCGCCGTGCCGGCCCAGGGCGCACAGGGATTGCCCCGAGAAACGCAGCACCCTGCCGAACATGAACTCAGGAAAAAGGGGTCCCGCACGGACGGCCAGAACCGCCCCGGCATGGAGGCCACCAAAATCGACCATCAGGACCAGGCCCGGCCCAAGACTCCTTCCACCGCGCTTCGCGCTGTCAATGACAAGCCTGGGTCACTGGGCCGGATTCCGACATCCAAAGACCTTGGTACGGTGACGCCTCCGGCAGAGCTCCTGCGCTTGGGCTCGAAGCCGGAACGGGCCAGGCACGACTCTTCCGGGCAACGCCGGGACAAAGATCGCCGCGTCGACCATGCCGCCCAACCCCGGCAGAAGAGTTCCGTGCAAAACAACCTTTTTTTAAGCCGCGACGCAGATAAGCACGATGACCGCCGCGACGTGAGACGACCGCAGGTCGATTACCGCAGGGATTACCGATCAAACGAAGACAATCGCAGGCACTCCCCGCAAATGCGCTACGACAACGGCCCGCGCCACCGGTCCGCAGTCGTCAAACACGTGGTCCACAAGATCCCTTCGCGCCATGCGGTCGTCGTGCATGGGCGAGACAGATATCATTATTATTCCGGCAGGTTTTACCGCCCCTGGAACAACGGCTTCATCCTGGTGCGCCCGCCGCTGGGGCTGGTCGTACTGAACATTCCGCTGGGCAGCCGCATGGTCCTCTCGGCGGGCATCACCTACCATGTCTTCGGTGACGTCTATTACCGCCGGGTGCCCATGGGCTATCAGGTCGTGGAGCCGATCCGCAGCTACGCAGCAAACCGGCCGGACCGGGTGGAGGTCATCATCGACCTGCTGAACGTCCGCTACGGCCCGGAAGCAAGCGAGGAGGTCATCGCCCAGGTCGGCCGCTACAAGGCCTTGCGCGTACTCGGCAGCGTGCCCGGATGGCTCTACGTGGAAGTGGAGGGAGACGATCTGCGCGGATGGGTCATGGACCGGTATGTCAGCGCCAACAGCTCCCAAGGCTAAAAGAATTCCCTGATGCTACGAAAAAACGGCTAGGAAGTATCCCCGCCGTTTTTTTTCTTAGCGCCCAAGGCGGCGCATCAGCTCAAGAGCCATGGCGTGACGATTGAAAGGCGGGATGATGTACACCCCGGCGAAATGAGGCCACGCATACTCAAGCAGTTCCCAGGCAATGCTGACACCCTCCTCTTGACCATGTTCCCCGGCGCGGGCCATGCGCTCGCGGGTTTCAGGCGGAATCTCGATGCCCGGAAACTCGTTGTGCAGAAACTCCGCGTTGCGACTGCTGGCCAGCGGCATGATGCCAAGCACGATGGGCGCTTTTATATGCGCCGTGGCAGCCAGAATCTCGTCCACCCGCGCTCTGGAATAGACGGGCTGGGTCAAGAAGTAGCTGGCCCCGGCCGCCATCTTTTTCTCCATGCGTCCGACCTGCAGGGCCATGTTGCGGGTATTGGGGTTGAAGGCGCCGCCAATGCAGAAATTGACGGGCAGGCGCATGGAGTCGCCGTAGTGGTTGCGTCCCTGGTTGAACCCGGCCAGAAGCTCCATGAGCTCCAGAGAGCGCAGGTCGTACACGCCCGTGACCCGCTCCACGCTTCCGGCTGAGGGCGGGTCGCCGGTCACGGCCAATACGTTGTGCAGCTTTGATGCGGCCAGCCCCATGATGGTCGATTGCATGCCGACCAGGTTACGGTCGCGTCCCGTCATGTGCACCACCACATCCACGCCGGTCCTGGCCCGGATCATGCCGGCCAGTACTATATTGGACAGGCGCGGCACGGCCAGCGGATTCTCGGCGATGGTGATGGCGTCCACGCCCGCGACGCTCAAGGCCTCGGCCGCCGCCAGGACCGGCTCCACGTCAAGGTGTTTGGGCGGGTCGAGCTCTACCAGTATGACCTTGCCCTCACCCAGGCGGCGGGACAGGCGCGTCGGCGCGGTCGTCTGCGTTCTGACCTCGTCCGGAGACACGGAAATGATCCGCGCCTCGGGCGAACCCGCGTCCAGGACGCGCACCAGGGCCGCGATGTGCTCCGGAGCGGTGCCGCAGCAACCACCCAGGAGACGTGCGCCATAGGTCGCGCAGGCCGCCGTGCGGCGGGCAAAATACTCGGGCGAGGAGGCGTAGATGAGGCGATCGCCCGAGGACTCGGGAAAACCCGCGTTGGGCAGCACCGAGAGCGGAACGCTCACGGGGCCCAGCCCCTGCACCACCTCCAGAGTATTCTTGGGACCGATTCCGCAGTTGAGCCCCACCACGTCAGCTCCGGCCCGGATCAAGGCATCGAAACATTCACGGGCCGTGCGCCCGGAATGGGTCCGCCCGCGCTGGGTGAAAACCATCTGTGCGGCCACGGGCACGGAAACGCAGGCCTTGACACCCCGCAGGGCGGTCAACAGGAGGGACAGACTGACAAAAGTCTCAAGCATGATGAAATCCACTCCGCCTTCCACCAACGCCAGGGCCTGCTGGCTGAAAACATCCTCCAGTTCCTCCTGACTGACCGCATCGAGACCCATGCGGCCCAAGGGGCCCATGGCTCCGGCCACCCAGCGCCCTGACCCGGCCTCGCCGCGCGCCAGTTCCGCGCCGCGCAGGTTGATCTCGCGGGTCTTGTGCGCCAGCTCGAAACGCCCGAGCTTGACCCTGTTGGCCCCGAAGGTGTTGGTTTCGATGATCTCAGCGCCCGCGCCCGCATAGGCCTTGTGGATGGACTGCACCAGGGCCGGATCGGCCAGGTTCAAGGCGTCGTAACAGGAAGAGCTGTCCACCCCGCGATCGAACAGCAGCGAGCCCATGGCCCCGTCGGCGACCACCACCCGCTCGCCCAGAACAGTCAGAATATGCTTCTTCACCGTCCATCCTCCAGATCGGCCAGACTGACCCTGTACACGCCCGAGGCCTCGCGTTGCACTGTACGGGCGTAACTAACCGCCGGGTAGCCGAACATCATGGCGTACATGGAGCGGTGATCGCCCGGGATACCGAGACTCCGGCCCAGCTCCGGGACCACGCTCTGCAGAGCCCAGCGCGCAAAGCCGCACCAGACCGTGCCCAGACCCAGACTCTGGGCCATGAGTTCGAAATAGGACAGGGCGATGAACGGGTCTGCATCCGGAGAGGCCGAATCCCTGGGCGCGGAGACGATAATCATGTGCGGGGCCTTGCGGTAGATGATGTCCCGGCCCTGATCGTAAGGGGCGACCATCTTGGCGAAGAATTCCATGCCGTCGGGCAGGCTGTCATCGGCCACGGCCTTGCGGATGCCTTCCATGGTCTGGACGCGGATTTCCTCCATCACATCCCGGTCATCGACCAGGGTGAAGCGAACGTTGCGCTGATTCTTGCCGGTAGGGGCATAAGCGACCACATCCATGAGCCGGTCCAGGACCTTCGTATCAACACACTCAGGGCTGAAGCGGCGCACGGACCGACGGCTCTTGATCAGATTTTCCAGCGCGTCGGAGGACGGCGGCAGAATCCGGACGCTCTGATCCGGATCCTTGCCCAGAATGGAAAGGGCCGCAGTGGGACAAACGGCCAGGCAGTGCTGGCAACCAATGCAATACGGCTCCCGATGCTCGGGAATACGCGGCAAGCCGTCATCCATGTCTATGATGGAGACAGGGCAATCGGCTGCGCATTCTCCGCACTGAACGCAGCGGGTTTCATCGATGATAAAATCAAGCATGCTTCCTCCCAAAGTCATTAACCGACAATCATTCCCCTCCTACGGCGTGATAGGGGGATGCACAAGTGTGGTCCAAGCGTGGCAAAAGTGCGCAACTTTGTTGCACGGACCTTGACTTCATGCAATCCTGTTGCATAAATTTCCGTCCCATCGCATGGAGAAAAAATGAGAAAAATTTTTTGCCTGTTCACACTTCTCTTGAGTTTGAGCACAGTCTCGGCCCAGGCCGAGCCGCTCGCCTTCGTGACCATCACCCCGCAAAAATACTTCGTCGACAAGGTCAGCGGCGGCAAGATTCCCGTTTCGATCATGGTCGAACCCGGGGCCAATCCCCACGCTTACGAACCACGGCCCAGACAGATGGCTGAACTGGCCACGGCAAGCATCTATTTCACCATCGGCGACAGCTTCGATCAGACTTGGCTTGAACGGATCACGAGCGCAAGCCCCGGCATGACCGTCATGCACACGGCCGAGGGCATCGCCAAGATTCCCATGGGCGAAGAGCATCATCATGACGAAGGACACGCCGGAGACGAACACGAAGGTGAGACGCACGATGCGCATAAAGCCCGGGACCCTGGTCCCGACGACCACGATCAAGGCAGGCTGGACCCGCACATCTGGCTTGATCCGGCGCTGGTCAAGATTCAGGTGGCGAGCATCCGCGACGGCCTCTCCTCTGTCGACCCAAAGCGGGCGGACCTCTACGCCGCCAATGCCCGTGTCTTCGAAAAGGAACTGGACGCACTGGACCAGGAAATCCGCTCCATTTTGCAGCCGCTGCCGCAGGAAAAGCGCACTTTCCTTGTCTTCCATCCCTCCTGGGGCTATTTTGCCAAAGCCTACGGTCTGACCCAGGTTTCCATCGAGGTCGACGGCAAGGAGCCAAGCCCCAAGGATCTGGCGCGGATCATCACAGCCGGCAAGGAATCGGGTGCGAGGGTTGTTTTTGTTCAGCCCCAGTTTTCGCAGAAAAGCGCGGCCGTCATCGCCAGGCAGATCGGAGCCAAGGTTGTACGCCTCGACCCGCTGGCCGCGGATTGGGCCGAAAACCTACGCAGCGCGGCTCGCGCCTTTGCCGGCGCCTTGGAATAAAGGAACCTTAAAAAACCATGACGCAGGGCAGCCGCAAAGCCCGGCCCTCTCCAACACAAACCGGGACCCGCATGCATACCCACGACCATTCCTGCCCTTCCTGCTCCGGACACGTTCATCCGCTCATCCCGGAGCCGCATTTCAGACCTTTGCCCGGCACCGGAACCCCGGTCATCGAGCTTCAGGGTGTCAGCTTCTCCTACGACGAGCGGGAAGTGCTCTCGGACGTCGATCTGAAGATCGCAAGCGGCGACTTCATGGCCGTCATCGGTCCCAACGGCGGGGGTAAGACCACCCTGGTCAAGCTTATCCTCGGACTGCTCGCGCCCAAGTCCGGGACAGTGCGCGTGCTCGGGGCCGACCCGTTATCAGTGCGGCCCGCTGTAGGCTATGTGCCGCAACACGCGCTTATCCAACCGAGTTTCCCGGTCACGGTGCTCGAGGTAGTCCTGCTGGGACTACGCCGCCAGAGCGGATTGCTCTCGCTTGGGCGCTGGCCCGGCTACCACGCCCAGGACAAGGCAAAAGCAATGGAGACCCTGCGCATGGTGGACATGGCCGATCTGGCCACGCGCCGCTTCGACGCCCTCTCCGGCGGGCAGAAACAGCGCGTCCTGGTGGCCCGGGCCCTGGTCTCGGACCCGGCGCTGCTGCTCTTCGACGAGCCCACCTCAAACATCGACCCCCAGGGCAAGGTCTGCCTCTTCGACCTGCTCTCGGCGCTGAGCGCCTCCATCACCATCGTCATGGTCAGCCACGATCTCATCTCCGCCTCCACGCGCATCTCAAACGTAGCCGTGGTCAATCGCAAACTCATCCAGAACAGGAGTCGGGAACTGACCCCCGCCATGCTCGAACTCATCTACGGCACGCACGACGCATCCTGCCCTTTGGACGAATACATCAAGGGCGTATCCTCCATCTTCGGCCAGGCCGGGCCAAGGAGTTCCGTATGAGCTCTGTTCTCGGCATGGAATTCATGCAGAACGCCCTGATCGCGGGCCTGCTGGCAAGCCTGGCCTGCGGCGTGATCGGTTCGCTGGTGGTCGTCAACCGGCAGGTCTTCATGGCCGGAGGCGTGGCGCACACAGCCTACGGAGGAGTGGGCCTGGCCTTCTTCCTGGGGCTCCCGGTGCTGCCCTGCGCCGTGGGCTTCACGGTCCTGGCCGCTCTGATCATGGCCCTGGCCTCTTTTGGCCGCAGCGAACGCAGCGACGGCATCATCGGCATCATGTGGGCTGCGGGCATGGCCTTTGGAATCATCCTGCTGGACCTGACTCCGGGCTACAACGTCGACCTGATGAGCTACCTCTTCGGCAGCCTCCTGGCAGTTCCCAGAAGCGACATCTGGCTCATGCTTCTGCTCGATGTCTTCATCCTGGCCGTGGTTCTGTTCTGGTACAAAGACTTTCTGTCCCTGTCCTTCGACATGGAATTCGCGCGTTCAACGGGCGTTCCCGTGCGTCTGCTCTACGTGCTGATGCAGGTCATGACCGCCGTGACCGTAGTCATGGTCATTCAGATCGCAGGCCTCATTCTGGTCATCGCGCTCTTGACCATCCCGCCCATGCTGGCCGAACTGTTCACCAATTCCCTCTGGAAGACCATGGCCCTTGCGACCCTGGCGAGCCTCTTTTTCTGCCTCTGCGGGCTTACGCTTTCCTATCAGCTGGATCTGACCTCCGGAGCGTCCATCATCGCGGTGGCCACGACCGGATACGTCCTGGCCTGGGGTTTCAAATCCCTTTGGCGGCGGACATGAGGGCGCGCATGACTGAAAAGGCGGCCCTTGGCAGGCTCAAAGAGGTCGGACTTGAAATCACCGAGCACCGCGTGCAGGTGCTTATGGCCGTAGGCAACACGGCGCACCCGTCCAGCGCACAGGATGTTCTCGAAAAGATCAGCGCCAAAAAGGACATCAACCGTGTCACGGTGTACCGCATTCTGGATCTGCTGGTGGGCCACGAAGTCTTGAACCGGCTTGGGCTTGGCGAGAAATCCCAGCGCTTCTGTCTGCGGGGCGCCCGTGAAGACGAGCACCCGCACTTCCATTGCACCCGCTGCGACAGCTACCTGTGCCTGAATGTTCCGCAATTACCGCTGGACCGTGAGGCCCTGGACGATCTCTGCCTCGACATCCGCCATGTCGACATCCGCCTTGAAGGCATCTGCCCTGCCTGCCAGAATAAGCTGCGTGGTCCGCATGACCCGGCGCTACCTGACAAGTCTGCCTTATAAGCCTCACTTAGGAAGAAACACATAAAAAAACCGGGCCTCTCGCGAAGCCCGGTTGCAATGCATTTTTTCGCAACGAATCCGTCAATACCCTTTAAGCTTGTCGATATACTCGGGCAGCCACAGGGATATCTGCGGGATATAGGTGACCAGAATCAGGAAGAAGAGCAGAATCGAGAGCCACGGAAGCGCCGCGCGCACGACCCAGGTCAGGTCACGCTTGGTGATACCCGCCGTGACAAAGAGATTGAGCCCCACGGGCGGAGTGATCAGCCCGATCTCCATGTTGACCACGCAGATCACGCCCAGGTGAATGGGATCGATGCCGAGCTTGACCGCGATGGGAAAGAGGATCGGGATCATGATCATGGTGATGGCCGAAGGCTCCATGAAGTTGCCTGCCATGAGCAGCAGGATGTTAACCACTATCAGGAAGCCCCAGGCGGGCAGGCCCCAGCCGACGATGGTCTCGGCAATGAGATGGGGGATGCGCTCCGTGGTCAAAACATGGGCAAAAAGCATGGCGTTGCCGATGATAAAAAGCAGCATGATGCTGACCTTGGCCGCATCGAGCACGACATGCCGCACTTCCGGGTGAACCCAGGACTTGGGGATAGCCACGGTGGTCTGCCATAATCCACGAAGCAGAGCCGAAACCAGGGGCTCATCCACCTTGCGCAGGGGCACTTCCTTGAGTGGTCCCATGTCGCGATAGACAAAGACAGCGATCCAGTAGGCATACACGGCCGAAATGGCCGCTGCTTCCGTGGGGCTGCAGATGCCCCCGTAAATGGAGCCCAGCACGATGACAACCAGCATGAGGCCGCCCATGGCCGTGAACCCGGACTTGAAGACCTGCTTGAACCCAGGCCAGGCCAGGGCCGGATAATTCTTGATGCGAGCCACGATGTAGATAGCGATCATGAGGAGCAGCCCCAGGCAGATGCCTGGGATGAAACCGGCCATGAACAGCCGGGCCGCCGACTCCTGAGTGGCCGCCGCATACACGAGCATGACAATGGACGGCGGGATGAGGATGCCCAGCGTTCCGGCGTTGCAGATGACGCCGGCCGCGAAGGCTTCCGGGTAGCCCGAGCGGACCATGCCGCCGATGACGATGCTGCCGATGGCCGCCACCGTGGCCGGCGAAGATCCGGACACGGCGGCAAAGAGCATGCAGGCCAGGACCGAGGCCATGGCCAGGCCGCCCTTGACGTGACCGATGCAGTTGAGGGCGAAGTTGATAAGTCGCTTGGCCACGCCTCCCGTGGATAGAAACTGGGACGACAAAATGAAAAACGGAATGGCCAGCAGGGTGTAGTGTTCGGAAACCGATTCAAAAAGCTTGAGGGCAATGGATGCCAGGGAATCGTTGGAAAAAAACAGGATGGTGGTGATGCTCGAAAGGCCCAGCGCAATGGCGATGGGCATCCCCGTGGCAATAAAGAGGAAGAGCAGGGTGAATAGTGCCGCAGTTGTCATTCGTCGTCTCCATCCAGGGAAGTACCCTCTTTTTGCGCCAGATACATGCTCTCCTTGGCCTCATCCAGAAGCTTGAAACCTTCCTGCCGACCCTGGATGACCGCCCAGAGGAGATCCAGTAGGCGAATGGCAAGCATGATCATGCCACCAAAGAGGATGCTGTTGGCGATCCATTTGGGAACAGGAATGTCCTCAAGGTCAATCCCTATGCTTTTGAGCTTCCCGAGATACGTCCAACTCCCCACCAGAAAAAGCCCACAGTAGATGAGACACAGCAGAATGGCCACGATGGAGATGACCTTGCGCACATTCGCCGGAAACAGCTTTACCAAGGCGTCGACACCGATGTGCGACCCGACCTTGATGCCGTAGGAAACCCCGAACATGACCATCCAACCAGAAAGCAACAGGGTTAATTCCTGGGCCCAGTGGATGCCCACGTTGAACCCGTACCGCATGAGCACTTCCATGAAAACAAGGAGCGTCATGGAAGCAAGGAGGAGGGAAATAATCCCCTCCTCCACTTTGTTGATGAATGTATTCATGATCTGACGGGACTAGTTATTGGAGGCGATGGCTGCTTCGAGGTTTTCCTTACCCACTGCGTCCTCGAACTTCTTCCAGACCGGCTTCATGGCTTCGACCCAGGCGGTGCGTTCTTCTTCAGTCAGCGTAATGATTTCGCTGCGCTTGGAATCGATGATTTTCTGTTTGTCGTCCAAATCCTTCTGGGCGGCAGCGGCATTGCCGATGACGATGGATTCTTTCAGACACTCTTCAAGCACGGGCCGCACATCAGTCGGCAGGCCATCCCAAAACTCCGTGGAACTGATGACGAGATAATCAAGGATGCCGTGATTGGTCTCGGTGATATAGGGCTGCACTTCGTAAAACTTCTGGGAATAGATATTGGACCAGGAATTTTCCTGCCCGTCGATGGCCCGGGTCTGCAGTAGGGTGAAGACTTCGGCGAAGGGTTTCTTGAGCGGCATGGCGCCCACGGCTTCAAACTGGGCGGCCAGGACGTCGGAGGTCATGATCCTGAACTTCTTGTTCTTGGCATCACCAGGACCATGTATGGGGTCGTTGGCGGAAATCTGCTTCATGCCATTGTGCAGATAATCCAGACCGACGATGCCCTTGTCCTTCATGGAAGTAAGCAGCGCGCGACCATTGGGCCCCTGCTGAAACGCGTCGATGGCGGCCATGTCCTTGAACAGGAAGGGCAGATCGTAAATCTGCAGCAAGGGAGTGTATTTCTGAAATTTGGACAGGGCCGGGGCCAGCAGATGCACGTCGCCCAGAAGAAGGGCTTCAAGTTCCTTGCCGTCACCGAAGAGTTGGGAGTTGGGGTAGACTTCGACCACGACCTTGTCGCCGAGGCGTTCAGCCACGAGATCGCGGAATTTGTTGGCCATGATCCCCTTCGGGGTATCTTCGGCAACAACGTGAGAGAATTTGATGACGATGGGAGCAGCGATGGCGGACACAGCACAAAGAAAAACCGCACCCACCGCAAACGCAAGAATGGTCTTCAGTTTCAACATTCCAAATACCCTCCAACGGTTAAATTAGTTTGAATCCGACTACTCCCAGAGAAGCGATGCGGCAAGAATTTATGAATAAATTATCTTTTTTTTTCATAAATGAACGGAAAAAACTATTTCTTAAACTGTTCGCACAACCAATTCTGTTCGTGATAAATTTATCAAAACGTAATATTGTTTCGACTACAATTATTTATAGTTTATAAATGAAATATTGGGTTAAAAAAAAATATAATCACAACATTTTAAATAATAATTAAACACATAACATTTGAAAAAGTTCAATAATGCACAAAAAAAATCCCTCTATCTGTCTTGAAATATGTCCTATTTTTCGGACACGAACCACTCTCAAAATTAATATTCGCTTTAAAATGAATATTCATCACCATTACGCTGCATTTATAACGCAAAAATGAAAATTATTCAGTTGAAAAGGCTAAATCCTGGCTGCAATGAAATTGGTGATACTGCAAATAATCGCAAGGCACCACGATAAGCCATTCCCTTGTAGGCGGGCTTCTATCCTTAAGGGTAAAATCCAGTGTTTTCAAATGCTTAAAAATCATGGCTCCCTTCTTCAAGGGGATGGCAACTTTTTAGCAGTGAGATCATGACGCGCAGATAAAAGATCCGTCTAAGCGTTTGCCTTCGCAGAGGATGACGAACGAAAATCGAAACAAGAATGCCCCAGGCAGGCGCCCACAGATCGGAGACATCCGTCGTGGTGCCTGCCCGGGGCAGAGTTTTGTCATTGGGATGGCAATCTTCTTTACGAAAGCAGATTCTACCAGCCCCAGGTCAGATATTCATGGATGGAATCCGCGGCCTTTCTGCCCGCGCCCATGGCCAGGATGACTGTAGCCGCTCCGGTGACGATGTCGCCACCGGCCCAGACGGCCTTTTTCCCGGTCTTGCCGGTCTCGGGGTTGGCCATGATGTATCCCGATTTGCCCAGAGGCAGGTCGGGGGTCGAGCGGGTCAACAGAGGGTTGGCCCCCGAACCGATGGCCACGATGGCCAGGTCGCACTCGATGACGAACTCCGAACCGGGAACAACCACCGGACGCCTGCGTCCGGAAGAATCAGGTTCACCGAGCTCCATGCGCACGCACTCGATCCCGGTCAGGCGCCCCTTGTCATCACCCAGATAGCGCACCGGGTTGGACAGCAGCTCGAAATTGAGGCCCTCTTCCTCAGCGTGGTGGATTTCCGCGCTTCGGGCCGGCATCTCCGCCCGTGAGCGGCGGTAGACGATGCTGACCTTCTCCGCGCCTAGGCGCATGGCCGTGCGCGCGCTGTCCATGGCCACGTTTCCGGCTCCAAGCACGACCACATTGCGACCATGGGGAATGGGCGTGTCCACCTGCGGAAATAGGTATGCCTTCATCAGGTTGGCCCGGGTCAGGTATTCGTTGGCCGAGAGCACGCCGATCATGTTTTCGCCGGGAATGTTCATGAACCGGGGCAGGCCCGCGCCCACGCCCAGATAAACCGCATCAAAGCCCTGCTCGAAAAGCTCGTCCACCGTCTCGGTGCGGCCAACGACCACGTCGCACTCGATCCTGGCCCCCTGGGCCTGCAGGCAGGACACTTCAGACGCGACGATCTCCTTGGGTAGCCTGAACTCGGGAATGCCGTAAACCAGCACCCCGCCGGGCTTGTGAAAGGCCTCGAAAATGGTAACCTCGTGACCTTTTAAAATCAGGTCTCCGGCTACGGTCAGGCCGGAAGGACCGGACCCGACCACTGCCACCTTCTTGCCCGTGGCCTTTTCACGGGACGGCAATTCGCAGGCATGATTGGCCCGCTCCCAGTCCGCCGCGAAGCGCTCCAGGTTGCCGATGGCCACGGCCTCGCCCTTGCGGCCGAGGATGCAGTTGCCTTCGCACTGGACCTCCTGCGGGCAGACACGGCCGCAGACTGCCGGGAGGCTGTTGCGCTCCCAGATCTTGCCGATGGCCAGATCGAATTTCCCGTCGGCGATATGCTTTATGAACGCGGGAATGTCGACGCCCACAGGGCACCCCTGCACGCAGAGCGGATTCTTGCACTGCAGGCAGCGGCTCGCCTCGGCGATGGCCATTTCCGGTGTATAGCCCAAGGGTACTTCTTCAAAATTTCTGGCCCGAACGTGAGGATCCTGTTCGGGCATGCCCTGACGTGATTTCTGGTTCGCGGCAGCCATCTAAAGCTCTCCTTTGCATTTACACTGATGATGACTGAGCTTTTCCTGGTCCGTGTAGGCTTGCAGACGTAGGATCAGTTGGTCGAAATCCACTTTATGACCGTCGAACTCGGGACCGTCCACGCAGCCGAATTTGGTTTCGCCGCCCACCGTGACCCGGCACCCGCCGCACATGCCCGTGCCGTCGACCATAATCGGGTTGAGGCTGACCATGGTCGGCACGCCGAATTCCTTGGTCAAAAGGGAGACGAATTTCATCATCGGTACGGGCCCGATGGCCACGACCTGATCGATGCCTCCCTTCTCCAGGAGCTCACGCAGCACCTCGGTCACAAATCCCTTGCGCCCGTGGCTGCCGTCATCCGTACAGATATGTAGGTCGTGGGATGCCAGCCGCATCTTGTCTTCCAGGATGAGCAGTTCCTTGTTGCGGGCGCCGATGATGGAAGTCACCTGGCAACCAGCCTCTTTCATACCCCGGGCGATGGGATGCAACACCGCCACTCCCGTGCCACCGCCAACGCAGACCACATTCTTGCCGCTCTCGATGTGCGTCGGCTGGCCCAGGGGGCCAATGACGTTCTGGTAGGCATCTCCGACCTGAAGACGGGAAAACAGCTCCGTGCTCTTGCCGACCACCATGTAAATGACCGTGATCGTGCCCTTGAGCGGGTCGGTCTCGGCCATGGTCAGCGGGATGCGCTCACCGTCCTCGTTGGCCTTCAAGATGACAAACTGTCCGGGCCGGGCCTTGACGGCGATGCGCGGCGCCTCGATCTCGTTCAGCACGACCGTTCCGCCGGCCATTTCCTCGCGCTTGATTATTCTGAACATTCCATTGTCTCCCGTAACACTGGTGAAAATGCGGACCGAGACGATGGATGTTTCGCAGTCGCCTCAATCATCGGGTACTCCCCGCACCGGACCGGCGAACCGGCTCCGCCCAACGCGTCAGAACTTCCCCATAACCACTTGAGCCCGCCATGAAAAGTGCAATTTGGCCCCATATGTAGCCGGACTCACCCGATTTTCCTTCTTACAGACGGTCCAGACAGAGAATGAAAAAAGCCCTCCGTCTCAAGAAAGAAGGAGGGCGTTCATATAGCCATGCAGAGACGGCCCGGGCCGTTTTCGCAGTACCTGGTTCCCGGCCTCACCCGCCCAGGTAGGCCTGGATGACCCGCTCGTCGTTCAGCAGCTCTTCTCCCGTGCCCTGCAGAACGATGGCCCCGGTTTCGAGCACATAGGCGTAGTGGGCCACCTTGAGGGCCGCGAAAGCGTTCTGTTCGACCAGGACGACGGTCTTGCCCTGAGCATTTATAACCTTGATGATCTCGAAGACATCCTTGACCAGCAGCGGAGCCAGTCCCAGGGACGGCTCGTCGAGCATGACCACGTCGGGCGCGCTCATCAGCGCCCTGCCCACGGCCAGCATCTGCTGTTCGCCGCCGGACAGGGTCCCGCCCTTTTGGTTGTGCCGTTCACGCATGCGCGGGAAGAGGTCGAAGACCCACTCCTTGTCGCGCTCGATCCCGTCCTTGTCGCTGCGGCTGAAAGCGCCCAGGTACAAGTTCTCGGCCACCGAAAGATGCGGGAAGATGCGCCGGCCCTCGGGGGCCATGACGATTCCGCCTTTGACAATCTCCACCGGGTCGAGGGTGGTGATATCGCGATCGTTGTAGGTGATGGTGCCTTTCTTGTTCTTGATAAGCCCCGAGATGGCCCGCAGCGTGCTGCTCTTGCCCGCGCCGTTGGCCCCGATGAGGGTCACGATCTTGCCCGTGGGCACATCCAGCGAGATCCCCTTGAGGGCGTGGATACCCCCGTAATATACATGCAAGTCACTGATCTTAAGCATATTTCACGTACTCCTCACCCAGATAGGCTTCAATGACCTTGGGGTTGGACTGGATCGATTCCGGACCGCCCTCGGCGATGGTCACTCCGTAGTCCAGAACCCACATGTGTTCGCACACGCCCATGACGACTTTCATGTCGTGTTCAATGAGAAGAATGGTCAGGTCGAAACGGGTGCGGATGGTGCGAATGAAAGCCATGAGCTCCATGGATTCCTGGGGGTTCATGCCCGCCGCCGGCTCGTCAAGAAGCAGGAAGCGCGGCCCAGTGGCCAGGGCGCGGGCGATCTCAAGGCGCCGCTGGGCGCCGTAGGGAAGGCTGTTGGCTTTTTCCGCGGCGATGTCACCGAGCCCGACCACTTCGAGAAGCTCCATGGAGCGCGTGCGGAGCTCGCGTTCCTCGCGCAGGGAAGCGGGCGTCATCAGCACGGACTGAATCCAACCCGTGCGCTGGCGCACGAAGTTTCCGATCATGACGTTTTCAAGCGCCGTTTCGTTGCCGAACAGGCGGATGTTCTGAAAGGTGCGGGCGATCCCGGCCCGGCAGACCTGATGCGGCTGCATGCCGGTCAGTTCCTTGCCCTCGAAGAAGACCTGGCCTTCGGTGGGCCGGTAAAAACCCGTAACCATGTTGAAGCAGGTCGTCTTGCCCGCGCCGTTGGGGCCGATAAGCCCGGTGATGCTGCCCTGGGGGATGCTGGCGCTGAACTCGGACACGGCGACCAAGCCCCCGAAGCGCATGGTCAGGTTCTTGGTTTCGAGAATCATGCTCATGCCTTACCTCTCTTCATGAACCGGGCCACGCCGTCCCAGGTGATTTCACGCATGCCCATGATGCCCTCGCGGCGAAAAAGAATGATCAAGATGAGCATGAGGGAAAAGACTACCATGCGCATGCCGGGGATGCCGGCCATGGTCCATGTTCCGATGGTGATGGGATTTTCCACGAAACGCAGCCATTCGAGCATGAACGTGATGCCCGTGCCCGCCAGGATGGACCCCGTGATGGAACCAAGTCCGCCGGTGACCACGATCATGAGCACGTTGAAGGTCAGGGTGAAGAGGAACATCTTGGGGTCGATGGTGGTCAAAAGGCTCGCCAGCAGCGCCCCCCCCACCCCTGCGAAAAAAGCGCCGAAGATGAAGGACAGCAGCTTGATCTTGAAGACATTGATGCCCATGGCCTTGGCTGCGGTCTCATCGTCGCGGATGGCCTTGAAGACGTTGCCCGTGTTGCTGCTGACAATGCGGATGACAAAATAGAGGGTCAGCAGACACCAGCCGTAATTCCACCACAGGTTGGCGTAATCCGGAATACCCTTGAAGCCGAGCGCCCCGTTGGTCACGCGCGGGATGTTGTTGGCGATGACGCGCACGATCTCGGCGAAACCCAGAGTCGCGATACCCAGGTAGTCATCACCCAGACGCAGGAGCGGCGCGCCAATGAGCAGCCCGAAGAGTGCCGCCACAAGCCCGCCGGCGATCACGGCCACCAGAAAGGGCGCATGAGAGTTCTGCACCCAGGGCAGGGCTTCCTGCAGGATGAAGAGCGTGGTCTTCTGCTCCGGAGTCATGATCAGGATGGAGCAGACATAGGCGCCGATGGCCATGAACCCTGCATGGCCCAGGCTGAACATGCCGGTGAAGCCGTAGATGAGATTGAGGGAGAGCGCCAAAATGATGTTCACGGCGATGAGGTTCAGGATCTGGATCTTGTAGCCGTCCAGATTCCCCTTGGCCCACCACAGAAAAAGCCCCAGGCACCCCACCAGAACGAAGTTGAGAAAAATGGTTGTATTGCGGTTCATCAGACCTTGTCCTCCGTCTTGACGCCCATGATGCCGGTGGGCTTGATCAGCAGCATGCCGATGAGCAGGACGAAGGCGAAGGCGTCGCGGTATCCTGCCAGGTCCGGAAAAAATGCCACGGTCATGATTTCAATAAAGCCCAGGAGCACGCCGCCGATGACCGCGCCCTGGATGGAGCCTATGCCGCCGACCACCGCCGCGATAAAGGCCTTGAAGCCCGGAATCGCGCCCATGATGGGCTGCAGCTGCGGATACCGGAGGGCCCACATGATGCCGCTCGCGGCGGCCAGGGCAGAGCCAATGCCGAACGTCAGGGCGATGACCTTGTTCACGGGCACGCCCATGAGATAGCTGGTCTCGATGTCCTTGCTGATGGCCCGCATGCCGAGGCCCGCCTTGGTATGGTAGACGATGTAGACCAGGCCCAGCATCAAAAAGAACGACAGCGCCGGCACGAAGAGGGTCAAGGGCAGGACGCGCACGTCACCCCAGAGCATGGGTGTTTCCAGCCACAGAGGGCGGTACACCTGGCGCGGGATGGCCTGAAAGAAAACGATGGCCACGTTCTGCAGAAAAAAGGAGACGCCGATGGCGCTGATGAGAGCCGAGATGCGGGGTGCGTCACGCAGGGGGCGATAGGCGATGCGGTCGACCAGAATGCCTATCCCGGCCACGAGAATGATGGACGCGATCATGGCGAAGGCCCAGGGCAGATGAAACAGCGTGATGCCCCAAAATACAAAATAGGCCCCAAGCATGAAAATTTCGCTATGCGCGAAGTTGATCAGCCGCAAAATCCCGTAGACCATGGTGTAACCGATGGCGATGAGCGCGTAGAGGCTGCCCAGGGTCAGGCTGTTCAGGAAATGTTGTATGAAAGTTGCCAGAGTCATGGACGTTCCTTGTCTGAAAAGGCGGCAGGGGGTTGCCCCTGCCGCCTTTGCCCCGAGAGGGACGTTTCTTGGGTATTAGAGTTCGGGAGTGATGGCACCGATGTAGGTCTTCTTGCCGTCCTTGATCATGACCAGTCCGACGGGCTTTTCAGCGTCGTGGGTCTCGTTGATGGTCGTGGTGCCTGTCACGCCGACAAAGCCCTTGGTCGCAGCCAATGCGTCGGTGATGGCCTGCGGCTCGGCGGAACCGGCGCGGGTGATGGCGTCCATGATGATCATGTAGGCATCATAGCCCAGGGCGGCATTGACGTTGGGATCCTTGTCGGGATTGATCTTGGTCCAGTCGTCGGTGAACTTCTGGGCCACGGGGTTCATGTCGGGCATGGACGGATCGTAAGGGAAGGTGGTGTGCATGAAACCTTCCACGGCGGAGCCGCCGATGGCGGTGATCTCCGGGTTGTCCATGGCATCGCCGCCCATGATCTTGAACTTTCCGCCCAGTTCCTGGACCTGCTTCATGATGATGGCGCCTTCGGCGAAGTAGGAAGGAATGAAGAGCACGTCAGGCTGCTTGCTCATGATTTCCTGCAACTGGGCAGTGAAATCCTGGTCGCCGGACTGGTAGTTCAGGGTGGCGACAATTTCGCCGCCCAGCTTGGTGAAGGACTTTTTGAAAAAGCTGGCCAGACCGACGGAATAGTCGTTGGCCACGTCGATCAGCAGAGCTGCTTTTTTCAGGCCCAGATCGCGGTAGGCGTAGGTGGCTGCGCCGGCGCCCTGGAAGGGGTCGATGAAGCATACGCGGAAGATGTACTTCTTGCCCTGGGTGACCAGGGGATTGGTGCAGCTGGTGCCGACCTGCGGGATACCGGCCTTTTCGGAAACTTCACCACCGGCCATGGCCAGGGAAGAACCGTAGGTGCCGATGATGGCCTGAACTTTTTCCTTTTCGATCAAGCGCTTGACCGCGTTTGCGGACTCGACCTTGTCGGACTTGTTGTCAACCACGAACAGCTCGACTTTCTTGCCGAGAACCTCGCCCATTTCCTTGTGGGCCATCTGCACGCCTTCCAATTCCAGCTGGCCGCCAAAGGCATTCTGCCCGGTCAGGGGCAGAAACACGCCAATTTTCACAGTATCGTCGGCTGCCAAAGACATGCCGGCGAAGCCGCAAACCATGGCCAAAACCATGCACAGGACTCCTAGTCGTTTCATCAAAAAATCCTCCAAGGTGAACGTTGAATCCCGGAGATGACGTCGCGCCAAGCGCCCCGTATCACCGGCTGCCGTTTGGCTTCGCGCAAACACGACGAAGCCTGCCATGAACCCGGAAACCCAACGCTTCCGGCTTCCCTTTTTTCTCGTCCAAGGTGGAGCCCGCACAGGCTCCGGAACAGTGATACTCTGTAATTTACCAAGACACCACTGCGGAAATTTTCTTGGCCAGCTCAACCAGATAGCCGGCGAAACGCCTCTCGAACTCTTCCATGGAAAAGCGGTCCGTGGAGGAGTCGAAGCTCACTCCGCCCACGACCTTGCCGGTGCGCAGGCTGTGCAGCGGCGCGCCGATGGCGATGAGCCCGGGCACGAACTCTTCGCGGTTGCGGGTGTAGCCGCGCTCCACGGACTGATGCAGATCCGCCAGCAGTTCCGGCGCAGAAGTGATTGTCTTGTCGGTTTTAGGGGTCAGAGAGAGACGCGATACAAAAGCGGCAAGCTCTTCATCGTTCATGAAGGCCATGGCCGCCTTGCCAGCGGCCAGGTAATACGGCTCGGAGCCATAGCTGAACGAGCGGAAAGCCTTGGTGTCCTGGGATTCGCGACGATAAATCAGATAGATGGAGTCTCCGGACAAAAGGCCTACGTCGACATGCACGCCGTGGCGCTCATGAGCCGCGTCGACCTGGGTCTTGACGGCGCGCTCCAGCTCGCTTTTTTCAAGCATGGCATGGGCCAGGGCCAGCATGCGCACCCCAAGCCTGTACAGGCCGGTGCGATCGTCGCGCTTTAAAAAGCCGAGATCGCAAAACGTATTGACATATCTATATATGGAAGTCTTGTTGATGCCCGTGCGGCGGGAAATCTGGGCGAGAGTGTAACCAACGTCGTCATCGCCGAAAATATCTAGAATCCAGAGGCCTTTGGCCAATGTTTCGGAACTGTTGTCCTTGCCTGCCATGGATGATTCCGGTTGACGATGAGAATTCGCTGAACGATTGAGAATACCTAAATAATGAACAACCCGTTCCGCTGAGAGAACCTATTCGTGAAGCTGCGAAACGGCTATGCGAAAAGAGCGGGATTTGTCAACATGAAGTCATCACGGAGCATTTGTCTTCCCCTTACGTCCCGTGGCTGGGAGATTATTGAATATGGTGCTGGATTTGCTTCCCGGACCCTGCTAAAACTCAAGCAGGCAGCAATGAATCACTTTTGCGGGAGAACTCATGGACCTACAGTATTGGCATTGGCTTGTTTTCGGCATGATCCTCATCATCGCCGAGATTTTCATTCCAAGTTTCACCATTGTCTGGTTTGGACTGGCCGCGCTGGCCGTGGGCGCTCTGGTCTGGCTTGCCCCGGCCGTGAGCCTGACCATGCAATTGTTGCTCTGGACCATATTCTCCGCACTTTTGGCCACGTTCTGGTTTGTGGTCATGAAGCCGCGCATGCTGGACAAAACCCGCGCCGGCATGTCCCGCGAGGCACTGCTGGGCGAAACTGGCCAGGTCATCCGCACGCCAGAGGGCGATCGGCGCGGCGTCGTGCGCTTCTCCAAACCCCTGCTCGGCTCCGACGAGTGGTCCTTCATCTGTGACGAACCCTTGCAGTTGGGCGACCGGGTCCAGATCCGCGACGTATCGGGCAACACACTTGTGGTCGCCCCGAAAAACAACAAACAAGCCCTTTAGGAGATCATCATGTTCAGTCCAGGACTTATCGTAGTCGCTTTCCTGCTTCTCTTGGTCATCATCACCATCAGCATGGGCGTGCGCATCGTGCCCCAGGGTTTCAAGTTCGTGGTCCAGCGCCTGGGCAAGTACCATAGCACCCTGGCCCCGGGCCTGAACATCATCATACCATACATGGACACCGTGGCCTACAAGGTGACGACAAAGGACATCGTCATGGACATCCCCTCGCAGGAGGTCATCACCCGCGACAACGCGGTCATCATCACCAACGCCGTGGCCTACATCAACATCGTGTCCCCGGAGAAAGCGGTGTACGGGGTGGAAGACTACCGCATGGCCATCCAGACCCTGGTGCAGACCTCGCTCAGATCCATTGTCGGTGAAATGGACCTTGACGACGCTCTGTCCTCCCGGGACCGGATCAAGGCCAGACTCAAAGAAACCATCTCCGATGACATCTCGGATTGGGGCATCATGCTCAAGACCGTGGAGATCCAGGACATCAACCCGTCCGACACCATGCAGCATGCCATGGAAGAACAGGCCGCGGCCGAACGCGCCCGACGCGCCACGGTAACACGGGCCGAGGGCGACAAGTCTGCTGCCATCCTGCAGGCGGACGGTCGCCTGGAAGCATCACGCCGCGACGCCGAAGCCAAGGTCGTACTGGCCGAAGCCGACCAGGCCGCCATCAACAAGGTCGCCGAGGCAACCAAGGGCGGCGAACTGCCGCTCGTCTTCCTGCTGGGACAGCGCTATGTGGACGCCATGCGCAAGATGGCCGAAAACAACAACTCCAAAATCATCGTCCTCCCCGCCGACCTGCCCGCGGCAGTGCGCGGGATCATGGGCACGCTGGGCAAATAGCACAGACATCGTTCACCTCCCCCAACCCGAGACAGCGCGGCCGGCATCCCCGGCCGCGCCTTCAGCGACCTGAACTACGTCCCGGCCATGAACCTAGCCAAATCCCTATCCACGCCCTTGCCTGACATCTTTCAAGCCGGTTGCGAAGCCTTGAATGCCCCGGGAAAAGCGGATTCGCACCCCTGGCCAAGAACAACCGTTTTCAAACTTGCCGCTTGCTTCTCATCATAATCGGCCATAAGATCGGCCAGGATCAGAGCGAAATCTGCATTATATTTTTTATTTCAATAATAATCATACATAATTAAAATAAAAATAAAGCAGCCATAAGATCGGCCACAAAAGGAGCCCATGACATACGACTGGAGTCGCCCGGCCCTCACGCCCATACTGCCAGGCAAGAAACTGATCGGCCCGCTCAAGGACATGGCGACGGAAGTGGCCACGGCTTCCGCAGGACTGGAAAAAAGCATTGCAGGAGTGACGGCCCGCACCCTCGGTGAACGGCTCCGCCTGATCAACAGCTACTATTCCAATCTGATCGAAGGCCACAAAACCACCATTCCCGAAATCGAAGCCGCCCTGGCCAGCCAGTTTGTCGACAAACCGGAACGACGTTATGCTCAGGAACTCTGCGCCGCGCATGTCCTGACCGAACGTGAATTCATGGCACTGCTGGAGCGAGAACCCAGCCTGGACATCTGCAGCGCGGATGTACTGTCACGCCTTCACGCCACCTTCTATAGCCATCTGCCTGCGGACCATCTGACCACGCATCATGCCGGCGGATTTACCGACATCCCGGTCATGCCGGGAACCCTGCGGGACGGCGAGGTGTCCGTCGACGGCCAGACGCAGCATGGGCCGAGCGCCGCCGAGTTGCCACGGCAAATGACAATTTACCGTGACGTCTTCACGCCTTCGGCCTTTCACGGGGATGAAAAACTCATTGCCGCCGCAATCAGCCATCACCGCCTGACCTGGCTGCACCCGTTCCGGGATGGCAACGGCCGCATATCCCGCCTGCACACAGGCTTGTATCTGGCCCGCATCAACGTCAACCAATGCAATCTGTGGTCGCTGTCACGCGGTTTTTCCCGGAACAAGGACGGCTACATGCTCAATCTGCGCGCCACGGACAGCCCGGAACACGTGAACGCGCAGGCCTTTTTCGATGAGGCTCTGACTGCGGATTTCTGCCGGTTCTTTTTCGAGATATGCTTGGATCAGATCAGCTTCATGCGCAACCTGCTCCGCCTGGAAGAAATTGACCGACGCATCGAGTGGCTAGTGCAGACCACGATCATGACCCGGGAAAAGGACTTGGCCCCAGAGGCGGACCGCTTGCTCCGGGCCGTGTTCCGGGAAGGAATGGTCCCCAGAGGCCGCATTCCGGAAATCGTGGGCATGGCCGAACGCACTGCCAGACGAAGGGTGACCGCGCCACTTGAAAGGCTGAACCTGCTCACCTCGGAAACACCCAAGGGACCGGTGGCGCTGGGGATGCCGGGAGAGGCGTTGCCGTTTCTCTTTCCGTCGCTGTTCGATCCATCCGTCATCGGGCAGGAATACGGCGAGCAGAGCATTGTCTGACTCCTGCCGTGCCGGGCATAGACGCGGGAATGACAAACCGGATCACCCAGGCAATTCCAGGGCTTCTCGACGGCCCGGACGGCTCGCCCTCGGGAGGTGACAACCTCCCCTCCCCGCGCTATGCAAGATCCGGCCTGAAACATGAGCCACATCAATAACCCTCAACCCCGGAGATTGGATGTTCAGCGCATTAGTAGATTTTGTCGGCACGCTCCGCAGGGGCGACGCCCGGTGATCTAGCCGGGCCGTGGTCCCTGCCCCGTCCTCAATTGATTCATCACGAGGAGGAGCATCATGGGCTACACCAACGCCACGGAAGTTTTGCCGAAGACCATTCTGGAGATCGTACAAAGATATATCGATGGCCAATGCGTGTACATCCCGCGCCGGGATGACCGCAGAAGGGCCTGGGGAGAACAGACGCAGACACGCGCGAACATAACGGCCAGAAACCGCGAGATCCATGCCCGGCACGCCCAGGGCATGGAGGTGCGGGAACTGGCCGAGCAGTTCTACCTCTCGCCCAAGACCATCGCCAAAATTCTCCGCGCACGGAGCACCGGAAGGTGAACGCAGCGCCATGGGACCGTCCCATGGCGCTTTTTCGTTTCATAACCATCCGCGAAGCGGACAACGCCGGGCGCTTCGCATACTGTCCCGCCGAACGGACGACGAAGGGCCATCTCTTGCGTCATGTCCCCGGCCAGGGTTATTCCCGGCCCGTAAGCTGGAGCGGCCTAACCTTCCAGCAAACCTCAACCTACGATTAGATCATGACACTCCATGACCTCGGCTTCGACCCATGGTTTGCGGTCCCTGCCCCTGAATCACAGCCCGAGGGCTGCGCGATCGCCCGCGTCTGCGCCGTCGATCGCGGTTCGTACTGCCTCAGAAACGAATCGGGCGACGTACCGGCGGAGCTGTCCGGGAAGCTTTCGTATCAGAGCGAGCGGGCGACGGACCTGCCTTGCGTCGGTGACTGGGTCACGGCGCAGTATTACGACCACGGCAGGGCCGCCATCATCCACCAGGTCTTTGCGCGCAGAACCTTCCTGCGGCGCAGGGCCGCAGGCGGCACCGTCGATCAGCAGATGATCGCCGCCAACGTCGACATCGCCTTCATTGTCCAGTCAGGCCATTTCGACTTCAATCCCAACCGGCTGGAGCGGTACCTGATCATGGCCGCGGATGGGCAGGTGGAACCGATTATCCTCCTGACCAAAACGGACCTGCTGACTGCAGAGGAACTTGAACACAGACTTGCGATCATCGCCTCCGTGACTACGGCCCGGGTCATCGCCCTGAGCAGCGTGACCGGCACCGGACTTGACGAACTCCGGGGCGCCCTTGCTCCAGGAAAAACATGCTGCCTGCTCGGCTCCTCGGGCGTGGGCAAGACGACGCTCGTCAACCGCCTCGTGGGCCTGGACGCCTATGCGACCCGGACCGTCAGCGCCACGGGCGAAGGCACCCACACGACCACCCGTCGCCAGCTCATCCTGCTTGAATCCGGCGCCATGCTGATTGACACGCCCGGCATGCGGGAGCTGGGCATCCTCGGGGCAGAGGACTGCGTCAACATGGGTTTCGGGGAGATGGCCGCCCTGGCCTCGACCTGCCGGTACGCCGACTGCACGCACCGGCACGAGCCCGGCTGCGCCGTGCGGGCCGCCATCGAACGCGGCGACCTGCAGGAGGAGCGCTATGCCAATTACCTCAAGCTCAGGAAGGAAGCGGAATACATTGAGATGTCATCGCTGGACAAACGTAGGAAGGACAAGACCTTTGGCAAGCTCGTAAAGTCGGTGAAAAAAGGGATGAAGCGCTAAGCGGCGGAAAAACCAGCCCCTCACCTGTCCGGGCACGCAGCGGCCCCGGATTATCTTTGTTCTTAACATCCCGCCATTTCAGAAACAGTCCGGACATGTGGAAACAACAGCCTGCTATTTCCCCGGCAATTTCAGATGATCGAGCACCTTCTGGTGCGCCAGTTTCGACTTCTCCGTTTCCAGGGACGGTATCTCATCGCGATCCACGTAACGAATGGCCGCGCACGGGCACATCTCCACGCAGGCCGGACCCATGCCCACCTGGCGGCGCTGGGCGCACATGTCGCATTTGGCGACCATGACCCCACGATCGGTCTCGAACATGGCGCTGTGCGGACAAGCCAGGATGCAATTCTTGGTCTGGCAACCCCGGCAGAGCATGGATTGCAGAATCATGGCCCCGTCCTTGTCCCGCTTCAGCGCTCCCCGCGGGCAGGCGTTGGCGCACTTGGGGTTTTCGCAGTGCTGGCAATACAGCGGCACCATGACCCCGTCGATGGTCCGGGTCATGTGGATGCGCGAGGTGTCGTTAGTGAAGCGGCACACGTATTCGCAGGTCTCGCAGCCGATGCACAGGCTGTAGTCGATATAGAGGGTTTTCTGCCCGCTCATGTCAGCTCCTGAATCCCGCTTCGTTGGTCACAAGATCATTGTAATCGTAGGCATCGAGCCTGTCCTGGGCCTTCAAATCCAGCCAGTTGGCCAGGGAACGGGCCGCGCGCAGGCCGCTGTAGACCGCCTTGCCGATCTTGCTCGGGCCGCTCAGGGCGTCACCGGCCACGAACACGTTCTCGATGGCGGTCATGTGCAACCAGCGCACCTCGCCCTTGCGCACGTTCTCAAGGCCGAGCTCCTTGGCGAACGGCGGCGTGGCCGTCTCGCCGATGGCGGCGACCACCAGATCCACGGGCAGGACCGAAACCTCCGTCCCGTTCTGGCCTGGACGGGAAATCTCCAGCCCCTCGACCTTGCCTCCGCCCAGAACCTGAAGCGGCGTGGTGCGATCCAGCCACTCCACGCCCATCTGCCGCAGCTGCTCGATCTCGAAGGCCCCGCACGGCGCTTCGCGGCTGGTCCGCCGATAGATGTGGTAGACCTTGGCCGCGCCGAGATGAATGGCGCTGTGGGCCACATCCACAGCCGAATGCCCGGCTCCGATGACGGCCACGGTCTTGCCCGCGACATCCGGCAGCTTCACGTTGGGCGCGCTGTATTTGACGGCGCGGATGGGGAAAAGAAATTCAAGGCCCGAGAAAACGTTGGGCAGGGTCTCGCCGGGGATGCCGAGTTTGCGTGAACGCCAGGAGCCCGTGCAGATCATGATGGCGTCGTACTTCTTGACCATGTCGCCAAAACCCAGGATCTCGCGGCAGAAATGATCGCCCTCCTCGTCGTGCAGGGGTCCGCTGCAGCAGATTTTGGTGTGGGTGTGGAAGATGACGCCCGCCTTTCTTTCGAGATGGCGCGCGCCAAGGTCGATGCGCTCCTTGGGGATGCGGTATCCGGGGATGCCGAAGAGCATGAGCCCTCCCGGCTTGGGCAGCTTGTCATAGACTTCGACCTGATAGCCCAGGCAGGACAGATAGCCCGTGGCGGCCAGCCCCGAGGGGCCCGCGCCGATGATGCCGACGCTGCGGCCATTGGGTGCGGCCGGTTCGGAACACAGGAAATTGAAATTGATCGGCTCCATGAGCCCTCCCGCTTATGTCCATGACTGTATTGAAACCATCTGTTCCGAGCCTGGATCTTTGTCAAGAATGAGTAATCATTCACAATGTCAGGGGCTGATGAGCTGAAAGAAGTTGTGTTTTTTTGATCTGTGTCAAAGCCCAGGGCTCCGCTTCCCCGTAAACACCTTCTCAACACAACAACAACACCCCAACCATGGAGGCTACTCCTCATGTTTTGTAATCAGTGTGAACAGACCGCCAAAGGAACCGGATGCACCAAGGTCGGCGTTTGCGGCAAACAGCCCGAAGTCGCCGCCCTTCAGGATCTCCTCATTTTTGCCCTGCAGAGACTGTCCCAGGTCACGGTTCAGGCGCGCGCCAAAGGCGTCTCCGACCCGGCCGTCAACCGCTTCATCAATGAAGGCGTCTTCTCGACCCTGACCAACGTGGACTTCGACCCGGCCCGTTTTCAGGTTCTCATCAACCAGACAGTGACCCACCGCGAAGCGATCAAGTCCAAGACTGGCGTGAGCGTCGACGGCCCCGCCGCCTCCTTCGCTCCGGCCGCGACCCTGGAAGGCCTCGTTGCCCAGGGCGAGCAGCACGGCATCTCCGAAGCTCTGGAAGCCCACGAAGACCTGCGTTCCCTGAAGCAGATTCTCATTTACGGTCTGAAGGGCGTGGCCGCCTATGCCGATCATGCCGCCATCCTCGGTCAGGAAGACGAGAGCGTGTATGAATTCGTGCAGCGTGCATTGGTGGCCAGCCTTGAAAAGCTGGGTGTCGACGAGTTGGTTGGCCTGTGCATGGAATGCGGCACCGCCAACCTCAAGGCCATGGAGATCCTGGATGCGGCCAATACCGGCACTTACGGCCACCCGGTCCCGACGGAAGTTCCGCTCGGACCCAAGAAGGGCAAGGCCATCCTGGTTTCCGGCCATGATCTGAAAGACTTGGGGCTGCTGCTGGAACAGACCGCTGGCAAGGGTATAAGCATCTACACCCACGGCGAAATGCTGCCCTGCCACGGCTACCCGGAACTCAAGAAACACCCGCACTTCCACGGTCATTACGGCACCGCCTGGCAGAACCAGCAAAAGGAATTCGCCGAATTCCCCGGCGCCATCCTCATGACCACCAACTGCATCCAGAAGCCCGTGGAATCCTACCATGGGAACATCTACACCACCGGCCTGGTCGGCTGGCCCGGCGTGACCCATGTAGGCAAGGATTTTTCAGAGGTCATCGAAAAGGCCCTGACCATGCCCGGATTCGCGGCCGATGAAGACAAGGGCTCCGTGCTGACCGGCTTTGCCCGCAACGCGGTCCTCGGTGTGGCCGACAAGGTCATCGCGGCCGTCAAGAGCGGCGACATCCGCCACTTCTTCCTCGTGGCCGGTTGCGACGGCGCCAAGCCAGGCCGCAACTACTATACGGAATTCGTGGAAAAAGTCCCCACCGATTGCATCGTGCTGACCCTGGCCTGCGGCAAGTTCCGCTTCTTCGACAAGAAGCTGGGCGACATCGGCGGCATCCCGCGCCTCCTGGACATCGGCCAGTGCAACGACGCCTACTCCGCCATCCAGATCGCCTCGGCCCTGGCCGGAGCTTTTGGGTGCGGCGTGAACGACCTGCCCCTTTCGATGGTCCTGTCCTGGTACGAGCAGAAAGCCGTGGCCATCCTGCTGACCCTCTTAAGCCTCGGCATCAAAGGCATCCGCCTCGGGCCCACCCTGCCCGCCTTCATCACCCCGACGGTGCTGAATGTGCTGATCGAAAACTTTGACATAAGGCCCCTGACCACCCCCGACGAAGACTTGAAGGCCATCCTCGGCTAATCTCAGCCCGAAATCCGTCCATAACCAAGGCCGTGCCCCGCGCACGGCCTTGGTTTTTTTTTGGAGCGACGGCGAAACCATGTCGAGTAACGCCTCATTACGCGCTCCCCGGTTGACACCACTGCCCGTTAGTGGCCACAGGGTATGTATTGATCGCCCAACCTGAAACAAAGCGGACTTGCGCCCATGGAATATATCAACAAGCTCTTGGCCAGGGGCGAGCACTTCGTCACAACGTCGATCGTGCATGCCCGGCGCGAAGACACACCCGCACCGTGGTTCGTGATCCGGCTGCTGCGGACCCTCCTCTTCGCGACCCGGGATTTTGAAAACCGTCAGGGTTCCCTGCAGGCATCCGCCCTGACCTTCTACACCCTCCTCTCTCTGGTTCCGCTCGCGGCCATGGCTTTCGGCATCGCCAAGGGCTTCGGACTTGAACAGCTGCTTGAAAAAGAGCTGCTCCGCAATTTTGCCGCGCAGCAGGAGGTGGTCCAGCAGGTCATCGCCTTCGCCCTCAACATGCTCAACAACACAAAGGGAGGGCTCATCGCCGGCATCGGCGTCATTATCCTGTTCTGGTCCGTGATCAAGGTTCTTGGCAGAATCGAACAAAATTTCAATCGAATATGGGCTGTACCCTCGCGCTCGATGTCGCGCAGACTGAGCGACTACCTGGCCATCATGCTCATCGCCCCCCTGCTCCTGATCTTGTCCGGCAGCGCCACAGTATTCATCGCATCCCAGGTGCGGGCCATTTCCTACCAAGTCGGCATGCCCGGCGTGCTCGACCCGGCAGTCTCCCTGGGTCTGGGCTTCGCCCCCTACCTGCTGCTCTGGGCCCTCTTCACCCTGCTCTACCTGATCATGCCCAATACCCGCGTTCAGTTCGGAGGCGCGCTGCTGGCTGGCATCCTGGCCGGGTCGGCGTACCAACTCCTGCAGGTCAGCTACATCGCTTTTCAGATCAACGTGGCCAGCTACAATGCCATTTACGGCAGCTTCGCGGCCCTGCCCCTCTTTTTGATCTGGCTGCAACTGAGCTGGCATATCGTTCTTTTCGGGGCCGAGATCGCCCACTTCTTTCCCCATTCAGACACCGTCGCGGCAGAGCCGAAATGGCGCGAGCGGAGCATGGCGCAAACCAGACTCCTGGCACTGGCGATCTGCCATGAGATCGTGCAGCGCTTTCACCGCGATGAACCGAGCTTAAGTGAAGAAACCATTGCCTCGGAGTTTGACATGACCCGCAGTGAAGCCTCCGAAATGATCAACATGCTGGTCCACGCACACCTCCTGCACCGTGTTCAGCCCGAAGGGGACGAAACGCCCCAGCTGCAACCGGCCCGGGACAGCGCCAACATCACCGTCCGTGACGTGCTCGATGCCGTCGACAATGCCCATGCGAACCCGAGCTTTACCCATGACCATTTCAAACTTGCGGCCATGTCCGCGTGCCTGAAGACGCTCCAAAAGGACCTCGACCGCACTGCCGCCACGAAATTGCTGCGCGATATCGAACCTGCGCAATGCCAGGAGGCCAGTTCCGCAGATGCCGCGAATAAAAATTAACCAATTTTGTTTAAACAAGCCCGAACAGGTCGCCAACAATTCGGAATTAAATTACAAAAAAGTAAATTAACGCAGCACACAGCCATCGAATCAGATGAGTCTTTCCAAGCACCGAATCTTCCAGCGACCCAGTTTATGTTCTAACCATTCAATATTAAAATACTTCATTTTTCCATCCGGCAGCAAAGCCTTGGGCACACCGTAGCTTCGCTCCCGTTGACCATTGCGGCATCCTTGTTGCTTGATAGCCGCCATGAGCACCTCAACCTGTTCCACAGAATTGCGCGTCCTGCTGGCCATCAGCAAGGTCATCGACCAGGCCCTGGACCTGGAAAGCGCTCTGGAATCAATTCTGAAAATCCTGTCCGACACCATGAGCATGCGCAGGGCCACAGTCACGTTGTACGACCCACTCTCGGGACGTCTGGCCATCTCCACTTCCTACGGGCTCTCGGCCCTGGAAAAGCAACGCGGCGTCTACCGGATGGACGAAGGAATCACGGGGATCATTTTCCGCACAGCAAAGCCATATGTGGTCCCGGACATCTCCCTTGAGCCCCTCTTTCTGGACAAGACCGGCACACGGCGCATCAGCCAAGAACGCATATCGTTTGTGGGCGTGCCCATTCTGCTGCACGGCAGCCCCATCGGGGTCATGAATGTGGACCGCGTCTTCACGGGCCAAGAGCAACTCGATGCCGACACGGAATTTCTGACCGTGGTGGCCACCCTCATTTCTCAATTCTTAAGTCTTAACGAAAAAGTAAAAAAAAGAGAGGCCGCCCTCAAGCAGGAGAACACCTCCCTCAAGTACCAGATCGCCAGGGAGAACCACGGGCCCTACATCGTAGGCAAGAGCCAGGCCATGCTGGAAGTGGAACAATACGTGGCCAAAGTCGCCATCACCAAAGCCACGGTACTGCTCCTCGGGGAATCGGGAACGGGCAAGACCCTCATCGGGCGGATCATTCATGAGCTGTCCGACCGCAAAGCCCACCCATTCATCAAGGTCAACTGCGCCGCCATCCCCGAAAATCTGCTTGAAGCCGAACTTTTCGGCTACGAGAGAGGGGCTTTCACCGGAGCCAACAGCACAAAGCCGGGCCGTTTTGAAGATGCGCACCTGGGCACGATTTTTCTTGATGAAATCGGGGAGTTGCCCCTCACACTGCAATCCAAACTGTTGCGCGTGCTGCAGGAACGCGAATTCGAACGCATCGGCAGCAACAAGACGCGCAAAGTCGATGTGCGCATCATCAGCGCCACCAACCGTGAGTTGGAGGCCCTTGTCGGTCACGGGCTTTTCCGCGAAGACCTTTACTACCGCCTGAACGTCTTCCCCGTGCATGTGCCGGCGGTCCGCGAGCGCAAGGAAGATATTCCGCGTCTCCTCAATCATTTTCAAAAGGAAATGGAGCGCGAATACGGCCGCAGCCTGACCCTGACCACGGGCGCTCTCGACCTGCTGCTGGCCTATGACTGGCCCGGCAATGTGCGCGAACTGGAAAACCTGGTGGAGCGGCTGGTCATTCTGACCGACGACAAGCCGGTGGAAGCGGAGCTGGTGCGCGGATTCCTCACGCCTGAAACACACCGGCCCGGACCGGCCAGGCACGTTCCCGAACCGCCCGTTCGTTCCGAGCAGGAAGATTTTTGCCAGCCGCTCAAGGAAACCGAACGCCGGGAAGTCCTGGCGGCGCTCAAGCGAAACGCCTGGATTCAGTACAAGGCCGCCCGGGAACTGAACCTCACGCCACGCCAGATGGGCTACCGGGTCAGAAAATTCAACCTTGAAGAACTCATCGCCAAAGGGCGAGTCGATCACCGCAGACAACAATCATAAAACCCCTCGGCCTGGCCGGGATCAATCCCTCCGACACGTTTCCGACCGGGCCTCTCTTCCCGCTCTAAACTTCTCGTGCTTGAGGCACGTCCTTTTTCGTGTAAAGTACAGCGAAACGAATGGCGCAAGCCACGGATGTCAAGGGCTGGCGAGATATTTCTTAGCTCTTGACGAGCGTCAACGAAAAGCACAAGTGGAAATACCGAAAATTGCCCGCCCCGTGATGGGCAACATTTCCCAGCAGGAGAACCAAGCATGTTCAGACATAACGGATTGTTCGGCCTAATGGCCGGACTTTTCCTCTTTTTATCCACCGTCCAGTCCCACGCCCAGGCCCAGGCTCCAGGCTTCGGCCTGCAGGATGTCGCGGCCATGGCGCAAGCGCTCGCGGCCAAAACGTATGAAGACAACGCCGGACATGTGCCCGAGGTCCTTAAGACCATCTCGTACGACCAATGGCGGGACATTCGCTTTGTCCCGGAAAAGAGCCTGTGGCGCGCGGACAAGCTGCCCTTTGAGCTGCAATTCTTCCATCCGGGGCTGTTCTATGACCGCACCATAGCCGTCAACGTGGTGGAAAAGAATGTGCCCACCCGCCTGGCCTTTGATACCGGGGCTTTCGATTACGGAAAGAACGACTTCGCTGCGCAGATCCCGGCGGACATGGGGTATGCCGGGTTTCGCATCCATACCGCCATCAACACCAAGAACTATCTGGATGAGTTTCTGGTCTTTCTTGGGGCCAGCTATTTCAGGGCCGTGGGCAAGGGGCAGCACTACGGCTTGTCCGCCCGTGGTCTGGCCATCGACACAGCGGAGCCATCCGGCGAGGAATTCCCTTTTTTCAAGGAATTCTGGATCGTAAAACCCGGCAAGAAGGACAAGTCCATCACCATCTACGCCCTGCTGGACTCACGCCGCGTAGCCGGTGCCTATCGTTTCGAGATCACAACTGGGGCTGAAACCGTGCTCGACGTCGAGTCCATTCTCTTTTTGCGCGAACCGGTGGCCAAACTGGGGATCGCGCCCCTGACCAGCATGTTCATCTTCGGGGAGAACTCCAATCCTCGCGTGAGTGACGATTTCAGACCCGAAGTCCATGACTCCGACGGCCTCATGGCCGCGTTCGACAACAACGAGTGGATCTGGCGGCCGCTGCAAAACCCCAAATCCCTGTCCGTCAATGTCTTCAGCGCGCCCAACATTCGCGGCATGGGCCTCATGCAGCGCGACACGGATTATGAGAACTACCTCGACCTTGAGGCCAAATACGAGGCCAGGCCCAGCGCCTGGATCGAACCCAAGGGCGACTGGGGGCCAGGCAAACTTCATCTGGTGCAGATTCCCTCACCGGAGGAGATCCACGACAACATCGTCACCTTCTGGGCTCCCGACACAAATCCGCAGCCGGGGCAACCCATCGCCTTTGACTACAGGCTTCGCTGGGCGCCGCCCAAACGCGTGACCTCGCCCGAGGGCCAGGTCATCTTCACGCGCACCGGGAAGGGAAAAACGCCCAACTCCAGACTGTTCGTGCTTGAATTCAAGGGTGGCAAGCTTGAGGACCTGCCGGACGACGCGGCCCTGGACGCCAACGTCTGGGTCGGAATGGGCGGCAAACTCCTGGAAAAAAGCGTATATAAAAATCCTGTCACCGACAGCTGGCGTCTGGTATTTGAAATCGAACCCGATTCGGCTTCCGCCCTCTCCATGGTCCTGCCGGACAAGAGGCCAAGCATCGAAATGCGGGCAATCCTGCAACACGGCGTAACCCCGCTGACCGAAACATGGACCTACGCCATCAAACTCTGATGAAAAACAAACCCACGGAGCCTCCTCTGCCGCTCGACGCCTGCAATTCAGGCGTCTTCCGCCCTCCAGTCGAGACGGCGGCCACGATCCTCGAGACCCGGCTGGAAGCAGCGGGCCGACGGATCGCGGCCTATCTGCGGCATCTGCCCTTGCCGGAGAAAAGCCGCCACGAACTGGCTCTGAAGACTCTGACCGTGCTGGCGGAAGACCCCGGCAACAACCCGTCCCAGGCCGAAGCCAGAGCCATGACCATCCTGCGGGAGCTCCTGGCCGAGCAGCCGATTCCCCTTTTCGTGGTGCCGGGACCGCCACTGCGACGCATGCATATGAAACCCGAAGAGATGGACAGGCGGCCTTGGGTGCGCGTGTTCTTGCGCCTTGGGCGGCCTCTTTGGAGCATGACCGCGTACTTTTTCAACACGCGCCTGATCGATATTTTTCAGTACGCGCTCCTGCTCGCAGGGCTCTATATTCTCGACGCGACCTTGCACTAGCGCCGGTTTACGCAAATCCGATTTTTTTAAATAACGCGCCAGGCGGATTGCTCGGACTTTCATAAAGCCGCTCCATGCCTCAAGTCGCCATGGCTCGGTCGCTTCACCAAGGAACTTCATGAAACGAGAATTTTTGAACGAACCCTGGCGCAAGATCGCCAGCCGCCGCAGACTTCTTCTCCTGATTCTGGTCCTGACTCCGGCCCTGGTTGCCGCCAGCGTCATGGGATCGCTCCTCCCGCACCGGGGGACCACCTATCTCGAAGCGAGCATCATTTTTGTCTATTGCGTGCTTTTCATCTGGATCTCGCTCGGTTTCTGGACTGCCCTGGCCGGATTCTGGACCTTGCTCAAGAAAGACGACCGCTTCGCCGTGACGCGCTCGCGCGGGGAACTCGACGCGCCCATTCGCGCTCACGTCAAGACCGCCATCCTCTTCCCCGTCTGCAACGAGGACCCGGAACGGATCATGGCCGGCATCCAGGCCGTCTGGCGCTCCCTGGTCAGGCTTGGCGCGGCGGACAGGTTCGACATTCACATCTTGAGCGATTCAAACGATCCGGACCGCTGGGTGCAGGAACAGGCGGCCTGGAGCAGGCTATGCGAAGACCTCTCCGCCCATGGCCACATTTTCTACCGTCGCCGGCGCGTCAATCTGAAACGCAAAAGCGGCAACGTCGCCGATTTCTGCCGCCGCTACGGCGCCCATTACATCTACATGATCGTCTTTGACGCCGACTCCGTCATGTCCGGCGAAACGCTCATCCGCATGGTGCGCATCATGGAACGCAGGCGCAACGTCGGCATCCTGCAAACCGCCCCGGCCTGCACAGGTCGCGAGACCCTCATCGCCCGCGCCCAGCAGTTCGCCAACAGGGCCTATGGACCCATGTACGCGGCAGGCCTGCACCACTGGTTCCTGGGAGACGCGCAGTTCTGGGGTCACAACGCCATCATCAGGGTCAAGCCCTTCATGAAGCATTGCGCCCTGACGCGCTTGCCGGGCAAGCCGCCGCTGGGCGGCGACATCCTTTCCCATGACTTCGTGGAATCCGCCCTCATGCGCCGTGCCGGATACTCGGTCTGGCTGGCCTATGACCTTGAGGGCAGCTACGAGGAGGTTCCACCCAATCTGCTGACGGAACTCAAGCGCGATCGCCGCTGGTGCCAGGGTAACCTGCAGCATCTGCGGCTGGTCTTCACTCGCGGCATCTTTCCCGGTCACCGCGTTCTCTTTCTGAACGGGGTCATGGCCTACGGCTCGGCCCTGCTCTGGTTCCTGTTCCTGGCCTTGGCTACCGCCGCGGCCGTGACCGAGGCCATGGTCCAGCCCGACTACTTCACGCCTTCCAAATCCCTCTTCCCCGTCTGGCCCGTCTGGGATCCCGCGCCGGCCCTGACACTTCTGGCAGGGACAGCCGTTATCCTTTTCCTGCCCAAGGTCTGCGCCCTGCTCCTGGCTCTCATCAAAGGACGCCGCAAACAGTTCGGTGGATTTTTCGCCCTGTGCGGGAGCATCCTGACAGAGGTCGTCTTGTCCACCCTGCTGGCCCCGGTGCGCATGCTCTTTCACAGCAAGTACGTCTTCTTGACCCTCATGGGCATGGGCATCGGCTGGGGCACCCAGCAACGCGACGACGAAGGCACGCGCTTCTGGGACGCGTTGCGCTTCCACGGCGGCGGAACGCTGCTGGGCCTTGTCTGGGGAGTGACCATGTTTCAAATCAACCGGGTCTTTTTCTGGTGGAGCTCGCCACTGGTCATTTCCCTGCTGCTCTCCATCCCGGTCTCCATGCTCACCAGCCGGGCCGAACTGGGCCGGATTTTCCGCAGCATGCGGGTCTTCGTGACCCCGGAAGAAGTCCGGCTGCCTCGCGAATACGAGGATATAAACCGCTATATGCAAAGCATCGCCGAAGACAGAACCAGCTTCGGCATCCCACCCGAGGAGGGATTTCTGAGAGCGGCCGTTATCCCGGGGATCAACACTCTGCACCTCAGCCTGCTGCGCGGACCACGCAGCCTCTCCCCGGAAATAGAACAGCGCCGTGACGCTATCCTGGATAAAGCCATGGACAACGGGCCTCAGGCGATCTGCAAAAAAGAAAAAAAGGAACTCCTGTACGACGCACAGCGCATGAAAAGACTGCACGAACACATCTGGGAACTGCCCCAGGATGTGCTTGAAAAACGCTGGAAGGTCAGGCTGGATTAGAAAAGAATGGGAATAATGGGAACTATTGGGCAATAATGGGACTTATGGGACGTATGGGACGTATGCACGACAGGCTATTCTCTTGCACCCATGGGTCCCATAGGTCCCATAATTCCTATAAGCCCCAGGTCCCATAAATCCTATAATACCATTTCCTATTGATAATGCAATAAAATAGCGCTATGGTCCTTCCAGGAGGAACGATCATGGCACGACCAAAATTTGTCTTCTCGGCCGAACTTGCGTCTCGTGCGCAAGTCGATCTT